>Ga0316204_10000190_pt1 | contig 251599 bp, 256 predicted proteins | sample 6monrhotite_MG_2_FD_205661 | JGI IMG/M metagenome (GOLD analysis project Ga0316204, IMG submission 205661) | Microbial mat bacterial communities from mineral coupon in-situ incubated in ocean water Damariscotta River, Maine, United States -... | ecosystem: Environmental > Aquatic > Marine >...
GTTCCATGCCCTTTGTCTCGTTCGTCTTGGAGCCGCCCGCGTGGGTAACAGTTGACCACGGTGGCTGTTGACTACTTCGGATTTTAGACATGAAATCAGATACTTGGGGTGGGTGGCGGAGACGAAGCCCGCCATGATTGCTATGCAGTCAAATGCAATCGGATACCTAAGTCTTTGACAATATTGCAAATAACGCAAAAGCCAGTACGCCGCGCCATGCAATCTTGCGCAATCCCATGCATCCAATTACACTATTTATGTTGGGTAGGATGTGGGGTTGAGACGTGCCGAAGATTACAGATGAGCTTTCCGCCCTAGATGTGAAGCGTCTTGCTCATCCCGGCGGGAATCGAAATGTCCTGTTTTCCGTTGGAGGTGTTCCCGGTCTTCACTTGCAGTTGACCCCCAAGCGCGGACGTTCTTGGGTGTTGCGTACAATGGTTGGTGACGCGCGGCGTGATATTGGCTTGGGCGGTTTCCCGGCTGTAACGCTGTCACAGGCGCGCGAGAAGGCCCGTGAGACCCGCGACAAGATTAGCCAAGGCATCGACCCAATAGAGGAGCGCAAGGCTGCCAAGGCCACGCTCAGGGCCGCACAGCGCCGTGGGCTGACCTTTGCCGATGCAACGGACAAATACCTTGCCGCCAAGCTGGACGCCTTCAAAAACGCCAAACATCGCCAACAGTGGCAAAACACACTGACGACTTATGCCAAGCCGGAAATGGGCAAAATGTTGGTGCAGGACATCGCCGTCCAAGACGTTCTGCGCGTGTTGGAGCCGATCTGGTGGGACAAGACGGAAACCGCGTCACGCCTTCGGGGCCGGATCGAGGCAGTGCTGTCATGGGCAACGGTTGCGGGGCATCGCACGGGCGACAATCCGGCACGGTGGTCGGGCAACCTGAAAGAACTGTTGCCTGCGCCGTCCAAGGTCGCAAACGAAGAACATCACCCTGCCGTGCAGATCGAGGATGCGCCCCGTTGGTTTGCCGAGCTTCGGACGCGCGAAGGCTTTGGCGCAAGAGCTTTGGAGTTCCTAGCCTTAACGGCTTTGCGGTCAAAAGAGATACGCGGCGCGCTGTGGGATGAAATTGACTTGGACAAGGCGCTGTGGATCATCCCAGCGGCACGCATGAAAATGGATCGTGAACATCGCGTTCCGCTAGCAGGTGAGGCTTTGGCGCTATTGCAAGCCCTGCCAAGGATGGAGGGGAACCCGCTTGTATTCCCGGCGGCACGAGGCGGGCAATTGTCTGATATGACATTGTCAGCGGCCATGAAGCGGATGCACAAGGCCGATATTGATGCGGGTGGCGCGGGCTTTGTTGACCGCGAAACCAAGCGTCCTGCCGTTCCGCACGGGCTGCGCAGCACATTCAGAGATTGGGTGGCCGAACGCACCAACTATCCGGGCGACATGGCTGAAGTCGCAATTGCGCACAAAATCAGCAACGCAGTGGAGGCCAGTTATCGGCGCGGTGACATGATCGAAAAGCGGCGCAAGATGATGGGCGACTGGGCGGGGTATCTGGCGGGGGCGGAGCGGTCAGGCAATGTGACAAGAATTAGAGGATGAGCATATGACGGGGCCGAAAATTCAAAGGGAAAAGTCAGAGTTCATAGTCAAAGACATTACATTGGGTAAAATGACGATAATGGAACAGCTTGCCCAATTTACTCCAGAATGGAAAGATAAATTGATCGCCAGTTGCGCACAAGATGGAAACTTTGAACCGCTCGTTGAACTACTAGGAAGTGGGGAGGAAATCGGGCCGCGCACTCGCTTGTTCCTCATAAACGATTTTCTGCCAGGCAACCCAAGAAAGCGTGGGAATAAGAAATCCTGGGGGCAATTAGGCCATGATTTAGAGATTCTTTTGAAGGTTGCCTTCGCAATGACAGATCACCAAATAGACAAGGCAAAATCTATAACATTAGTTGCAAAATCGGTGAACAAACCCCGCACTACGATTGCATCTATTGTGTCCAGGACTGAAGTACACTTCCACGCTGGAATGCCCGAATTAATAGATGGAAAATGGGCTTTTTCATTTGAACACCAGAAAACAAAGGACTGACGAAATTTTGTTTTTTTGTTCGTCAGAATAAGATTCTATCTAAGCGTATCCATTCCATAGCAACCCTATGGAGCGCATTATATGCCTGAAACATATTTGACAGACCGCCACCTCGGCGCGCGGTTTAACGTCCATCATCTGACCCCGCGCCGTTGGGTCAGGGATGATCCCACCTTTCCCAAACCGATCCGGCTGTCTCCCGGCTGCACGCGCTGGAAACTGTCGGACATCGAGGCTTGGGAAGCCACAAAAGCCAAATAACGAAAAACCGCCACCCATTTGAACGGGCAGCGGCTCTATTCGTTGTAGCTCTCACAAGCACAAGAATATCCCCGTCCCGTTCAGGTTTCAACAAAGGAAACCGGACGATGAAAATAAAAGCGAAAATGGAAACGGGCGACATGCCCATCACACTGCATCTGAAAGGCCGTTTGGCGTGGACGATGCTGGAACTTGTAAAGGCGGGCGACGCTGGCATCACGCCGCTGCACAACCCCGCGCCGCGTGTCTCACATTACGTGATGTGCCTGCGCCGCAAAGGCATTGTCATTGACACAGATATGCAAGCGCATGGCGGAGCATTTCCCGGTGAGCATGGCGTCTATCGCCTGAAAAGTGCTGTGACGATTGAAAAGATGGAGGGTTGCTCATGATGGCCCTCCGCATTGCCCGCATTTGTCGTCAACTTGGGGTTTCCCGGTCGGTGGCAAAAACCATTGCAGCCCTAGCCTACGGGGAGTGTCAGCAATGACGGCGCTGCGAGCACACAACTTGCCCGACGATTTTCGCAACGAACTTTCCCGACTTTCGCGGGCCGGTTTTCCCCTATTGCCGCTAGGTGGTGGGGCAGATGGCAAGGCCCCTCTATCGAGGGCATGGGCTGGCCCTGCACTGCCTCTTGGCCGTGTCCTGGCCCCGCTGCACCGGACAGGTTCACAAGCCTATGGGGTTCGGCTGGACGGCATGGCCGTGATCGACTGCGACAGTGACGACAGCGGCCTTGTCGCGATGATGGAGGCGCGTTTCGGTCAAAGCCCGGTCCACGTCAAAACCCCACGCGGGATGCACCTGTACTATCGTGCCGCAGGGGCCGTGCCAAACCTGCGCGGTGATGGATTGCCCGTGGATATCAAGACAGGCGCACGCGCTTATGTGGTGGGACCGTTGTCGCACCGCCCTGACGGCGGCTCTTATGTCCCGGTTAAGGGTTTGCTGGGGAAGGATGTGCTGCCTTGCATTCGCAGCGCCTCACCTCCGAAGGCCGCGCCGATCCTGACCGGGCATCGACATGTTGAACTTGTGAAGGAGGCCATGCGGATGGTGGAACTCGTGGACAGTGCAAATGAACTGCAAGCCAATCTTGCGGGCATCCGAGATGACTGGTGTGCCGATCCCGCGACAATGCCGGACAGCGAGCTAGAGGGCATCGCAGCGTGGGCTTGGAAATGCCGATTGGACAACCGTATCTATAAGGGCCGTGACAGCGCCTTTCCGGTGCAACGGCTTGCCTTGGATGCCTTGCGCGGCCTTCCCAATGGTGCGGACGCTATCGCCTTGCTGGTGTTGCTACAGGACCAGCACGGCCATCATCCCGGCAAACGCTTCCCATTGGATTTTAAGGCAATGCGTACGGCTGGGCTGCTGAACCTATCCACGCCCCGTTTGCGCGCTGCACGACGCGCGTTGGAAGGTTCAGGGCTGTTGCGGCTGGTTGGCAAACATCAGGCGGGATCAAGGCCACAAACCTTTGTCCTAACTCGGATGCATTCAAGCGCTCTGGACAACGAAAATGTCAGAGACCTGTAAAACACCTACCCCAGATATGGGCAGGGGTAGCAAGGGGGAGGGTCTAGTATTACTTATGACGCGCGATTTCAGACCTACAAATATTGTGGGGAACAAGATTGCTGATGTGTCCCGCACTGCGCTAGACTATCGGCAATTGTGAATGACCGGTCACAGCCCCAAAGCGGACGCATGAACCCAGCTTTTCCTTTGCACAAGATACCCACCATTCTGGTAAGTCAGGCCCACCAAACATTACTGATCCTGAACTGGTTCCTGATATGAGTGCCCCCGGCGACCCTGCCCTGGTTTACGTAGACCAAAACATCCTTAGCCACCTGCGCGAAGGTGAGAACGCCAAAGAAGAAATAGCCGGACTGTTGAAAACGCTGCAAGAGAAGAACGCTGTCGTGGTATATTCCATGACACACGTCGATGAATGCCGTGCCTCCTCCCGACCGGAGCAGTTCGTTGAGGTCATGGAGGAGTTGCCTGTGTATTTGTTGGAGGTTCAGAATGCCTCGGATAAGCAAGCCACTTTGTCATTGGGGAGAGCGAGGGAGTTGCTGTTGAAACCGGAAGATGCGTCCCATCGCGCCAAACGGTTGATCGAGAAGCTGCTTCACGTGTTTCATTTCGCCAGTGGGTGGTTGGGAGAGACCGAAGCACAAGAACTGAAAAGCGAAATGGCAGCGGAGATGACGGATTTCTGGGAAGATTTGCGGCGTGATGTCGATTGGGACGTGCTCGAGCCGGAAGCTAGGGAACAAGCGGAGCGTGCACTGTTGGTAGCTCAGGGCGAAATGGGCGCACTCATAGAGAGCATACCGTTCGAACAGGTCAGAGACGAAGCGGAAAAAGGTTTGATTGGATTGAAAGAACGTCTTCCCGCCAACTACGCGCAATTGGATGAGATTCCGGACGAGAAGGCTGTTTCCTTCGTATTTTCCTGCCTTGAGGAGCAAGATAGGAAAGCCGTCAAGAGCAAGTACGCGCAAGGTTTCTGGAGTCGGCCAGAGGGCCGCCAGACTGGCGAACTTGCCGGGTTGGCATTCATGCTATTCATGTGTGGGTTCGTTAGGGACCGGCGCGTAAAGAAGGGCAACACCGAAAGACGAATAAAGCATTATCGAGGACAGTTCCGTGACGGAGTCCACATCGAGAATGCAGCACGATGTGCGGTATTTATTACATGTGACAAAGGGGCAGCCCGGTTGGCAAGGTCACTTTATGCCTACACCGGCATTGAAACGAAGGTGGTAGAATTGCGGATAAGAGACGCCGTCGCGCAATAGCCTTGATAAGCCGTGTCCCGGAGGCCAACTGCAGTTTTCAACCTTTTAGTGGCGCTTCCTGCGCATTGCTGCCGCCCAAGGCAGTCGAGGCTGAACCCATCCCTAGGTCCATCGTCTGAGCAACGGAGGGCATACACAAGACAGACTGGGAACCTTTTGTCAGGTGGCAAACACTAGGTATCAGATGGGTCTCGGCAAGGTGGCATCACGCCCTCTCGCTCCAGCCATTCTTTCACTACCGCCCAGATATCTTGGGACGCAGGAGCAGTGCGATAGCGCGCGATTTGATCCAGCGACTTTGCTAGGTCTGGAGGAATCGAGTTGGGCCAAGTCATACCCGGAACAATATGTGAACACACGCTTCGCAAGCAACCCAAATTCGTTTATGATTTCGGCAAAATCTGAGGTGAGACATGGGCGGTATCGGTAGCGGCAGGCGCTGGCAGTTCGGGGCAGACACAACGGACGATTACCGCAAGATCGACATTCGGTGGCTGAAACGCGAAGGGCTTCTATCATCGGGGATCAGTCGCAGCATTACCTGGTCGCGCGGCGGCGAAGTGACAGGCTCGATCAATATTCAGTCGGAGCCTGGGCGCGTGATCCTAGACTATCGCCATCAGGATCGAGGTAGCAGCGAATGGCAGGTTGAGAAATATCCGGTCTATCTCGATGCCACGCCCTGTCACATGGGCGGTGAGCGGCATTGGTTCCTCTGCCCAGCTCGTGGGTGCGGTCGCCGCGTTGCTGTCCTCTATGGTGGTGCAATCTTTGCGTGCCGCCATTGCTACCGGCTGGTCTATCCTTCCCAGCGTGAAAAGCCGGGGGATCGTGCGGCCCGCAAGGCTGACAGGATCAGGGATAGGCTGGGCTGGGAAGCTGGAATACTCAATGGCGCGGAGCCTTGGAACAGGCCCAAGGGGATGCATCAAGCCACCTTTGATCGCTTACGTTGGAAACATGACCGTTTTGTAGACCGAGCGCTGGCTGGCTTTGCTGAGCAATTTGGGTTCGATCTAAACGACAGACACCGTTTCTAAAATAGGCTGATTTAGAGGCCAGAAATACTCAGTCGAATATGCCAAGTGCCAGCACCAGATAGCCAGCGCCAAAAGCTAATGCCGAAAAAGCGAGTTTTCTCACAGTAGCCATTTTGATGTTGTTTTCGCTCTTTCCAAAATCCGTATCGGAAAGGTTTCGGTAGTCGCCGCTTGGTGCTTTGTCGCCTTCGCTGAATATCGCTGCTGCGTAGTCGATAGCCGCTGTGCCGATCAGCCAGCCAAAACCCAAGAAGCCCGCGCCAACCGCGAAGGCAAGCCCCTTGGCCAAAGAAAATAGCACCAATTTCAACTGACATCCCCAAGTAGGCTTTCGACTGACGATAAGGATTGACTGTTTTCGCCAGCGGATCAAGCGGCTTTGACCTGCATGTGGTGTTTGGCGCGACGAAGATGGCAGGAAATAGGGGGTTTTTGTTCGCATACCAGTCAGCTCGAAAAACTACTGATTTTCTTAGGCTTAATCAGTTTCAATGCGAAGTTAGGACATTGGCAGGATATGCCGCTTGTCTGCGGGTTTTGTCCGAGTCGATCAAGGGGCGCTTTGGGCTGCAGGTGGTGTTCGACGCGGCGAAGTTGCTACCGGCTGGCCTGTCAAAACATGCCTGCATCACACATGCTCTGAGGGGAGAACGCTGTTTCTCTCATCCCCTCTGTCTGAAAGACAAGCGTTTCAAGGCCACCTTCTGCAGTGACGTAACGAATAGCCATTTGATGGCTATCTAAGTAGCCCTCAATAAAACTTCCAAAGTCTGATGTTTGAGGGTCGCTATCTTGGTGGGCGACGCTACTATCCCCGATCAGCTCCGGTGCGAATAAATTTATCCGCATTGTAGCTTCTGTCGCTGGTGCGTCGTCGATGCGAATGGTCACCTTAAACGGTGCAAATGGACTACCAGCTTCTGTTAGGGGCGCACAGGCTTTGCCAATAAAAATGCCAGCCGGACCAGTTGCGCTGCACATCAATATCAATCCCGGATGATTGTCAGAACATGCGGAGGCATTTTGCGCTCTTGTGATGATGTAGGAGGTCACGCTGTCGTTCATGGGGTCTGTTTGGTTTACCACTTCCCAACCAAGTGCAGGGAACCCATTCATAGCCATCGCAGCTGATAGGCCTAGCCTAGTGAACCATTTTATCTTCCTAAGCCCGGATATCCCATTTGCGCCGGGAGGCGGATTCGCAGAACGCAGGCGGCGCTATGCTGATTTCATCACTCCCGGAAATGGCGAAATTCGCCAGCAGGTTGAAAATTCCAGCTCGGCGCGCTTTGTGTCAGGCTATGCTTACGTCGTCCCGCAGGTCCAGATTTCCCCAGTCGAACTCCGGCTCCGCCGGTATACCCAGCCGGTCCCGGATCGCCTGCGGTGCCAGTCGCTTCGCCGAGATGCGGATGTGTGGCATCTCGGGGATGATGCGCTCAGCGCCGTAGAGGTCTAGGTATTCCTGATGCCGAATTCTTCAAACAAGTTGTCTCGCGCATTTGCTGGAGCCACGCAGATTCTGTTCCGCGGACAGTGTATCGTTCCAGCTTTGCGCCTAGCGTTCTAGGACGACCGTCGCCGCTGCTGGACACCAGCAAGTAGGCCAAGGCCCAACAGAAGCAAGAGCGCTGTCGCTGGGAGAGGCACAGCGGCCACGTTACGTGAAGCTCCCGTGATATCTATCTCCACTGTTCCAAGCGAGGCGTGTGTGAAGCCAGCAACAAAATCGCCACTGTAGGAAGTCGCGTCATCCTTGCCGAAGATCGAGAAGCTCGCTACGCCGCCTGCAATGAAAGCGTTGAAATCCAGCGTTTCCCCAAAATTTAGCGTTTCAAGGAGGCCGCCGAAAGAAACCTCGAATATGCTGAGGCCACCCAGATCCTGCGTCGGAACCGTAAGCGACGTGAAATTTGGTCCACCGTTTGTGATCGTGTAAGTCAGGCCCTCTCCAAAGATTGGGTCGACGTAGATCGGTGAACCCTCCTCGAAGCCGAGCGCATTGATAAGCTCATAGGAGACCTTTGTTACGCCAGCGACGGTTTCGCTCGGCAAGATCGGGTTTTCGAGTGTCGATCCATCAAGCGCCACAAGGATTCGCGATGTCTCGATATTGTTAGGTGCACCAGAAAGGTCCGGCGATGTGAAGACTCCGGCAATCGCCTGTCCAAGGTTGTTGAAGCTCACGCCGGGCAACATACCGACCGGTCCAGAGGCCCCCGGAAAAGGCGCAACGGTTCCCAAACCGTCGATCACAGTCCCGGCACCGACGACGAGTTCCCCGTCTATGTAGAGTTGGTTGTCAAGCAAGTAGGCCTGCTGACCGTAGTCATTGATGGACGCAGCTTGGACCGACGATCCCGCAGCCGGATCAAGCTGCGTCACTACCGGTGTCGAGCTTCCCGATTGCAGAAGAATAGTGGCCGAACCACCAGTTCCGGGCTGAGATGCGCCGACGAAAATATCGCCTTCATTATTGATCGAAGGTATCCCAGCTGGGAACGGCCCGCTCGGTAGTTCGATCACTTCGTCAAGCGTGGTGCCGTCACTCTTGTAGACGCTGACTGTGGTCGTGAGGCCTGCATTAGGGTTGCTCGGCTTCGTGGCAATAAAGACCACCTCTCCGGCGTCGTTGATATCTGGTATTCCAAGCGTGAAGAGAGAGTTTGACGCTTCCGCAATGACGCTTGGCGGGGAGCCGTTGGCATCCAACCTTACAATCTGCTGTTTGCCGTCTAGCGTAGTGACAAGCGCCGCGACGTCACCGTTCGAGTTAAAGGCCACTGACATCGATGCGAATGTTGGCGCGCCCGGAACGGGTACTCCGCCTGAGTTCGGAGCGACATTTGCTACAACACGGGATGATCCGTCTGCGCCAAGCACTACCCATTGCACCGTGGGGAAACCGTTGACTGTCGGGCCGGAAAAGTAAGCCAGCGTATCGCCAGCGTCATTAATGACAGGAAATCGCCCCTCGAAAAGCGCATCGAACCCGCTGCCGGTCTGAACGAACTGTCTCTCGCCCAGCCGCGTCTGATACTGAATGCCGCCGACGTTGGAGGAAGCGCTGCCTCCGCCAGGACGAGTCACCTTGTGGTAGGCGAGAGTGCCCTTATTGTTGATAGAGATATCGCTGACTGATGCGGTACCACCGTAGATCGGCGCATCCGGAATTTGCAGCAACTGATACGTCGCCGCGTCCGCATTACTCGCCATTCCGATGGCAGTCGCAAAGAGTAAAGCTCTGGTATGGAAACGCATATCTAATAGCCCCCCTGTCGTAGCTCCAACAAGCCGACATTCCCCATTTGGATTGACAATCACACACATTATGGCCATGCAATCCAACCCGTCAAAGCCATTTCTCGGGTTTCCCGTGATTACCAGCGCTATCAAGTCCCCTAGGCTGTTCCGACATGGCCTCATGCTCGCATAAGTAGTGCTGCGGCGGATTGTTGGGCAAACTGGACAGTTCGTCCGAATCAATTGTCGCGGAGTTCCGTATGGATGCGATCAAACGCATGTTGCTCCTTCTGGCGGCCCGCGCAGGGTGTTGATCATGGTCAGAATCGCGACGAAGACATCACGCGGGATGGCGACCTCGGCCATCTGGAATATTGCGTAGCGGCCATGGCGCACCAGCCGTGCACCCGTCTTGATCAGCCGTTCGCGCAGGGATGTCAGCGACCAGCGTTCGATCAGTTCTGGCGTTGCAGCCGTCCGTAGGAAGTTGGCCAGATTGTAGGCCAGCGCGTGAAGCTGGAGCCGCACGGCATTTGCCGAGAACTTCATGCAGGAAAGCCGCGTCCACTTCAGCGCGTATTTGCCTTCCTTGATGTGCTGCTCGGCGGTGCCCCGGCCCTGGTAGAAGGCCAGCACCCGTTCGTTCGGCAGACTGCGGTTGGTGACAATGAAGCCGACGGTCGGGAACAACTCGCCCGGATGGAACTCGACCTTCGCCACGATCCGGCGGGCCTTCGACCAACTCTTCGCCCGGTAGTGGAAGCTGGTGTAGAGGCGCACAACGTGGTTCGGCGGTCGACCGGGGCCACGCTTAGTCAGGTGATCAATCCGTTCGTGGAGCTTGGAGTTGCCCTTGAGCCGGATAGCATAATCCCAGCCTTCAGCCTCCAGCAGGTCGAAGAGCGCCGGATTGGCAAAGGCCGCATCCCCCCGGAACCGCCGCCTTTTGATCGAGGGCCGGGCAAAGGCCGAATAGCGCGTTAGTACCGGCTTCAGGACATCCTCCCAACCGTCGGCGCTATGGACATTGCCGGGCCGCAGGCTGCACCGTTCCAGATCACCGAACTGGTTGAACACGAAGAGCGGATGCAGGCACTTCTTCTGGAAGTGACCATTCCACATTGCCCCTTCTTGATCGCCGTGCACCGGGCTTTCCGAGCTGTCCATGTCCAGAGTGATGACCTTCGGCGGGCGCTTGTCGTGCACGGCGTCAATCCAGCGACCCGGCAGGCCGATCAGCGCCGCGAGGTTCTCGGGCTGGGTCAGCATTTCCGTCTCGAACCGACCCATGGCACTGACCGAAGCCGCGCCCGTCTTTACCGCCCGACCGCCGACAATCTGGCGCATCACCGGATCGCGGCACAGCCTGTCGGCATCATTTACGTCCTCATACCCAGCTAGGCGTGAAAAGACCGACTGACGCAGAAAGCCAGCGAGGTGGTGCCGCCCATTCTGACCGGTGCGCATATCAGTAAGCAGACCTACCGCCATATCAGTCAGGCCAAGGGCATCATCCAATTCCCGATGCAGCAGCAAACCACCATCCGAACTGATCGCCGAACCGCGGAACTCTACCTTGACCGAACGGTCAAATTCCAGCCAAAGAGGCCCCGATTCCGCTTCACCCGCCGCGTCCCGCGTCATATCCCGGCTCCATCATCGCTAAGCTATTGATGAAGAAAGACTATCATCTATCAGCGGGTCAGGAAATCGTTGTTTATCTGGGATATCCGGGCTAAGAGTATTTTCAGCCATCATTCATCCCTTGTGCTGGATAGGTGAGTGTACATAGGCCCTCAGGGGCATACGGATCATCTGTCATTCCAAACCTTACTTTTTAATCTGCGCACACGGCGTTTTTATTTCTGCCAAAACCACTTGCGCGGCTCCGGCGGCTTAGGCCTCTGGTCCTCAATCAGCCGCTCAGCTCGGTCTAGGGTCCTTGCGGCCGTTCGCTGCACCATGCATCAATGTCCGCTATGACGACATTCAGTAATTTACGATTTTATCGGTCCAGAGCCTAAACGCTTCCACGGAAGGCATTATTGCTGCACGGTAAGCGGTCACAAGAATGGATCGAGGCAAGGCGAGAGATTAACGAGCTGGCGCGCGAGGCCCGAGAGATCGAGGGTATGCTTTATGCGGACCGTGGCATTCTTGGTCGATGGCCGCGTAGACTGTCAACTAAAGGGAGATGATATGACATTCTCATCTGTAGCAAGATTTGTCGCTACGTCGATGATTGGGGTGGGCCTGATATTAACCGCGCTTAGTTTCTATGTGAATCTCAATCCAGAAATCGGCGCTGAGTTGGAGCTGATTGGGCCTGCGGGAAACGCCATTGTTGAAAGCCTAATGGTCGTTATTGGAGGCGTAGCTCTGGGCGTTCTTACTGACATCAGTCGCGCCGTATCTACAAAAGACAAATAGGAGGGTGCCTCATATCCGGCATCGCACGCGCCTTCGGTGTCGGACAAATCGAGCACCGAACAAGCGTTTTTTCTATGTGGGGTATTATGTGGGGCAGCGAGCCTCAAACCCAATTTTATCAAACGATATCAAAGGGTAATGGCGGAGACGAAGGGATTCGAACCCTCGAGACCCTTCCGGGCCTACTCCCTTAGCAGGGGAGCGCCTTCGACCACTCGGCCACGTCTCCGCTGATCGGTTTACACTTGGAACCGCGCGGGAAACAAGGGCAAAACGGACGCCCATCCGGACTTGTCCGAAAAGGCGTTTGCAACACGGCGATATCGGTTTGTTCAGGGAACGGATTGCGCCAGCGCGGCAATGGGCCCGGGCGCGCCTCTGGCTTCGTTGGCGACCGGCGCTGGGGGTTGCGGCAAGGGCACCGAATAGCGCACCTTGTCTGCCAGATCATGACCGAAACGCGCCATCAGCGCATTGCCCAGAGCCTTGTTCCTTTGCATCGCACGGCGCAGTCTGGCGGCACTCCACTCGGCATAAATCGCGCCCTTGGGCACCCGCACCGTCGCGCTTGCCACGCCGCCCTGCAGCAACATGATTTCACCGACAAAGGCCGGCCCCTTCGCCGTATAACTCTTGCCCTGCTTCTCGACCGTATACTCCGGCGCATTGATGAAAAACAAAGCGTCCGAATGCGCACCCTCGCGCAGAACAACGCGTCGTCTGTCTGCTATCCGCCAGCGCGCACACCGGTTCACCCAGCGAAACTGGCCCGGCGACAGCGTCTTGAACTGCTCGAAAACACGCCGGTCCTTCTTGGACATGAACAGGTTTGAACGCTCGAACGTGATGATCAGGATCAGCGACAGGTTGATGACCACCAGAACCGTGTTGGTCATCACGGACCCCCAGATCGACGGGCTTTGCAGAATATAAAAGGCAATGTCGCAAAATGTGCCGATGATCATCAGAACACGCAAAAGCAACTCGTCCCGCACCATGAACCCGACAGAGCGAAAGAAAAGCCCAAGGAAAATCAATGCGATATAGGGATTGTCAAACATAATGGGCCAATCAAATAAATTATGGCCCGACCCTAGCACCGGCGAAAATCAATTGAGAGTAGTGAATACCTGACCTGTTGTCCCCGGCCCGCCCGATTTCAACCGGATGTCACAAGCGGCAAGGCCGCCCCTCACGTGTTGAACAAAAAGTGCAGCACATCCCCGTCCTTGACGGTGTATCCCTTGCCCTCGGCGCGCATCTTGCCCGCATCCTTGGCGGGCTGTTCACCGCCAAGGCTGACGAAATCGTCATAGGCAATGGTTTCGGCGCGGATGAACCCTTTTTCAAAATCCCCGTGGATGACTCCGGCCGCCCTTGGCGCGGATGTGCCGGATTTGATGGTCCAGGCGCGGGCTTCCTTGGGACCAACGGTAAAATATGTCTCAAGATGCAGCAGGTCGTACCCGGCGCGGATCAACCGGTCGAGCCCGGCCTCGTGCAACCCCATCTCTTCCAGAAACATCTGCGCCTCGTCGGGTTCCAACTGGCTGATCTCTTCCTCGATCCGGGCAGAGATCACGACATGCGCGTTGCCCTGTGCCGCCGCCATGGCGGCCACGGCAGCGGAATTCGCATTGCCCTGCGCCGCCTCGGATTCGCCCACGTTGCAGACATAAAGCACCGGTTTTGTCGTCAGCAATTGCAGCATGTTCCAGGTGCGCAGGTCTTCGCTGTCCACATCGACGACGCGCGCGGGCTGGCCGTCTTCCAGCGCCGCCAGTGCCGCGCGCAACAGCCGTTCCTGCTGTACCGCCTCCTTGTCGCCACCGCGCACCTTGCGCACAATGTTTTGCAGACGTTTTTCGATGCTTTCGATATCGGCCAGCATCAGTTCGGTCTCGATGGTTTCGGCATCCGCCACCGGGTCGACGCGCCCTTCGACATGGGTCACATCGCCGTCCTCGAAACAGCGCAGCACATGGGCGATGGCATCGACCTCGCGGATATTGGCCAGAAACTGGTTGCCCAGCCCCTCGCCCTTCGAGGCCCCTTTGACGAGGCCCGCAATGTCCACAAATGTCATGCGGGTCGGGATGATCGACTTGGACATGGCGATTTCGGCCAGGCGATCAAGGCGCGCATCCGGCACCGCCACTTCACCGACATTCGGTTCGATCGTGCAGAAGGGAAAGTTGGCGGCCTGCGCGGCAGCCGTCCTGGTCAGTGCATTGAAAAGCGTGGATTTTCCCACGTTGGGAAGGCCCACGATGCCCATCTTGAAACCCATGTCAGCGTCCTTCTTGCAAGCTGGCGCTGTCCTAGGGCGTCTGGTGGGTCAAGACAAGTCCCTGCGCTGACGGCGATCCTCGCGGGCATGAAAGATCAGGAACCACGCCAGAAGTATGAACATCGGATGGGTCAGGCCACCCGAAAAGATCAACGCCGGGATCCAGATCACAAACACCACGATTGCCAGAACAGGACGGCCCGTCAGAAAGATCGACAAGGGCGGCAGCAGGATGGCAAGAATATAGTTCATGCGGTCGATATAACCCCGATACAGCGCCGTTCGAGGGGGTGCGGTAAATTTCCCCGCTCCGGGGTCAGGGCCCATTGATCCTAGGGTCAGGATGCATTCATTATCCGTCGCTGGTTTGGCAGATTTTTTGCGTGACAAGGCGCATCTGCGCAGGAACTCTTGTTGAATTTCAAGCAGATGTAACGCTGTTCACGCGGAAAATCCGCCAAATCCGAAGGACGACAAAACCGCTTCATCTCAGCGGTTTGAGACATTTGAAAATAACCCGCTATTGTCTGCATGGCTCAAACCGCTGATATTTTGCGGTTTTGACGCCAGCGACGGATAATGAATGCATCCTGACCCCAAGGTCCTGTCATTTGCCGCATTGATTTCCGTGCGCCTTTTGGGCATTGCCTGATCCGATGACACGAGGGGAGAACCGGTCGATGAGCCGAATTGACGCCAAGTTTGCCGAATTGCGCGCCGCCGGGAAAAAGGCGTTTGTGGCCTATGTCATGGCGGGCGACCCCGACTATGACCGCTCGCTCGAAGTGGTGCGCGGCCTGCCCGCCGCCGGTGTCGACGTGATCGAACTGGGTCTGCCCTTTACCGACCCCATGGCAGACGGCCCGACGATCCAGCTGGCCGGTCAGCGTGCCCTGAGGGCGGGTATGACGCTGGAACGCACGCTCGAGATGGCGCGCAGCTTTCGCCAGCAGGACAACACCACGCCCATCGTTCTGATGGGGTACTACAACCCGATCTATTCACGCGGCGTCGACAGGTTTCTTGAGGATGCAAAGGCCGCCGGTATCGACGGATTGATCGTGGTCGACCTGCCGCCCGAAGAAGACAGCGAATTGTGCATCCCCGCACAGGCTGCGGGTCTGAATTTCATCCGCCTCGCCACACCCACGACAGATGACAAGCGTCTGCCCGTCGTGATGCAGAACACATCCGGTTTCGTGTATTACGTCTCGATCACCGGGATCACCGGCGCAGCCGAAGCCGAGGCGACGGATGTCGGCCCCGAAGTGGCCCGGATCAAGGAAGCAACCGATCTGCCCGTGATCGTCGGGTTCGGGATCAACACGCCGGAAAAATCACGCGCGATTGCGTCCGTGGCCGACGGTGCCGTGGTCGGTTCGGCCATTGTCGCCCGGATCGCCGCCGGAGACAGCGCGGCAGAGGTTCTGGACTTTGTCAAAACCCTGTCGGACGGCGCGCACGCGGCCTGATCCCCGCGCTAGCCACGCGCCTGCGCAACAAGGGCGATCGCGGCGGCAACCGCAGCATCTATGCCCATTTCAGAGGTGTCCAGCACATGCGCGCCCTGGGCCGGTTTCAAAGGCGCGGCACTGCGTTCGCTGTCACGGCTGTCACGCTCGTGCACATCACGCAGAACCTGGTCGTATTCAGGCCGATGCCCCCGGTCACGCAACTCGTCATAGCGGCGCTGCGCGCGCACTTCGGGCGTTGCGGTCACGAACAATCTGACCTCGGCCTGCGGGCAAATGACCGTACAGATGTCCCGCCCGTCCAGCACCGCGCCGCCCGCGCGGCGCGCAAAGGCGCGCTGGCAGTCCAGCAATGCCGCACGCACCTCGGGAATGACGGCGACCTTGCTGGCCTCCTGCGCCACGGCGGCGGTGCGCAAGTCGTCGCGGTCCAGCGCGCGCGCGTCCAGGCCACGGGCTGCGGCAACAGGGTCGGCGCCCGTAAGCACCTGTGCCGCAACCGCCCGGTACAGCAAACCGGTGTCCAGATGACCCAACCCGAACCGTTCGGCAATCGCGCGCCCGATGGTGCCCTTTCCAGCGGCCGCAGGGCCGTCGATGGCCACGGTAAAGGGTTGCGTCGCTTGCATTATATCCGGCTCACCTCGGCCCCAAGCGCCGCCATCAGCGGTTCGAATATCGGGAAAGACGTGGCAATCGGCCCGCCATCATCCACCGACATCGGCTTTTGCGTGGCCATCCCCAAGACAAGAAACGACATGGCAATCCGATGATCCAGATGGCTGGCGCAGGTGACCCCGCCCGGCACATTGCCATGGCCAAGGCCGGTCACGCGCCACCAGTCCGGCCCATCCTCGACCGCCACACCGGCCGCGCGCAACCCATCGGCCATGGCCGCGATCCGGTCGCTTTCCTTGACGCGCAACTCCTTCACACCCGGCATATGCGTCTCGCCCGTCGCAAAGGCGGCAACAACGGACAGCACAGGGTACTCATCAATCATGCTGGCGGCACGCTGCCCGGGCACCGTGATCCCCCTGAGATCGGGCGAAAACCGCGCGCGCAGGTCCGCCACTGGCTCTCCCCCCTCTTCGCGCGGGTTCTCATAGGTCAAATCCGCGCCCATCTCGCGCAGCGTGGTGAACAACCCCGCCCGCGTCGGGTTCAGGCCGATATTCGGCACCAGCACATCCGATCCCGGCACGATCAGCGCCGCACAGACCGGAAACGCCGCCGAGGACGGATCGCGCGGCACCTCGATATGCTGCGGCCTCAACTCGGGACGGCCCCCGAGGGTGATCACGCGCCCCGCGTCGCTCGCCTCTGTGCTGATCTGCGCGCCAAAGCCCGCCAGCATCCGCTCGGTGTGATCGCGCGTGGCTTCGGCCTCGATCACAACCGTCTCGCCCGGCGCATTGAGCCCCGCCAGCAACACCGCCGACTTCACCTGCGCCGACGGAACCGGCACCGTGTAACGGACCGGCACCGGGTCAACGGCGCCGACCAACGTCATCGGCAACCGCCCCCCCTCACGCCCGACTGCCTGACAGCCGAACAGGGCCAACGGGTCAGTCACCCGCGCCATGGGCCGCTTGTTCAGACTGGCATCACCCGTGAATGTCGCAGTGATCGGCAAAGACGCCATCGCCCCCATGATCAACCGCACGCCGGTGCCGGAATTGCCGCAGTCAATCACCTGATCGGGTTCCGCAAATCCACCCACACCGACACCATGCACCGACCACTTGCCGCCCCCGTGATCCGTAACTTCGGCCCCAAAGGCACGCATGGCGCGGGCGGTGTCCAGAACATCCTGCCCCTCCAGCAATCCGGTGATGGTGGTCTCGCCCACGGCCATGGCCCCAAGGATCAGCGCGCGGTGCGAAATCGACTTGTCACCGGGCACATGCGCCTCCCCCCTCAAAGGGCCACAGGCGGCAGAGGTCATGGGGATCGGGTCACCGTGGCTGGACATGTCTGGGCTCGCACTTGCTGATTTCCGGCACACCTATCGCGACCTGCAAGGCCCGTCCAGACCAGCACGAGGCGGTGTTTGTTTCTTCTGACCTGAAATACCACGGGGGAGGCGCACCGCGCCGGGGGCAGCGCCCCCTCACCCCGACCCCAGACGCCGAAACGTCAGGTAATGGGGCACCCGGCCCTCGCGCAGCGCCTTTTGCTCATAGCGTGTGCTCAGCCAGTCATCCCACGCCACGCGCCAGTCATCCGGTCCGTCTGCAAGCCACTCGAACCCGGCCCCCGGCACCTGTTCCAGCGTCTGGCGCACATAATCGGGTATGTCTGTCGCCACCCGCAAAACCGCACCCGGCCGCATCACACGGGCCAGCGGTTCCAGATGCTCCGGCGTGACGAAACGGCGGCGGTGATGGCGCGCCTTGGGCCAGGGATCAGGATACAGGAGAAAGGCGCGGGAAATGCTGGCACCGGGCAGGACATCCATCAGATCGCGCGCATCGCCGGGATGCACCGCAAGGTTGGACACCCCTGCCCGCCGGATCTTGCCCAGCAGCATGGCAACACCGTTGATATAGGGCTCGGCCCCGATGATGCCGACATCCGGGTTTTCGCGTGCCTGATGCACCAGATGCTCGCCGCCGCCAAAGCCGATCTCAAGCCAGACCGGGCGATCCCCGAACAACGCACCCAGATCAAGGGGCGCGCGCGCGGGATTGTCCTCCCAGGACACCGGGCCGGGCGACAGACCGGCCAGATCCTCGGCGAGATAGGTCTTCTGGCTGTCTTTCAGGGTCTTGCCCTTGATGCGGCCATAGAAATTGCGATGCGGACGTTTTGTCATGGCGGCGCGTTTAACGCGGGTTGCGCCTCGATGGAAGCGCATGTCTGCAAGGTGGCGCGCGCGCCACGGGCCGGTCCGCTTCAGCCCCGTGCGTCAGGGTCGCACATGCCCGGCCTTTCAAAAAGACGATTGATCCCAACCCGTCAAATTGGTAATGAAACCTGACCAATATGCGAGGTTTGCACGTGCCCGTCATCACCAATATCGAAGATCTCAGGCGTATCTATCAGCGGCGCGTGCCCAGGATGTTCTATGACTACTGCGAATCCGGCAGCTGGACGGAACAGACCTTCCGCGAAAACTCGTCCGATTTCGATCTCGTGCGGCTGCGCCAGCGCGTCGCCGTCGACATGACCGGGCGCAGCACACAGACCCGGATGATCGGACAGGACGTCGCCATGCCCGTCGCGCTCGCCCCCGTGGGCTCGACGGGGATGCAACACGCCGATGGCGAGATCCTCGCCGCCAAGGCCGCCGAAGCCTTCGGCGTGCCCTTCACGCTGTCCACAATGTCCGTCTGTTCGATCGAGGACGTGGCCGAGAACACCAGCAAACCCTTCTGGTTCCAGCTTTATGCGATGAAGGACAAGGACTACATCAAACGGGTGATCCAGCGGGCCAAGGACGCGAAATGCTCTGCCCTCGTGGTGACGCTCGATCTGCAAATCCTCGGGCAGCGGCACAAGGACATCCACAATGGCCTGACCATCCCGATCCGCCCGACCGTCGGCAATATCGTCAATCTGGCAACGAAATGGCGCTGGATCGCGGGCATGGCCCGGACCAAAAGACACCAGTTCGGCAATATCGTCGGCCATATCGACGGGATCAGCAACATGTCCTCGCTTTCGGTCTGGGCCGCGGAAAGCTTCGATCCGAAGCTGAACTGGGAAGAGGTGAAGGACATCAAGAAGATGTGGGGCGGGCCGCTGATCCTCAAGGGCATCCTCGATGCCGAGGACGCGAAAATGGCGCTTCAGGTCGGCGCGGATGCGATCGTCGTCTCCAACCACGGCGGCCGCCAGCTTGACGGCGCGCTCAGCTCGATCCGGGTTCTGCCCTCGATCATGGACGCGGTGGGCGACAAGATCGAAGTGCATCTCGACAGCGGCATCCGCTCGGGTCAGGACGTGCTCAAGGCCATCGCCATGGGGGCCAAAGGCACCTTTATCGGGCGCGCCTTCATCTATGGGCTGGGCGCGATGGGACAGCAGGGCGTGACCCGCGCGCTCGAAGTGATCCACAAGGAACTCGACACCACCATGGCGCTGTGCGGCGAAACACAGGTGGGCGATCTGGGGCGGCACAACCTGCTGGTGCCCGAGGATTTCGAAGGGCGCTGGCAGGCCTGAGCCTGCGCGCCGGGCCAGCGGCTGCCCGCGGGAGGCCGCCGCTTTGGGTCCGCCGCGCGCTTTATGGCGCACATTTGCCTGATACGACCAGATACAGCGCAAACATCGACGTAGCGGCAGCCCGAGGGGCGGGCAGCCGCTGGCCCGGCGGCCTACGGCCTTGACTCCGGGCTTGACGCAACCTCCCGCCCCGCCAGCATCCGCGCCCACGCAGGCAACAGCACCGCCGCCACCACCAGCATGATCGCCCCCATCACATAAAACGACACCCGCAGGCCGAACCCTTCGGACACATAGCCCATGATGACCGGCCCGAGGAAAAACGCCGCATAGCCCAGCGCCGCCGCCTGGCTGATCGCCGCCAGCCGGTGACGCGGCGACACCGCCTGCCCCACAAGTCCCAACGCCAGCGGCCCCACGACAGATACCCCCAGCCCCCCCAGCAGGAAACCGGCATAGGCCACCGACAGCGATGGCGCGGCCCCCGCAAGGGCCAGACCGAAACCGGCCACGCAAGAGGCCAGAACCATCACCCGTATCGGCGGCCAGCCCGCCCCGAACAGATGCGCACCCAGACGCCCAACGGCCATCCCCGTGGCCAGCAGCGCCGGGCCAAGCGCGCCCTCTGCCGGGCCACCGCCCAGGGTGCGCTCCACATGCAGGGCAGACCAGCCTTCGGATGCCGCCTCACCCAGAAAGGCGGCCAGCACGACCACACCGCCGACCCAGACAAGCCGATAGGGCATACCGGCAACCACACCGACCGCGTCACCGATCACACGCCGGTCCGGCAGCTTCATCCAGAACACCAACGCGCCGATCACCACCCCCATGCCGGAAAAGATCGCGAACGGGCCAAATCCCGCCTCGCGCGCCACCCCCACGGCAATGGCCGCAAACGCATAAGTCAGGGAAAATACGCCGTGATTGAGGTTCATCAGGCTGCGGCCACTCTCGGATTCGGCCTCGCTCACCTCGGCATTGGCCAGAACGTCCGCGACACCGGACCCGCCCGCGGCCAGAAACAGGGCAAAGCCGACGGCCACCGGCCCCTGCGCCAGCCCGGTAAGCAGGAAACCGGCAATCATCACCGCCACACCCGCAATCATCGCCCAGGCTCCGATCAGGCGATAGACAAGCGGGGCCAGCCACATCGCCATGATCGCACCGGTCGATCCCACCAGGATCAGCGTGCCCCACAAACCATCGCCGACACCCACCTGCGCCTTGATGACAGGCATCTGCGCCGAGAAACTCGCCCAGCCGATCCCGATCACGGCAAAACCCGCAAGCGCACGGCGCGAGGCATGAAGATCACCAGGCAACTGCATGTGCCAGCGGTGGCACGCACCACGCCCTGCGTCCAGTGCAATCGCGCGCGAATTTGCACTTTTCAAGCCGGACAAACCGGTCTAAGACGCGCACTTCACGCGGGGTGACAGCCTTGGAGGCATCCCGCCCTTACATTTGGAGAATTATCATGGCTGGAGAGATTCCTGATCTCGAAGCTCTGGAACGGACGGGGACAGGCAAGGGCGCCGCTCGTCAGGCACGCCGCGACGGCATGGTTCCGGGGATTGTATTCGGTGGCGACACAGATCCGCTGCCCATCAATCTGCCCTTCAACAAGCTGCTGAAAATGCTGCGCGCAGGCCGGTTCAGATCGACCCTGTTCAACATGAAAGTGGACGGCCACGACGACGTCCGCGTCATCTGCCGCGACGTGCAGCGCGACGTGGTCAAGGACCTGCCCACACATGTCGACTTCATGCGCCTGAAACGGACCACCAAAATCAACCTGTTCATCGCGGTTGAAGTGGTCGGCGAAGAGGAATCGCCCGGCTTGAAACAGGGTGGCGTTCTGACCCTGATCCGCCCCGAGGTGGAACTGATGGTGACCGCGGGCGATATCCCCGATCACATCACCATCGACGTGTCGGAACTGGAAATCGGCGACAACGTCACGATTTCCTCGGTCAATTTGCCCGAAGGGTCCAAACCGACCATCGACCGCGACTTTGTCATCGCCAATGTCTCCGCACCGTCCGGCCTGCGTGCCGCCGACGATGAGGACGAGGCCGAAGAAGAAGTCGATGCAGCCGACGTGCCAGCCACAGAGCAGACCGAAGAGGCCTGAGGCTCTTCTCCTGCCGAACCGATCAGGGCCGCTCCGTTCCGGGGCGGCCTTTTTCGTTGTGCAGGGGGCATATCCCGTCACGCCACAGGGGCGCGAAACGCAAGGCGCGCCCGACGGTCTGTCCGCCGGGCGCGCCCTCAACTCTGTTTGCTCACATCTTGCGTCAGTGCTTCGATGCGGCCTCGGTCGCAATCCGCTCGATGTCCGAGCGTGCAACGCCGATATCCGCCAGATCGCGGTTCGACATCGCCGACAGATCGCCGAACACCTGGTTATAGATCGCTCTGGTGCGGCGCTGTTCGGCCATGTCCGATTTCAGGCGGTGAACCGCGTCGATGAAACCTTGCATCGGGCGGGCGGGAAGGATGTTCTGAAGTGTCAGTGTCATGTGATTTACGTCTTTCTCATACCGGCGGACTTGTCCGCCACGTCTTTTGTTACAATTGGAATGGCGCCGCGCCGCCGCGTCCCCATGACGGGGCGGCGGGCGCACGGGTGTTTCAGGCCGATTTTACGGCCCCGTTTCCGGGTGCGAACCGGTTGCGCAGGCTGGCAAGCCAGGCTTTGGCGGACTGCGCCAGATAGTCGCTGCGCATTTGGCGCGCCTGAGCAATATGTCGTTCGATCGCTGCTTGATCAGGCGTTTCGAAGGAGTGTTGCATCGTCATCTCTTTGATCTTTCTTACTGCACGGCATCATCGCCGTGCCCAACACATGTGGCCGATCCCGGCGAGGTGCAAACCATAGTCGGTATGCAAATTTCACATGGCTCGGCCCGCTGGGGCGACTTTGCCCGCTCCAGACCTGCACCGCAGGCGCACCGGCAGAACTGGTCGCCCATGTGCAGGCCCGTGCCGACGGAATGGCCGCCAACAGGCTTTAACAGTTTCGTAAGAAACAGCAGCGCACGCCGGGTTAACCTCTGTATCTGGTCCATTCGGTGCACAATCGGTGCACAGGTTGTGCACAGGTCGTGTACGGGTTGTGCATCGCCCTATTCCCCACAAATTCAATGTGTTAACGACAACCTTTCCCGGCGGCGTCCCGATCCCGCCCGCCCCGTTGCGCACCCGCGCTTGTCGCCCCCCGCCGCGCCCCTTATGCTGCAGAGCGGCAACCGGGCGGAGGGCACCCATGAAACTGATCGTCGGCCTAGGCAATCCGGGCGCGAAATACGCGCGCAACCGGCACAATATCGGCTTCATGGCGATCGAGCGGATCGCCGCTGATCATGGCTTTGCGCCGTGGAAATCGAAACATCAGGGCGCCGTGTCCGAAGGGCGGTTCGGTGCGGATCGGGCCGTGTTGCTGAAACCCGAAACCTACATGAACAAGTCCGGTGACAGCGTTGGGGCCGCGATGCGGTTCTACAAGCTGGAAGCGGAGGATGTCATTGTTTTCCATGACGAAATCGACCTCGCACCGGGCAAGGTTAAATGGAAACTGGGCGGCGGACACGCAGGCCATAACGGGCTGCGCTCGATCCACGCCCATATCGGACCGGACTATGCCCGCGTGCGCCTCGGCGTCGGTCATCCCGGTCACAAGGACGCGGTGCCGGGCTATGTGCTGCGCGATTTTCCCAAGGCCGACGAGGGTTGGCTGGACGACGTTCTGCGCGGTTGCTCGGAGGGTGCCGCATATCTGGCGCGCGGGGACGGCGCGAAATTCATGAACGCGGTGGGCCTGCGCATCTCGCCGCCCCGTTCGGGCGGCGGCGCGAAAAAAGAAGAAAAACCAAAGCCTTCCGCGCCTGAGACCGAAAAAACCACAGACACCCGCTCGCCCCTGCAAAAGCTGATGGACCGCTTTACATGAGCCTGATCAGGGCGTTCCGCGACCAGTCCGAAACCTGCACGCGGATGGGCTCGCCCCTCATGGGCCGTGTTCTGAACATCCTCGCCGAAAACTGGGATCACAACAGTGCGCTGGGGCGGAAAATGACGACTTATCAGGGGGATATCGGCCCTGCTGGTCATTCCCTGCCCCTGCGCCTCTGCGGCGGACTGCACGCGCTGGTGCTGCTGGATCGCGACGGCCCTTTGCGCGCGGCCTACCCGCCCAACAGTGCCAGTGATGCAAGGCTCCAGGACGCGGTTCTGAAGGCCCTGAAAACACACGAAAACTTCCTGATCGAGTGGACCCAAAGCCCGCCGCAGACCAACGAAGTACGCCGCAGCGCGGCCCTGATCGCGATGGCCCACGTCGCCCTTTCACATTTCGACCGGCCCATCGCGCTGTCCGAGCTTGGGGCCAGTGGCGGGCTGAACCTGATGTGGGATCACTTTGCGCTTGCCACGGGACATGGCCGCTCGGGGCCAACGGGTGCCGTTCTGACACTTGAACCCGACTGGACCGGCGCCGCGCCACCCCCGGCCGATCCACAGGTTGTGGACAGGTCAGGTGTCGACCTTAACCCGTTGAATCCAAAAGACCCTTCTGACCTGTTGCGGCTCACGGCATATCTCTGGCCGGATCAGCCACACCGATTGGCGCTGACCAAGGCCGCGGCATCTGTCATGGATGCCAAAGTGGAAAAAGGTGACGCAATCGACTGGCTGGAAACCCGCCTTGACGCCGTGCCGCAAGGGCACATGCACATCATCCAGCACACGGTGGCGTGGCAGTATTTCCCGCCAGAGGCGCAGAAACGCGCAACCCGCCTGATCGAAGCCGCAGGTCGCCGCGCCACGCCTGAGACGCCGCTTGCGTGGATGCAGATGGAGACCGATGGCGACACCACGGGGGCAATCGGCGCGGCACTCACGCTGCGGCTTTGGCCGGGCGACAAGACACTGCACTTGGGCCGCGCAGATTTCCATGGCCGCTGGATCAACTGGACAGGCTGACGCGGACTGCGCGACAGACGCGGGATAATTTTGGAAGGCCGGAGGGCAGTATATGCAAATAGTCGTGAAATGGATATTTCGGATCGGTTTGGCATTGATAATTGCCGCACTTCTGGTTGGATTCTGGAAGCGCGAAGACATCACGCGGTTGCTTGCCGTGAACTCTTTGTTCGACGAAAACCGCATAGTATCGAATTTCTCCAACATGGAGGGTGCATTTCTCCACAGGGAAATCCCCAAGGGCGATGGCCCTGTCAGCCCCCTGCCCGACGGTGCGCCGATGATCATGCCCGACGCCTATGCACCATGGGTCACCGAGCGCAGTGTCACGTCCACACTGGTCCTCAAGGACGGCGCGATTGTACACGAGGCCTACTACCTCGGAACAGCCCCCGACGACCGCCGGATCAGCTGGTCAGTCGCCAAAAGCTATCTGTCTGCCCTGTTCGGCATTCTGGTCGATCAAGGTGCCATCGCATCGCTTGACGATCCGGTGACGAAATATGCGCCCGTGCTTGCGGGCGGAGCCTATGACGGGGCCACGGTACGCAATGTTCTGCAAATGTCGAGTGGGATCACCTTTGACGAGGACTACCTCGACTATGACAGCGATATCAACAGGATGGGCCGGGTTCTGGCATTGGGCGGCAGGATGGATGACTTTGCCGCCGGGCTGACGGAGTCCTTTGCCGGGCCCGGAGAGACGTGGAAATACACCTCCATTGACACCCACGTCGTCGGCATGGTCGCGCGCGGCGCAACCGGGCGCGACATCGCAGACCTGATGAGCGAAAACCTGATCAAGCCACTGGGGCTGGACCGGACACCGCTGTACCTGACGGACGGTGTGGGCGTCGCCTTTGTGCTGGGCGGGCTCAACATCACGACGCGGGACTATGCGCGCTTTGGGCAGATGATCCTGCAAAACGGAGAATGGCAGGGGAAACAGATCGTTCCGGCGGATTGGATCGCTGTCTCGACCAGCCCAAGTGCGCGCACAGAACAGGGGCGCATCAGCTATGGCTATCAGTGGTGGATCCCTGTGGGTGCAGCCCCCGGGCAGTTCATGGGACGTGGCATTTACGGCCAATACCTCTACATTGACCAGTTAGCAGGCGTCGTTATCGTGGCCACGGGCGCGGACCGTCAATTTCGCGAGGACGGCGTGAATGAGCTTAATATCAACATGTTCCGCGACATCGTTGCAGCAACGAAAGATTAGGGCGATGGACCCCGAAGACAGCGTAAACGTAATTGGCACCGAACTTGCGGTATGTGGCACGGACCCGGTCACCGGCTTTTTCCGGGACGGGCATTGCAACACCTGCGCCGCCGATCAGGGCAGCCACACGGTCTGCGCCGTGATGACGGCCGAGTTTCTCGCGTTTTCCAAATATGTGGGCAATGATCTGAGCACCCCCCGCCCCGAATTTGGCTTTGTCGGCCTCAAACCGGGCGATAGCTGGTGCCTGTGCGCCGCGCGGTTCCTGCAGGCCCATGACGAAGGATGCGCGCCAAAGGTCAGCCTTGCGGCAACACATCGCAGAGCGCTGGATATCGTCTCGCTTGAGGTATTGCGCCAGTACGGGGCCTAACCCAGCGGGCCATCCATCAGATCGTCGATGAACAGGCTGAGCAGTTGTGGACGGCCCGACACCCCTGCTTTGCGGTAGATGGCGTTGGTCTGGGCCTTGACCGTGCCTTCGGACGTTTCACGCAGCGTGGCGATGTCATGTGTGCTCATCCCCTTGATGGCAAAGAGGGCAACATCACGCTCGGCCGGGGTGAGGCGCCAGTCGTCGAAACGCTCTTCCATCAGTTCCATGAACGCGCCGGAAGCCGCGCGCAACTGGCCTTCCACCTGCGCTGTGCGCCGCCAGGTAGAGTGCAGCATGGCCGCACCCACCACGACCCCCAGCAACAGGCCCAACGCGGCGGCAATCTCGATCAACTCCATGAGTTTCCAGTCAAATGGTGCGACCGGAAGGCCCAGTACCGTCACAAGTATCTGCGAGATAAAGAATATGGCGCAAAGCACCTGTACCGCAAATACAGCTATGAGAATGCCGCGCCGCTTCATGGCGCCGGACAGGGTGCGCGATCAGTCGTCATCGCCGTCATCCCCGTCTCCGCCGCTGTTGTCGCTGCCACGACCGCTATTGTCGTGCCCATCGTCGTCGCTGTCGTCGTCATCACGATCGTCGTCGCGGTCGTCGTCGTCATCGTCGCGATCATCGTCGTCGCCATAGCCGTCGTCGTCACCGCCATAGGGGCCGCCGCCTTCCAGTCCCGACGGCGGATTGAACAGGGAGGGGCCCCCGCCGCCTCTCCGGTTGCGCCAGTAGTCGCGCAGGATTTCACCGGTCAGCGGGTTCAGGATGATTTCGCGAACAAGATCGCCACGGCGCGACATGATCCGGGATCGGCCCAGCCATGTGCTGGTCACCTCGATCTGGTCGAAACCCTGCTGGCGCAGCTGACGGACAACGCTGTCTTCGACCGGGCCGCTGGACGCAGGCCCCGATAGTGCCACACACAAACAAACGGCCAGCCAGATGCGCATCATGCCATGTGCCCTTCTTGGGCGTGCACGAAGATCGGCACGCCCCTGGAGTTGAGCGATGCGACGGGCAACACCGGCAGGTCAGTCGTCGTCGCTGTCGTCGTTACCGTCATCGCTGTCACTGTCGTCACCGCGATCATCGTCACGGTCGTCATCGCGATCATCATCACGGTCGTCGTCACTGTCGTCGTCGCGATCATCATCTCGGTCGTCGTCGCGATCATCGTCACTGTCGTCGTCATGGTCGTCATCACGATCATCATCGTCATCGTCATCATCATCATCGCGATCATCACCGACAAAGTCACGGTCACGTGTGTCGATATCAATGGGCTGACCCTCGACAACCGCACCGACAAAGCGTTCTGTCTCTTGTTTGATGATCTCTCCGGTGGCGCGGTCATAGATGACTTCCAGTTTCGTGCGGTCCCGCACGGCCTCGAATTTGGTTTGCGTCGGGCCATTGTCGATCTCGATGGTCTGGAACCCTTGTGCGCTCAGGGTTTCAACGACACGGTCCGTAAAGCTTTGTGCATATGCAGGCACTGTTGTCAGCACGCTCAGGGTCGTGCTCAGCAAAAGGGCGTTCTTCATTTTATCTTCCTTTCTTGATGTCAGCGACGCAACAGACCGCGTCAGGTGGATCAAAGAAAGGCACCACAGTGCGTTTCGGGAATGGACCACAGGTTTAAATCACAGTCACTAAACCTTGCGCAGACAGCCATAAACCTGAGTTTAGGGCGCGGCCGACAGCACGATATTCCCAGCCGCAACCGGCATTTACTCGACGTTGCGCCCTTCGGGGCCCGTCATGTCGAACCCAAGCGCGCGCGCGACGGTAAAAATATCCTTGTCGCCCCGCCCGCACATATTCATGCAGATGATGTGATCGGCAGGCAGGTCGGGTGCGATCTTCATCACGTGCGCCAGCGCGTGAGAGGGTTCGAGCGCGGGAATGATTCCTTCGAGCGTGCAACACAGCTGGAACGCCGCCAGCGCCTCTTTGTCGGTGATCGACACGTATTCTGCGCGTCCGATGTCGTGCAGCCACGCATGTTCAGGCCCGATGCCGGGATAGTCGAGACCGGCAGAGATCGAGAACCCTTCGAGGATCTGCCCGTCATCGTCCTGCAACAGATACGTCCGGTTGCCGTGCAGCACGCCGGGGCGCCCGCCGGTCAGCGAGGCGCAATGCTCCATCTTGGCATTCACGCCCTTGCCGCCCGCCTCGACGCCGATGATCCCGACCTCTTTGTCATCGAGGAACGGATAGAACAGGCCCATCGCGTTCGACCCGCCACCGATGGCGGCGATCACAGTGTCAGGAAAGCGGCCCTCGGCCTCGACCATCTGTTCGCGGACTTCCTTGCCGATGATGCTTTGGAAATCACGCACCATGGCCGGATAGGGGTGCGGCCCCGCGACGGTTCCGATGCAGTAAAACGTGTCGCGCACATTGGTCACCCAATCGCGCAGCGCATCGTTCATTGCGTCCTTCAGTGTGCCGCGCCCGGAGGTGACCGGGATCACTTCGGCGCCCAGCAGTTTCATGCGGAAGACATTGGGGGCTTGCCGCTCCACATCGTGCGCGCCCATGTAAACCACGCATTTCAAACCAAACTTTGCGCAGACCGTGGCGGTGGCAACCCCGTGTTGGCCGGCGCCGGTTTCCGCGATGATGCGCGTCTTGCCCATGCGGCGGGCCAGAATGATCTGGCCCAGCACGTTGTTGATCTTGTGCGCGCCGGTGTGGTTCAACTCGTCGCGCTTCATATAGATGCTGGCACCGCCCAGATGCTCGGTCAGCCGCTCGGCGTGATAAAGCGGGCTGGGGCGGCCCACATAGTGTTTCCAAAGGAAATCCATCTCGGCCCAGAACGACTCGTCGGTCTTGGCCTTTTCGTACTCTTCCTCAAGGGACAGGATCAGCGGCATCAGCGTCTCGGAAACGAACCGCCCGCCATAATCACCAAAGCGGCCCTTTTCATCAGGGCCGGTCATGAAAGAGTTGAAAAGATCGTTTGCCATTTGGCCCTCGCGCGTTCAGGTCAGATCGCGTTTATACCCGATATGTGAAGGGGTAAAGCCGAGGCGCTGGTAGAAACGCGCCGTTTGGCTGCGGCTTTTGTTCATGGTCAACTGCATCAGGGCACAGCCCGCGGCGCGCGCACGGGCTTCGGCGTCCGCAATCATCGCCGCGCCGATCCCCTGACCTCGCAAATCGCTGGCAACCCGCACCGTTTCGATCTGTGCCCGCCGCGCAGCCCGGAGCGACAATCCCGAGATGAAAGTGAGTTGGTACGTGGCCACGATCCGCCCATCCTGCACGCCCACAAGCAGGTGATTGTTGCCTTCATCCTGCATCCGCTCAAAGGCGGTGCGGTACTGCGCCACTTCCAGACCTTCACGCGTCGCACCCAGCTTGTCGTCCGTCATCAGCGCCAGGATCGCCGGCAAATCCCCGGCCGTCGCCTCGCGAAACGTGACCATCAGATCGCACGCGTGGCGGCGAGAAACCCGCGGATCAGGCCGCTGTCCTTTTGGCCCGGTGCCGTTTCGACAGCGGAACTCAGATCAACCTGCCGCGCGCCGGTCACCCGCACCGCCTGCGCAACATTTTCGGGGGTCAGACCACCTGCCAGCATCCACGGCACCGGCCAGCGCCGCCCGGCGATCAGGGTCCAGTCAAAGGGTTCACCGTTGCCACCGGGGCGGTCGCCCCCCTTTGGCGGCTTTGTGTCCACCAAAATCTGGTCAGCCACCGCCGCATAGGCATCAAGTGTGTCAAGGTCGCTGGCCTCCGCGACGCCCACCGCCTTCATCACTGGCAGGCCATAGCGCGCCTTGACCTCGGCCACCCGCGCCGGGCTTTCCGAGCCATGGAGTTGCAGGATGTCGATTGGCACCACCGCCGTGAGCGCATCCAGAAAGGCATCGTCCGGGTTCACGACAAGGGCCACCTTGGCAACGCCGGGGGGCACATCAAGGGCAAGGCCGCGCGCGGCCTCAAGGCTGACATTGCGCGGCGATTTCGGGAAAAACACAAAACCGATGTATTTCGCCCCGGCCTCTACCGCGGCGGACACGTGTTCCGGGCGGCTGAGACCGCAGATTTTCACTGATACGTCGGACATGGGGTCCGTTTAGCTTGCCTCGTCCAGCAGGGCCAGCACTTCGTCCTTGCCTTCGTGCTTTTCGGACTTGAGGCGTTTGACTTCGCGTTCGAGCCGGCGCACTTCGCGCGCATTGCGGGCGTTTTCGGCGCGCACGGCATATTCACGCATCCATTCCCAGACGAAACCGACCAGCAAACCCGTCAGAATGCCGCCGAAAATGACAAGAAACAAAGGCAGCTGGACCGTCGGAGTGACCGCAAACAGGCCCGCGATCTCGTCGGGCAGCAGTTTCAGTGTCACGGGGCCTCGATTGGCCAGAGCAACCGCAATCAGGGCAATCGCAAAGATCGCGATGCAGGCATAACGGATGTAGCGCATCAGGCTTTCCCGTTCAGACGATCACGCAACAGCTTGCCGGTCTTGAAGAACGGCACGTGCTTTTCCTCGACATCCACAGTTTCGCCGGTGCGCGGGTTGCGCCCGATGCGCGCATCGCGCTTTTTGACCGAGAACGCACCAAAGCCGCGCAACTCGACCCGGTCGCCCCGCGCCATGGCATCGGTGACTTCGTCAAAGATGGTATTCACAATGCGTTCGACATCGCGCTGATAGAGGTGCGGGTTTTCATCGGCGATCTTCTGGATCAGCTCGGACCGGATCATGGACATTCCTCCCAGGGGCGCATCGTTTTTGACGATTTTCAAACCCCGACTATAAGAACAATAACGCCTGCCGTGAATAGGAAGCCTTTGGTCTGAGCGGGTTTTTACGCCTCATCGCCCTGCTGACGCGGCGCATTTTGCAGCATTTTCACGTTCCCCCGCGCAATGCGGGCACCGCCTGAGGTTGAACGCGTGCTGATGCATCAGCGTGATTCGGAGCCGCACCTGTCGGGGCAGCGCACAAAAAAGCCCCGCACACTGGCGGGGCTTTTTCAATTGGATGTCTTTCGATCAGTCGTCGGTTTTCAATGCCGCGCCAAGGATATCGCCCAGGGACGCACCGGAGTCAGAGGAGCCATACTGTTCCACGGCCTCTTTCTCTTCTGCGATCTCGCGCGCCTTGATGGACACACCCAGACGACGGGTCTTGCCGTCGATATTGGTGATGCGCACATCGACCTTGTCACCGACCGAGAAACGCTCGGGGCGCTGTTCGGCACGGTCACGCGACAGGTCAGAGCGGCGGATGAAGGATTTCATGCCTTCATATTCCACTTCGACACCACCGTCTTCGATCGCAGTCACTTCGACCGTCACGATCGAGCCGCGCTTCACGCCGCCAACCGCTTCGGCGAACTTGTCGCCACCAACGCCTTTGATCGAAAGTGAGATACGCTCTTTCTCGACGTCGACTTCAGACACAACCGCGCCGACCATGTCGCCCTTGCGGTACTCCTGAATGGCTTCTTCGCCACGCTGGTCCCAGCTGAGGTCGGACAGGTGCACCATGCCGTCGATGTCGCCGGGCAGGCCCACGAACAGACCGAATTCGGTGATGTTCTTGACTTCGCCTTCGACTTCGGTGCCCTCGGGGTGGGTTTCTGCAAACACTTCCCACGGGTTGCGCATGGTCTGTTTCAGGCCCAGAGACACGCGGCGCTTGGCACCGTCGATTTCCAGAACCATGACTTCGACTTCCTGGCTGGTGGACACGATCTTGCCCGGGTGGACGTTCTTTTTGGTCCAGGACATTTCGGACACGTGCACGAGGCCCTCGACACCGGGCTCCAGTTCCACAAAGGCGCCGTAATCAGTGATGTTGGTCACGCGGCCCGTGTGGGTGGATTCCAGCGGGTACTTGGCGGCCACCAGATCCCATGGATCTTCTTGCAGCTGTTTCATACCCAGGGAAATGCGGTGCGTCTCTTTGTTGATCTTGATGACCTGCACCTTGATCGTCTCGCCGATTGCCAGAATTTCCGACGGGTGGTTGACGCGGCGCCATGCCATGTCTGTGACGTGCAGCAGGCCGTCTACGCCGCCAAGGTCCACGAACGCACCGTATTCGGTGATGTTCTTGACCACGCCGTCGACAGTCTGACCTTCGGTCAGGTTGCCGATGACTTCGGCGCGCTGTTCGGCACGCGATTCTTCAAGGATCGCACGACGCGACACAACGATGTTGCCACGGCGACGGTCCATTTTCAGGATCTGGAAGGGCTGTTTCAGACCCATCAGAGGGCCAGCATCACGCACGGGGCGCACATCGACCTGAGAGCCGGGCAGGAACGCCACGGCGCCGCCGAGATCAACGGTAAAGCCACCTTTGACACGGCCAAAGATCGCACCTTCGACGCGCGCTTCGCCAGCGTAGGCAGTTTCCAGACGATCCCAGGCTTCTTCACGGCGCGCCATCTCGCGCGAGATGACGGCCTCACCCTTGGCGTTTTCGGCCGAGCGCAGGAAGACTTCCACTTCATCGCCAACAGCGATTTCGGGTGCTTCACCGGGATTTGCGAATTCTTTGAGTTCGACGCGGCCTTCCATCTTGTAGCCTACGTCGATGATGGCCTGACCCGCCTCGATCGCGAGTACTTTGCCTTTGACGACAGACCCTTCTTCGGGTGTGTCCATTTCGAAGCTTTCTTCAAGGAGGGCTTCGAATTCCTCCATCATTTTATCAGCCATGTGGCGTCGGTTTCCTAACTATATCTGTTTTTCACGGGCCGTGCGGTTGTCTCCGCCGGTCTGGGTTGGTTTCATTGGTCAGGTGCGTGACACAAAACAAAGAGGGCCGGAACGCTCCGACCCTGCTCTTCTCGATGTCTTGCGTGGTGTTTACACCTTGGCGACGTGCGCCGCTATAGCGGGAGTCTGTGGTCAGGGCAAGAGGTCTGGTGGCGCCTGATCCAGAGGCCGCTGACGCGACGACATCATCAGGGGGATCTGCCCCCGGCGCATCCGCGCCTTCCCCAAGGTACTTGCCGCGAAAGGAAGACCGGGCGAGGGTCAGATCTCTTCGCCCAGTTCCTGCAACTCCTCCAGCAGTTCGCGATAGATTTCATTGCTGTCCCCGCCGCCAAAACTCAGCGCGCCACCGGAATAGGTCTGCCCGTATGTGCGCGCCACGTTGATGGTCTGGACGAATGCGGACAAAAGCTGGTCTTTCTCGAGCGAGCTGAGCGGATGAATGAAAACGCCCCAAAGCCGACCCTGCGCCACGGCATAGCGTGCATCCAGCGCGGTGTCGAAATTCGCCTGCATCAGGCGCATCAACTCGTCCGCCTGCAATCCGTCCGCTGAACGGATCGGCACCATGGCGCGCATTCTGTTTGCTGACGGATCAGCGATCACAACCAGCGGGATGTCGTCGATAACGAACTGAATGGCGTTGCCCGCCGCCCGAGCCTCGGGATCAATGGCGCGGATGATTTCGGCCATGCGCACCATGGTCATCGGTGGCTCGGACGGTTCGGGCACGTCAGGCGCCTGGCCGTCTTGCGCAAACGCAATGGACGCGCACAGGACATAGGCGACAATTGAGACCAAAGGGCGGATCGGTGTCAGAGACATGGGGCAAAACCTTTCGCAATATGCGGAAAAGCTAGGCCACGCGGCCGTCAAATACCAAGCACCCTTTGGTGATCAATCGTGCATCGCACAAACCCGCCCTACAAAGCGGCCTTGAGCACATCTGCCAGATCGGTGCGTTCCCAGCTGAACCCGCCATCCGCATCCGGAGCACGGCCAAAGTGTCCGTAGGCCGCTGTGCGTTGATAGATGGGGCGGTTCAGCGACAGATGTTCGCGAATGCCGCGTGGCGTCAAATCCATCGCCTTGGCGACCGCCGCCTCGATGGCTGCGTTTTCGACTTCGCCCGTGCCAAACGTGTCGCAATAGATCGACAGCGGTTTGGACACACCAATCGCATAGCTCAACTGAATGGTGCACTTGTTCGCCAACCCGGCGGCCACCACGTTCTTGGCCAGATACCGCGCGGCGTAAGCCGCCGAGCGGTCCACCTTGGTCGGATCCTTGCCCGAGAACGCGCCGCCGCCATGCGGTGCCGCCCCGCCATATGTGTCCACGATAATCTTGCGCCCCGTCAGGCCCGCGTCGCCGTCAGGACCGCCAATCACGAACTTGCCGGTGGGATTGACGTGCCACTCGGTGGCATCGCTCAACCATCCTTCGGGCAGCACTTGGGTGATGTACGGTGTCACGATCGACCGGATATCGTCGCTGCTCAGGCTTTCATCAAGGTGCTGGGTCGACAGGACAAGCGATGAAACACCCACAGGCTTGCCATCGCGATATGTCACGGACAACTGAGATTTCGCATCCGGCCCCAGTGCCGGTTCGGTGCCGTTCTTGCGCACTTCTGCCAGACGGCGCAGGATCGCGTGTGCATAGTGGATCGGGGCCGGCATGAGTTCGGGCGTCTCGTCAGTGGCAAAGCCGAACATGATGCCCTGATCGCCCGCGCCCTCATCCTTGTTGTCCGCCGCATCCACACCCTGCGCGATATGCGCGGACTGTTCATGCAGCAGGTTGGTGATTTCACAGGTCTTCCAGTGGAACTTGTCCTGCTCATAGCCGATGTCCTTGATACAGGCGCGCGCGATCTCGTCGATCTTGCCCATATAGGTGTGCAGCTTGTCCTGATCGCTCAGGCCGACTTCGCCACCGATGACCACCCGATCTGTCGTGGCAAAGGTTTCGCAGGCCACGCGGGCTTCCGGCTCTTCGGCCAGAAACGCGTCGAGAACGGCATCGGAAATTCGGTCGCAGACTTTATCGGGGTGGCCCTCGGAAACGGATTCTGAGGTGAAAGTGAAATTCTTACGGGACATGGGCGCTCCATTCAAAATGCATCCGCCACGTCAGGAAGCCGTTGCAGCGGGGTCGGTCGGCTTTACGCCCCCGGCGTGTTCCCGTCAATGCCCGCCCCGCGTCGAAGTGCGCCACGCCGCAACACCACGAATCCAAGGCCCAAAAGCAGGGCAATCGCCCAGGGTGCGTCGCCGGTTCGTCCATAAAGCGTCACAACACCCGGAGCAGGCAGCGCCGCATCAAGATACCCGGCGGTGTTCAGTTCCAGCGATGCAAGGACGCGCCCTTTTGGGTCGATCACGGCGGAAATGCCGGTATTGGCGGCGCGCACCATGGGCAGACCCTGTTCGATTGCACGCATTCGCGCCTGAGCAAGGTGCTGCTGGGGACCGGAACGCGCACCAAACCAGGCATCATTGGTCAACTGCATCAGGAAACCGGGCCTTTCCGGTGCGCCGCTGACATTCTGGGCAAACACCGCCTCGTAGCAGATCAGCGGCAGGGCCATACCCATTTCACCGAAATCCAGCAGTTGCGGCCCCGGTCCGGCCGCATAGCCGCCCTGGGCCCGCGCAGCGAGCCCACCGATACTGATGCGGCGGAACAGCCATTCGGCGGGCATGTATTCGCCAAAGGGCACGAGGTGATGCTTGTCGTAAGTCTGGGTGACCTGCCCGTCGGGGCCAAGCACAACAAGGCTGTTGTAATACTCGCCTCCGGCGCGGCGTTGAATGCCGAGAACCACCGGCGCACCACGCGCGGCCTGGGCGATAACATCAAAGACAACCTGAGCGTTTTCAACAAGATACGGAAGGGCGGTTTCCGGCCAGATGATCAGATCAGGTGTGCCGTCGGCCGCTGTATAGTCGATCTGGCGGTTCACGAACACGGGGATCTTTTCGGGGTCCCACTTTTCATCCTGCGGCGCGTTGGGCTGGACCAGTCGCACCGTGTAGCCGCTGTCGGATACTGGGCGATCCGCCATCGGGACAAGACCCAAGGCCGCAATCACAAACAAGGGCACGCCCCGGATCGCCTTATCGCGGGGAACAGATACCAGCGCGGCCACCAGCCCCATCAGCACCAGCGTCAGACCATGCGGACCCAGCCAGGCCAACCCCTGCCCGGCCCAGACGTTGACAAATGCCTGCACCGGCGTCGTCCACGGGAAACCGGTGAACAGGTAGGCGCGCAGCATCTCGACACCGGTCCATGTCAGCGCCAGCATCCATGGACGCCCGCCCAGCCAATGCGCCACTGCCAGTGCACAGGCCCAAAAGCTGCCCAACAGCAGCGCAAGCAGCACCAGCGCAAACGGGGCCATCCAGCCGGTGGTTGCCGCATCTACCTGAAACGGTTCGGTAATCCAGGTCAGCGTCAGGACGAAATATCCCGTCCCCACGGCCCATCCCCCCAGCAAGGCCGCCCGCAGCGTCGTTGACGCAGCCAGCAGAACAAAACCGGCGACAAGCGGAACAAAAATAGCGACGGCAAAGGCATAGGGGTCATGTGCAAGGGCCCCGGCGCCGCCCAAGAGCAGCCCAAACACCAATTGCACCCATCGTGGAAGGGCCATGAATCGCGTCACTACAAACCCGCTTCGGCGGCGTCCCGCCCCTGAAGCCGCACCCGCAGCCGTTTGATCCGGCGCGGATCGGCATCAATCACTTCGAATTCCGGCCCATCGGGGTGTTGCACAACTTCGCCACGTCCGGGCACCCGGCCCGCCAGCATGAACACAAGGCCGCCCAGGGTGTCGATTTCCTCTTCGTCCACGTCGTCATGGGTTGTCAGCGAGACTCCGGCCGCTTTTTCAAACTCGTCCAGCGGGGTCTTGGCCAGCGCCATATAGCAGCCGGTCTTTTCGCGGGTGAACATCACGTCATCGTCCACGTCATGTTCGTCCTCGATTTCGCCTATGACCTGTTCAATCAGGTCCTCGATCGTGACCAATCCGTCCACCCCGCCATATTCGTCGATCACCAGCGCCATGTGCCGCCGTTCCGTCTGCATCTTGGTCAGCAAAACCCCGATGGTCATCGAGGGGGGCACAAACAGCAGCGGGCGAAGCCCGGCGCGCAGGTCGAACCCCTCGCCGCTGCCGTTGAACCCATAGTTCAGCGCGATGTCCTTGAGATGCGCAAAGCCGATGGGCGAATCCAGCGTTCCTTCGAACACCGGCAATCGGGTCAGCCCGCTTTCCTTGAACACAGCCACAAGTTCATCAAGGCTGACCGTTTCCGGCACTGCCGTGATGTCTGCCGTCGGAATGGCCACATCCTCAACGCGCATCCGGCGCAGGTTGATCATTCCATGGCCCTGAGGCCTTGGATTGGCCGGTGTTTCTTCTTCGACTGCCGCCTCGGCCGGGCTGAGCGCGCCGATAACGCGCGAGAAAAAGCCTCCGCCCTGGACAGGTTCGTCCGTGTCATTGTCTGACTGCGCGCGCGGCGCTGCGCCAGACGATCCGTCGTTTTCGCCCATGGGCTCCTGTCCAGTTCACAAAAGTCCCCGGATTCGGAGACATAACCAATACGCCCTAATATGGGTCAGGCACCCCAAGAATGCCAAGTAGCTTGACCTCAACTGTTTCCATGCGCGTGGCGTCAAGGTCACGGATGTGATCATATCCAAGCAAATGCAAGGTTCCGTGAACGATCAAATGGGTCACGTGATCGCACAACGGTTTGCCCTGTTCAGCGGCCTCGCGCACGCAGGTATCGTAGGCGATCGCAATATCCCCCAGGCTGATCACGCCGCGCGGATCGGGCGCGGGCGCGTGCGGGATGCCCCCGTCTGCATCCGGCGCAAGATCGGCCTCGGGCCAGCTGAGGACATTGGTGGCGCCCGGTTTGTCGCGAAATTCGGCGTTGAGACCGGCGATATGGGCGTCGTCACAGCCAAGAAGTGCAAGCCCGGCCTGTGCGGCGTCCAGATCAAGCGCGTTCAGGGTGACGGTGACCGCGCGCCGGGCCACCGTCTCAAGGCCGACTTCGGCCCACCTGGGATCGTCGAGAATCACTTCAATCATAGCTGCGCATACCGCGCCTTGGGCGCAATGTCAGCCGGGATGAGTGGCACGACCATGTGCAAAACAGCCTGCACTGTTTCGAGGCGCGTTCCAGTTTGCCCAAGCGGGTTCCGCCGGAGGTGAAAAACGCGTTGAAGCGCGGCTCAACTCTGCGGCCAAAGCTTGCGCTTCTCGGGACATTGCCACGCAATACCCTGCCAGCCAGTGGATCGCCGAATTGCAATTCGGACGGCGTTCGTCGTCGTGGCGCTCCCGTGCAGTATCTGTCCCATAGTGCTTCCTTCCATGCTCGCGAAAAGATCGCACCATCAAACTCTGGGATCAAACACCTAGCCCGCCTCGGTATCAGCCTCGTAGGCCTCGATGATGGCGGCGACCAGCGGGTGGCGGACCACATCTTTGGACGTGAAATAGTTAAAGCTGATCTTGGGCACCGTTTTCAGCAACCGTTCGGCATCCTGCAACCCCGACGGCACGCCACGTGGCAGGTCGATCTGTGTGCGGTCCCCGGTGATGACCATGCGTGATCCCTCACCCAGACGGGTCAGGAACATCTTCATCTGCATGGTGGTCGCGTTCTGCGCTTCGTCCAGCACCACAAAGGCGCGCGACAGCGTGCGCCCGCGCATGAACGCCAGCGGAGCGATTTCGATGGTCTTTTCCTCTTTCAGCTTGGCCAGTTGCTTGCCGGGCAGAAAATCGTTCAGCGCATCGTAAAGCGGCTGCATGTAGGGATCGACCTTTTCCTCCTGCGTTCCGGGAAGGAAGCCCAGGCGCTCGCCGGCCTCGACCGCCGGGCGGCACAGGATGATCTTGTCGACGTGGCCCTGAATGAACATCGAAACGCCCACGGCCACCGCGAGATAGGTCTTGCCCGTGCCCGCCGGGCCGATGCCGAACGCTAGTTCATTGTCAAACAGGGACTGCACATAGGCTTTTTGAGCGTCCGTGCGTGGTTCGACCAGTTTCTTGCGCGTCTTGATCTCGATCCTGTTGCCGACTGGCATTTCCAGCTGGTCGCCTTCGCGCGTGCCGGTATCCTCTTCGGATCCTCCCATACGCAATTCACGATCCACATCCGCCGGGGCGACGTCCTTGCCCCCTTCGAGGCGCAGATACAGTGCTTGCAGCACCTCTTTGGCACGGGCCTGCGCCGCCTCCTCTCCCAGCAGGACCAGCACATTGCCGCGTCGGACAATCTGTATGTCCAGCGCCGTCTCGATGGCCGCAAGGTGCCCGTCGTAGGGACCGCACAGGTCGATCAACAGGCGATTGTCGGGAAATTCAATAAGAGCTTCGGCCAGGGTGACTGTGCTCAAGTGCGTGTTCCTTTCGGCTGAGTCGCGGGGATGGTGCCAAGGCAGCGGTCGGGCGGCAAGGTGTCGGTGTTTAGAATAAACAAAAAAACCGCGCGAGAGTGCCCCGCGCGGTCATGTTTTGGACGTCAGTACGCAAAGTCAGTTTTTGGGCTTTATGATCGGGTGGACCGGCCGACCGTATCCAGACGTGTCGCGCACGGCAACCTCTTCGGTCCTGGTTGTCGCAGGGCCGCCACGCGGAACCCTGTCCCGAATCCCGCCCGTGCCAGACCGGTAGGGGCCGATCACCGTTCCCGGTTCTGCGGCAGCGCTGCACACCGGCAGGCCCGACACCGGGTCAAGGCGGTTGGAGGCGCGCGCCTCGACACCATCGTCGATATACCATGTCTGGCATCCGTCAGGCGTGATCGCGATACCCGCGTTGTCATTGCGTGACGGAGTCGAATCCCGGCCACGGTCTGCCGCGATGGCAATATAGCTGTCGGGCCCGCGGTAAGCGGTCGTGCCACTGAAGGGTTCAGTGCAAGCCGCCAGGCCACCGGCCGACAACGTGATGAAAACGAGTGTTTTGGGAGTCATGATTACCACCTGTAGCAAATTACTTCGACGCGCCGGTTCTGCTTCATCCCGGCGGCCGTGGAATTGGATGCTTTTGGCTGGGTCTCGCCATACCCGATCTCACGTTCGATGACCGCACCGACAGACCTGCCCACATTTGCCACAGAGCGTGCGCGGCGCTCGGACAGGGCCTGATTATAGGCGTTCGACGCGCGGCTGTCGGTGTGACCGTAGACGGCGTATCCAAACACCCCGTTCTGGGTAAAGACCTTGCGCAGCTTTTCGCGGGTTCTGGCGTTCAGCTTGGAACTGTCGGTCGCGAACATCGCGTCCGAGTCGCCGACAAAGCACGTATTCTGACGTACGCAGACCGGCTTGCCTGTTTCGGGATTAAGCCGGTTGACCTGAACCTGCTCAACGCCGCCATCGGCCATCCAGTGCATACATCCGTCCGGGTCAATCCAGATTCCCCACTGAATACGCCCGGACTGTTCGCCCCGCGCGACATTTTGCGCGGACGCACTGTCGCTCAGCACGCCCAGGCCCAAAGCCAGCGCAAATGCGAATTTGAACATCCCATTCTGTCTAAACATCAATTGATCCCCTTCACCACGGCGCCCGTTTTCTTATGGTCGGGCTCATCACCGTGTGTTGCTGCGATTGAGTGCGCCGATATGTTGGCAAAACGGAACACTCGCCTCATGGTGCAGAGTGTAGCAAAGAATATGCTTATGTGAAGAAAAAAGGGGTGTATCCCCTCTGCATACGTTAGACTTTAGCCCTTATTTATAAGGCTATGACGGGATTGTAGAATCGCGGAAAAGTTGAAAGCATGGCTCTTTATGTGGAGGGTCTAATGGATTCAGTAATTCGCGCTCGCTTTTACCAAGTAGAAAATTTCACAAATGGCCAAGCAACTTTGTTTGACGCCCTTCATCAGCTTTGGAACCACCCTCAACGAGAAGTTTACGAAGACATTTTCGGCGGTATCCGGGTTCGGATCGAAAGGTTCGAAACAGACAATGAGGTGGTCGGGAACGATTTTGTAGCTGGTGAGTTTGTCAGGCAGCAAACAGAGAACATCCCGCCGATTGCACCCCAAGGAGGGCCGCTTGAGGGTCAGGAAAATCCTCTGGGGCATAGAAGTGCCTTCAGATATCACGCTCGATCTGGTATTCTTTTGCTAGAAAGCAGGCAGTCAGGGTTGACGCCGATACGAGTGGATGGGTTGGTCAAGGCGAGGCTATCAGGGCATCAGGGGTACTATTTGTCCCCTGTCGTTACTGAAGATGCAATGCATCGCCTTCGGAACGGAACACCAAGAAGAGTTCAGTTTCGTGTGGCGCGACCAGAGGACATGCAAATCGTTGAAGGTGATGACCGCATGATCGGGGAGAACCTTTCTAGGATGGCAAACAACTTTGGTGGCCTAGTGGTCGAGACAAGCGTGGGGTTTCCTCCCGGGAACCGAGACGGGCATCTTAACCTAAGCGCTATCAACCGTGCGGTTCGTTGGGCAACTGGCAATAGGGACCATGTAGAGAAGTTCAAAGTTAAGATATCTGAAGAAGAAGAACCGATAGATGTTTTCGCCGAGCAGCTAAAGGTCACCGAAACTCTCACTCTAGAAAATCTTGACGTTGAGAGAAACTACAATGCGCGGCGAGACCTTCTCGCGCGTGGATTCAATGCATACATGCCCCTGATACAAAGGAATTACATGCAATGACCGCAATTAGTCACGGGATCAACAGGGCAACCGGTACGTTTGTTTCACCTTCTCCAGTGGTCAAGTCTCTGGCGTTAGCAGTGGCTGCGTCCTTTGTTGTTCAGTTTGTGGCTAGCGATGAAAGCTATGAATCCGCTTCTGTATTCTCTGGGGTATTTGACCTGCTTTCAATATTTACCGGTTTTTTGGCGACTTTCTACGTCTTCATTGTGACCAAGGGCAATGAGTTCTTGGAGAAAATTAAAACAACAGCAACATATCGTATGGTTCTGAAGTTGTTGAAATTTACCATACTTTGGTCAGTTTTTATGATCATGTTTTCGTATGCTCTCATGGTCATTGACCCTAGAGAATACTCCATTTTCTCCGCCATGAGCGCCTTAGTGTTTTTTTGGTTGGCAAATATTATTCTGATTGCCGTTAACTTTGGGCGATGCGTGAACCATTTCCTTACTATCGTGGAGGCGGGTGATATCAATGACTGATCTGAAGAAAGCCCGCGATAGTGGGGAAGTGGAAAAGTTTATCAAAGAACACGAGGCCGACCCAGACGGCGACCTCGACAAGCTGGACGCCTTGATCAAGAAGCCAGTTCAGGGAAGCGAGAAAGCAACTCGTCCAGCATCACCTCGGGAGTCGTCCGACGATTGAAGCGGTACTCAAACTCTTTGACGTAAGTCTCTAGGTACTTTGGGGAAACGTTGTTGTGTGTGCCCTTGAGCGACCGTTTCAGGTGACCAAAGAAGTTCTCGATTGAGTTGGTGGTTTCGCCGTTCGGGCCAACATACTCGTCCTTGGAGTGGTTCACCGTCTTGTGCGTATAGCGGTCAACCGGAATGGCTTTGTTGTATGTACGCAGTTCGTCCGTGTGAATTTCGGTTCCAGCGGCAACGTTTTTGGTGATCTGGGGCAACAAGGATGGACGCGTTTGGTCTGGCACCACTTTGAGCATCACGTCGCCGCCACGCTCCATCATGCCCATCACAACGGCTTTGCGGTTGCGCCAGTCCATTCCGGTAGTCTTGCCGCCCACAAAGGTCTCATCGACCTCCACGACCTTGCCAGAGCCGCCCAGAGGGGCTTCGCCGTCAACTTCGGCCATATGCTGGCGGATCAGCTTCGCCATGCGCCATGCGGTCTTGTACGTGACGCCAAGCTGGCGTTGCAATTCCTTGCCGCTCACGCCGTGCTTGGACGTGGTGAACAGAAAGATGGCGTAGAACCAGAGTTGCAGAGGTGTACGGCTCTTTTCAAAGATGCTGCCGACCATGGGGTGAATGTGATGGCCGCACCACTGGCACGAAAAGGCTTGCTCAGATTGCAGGCGATACCACTTAGCTTCGCGTTGGCATTTTGGGCAGGCATGGCCTTGACCAAAGCGCACATTAAACAGATGCTCTAAGCATGCGTCATCGTTGGGGAATTGTGCGAAGAACTGGCGTACATTTGTCTGTTTCATGCACTATAGATAGGGTTTGGGCTACCGTATGTCAAGGGGATACACCCCAGAAAAAACCACCATATGTCGTGGCTATGTTCAGGCTTTCAACAAAAACGGGCAGTTATCACCTGATTTTGCGGTTCAGCTCAGGGGTTCACCAACACACCTGCAAGCGAATTGGTCCCGGCAGAGATGATTCTGACCGCCGCGATATCACCGGCGGACACGTCGGCATCGGCCACATGGACGGCATGCAGATACTCGCTTTTGCCGCCCATCTGACCGGGCATGCGACCGGGTTTTTCGAAAAGCACACGTACGGTGCGGCCAACCATGCCCTCCTGAATGGCGCGCTGCTGTCTGGTGATCAGGGCTTGCAGACGTTGCAATCGCTCATCGGCTTCGGCGGCATCGACCTGTGTGCGTTCCGCCGCCGGAGTGCCGGGCCGGGTCGAATACTTGAATGAATAGGCATAGCCATAGTTCACCGCCTCGACCAGATCGAGGGTGGCCTGAAAGTCCGCTTCCGTCTCTTCCGGGAAGCCGACGATAAAGTCGCCTGACATCAGAATATCGGGCCGCGCGGCGCGGATGCGTTCGATCAGGCGCAGATAGCTGTCCGCCGTGTGGCTTCGGTTCATCCGCTTGAGGATCCTGTCGCTGCCCGACTGCACGGGCAGATGCAGGTACGGCATCAGCTTGGAACAGGTGCCATGCGCCTCGATCAGGTCATCCGTCATGTCGTTGGGGTGCGAGGTCGTGAAACGGATACGTTCCAGCCCGTCGACCTTGTCCAGATCCCAGATCAGCTTGGCGAGGGTATAGTCGGACCCGTCCGGGCCCGCCCCGTGATAGGCGTTGACGTTCTGGCCCAGCAACGTGATTTCGCGCACCCCGCGTTCGACCAGATCGCGCGCCTCGGTCACGATGCGATCAACCGGGCGGCTGAATTCGGCACCGCGCGTGTAGGGGACCACGCAAAAGGCACAGAACTTGTCGCACCCCTCCTGCACCGTCAGGAATGCGGTTGGCCCGCGCGCCGCCCTGGGGCGCGATTTCAGCTTTTCGAACTTGTCCTCTTCGGGGAAATCGGTGTCGAGCGCCTTGTCGCCCTTGCGCGTCTTCGCCTCCATCTCGGGCAGACGATGATAGCTTTGCGGCCCCACAACCAGATCGACCATGGGCTGGCGCCGCATGATCTCGGCCCCTTCGGCCTGCGCCACACAGCCTGCAACACCAATCTTGAGGTCCGGCTTTTCCGCTTTGAGCCCCTTGAAGCGCCCCAGTTCGGAATAGACCTTCTCGGCCGCCTTTTCCCGGATATGGCAGGTGTTGAGCAGGATCATGTCCGCCTCGTCCGCGGACTTCGTTTCGACATAGCCCTGCCCGCCCAAAGCCTCGGCCATGCGTTCGCTGTCATAGACGTTCATCTGGCAGCCATAGGTCTTGATAAAGAGCTTTTTCGGCGGCGTCATGGGGGTATCCGGGTGTGAGTTGGGTCAGTCCGGCGATCTATCAGCGACACCGCTCTGTTGCAATGCATCGCAAATTAACCGAATGAAAGGGGGACACCTCCAAGATCACAAGCCTGATGCACTTTGACAGCCTGACCACGATGATCAAGTCTACCGCCTCCGTGCCCCCGCAGGGCCCTGTGGCGCTTGTGCTGGTCGAGGATGAAGTCGAGGTCGCAACCACCCTGCGTCATCACCAGCATATCGGCTTCAAATCCCTGATCGCCTGCATGCCCGCCTCGTTTGCCCTGCCCCGCGACCTTGAGGATCCGGTGATCCGTGTGGATTACGACATGACGGCCCCTGCCGCGCTGCAGGACGCGGTCAACATCCTGATTGCCGCACTGCCGCCGGGCACATGGATGTATTACTGCTATAACGCCGAATACCTTTTCCACCCGTTTTGCGAGACCCGCACGGTCGGCGAGATGCTTGCCTTTCATGCCGAGGAACGGCGCAGCGCCATGCTGACCTATGTGATCGACCTTTATGCCGATGACTTGTCCATGCACCCCAATGCCGTGGCGCTCGAAGACGCGCATCTGGACCGCTCGGGCTATTACGCGCTGGCCCGGCCCGACGCCAAGGGGCATCCCAAGGAACGGCAGCTTGATTTTTTTGGCGGCCTGCGCTGGCGATACGAGGAACATGTGCCTGCCGCGCGGCGCAAGATCGACCGGATTTCCCTGTTCAAGACCAAGCCGGGGCTGACCCTGCGCGACGATCACACGTTTTCGGACGAGGAATACAACACCTATGCCTGCAAATGGCACCACAACCTGACGGCGGCTGTCTGCTCGTTTCGCACCGCCAAGGCCTTGAAACTGAACCCGGGCAGCACCTTTGATATCGAGACCTTCAAATGGCACAATTCGGCCCCGTTTGAATGGCACTCGCGGCAATTGCTGGATCTGGGACTGATGGAACCGGGGCAGTGGTTTTGATGGGCCCCAGATGTGAGCGGCCTTGGGGGTGTCCCACGCTGGGACAGATCCCGCCCCCTTGAATTTCAATGGGTTACAGAGGTGAATTTACATATTGTTAGGGTTTTAGGTATTTGAGAAGGAAGAGTTGTTTGCCTTCGGACCGAACCAAGCCTTTGTAAAAAAACGCGACGAAGGTCTTCTCTGAGCGCATGTTTACCGGGCAAATATCTAGTGGCGTTTTGGTTTTTGCAGCGTGCAGCCCACTTTACCATGAACTCAGCCCTGTTGACCTCATCCGCTTCAATTTTGGGGGTCTTCATTGAATTCGTCTATGTTCGGCATTTTCTGATCCGCAAGATAACTGCCCGTCAAATGAGTCACTGCTGCTGGCATTGACCGCTCTTCCATCTCGAAAGCACTCGAGCTTTCGTATCTCATAACCGTGACTTCAAATTTCACTTCAGTTTTCGATTGGGCCATCTTCATATTCATTTTTCAATCGACAGCGTTTGAAATTCGAAGTGTCAATGCGTACTCCATGCTTTGCAGGTTGCAATGTTGGCAAGTCCACTGTGATCCAGTCACGGGCATCGCTAAGTGAGATTTTTTTCAAGTAGGCGCAACGAAGGTAAGTGTTTCTATACGTCTGCCTATCACCAGTAGAAACAAGGTCTTCACCTTGGAGATTGATATCCTGAACTCTAACCCCAGGGCCAGGGGACCATTTTCATTTTGTTCACATGGCCATGAGGCATATGGCCAACGCAAGCAAACATCACACACTTTTTAGAAGGAACCAATTAAGTGCCAAGTGACAACGGCACGACTCGTCGCCGCCACATTCTGCTTGGCAGCGCGACGTCCACCTGTTACCATTATTCATCCAAATTTTATTAAAATAGACATGCTCATGAGATTTCTAGCCGCTTTACTCATAACCCTACTGGCCCTTCCTGCGTCGGCAGCGACTTTCACGCTGACAGGGGACGTGGATGGTCGAATCCGGGACATCAACAACGTGTCGATCGGCCCAACCGTGGATGTGAACAACAACGAAGTGTTCCTGAGCTCAGCCGGCTTCCGATCCAATACGATCCTGGAATTCGATCTGTCCTTCATCAGCCCGGGTGAGACCATCACGGCGATAGACCTCTCCGCGACAAACATCGCTGCGGCCAACACGATGTTCGTGAACGCGTATTCCGGCAATGGAACGCTCGATATCGCCGACGGGTCCGAAAATACAAATCAAGTGGGCCTGTTCTCGATCACAGCTGGCTCAAATGGTCCACTGTCCCTGTCGACGGCATTTGCCAACAGTTTGCTCGGCACCTCGGCCACGCATATTGGGTTTAATATCGGTGTCCTGTTCGCGCAATCCGGCAGCGCGTTTTCTGGCTTCTCGGTCACCTTCACGACCGCATCCAGCCCGCCGCCCGTACCGCTACCTGCAGCGGGCTGGATGCTGCTCGCCGGATTGGGCGGAATGGTGGCGTTACGCCGACGCAAGACATCCTAACCGGCGTTAGCTCATAAACCTGAGAAGGCGGCCAGCACGGTCGCCTTTTTTGTTGAGACGGGGATCACCGCGCCGGTTCGGGCGGACTGGCAAATCCAGTCCTGAAAGCGCCCGCCATGGCGCAGCCTCAACCGGCACCGCGCGATTTCTGTGCCGCTTCAGTGCGGTTCTGACAACCCGCTTTGGACGACTCCCGCTCCACATGGCGGCGCACCGTATGCACCCTAACAAATTGACCGTCACTTTTAAATAGCAATCGCCGCGAACGGCAGAAAAGTCCCGCGTAGCGGACTTTGGATTGCCGTGTCGGGTCTTGCAACCTGGTTATGCTTCTCGACTACCTTCGCTGATTCCTGAACCGACCTCAGTCCTGCCCCGCCGCGCGGCCAAAAGGTGCTGCGCGGCTGATTTGGCAAAGCCAAATCGTCTGCCGGACTGCGGATGGGCTGGTGCTGGCGCTTGATCCTGATGCTGAGTTGTGCGGTGGAAACGAAGGCCTGCATTGCCCGATTGTGTTGAAAACACTCCATTTCTGGCTTTGATCAGCGCAGTTTTTCGTCGCACAGGGCGACCAGCTTGTTTTGGCGAAAGGGGTGGTCAATATTGGCCGTCGGCCGTTCATGTTCCCGCTCTCGACACCGCCCGACCAATCTCATCCAACGTCTTGGAATGATAGGTTTTCGCCGGGAAAATGCGGAATCTGATTGTTGGATTTCTTCAACACGACCTCCCCCTTATCGAACACTCACCGCAAGACCGGAAACCAATCCTCGCGCAGCCGCTCTCCCGCGATCATCCCGTGCCCCGGAAAGGGCGGCGAGGTTGGTCCCGGGCGCTCGACATACCGCGCGTCGTCCCCCACAAGTCGAAGCGAAAACGCTCGCCTGCGCCGTTCACTTTGGTTGCCGCGTGCGCCGTGCAGCGTGCGGAAGTGGAAGGCGACGGCGTCGCCCGGTTCCATCTCGTATTCCACGATGCGCATGCCGCGCGCCTCGGGGTCGGGGATTGGCATATAGTCGCCCTCGAAAAACGCGGTTTCCGAGGCCCAGCGCGTGGGCAGCACGTCCCTGGGCCAAAGGTGCGAACCTGCGACACAGCGCAGCGTGGCGGCGCGCACCGGATCGAGCGGGGACCAGAAACTGATCGTGTGGCGGCCTTGCACGAAGTAATAGGGCGCGTCCTGATGCCAGGGGGTTGCCATGGACGTGCCCGGTTCCTTGACCAGCACGTGATCGTGGAACAACTGCACGCGTTGCGACCCCATCAGGGTCGCCGCCGCCTCGGCCACGCTCGGGTCATGCACGACGGGCTGGAATTCGGGGATGCGATCCCAGTTGCAATAGTCGTCAAAGAACAGGCCCGTATCGCCCGCGCGGTCATTGGTCGACGCATAGGGCCCCGGTTCGGCCATGTTGCGTGCAATCCCCGCGCGCAAGCCATCCAAATGATCCGCGAACAGCCCCCGGATCAGGACGACACCGTCCGTCTGATAGGTATTTGCGTCCCGGGCAGTGACGCGGGTCATGGGCTCAGCCCTTGCGGCGCAGTCGGATCACCACATCCACCGAGGCGATTTCTGCCCCTGCGGGCGCGTCCGGCAGTTGCGCGATCACCAGCTGGTCTGACGGGGCATCCGTCAGCCTGGCCTCGTCTTCCCAGAAGAAATGCGGGTGATCGTGGGTGTTGGTGTCAAAATAGCTTTTGGAACCGTCCACCATGACTTCCTGCATCAGCCCGGCGTCGCAGAAGGCGCGCAGGGTGTTGTAGACGGTGGCAAGCGATACGCCGTCGCCTTGCGCCTTGGCGGCCTCGAACAGGCTTTCGGCGGTGACGTGGCGGTGCTGGCCGTCGCCGATCAACAGAGCGGCCAGAGTCACGCGCTGACGCGTCGGGCGCAAACCCGCCTCTGCCAGCCATGTGGTCCCGACCTCGTTCTGATCCTGCCGCATTGCGATCCTCGTCTGTTCCCCGATGCATATAAAGGGTCGAACCCGTGCAATTCAATTGAAAATCGGGGCGGGCGCGTTATGCCACAGGCCGGACCCGTCCCTTTTTTGGTCCAAGTCAGGTGACGCTTGCGGCCATGGGGGCACGCGCCCTTGCACATATTGTCCGCGCGGTGCTAGACGAAATGCAACCCGGCCCGCCGGACATTTGCGTGAAGACATGAGGCCGAGGATGGCAGATTACCCTACAAGCTTTGACAAAGAGGGCTTGCTGAAATGCGCGCGCGGAGAGCTGTTTGGCCCCGGCAACGCGCAATTGCCCGCCCCGCCGATGCTGATGATGGACCGGATCACCGACGTGTCGGGCGATGGGGGCGCGCATGGCAAGGGCCACATCACGGCCGAATTCGATATCACGCCTGATCTGTGGTTTTTCGAGTGCCACTTTCCCGGCAACCCGATCATGCCCGGCTGTCTGGGCCTTGATGGCTTGTGGCAGCTGACCGGCTTCAACCTTGGCTGGCGCGGCTGGCAGGGGCGCGGCTATGCGCTGGGTGTGGGCGAGGTCAAGCTCAAGGGCATGGTGCGCCCTGACCGCAAGATGCTGACCTACAAGATCGACTTTACCAAAGCCATTCAGACCCGCCGCCTGACCATGGGTGTCGCCGATGGCATCGTCGAGGCGGACGGCGAGGTGATCTATGAGGTCAAGGACATGAAGGTCGCGCTGAGCGAAAGCTGAGACGCGCGGGCGGTCCGGCTGTTGAATGCGCAGGGCGGTGTGCGCCGCCAGGATCCTTGGCTAGGGAGCGGCGGTTCGGAGAAGGCGGATCGAAACGCCGGCATGGTGCCCGGTCAGAACCGCCTGCGCAACATACGGGCCGGTCAGGCTGACCAGCGCATCGCGGCGTTTGCGGCAACTCTGGCGCGCAACGCACCCGGCACCGTGAACCGAGACATGATCACGCATGGCCCCCGGCTGATCCCGGAAATCATTTCCCGCAACGATCCCTATTTGCCGGGTCGGCACAGTCCGGGGATGTCTGCGCCGTGCTCAGAGCGCAACGAAGGCGCACACCATTCAGGCGCCACGCACGACCCGGAGCCTATATGGTTGCACGCCCGGGCCTGGCTGTCCTACATGGGGTCACTACCGAAGTGAAAGAGCGCACGTGTGCGCAGGGTCAAACCAGAGGTTTGCAGATGAGAAGAGTGGTTGTCACAGGTTTGGGCATCGTGTCCTCCATCGGGAATAACGTGGACGAGGTGCTGGCCTCGCTGAAATCGGGGGCGTCCGGCATCGTCGCCTCTGACGAGATGGCCGAACATGGCTTTCGCAGCCAGATCGCGGGCACGCTGAAACTCGACGTGGCCGATCATGTGGAAAAGCGCGCCCTGCGGTTCATGGGCCCCGGTGCCGCCTATGCCCATATCGCCATGACCCAGGCCATCGCGGATGCAGGCCTTGAGGAAAGCGACATCGTGAACCCGCGCACCGGCCTTGTTGCCGGATCGGGCGGGCCGTCGACCTCGGCCATGCTGGCGGCCCACCAGACCGTGCTGAAAACAGGTGCCACCAAGCGCATCGGCCCTTTTGCGGTGCCCAAGTGCATGTCCTCGACCATCAGCGCCAACCTGGCGACAAGCTTTAGGATCAAGGGCATCAACTATTCCATCACCAGCGCCTGCTCGACTTCGCTGCACTGTATCGGCAATGCCGCCGAACAGATCATGCTGGGCAAACAGGACGTGATGTTCGCGGGCGGGGCCGAGGAACTGGACTGGACCCTGTCCTGCCTGTTCGATGCGATGGGCGCGATGTCGTCCAAGTACAACGACGCGCCCACGACGGCCAGCCGCGCCTTTGACGCCAACCGCGACGGGTTCGTGATTTCGGGCGGCGGCGGGATTGTCGTGCTTGAGGAACTGGAACATGCCAAGGCGCGCGGTGCCAGGATCTATGCCGAAGTCACCGGATATGCCGCCACATCCGACGGGCACGACATGGTCGCCCCGTCGGGCGAAGGCGGTGAGCGGGCGATGCGCGTGGCCCTCGAAACGCTGCCCGAGGGGCGCAGCGTGGGCTATATCAACGCGCACGGCACGTCGACACCTGTGGGTGATGTCGGAGAGATCGAGGCGGTACGCCGGGTGTTCGGTCAGGGTTCGACGCCGCCTGTCAGTTCGACCAAGTCGATGACGGGCCATGCGCAAGGGGCGGCAGGGGCGCTTGAGGCGATATTCAGTCTGCTGATGCTCGACAATGACTTTATCACCCCTTCGATCAACGTCGAAACACTGGACCCGGCCCTTGATCCATCCGAGATCGCGACGGAACTGAAGCTGGATGCGGGTCTGGACAGCGTCATGACCAACTCCTTTGGATTTGGTGGCACGAACGGGTCGATGATCCTTTCCAGATTTCACGGGTAAGCACTGAACATGTCCGAATTACTCACAGGAAAACGCGGTTTGATCATGGGGGTCGCCAATGATCGCTCGATCGCATGGGGGATCGCCAAGGCGCTGCACGGGGCCGGGGCCGAACTGGCCTTTACCTATCAGGGCGAGGCATTCGGCAAGCGGCTGGAGCCGCTGGCGGCAAGCGTTGGCTCGGACTTTATGGTCGATGTGGACGTCACGGACGACGCGTCACTGGACGCTGCGTTCGACGCGTTGGACGCACGCTGGCCCACAATTGATTTTGTCGTCCATGCCATCGCCTTTTCGGACAAATCCGAGTTGACGGGCCGGTTCCTGAACACCAGCCGCGCCAATTTCAAGCATTCGATGGATATTTCGGCCTACAGCTTTATCGAGGTGGCGCGGCGTGCGCATCCGCTGATGATCGACAATGGCGGCACGCTTTTGACCCTGACCTATCAGGGCAGCAACCGGGTTGTGCCGAACTATAACGTGATGGGCGTGGCCAAGGCTGCGCTGGAATCGGCGACGCGCTATCTGGCCAATGATCTGGGCCCCGAGGGTATCCGCGTGAACGCGATATCGCCCGGTCCGATGAAAACGCTGGCAGGCGCGGCGATTGGCGGTGCGCGCAAGACGTACAAGCACACCGATCTGAATGCACCATTGCGGTCGAACGCGACCTTGGAGGCGGTGGGCGGCACGGCGGTGTACCTGTGTTCGGACGCAGGCGCCTGCACGACCGGAGAAATCATTCGCGTCGATGGGGGCTTTCACGTGCTGGGGATGCCACAGCCCGACTATCTCTGAATTTTTTCAGTTGAGTGCCCAAAAATCGCCCGACTGCGCGGGTACTTCTGCGTGCATGGATAAGCCTGAACCTGAACGCGCCCAAAAGCTGGAGCGTATATATGCCCGCCGCGCCAAACGTACCCGGCGGGCCAAGTTTCTGGGCGCGGTGCTGCTTGCCCTGACCGGCATGGTGTTGACGGTGTCGCTGAGGATGAACCCCGGGCTGGCGGAACAGATTGTGGCCTGGTCGCACGGCACCGACGTGCCTTACGGGTTGCGCGACGTTGATAATTCGGAGGATGTCGAGGTGCGCACGATGCCCAAGGATGTCGTGCCAGTCAGACGTGGAAGCACGCTGTCCGGCGGATAGGCGTCGTTATCTTGGATCGAGATGCGATTCGCGTATTACGCTTGCATATGAAGCCCGACGGCACTCCGCCAGCGGGCGGAGTAGTCAGCCAGCGCCCCGGACGGTGCCGGGTCGATGGCAGCCGGTTCTTGCCCGGCAGGGGCAGGACGTGTCGCACCGCTGACTAGCATCGCCGCCCCCGTACTGGTGCCTGTCGTTCCGGACGAGCGGACCACGGGCGAACCGGTCGCGACCCCCAGCATCCGCAGAAACAGGTCGTTGCCCGCGAATGGCCCTTCGACGATGATCGTGCCGTCATGGCCGATATTGGACAGGCATTCCGCCGCCACCAATGCAAGGTAGAGCGCCACCGCCGCCCCCCGCGCGCCGGATCCGGGAGCGGGCGTTTTTCCGATCCAACGGGATGTCCGGCCCTTGAACGGTCCGGTTTGCGGGACCACTGCGGGCAGCAGCATGATGGGTCCTGACAGGACCGCGTTCAGATCGTCCCCTGTCGGGTCCGGGTAAGCACCGCCTGTCGCGATGTCGTGTTCACGCCCCCCCATGAAACGCGCTGACGGGGCCGGTTGCCCAAGGGCGGTCACGTTGATCAGCGTGTCGAGGTCGGGATCAAGCGGAACGGTCCTGCCGCCGACCGACATGGCAATGACCCACGTCCCCGTGGAAATGACGCTGAAGGGGGCCGTGTTCGCAAGGACATAGGGAAAAAGCGAGGCATTTGAATCGTGGATCCCGCAATAGACCGGCGTGTCGGGGCGCATGCCGGTATACTGCGCGACATCGCCAAGCACAGGGCCGAGCACGTCCGTCGGTTTGCGCACGGGCGCGAGTTTTTCTGCCAGACCCATTGTGTCGACGAGCGATGAAAACCCGCCCTTGTGCGGGTTCCACAGGTCAGTATGGCAGCCCAGCGACGTGACATCCGTTGCGCACACGCCCGTCAGTTTCGCGCCCCAGAACTGCGGGTAGGTGACGATCTGCTGCGTCCGCTCTTGCAAGGCAGGGTCGGTGCGGAACTGCCAGAAAAACTGCGCCCCGACATTCAGTCCGCCAGCAAGACGGGGCGATCCGGTTTCCGAGAATGGCGGGCGGATGGCGTCGTAATCCTGTGCGACCGTGTCGGGGCCGCCATGTTCGTAATCAAGGATCGGCGCGGCAAGTCCTCCGTCCCCGCCCAGCAGCGCCACGCAGGCGCCGTGGGTCGTTACCGAGATACTGTCGATCCCGTGTTTGGCGTGCAGATCGCGCAATCCATCCAGCAGAAAGGCCCAATGTCCGTCGACATCAAAATGCGGCCAGGGTGGGCCGGGGCGCACCGTGTTGGGGCGGGTGATGACTTCGACTTCGGCCAGTGATTGCTGGTCCACCAGCACGAGTTTCACGTTCGTCTTGCCGATGTCTATGACCGCGACATGGGCTGTCATGGCAGATGAAAGACGGTTTCCAGTGGCGTGACCACCGGTTCGTTGCCCGGGTGGGTCTGCATGATATCGGCCATGTGCGCCCACCATTTCTGCATGACCGGATGCGCAGGCAATGCGTCCATCCCGTGCCCGTCTGTGCGCCACAGGACGGCAAACAGCGTGCCGGTCTGCGCGTCCAGGTGGATCGAATAGTCCGACACGCCCGCCTCTTTCAGCAGCGCGGAAAGCTCTGGCCAGATTTCGTCGTGGCGCCTGATGTATTCGGCGCGGCAGCCGGGGTTGAGCTGCATCCTGAAGGCAAGTTTCTCCATCATCGCGCCCGCCACATCGACCACAGGCGCGGCAGGGCGATCACCCCGATCAGCAGTGCGCCGATCACGATGGACATCACGATGCCGGGCACATTGACAAGCCCCAGCCCGAAAGTGACCAGCCCCATGACAAAGGCCGCAATCACAACACCCACGATCGTGCCGGACCCGCCAAGGATGCTCACCCCGCCAAGGACGACCATTGTGACAACCTCAAGCTCCCAACCTGTCGCGATGGACGGGCGGGTCGAGCCAAGCCGCGCCGTCAGGCAAATCGCCGCCACACCCGACATCAGCCCGGTCAGCAGGAACAGGATGAATTTTACCCGTCGCACCCTTATGCCCGAGAACATCGCGCCCGTCGCGTTGTTGCCGATGGCATAAACCGCGCGGCCAAAGTTGGTCTTGTGCAGCAGCACCGCGTAAATCACCGCGATGATGCCAAAGAGCACGAATTCGAACGAGATCACCCACCAGACATAACCCTGCCCGAACCACTGGAAGCTGGCGGGATATCCGCCATAGGCCTGATCGCCCAGCACGATGAACGAGATGCCGCGAAACAGGCTCATGGTGCCGATGGTTACCACGATCGACGGCAGGCCCATGCGGGTGACAAGCACGCCGTTGAATGCCCCGCACAACAGGCCGACCCCGAGGCCGACGAGCACCAGGCCCGGCGTGCCGACGCCCATCTGAACAGCCGCCCCCATGGCCGTCGAGGCCAGTGCGATGATCGAGGCCACGGACAAATCAATCTCGCCCGAGATGATCAGAAGGGCCATGGCAAAGGCGATCATCGCCTTTTCGGTAAAGTTGAAGGTCGCATCGCTGAGGTTCCATGCATTCAGGAAGTAGGGCGAGGCAAAGCTGTTGGCGACAAAGATCCCGATGGCGACCAGCAGCAACAGGGTTTCCCAGCTTTTCAGCCGTTGTTCGAACGCAGAGTGCAGGCGGTCGGGAATAATGCGGTCTGTGGCGCTCATGATGCATGCTCCGCGCGTTTGAGGATGATGCGGCCCTTTTCACGGTTGGCCTGTGCATTGAGGGTAACGGCGACGATGATCGCTCCGCCCGAAATGGCCAGTTGCCAGAACGGAGAGATGTCCACGACCGGCAGCGCATTCTTCATGATGCCAAGGAACAGCGCCCCGAGCAAAGCGCCTCCGACCGTGCCGATCCCGCCCATGATCGACACGCCCCCGATGACGCAGGCCGCAACCACATCGAGTTCGAACCCGCCAGCGATATCGACATATGCCACGGCAAAGCGCGACACCCAGAGATAGCCCGTCAACCCGGCCAAAGCACCCGAGATCGTGAAGGCCCAGAACTGGGTCCTGCCGACGTTTATTCCCGCATAGGTCGCCGCGTGCGGGTTGCCGCCCGCTGCATAGAACGCCCGCCCCAGCGTGGTGCGCGTCATTACGACCGTGAACAGGATCACCGTCACAATGGCCACCCAGCTAAGCACAGGCAGGCCCAGCAGTTCGGTGCGGGGAAACGCCTTGAATGACGCGCTCATCTCGTGGCTGTTGACCCATTTCCCGTCGGAAATCAGAAAAATCGTGCCCCTGAAAATCGTCATCGTGCCCAGCGTCACGACGATGGATGGAATCTGTAATTTCCAGACCAGTATGCCGTTGAACATGCCCAGCAATGTGCCCAGACCAAGCGCGATCACAAGGATCATCACGATCGGCAGGTCCGGGGCCGCGACGTTGACCATCGACACGACCATTCCCGTCAGGGCGAGGTTGGCCGCCACACTCAGGTCGATGCATTTGGTCAGGATCACGATCATCTGGCCGATGGCCAGAAGGATCAGGGGCGATGTGTCGTTGAACACGTTGGCCAGGTTGGACGGCGCGACAAAGCCGGGAAAGCGCGACGCGATCAGCACCAGCAGCAGGGCAATGGCGCCCACAAGAAGCATCTCTCGCGCTGTGATCAACCGTTTCAGCATGGCGTGTCTCCCTCAGATTCCGGCGGCGTGGCGCACAAGTGTTTCAGGTTGCAGCTCGTCACCTGCCAGTTCGGCGGCGATACGCCCCTCGCGCATGACGATCACGCGGTCGGACATGCCCAGCACCTCGGGTATTTCCGAGCTGACCATGATGACGGCAAGGCCCTGCGCGGCCAGTTCGGCCATGAAATCATGTACCGCGGCCTTGGACCCGATATCGACACCCTTTGTCGGTTCATCCAGAATGATCACCCGCGGCTGCGTGGCCAGCCATTTGGCAATGACGACCTTTTGCTGGTTGCCACCCGACAGATTGCCCACATGCGTATCAAGCGAGGCGGCCCGCAGATCGAGCCGCTCGGTATAGTCGCGGGCCAGTTTGAATTCCTCGGCCAGCCGCAGAAAACCCTTGCCGGATATGCGCCCGAGCGAGGGCAGTGTCACGTTCTGGAAGATCGGCAGATCGAGAATGGCGCCCTGCCTGCCCCGGTCTTCGGGCACATAGACAATCCCGTTTTTAACCGCGTCCGCGGGGGATTTGATATCAACCGGCTTACCGTCGATTTCAGCCGTACCGGCGCTGCGGCGCGTGATCCCGAACAGCGCCTGCATGAATTCCGACCGCCCTGCCCCGACCAGCCCGTAAAACCCGAGGATCTCGCCCTGCCGCAGTGAAAATCCGATATCGTCGAATTCGGTGGGATGCGCGTAGCCATTCACCGACAGGACGGTTTCGCCAATCTGTCGCGCGCGGGTCGGGAAAATCTGGCTGACGTCGCGGCCGACCATCATCTTGACGAGGTCCGCCTCGTTCACTTCGCCGATTGCGCCGTCCCCGATCAGCTGCCCGTCGCGAAACACCGTGTAGTTGTCGGCGATGCGAAAGATTTCGTCGAACTTGTGGCTGATGAACAGGATCGCCTTGCCCCGGGCCTTCAGGCTTTCGACGAGGTCATAGAGTTCCTCGATTTCCTTGTGCGACAGGGCGGCGGTGGGTTCGTCCATGATGACGACCCTTGCGTCGATTGACAGTGCGCGCGCAATCGCCACGAGGTGCTTGTTGGCGATGCCAAGGTCCTTGAGCTTGTGATCGGGGTCGATTTCGGCGCCGATACCGCCGAGAAGGCCGCGCGCCTTGTCGGTCATCGCCTTGCGGTCGATCAGGCCCAGTTTGCCACGGGGCGCGTGACCCAGAAAGATGTTTTCGGCGACCGACAATTCGTCAAAAAGAACTGTTTCCTGATGAATGGCCGTGACTCCGTTGTCGGCCGCCACCTGCGGGGTCGCAAACGGGACGGGTCGCCCGTCCACAAGGATGCGCCCGCCATCGGGTTGGTAGATACCGGTGAGAATTTTGACGACGGTGGATTTGCCCGCTCCGTTTTCGCCGATCAGGGCCGTCACCTTGCCCGCAAACAGGCCAAGCGACACGTCGGACAGCGCCTTGACGCCGGGAAAGGTCTTGGTGATGTCCTGCAACGCCAGCACGGCCTGTGCGCCAGACACGGCCTGCGGCGGTGCGCTGGTGTCCGTTTGTTTCAGCATGACATGCCCCGGTGATGTTGGAGGAGGGTCAACCGGCGCAACATGAAGCCGCTGCGCCGGTGGCCAGGTTCGAATGGTTCAGAAGATCGACTTGAACTGTTCGATGTTGGATGCATCGTAAATGAACGGGTCAGCCATGGCAGCCGCGTTCGTCTCATCCAGGGTGATCGTGCCGACGCGGCCTATCGAAATCTCGGCGCCGGGTTCGGCGGTAGATGCACCCGAGGCCAGGGCATGTGCGATGTAAGCCGCTGAATAGCCAAGATCAATCGGGTTCCAGATCGCAAAGGACTGCGATGCTCCGCTTTCGATGGCACCCGCCATTTCCGAGGGCAGGCCAAGGCCAGTCACGTTGACCTGTCCGATCTTGCCGGCATCCGCCACGGCCTGCGCTGCGGCCACGATCCCCACCGACGTCGGCGCGATGATCGCATCGAGGTCGGGATAGGATTGCATCAGGCCCGTCGCCTCGCGATAGGATTTGTCGGCCAGGTCATCGCCATAGACCGTCGACACCACGTTGATGCCGGGATAGTTGCCCATCACCTTGTTCATCTCTTCGATCCAGATGTTCTGGTTCGTCGATGTCGTGGTCGCCGACAGCACGGCCACATCCCCGCCATCGGGCAGGTGGTCGGCGGCAAGCTTGATGATCATGTTGCCGATCAATGCGTTGGACGACGGGTTGAGGTGCATCTGGCGCCCGTCTTCGGCCACGCCGGAATCCCATGAAATCACGGTGATGCCACGTTGCATCGCCTTTTTCAGCGTCGGCACCAATGCGTCGGTGTCATTGGCGGACACGGCAATCGCGTCAACACCCTGGGCGATCAGCGAATTGATGACCTCGATCTGGCCTTCGGCTGTGGTGTCGGTGGGCCCGGTATAGATGATCTCGACCCCGCCGATTTCCTCTGCCGCCTCTTCAGCGCCCTGTGCGGCTGCTTCGAAGAAGCCGATGCCAAGCGCCTTTACGACAAGTGCGATCCGCATGTTGTCCTGGGCCATGGCCGTTGTACCGAACAGGCTGGCAGCAAGGCTGAGGCCCGCGGTGAGTTTTGTAAAAGTGCGACGTTTCATTGGTTTCCTCCCTAAAGTACGTTCGCGTATGAGCCCCCTACGAGGCCACGTTTTTCTGAGCGCTCCCGGATTGGGTAACGATCAGCGTCACTTCGGCGGCCTCGAGCATCGCGGCGGCCTTGTCCGAAATCTGGTCATCGGTGATCACGGTGGTGATCCGGTTGAGCGGGCACAGCACGAGGCTGGAGCGCTGTTCGAATTTCGTGCTGTCGGCCAGAACGACCAGTTCGTCCGCCTGCCCGATCAGCTTTTGTTCGGCCTGAATCAAAAGGGGGTCGGCCTCCATCAGACCCAGCGGGCCAAGGCCCTGCGCACCCATGAACATGCGGCGCGCACAGAAATTGCGGGTCACGTCATTGTCGAAGGGCGACAGGATGATGTTCTGTTCGCGGTAGATCGTGCCGCCCGACAGCATGATGGTGTTGCGGGAGTGCTTGAGCAGATGTTCGGCAATCGGAAACGAGTTGGTAAAGACCTGCATGCGCCGCCCGGCCAGCGGATGCACCATCTGGAATGTGGTGGTGCCGCCGTTGATGATGATCGCATCGCCATCGTCGCACAGATCCACGGCGGCGGCGGCGATGGCCTGCTTTTCCTCGATCCGCATTGTTTCGTTGACCGAAAACGGCCGCCCGGCAAGCCCGACGAATTGCGGCGGGCTGAGCGCCTCTGCACCGCCACGCACCCGGCGCAGCTGCTTGTCCTGATCAAGGGTGGCGATGTCGCGCCGGATCGTTGCCTCTGACGCGCCGGTCAGGTTGCAAAGATCGACCACTGTGACCACGGGGCGGTCCTCGACCGCTGACAAAATGATCGTGTGGCGTTCTCTCTCGTGCATTTGCGGCCCCCCTGATGACACAGGCTGTCGAGATTCGGCGTATCTGTCAATCATAAACAGTCATTATCTGTCATATTGCAGTGCAGCATGATTGCTTTTGATCATTTATGATTGACAAACTGTCGCGCACGGAACAGCTTTGCGATGGAGTTCTATTGCTGGGCGCGCTGCGCCAACCGGGAGGAAAGATGTTGAAATCATTGGAAACCCAGCTTCTTGAAAGCCGCTGGGATGACGCGGTCGCACAAGGAATGAGCGAATCAGAACTGTTGCTGTACCGGTCAAACATCCTTGGATCCGACAAGCGTGTGACGAATTATGGTGGTGGCAACACTTCCGCCAAGGTGATGGAGACGAACCCGCTGAGCGGTGAGGCCGTCGATGTTCTGTGGGTCAAGGGATCGGGCGGTGATATCGGGTCCATGAAGATGGACGGGTTCGCCACCCTCTATATGGACAGGCTTCAGGCCCTGAAGTCGCTGTACCGCGGCGTCGAATTTGAAGACGAGATGGTCGCCTACCTGCCCCATTGCACGTTTCGCCTGAACCCGCGCGCCGCGTCGATCGACACCCCGTTGCATGCCTATGTTCCGCGCAAGCATGTGGATCACGTCCATGCCGACGCGATCATTGCCATCGCTGCGTCGAGGAATTCAAAGGACCTGACCCGCCAGATTTTTGGCAACCGCATAGGGTGGCTGCCGTGGAAAAAGCCAGGGTACGAGCTGGGCCTGTGGCTGGAACAGTTCTGCCGCGACAATCCGGATGCGGATGGCGTTGTTCTGGAAAGTCATGGGTTGTTCACCTGGGCCGACACCGCAAAGGCCTGTTATGACCAGACAATCGACGTGATCAACGTCGCCACCAAATGGCTGGCACGGCAAAGTGAGGGCGTCGCCCCGTTCGGCGGCCCGGTCCATCAAAGCCTGCCCGAAGCCGGGCGGCGTGCGATTGCCGCCCGCCTGATGCCTGCGATTCGCGGTTTCGTGTCCGGCAATCAGCACATGGTCGGCCATTTCAACGACAGCGACGCAGTGCTGGAGTTCGTCAACGCGAGGGACATGCAGCCGCTGGCCGCGTTGGGCACGTCATGCCCGGACCATTTCCTGCGCACGAAAATCCGCCCTCTGGTGGTGCCCTTTGACCCGGCAACGGGCGATATCGACGCCGTTCTGGCCGGGTTGTCCGACCAGATCGAAACCTATCGCGAGGACTATGCCGCCTATTACGCGCGCTGCAAACATGGTGACAGCCCGGCGCTGCGCGACCCCAATGCCGTTGTCTATCTTGTTCCCGGTGTCGGCATGATCACCTTTGCCAGGGACAAGGCGACGGCGCGCATCTCGGGCGAGTTCTATGTCAATGCGATCAACGTGATGCGTGGTGCATCCGCTGTCAGTGCGTACCAGGGTCTGCCCGAGCAGGAAGCCTTTGATATCGAGTACTGGTTGCTGGAAGAGGCAAAATTGCAGCGTATGCCCAAAGCCAAATCCCTGGCCGGGCGCGTGGCGCTGGTGACGGGGGGTGCGGGGGGCATCGGTGCCGCCACGGCGGACCGTTACCTTTCTGAAGGTGCCTGTGTCGTGCTGGCGGACATCAATGAAGAGTCGCTGGCATCCGCCCACGATTCGCTGACCGCCCGCTATGGCAGTGACATGGTGCACAGCGTGGTCATGAACGTGACCAGCGAGGATGCCGTTGCCGCCGCCTTTGCCGATGCGGCGGTCACATTCGGTGGTGTCGATATTCTGGTGTCCAATGCCGGCATAGCCTCGTCCGCGCCCATCGAGGACACCACGCTGGCCCTGTGGAACAGAAACATGGACATACTGTCCACCGGCTATTTCCTTGTCAGCCGAGAGGCGTTCCGCCTGATGCGCGTGCAGGACATGGGGGGCGCGGTTGTCTTTGTTGCCTCCAAGAACGGATTGGCCGCGTCGCCGAATGCCGCGGCCTATTGCACGGCGAAGGCTTCGGAAATCCATCTGGCGCGCTGTCTTGCCCTTGAGGGGGCGGAGGCGGGCATTCGTGTCAACGTCGTCAACCCGGACGCGGTTCTGCGCGGGTCCAAGATCTGGGAGGGCGACTGGCTGGAACAACGCGCCGATACCTATGGCACCGACAAGGACGGGCTTGAGGAAATGTACCGTCAGCGTTCCATGCTGAAACGCTCGGTGCTGCCCGAAGATATTGCCGAGGCCTGTTATTTCTTTGCCGCCGACACGTCTGCCAAGTCGACCGGCAACATCATCAATGTGGACGCCGGCAACGTCCAGGCATTCACACGGTAGGGCCAGAAAATGCAGTATGACAGCGCGAAAACCGCCTTTGCCGAATGGGGCGTCGATACCGATGCCGCGCTGGGCAGGCTTGGGACCATTCCGATTTCGATGCATTGCTGGCAGGGCGATGATGTGGTCGGCTTTGAACAAAGGACCGGAACGTCCGGGGGCGGAATTCAGGCCACCGGCAACCATGCCGGCCGCGCCCGCACCCCGGACGAGTTGCGTGCGGATCTGGAGTTTGCCTATGCAATGATCCCCGGAAAACATCGATTGAACCTGCATGCGGTGTATCTGGACACGGACGCGGCACCGGACCGCGACGAGATCGAGTTCCAGCACTTTCTGCCTTGGGTCCAGTGGGCCGGGGATCAGGGGCTGGGGCTGGATTTCAATCCGACGTTCTTTGCGCACAGCAAGGCTGACGACAACCTGACCCTCAGTCACCCCGATGCCGGCATCCGCGCATTCTGGATCGAACATGGCAGGCGGTCGCGCGACATCGCCGCGCAGATGGGGGCGGCACTGGGGTCGCCTTGCGTCAACAACATCTGGGTGCCGGACGGGTACAAGGACACGCCCATCGACCGCATGGCCGCGCGGGCACGGCTGGATGCATCGCTGGATGCGATGCTGTCAAAGCCGCAGGACAGGGCGCAGATGCTGGACGCCGTGGAAAGCAAGTTGTTCGGGATCGGTGTCGAAGCCTGCACCGTGGGCAGCCACGAGTTCTACATGGGCTATGCGATCCGCAAGGGCACATTGCTGTGCCTTGATATGGGGCATTTTCATCCGACAGAAAACATTGCCGACAAGCTGAGTGCGGTCGCGCTGTCACTGGATGAGATATTGCTGCATGTGTCCCGCCCGATGCGCTGGGACAGCGACCATGTCATCCTGCTGAGTGACGACATTCTGCAGATGGCACTGGAACTGGTCAGTGCCGACCTGCTTGGCCGCACCCGCATCGGCCTTGATTTTTTCGACGCCACGATCAGTCGCACGGCGGCGTGGGTCATTGGAACACGCAACATGCAAAAGGCGCTGCTGCGCGCCTTGCTGATGCCGCTTGATCAATTGCGCGACGCGGAAAACGCGCTCGACTTTACCAGGCGGCTGACCATGACCGAAGAGTTCAAGGACATGCCGTTCGGAGCCGTCTGGAACGAGTTCGCCACGCGCGCAAACGTGCCCAGCGGTCAGGCCCTGATCACTGAGCTCGAGCGGTATCAGGACAGCGTGTCAGGGCGCGGCTGATGTCTTGGGCACATGTTGCGGGTGCGACCGGACAGTGAAGGGACCGGCGCGGGTTTAACCCGCGTCGAACGACACCACCTCGAATTCGAACACCAGATCGCGCCCGGCGAGCGGGTGATTTGCATCCAGCATGACCTGTTCGTCGTCAATCGCGGTAACAGTCACGGGCATCGGTTGGCCCTCGGGCGTCTGCATCTGCAACTGCATCCCCACTTCCAGGGCGATCTCGTCCGGGATGGCGTCGCGTGGCACGCCCTGATGCAAGGCCGGATTGATCGGCCCATAGGCATCGGCGCAGTCGATATTGACGGTCTTTTTCTCACCAGCCTGCATACCGGGCAGGGCCTCATCCAGTCCCTTGATGATGTGACCGGCGCCGACGACGAATTCCAGCGGGTCGCGCCCCTGGGAGCTGTCAAAGGAGGTCCCGTCTTTCAATGTGCCCGTGTAGTGGATGCGCACTGTGTCGCCGTCCCTGATCTCGGCCATGCGGCGTGCTCCCTTTTTGTTGGGGCATATCCTGCCCTCATGCGCACGGGGGGTAAACCCCAACACCGGGCTTTTCGGCTTCGCGCCTTTCAGCCCTTGTCGCGACTTTGACCACCCGACACCTTTTTCGACCCCCGACACCTTTTCGACCCCCGGCCCCTTTTCGTCCGCTGGCCTCCGTGCCACTCTGAGCGCGCATAACGAAAGGTCCGGTCATGCCCATCACAACCTGCATCTTTGACGCCTACGGCACACTGTTTGATGTGGCCGCTGCGGCGCGACAGGCGGCGGGCGACCCGTCCTTTGCCGCGATCCGCGATGACTGGCCCGCGCTTGCCGAACACTGGCGCACCAAACAACTGCAATACACCTGGCTGCGCGCCATCACCGGCGCCCACACGGATTTCTGGCAGGTGACGCAGGACGGGCTGGACTGGGCGTTGGACAAAACCGGCCACAACGCCGATCCTGAATTGCGCGAACGCCTGCTGGCCCTGTACTGGGAATTGCAGGCCTATCCCGAAGTGCCCGAGATGCTGCACACCCTCAAGTCGGCCGGGTTGAACACGGCCATCCTGTCCAACGGCTCGCCTGACATGCTGGCAGGAGCGGTGCAATCGGCGGGAATTTCCGATGTTCTGGATGACAGTCTGTCCGTGCAGTCTGTTGGCATTTTCAAGCCTGATGCGCGGGTGTATGACCTTGTCGGCGGGCGCTTTGGCTGCGCACCGCACGAAGTGCTGTTCGTGTCCTCCAACGGCTGGGATGCTGCCGGGGCGACGGGGTATGGATTTACCACCGTGTGGGTCAACCGCGCGGGCGACCCGGTCGATCGCCTGCCATGGACACCCCACACCACAGCAAGCGATCTGACCGGCATTCCCGCATTGGCGGGTGTGTAATGGCAAAATTCACCACTTCGGACGGGCTGAACCTGTTTTATGACGACGAAGGCGACGGCCTGCCGCTTTTGTGTCTGGCGGGCCTGACCCGCAGCAGTGCCGATTTTCAATACGTCACGCCGCACCTGCCGCCCTGCCGTCTGATCAAGCTGGATTATCGCGGGCGCGGGCAATCGGATTTCGATCCGCACTGGCAGAACTATACCCTGCCTGTCGAAGTGCGCGATGTGATGGAGTTGATGGACCATCTGTCGCTCTCCTCTGTCGCGATCCTCGGCACCTCGCGCGGCGGGCTGAACGCGATGGGCCTCGCGGCGGCGGCACCCGATCGCCTGATCGGCGCGGCCCTGAACGATGTGGGACCGGAACTGGACCCCGATGGCCTTGCCGGCATCATGACCTATCTGGGGCGCAGGCCCGCTGCCCGTAGCCACGCCGAGGCTGCAATGGCCCTGGCCCATGTCCTGAAAGGGTTCAAAGACGTCCCCCCCGAGCGCTGGACACAGGAGGCCCGCACCCATTTTGTTGAAACGCCGGACGGGCTTGACCTCACCTATGATCCGCATTTGCGCGACGCGGTCGAAGCAGGCGGAGAAATTCCCGACCTTTGGCCCTTTTTTGACGCGCTCGCGGGCAAGCCGCTGTGTCTGATTCGCGGGGCAGGGTCTGATCTGCTGAGCCTTGAGACCGCGCAGAAGATGCGAAAAAGGCGCCCCGACATGATTTATGCCGTCGTGCCAAAGCGCGGGCATGTGCCGTTTCTGGACGAACCCGAGGCCATTGCCGCCCTGCACACGTGGCTGGAGACCCTGCAATGAATATCGACATGATCCGCGCCGCCGCGCAGCGGCTGGCAGGCCATGCGCGTGTCACGCCGTTCCTCAACTCTCCTTTCATCGACGAGATCGCGGGGCGGCGGGTCTGGGTAAAACCCGAATGCCTTCAACGCACCGGCAGCTTCAAGTTTCGCGGTGGCTGGTCGGCCCTGTCCGCCCTTGATCCCGACACCCGCGCGCACGGCGTCATCGCCTATTCCAGCGGCAACCATGCCCAGGGTGTGGCCCATGCGGCCACCTTGCACGGGGTGCCTTCGGTGATCGTGATGCCGTCCGACGCACCCGCCCTCAAGATCGCCAATACCAGGGCGCTGGGGGCCGAGGTGGTTCTGTACGACCGCGCCACTGAAAGCCGCGAGGAGTTGGGCGCGCGGCTGGCGCAAGAGCGTGGGCTGACGCTGGTCACGCCCTACAACATGGCCGAGGTGATCGCGGGCCAGGGCACCGCTGGCCTCGAAATCGCAGCGCAGGCGGCAGATCTGGGCGTGACACAGGCCGATGTGCTGGTCTGCTGCGGGGGTGGCGGGTTGACGGCGGGCATCGCGCTGGCCTGCGAAGCAGACGCGCCGGGTCTGCGCGTGCGCCCGGTCGAGCCTGAGGGCTTTGACGATGTGGCGCGATCCCTGCGGTCGGGCAGGATCGAGCACAACAATGCGACATCGGGCAACATCTGCGACGCGATCCTGACGCCGAAGCCGGGTGATGCAACCTTTCCCATCATGGCACGCCTGTGCGGCCCCGGCCTTGTCGTGACCGAAGACGAGGCCCTGAATGCCATGGCGCAGGCATTCCTGCGCCTCAAGGTCGTGGCCGAACCGGGAGGGGCCGTCGCCTTTGCTGCCGCATTGTGTCGTCAGGATCAGATTGAAGGAGACGACGTGATCGTCACCATTTCGGGTGGCAACGTCGACCCCGACATCTTTGCACGGAGCCTTGCGACACTGACATGACCGACTTTTCCATTGCCAGTTTCAACGTCAAGAACCTGATCGGACCGGATCAGGAATATTACCGTTTCCAGAGCTACACGCCCGAGGAATATGCGTGGAAGGCGGACTGGCTGGCCGAACAGATCCAGACCATGGATGCCGACATCGTCGGTTTTCAGGAGGTTTTCGAGGAAGCCAGCTTGCGCGATGTACTGGCACAGGCGGATGCGGGCGGGATCGAGGACAATGCGGCCCACATTCCTGGCCCCGAAAAACGTTATCGGCGCAGGGCTATCTTTCGCAAGCTCGCCTATCGCCCCTACACGGATGCCGCCCTTGCCGTTGCGCCGAACGTCAACGATGGCGGCCCCGGTCAGCGCCGCCCGGGCGTTGCTATCCTGTCGCGCTTCGGCTTTGTCGGGGCACCGGAGGTCATTCAGGACCTCGCCGCACCGCTCGACATCGGCTTTGGCCCCATGGGGCCAGATGGCGGCGGCAGTTTTCGCCTCACCCGCCTCAGCCGACCCATCCTGAAGGTACGCGTGCCTGTGGGCGGCCATGTGGTGAGCGTGTTCAACTGCCATCTCAAATCCAAGCTGGGCGAGTTTACCGCTCCGGTGGATGGCGGCGCCCCGCCCGAGATCGACCTGACGCGCTATGACCCGGTGGGCCGGGCCCTCGGGGGGCTGCGGTCGGCATTGCGGCGCATGGCAGAGGCGTTTGTGCTGCGCCGCGCCATCGTGTCCGAGTTGCAGGCGGGCAACCCGGTGATGGTACTGGGGGATTTCAACGATGGCGAACACGCCGTCAGTTCGGAAATCATCAGCGGCGAGGTGCCGTTCAAGAACTATGCCTGGATGCTGCGCCATGACGCAGATACCCCGCGCGATCGCTATTCCGAACAAGAAGACGCGCAAATCCGCGAGGACATCGAGGCCATGTGCCTGCATTCCGCCGAACGCCAGTTCGTCAGGAAATCCGCGCGTGACGTCGTCTATACGGCAGCGTTTGGCGGTGTCTACGAAAGCATCGACCAGATATATATGTCCCGTCACTTTCTGGCCGGGGCCAGGGGCAGTATCGGGCAGATGGACTATTTCAGCGTGTTGAACGATCATCTGACCGATGGCAGCCACTCCGAGGCGCCGTACAACAAACTGGCCTCCGATCACGGACAGATCGTGGCCCACATGAAGCTAAAGGATTGATTTATCATGCATATGTCAGATTTGGGTGACGTGCGCCTGCATTACCGGATCGATGGGCCAGAGGACGGCGCGCCCGTGGTGTTCGCCAATTCGCTGGGCACCGATATGCGGCTGTGGGACCCGATCCTGCCGCTGTTGCCCGAGGGTTTGCGCATCCTGCGCTATGACAAGCGGGGGCACGGATTGTCCACCTGCCCGTCCGGCCCCTATGCGATGGGCGCGCTGGTGACGGATGCGGAAAAGCTGATGGACCTGCACGGGTTCAGGGACGCCTTTTTCGTCGGGTTGTCCATCGGCGGGCTGATTGCCCAGGGCCTGGCGGTCAAGCGCCTTGATCTGATGCGGGCGATGGTGCTGTCCAATACCGGTGCCAAGATCGGGACCAAGGACATCTGGGATGACCGGATTGCAGGCGTCAGGGCAGGCGGGATCGAAGCGTTGGGGGATGCCACGATGGAGCGGTGGTTTTCGCGCGCATTTCGTGACACGCCGGATCTGGAATTGTGGCGCAACATGCTGGTGCGTCAGCAGGACGACGGCTATGCGGGCTGTTCCGCCGCGATTTCGGGCAGCGATTTCCTGGCCACCACGGCCACGTTGCGCCTGCCCACACTGGGCATCGCCGGCTCAGAAGATGGTGCGACCCCGCCCGATCTTGTGCGCGAAACCGTTGATCTGATCCCCGGCAGCCAGTTCCACCTGATCCGCCGCGCGGGCCACCTGCCCTGCGTCGAACAGCCCGGAGAATATGCCCGCGTGATCAGTGACTTCATGCGCGCGACGGGGCATATCTGATCCATGGCGGCCAGTGTCTTTGCCTCGGCCCTTTATGGTCAGCTTTTCGCCACCGGCGAGGTCGGGCGGCTGTGGTCGGACAGTGCCGAGGTGCGGGCCATGCTGCTGGTCGAGGGCGCGCTGGCAAAGGTGCAGGGCGCGCAAGGCGTCATTCCGGAACTCAGCGCCGCCTTCATCCACCGATCCAGCCTTGAGGTACAGATCGACCCCGCCGGGCTGGCAAACAGCACCGGCACAAACGGCGTCAGCGTGCCGGGCCTTGTCACCGCGTTTCGCAGCGCGATGGACGCGCCCGAACATGCGCAATTCGCCCATTGGGGGGCCACCAGTCAGGACATCATCGACACCGGCCTGATGCTGCGCCTGCGCCAGACCCTGGCCGCGCAAGAGGCCACGTTGCGCGCCATCCTGCGCATCATGGCGCGCGAGGCCGCGGCACATGCCGACACGCCCATGCCTGCGCGCACCTATGGCCAGCACGCGACGGTGACGTCATGGGGGGCGGTGCTGGCGCAGTGGGGTCAGCCGCTGGCCGATGCTGTCGACCGCCTGCCGGACCTGCGCGCTGCATCCCTTTGGGTCAGCCTGAGCGGTGCGGCCGGCACGGCATCCGCCCTCGGACCGGACGCAGGTGCGATACGCGGGGCTCTTGCAGATGCATTGGGCCTGAGCGATCCGGGACGCAGTTGGCACACCGATCGCGGGCCCGTTCTGCGCATTGCCGCATGGATGGGCGAGCTCACGGCGACGCTTGCGGCGATGGGGCACGGCGTGATCGGGCTTGCCGGGTCGGACACGCGCGAAGTGCGCCTTGGCGATGCGGGCGCGTCATCGACCATGCCGCAGAAACAGAACCCGGTGGCCGCATCTGTATTGGTGGCGCTGAACCATCAGATGGCCGGTCTGCGCGCCAGCCTGCAAGCCGCCGCCTCCCACCAGTACCAGCGCGATGGCGCTGCGTGGTTCACCGAATGGATGGTGCTGCCACAGATCGCGTTGTCGACCGCCGCCGGGCTGGAAACCGCGCATGGTCTTGTCGATACCCTGCGCGCGGACACGGAACAGATGCGCGCCCATGCCGATGGTCAGGGCCTGTTGCACGCAGAGGCGCTCAGCTTTGCCCTTGCCCGGCACATGGCACGGCCGGACGCACAGGCCGCCACCAAGGCGCTGGTGGCAAAGGCCGTCGCCGATGACCGCCCCCTGCGGGATGTGGCGCAAGCCGCACACCCCGATCTGCCGGATGATGTGTTTGATGCGCGCGCGCAGATGGGCCTTGCCTCGTCAGATGCCCGCGCCTTTGCCAGTCGTGTCGCTGCTCTTTGAAGCTGTCTGTCGTTTTTGTCCTGTTCAACGTCAAGACCGACGCGATGGGCACCGGGCTGATTGTGTCGGTGATGCCGGATCTCATTCAGGAGGTACGCGGCGCCGACATCGGCTCTGCCGCGCTGTGGAGTGGGCCGCTGTCCACGGTCTTGGCGCTGATGCAGTTCCTGTTCGGCCCGGTGATCGGGGCGCTGTAGGATCGGTTCGGATGCAGGCCTGTGTTGTTGACTCCGCTGGTGGTGATGGCAGTCTCAGGCTCGATCTGGTTATTGCTGCCGGGCCGGGTTCTGGGCGGGATCACGCCCGCCCTGCAGGGGATCATGTCAGAGGCTGTCGACGACAATCAGCAGGGCGAATTGCAGGGTGCGCTGACCTCCGTTTCAGCGATGGCCATGATTATCGCGCCGATGATCATGGCCTATGTAATCTATGCCTTCACCGGGCCGGACGCGCCTGTCTACATGCCGGGGGCGTTGTTTCATCTGTCTGCCATCCTGACGGCGCGGGGGGTGATGGTGTTCCTGCATGTGGGCAAAATCGCCGTTTCTGCGGACGCTGCCGGCAAACCGCGCCCCTGATCTGTCGCATTCGCACTTGCGGGGGCCGCGTAGCTGCGCCACCGTTCGGTGAAACGCAACCCGATGCGCGGCACGTGAATGGCGCGCGGCAAAGGACTGACATGCAAACAATCAAAGCGGCCGTGTGCCACGAATTCGGCGCCCCCCTCGTGATCGAAGACATCCACCTGCGCGCGCCCGAAACCGGTGAAGTCGAGGTGACGGTGCACGCGGTGGCGATCTGCCATTCCGACATCTCCTTTGCGAGCGGCGGATGGGGTGGCAGCCTGCCTGCGGTTTACGGGCACGAGGCCGCAGGCGTGGTCAGCGCCGTGGGGGCGCACGTGAACGGGCTGGCCGTCGGGGACAGCGTCGTGGTCACGCTGATCCGGGCCTGTGGCACCTGCATCTCATGCGCGGGCGGCAAGCCGACCATTTGCGAGACTCCCTATGACGGGGATGCGGGCCCGATCCGGACGGTGGATGATGACACGCTGCATCAGGCGATGGCGTGCGGAGCATTCGCGGAAAAGGTGGTGGTGGATCAGAGCCAGTTGGTCAAAGTATCAGCCACGATGCCCAAGGACGCCGCCAGCCTGATCGCCTGCGGCGTGATCACCGGCGTCGGGGCCGTGGTGAACGCCGCCGGGCTGCGCGCCGGACAGGACGTGGTGGTGATCGGAGCGGGTGGCGTCGGGCTGAACGCCATTCAGGGCGCGCGGATTGCCGGGGCACGGCGCATCGTCGCCGTCGACATGACCCAAGAAAAGCTGGAAGACGCCAAAGCCTTTGGCGCAACCCATGGTGTGCTTGCCACGGGCGATGCGCCGTGGCGCGCGGCGCAAGAGGCCCTGGGGGGCAAGGGAGCAGAGGCGGTGATCGTCACAGTCGGGGCGATCCCCGCCTATGACCAGTCCCTGCGCTATCTGGGCTGGGGCGGCAAGGTTGTCATGGTCGGAATGCCCCATTCCGGCGCGATGGCTGAATATGAACCGGTCACGGTGGCCTATATGGGGCAGGGCATGGTTGGCTCGAAAATGGGCGACGTGGTGATCCAGCGGGACATCCCGTGGATGGTCGATCTGTATCAACAGGGGCGTCTGCAACTGGACAGCCTGATTTCGGGGCGCTGGTCGCTTGATCAGATCAACGAGGCGATTGCGAATACCAAGGCAGGCAAGGCCCGGCGCAATGTGATTGTGTTTGACCGCTGAAGGGGGCTCTGCCCCCGTCCCGTGCCGGGACTCCCCCGGGATTTTTTGAAATCAGAGAAGATGGACGTGCCATGAAGCTTCGGGAACTTGATATCATCATCACCGCACCTCCGGCGCCGGGCTGGGGCGGGCGGTACTGGATACTGGTCAAGCTGACCACGGATGACGGCATTGTGGGCTGGGGCGAATGTTATGCCTCAAGCATCGGGCCGGGGGCGATGCGCGGTGTCATCGGGGACGTGTTTGCCCGCCACATGGAAGGTGAGAATCCGGAAAACATCGAGTTGATGTTTCGCCGTGCCTATTCGTCCGGTTTTACCCAGCGCCCGGATCTGAGTGTGATGGGCGCGTTTTCGGGGCTTGAGATTGCGTGCTGGGATATTCTGGGCAAGGCACGGGGCCGGCCCGTGCATGCGCTGCTGGGCGGGCGCATGAATGATCGTATCCGTGCCTATACGTATCTTTATCCCCTGCCCCATCATTCTTTGGCTGATTTCTGGACCTCGCCCGAGATGGCCGCCGAGGCCGCGCTGGACTGTGTCAATCGTGGCTATACTGCCGTCAAATTCGACCCGGCAGGCCCATACACGATGCGCGGCGGGCATATGCCGGGGATGCGCGACATTTCGCAATCGGTCGCCTTTTGCAAAGCGATCCGCGAAGCGGTCGGCAATCGCGCCGATCTGCTGTTCGGCACCCATGGGCAGTTCACCACCGCAGGTGCGATCCGGCTGGGTCAGGCGTTGGAGCCCTATTCCCCGCTTTGGTTCGAAGAGCCCATTCCGCCCGATGCCGTCGATGAAATGGCCAAGGTCGCACGCGCGGTGCACATTCCGATTGCCACCGGCGAGCGGCTGACCACAAAGGCTGAGTTTGCACCAGTCTTGCGCAGCGGCGCGGCCACGATCCTGCAACCCGCGCTGGGCCGGGCTGGCGGCATCTGGGAGATGAAGAAGGTGGCGGCCATCGCCGAAGTCTACAATGCGCAGATGGCACCGCATCTATATGCCGGTCCCATCGAATGGGCGGCCAACCTGCAGCTTGCGGCATCCATCCCCAACATCCTGATGTGCGAAACCATCGAGACGCCGTTTCATGATCGGCTGATCAAGGGGGCGCTGCGCGTCGACAACGGCTATGTCACGCCACCTGACACACCCGGCCTGGGGATCGACGTGGACGAGGCGCTGGCCCGTGCACACCCTTATACCGGGGACGGTCTGCACCTGCAGATGCAGGACGAGCCGTGCAACTATCAGGACGGAAACAGTTTTGAGGGCGGCGCGCCGGCGCCGCGCGACAGTTAATCCACCCGCACCACTTCGTAGGTGATGCGCGGGGCATCGCCCGAGGCCACGCCACCCAAAGCGATGGTTCCGGTGCCGGTTAGCGCGACGGTCTGGCGGCAGATGTAGAACTCGGGGGCCGTACCGATGGCCAGTGTCGTTCCTGCGGACGAGCTGTCCTTGAATTCGACAATACCGCCGCGCACCGTGATGGCGGCGTGTACCCGCGACACCCATGCCTCGGGCACCACCAGCCCGCAGGCGGATGAGCGCCCGACGGTGATCTGGTCGCCCTCGTGCACGTCCTGTGACCAGTTTATCCAGGACAGACGCACAGCCGTTCTGGCCACCTGTTCCTTGCGCTGAAACTGAACGACTGTGGGTTGGGCGGCGAAATTGGTCACGCCGCCATCTTCATCCCCTCCGGCCATCAGCGCGAAAATCTCGGTCGGCATGTTGATGCCCCGCAAGGAGTGTTCGCCCAGTGAGCGCAGCGTCGCGCGGTCCACGGATTTGGTGTAGTTGACGAGTGTGCGGCTCATCAGGACTTCGTTTTCCTTGGCTTGCGAGGACAGGCGCGCCGCGACGTTGATCGCGTCGCCGAACAGTTCCGTGCCCCGGTGCACCACGAGACCCCAGTGCAGACCGGCATGCAAAGACACCTCGCCGCGTGCGCCATGCGTCATCATATCACCGGCGGCGGCAACGGCGGAATCCGCAGATTCGAACAGGCACAACACGTCGTCGCCCTTGGAGCGCACGAATTCGCCACCGTGAATTGTGGCGATCTTTTGCATCCCCTCGACGCATTCAAACACCAGCTGGCTGGCGCGTTCGTCCCCGTGTGTGCGGTACAGCGCTGTGCTGCCGGACACGTCGGCCAACAAAATTGCGCGCTCGACCCTCATTGCAATGGTCCTTCCAAGTTCGCAGTTTCCACCCCAGACAGGAAACCATCGGTAATTCAAAACACAAATATAGACAGACAAAAATACTTTCCCGCATTTAGCGCCATTGCCGCAAAGAAATAAAGGGGGTCAGTCAGTCACGCCCATTGCCTGGGCAAAACAAGTCGTGTTCTTTCCTGCCGGACAACGTCACCGGTAAAACTGGAGCGAAGTGACCGCAATGTCGGCCTGCATTTCCCGCCCGATGGCAAGAATGCCGATCCGGCGCAGCGCCGTCGCCTGAAAACGGGCAGAGGTGCGATACGGCACCAGGCCATCAAAGGGGATGCGCACGGCGGTCCAGGCCGGTGGTGCCCCGAACGCGGCGCGAAAGGATTGCCAGGGGCGGCTTAGCGCCCGCGTGCGGACCCTTATATCGTAGGTTTCACCATTGCCGAACACGTCAAAGCCGATCCCGGTATATGCCCCGGCGTCAAAGCCGTCACCATTCCCCGGATCGAAGGCGATCTGGACAAAGCCGCCATTGTTATCCAGAGACACGGTGCCGGTCAGCCGGGTGCAGGCGCGCCCGTCGATCACCGCGTGTTCGGCTTTGCCCCGCGACACACCCCCCATCACGGTGTCGGCCACATAGTCCCAATTCGGCGACAGTTCCAACGCAGGCGCCTTGTCAAGTGCCCCCGGAGTGGTAACCGCATCGGGCCCTGACGGGCCAGTGCCTGCGTGTCTAGCTTTTGACAAGTGCCGCACCGGCTGCAAGTGCGCCCAGCTTGGCATAGGCGATATCGGGATCCACTGCGCCAAAGCCCGCAAATGTGCCAAAGCCGCAATCGCTGCCTGCAATCACCCGTTCTGTGCCAACGATGTCCGTGAACCGTTCGATCCGTTGCGCCACGACCTGAGGGTGTTCGACAAAGTTGGTGGTGGTGTCGACAACCCCCGGCACCAGCACCTTGTCATCGGGAATTTCGCCGCGCCTGTCGCGGAACACGGTCCATTCATGGGCATGGCGCGGGTTTGAGGTTTCAAACAGCACATAACGCGCCCGTGTGCCCATCAGCGTCGCGAACACCGTGTCCATGTCAATGTCGCACACATGCGGACCTTCGTAATTGCCCCAGCAGATATGCACGCGCACCTTTTCGGCGGGCACATCGCGCAAGGCGTGGTTCAGCGCCTCGACATGGGCATCGGCGATCTTGATGAATTCGGCATCCGTCAGGTCCGCAAACAGCATATGACGGCTGAGCGCGAGGTCGGGACAATCCAGTTGCAGATCAAGGCCGGAGGCAACGATGGTGTCATATTCCGCCTTCATCGCATCCGCCAGCGCCGCCAGATAGGCATCGCGGGTGCGGTAAAAGTCGTTTTGGAGAAACAGCGAAATCACACCGGGAGAGGCCGCGTTCATGAACCCGCGGGTCGCCCCGTTTTTGGCCATCGCGGCCTTGAGGTTGGCGATGTCCTTTTCCAACTCGCCCTGCCCGCGGCTTTTGACCGCGCCGGTGCACATCGGGCGCGCGTATTTGGGGGTTCCGCCATCATCGGCCAAACGCTTGAGAAAGCTGGGAAATTGCTTGAGGTCGGCAGGTGCGTTGCGCGGGCTGTCGCCGGAAAAGCCGGTATAGCGATCCTTGACGTAGGTGGCGTAGCTGATCTTGGACGTTTCGCCGTCGCTGACGATATCGACGCCTGCGGCCACTTGTTTGGCAACCGTATCGTCCACCGCTTGTGTCATCGCCGTATCAAAGGCGGCGGCGTCATAGTCGTCACCGTTTTCGCGGGCAAAAATGAAATCCACGACCTTTTGGGTGCGGGGCAGGCTGCCGACATGGGTGGTGAGAATGGTCATCTAAGTCTCCTGATCGTGATCTTTGCGCGCCATAAGTACGCTGTGTTTGTCCGTTTCCGGGTCTTCGGCCAGAAACCCCGTCAGTCGCATACCGTTTTGTTCCAGGCATGTGACGTAATCGCCGGGCGAAAGCGACGCGTGGTAGACGGTTTCGCCGCCAACCGTTCCGGTGGTTTCGCCCGCCATATGCCCCACCGTGATCAACACCGACCCACCGGGCACGAGATGGCGCGCCATTTGGGCGATGCAGGTCCGTTGTTCGTCAGGGCGCAGGTGGAAAAAGCTGTCCCACGCGATGATGCCGTCAAAGGTTTCGTCCAGATCAAGCCGGCGCATATCCCCCTGGCGCCAGTCCCCCTGTGGCCAGCGCGTGCGCGCGAGATCAAGCATGGAGGTGGCGAAATCGACGCCGGTGACTGTAAACCCTTCGGCCATGAACCAGCGCGCAATCGGCTCGCCCGTTCCGCAGCCAAGATCAAGCACGCGGGCACTCGGTGACAGGCAGGCGGCAAAACGGGCCAGCCAGCGCGCCTCGAACAAAGCGCGCGAGCGGCTCGCATCATAGGCCGCCGCCTGCCGTTCATAGACCTGCTGCGTGTCGCCCGGTGCGGTGTCTATCCCTGCCATGTGGGTCCGGCGGGATCGTCTGTGGCAACGATATGATAAAGCGACGCCTCGCCTGTCATGGATGGAACGGCACTGTGGGCGAGGTTCTCGGGCACGCTCATCGTATCACCGGGGGCAAGTGTTGCGGCTCCGCCGTCCCAACTGATGCGCCAGTGCCCGCGCATCGGCATCAGGACAGAGGGGCAGTCGTGTTGGTGCATCGCCTCCGTCGCGCTGCCGCGGGTGATCAGGTCGACCTCGAACCCCGGCTTGTCGCGGATGATCCCGGTTTCCCCGATGACCTTGCAGGGCGTGTGCTGTCCCAGCGCCATCATGTCATTGTAGCGGCGCACGCCCATGCCGACGACCTGCATCGGAGACATTTCGGGGTAGTCCTTCAATTCGTCCTCACTCAGCAGCGGCATTGGCGCGACACCATCGGGCAGGCCTTGCCCCTTTTTGCCGTCATAAAGCTTGCCGTTTTCGCCCAGCACCAGCCCGTGATCGGCGGCATCCTCGATCACCTGCGGGGCCCAGATCACGCCGCCGCCCGCGTCGTCGCCGCCAAGGATCGCCATGATCATCCCGTAATCGGTGCCGATATTTTCGAAGCCACGGAAAACGCCGGTTGGGATGTTGATGATATCGCCCTCTTCCAGCACCACCTCTCCGGCGGTCCCCCAGCGTCCCCAGAAAAACCGCCACCGCCCCGACAGGACAAAGAAGACTTCGGCGGTGCGGTGGGAATGCAGCGAGTTGCGGCATTTGGGCGGCTGCCCTGCGGCCCCGATGTTAAAGCCGTGCGGGATGGCGATGTGCACGTGCTGGTCGGGCGATTCCGACACGCCTCCGCCGATGATGGTAAAGTTTTCCTTTTGATCGCTTCCGGGCGTGTGCGCGTCGATGAACGCTGTTTTGCAGGGCATCAGGTCGCCGTAACGCACGATGCGCGGCTCCATCTCGGCGGGGGTCATTGAGTTTCCTTTCCCTCATTTGAAATTTCTATCAAGGCTTCAGCCAGCGCCAACATCTGATGACGATCCATGCGCTGGTATTGATAGTTCGACCACCCTGCGCGCATTCGCAGGTAGAACCGGGCGTCCTTGCCCGCGCCGCGTCGCTGCACCTTGATCTCACCGTTGATCATTGGAACCGCACGTTCACGATCAGCCGATTTGAAACTATCAAAAAAGCCGCGCAGGTTGGAGTAATTGAAACTGAATTGCATTTCACCCCGTACCCAAATTGACGTGTTGCGAACAGCTCATACGTTCATTCCTTCATCACACATAAGTGGCGTTGGCATGGGATCGCCCGGTGTCGTTCCGGTCAGATCCGCATGGATCCAGACCATGCGGTCACAGAACCAGACCTTTGGCAGGATGGTGACGACGAGACCTGCCAGAACGGCGAAGGGATCAAGTGCGATCAGGCCGTATACCAGTGGCAAAAGACCGATGGCCGAGAGGCCTGTCAGCATGTGAGCCGCGCGGATGTGGTGGGCCGGGATGTCGTGGCGGGCGCGCGCCAGAAAGATGCGCTCGCCCAATGTCGCGCGCGCGGCCCATGATCCGAAATCGGCAGGCGCTGGGAACAGGCGCGGGTTCACCCACGTCCAGACCGCGCTGAGGATGAACAGCGGCAGCGCCCACCAGCCGACCCAGACGCGGGCATAGATGGCCAGCACCATCAGCGGCAAACAACTGAACCGCGTCCAGACGCTGAGCGGGTTGGCATGGCGCTGCCAGTCAGCGTCCTGCATCCCCATCAGACGCTCTGCGGCGCGGTAGATGTCGGTCATCCGGCACCTCGCAATGTGGCGTTCTCGGCTTCCAGCTCTGCAATGCGCGCACTCAGCTTGTCCATCTCGGGCCCCACCAGTTGCGCAATCTCACCCGCGTCAAAGCGCGGCGTGATGAATTGCGGGCAGTTCCAGTCAAAGGCGGCCAGTCTGATTGTGACCAGCCGCTCGACCCGGCCCTGCCTGTCCACGGCGACCCGGGCGGCGAGGTCGGGATTGTCCGCTGCGTCCTCGAACGTGGCATGGCCCTGCAGCTTCATGCGGGCCTTGCGCGGGTAATCCATCAGAAACAGCGACATCCGGTCATCGCCGGTCACGTTTCCGTGGCTGATATGCTGCTTGTTGCCCTTGTAGTCGGCAAAGGCCAGCGTGTGATCGTCAAGCACATTCAGGAACCCCGCCGGCCCCCCCCGGTGCTGGATGTAAGGCCAGCCGGTTTCGGACACCGAGGCCATGTAGAAGGACGTGCGGCTGGTAACAAAGGCGATGTCATCGCCACCAAGCGCGCGCGTGCGCGGCCCATAGCTGCGCGCATACATTTCGCGCGCGCCTTCACTGTCCTGCAGGGCCGCGACGGCGGGTGTGAACATCAATTCGTCATAGCGTTGCATGGGTCAAATCCCTATTGCCATCTGCGTGAAGCGCAGACCTTTGACAGTTAGGGACCAATTGGTCTCCATACAAGCGCACACCTCCGTTATCCCGTCTGCAACAGGATCTGTTTCCAGATCGCGGTTTCGTCGAACAGCGTGAATTCGCGGCGCACGGTCGGGCGGGCGTGGCCCAGGCTTCCAAACTCGGCATGGCTGATCCCCAGCACATAGACCTCGGCCCCCGTGGGCGCGCCGAAATAGCCCCAGCCATCGTGGCGACCGTGCAGCGCCCAGCGGATCGCGGCGCGGGGCGGCATCAACGGGTCTTCGCGTCCGATCTGGTGGTCGATGGTGAAGGTCGCATCGGGAAAGGACGCGCGCAGGCCCATCCAGAACCGATCGACCGGGCCATGGCTGTGCCCGGTCACGCCGCCGGGATATTCCGACTGCACGGCGCGGTCGTATTCCGCCGGGATCACGGCCATGTCGGCCCCCATGATACGGGTCAGGATATCGGCGTATTTCGCACCCCATTCATTGTCGTTGCCGCGCCCCTTGTAGGGGCCGGGCTGATCCGTTGCCGGGGTCAGCGGGCGCACCGCATGTTCCGGCCCACCCTCGCGCGCGATCAGGTCGGCGGCGAACGCCTTTGCCTCCCATCCGATCTGGTTCACGATGGCGGTCTGGTCGCGGATCAGCCATTCGTCGTTGATCTGGTCGTTAATGGCATGACAGTCGGCAATGATACGGTAGGACAGCTTTTTCCCGCTCGCCTTGCCATAGACACCGTCGGCCATATGCGTGGCTGTGCTGAACAAACGGTGCGAAGACAGCATGCCTTCTTCGGGTGTGCCGGACCAGATCACATCCTCGCCCAGCAGCGTGCGATCAGGGAATTCGGCCAGCGTGGCCATGGTGGCCCCGATCACCTTTTCATTGCCGATCACCACGGATGCAGGCGAACGCACGACAATATCGGGGCTGTAATAGTGGTGCAGGGTCGCGATGCCGCGATCTTCCCAAATCTCCCTGGTGATGCAGATGATGTAGTCGGGGAAATCCTTCCACCGGTTCGAAAAACCTTTCATGAGGTCCATCCTTTGGGAATACGGGCGGACCCGCGTGTGATCAGCGGCCCGTCCAGTGCAACGCGACGCGGTTTAGTCTCGGGATCGGCAAGGCGATCCATCAGAATTTCGATGGCGGCCTGTGCCATCTGACCGGCGGGCTGGCGCACTGTGGTCAGGTCATAGCTGGGCCAGGCCGCCAGGGCGACATCGTCATACCCCACAACCGACACATCATCCGGCACCGAAAGACCCAGTTCAAAGCGCAAAACATCCATCAGGGCAAAGGCCATGTGATCATTGGCGCAAAACACGGCGTCAGGCAGGTCCGTGCCGGTAAACATGTCACGTGCCACCGACTTGGCCTGATCGAAATTGAAGTCGCTGACCCCGCGCGCAAACAGGTCCTGCCCCGCCGCGTTCAGCCCCGCGACAAACCCCGCCTCGCGGTCACGCTGGGTCGAGGCCCCCTCCCACCCGGCGAGATGCGCAATGCGGGTGTGCCCGCCCGCGACAAGGAATTCAGCCAGTTTGCGACCGCCATGATAGTTGTCCGAAGTCACGGCAGACAGGCGGTCATCATCCTGTGCACGGTTGAACAATACGATGGGAATGCCCGCCGCCTCGCACCGGCGCGTCAGGTCATTGGACATGCTGACACTGGCGGCGATGATCCCGTCAACCTGATAGTCGAGCAGTTCTTCCATCACCTCGTCCGCCTCTTCGCCCGAGTTCGACGCCATGAAGACAAGAACATGATAGCCCCTTTTCTGCAGCGCGCGGCTGAGGCGTTCGATGGCCTCGGGATAGAACTGGTTTTCCAGATACGCGACCAGCAACCCGATGATGCGGCTGCGCCCCGTGATCAGGGACCGCGCAAGCACGTTGGGGCGATAGCCCAGCGCTTCGGCAGCACTTCGCACTTTCTTGGCGGTGCGTTCCGACACGGATGCACCGGGCGTGAACACCCGGCTGACAGCCGAGCGCGACACGCCTGCCTTTTCGGCTACATCCAGTGCTGTCACTTTTTCGCCCATCAGTCCGCCGTCCAGCCTCCGTCGATCAGCATCGAGGTGCCGGTGACCATCGCCGAGGCGTCGCTCGCCAGAAACTGCACTGCCCCCATGATGTCGCTGACTTCGCCCACGCGGGGCAGTTTGATCTTGTCCATGATCCACGCGAACCGTTCGGGATCATCGAATGTCGGCTGGCTGAGCGGAGTGCGGATAAACGTGGGGCAAATCGTGTTGATGCGAATACCGGACTTGCCCCACTCGATCGCCATGGCCTTTACCATGCCCTCGACCGCGTGTTTGGTGGCGCAATAGACGGCCCGGTCCACCCCGCCCACATGGCCCATCTGCGACGAGATGTGGATGATCGACCCGGGTTTGCCTGCCGCAATCAGAGCGCGGGCCGCAGCGGCGGACAGGAAATAGGCACCTTTCACGTTGATGTCGAAAACGGCGTCGTAGTCCCGGGGTGTCGTATCCACGGCGGCGCTGTGACGGGCCAGACCGGCGGAATTCACCACAACATCAAAGGGCTGGTCAAAGGCCGCATCAAGTGCCGCCTTGTCGGTCTGATCCAGCGGCATAGCCTGCGCCGAGAATCCGGCAGACGCCATCGCATTCACGGCATCGGCAAGCACATCGGCTCGCCTTGCCGCGCCGACGACATGCGCCCCCGCCTCGGCCAGTGCAACGGCACAGCCCAGACCGATGCCGGACGACGCGCCAGTCACAAGGGCGCGCTTGCCCGACAGATCAAATGACGGTGTGCGCGGCAGCGTATTCATGTTGCCCGCCCCGTTTCCGGGTCAAAGCCCGCGCGCGCCTTGTTGAATTCACGCATCCGCGCAAACACGTCCACGCCGATCTGATCATACATGTGCAGCAGGTCCACCATCACCCAGTTCTCCCGTATCAGGCCCCCTTCCATACGCCAGAAATCCAGCGAACGCATCGCGATCTTCTTGTTCGTCGGCGGCAGGCCCAGCCAGCCCCCGTGGGTGATCGTCTGGTACATATCCGGCCACCCCGTCACCGCAGCATAGGCCCGGTCCCCAAAGAAGTGATAGGTGATCTCGTCCACATATTGTCCGCGATCCGGCATCGCGTTGAGGAACGGAATCTGGTGCCATTTTCGAAAGCCCGCAATGCCGCGCCCGGTGCCAATACCGCCGGGCCCGTACCATGTCATGCGCGGATGCCAGAACCGCTCCATCTCCATCACCTCGGGGCCGCCCTGCGAGGGGTGACGCTTCATGTGGGTCAGCATGTCGATGATGTGGCGGCAGGTGGCGCCGCCCTGTTCGGCGTCATAAGGGCCCGGCACCAGACCGTCGCAGGTCGCAGGGCCCGGCACATGCCATTCGCGCCCAAGGCTCGCCACCATCGGCCATGCGCCCGCCTGCATCATCACCTCGGGGATGTCCCACAGTGCCTGCATCTCGACAATCCTGTCACCGTCAAAGCGATAGAATTCGTGAAACCGCATGTGCACGATGTGCCCCGTGGCCGGGATATCCATCCAGGGGTGCCGGAACGTGCCTGTGTAATAACCACCGCACCCGACCCAATCATGGCCTTCGGGGGTTGGGCCCGCCATCACGATATGATCGCGCCGTTCAAGATCAGGGATGGCCGCGACCAGCGGGGCATAGACCTTGTCCACATAGGCATCGACACCAGCGGTCGTCTCGAACGGAAAGGCCAGATTGAACTCTACCTCCGCGCTGCTTACCGCCGATAGGGCAGAACGCACCGCGTCAAGGTCAAAGTCATACATGGCAGCCCTTACAGGGGCCAGCAGCGCCTTGTGCCGGGAATGCGCGTCGTTCATGCCGCGCGCTCCCGCGCCCGCGCAAACAGGTCCACCCCCATCTGCGCGAACAGATGCACCATGTCCACAAATACCCAGTTTTCGGTGACCTGGCCGTTGGTGCGCAGCCAGAAATCAAGACCTGATACTTCGATCCGCGCCCCACTTGGCGGGTGGCCAAGATAGGGCCCGGTCTGCGTGGCCACCACCCCCATGGGCCCCGAAGCGGCGACCATGCGGTCTTCGGCGAACAGGCTTTCGAGATACACGACCTTGCGGTCAGGAAACGCCGTCAGCCACGGACGCTGGTGCAGGGTTTCAAATTCGGCCAGCGACAGGCAGGCGCCGATGCCGCCGGGGCCGTACCATTTGACGTTGGGGTGAAAAAACCGCGCCATGCCCATGCTGGAGAGGTCACTTTCATCAAAGCTGTTGAGACCGCCAAAGACAAGGGAACGCCCCATTGCCAGGCTGTCATCGGTGACGCTGCTGTCCTGGGGTTCCAACAGCACACCATCATAGGCGGTTGGCGCAGGATAGACATGCGCGCACCCCCGGGAACTTGGCAGAACAGGCAGGCCGATCTGATCGAACCAATCCACGAAATCCCAGATCGTCTGTGCGTAGCGCACCTGCCCCTGCGCATCAAATCGCAGGAACTCCCCCCACCGGATGCGCAGGTCGTGATTCCGTGCCGGGATGCCAAAGACGCAGGCTGTGGCGCGACCCGTATAATAGCCGGTTCCGGCCACCCACCATGCACCATCGCCCCGCCCGGAGTCCTGGGCATTTGACTGGCCACCCATCAGGATATGGGTCTGGCGACGCAGATCCGGGATCGCAGCGCGCAAAGGGGCGAACATCGCCTCGACAACGCCCGCCGCACCGGTCTGCAAGCCAATGGGCGCAGGCCCCTGCCACTGTTCCAATGCACCAAGCAATGGCAACGCCGACACCGGATCACGGTCCAGCGCGGCCCACAAGGTCAGAGCCGTCGCCTTGTTTCGTTGATTGATGTCGGTGCCCATCGGGTCTGTCTTCTCTGATTTAAAAAATCCTGGGGGGAGTCCGCAGGACGGGGGGCAAGCCCCCCTATTCCGCCGCGTCGCGCGCAGGCGCACCGGTGCCATAGGGCACGTTCACGCCGCCATAGCGCCGCACGCGTAGGTTGCACTGCTCGGCGTGGCCGACAAACCCTTCCAACATGCACAGGCGCGAGCCATAGGCCCCGATCTCTGCCGCTGCGGCGTCAGTGGTCACTTTCTGGTAGGAATGGGTTTTCAGAAACTTGCCAACCCACAAACCACCCGTATAGCGCCCGGCCTTCCTGGTGGGCAATGTGTGGTTCGTGCCGATCACCTTGTCGCCGTTGGCGACGTTGGTGCGCGGGCCAAGGAACAGCGCGCCATAACAGGTCATGTGTTCAAGGAACCAGTCGTCGCGATCCGTCATCACCTGAACATGTTCGGACGCGATGTCATCGGCAACGGCCAGCATCTCGTCATAACTGTCGCACAGGATCACCTCGCCGTAATCCTGCCACGACTTCGCGGCCGTGTCGGCCGTCGGAAGGATCGTCAGAATGCGATCGATCTCGGTCAGCGTCGCCTCGGCCAGCTTGCGCGAATTGGTCAGCAGAACCGCAGGCGAGTTGTAGCCGTGTTCGGCCTGCCCGAGCAGGTCGGTCGCACACATCTCTGCATCCACCGTGTCGTCGGCAATCACCATGGTTTCGGTCGGACCCGCAAACAGATCAATGCCAACCTTGCCGAACAACTGGCGCTTGGCCTCGGCCACAAAGGCGTTGCCGGGGCCGACCAGCATGTGCACCGGGTCCACCGTCTCGGTGCCCAGCGCCATTGCGCCGATGGCCTGAATCCCCCCCAAGACATAAATCTCGTGCGCCCCTCCCATGTGCATGGCCGCGATCACGCCGGGATTGGGCTTGCCCTTGAAGGGCGGCGTACAGGCGATGATGCGCGGCACACCAGCCACCGAGGCCGTCGCCACCGACATATGGGCCGAAGCCACCATGGGAAACTTGCCCCCCGGCACATAGCAGCCAACCGACTGGACGGGGATGTTCTTGTGCCCCAGAATCACGCCCGGAATCGTCTCGACCTCGATGTCCAGCATCGAGTCACGCTGGGCCTGCGCAAAGTTGCGCACCTGTTCCTGGGCAAAGCGGATGTCTTCCAGTTCGCGCGCGCTGAGCTGGGCGATCAGAGCGTCGATCTCGTCTAGCGACAATCTGAAGGCTGCAGGCGCGTAGCCGTCGAACTTTTCGGACAATTCGCGCACGGCCAGATCCCCGCGCGCGGCGACATTGGCGAGTGTTGTTTCAACAATGGCCCGCGTCTTGGCGTCGTCGGCGTCCCGCTCTGTCTCGGGTTTGCCGCTTTTCAGGTACTCAATCGTCATTCTCTTCCTCATCCCTTTGGACGGGGCGCTTGTTTGTCTCCGCGATCAAACGCCTCCCATCCTTCGCCATTGAAAACATCGACCCCAAGCTGTGCCAGCACGTGCGGGAAATCGACCATCACGTAATTGTCGGTGATCCGCCCATCCTCGACCTTCCAGAAATCCATGTAGCGGATGTCGATGCGCTTGCCTGTCGGCTCCACCCCCATGAAGGTGCCGGAATGCGTCGCCTCCTGCCGTCCGAAAGCCGCCGCCCATTCCCCCATGAAAAGGCGCGCTTCGTCCACACAGACCTTGTCCGAGAACGCGGCCTGAAACGGGCGCTGCCAGTTGTCCTGAAACTCATGCAAACCGGTCTTGGTGCCGCAGCCCTGATTGCCCATCCAGCGGAAGGATGGCGCAAAGAACTGGCCGATATCGTCGATGCGGTGGTCATTGAGGCCATCCACCATGCCTTCGATGACCGCGCGCGTGGCGTCTGTCCTGGACATGTCGGTGTCGCGTGTCAGCAACGCCTGGTCGGGCCGTGATCCCTTCATGATCCGACCTTTGCCCGGGCGGGTATTGCGGGAGCCTCCGGCGGGGATTTTTTGAAATCAGAGAAGTTGGACGTCATCCCTTGACTGCCCCTGCCGTGAGCCCGGAAACGATCTGGCGCTGAAAGACCATCACCAGCAGGAACAGGGGTGCTGTGATCGACACGGCAGCCGCCACCGCCTCGACCTGATCGGTCGTTGTGGTTTCGCGGTTGAAGTAGCCCGCGATGGCAGGCACCATCGTCTGGTTCTGCGCATCCAGCAGCAGCGACGTGACGAGAAAATCGTTGTACCCCAAAAGGAAGCTGAACAGTCCGGTCGTGATGACCCCTGGCCACATGACTGGCATGATCACCCGGCGGAACGCCTGAAAGTGGGAGCACCCATCGACGCGCGCCGCCTCGTCGAGTTCCGCCGGAATATTCTGGAAGAAGCTGCGCAGCATCCAGATGGTGAAGGGCTGGTTGATCGATACCAGCACCGCGATCACCGCCCATGGCTGGCCGTAGAGTGTCGGCGACAGCTCTCCGAAGATGGGGCGCAGGATTTCGGCGGAGTTGATGAACCAGGGCAGGTAGCCCGCCACCAGCACCGAATGGGGCAGTGCGCGGAACACCAGCGCGAGGATCAGGAGCCAGAAAGCAAGGCTGGAGCCTGAGCGCGCGAGGCCATAGCCCGCAAGCGTGCCGACCGTGAGCGAGATCGTCACAACCCCAGCCGTCACGATCATCGAGTTCATGAAGTTGCGGTAAAACTGGTTTTCGCCCCAGACGGCCTGATAATGTTCGACCGTGAGGCCAATGATCGGATCGCCCAGAGGCCCGAGGATGGAGTTGATCGCGCCCAGCACGGGCGGCAGGATGCCGAAAAAGATCAGCACGAAGGCAATACCGAAGACCGCCGCCCCCACGAGCCAGCCCAGCACGATCACGCCGGGTGGCGAGAACCGTGTGACCAGTTTGGGCAGCCCTGTAAACGCCCAGCGGATTGCAAAGAACAGGAACGCCAGCCCCACCACGATATCAAGGATGCTGAGCCCATTGCCTGCCGCCCGCGTCGCGGGCCCTGTGATGACGTCCCACGCACTTGCGGCAAAGGCGTCGCGCGGGGATTTGAAGCTCATCACCGCGATCCACACGATGGGGAAAGCCGCTAGCAGGCACCAGAAGGCAAGGAACGCGCCGGATGCAACCTTGAGCGATAGCGGTTGTGCAGTTGCCTTACCGCTCATCTTGGGTTTCCTTTTCAAAAACGGACATCAGTGCGCGCCCCCTTTGTGATCGCGCCACGTGCGGCGCAGTGGCAGGATCAGCAGCAGAACGATCCCGATCATCGTCAGCATGGCCGATGCCGAAGCCCGGCTGATCGCGCGGTTGCCTGCATCGTCCGGCACCATGAAGTCATAGGTCAGCCATTGCAGCGAGATCACATGCGCCTGGCTGCGGAAGCCGACGATTTCCTCGAATGCGCGATAGCTGTCCATCAGGTGAATCAGCGCAATGAAGATGATCAGCGGCATGAGGTGGGGCACGATCACATAGCGCAGCCGTTCGAACCGGTTCGCCCCGTCGATGATCGCGCTTTCTAGCGTGTCCATGTTCACCGTCTGCAGGCCTGCATAGAAAATCACAAAGGCAAAGGGTGCCACGTGCCAGACCCGGTAGAAATACATCAGCAACTCGATCGTCCAGGCCTGGGCAAACATGGCAATGTCCTGCCCGGTCCAGCGTTCCAGCGTTGCCGTCAGGATGCCGTCGCCCACAAACAGCCAGTAGATCGACAGCGAACCGATCACCGGCGTGATGATGAAGGGCAGCAGCGAGACAAAGATCACCGGCCCCTTGAGCGATTTGGCCGCGTTATTGACCGCAAGCGCGATCATCAGGCCCACGCCGATCACCAGTGGCAGGGTCAGCAGCGTGAACATCAGCGTAAAGCGCAAAGCCCGCCAGAAATCTATCTGCAGGATGTCGCGGAAGGACCCGTTGCTCACCGCCTCCCACACTTTGTCCATTTGCAGGACGTTTCGGTAGCTTTGCAGGCCGACCCATGACGTCGTGGTGATCGTCTTGCCCGTAACGTCGTCAATGGTGGGCACCGTCTTGACCTCGGTCGTGCAGGTCTGGGTGAGGAAACCGGGTGTGCAGGTTTCCACCTCGATCCGTTGCATGACCGGTTGTGTCACCTGAAAGGATTGGATGAAGACCGACACCAGAGGGGCCGCGATGAACAGCAGCATCATGAAAACGGACGGGGCGACGAACCAGAAGAATGTCTTGAACTTCATGCTGCAGTCCTTTCTGCGGCGACCATGGGAATGGCCCGATGGTTCAGGGTGCGTTCGCGGGAATGCGCCGGACGCGCGCCGGTGACCGGTTGTTCGGCAAGACGCGCCGCCACCGCGCATCCGGCAAAGCCACCGCCCATAACAATATGATCGCATTCTGTTTGCATCGGTCCCCCAATGGAAAACTGGCCGGAGACACCCCCGGCCAGTCCTGTGGTTGGCTTATTCCAGCACTCCGGCCTCTTTGGCCGAGGTGGTGTAGGCTTCTTCGATGGCTGTCAGCGTCGCGGCGGCGTCCCGCTCTCCTGTCAGGAACGCGGGCAGTTCGTTGCCAAGCGCCGTGTGCAGCAAACCCATCTGTGTGGTCGACGGATAGGCAGGTGCCGACGGCGATGCCGTTGCGGTTGCAATCGCACCTTCCGCAAGCGGACCGGGCGCATAGCCCTTGATCAGCCAGATCGCGGCTTCGTTGTTGGCCTTGACCATCTCTTCGTCCAGCCCTTCCATCGCCAAACGGAAGGCGGCGTCGGCCTCTTCATCCGTGATGTTGGCCGCGATCACGATACCGTCCCACCACAGCGTGGTGGCAGGTGCGCCATCTGCCATCGCCTTGGGAGCGGCGGCCATCCTGACCTTGCCCACGACCGAGCTTTCGGCCGGGTCGTCCATCGCACCGCCACGGCTGGCCCAGAGGTTGGACATGGCGATCTTGCCCTGCTGGAACTGCTGCTGGACATAGGTGGAATCACTGACCAGAACTTCGGGGTCCGTGTAATCCAGTGTTTTCGCCATCGTTTCGAGCGCTTTCATGCCCGCGTCGGAATTGACCGCCGTGGTGTTGTCGGCGTTAAAGAACTGGCCGCCATATCCCGGATACATGTTCACGAATTCCTGGGCGAGGTTCCAGCCGGATTTCATCGTGGCACCGATGGCGTAATCGACAACGCCCGCTTGCTTGACGGTTTCAGCGGCGGCAAACACCTCGTCCCAGGTGGTTGGCGTCTCGATGCCCAGATCGCTGAAGATGTCCGCGCGGTACATCAGGTGCTGGGTGTTGACCATCATGGCAATCGCCATGGTCTTGCCGTCCACCTTGATCAACTGGTTGGGTTGCAGGTTCTGGCCGTATTTGGCGACCAGATCGTCAAGCGGGCGAATGGTGCCGGCGTTCAGCAGCGGCGTGATGGTGCCGTTGGACACCCCGCCAATATGATAAAGCGATGGGTTCGCCTCGAAGGCGGCGGGCTGTTTGGTGCGGAATTCCTGGTCGAGCTCGGCCTGGAAATTCCCGCACTCCGCCATTGCGTCCGTGACGGCTTTCCACGCTTCAAAACCCGCGCTCAGTGACTTCAGCGGCACCGTGTTTTCATAGGCGCACTGGGCAAAGGCCGAAGTGCCCAAAAGCGAGACAGCGCCCGCCAGTGCCAGTTTCTTGAGATACATTTGCAAACTCCCTGTTGCGTATGTGTCAGTGCATCTTGCAAGTTTGCACCGACGTGGATTGGCCCACCCCCCGGGTGCCCCCGGAGATCGGGCAGGTTCGTCAGCCGAGGCGTTCGCCTGACGTGCTGTCAAATGCGTGACAGATCTCGGAGGGGATTGAGAAAGACACGGTGTCGCCGATCTCTGCCCGGAATTCCTTGTGTGCCTTGACGGATACCAACTGACCGCCCGCGCGCACCGTCAGCATGGTCGCATCGCCCAGCAATTCGATGGTGTAGATGGGCGCGGTGATCTGGCCATTTGCGTCCGCCAGCGCGGCATCCTCGGCGCGAAACCCCAGTGTGACCGGCCCGTCGGGCGCGTCGATACCGCTGATTTCGACCTTGTCGCCGCTGAATGTACCACCCGACATGGTGCCATCCATCAGGTTCATCGCCGGAGACCCGATAAAGCTGGCCACAAACGTATTGGCCGGGTTGTCATAGATTTCCGTGGGTGTTCCGACCTGCTGGACCTTGCCCTGCTTCATCACGACGACTCGATCAGCCAGCGTCATCGCCTCGATCTGGTCGTGGGTGACATAGACGGTGGTCACCTTCAGCTCGTGGCTGAGGTTCTTGATCTGGGCGCGCGTGCTGACCCGCAGTTTCGCATCGAGGTTGGACAGCGGTTCGTCCATCAGGAACACGTTGGGTTCGCGCACGATGGCGCGGGCAAGTGCGACGCGCTGGCGCTGGCCGCCCGACAGTTCGGCGGGTTTGCGATGCAGGAAGTCGTCCAGTTCCACCATGGCTGACGCCCGGCGCACCCGTTCGTCATGTGTCGCGGGATCCGCCTTGCGCACCTTGAGCGGAAAGCGAATGTTTTCATAGACGTCAAGGTGCGGATACAGACCGTAAGACTGGAACACCATCGCGACATCCCGGTCCTTGGGATCCAGATCGTTCACGCGACGGCCATCTATTATGATGTCCCCTTCGGTGGCATCCTCCAGCCCCGCAATCATGCGCATGGTCGTCGTCTTGCCACAGCCCGAGGGGCCAAGAAGCACAAGAAATTCCTGATCGGCAATCGTCAGATCGAAATTGTCGACCCCCACGAATGTCCCCCAGCGCTTGTTGATGTTCCGGAGCTGAATTTCGGCCATCGAAGTTCCTCGCAGCAGCGTGATACCCGAGGCTAGACACCGCCGATGCATGTTGGCAACTGTTTTTTGCACACGTGTGCAAAAACCCGGCGACGGGCTCCGTAAAGGCATGAAATTGCGTGCCTTACCGGCAATCCTGAAAACCCGGGTGGTCGGCCCGCTGCGCTGTCCGGCACGTTTCAGGCATCAAACGGCCAGGCGAATCCCTGCCGCCAAGGGCGCCCTGCCCCCTTGGGCGCACTCCGTCCCACAGACCGCAACCCCACCTGCAAGCGACAAGGGTGCCGTTTCAACGCAGCACGATCAGGCCCGGCCAAATGCCTTCAGAAGAAAGCCTGCAACCCGGTCTGAGCACGTCCCAGTATCAGGGCGTGCACATCATGCGTTCCCTCGTAGGTGTTCACCGTTTCGAGGTTCATCAAATGGCGCATCACCTGAAATTCACCCGAAATTCCGTTTCCGCCGTGCATGTCGCGGGCATGGCGTGCAATGTCAAGCGCCTTGCCGCAGTTGTTGCGTTTGACGATAGAGATCATTTCCGGGGCGGCCTGGGCTGCATCCATCAACCGCCCCACCTGCAACGATGCCTGAAGGCCCAATGCGATTTCCGTTTGCATATCGGCCAGCTTCTTCTGGAACAACTGGGTTTGTGCCAGCGGTTTGCCGAACTGCTTGCGGTCAAGTCCATACTGGCGCGCTGCATGCCAACAGAATTCCGCCGCCCCCATGGCCCCCCAGCTGATTCCGTAGCGGGCGCGATTGAGGCAACCGAACGGCCCCTTCAGCCCCTGCACATCGGGCAAAAGCGCGTCCTCGCCCACTTCGACGTCCTTCATCACAATTTCACCCGTGATCGACGCGCGCAGGGACAGTTTTTTCAGAATTTTCGGCGCCGACAGGCCTATCATTCCCTTTTCCAGTACAAAGCCGCGAATCTTGCCATCATGGGCGTCGGACTTGGCCCAGACCACAAAAACGTCTGCAATCGGGCTGTTCGAAATCCACATCTTGGCACCATTGAGCACGTATCCGGCATCGGTCTTTCGAGCCGTCGTTTTCATGCCCGCCGGATCCGAGCCCGCATCCGGTTCAGTCAGGCCAAAACAACCGATCCATTCCCCACTTGCGAGTTTCGGGAGGTATTTCTTGCGCTGCGCTTCGGAGCCGTAGGCGTAGATCGGATAGATCACGAGACTTGATTGCACCGACATCATCGACCGGTATCCCGAATCGACCCGCTCCACCTCGCGCGCAACCAGACCATAGGACACATATGACCCGCCAAGCCCGCCATATTCTTCGGGCAGTGTGACGCCCAGCAGGCCCATCTCGCCCATTTCGCGAAAGATATCAGGATCCGTCGTCTCGTTCCCGAACGCGTCAATCACGCGCGGCGCCAGCTTTTCCTTGGCGTAGGCGGCAGCGGAGTCCTGGATCATGCGTTCGTCTTCGCTCAGTTGCCGGGACATGCGAAACGGGTCCGCCCAGTCAAAGCTGCCCAGATCGGGGGCATCCTTGGCGTTGAGCATTTTGGCTTCTGCATTCATCTGAAGTCTCCTTTGCGGAACCGGGGCGCGGCGCAGTATGGCAGAGATACGCGCAGTATTCTAACGCTGCTGCCTTGTGCCGTGAACACCGCACAAAAAGCAATGCGCGCGGTCCGGAATTTCCGGCGTTACCCACCGCGCGCAGCACATGTCGCAGCGCGGTGGGGCGCGCACTTTGCCCGCAAGTGTGCAACCCCTGACGCCGTCTTCCTCCCATTTTTACCGCAAAGGCGTTGCCGATATACCGGGGTAAAATTCTGACTTTCAGGTGGGGCGAAGTGATCAAAGGTGTACTGCCATGAAGCGCGCGTTTTCCCTTGCACCACGGTCACTACCCTGCCCGGTGCAACTGCTGCGGCCACTGCCGAACAGACATGCCTCATTTTGACGGACGCCTATTTCCCGCAGATCACCTATCCTGATACCGGCGATTCCATCTGTTTCGTCAACGTATCAGGCGTGGAGCACAATATCGTGTCCCGGAACAGCGAGTGGGAAATCGGCCCGATCCCTGATCAGGGCGAGGTTGTGATCGAAGTCGACTCCATCACGGAAAGGTCGTTCTTCAACAAGGACGCGGTTGCCGACGATGGCTCGTTTATCGTCCAGGGCGGCAACAGCTTTGACCAGGCCCCTCTGAACTAATCAAGCGGTTCAATCAGACCGGGCCCGCTTGCCCGGTTGGAATTCACCGCCGTGTCGACACGGTGCCATTTCAAGGCATCTTCCGGAGCCGCGTGCATAAGCGTTGCGGCTCCCTTGCCTGTTTCGCCAAGCCACAGCGCAATGTCATCCGGTTCCAGTATCACCGGCATCCGGTGATGGATGGCGGACATCGCGAAATTTGCCCCCGTTGTCACGATCGCGGCGGTACGCATATCTTGCGACCCGTCCCTGGCCGACCATGCCTGCCAGATCGCGGCGAAGGCCAGCGGGGCCCCGTCCGTCCGGGCAATGTACCACGGCAGGCGCACGTCCGCGTCGCGCGTCCATTCGTAAAACCCCGATGCGACAATCACCGCGCGCCTTTCTCTGCACGCTGTTCGGAACGCGGGCTTTTCAGCCAGGGTTTCGGACCGCGCGTTGATCAGCAACGGACCGTGATTGGGTTTCTTGTACCAATGCGGGATAAACCCCCATCGCATCGCGCCCAAATGCCGCTGACCATCCTGCGCGGTGATCGTATGCACCGCGTTCGTCGGGCAGACATTGTAGTTGGGCACATCCGGCAGTGCGTTGGCGGGCGCAGCGTTGAACAGCTGCGCCATCGCGTCCGATGGCAGGGTGATGGCAAAACGACCGCACATTGTTCAGATGATGGGGCGCGGCACCGGGCAGGACAAGTCTGTTTCGCATCGCGTCAGGCGCGGGCGTGGTCCGGTCCCGTCGCCGCCCAGGCCCGGCGGAATACGCCCTGCACCGGCCCTGCAAAAGCAAAACCCCGACACCCCACAAAGGGTGCCGGGGCTGATCGGGGCGTAAGGCGCAACCAACTGCGCCTGACCCGTTATTTCACCGTGATACGCCCATCGGTGTAGGGTTTGAACGGCCCCTGAGCGGCCAGATACTCTGCCGTGACATCGGCCAGATCGGGGCCATAGTCATAGACATTGAGAGCCTCCTTGAACACGGCATAGCCGTCACCGCCGTTGCGCACGTAGTTGTTGGACACAACACCATAAAGTTTGCCCATATCCAGCGGTGTTCCGTCCACCATCACGTCGCTGATCCGCTCGCCTGCGGGTTTGGACGCATCAAAGGCAAAACTCATGCCCGCCACCTGCGGGAACCGACCCGCACCTTCCTCGATCTGGCTGACGCCGTTTTCAAGCGCGGCCATCACCGTCTCGCCGCTGACCTGAAAGGTCGACAGCGTGTTCTGGAACGGCAACACAGTCAGCACTTCGCCCATGGTGACCGGCCCGGCGTCGATCGAGGCACGAATGCCGCCGCCGTTCTGGATCGCGATCTCGATGCCCTGATCCCTGACCCGGTCCAGCATCGCATCGGCAATCAGAGAGCCCATGGGGCATTCCCTGGCCCGGCATACATCCCGGCTGCCTTCGATGGGTTCAGCGGTTTCGGCCACAACCAGATTTCGGATCTCCTCAAGCGGAGCAGCCGCTTCGCCAATACGCGCCTTGACGGTGTCGTCCTCGGCCACGGCCGCATCCATGATCAATGGCTGCCCCGATGCCTCGATGACCTTGCCCGCGTCGTCGAATGTCACATTCAGCTCACCCAGATATTTGCTGTAGGCATAGGCCTGCACGATGGCCGTGTCGCCCACCATGGTCGGGTACGGGCCCTCGGCGCGTTCCATATCGCCCAGCAGCGTGTGCGAGTGACCGCCAACGATCACGTCCACGCCCGTGGTTTCCGCGGCAACCCGCTGGTCCACGACATAGCCCGAGTGGCTGAGCACGATGATCTTGTTCACACCCTGCGCGGTCAGCTTGTCCACCTCGGCCTGCACCGCAGCCGCAGGGTCCGAAAAGATGACATTGTCACCGGGGCTGGCCAACTCGTCCGTGTCTTCGGGCGTCAGGCCGATCAGGCCGATCTTTTCGCCACCCCGTTCGATCACCGTCGACTTGTTCAGCGTGCCCGCCAGCAGCGACTCGCCGCTGACATCGGCGTTGCTCATCAGGACGGGGAATTCCACCGCATCCATAAAGCCGCGCAGCACTTCGGGACCATCGTCGAATTCGTGGTTGCCCACGGTCATCCCGTCATAGCCCATCCGGTTCATCATCTCGGCCGCCAGCGCGCCCTTGTAATAGGTGTAGAACAGCGTGCCCTGGAACTGATCACCGCCATCGACAAGGATCGAATTGTTCGACCGTGCCCGCGCCTCGGCAACGGCCGTGGCCAGTCGGGCCGACCCGCCAAAGCACTCGCCTGCGGTGTTGTCCTCGGCACTGCACCCGCTGTCGTATTTGCTGATTGGCTCGAACCGCGCGTGAAAATCGTTGGTATGCAGGATGGTCAGCGAATATTCGGCCATCGCGGTGCCGGCGCTCAGCGCCAGCGCGGCGGCGCCCATAAGAAATCGGGTCATCAGGAGTCTCCCATGTTGATCATGATGGATAAGTGACAGCAATCCGGGCCACGAGTCAAAGCCGATCCTGCGTGGGTGACCCAACGCGCACATGACAGCGCCCACTTGACCGTTTGACAGGCGACAGGCATCAGGGGCGCCATGCTGATCTACAAGATTTTCCGACGCCCCGAATGGGCCGCCCTGAGGCGCGACGGCACGACAACCGGGGCGCCCATCGACGTGACCGACGGCTATATCCATTTTTCCACCGCCGAACAGGCGGGCGAAACCGCGGCGCGGCATTTTGCCGGTCAGGACGACCTGTTCCTGATCGCCGTGGATACGGATGCCCTGGGCGATGATCTGAAATGGGACCCCTCGCGCGGCGGCGCCCTGTTTCCCCATCTTTTCCGCGAAATGCGCATTGCAGACGTGCATTGGGCACAGCCGCTGCCTTTGGCCGGTGGCGTCCACCAATTCCCTGCGGGCGCCGGGTTCGACACATGAGCGAGGGTGCGTTTGTTGATCCCACCCGTGTGCAATTCGATGCGTTCAAAGGCCTCGACCGGGATCACCCCATCGACATGCTCAACCTCGTGCGATTTCGCGATCTGGCCAATTACCCCGGCGATCACGAACTGGCCCGTGACGGACTGACCGGGGCCGAGGCTTTTGGGCTATACGGCAGGCACACCGCCGGTATCCTGAAAAAGGTCGGCGGCAGCATTGTCTGGCGCGCCCGGTTCGAAACGACCCTGATCGGCCCCGACAGAGAAACGTGGAATGCGATGTTCATCGCGCATTATCCAACAGCGCACGCGTTCCTCGCCATGATCTCGGACCCGGATTACAGACGCGCCGTGGTGCATCGTCAGGCGGGTGTTGCGACATCGCGACTGATCCGCACCCACCCCACGGACAGCGGAAACGGCTTTGGATGAAACGCGCGATTGAAAAATTCGGTGTCGCGGCCCTGCGCCGCCTTGATCCGGAAACCGCTCATGGGCTGGCCTTGCGCGCATTGCACACGCCGCTTGCGGACCTGCCCGGTCCGGTGACCAGCGACCGGTTGCGCACCAGGGTTGCGGGCCTGACCCTGCCCAACCCGATTGGACTCGCCGCCGGCTTTGACAAGAATGCCACCGCCATCGCGCCCCTGTCGCGCACCGGGTTTGGCTGGATCGAAGTCGGCGCGGCCACCCCCCTGCCCCAACCCGGCAACCCGCGCCCACGCCTGTTTCGCCTGAGCAAAGACGCGGCGGCCATCAACCGCTTTGGCTTCAACAATGACGGGATGCAGGCAATCGCCGCCCGGCTCGCCAAACGACCAGACGGCGTGCCCGTCGGCCTGAACCTCGGGGCCAACAAGAACAGCGCCAACCGCGCCGAAGACTTTGCGCGCGTGTTGCAGCACTGCGCACCCTTCATCGACTTTGCGACCGTGAACGTGTCGAGCCCCAACACCGAAAAGCTGCGCGATCTGCAAGGGCCAATGGCGCTGGCCGCCCTGCTGGACGGGGTGATGCAGGTGCGCGGCTCCGTGCCGGTCTTCCTCAAGATCGCGCCGGACCTCGACGACCAGGACCTTGCCGACATCGCCAAGGTGGCGACTGATGCGCGCATCTCTGCCATCATCGCAACCAACACAACACTGGATCGCACAGGCCTGCACAGCGGTCATGCGCAGGAAAAGGGGGGGCTTTCCGGCAAGCCCCTGTTCGAAAAATCGACCCGTGTGCTGGCAAAACTGCACGACCTGACCAAGGTCCCTCTGATCGGGGTGGGCGGAATTTCGTCTGCGCAGGACGCCTATGCGAAAATCCGCGCCGGAGCCTCGGCAGTGCAACTCTATACCGGGCTGGTCTATGGCGGGCTCAGCCTTGCGGCGACCATCGCCCGCGATCTCGACGTGCTGCTGGAACAGGACGGGCACCCGACCCTGGATTCTGCCGTTGGCACCAACGTCGCACATTGGCTCTGATCCACAATCATTTAGCAAAGGTAAACCGCGCGGGTCCCGGGGGGTTGGCCCCCGGGTCTCAGCCAGCCGCGCGTTCCAGCGCCGGATAGCGCGCACCCAGCGTCACCCCCCGTGCCACGAACGAGATAAGCAGCGCCGCCCATAGCCCGTGATTGCCCATCACGGGCAGCAGCACCAAAATGGCGATCCAGTAAATAACAAAGGACAGCGCCATCATGTTGCGCATGTCACGTCCGCGCGCAGCGCCGATGAATATGCCGTCCAGCATCCATGCCGCACAGCCCACCAGTGGGGCTGCCACCATCCACCACAGATAATCGCGCGCTTCAATCTGCACCTCCGGGTCCTTGGCCATGAGATCAATCAGCCACGGCCCCGCCAGCAGGAATGCCACGGCCGTCAGCACGCAGATCACCACACCCCACATCCCGGTCATCATCGCAGAGCGGCGCACGCGCGCCCGGTCCTTGCGTCCATAGGCGCGCGCAATCAGCGTCTCGGCGGCAAACGCAAACCCGTCCATGGCATAGGCGGTGATATACATGAACTGGATCAGCACCTCGTTGGCCGCCAGTGTCACATCGCCAAAGCGCGCTCCGATAAAGACGAAGCTGGAAAAGATGATCATCAGCATCGCCGAGCGCAGCAGGATATCCATGTTCAGCAGGGCCATGCGGATCAGCCTGGACCGCTCCAGAATACGGGCCCGGTCACGCCAGGCCGGGCGGGCAAAGGCCGCGCGGCAGAACCACAGCCCCAAACCTGCACCGAGCGCTTCGGCAATGACCGTGGCGATGGCCACCCCTTCGACCCCCCAGCCAAACCCGAGGACAAAGACAAAGTTCAGCGCGATGTTCACGCCGTTCATGCCCAATTGTATCCAGAAGACTGCTCCGGTCCGCTCCATCGCGACCAGCCAGCCGGTCAGTGCATAGACGGCAATGGCGGCAGGGGCGGTCCAGATTCGGATGGCAAGATATCCGCGTGCGAGGCTTTCCACTTCGGCACTGGCCGGGGACAACCGGAACGCGGCCCAGAACAACGGCACCTGCGACGCGATCAACCCAAGGCCGGCAAGGCCGGCAACCAGAAGGGCCCGCGTAAGCCATGCCGACACTTCGTCGTCATCTCCCGCCCCTGCGGCCTGCCCCACCAGACCCACCGTGCCCATGCGCAAAAAACCAAAGATCCAGTAAACCGTGGTCAGAATGATCGCGCCCATGGCCACCGCCCCGATCGGAGCCGCCTCGCCCATCTGCCCCACGACGCCCACATCGACCGCCCCGAGGATCGGCACGGTTGCATTGGACAGAACGATGGGCAGCGCGATTTTGAGGACGCGGCGATGGGTCAGCGGCACAGGTGGCGCCGTCGGGGGCGGGGGCGCTTTCACCGCCGCTGCGGCATCACGAAATGGCCGGTGCCTTGCGCAAACAACCGGTCGCGGTTGTCCTGCCAGCCTTCCACATGCACGCTTGCATAGCGCCGCCCCGCCCGGTTGATCCGCGCCCGCGCATAGGCATCGCGCGGCAAACCCGAGCGCAGGTAATCAACCGAAAAATCCACCGTCTTGGGCAATCGCGGCAAGCGCGGGCCGGTCTCGACTTCGAAATCCAGCGCGCCGCTTTCGATATCTTCCCACAGGTACGACCAACTGAGCGTGATCACCGCAGTCACTTCAAGAAACGCCGCCGTGACGCCTCCGTGCAGGGCGGGCAGCATCGGGTTGCCGATCAGCTTGTCGGCAAAGGGCAACACCGCCGTCAACTCATCCCCGCGCCGGTCGATCCGCACGCCAAGATACTGGATGTAGGGCACCCCATCGACCAGCGCCCGCAAGGCGGCATCGCGCCGTTGTTTCACCACCTGCACCGGTTCGGGCCGTTTCATCGCGCCCCCTCCACCGTGAAGGCACCGGTGGCACTGGCCACCGGGTTGTCGGCATCGTCATCCGTTGCCGTGGCGCGCACAAAGGCGACAGAGCGGGTCACGTGGTAGCAGATCGCGCGGGCCGTGATGGTCTGCCCCGGCGTGGCGGCGCGCATATAGTCGATGCGCAGATCAAGCGTCGCGGTCCCGCCCTTGTTGGCCGGATGGCTCATCACCGCCGCCCCACAGCAGGTGTCCATCACCGCAGAAACCGCCCCGCCGCTGATCACGCCGGTTTCCGGATCCCCGATCAGGCGCGGATCGTAAGGCATGACAATGACCGCCTCGCCATCGCCGATTTCGGTCAGTTCCATGCCCAGATCGCGGGAATGCGGGATCAACTCGATGAACTGTCGGGCCGCGTTGGTTTTGTCGGACATGGGACTTGTACCTTGATGTGTCGTCATCACGTTATGGGCGCGCACCCGGATCGGGGCAAGGCGCCTGTTGCCCTCGCGGCTGTCCCGCCTTAGGATTCAACCTAAGGAGAGAGTTTGGCCATGGCAGACGACCGCTTGAGCTTTAAGCAGATGTGCGCGCAATTCGAGGTGACGCCACGCACCTTGCGCTATTACGAGTATATCGAGCTGTTGAAGCCAGACCGCGAAGGGCGGTCACGGTTTTATGGGCCGCGCGAACGGGCGCGGATGAAGCTGATCCTGCGCGGACGCAAGTTCGGCTTTCAACTCGAAGACATCCGCCAGTGGCTCTTGATCTATGAAAACGAAGGCAACGAAGCGCAAATGCGCGCCTGGGTCGAATTGGCCGATGGTCAGTTGGCCGAACTGGAAGAGCAACGCAAGCAACTCGCCGATGCCACAGCCGAGTTGAAGGACCTGCGCGACAGCGTTGCGGATGAACTTGCCGCCAAATAGGGCGTTTGTCGCTTTGACCTCGTGGAATTCGCCCCAACCGGTGGCCCACAGGTTTGACCTGTGCCCTGACCGTCCTAAACCGTAACGGGCACGGACAAAGGTAACGACGTCAATGACAACTGCGGCAAAGACTGTGCTGATCCTTGGCAGTGCCCCCAACGTGCTGGCGGCGCGTGATCTGCCCAAGTCCCTGTTTTCCTCGATCGTGGCGATCAACAATGCCTGGAGCGTGCGCGGCGACTGGGATTACCACATTTCGCCCGACGACTTCCCGGTGGATCGCATGCCAACGGGTCTGACGGCCCGGCAAGCGCTTGTTGGGGCATCCGATTACGTGCCGGCAAACAATGCCTATGGCGGGATCATCTATGCGGGCGCGACGATGGCGTTCACCGCCGGGTACTGGGTGCTGGCCGCGTTGCGCCCCTCCGCCATGGTCTTTGTCGGCTGCGATATGGTCTATTCAAATTCCGGCAACCCGCATTTCTATGGCAAGGGGTCGGCCGACCCGCTGCGCGATGATATCACCCTGCGCAATCTCGAAGCGAAATCCGCCCGTCTGATGTTGCACGCCGCGCAACAGGGATGCGCCTGCGTGCGCGCGCCGGGCGCTCAAAGCAGGCTGGTTTTTCCTTCGGTGACGTTCGAAGAGCTTGGCCAGATCGAGATGCCGCGCGTGCGCGCCAATCCGACGGCCTTTGATCGCGCGCAAAGCTACGAGGACAGTCTGGGGTATTTTGTCGAATCCGGGCGCTATTGGGATGTGGCGCCGAACTATTCGACCGAACACCTTGATGCGATTGATCAGCTTTGGATGTCGGCGGGGAACAGCGCGGACCGTCGTGATCCTGCATCTGCGTGATGCGCCCGCTGGGTCGCCCCGCACTGGCCCGGCGCGTCCAGGAGCCACCGTTTCCTGCCAAATCCGCGCTTTACGCGGATCACAAGCGCGTCAACCTGAAAAGTGACGCAACGTACGGCTTACGTCAACGTCATAGTCAGGTTGCATCCGGTCTGAACCTGCCCCATGTCATGGCCGTAACAGGATAGGCGAGTGATCCAGATGACCAAAATGACGATGACAATCCGCGAGATGTGCGACGCCTTTGACGTGACTCCACGGACATTGCGCTTTTACGAGGCCAAGGAACTGCTGTTTCCGATCCGGGAAGGCCAAAGGCGACTGTTCACCAAACGCGACCGCGCCCGTCTGAAACTGATCCTGCGTGGCAAGCGTTTTGGGTTCAGCCTTGAAGAGATACGGCAGTTGCTGGATCTCTATGACATGGGGGACCAGCAACAGACGCAACTGGCCCGCACCTTCGAAATCGCAAACGACCGGCTGGCCGAGATGATCGCCCAGCGCGACGAACTGAACGAAGCGATTGAAGACCTGCAGGACCAGCTGAAATGGGGTGAAAAGATGCTTGCTTCGATGAATGCTTCGAAAAGCGCGGCGGAATAGCGCGGCGACGAACGCCTCCAAAAACGCCGCAGAACAGTGCGGCGATGAACACTTCCAAAAACGCCGCAGAACAGTGCGGCGATGAACACCGCGAGATAGGACGCCGAATAAGCGCCGCTGCACCTTCAGGGAGAGACACCATGCCCAGCTATACCCCGCCGACCAAAGACATGCAGTTCATCCTGCACGATGTGCTGAACGTCACAGGCAGCGACATCCCCGGCTATGACGAGCTTGAGGCCGATTTCACATCCGCCATCCTCGAAGAAGCGGGCAAACTGACATCCGGTGTCCTGACCCCCCTGAACGTGGTCGGCGACACCGAAGGCTGCCGCCTTGAAAACGGCGTCGTCTACACCCCCACCGGGTTCAAGGACGCGTTCGAACAGGTCAAGCAAGGCGGCTGGCCCGGTCTGGACATGCCCGAGGAATTCGGCGGTCAGAACATGCCTTATGTGATCGGCACCGCCGTGGGCGAAATGTTCAGTTCCGCCAACATGGCCTTCACCATGTATCAGGGCCTGACCCACGGCGCGGCTTCGGCGATTTTGGCGCATGGGTCTCAGGCGCAGAAGGAAACCTACCTGCCCAAGATGGTGTCCTGCGAATGGACCGGCACGATGAACCTGACCGAACCGCACTGTGGCACCGATCTGGGCCTGATGCGGACCAAGGCGGAACCGCAGGACAACGGCGGCTACAAGATCACCGGGCAAAAGATTTTCATCTCGGCCGGCGAACATGACATGGCCGACAACATCATCCACCTTGTACTGGCCAAGATCGTCGGCGGCCCCGAGGGCATCAAGGGCGTGTCGCTGTTCATCGTGCCGAAATTCCTCGTCAACGAAGACGGCTCTCTTGGTGCGCGCAATGGCGTGAGCGTCGGCAATATCGAAGAAAAGATGGGCATTCACGGCAACTCGACCTGCGTGATGAACTATGACGGTGCCACCGGCTATCTGATCGGCGAAGAGCACAAGGGCATGCGCGCCATGTTCACCATGATGAACGAAGCGCGCATCGGTGTGGGCATGCAAGGGCTGTCACAGGCCGAAGCCGCCTATCAGAACGCGCTGGAATACGCCAAGGACCGCCTGCAGGGGCGCGATGTGACCGGCACCAAAAACCCCGACGGCCCCGCCGATCCGCTGATCGTGCACCCCGATATCCGCCGCTCGCTGATGGACCAGAAATCCTTTGCCGAAGGCGCGCGCGCCTTCATCCTGTGGAGTGCCACGATGATCGACGCGGCCCACCGCGGCAAGGATGAGGATGCGGACGGCATCGTGTCGCTGCTGACGCCGGTCATCAAGGGGTTCCTGACCGATCAGGGCTATGACATGACGATCAAGGCGCAGCAGGTCTATGGCGGGCATGGCTACATCGAGGAATGGGGCATGTCGCAATACACCCGCGACGCCCGGATCGCGATGATCTACGAAGGCGCCAACGGCGTGCAGGCGCTGGACCTCGTCGGGCGCAAGCTGGCGCAGGACGGTGGCAAGCATGTGATGGCGTTCTTTGATCTGGTCAAATCCTTCATCAAGGAAAACGCAGGGCAGGACGAAGCGTTCGACAAGGACTTCCTCGACCCGCTCAAGGCGGCGTCCAAGGACCTTCAGGCGGCGGGGATGTATTTCATGCAGAACGGCATGAAGAACCCTAACAATGCTCTGTCCGGGTCCTACGATTTCATGCACATGTTCGGCCATGTCTGCATTGGCCTGATGTGGGCGAGGATGGGCAAAGCAGCGCGCGCGGCACTGGCAAACGGCACGTCCGACCCCGACTTCCACGAGACAAAGCTGGCGACCGGACGTTACTACATGGCGCGCCAACTGCCTGCGACAGCCTTGCACCTGACGCGCATCCAGACCGGCGCTGACACAGTTATGGCGCTGGAGGCTGCAAACTTCTAAGGTCAGGGCGGGGATCACCCCGGCCTTAGTTTTTCAGAGGTGCGCATGGCGTCGTTTCTTGGGTTCATCAGCACCATCAGCGGGATCGCGTTTATCCTGTTGCTGGTGCGGGCCGGCTATGGAGTCATTGCAAGTGACTTTGATGCAGGCGGCGGACCACCGGACTTTGACGGACTGGTGCGCCCCTATCTGATCTATGCCGGCGTGGCCCTTGTCCTCAGTATCGCGACCCACCAGATCAAGAATCGGATGTAGCATGCCAAAACGCTTTCGCCTGACCCGCCGCTTTCCTGTCGCCATGACCGAAGACGGATATCGCCGCCTCAAGCGGTTCGCCGCCGAGGCGGGGCTGGATGAGGGCGAGGCGCTGTCTTTTCTGTTCGAAAATTTTGACAGTGTCATGAACGCGGAAAACCTTACCGCGCGCATGCGGCTGTTCAATGCCGAACTGGAGGCACGCAAGCGATGAAACGCTGCCTTGGACCACTGTTGATCGTATTGAGCGTATTTGCTCTGTCCTTTGGCGCGGCCCACGCTCAGGCGCTGACAACAGCCCAAAGCGCAGCCCTTGAAACCCGTATCGCAGGTTTTGAAGCGGCTTTTGCAAAACGTGACATGGCCGAAGTCAGCAGTGTCATTCCCCCCAGGGTACTGGCCGTCATGGCAGAGCAGTTCGGCATTGAACCCGCCCTTTTGAAAGCCGCGCTGGCGGACGCCATGCAACAGGTCATGCAGAACGTGACCGTCGATGCCTATGACATGGATGTGGACGGCGCGGTCATGGCCGAAACGTCGGCTGGACGCACTTATCTGCTGATCCCGACGACGACCGAAATGACCGTGGACGGCAACACGAGGATAGAGGCGCGCAGCCAGACACTGGCCTTTGCCGACAAGGATGTCTGGTACCTCGTGCGGATTGACGAGGCCCAACAGGTCCAGTTTCTGACCCGCGCCTATCCGGAATTCACGGGCATTGATTTCCCTTCGGGCAGTACGAAAATACTTCAGGATTGAGTGCATGAAAGACACCGGTTCCCCCAACGCGCTCTGGATGAGCGACGAGCACCGCATGATTGCCGACATGACGGCGCAGTTCATCACCAATGAATGGGCGCCCCATTTTGGACGCTGGCGCAAACAGGGACAGATGGACCCCAGCACATGGACACAAGCCGGGGAATTAGGCCTGCTGTGCCCATCAGTCCCGGAAGAATACGGTGGCGCGGGCGGTGATTTCGGGCACGAGGCCGCAATCCTCATCGAGGCGGCGCGCTGCAATCTGGCCGCCTGGGGTCACGGCATCCACTCGGGCATCGTCGCACACTACATCCTCGCCTATGGCACAGAAGATCAAAAGGCGCGCTGGCTGCCCGGCATGGTATCGGGTGAACTGGTCGGCGCACTGGCGATGACCGAACCCTCGACCGGATCAGACGTGCAGGCGATCAAGACCCGCGCCATCCGCGAGGGCAATGCATACAAGCTGACCGGATCCAAGACGTTCATTACCAACGGACAACATGCCAACCTGATCGTCGTGGCCGCCAAGACTGACCCGTCGCTCGGCTCCAGGGGCGTGTCTCTGGTGGTGGTCGAAACCGAAGGGGCCGCGGGTTTCGAACGCGGGCGAAACATCGACAAGATCGGCATGCACGCCTCGGATACCTCCGAACTGTTCTTTGACCAGGTCGACATCGCACCAGAGAACATTCTTGGCGGCGCAGAAGGTCAGGGGTTTTACCAGTTGATGCAGCAACTTCCGCAGGAACGGATGATCATCGCCTGTTCCGCGGTCGGCGCGATGGAGGGGGCTGTCGCGCGAACCATTGCCTATTGCAAGGAACGAGAGGCCTTTGGCGGTCCGATCATGCAGTTTCAGAACACCCGCTTCAAACTGGCCGAGGCCAAGACCCGAACAATGGTAAGCCGCGCATTTTTCGATGCGTGCATGATCGAGCATATCCGGGGCGAACTGACGGTCGACAAGGCGGCAATGTGCAAATACTGGACCACCGACACGCAAGCCTGGGTTCTTGACGAATGCCTGCAACTGCACGGCGGCTATGGGTTCACACAGGATTATGACATCGGCGGCATGTGGACGGACGCGCGGGTGCAGCGCATCTACGGCGGCACCAACGAAATCATGAAAGAGCTGATTGCGAGGGCGTTTTGATGCAGCCTGCCATGCACCCCTTTGGCGAGCGCGTTAACCCTAAAGTGGCGCAGACGGGATCATCTTCAATTCACCAGATAAACCGTACGGGGCGTCGTCATTGATTGCGCCCTTGGCTCAAGCAACAACGGCGACGGGTGTGAAACCCCCGGTCCAGACTTTGATCATTCAACACAAAGGCCTAACCAAATGACGCTCCAACTTCACTGCTTCGGCGAAAGCGGAAACTCCTACAAGGCGGCACTGGCGCTGGAGCTTTCGGGTCTTGAATGGGCGCCTGTCTACGTCGATTTTTTCGGCGGGGCGGCACGTACAGATGCCTATCGCGCGCTCAACCCGATGGGCGAAGCGCCGCTGCTGATTGATGGTGACAAAAAGATCAGCCAGTCCGGAGTCATACAGCAATATGTCAGCGACAACACCGGCAAGTTTGGCGGCGAGGGTGATGACAAATACGAAGTCCTGCGCTGGGTGCTTTGGGACAATCACAAGCTCAGTTCAATGGCCGGGGTGACGCGCTTCCTGATGAACTTCCTGCCCGAAGACAAGCGCCCGCAAGAGGTCATAGCCTTCAACCAGGGACGCCTGAAAGCCGCCTATGGCGTGCTGGATGCGCATCTTGACGGGCGCGACTGGATCGTAGGCAACGGGGTCACAAATGCTGATCTGAGTTGCTGTGGCTACCTGTTTTACCCTGAACCCTTCGGATTTGATCGCGCCGCGTGGACAAATATTGATCGCTGGCTGAGCAACATTCAGGGGCTTGAGGGCTGGAAAGCGCCCTATGATCTCATGCCCGGATCCCCGGCCGACCGGGCTTGACGCAAAGTTTACGTAGAGCGCCGCAACGTCACCCTTGATCAGACTGACCGGTCTATTCCACCTACGGAAAGAACATGATGCCTCTGGCAAAAGGACGAACACCATGACCCAAGCCTATATCTATGACGCGATCCGCACGCCGCGCGGCAAGGGCCGCAAGGACGGCAGCCTGCACGAGGTGACATCGCTGCGCCTTTCCGCCCAGACCCTGAACGCCATCAGGGAACGCAACGGTTTCGATGGCCACGCAGTCGAGGACGTGATCTGGGGCAACGTCACGCAAGTCATGGAACAGGGTGGTTGTCTTGCGCGTTCTGCCGTGCTGGCCTCGGACCTGGATCAGCGCATTCCGGGCCTTGCGATCAACCGGTTTTGTGCCAGCGGCATGGAAGCTGTGAACCTCGCCGCAAACCAGGTGCGCGGTGGCGCGGGTGAGGCCTATATCGCTGGCGGCGTCGAAATGATGGGCCGTGTCGCCATGGGCTCGGACGGGGCGGCAATCGCAGCGGATCCTTCGATCGCGATGGACACCTATTTCGTCCCCCAGGGCATCAGCGCCGACATCATCGCCACCGAATACGGGTTCACCCGCGACGATGCCGATCAGCTTGCCGTTGCGTCCCAGCAGCGCGCCAAAGCGGCGTGGGATGACAACCGCTTTGCCAGATCCGTGATCGAGATCAAGGACATCAACGGCCTGACCATTCTTGATCACGATGAATACATGCGTCCCCAGACCGACATGCAGTCGCTGGGCTCTCTGAACCCTGCCTTTCAGGCGATGGGCGAGGTCATGCCCGGTTTCGACAAGATCGCGCTGATGAAATACCCCCACCTTGAGCGGATCAACCACATCCACCATGCGGGCAATTCGTCGGGCATTGTCGATGGCGCCGCCGCCGTGCTGATCGGCAACAAGGCGTTCGGCGAGAAATGGGGCCTCAAGCCCCGTGCGCGTATCCGTGCCACAGCCAAGATCGGGACGGATCCGACGATCATGCTGACAGGGCCCGTGCCGGTCACCGAGAAAATCCTGAAAGACAGCGGGATGGACATCACGGACATCGACTTGTTCGAGGTTAACGAGGCCTTCGCATCCGTCGTCCTGCGTTTCATGCAGGCGTTCGACGTGGACCACGACAAGGTCAACGTAAACGGAGGTTCCATCGCCATGGGCCACCCGCTTGGCGCAACCGGTGCGATTCTCATCGGCACGTTGCTGGATGAACTTGAGCGCGCGGACAAGGAGGTCGGGCTTGCCACCTTGTGCATTGCATCCGGCATGGGTGCCGCAACCATCATCGAGCGGGTCTGATGAGCGACAGGGCAGGACAGCAGGCCGATCACGCCCGCGCGATGGTGTTGCTGCAAGAGGTGCTCGACATTCAGTCGCAAGCCCTGCTGCAAGGCGACATTGCGCTGATGCGAAGCACAATTGCCCTGCCCTATCGCCGCATGACTCGGGATGTCGACGTTATCGTTGAAACGGAAGCGGATCTGGAGATGGAGGTGCGCGCGTTCGCGGGTTCGCTGCGCAGCCTGTCCACCAATGCGCTCATCCGCCTCGTCACGGACGCCGAATTTCTGAACGACACGCTGATCGAAGGCTACTATGTGACCCATGTCCTGCACAACGCGACTGCCATGGTTCCCAGCTATGACAACCGGATCGTACTGGAAAGGATCGACGGGGCATGGAAACTTGTCGAAGTCACAAGCAACCTGGTCTCGCAGCGCTGGCCTCTCGATTTGCTGCGGGTCGCACCCGAAGGAAGCATCCGCGTCGCACGCAATTCAGATGATGCGCGGCGCGACGGCGCACAGCCACTGTCCCTGTACCAGGATTTCGTGAACTCGCTGACAAACGCCACGATGAGTCGCAATTTCGCCGCCTATATCGCCCTGTGCGATCTGCCCTACACATCGCATGGCAACAATCTGGACACGATGCTCAAATCCCCCGAAGACGTCCGCCCATTCTTTGACCTCACCGTCGATATGGTCACAGGCGACGCCGCCGATACCCTCGTGCGCAGTGCGGACTCTGCCCGCTTTCTCGGGTCGGACGTGATCTGCGGCTATCATCACAGCCGGTTTTTCAAGGCCGGAGCGGAGGCCATGCCCGCGATCAAATCGCGCATGATCCTCAAACGCACAGGCCTGGCCTGGAAACTGAAACATGTGACCAACGCCATCGCCAACCCGACTTACCCCTTCATCGCGCCAGAGCCGACAGAGGCCCTGCCGACGCACCGTGAAATACAGGAAAGGACCAAATCATGGCCGACTTTACACTGACCAGGGACGCTGATGGCATCGCCACCATCACATGGGATGTGCCCGGTAAATCCATGAACGTGATGTCGTTCGAGGGGCTTGAAACCCTCGACGCCCTGATCGACGACGTGTTGGGCGACGATGCGGTCAAAGGTGTAGTCATCACCTCGGGCAAGGACACATTCGCCGGTGGCATGGACCTGAACCTGCTGGCCAAGATGAAGGAAGATGCCGGCGACGACCCGGCCCGCGGCCTGTTCGAGGGCACGATGAAAATGCACGGGGTGCTGCGCAAGATCGAACGCGCCGGCATGGACCCAAAAACCAACAAGGGCGGCAAGCCGATCGCCGCTGCCCTGCCCGGCACTGCTGCGGGCATCGGTCTGGAACTGCCACTGGCGACGCACCGCATCTTTATGGCCGACAATCCAAAGGCCAAGGTGGGTCTGCCGGAAATCATGGTCGGCATATTCCCCGGCGCCGGGGGCACGACGCGTCTTGTGCGCAAACTGGGCGCAATGGGCGCCTCCTCCTATCTGCTTGAGGGCAAGATGGTCAGCCCTGACAAGGCCAAGGGCACATTGGTCGATGAGGTGGTTGACGACCCGGTTGCCGCCGCCCGTGACTGGGTGCTGAAGGCGACGGATGCCGACATCCTGAAACCGTGGGACGCCAAGGGCTACAAGATGCCGGGTGGCGCACCCTATCATCCCGCGGGTTTCATGACCTTTGTGGGCGCGGCGGCCATGGTCAACGGCAAGACCCAGGGCGTCTATCCTGCCGCCAAGGCGCTGCTGAGCGCCGTCTATGAGGGCGCACTTGTGCCCTTCGACACCGCGCTCAGGATCGAGGCGCGCTGGTTCACCAACATCCTGCTGAACCCCTCGTCAGGTGCGATGATCCGCTCGCTGTTTCTCAACAAGGAAGCCCTTGAAAAAGGGGCCGTGCGCCCCGCAGGCGTGCCCAATCAGCGAGTGAAAAAGCTGGGCGTGCTGGGTGCTGGACTGATGGGGGCCGGAATTGCGCTCGTCTCGGCGCAGGCCGGGATCGACGTCGTGCTGATCGACCGCGATCAGGACGCGGCGGACAAGGGCAAGGCCTATGCCCGCAAATATACCGATAGCGGTATCAAACGCGGCAAGACCACCCAAGACAAGGCGGACGCCCTGCTGGCGCGCATCACGCCCACGCCGGACCTTGAGCAACTCAAGGGCTGTGATCTGATCATTGAGGCGGTGTTCGAAGACCCCAAGGTCAAGGCAGAGATCACCCAAAAGGTCGAGGCGATCATTCCGGACGATTGCATCTTTGCCTCCAACACCTCGACGCTGCCGATTTCCGAACTCGCCAAGGCCAGCAAAAATCAGGATCAGTTCATCGGCATCCACTTCTTTTCGCCGGTCGAAAAGATGCTGCTGGTCGAGATCATCAAGGGCAAGCAGACCGGCGACCGGGCCGTGGCCAAGGCGCTCGACTACGTTCGCCAGATACGCAAAACACCCATCGTGGTGAACGACGCGCGGTACTTTTATGCCAACCGCTGCATCATTCCTTACGTGAACGAAGGCGCACGGATGGTCACCGAAGGGGTCGAGCCGGCCCTGATCGAAAACGCGGCCAAGCTGGTCGGTATGCCGCTGGGTCCGCTGCAACTGACGGACGAAACTGCCATCGACCTCGGGGCCAAGATCGCACGCGCGACGATGGCCGCGATGGGCGATGCCTATCCGAAATCCGGCGCAGACGATCTGATCTTCTGGCTTGAGGCCGAAGGGCGTCTGGGGCGCAAGGCGAACGCGGGCTTTTACGAATACGACGACAAGGGCAAGCGCACGGGTCTGTGGAAGGGCCTGCACGAAAAGTATCCGCTGGCCGACGATCAGCCCGAAGTGATCGAGGTGCAGCACCGCTTGTTGTTCTCGCAAGTGCTTGAAGCGGTGCGCGCGCTGGAAGAAGGCGTGCTGATGGACATCCGCGAAGGCGACGTGGGCGCGATCCTTGGCTGGGGTTTTGCGCCGTGGTCCGGTGGCCCGCTGTCATGGCTCGATATCATCGGCGCGCCCTATGCCGCCGAACGCTGCGACCAGCTTGAGGCCAAGTATGGTGAACGGTTCAAATGCCCGCCCCTGCTGCGCGAGATGGCGGAAAAAGGTCAAAGCTTTTACGGCCGCTTCGCACCGGAACAAGCTGACGCCGCATAAGGCGACACAATCGAAATAACATGAAAGAGGCCCCGGAATTCGGGGCCTCTTTTCGTTTACAGGGCTGCAGCAGCGACCTGACGGGGCTGTGCCTTAAGCGGCCGACGTCATCCGGTCCTCAATCATCATGCATTCCACCAGAAACTCTGCCTCATCCGCCGGAATGACGTCGTAGACCTCGTTGGCCAGACCGATATCCGACAACCGGACTTCGGCTGGCGGACAGTGCACGAGCGCGCCCCCCTGCACGTAAATCACCTGCGCGCGGTCAAAGACCAACGTGATCACTTCGATCCGGGTCTTCGAGGCGCCCCGCGTGATCCCGCGATATCCGGCCAGCGATCTGGCAGGCACAATGGCGAACGGATCGCCGTGGGCGTCACACGCCGCTTCGCTTTCGATCAGCACCCCCTGATCGGGCAGCAATTCGAGATCCTGCGAATTTCCCATTGCGCCCGCAGGCACCACGACCGACGCATATGAGGCAGGTGCCATCATGTCCGCGACCCAGAACGTCTCGCGATGCACTTCGAGAACGGGCCGAAGACCGTGATCGAAAGTCAGTACCATGTCACCAGCCGCCAGCGCCTCGACCGGGCGCCAGCCCATCGCGGTTGCCACATGCCCACCGGCCAGCAAACCCCGCGTCTTGAGCGCCGCGCCATCGCTGGCTGCGGAGGGGTCGGCCATGTAGCGCGGCGCGTTTTTCGTCTTCCATCCAAACATCTCATCCATCCCCATGGTGACAGCGCCTAAGGTGCGCCGGTTGCGTTTGATGAAATCAGTTGGGGTGATTCTCGGGGCGATGGCGGGCCACGATTTGGGCGGAATTCGGGCACTGTCGCCAGCGTGCCATGTAATGATGCCGATCCACGCGGAATTGTCCCCATAGTTGAGACAAATTTTAGACAAATTCAATTTGGACGGGTTGAATCGAAGCCATAACCGAATCTTTCGATATCCTCGGCACAAGCCTCCGCCACCGCCTTGCGCGCGGCGTTTGTGTAATACGTCCTGTAATCTGCCTCACGGGCAGATGTGTTCGCCCGTGGCAGATCAAGTCGAAAGCCAAGGTGATCCCAGAGCGGGGCGGACTCTGCCTCGAACATTTCCAACCGGATATAGAGATCACAACGCTCGATACCGTTTGCGTCGGTCATGTAAAAGCGTGCCGGACTGGCCTGCATGCTGCGTTGCATCTGGGGTGCGCAGACAAAATCGGTGAAATTCATGCGTGACGCCAGGTGGACGGCGGGGTGATCGAAGCTCTGATCCTGCAGCCAGTGATAATAGCTGACCATCCGGTCCCACGGATTGCGCACCAGCGTGAACGCAAACAGACCTTGGAGGCTGGGCACAAGTCCGTCGATATCCGCCAGCGTCGAATGCTTCCACAGCCGCCCGCGTGCCGTGAGGTTGTTGACCCTGCGCCGACGGTTGCGCGCCTTGGGCGTGTCGCCCAGCATGATGTCGTCCTTCATGGCCCGCCCTTCCAGCGCCAGCGCCATTGCGGTGCCCCCGGTTTTCGGAGCGTGGATAAAGACGTAACGGCGGCCCAGGCTCAGGATCATGCGAGCAGCCTAAAGATGCGCGCGCGAACGTCCACCGCTTTGCCACGCATCCTCTCTTTTCATCCCGCGCGCCCGTCGCCATAGTTCTCCAGCGTCGTGTTACGGTTACGGGGAGGTACGTGATGGGCTGGATGACGGATGAAACCGGGCTGGATAAAACACCTGCGAATTATGTGGCGCTGACGCCCCTGTCGCATCTGCGACGTGCCGCTCAGGTGTTTGCGGATCGCATTGCGGTGATCTATGGCGCGCACCGGGTGACTTATGTGCAGTATTTCGAACGCTGCAGCCGCCTCGCCTCGGCACTGGCGTCGCGCGGGGTCGCGCCCGGCGATGTTGTCGCCACCCTGATCCCGAACCTGCCCGCACAGGCCGAGGCGCATTTCGGCGTGCCTGCCTGTGGTGGCGTTCTCAACACGATCAACATGCGGCTGGACGTGGATACGGTGTCATATATCTTTTCCCACGGCGGCGCCAAGGTAGCGTTGGTCGATACTCAGTTCATACCGCTGGCAGAGGCCGCTTTGGCCGGGATGGACGGGCCTGGACCCGAGATCATTGAAGTGGCGGACGCGGATGCGGGCTTTCCCGCGACGGGCCGGCACGCGACCTATGAAGAGATGCTTGCCGCGGCCGATCCCGCCTTTGAGTGGATCATGCCGCAGGACGAATGGGAAAGCCTCGCGCTCAGCTATACCTCGGGAACCACGGGGCGGCCCAAAGGTGTCGTTCATCATCATCGCGGCGCATATCTCATGACAATGGGCACCGTGGTCAGCTGGCAACTGACGCTGCGCCCGGTGTACCTTGCCATTGTGCCGCTGTTTCATTGCAATGGCTGGAACCACACGTGGATGATGCCGCTGCTTGGCGGCACGATCGTGTGCTGCCGCGACATCACGGCTGCGCATATCTTTGACGCCATCGCTGACGAAGGGGTCACACATTTCGGCGGCGCGCCCATCGTGCTGAACATGCTGGTCAATGCGGACGACAGCGACCGCCGCCCGTTCGGTCACATCGTCGAGGTGTTCACCGCAGGCGCCCCGCCCGCCCCGGCAACATTGGGCAAGATCGAAACGCTGGGATTCAACGTGACCCAGGTTTATGGCCTGACCGAAACCTATGGCCATGTGACCGAATGCGTCTGGCGGAGCGAGGATTGGGACGGGCTGGAACAAGGGGACAGGGCCGCGATCAAGGCGCGTCAGGGCGTCGCCTTTCCGATGATGGAACATATCACCGTGATGGACAACGACATGGCACAGGTGCCCATGGACGGCGTGCAGCAGGGTGAAATCATGATCCGCGGCAATTCAGTCATGAAAGGGTATCTGAAGAACTCCGAGGCGACGGCCGAGGCGTTCGAGGGCGGGTATTTCCATTCCGGCGATATCGCGATCCAGCATCCCGACGGCTATATCCAGATCGCGGACCGGGCCAAGGACATCATCATTTCCGGTGGCGAAAACATCAGTTCCGTCGAGGTCGAGGGGGTGTTGATGGCCCATCCGGATGTCAATCTGGCCGCCGTCGTGGCCAAACCGGACGACAAATGGGGCGAGGTGCCCTGCGCCTTTGTCGAACTGAAACCGGGCACGGCCCCGAGCGAGGCCGACCTGATTGCGTTCAGCCGCGAAACACTTGCCGGCTTCAAGGCGCCAAAGGTAGTCGTGTTTCAGGACCTGCCCAAGACATCGACGGGCAAGATCCAGAAATTCGAACTGCGCAAGCTGGCAGCAAACCTTTAGGCCTCAGGCCGCGCCATTGCCCGCGCGGCGGCCAAACACGGCACCCGAGGTCAGGCCCGATCCTCCGGGATAGCCCGCAAAGAACACGCCGCCGACCATCTCGCCGCAGGCGAACAGGCCGGCAATTTGGGCACCGTCAGCGTCCAGCACATTGCCGGTCCCGTCCACCTTCACGCCGCCATAGGTGAACGTGATGCCGCCTGTAACGGGAAAGGCGCGGAACGGACCGGTGTCGACCTTTTGCGCCCAGTTGGATTTGGGCGGGGTCAGACCGGTCGTTCCCTTGCCGTCCAGCGCCGTTGGATCAAAGGCAGTTTGCGTATCCACCGCGGCGTTGTAGGCGGACAACGTGGCCAGAGCGCCTGGGCGATCCACACCTTCCATCTGGGCGACCAGTGCCTCCAGCGTATCCGCTTGGACAAAATGAGCGTCATGGAACCGGTATTCGCCGTAGAGCAGGTCAAACACCTTGGCATCGAACACCTGCCAGGCAAACTGCCCCGGTTGTTCCAGGATGGCGGCACCATATTGGGCATAGGTATAGTTGCGGAAATTGGCGCCCTCATCGACGAACCGATCCCCGTGCGCATTCAGCATCACGCCGAGGAAGTATGAGATCTTGCGATAGTTCTTGCGCTCACCCGGGGGCAGGTCGAGGTTGCCGAAATCGGCCATATGCAGGTCCATCGGGGTGGCGTGGCACCCCTTGAACAACCCGTTCTGGGCCGCCCCCGCCTTTGCGGCCATGCGCAGCCCGTCGCCTGTGTTGTGAGGGGTGCCGCGCACCTTGGCCGCCTTCCAGGTCTCTCCCATATGGGCGACGCGCATGTCCTCGTTGGCTTCGAACCCGCCCGAGGCGAGAATGACGGAATCTGCAAACATCTGTGCGTCGCCAACGCGCACACCGATGACGCTGGCGCCATCCATGATCAGATCGGTCACCGCGCTGTTGTAGCGCACGGTGCCGCCCATCCGCTCGACCGCCGCCAGTTCCATGTCGAACAGACCCACACCCTCGTTCTCTGCCGCCAGCGTCAAACCGCCCCAGAATACGTGCCGCCCGTCTTTCTCGAAACTCTGGCGACTGTAGATCGGCTCGAATTTGACGTCATGCGATGCAAGCCATTGCATGGTTTCAAGCGACGTGGTGACCAGCGTTTTCTGTTCGTCCGACAGCGGGCGGCCATCGTTGAAGCCGAGCAGGTCAGCCGCAAAGCTTTCGGTCGTATAGCTGCCGAAATCGGTCTGGCCCATGCGGGCATCGTCCGGGTCACGCAGCAATGACATCAGATCAGCAGCGCCGTCATAGGCAAAGCGCATCGCCCCTGCGGTGTATTTCGTGTTGCCCCCGGCCAGCGCCTTGTCCGCCTTTTCGAGAAGGATCACCGAGGCCCCTTTTTCAAGGGCAGCCATGGCGGCGCACAAGGCCGCATTCCCGGTGCCCACGACAATGACAGATTTTGACATGTGATTTCCTCTCCTGCTCTCGACATTGTATCCAAGCGGATACAATGTTAATATGATTAGATCGCCCCAATGAAAAACGCAAGCCCCATTCCTTGGGAAATCGCACAGATCAGGAGACAGCAGTCATGCCCGACGGATTGGAAACGCTTGCCAGGGACGGCGTGTTGCGCGTCGCCATCAACACCGGCAATCGCGCACTGGTGCAGCAAACCGGCGACAGGTTGAGCGGGGTCAGTCCGGCCCTGGCCAATCGGCTGGCTGACGAAATCGGGGCACGCGTGCAGCCGGTCATATATGACGGTGCAGGCAAAGTGTTCGCAGATGCAGGGCGCGACGCCTGGGATGTCGGCTTTCTGGCCATCGACGCGATGCGCGCGAAACAGATCGCCTTTACCGATCCCTATGTCGTGATCGAAGCGACCTATGCGGTACGCGCGCAGTCGGCATTCAGACAAATCGAGGACGTCGATGCACAGGGGGTGCACGTTCTGACATCAACCGGGTCAGCCTACGACATGTATCTGACCAAGTCTCTGTCCCACGCCACGCTGGAACGCTCCGGTACTCCTGCCGAAAGCTTTGCGGAATTCAAGGCGGACCGCTGCGACGCCGTGGCGGGCGTGCGCGCCTCGTTGCAGGGTTTCTTTGGGGATGACCCGGATTTCCGCCTTTTGCCGGGTGCGCTGACAAGCGTGAGGCAAGCGATGGTCCTGCCCGAACGCGATGACCCCAGAATTGCCGACCTGAATGATTTTGTGCAGCGTGCCATCGCCAGCGGCTTTGTCGACACAGCCATGGGGCGCTAGTTGGCGGGGCCACCCCAAACGCTGGCGGGCACGAACACCTCGCCTGCGGCCAGTTTGCGGGCCGTGCGTACAAGCCCTGCGGATTTGATTTGAAACCCCGTGTCAGCCTGATCGTAATCCACCACCACGTCGATCTTGCCGCTGGCATGTTCCAGCGTGATCCTGACAGGCGTTTCATTGGGAACTGGCGCCAGCCCTTCGGCCACTGTACCGGGTGTCAACACACATGACGCAAGACACTGTGCGCCGGTTACGGCCATGGTGGGATGCGTACGCCACGGCATGAAATAGCGTGCAGCGACTGTGCCGCCAGCCTGCGCCGGTGCAAGCAGGCCGAACTTGGGCGTCACAGACTGCGCGACATCCCCCATCCCCATCAAGGCACCTGCCTCGCAGCGAACGGCCTCCATCCGGGCAAAGAAATCGCCATTTTCATCCAGATCGACCGCCGATTCATGGCCCGTGAGCCCAAAACTCGTCGCCTTTGCAATGACCATGGGCATGGCGACATCCATGCAGGTGACCTCGATTCCCGCCACTACATCAACGAGGTTGCCGGTTGGCAGAAAGGCCCCGGTTAGGCCGCCCACCGTGTCCATGAATTGCAACGCAACCGGAGCGGCGGTTCCGGGCACTCCGTCGATCTGCGCCGACCCGTCATAGCTGACGACGCCCCCCGGTGTCTGAACGGTTGCCGTCACCCGGGCCCCGGTATTGACGGCGCGGATATTGACGTTCGTCTCGCCGGCCCGGGCTTCGACCAACCCCATCTCGATCGCAGCCGGGCCCACGCCGGACAGGATGTTGCCGCATGTCGGTTTGAAATCAACGGTGCGATCCTCGACGCTTACCTGCGCAAAAAAGTAATCGACGTCCGCCCAGTCATCCGGCGAAGGTGACAGTATCGCGACCTTTGTGGTCACGGCAACGCCGCCACCGACCCCGTCGATATTCAGGGCATGGCCGGACCCGACAATGGCAATCAGAACCTCAGCCAGCGGTCCGAGATCCTCGGGCAGATCGGCCCGGTTCATATAAGGGCCACGCGACGTCCCGCCACGCATGAAGATGTAAGGAATCGCCGTCTGGGTCATGTCAGCGGCCAAGGCAGGTCAACGAACTCTTGCAACAGCCCCGGCGGGAAGTCGCGATTGAGGAGCCATGCCATCGTGAGCATGAACACGATCCCCGCCGCCGCATATCCCGCCGCCATCGGCGCCTTAAGGCCCGCGCGTATGATCATGAAGCTGAACAGGAACACCGCCAGCGCCAGAATGAAACCAAGCAGTGACGTAAGCACCAGCAAGGCTGCGAACCAGCCAAGCGTGGGCCAAAGCCCATGGGTGGCGTCGGCATCATCCCCTTCCCGTTCCCGGTCGGCAAAGATCACATCCGTTTCCGGTTTCAGCATCATGCGGATGATCAGAACCGCGCACCCGACAAGACAGACCGACGCCACAAACATCGGAAACACCCGGTCGCGGCTGAAACTGGGGATCGAGGCGGCATCGAACAGCGCATAGGCGATATAGCCCGCAATCAGCAGCATGAACACGAAGGGCGCGCGTTTCGAGCCGGATTTGACGTCGCCCTCGGCCATGATGTGCTTGGCCTGCCGCAATCCGATCACTACGGACAATACGGTGATGATCAGCAAAACGATCACGATGGGGGTAAAGATGTATTCGATTCCCTCACCAAAGCTTTTGCGAAAGCGCGAGCTTGCGATCTGCACGGCCTGGTTGGCATATGTCTCGGCCGGATTGGACAGGACAAACCCGATCAGAAATGCCGGGCGGGACCAGTCAAAACGGCGCATCATGATCCCCAGGAGGCCGATGGCGAACAGCGCCACAAGGTCCATCAGGTTCTGGCCTGACTGGAACGCGGCAAAGCTGATGATCATGAACAGGAACGGCGCCAGCAGCACGAAACGGATCGTGGTCAGCTTGGCAATACCGCCCGAGGCCGCGATGCAGATCACCGTGCCCACCACATTGGCAAGCGCCAACAGCCACACGATGGCATAGGTGATATCGAGGTTGTTCTTGAGCATCGCAGGCCCGACTTCGATCTGGCCCGACCCCAGCAGCGCGATGGCCCCGATAAAGATCGCCATGGACCCGGACCCGGGAATGCCAAAGAGCAGTGTAGGCACCAGCCCGCCGCCTTCCTTGGCGTTGTTCGAGCTTTCGGGGCCGATCACGCCGCGCACTTCACCAGAGCCGAACTGGGACTTGTCCTTGGTCGTCTGGACCGCGTGGCCATAGGCAATCCAGTCCACCACCGATCCGCCAAGGCCGGGAATGACGCCGACGATGACGCCGATGATCGAACAGCGCACCGACAGCCATATGTTGGCGAACCAGTCGCGCACCCCGACGATCCAGCCGCCGCCCAGTTGAGGTTGATCCGCGATGGCGCGGTCCTTGCGCAGCAGCGACACGATCTCGGGAATGGCAAAGATACCAAGGCCCACAATCACCAGCTTCAGCCCGTCGGTCAGGTAAGGAAAATCATATGACGACATGCGCAGATCGCCCGAGGACGCCCCCTCGCCGATCGTGCCGATCAGCATGCCGAGGCCCGCGGCAACAATCCCCTTGATCGCGACACGGCCCGCAAGGATGCCGACCATGGACAGACCGAATATGGTGATCATCAGCAGTTCCGGCGTGCGGAATTCCAGCACGATGGGCCGCGCGATGAGGATAAATATCGTGAGGAAACTCGCCCCCACCAGCCCGCCGAACAGAGATGACGCAAAGGCAGCCGAAAGGGCCCGCGCCGCCATCCCCTTCTTGGCCATGGGAAAGCCATCAAGCACAGTCGCCTGAGAGGCGGAAGACCCCGGTATTCCCATCAAAACGGATGCGAACGTGTCCGACGTGGGCACCACCGCGACCATCCCGATCATCAGGGCAAGGCCCAGCACCGGTTCCATCCCGAACATGAACGGCAACAGCAGCGAAAGGCCCGCGATGCCGCCGAGACCGGGAAAGACCCCGATGCAAAGCCCCATCACGACACCCAGCACCAGATACCCCAGCACCACCGGCTGCAGGATCAGACCCCACGCATCGCCGAACGCTGGCAAGGCCTCCATGATGACTTCCATGACGCCGCCCTCCCCTTCACTTGATAAAACGCCCCGCCGGATCAGGCGGGGCGTTCCAAAAGCAAAGGATCAGTTCAGCGACACGCCGTACTTTTCCTGCAACCAGTTCACGATGAATGCCTTGGCATCAGGCGACACGTTGGTGGCGCTCGCCTTTGCAGTCTGCGCCGCCGCACCGGTCATCTGGGGGTACTTGCCCAGGCGCTTGCCCGAGATTTCGGCAAAGTCCGCGCGCGCTTTGACGGCTTCAAAGGCCTTGGTATAGGTCGCCATCGCATCGGCGCTGGCACCATTGGGCAGGAATACCATCTTTTGTGCGGGGAAACCGGCGATAAAGAACGCCTTCCATGCATCCCACTTTTCACCGGATGTTTCGCAACCCGCTGTCGCGTCGCACACTTCCTTGAAGGTCGGGATGTCGGGGAATGTCGGATCACGCACGATGTTGCCGGCATCATCCAGCGCACCCCATGTCATCATCGGCACGGCTGTGCCCGCCTCGACCAGCGGTGTCACGCCGGACAGATAGGACGAGGATGTCTGGTAGTCGATGTTGGCTTCGCCACGTTCGAACATCAGACGGCCATCGCCGCGCCCCTTGATGCCCATCACGCTTTCGACGTTCAGGCCCAGCATTTCCCAGGCCAGCGTCGGCACAAGGTCAAGACGGGTGGCACCCTGGTTGCCATAGATGAAATCCTCGCCCTGCAGGCCAGAGGCATCCATGCCGTTCATTTTCCCGGCCAGCTCCGGCGGCAGATAGGCCACACCGCCTGTGCCCGACGCCAGAACGACGTTCCAGTCACCGTAGTCATATTTGACCCGTGGATCACCCAGCAGGAAGGGGAATTGTGTCGAACCCGATGAGCCAAAGATCAGCGTGCCATCGTCATAGGACTGTTCCTGAAAAAAGTTCGCGCCCTTGGTCGATCCCGCACCCGGCATGAATTTCACAACGACAGTCGGCTGGCCTGGCAGTGCTTCGGACAACAGCGGGGCATAGAAATTCGCCCATTTCGCGGAGCCGCCCGTTTCCGAGAACGGGATGATCCATTCGACAGTCTTGCCTTCCAGATCAATGCCGTGCCCGCCCGCATAGGCGGTTGTCGCGAATGTCGTCGCAGCCGTGGCCACAAGGCCCATGGCCACGCGACGCGTGGTTTTTAAAGTGGACATATTTTCCTCCCGGTTTTGTGAAACCCCTTTTCCCAAAGGGGTTCAGATACGAATCGTACAGGGGTGTCCGCCCCTGTTGATGTCTCAGTCTTGACCTGCGAACCTTGCGCCAGACTTGCACGGGCAAAAAAGAAACGATGCGCATCACATTGGTAGAAGACAACGTGAGCCTCGCCAAGGGCATCACCTACCGCCTCGAAGACGCCGGGCATGCCGTGAATGCCCTGCATGATGGTGGCGCGGCGGAAACCTACCTCAGGGATGACGGGGCCGACCTTGTTATACTGGACATCAACCTGCCGGGCACGGACGGGCTGACACTGCTGTCGGACATGCGCAGGCGGGGTGACACCCGGCCCGTGATCCTGCTGACCGCCCGCGCCGACACGGATGACCGGGTGCGGGGGCTGGACGCGGGGGCGGATGACTATCTGATCAAACCCTTCGAGATGGCGGAGCTGGAGGCGCGCGTGCGCGCCCTGCTGCGCCGCCGGGACGTGCCGCAGCACCAACTGCGCGCCTTTGGCCCGCTGGAATTCGATGCCGCTGCGCGCCAGCTGTTTTCGGACGGAGAGGAGCTAGACATTCCCCGGCGCGAGCTGTCCGTTTTTGAATGCCTTTTGCTCGCCGATGGGCGCACGGTGTCAAAATCGGCTGTGCTTGACCATGTCTACGGGGTTGGTGCGGATGCCGAGGAAACGGTGGTCGAAGTCTATACCTCGCGCCTGCGTCGCCGCCTGAAACCCTTTGGGATCGTGATCCGCACGCGCCGGGGCCTTGGTTATCAGATGCTGGTCGAGTCAGTGGCATGATCCCCAATTCGCTGCGCGCCCGACTGATCCTGATCATCCTGACACCGCTTCTGGTGATCGCGCTGGTGACCGCGGCCTGGCAGTTTCGCAATACGACCATCCGCGCGGCGGCCATTTTCGATCGCGGCCTTTTGTCTGCCGCGCTTGCCATTTCACGCGATGTCGCCGTTTCAGACGGTGACGCGCTCAGCCCTGCCACGCGGGCGCTGGTGAACGACACCTCGGGAGGCGAGCTGTTTTATCACGTCTATGCGCCCGACGGCGTCTTTGTGACCGGCTATTCCACGCCCCCCGTCCTGCCGCCCGACGCATCACAGACGCTGACAGAACCGTTCTTTTACAACGGGCGCTATCAAGGTGCGGATGTCCGGGTGTTGCGGTTTCAGGACGTGACCGTCGTCAGCGGGATCGCCGGAGTTTTCAACATCACCGTCTGGCAAAGCGCGCAAGTGCGCCGCACGTTCGTGCGCGATGTGCTTTCCCGCTCCTTTGCGGTCATCGCCCTTTTGGTTCTGAGCGTCGCCGTTGTGGTCTGGTTCGGCGTCCGGCTGGGCCTGCGGCCCCTGCTTGATCTGGAACGCGCCATCGCCAAACGCACCCCGACCGAGCTTGAGCCGATACAACGTGCGGTCCCGGTCGAGGCACAGGGGCTGGTGACGACACTGAACAGTCTGCTGAACCGCATATCGCGTCGGATCAGCACCAAGGACGAGTTCATTTCCAACGCCGCGCACCAGCTGCGCAACCCCGTTGCGGGCGTACTCGCGCTTGCCGAGGCGGTTCAGAACGCGCCCAACCCGGTGGCCGCAAAGACCCGCAGTGCCGAATTGGTGCAGGCGGCACGCGAGACCAGCGCGCTGACCAACAAATTGCTGTCGTTCGAAAGGGCCAGCGGCACCGACATGCGGCAATCGGGTGAAATCCTGGACCTGACGGTACTGATTGCCCAGGTCGCCGCGACTTACCAAAGCGCACAACACGCCCGTACAGTAACAGTGACCTGCGATCTGCCATCCGACCCCGTTTTCATCCGTGGCGAACCGGTCATGCTGCATGAGGCGGTGCTGAACGTGCTGACGAATGCATCAACACATGGCGGACCGGACCTGAGCACCATAGACATCGCACTCAGGCCCAAGGCGGGCACGGCGGTCATTACCGTGATCGACAATGGCGTCGGCATTCCGGCTGATCGCCGTGTCGCGGCGATGAGCCGGTTTGCCCAGGCAGGCGGCGGACCGGGATCGGGGCTGGGGCTGCCGATTGCACTCAGGGTGATGGAAAGCCATGGCGGGCAACTCGACATTCTGGATCACAGCGGCGGTGCCGCGATCCGGATGGTGCTGCCCCTGGCCTGATAAGCAGACAGACACACCGGTGGACTGCGCCGCACTCGTCGTGGTCACGACGGCCAAACGGGCACAGATGTCCGCCCCTGCCGGCGAACGAAAGCCTGAATGTCCGGGCCAGACAGCAGATGCACCTGCGCGGCTGCGCGTCATCCGGGCTGATGGCACAGGCTTAAAACTACCCGTTATGGCGGCGGAATGCACCACGCATGGCAACGCCCGCTCAACGACAGGCGATACACCATTCCACACGGTTGCAGCGGCACAAGGCGCTATCCTTTGGCCAATCCGATCGCCTGCAGCGCTTCCTTGATCTCGTCCAGAATGGCCGGGTCGTCGATTGTCGCGGGCATTTTGAACGGCTGGTTGTCGGCAATCTTGACCACAGTCGCCCGCAGGATCTTGCCGGACCGCGTCTTGGGCAAACGATCCACGACTGTCGCCTGCTTGAACGCCGCCACGGGACCGATCTGGTCCCGCACGCGTTTCACGCACTCGGCGACAATTTCGTCGTGCGGGCGGTTCACGCCCTTGGTCAGGCACAACAGGCCCAGCGGGGCCTGACCCTTGAGCTGATCCGCCACACCGACCACGGCGCACTCGGCCACGTCGGGGTGGCCCGCCAGCACTTCTTCCATCGCGCCGGTGGACAAGCGGTGCCCCGCCACATTGATCACGTCATCGGTGCGCGCCATGATATACAGATATCCGTCCTCGTCCATCATCCCCGCATCGCCTGTCTCGTAATAGCCCGGAAAGGCGTTGAGATAGGATGACCTGAAACGATCCGCCGCATTCCACAGCGTCGGCAAGGTGCCCGGCGGCAATGGCAGCTTGATCGCGATTGCCCCCAAAGTGCCCGCATCCACAGGGTGGCCCGCTTCGTCCAGGATTTGCACGTCGTACCCCGGCATCGCCACGGTGGGCGAGCCGATCTTGACCGGCAACGCCTCCAGCCCGGCCGGGTTTCCGGCGATGGTATAGCCGGTTTCGGTCTGCCACCAATGATCGTAGACCGGCACCCCCAAAAGGGCCTGCGCCCACTCGATCGTATCCGGGTCCGCCCGCTCACCGGCAAGGTAGAGCGCGCGCAAACCCGACAGATCGTATTTGGCCCGCTCCAGGCCTTTGGGATCTTCACGTTTCACGGCCCGGATCGCGGTGGGCGCTGTAAAGAAGGATTTGACCCCATGTTCTTCGATGACCCGCCAAAAGGTGCCGGCATCGGGTGTGCCCACCGGCTTGCCTTCGAACACGACAGTGGTGTTGCCATGGATCAACGGCGCATAGCAGATATAGGAATGGCCCACGACCCATCCGACGTCCGAGGCCGCCCAGAACACTTCGCCCGGTTCCACCTGATAGATGTTCTTCATCGTCCAGTTGAGCGCAACCAGATGCCCGCCCGTCGGGCGCACAACGCCCTTTGGCGCACCTGTCGTACCGGATGTGTACAGAATGTAGGCCGGGTGATTGCCCGGGACGGGAACGCAGGGTGCCGGATCAACACCGTCCTGAAAACCATGCCAGTCCACATCACGCGGGCCCAATTCGCACAGGCTTTGTTCACGTTGAAGGATCACGCAAAACTCGGGCTTGTGCTGCGCCATCTCGATGGCACCATCCATCAGAGGCTTGTAGGCGACGACCCGCCCCGGCTCGACACCGCAAGAAGCGGCGAGGATCGCCTTGGGCGTGCAATCGTCGATCCGCACCGCCAGTTCGTTCGCAGCAAAGCCGCCAAACACAACCGAATGGACAGCGCCCAGGCGGGCACAGGCCAGCATTGCGACCAGTGCCTCGGGCACCATGGGCATGTAGATGATGACCCGATCGCCGACGGTGACACCCTTGTCCGCCAAGCCCCCGGCAAGCGCGGCCACTTGCGTCTGCAATTCGGCATAGGTTGTTTTCGAAGCGGCCCCGGTGATCGGGCTGTCATAAATGATTGCGACCTGATCGCCGCGACCGGCCTCGACATGACGGTCCACCGCGTTCCAGCAGGTGTTTACCTCAGCGTCGGCAAACCATTCGTAAATGTGGTTCCCGCGATCAAACAGTGCCTTGCTGGGGGCCCTTGTCCAGTCGATGGCTTGTGCTGCGCGCATCCACCATGCTTCCGGATCAGCCTTCCAACTGTCATATTCCGCGCGGTATCCCATGGTTTTCCTCCCTCGATCCCTTGAGGAACAGGGTTACGCGTGGTCGAGGGGCATGAGCAAGGGCTGTGAGCGCAATCAGGAACAGATTGACGCATCAGCGGAAAAGGCCGGTGCCTTCAATCCATTCCTCTTCGATGATGGCGATGCAGTCGTTGTCGTCCGTGGCCGAGCAACTGATCCTGTTTGACCTGTCGATGATCACGCGGCGCTGATACGTGCGCCCGTTGTTCGAATAGGTCCGGGTCAGCGCGACATAGTCGGTGCCGCGATACCTGAACATACCTTCGGTTTCCGACACGACTTCGGCACATGCCGTCACAGCCAGGAACAAAATTACAGCACTGGATTTGTAAACAATTGGCCCATCCCCTTCGTCACAATATGGACAGCGGACGAAATATCCAGCCGATCGTCAACTGTTTTGCGCGTGCGCGCCGTCGGCGGGCAAGGTCATGCAGCCCGTTCAGAGCGACGCGCCTTGCGCTTTACCCACCGCAGCGCGGATCGCGAAGGGCCAATACACAGGCGCAGCACGCGGTGTTTCACGGCGTCACACAACGGGGCGCGCACATGGCGCGCAGCCCTAGCCGTAATGCGTCACCGGGGTGCCTGCCACGGCGGACATATTCAAAAGACCGCGTGCGGTGATCGAAGGGCTGACGATGTGCGCGCGGTTGCCCATGCCCATCAGGATTGGACCGACTTCAAGGCCCCCGCCCTTCATCTTGAGGATGTTGCGCACGCCCGATGCCGCGTCTGCATGGGCAAATACCAGCACGTTGGCGGGCCCCTCCATCCGGTTGTCCGGGAACAGACGCGCGCGCAAATCGGCGTCCAGCGCGGTATCGACGTTCATCTCGCCCTCGTAACAGAAATCATGGCCCTGCGCGTCAAGCAGACGAATCGCTTCGCGGCAACGCCAGCCCGATCCGTCGCCCTGATTTCCGAACTGGGATTGCGAACAAAAGGCAATTCTGGGTTCGATCCCGAAACGCCGCACGTGGCGCGCGGCCCCCACGGCAATCTCGACGATCTTTTCAGGTTCGGGGTGCAAATGGACCTGCGTGTCTGCGACGAACAGCGGGCCGTCTTCGAGGATCATCATCGACAGGGCGCCGACCGGATGATGACCGCCCCGCCCGAGCACCTGAGTGATATAGTTCAGATGCCAGCGGAATTCACCGAATGTTCCGCAGATCAGGCTGTCGGCTTCTTCGCGGTGGACCATGACCGCACCAATGGCCGTCGTGTTGGTGCGCATCACGGCGCGGGCGATGTCCGGCGACACACCACGACGGCACATCAGGTTGTGATACGTCTCCCAGTAGTCGCGATAGCGCGGGTCGTTTTCCGGGTTCACCAGTTGGAAGTTGTCACCAAGGCGCAGGTTCAGGCCCGCGCGTTCGATACGCGCCTCGATGACTTCGGGGCGGCCGATCAGGATCGGCGTTTCCGTCGTTTCCTCGATCATCGCCTGCGCGGCGCGCAAGACGCGCTCGTCCTCGCCTTCGGCAAAAACGATGCGGCGCGACTTGGCCCTCGCCGCCTCGAACACCGGTCGCATGAGCAATGCGGATTTGAAGACCGAGCCGTCAAGTTTGACCTTGTAGGCCTCCAGATCCTCGATCGGACGGGTGGCGACACCGGTTTCCATCGCGGCCCTGGCCACGGCGGAACTTACGATGCCGACAAGACGCGGATCGAATGGCTTGGGGATCAGGTAGTCGGCCCCGAATGTCATTTGTTCCCCCTGATAGGCCGCCGCCGCCTCGGCGCTGGTGGTGGCGCGGGCGAGTGCTGCGATGCCGTCGATGCAAGCCAGTTGCATCTCGTCATTGATGGCCGTGGCCCCGACATCCAGCGCGCCGCGAAAGATGAACGGAAAGCACAGCACATTGTTGACCTGATTGGGAAAATCGGAACGCCCCGTGGCGATAATCGCATCCGGAGCCACCTCGCGCGCGAGGTCGGGCAGGATTTCAGGCGTCGGGTTGGCAAGTGCAAAGATGATGGGCCGTTTGGCCATCTTGCCCACGTTTTCGGGGCTGAGGACACCCGGACCGGACAGGCCCAGGAACAGATCGGCCCCGTCCATCACGTCGTCGAGTGTGCGCTTGTCACTGTTTTGCGCAAAGGTCGACTTGACCGGGTTCATGTCCACCTCGCGCCCCTCGTAAACGAGGCCATGAATATCGCAGAGCCAGATGTTTTCGCGCTTCACACCCAGCTTGACCAGCATGTTCAGACAGGCAATGCCCGCCGCACCGCCGCCCGTGGACACGATCTTGATGTCCTCGAACTTCTTTCCCGCCACATGCAGCGCGTTCTTGGCCGCAGCCCCGACAACGATGGCGGTGCCGTGCTGATCATCATGAAAGACCGGGATGTTCATCCGCTCGCGGCACAGTTTTTCGACGATGAAACAGTCGGGTGCCTTGATGTCCTCAAGGTTGATGGCGCCGAACGTGGGTTCCAGGGCGCAGACGATATCGGCCAGCCGCTCGGGGTCGCTCTCGTTCACCTCGATGTCGAAACAGTTGATCGACGCGAATTTCTTGAACAGGACGGCCTTGCCCTCCATCACTGGCTTGGACGCCAGTGCGCCGATGTTGCCAAGACCCAGAACGGCGGTGCCGTTGCTGACCACAGCCACCAGATTGCCGCGCGCGGTGAAGCGCGAGGCGTTGGCCGGGTCGTCCTTGATTTCGAGGCACGCCTCGGCCACGCCGGGCGAATAGGCGCGAGCCAGATCGCGCCCGTTAGCCATCGGTTTGGTCGCGCGGATTTCCAGTTTTCCGGGGTTGGGGAATTCGTGATAATCGAGGGCGGCCTGGCGCAAGTTTGGTTGATCTGACATGTATGTCCCCCGGTTTCTGAATTTGGTTTAGCGTTAAACTAATTTTCACCGCGCAACAATTGAGCATTGTCCACATGCGCAAAAAATGCCCCGAACGCCGACAGCCTGCATGTGGATTTCAGGGGGCGTTGCCCCCATTGTGGATTGCATCCACAATTCCCCCACGGTTTATTTGGCGAAATGAAGGGGATGCGGATGGTCGAGATACGCGCCGAAGTCACATTGCCGACGGGCGCTCTGGGTGATGACATTCGCTTCTTCTCCAGGGTTCTCGGGATGCGGATGGAAACGATCTTTCCTGCTGACAATCCAAGGGTGGCGGTGTTTTCAGGTCACGGGGTGCGTGTGCGGCTTGATGCCGGGGCAGATGATCCACCGGCCAGATTGCGCGTTTTGACGCCAGACCCCGATGCCTTTGCGAATGGCGCGCGCACGCTGGTGAGTCCCGGTGGAACCCGGGTCGAAATCGGCATGCTGAACCCGCCTCCGGAACAGCCCGCAACGGCACACAGCTTTGTGGTGCGACGCCTTGCCGATCAAGCCCCATGGGTGATTGGCCGCGCAGGCATGCACTATCGCGATCTCATTCCCGACCGGCTTGGCGGATCCATCATCGCCAGTCACATCCGCATCCCCGATGGCGGGCCCGTACCGGACGTGGTGCACTACCACACCGTCGGGTTTCAGCTGATCTTTTGCTATAGGGGCTGGGTTGATCTGGTCTATGAAGATCAGGGCGAACCGTTTCGCCTTCATGCCGGATGCTGCGTGATCCAGCCCCCCGAAATCCGCCATCGCGTCCTGTTTGCAAGCGACAACATCGAGGTGATCGAGATTGGCGTGCCCGCGGAACATGTCACCACAATCGACAATGACATGGAATTGCCCAACGGGCCGCCTGATCCGTCCCGCCGTTTTCAGGGCCAGCGGTTTGTGCATCACGAGGTGGGAAAGGCCACATGGGCACCGTTCCGCCTGTCAGGTTTCGATGCGCGCGACACCGGGATAGCGGACGCCACCAACGGGGTTGCAGCGGTGCAGGTCGTCCGGCGCGGGCAGGGTGACACGCAGCGGTTCAGCCATGACTGCGATATTCTTTTTACCTTCGTGATGGCGGGTGCCATGACGTTGGAAGGCGAGGGCCACTCGCCTGTTGCTCTGGCGCCGGGGGATGCGTTTGTCATCCCGCCGGGCATGGCAGTGCGCTACACGGACCCGTCGCGGGATCTGGAATTTCTCGAAGCGTCCCTGCCCGGCCAGTTCGCAACCCGCAGGCTCTGACCGCCTTCCTGTCTTGTCCCGTGCTTATCCGCGCCGGGGTTTCGCGCGACGCGTGGTCGCGCGCACCGCCCTGCACATGCAAAGAGACGTGAATTGCTGGCGGTCGGGCGCAGGGTATTTGCGTTCTCGTCTCACTCGTGGTCAAACCTGAAACGATCAAACGGGAAAAGTGCTCTGCGGCAGTGAGGTCAGCGATGGAAGAGTTGAAGGCAGTCGCCTTGAAAGTGCGCAAAAACGCCCATGCGCCGTATTCGAATTTTCAGGTAGGGGCCGCGATCCGCGCGGCGTCGGGGGCCATTTACGGTGGCTGCAACGTCGAAAACGTCGCTTATCCTCAGGGTACCTGCGCCGAGGCCGGAGCCATTGCCGCGATGGTTGCCGCAGGCGAAAGCGAAATCGTTGCGGTCTATGTGGTGGCTGGCAGTCCGATGCCTGTCACCCCTTGCGGTGGCTGTCGCCAGAAGCTGGCAGAATTCGCGAACGGCGACGTTCCGGTGACTATGGCGACAACAGGAGGGCTCGAACACGTGATGCGCATGGCAGAGCTGTTGCCCGGCGCATTCGGTGCGGCACATATGGATGCCCCGCATGAGTGACGCGCGCACGATCATCGCCAAATTGCGCCACCGACAGACGCCGTCTCGCGAAGAACTGAACTGGTTCGCGGGCGGTCTGGCCAATCACTGCGTGACAGATGCGCAGGCCGGGGCCTTTGCCATGGCCGTGTGCCTGAACGGGCTGGGCGACGTGGGGCGGGTCGCGCTGACCATGGCGATGCGCGACTCCGGTTCGGTCCTGACATGGGATCTGCCGGGGCCGGTTCTCGACAAACACTCGACCGGCGGTGTCGGGGACTGTGTGAGCCTGGTGCTGGCACCTGCGCTGGCGGCCTGCGGGGCATTCGTGCCGATGATTTCGGGACGCGGTCTGGGGCATACGGGCGGAACGCTGGACAAGTTGAGTGCCATACCTGGACTGTCAACGCACCTGGATACAGACCGTTTGAAAGACGTGGTCGCCCGCACGGGCTGTGCCATTGCAGGGGCAAGCGGCGATATCGCACCGTCAGACAAGCGCCTGTACGCTGTGCGCGACGTGACCGCGACCGTCGAAAGCCTTGATCTGATCACCGCCTCCATCCTGTCCAAGAAGCTGGCTGCGGGGTTGGATGGGCTGGTGCTTGACGTCAAGGTCGGGTCCGGTGCCTTCATGAAAGACCGGCAGTCGGCAAGCGAACTTGCCGATGCTCTGGTCAAGACGGCCAACGCGGCCGGTTGCAAGACAACGGCCCTGATCACCGACATGAACCAACCCGTGGCCCCGGCACTTGGCAACGCGCTTGAGGTCGCCGAGGCGATGAAGGTCCTGACCGGTCAGACCAGGGGCAAGCTGGTCGAAATCTGTGCAAGCCTTGGTGGCGTGCTGATGGCAAATGCAGACATGGTCGAGGACGTGCAGGCAGGCGCCGATGCCATCGCAGCGGCAATCGCCGACGGCCGTGCGGCGGAAAGGTTTGGCAACATGGTCGCCGCGATGGGGGGGCCTGTGCAGTTCGTCGAAAACTGGGCGCGCTTTCTGCCCGAAGCGACGGTCATACGCGAGATTTCCGCGCCGGTATCCGGGTACGTTACAGCGATGGACGGCGAGGCGCTGGGTCTGGCCGTGGTCAATCTGGGCGGCGGGCGAAAGGTCGAGGGGGACACCCTGAACCTCGCCGTGGGCCTGTCGGATGTGGTGCGACTGGGCACGAAAGTGACACGCGGCGAGCCATTGGCAGTGGTGCATTCAGGACGTGCAGAAGACGCCAACAGGGCCGAAAGCGCCCTGCGCGCCGCCATCTCGATCGGGGCCAGTCCGGTAGAAAAACCTGCCCTGATTCTTGATCGGATCGGTTGATGCCGCGCGCCTTTCTCGTTGTCATGGATTCGGTCGGCATTGGCGGCGCGCCAGACGCCGATGCCTATTTCAATGGCGACGTGCCCGACACCGGGGCAAACACGCTGGGCCATATCATCGCGGCCTGCGCGGCGGGCGAGGCCGAGGATGGACGCAGCGGGCCACTGGCAATCCCGACGCTGAGCGCCATGGGAGTGCACGAGGTGATGTCCCTGGCCAATGGCGCACCAGCCGGTGCAACCTTGTCCGGCGCGGCCACCGAGATATCCAGAGGCAAGGACACGCCATCGGGTCATTGGGAACTGGCCGGTGTCCCTGTGCCGTGGGACTGGCATTACTTTGCGAACACAAACCCCGCTTTTCCGTCAGGCCTCACTCAGACCGTCTGCGCGGCCGCCGGAACGGACGGGATCCTGGGAAATTGCCATGCATCGGGCACCGAGATCATCGCGCGCCAAGGGCAAGAGCATATGCGCACCGGCTGGCCGATTTGCTATACGTCGGCGGACAGCGTGTTTCAGATCGCGGCACACGAGGCGCATTTCGGGCTGGATCGCCTGTTGCAATTATGTGCGACACTCGCCCCGATCCTGCACCGGATGCGAGTCGGACGCGTCATCGCACGTCCATTTGTCGGAGAGCCGGGACAGTTTTCGCGCACCGCCAACCGCAAGGACTATGCCATCGCTCCGCCTGCGCCGGTCCTGTCCAATTGGGTTCAGAACGCCGGGCGATCCGTTTATGGCATTGGCAAGGTTGGTGACATATTCTCCATGCAGGGCTTTGACGAGGTGCGCAAAGGCACGGATACCGCACTGATGACCCATCTTTCGGACCTGGTGGACAACGCAGAAGACGGCAGCCTGACATTCGCCAATTTCGTCGAGTTCGACAGCCTTTTTGGCCATCGCCGGGATGTTGCCGGGTATGCGCGGCATCTGGAATGGTTCGATACCGAAATCGGCAATCTGCGCGCCCGCCTGCGGTCCGGTGATCTGCTGGTTCTGACGGCGGATCATGGCAACGACCCCACCTGGCTGGGCACCGATCACACCCGTGAACGTGTGCCGGTTCTGGTTGCGGGCTATGACGGTGCGCCGCTGGGTTTGATGGGGTTCGTCGATGTTGCCGCTCTTGTCGCGTGGCATCTGGGCGTATCGCCGGAATGAGCGCCAGACGGCGCACATGTGTGCCTGGCGCTGGCGCGCGCCGGGGCTTTCAACCAGCCACGGGGATTTTTTCCAACCGGTGAAGGCATGAGTGTCCGGGAGGGGATTGTTCTTGAGGCCCGGGCGCGGCAGTAAGGTCCAAGCAAGGAGTCTGCCAAATGTCCCAACACCTGACCATTGTCGATCACCCGCTGGTGCAGCACAAGCTGACCATCATGCGCCACACCGAAACACCAACGGCCGTGTTCCGCCAGCTTTTGCGTGAAATCAGCCAGCTGCTGGCCTATGAGGTGACGCGCGATCTGGACATGACAACCAAGCGCATCCCGACGCCGATGGCAGAGATGGACGCGCCCACTCTGGCGGGCAAGAAACTGGCACTGATCTCGATCCTGCGGGCGGGCAATGGGCTGCTGGACGGTGTGCTGGAGTTGATCCCGTCAGCGCGGGTGGGTTTTGTCGGACTCTACCGCGACGAAAAAACGCTTCAGCCTGTGCAATACTATTTCAAGGTCCCCGAAGCACTGGAAGACCGCCTTGTCATCGCTGTCGATCCAATGCTGGCCACCGGCAACTCTTCTGTGGCGGCGATTGACCTGCTCAAGAAGGCCGGCGCGTCCAATATCCGCTTCTTGTGCCTGCTGGCGGCACCAGAAGGAATCGCCCGCATGAAAGAGGCCCACCCGGACGTGCCCATCGTCACGGCGGCAGTCGACGAGCGGCTGAACGAGGTCGGATATATCGTCCCTGGCCTTGGGGATGCGGGTGATCGCATGTTTGGAACCAAATAGCGGTGAGACCCGCTTTACTAACCGGCGCGCTTGGGGCATCGTTTACGCTATATCTTGTGGGGGATATGATGCGTTTTACAAGAATTGTCACCGCTGCCGCGTTTGTGTTTGGAATTGGAATGGGATCGGGGGCTGCGTTGGCGCAGGACCTGAGCAATGTGCAGGGTCCGGCCGGATTGCCGCCCGCATCCTACCGTGGTGCCCAATATGTCGACAGCAAAGGCTGTGTGTTCATTCGTGCAGGCATTGACGGCAACGTCAATTGGGTGCCGCGCGTGAACCGCCAGCGCCAGCTGATCTGTGGCCAGACCCCGACGTTAAGCGGGGCGCAGCGCGCGATTGCGCCTGATCCCGCCCCACCTGCAACCGTTGCGTCGCCTGCTCCTGCCGCTCCGGCGCCAGCCACGCGGGCAGCACCGCAGCCTCGGCCTGTTTCACGTCAGGTCACGACAACTGCACCACGGACTGCGACGCCGGTGCCGGTTGCCACGCGACGCCCTGTGGCGCCACCCAAACCTGCGCCAAAGGTGGTGCGTCGGGCATCTGATGTGGCGATCGCAAAAAGCACCGTCAGCCCGCAAACCCGTGTCGTTCCGCGCCATGTCTATGATGCACGCACCGCGCGCACGACCTTTCCCGTTCCCAAAGGCTATCGCCCGGTCTGGGACGACGACCGTCTGAACCCGCGCCGGGCCGAACAGTCTCTGGAAGGGATCGCGCGAACGCGCCTGATCTGGACACAGACCGTACCGCGCCGCCTGGTGGATCAGAACACCGGAAAAGACGTGACCTCCAGGGTCGCTCTGGTCTACCCCTATACGGACGCCACAACCCAGCAGCGCGAGCTTGGGACGGTCACCTTGGTGCATCGCGACGGCCAGTTGTTCAAGCGTGTCGTGCGCAACAAGTCAAAGCCGCGTGCGCCGTCTGTTGCACCCCGCACGAAGGCCATACCGGCCGTTCAGGCCGCGGCAGCCGCGCGCTATGTCCAGGTCGGCACCTACAAACAGCCAGCCAATGCACAGGCCGCGGCGCACCGCATTCAGCGCGCAGGACTGCCGGCGCGGATTGGCAAGCTGAACCGTGGCGGCAAAAGCTATCAGGTTGTTCTGGCCGGGCCGTTTGCCAACGGAGCGCCGCTGGCCCAGGGACTGCGCAAAAGCAAGGTTGCCGGGTTCAGGGACGCGTTCATTCGCTGATTTGCCCCCTGCACGCCGGGCTTTCGCGCATGCGGTGAACCCCCATATGCTGCGCGCAGATCAAGTTTCGCAAATGGCCTGCAACTGCAACCAGTCCCGGTCAGGCATGATGGGGTCAGGCTCCTGACCGGCCATCGGGTCAGCCTCGATCAGGGCGAGGGTCTGTTCGCCCGAGATGTCGCGTGCGCGGGCATAGGGTGTGCTGCGCAAGGCGGCCGCGGCAAAGGCCGGAAGGATGTCTTCGGGTGGCAAGGTGGGCGCAAAGCGTGACAGCTGCGCCGTCGTAAAGGCATCCAGCGCGCGCGCAGGTACAAGGCCGGTCGTCAGCAATGTGGCCGAGGCCCGCATACCCGCATGTTCCAGCAGCGCGCGCAACGGTGGCTGGGACGCGGAGCGAACCTGTTCCACCAGCGCATAGCCTGCGGCGACATCCGGTTCTTCGTAATCCTCTACCAGCGCACGGTTCAGCACCACTGTTCCACCCGGCAAGGCCAGGGCTTCGCGCACCCCGCCGGGCACGACGACGATACGGGCCGCACCCGCACGCAGCGCAAGTGCGGACAGGGCGTTGCGCGCATCCGCGCTGCGGCAGCGCGCGCCAGAGACACGCTCGATCCGCACCAGCAGTGCCGCACCAATCTCGGCTTCCTTGACCGGGGGCACAACACGCATGGCGTGATCGACAAGGGCGCCGGGCAACCAGATGAACGCAACAGCGCCCACAGCCAGAACCGACAGCGCCGCGCCCATCCAGCGCAAGCGGCCCGGTCGCGGCCGCGCGCGCGCCACAGCCTGACGCAACGTCTCGATGGCGTCGATCATCTCCGCCTCGGTCGGCGCGAATTCCAAAGTCTCGCCCGGATCGCCATCGGGAAAGAATACGGCAAGCCCGTCCACATCGGGCCCACGTTCGACAGCCGCAAGCGACCAATGCGTTACCGCCCGGTCATTGAGGTCGGAAATCATCAGCGTGGCGTCACCGACGGACACCACGACCTCGCGCTTTTGTGCATCCGGTGTATTGCGCCACAGGCCCGTTGCTTCGAGCCGTTCGTATTTACTGAGTGCCGTCATGATTTGCGGTACCCGCTCGTGCCTCTTTGTTATTGAGAATTTACTAGCATGGGCGGGCGCACGCGCCAAGCGATCACAAATGCGCGTTCTGACAAAGCGTGATTTGACCTGCCGAATTTCACCCGTAGGCTGAACACATGTCACAACAAGAGGCACATTCCATGAGACCAACCAGATTATCGGCCCTTGCCGCGGCGCTTTTGCTGCTTGGTGCTCCGATTGGCGCCCACGCCCAGGAAGCAACGCGCATTCAGGTCACCGGAGAAATCATCGACACCTGGTGTTACTATTCGGGTGTCATGGGCGGCCCTGATGCGGTTGTCGGTTCGGCGCATCAGACCTGCGCGCTGTGGTGCAGCGCGGGCGGCATCCCTGTGGGACTGCTGGCCGAGGATGGCACCGTCTACATGGTGCTCAGAGTTGGTGACGACACCGAATCCGCTGGCGGTGACACATTGCTGAAGCTGGCGGCCCATACGGTCGAGGCCGACGGCATGCTTTACCAGCGTGACGGGCTGAACTACCTCGTGGTTGCCGAGGTCGTGTCCGACATGGATATCACCAACCGGAACCACAACGACTACGGCAACGTTCCCTCATTCTCGATTCCGGATCCAAACAAATGAAACATCTGACTGCATGTCTGGCGCTGATCGCCAGCCCGCTCGCCGCGCAGGATTTTTCGGAAGGCTCCGAGGCGCGATCCTGGAATCTCTATGCCGAAGTGCCCGCCAAATTTGATGCCGAGGTGGTCGATGTGCTGTGCACGCTGACGGGCGACTGCCCGGATGATTGCGGTGCCGGCAAACGCCAGCTTGGCCTTGTGCGTGCCGCCGATGGGGCCCTTATTCTACCGTTGAAAAACAGCCAGCCCGCCTTTACCGGCGCGGCGGTCGACCTGGCGCCGTTTTGCAGACAGACCGTGACGGTGGACGGGCTGATTCTGGATGATCCCGATCTTGGCGCCCGGAATGTCTATCTGGTGCAGACAATTCAGGCGGCGGGCGCCGACAGGATCAAGGCCAACCAATGGACCAAGGACTGGGCCAGGAACAATCCCGATGCCCCGGGCAAGGGTCCATGGTTTCGGCGTGATCCCCGGATCAACGAGATCATCGCGACCGACGGCTACCTTGGCCTCGGGCTTGAAGAGGACAGGATCTATATCGAAGAGAACTTTTGAGCCATGCGTGCCCTGATTGCCGCCTTGTGTTGTGCCGCCCTGCCCGCTTTCGGGCAAAGCCCGTTTCCGATCGACATTGGCGGCCCGTTCACACTGACCGACCAGCACGGCCAGACCCGGACCGAGGCTGATCCCGAAGGGCGTGCGCAGCTTGTGTTCTTTGGCTACGCCAATTGCCTCAACATCTGTTCGGTGGCCCTGCCCCTGATGGCCGGAGTGGTCGACATGCTGGCGCAGGACGGGATCGAAGTGACCCCGGTGATGATTACGGTCGACCCGGATCGGGACAGAGTCGAGACGATGGGCGCGCCGCTTGCGAAAATCCATGGCGACTTCATCGGGTTGACGGGCGAGGAAGACGCGTTGCAGGTCGCCTATGACGCATTCGCTGTCGACGTCAAACCGCTGTTTGAGGACCCGGAGCGCGGATGGATCTATGCCCATGGCAGTTTTGTCCATTTGCTGGATGCAGACGGGGAAATGCTGGCCTTGCTGCCGCCGGTTCTGGACGTCGCTCAGGCAGCCGCGATCGCGCGGCGCTATCTCGCCCCGCGTGGCTGAGGGGTTTTGGGGGCTCTGCCCCCGGCCTTGCGGCCTCCCCCGTGGTATTTTCGGTCAGAAGAAGTTGGTCGTTTTGCCCGGTTCAGGCGTGCGGCACAAAGGCTTTGCGGTCTTCCGGACAGGGTTGCAGGCCACGGGTTCGTTCTGGCGGGAGCAGCCTTGCGCGGATGCAGGACCGGGACGTTGGACCGTTCAGGCGCACGCATTGCCCCGCCCGGGTAGCAATAGACGTCTTGCGGCACTGCACACAGCGCGTTTCATCACCGGATTTCCGGTTTGATGACCTGACAGGCAGCGTCGCAGACCGATGTGGTTTTTCGTTCACCACGCCCCGAAACCGTGCCCAAGGCACATGGCACCGGGTCAGGCAAGCTCAGGTGAACTGTTCCGAAATCAGGCGCTCTTCCAACCCGTGACCGGGATCAAAGAGGATGCGGTGGATCACTGCCGGTTCCGATTGAATCTCGACCGATACCACGTTGCGGATCGAGCGCGAATCCGCTTCGGCCATAACGGGGCGCTTGTCGGCCTCGAGGACGTCAAAACGGACATGTGCCATCTTGGGCAACAGGGCGCCTCGCCAGCGCCGGGGGCGGAACGCCGCCACGGCCGTCAGAGCCAGCACGTCCGACCCTATGGGCAGCACCGGGCCATGGGCCGAGTAGTTGTAGGCCGTCGAGCCCGCCGGTGTCGCCACCAGCGCACCATCGCAAACCAATTCGTCCATGCGCAGGCGCCCATCCACCGTGATGCGCAGCTTGGCCGCCTGCGGCCCGGCGCGCAGCAGCGACACCTCGTTTATGGCAAGGGCCTTGTGTTCGTCGCCTTCGGCATCGCGTGCCGTCATGGTCAGCGGATTGAGCAGCGCCTCTTCGGCGGCTTTGAGGCGCGCCTCAAGATCGGCTTCGCCGTATTCGTTCATCAAAAACCCGATGGTGCCCCGGTTCATTCCATAGACGGGGGCATTGAGATGCTGCGACCCGTGCAGCGTCTGCAACATGAACCCGTCGCCGCCCAGGGCAACGATCACGTCCGCATTTTCGAGGTCCGCTTGCCCGTATCGGGCCACCAATGCCGCGCGCGCCGTCTGGGCCACAGGTGCCGCGCTGGCAGCAAAGGCGATATTCAGCGGCATGGGGTGTTTCCTATGGTGGCGTCTTTGTGCCGAAAGAACCATATATTCTCGCCCCTTACCAGCATTGCCGCCGCCAGGGATCGAATAGTCGCTTTACATGCTTTGCGCCCGGTCCCGTTTCCGATAGGAAACGACCCAAATTACACCGACTCGCATCCAAGGAGAGTGCCCATGAACGCGCCCCATCGCAACGACGGTTTCTTTACCCAAAGCCTTGCAGACCGTGATCCCGAGCTGTTCGGCTCGATCCGCGACGAGCTGGGCCGTCAGCGGGATGAGATCGAACTGATCGCGTCCGAAAACATCGTGTCCGCGGCGGTGCTTGAGGCGCAGGGTTCGGTGATGACCAACAAATACGCCGAAGGCTATCCGGGGCGGCGCTATTACGGCGGGTGCCAGTTCGTGGATGTGGCCGAAAACCTGGCCATCGAGCGCGCCTGCACGCTGTTTGACTGCGGCTTTGCCAATGTGCAGCCGAATTCGGGCAGCCAGGCCAACCAGGGTGTGTTTCAGGCGCTGCTGCAGCCGGGTGACACCATTCTGGGCATGTCGCTTGATGCCGGTGGGCACCTTACGCACGGGGCCAGACCCAACCAGTCGGGCAAGTGGTTCAACGCGGTGCAATACGGTGTGCGGCGCGACACGCTGGACATCGACTATGACCAGATCGAGGCACTGGCGCTGGAACACAAGCCCCGGATGATCATCGCGGGCGGCTCGGCCATTCCGCGTGTGATCGACTTTGCGCGCATCCGCGAGATTGCGGACAAGGTTGATGCCTGGGTGCTGGCCGATGTCGCGCACTTTGCCGGGCTGATTGCGGCAGGCGAATATCCCAACCCTTTCCCGCACGTGCATGTGGCCACCACCACCACGCACAAGACACTGCGCGGCCCCCGTGGCGGCATGATCCTGACCAATGACGAGGCGTTGGCGAAAAAGTTCAACTCGGCCATCTTTCCCGGCATTCAGGGTGGACCGCTGATGCATGTTATCGCGGCCAAGGCCGTTGCCTTTGGCGAAGCACTTGATCCGTCATTCAAAGCCTACCAGCAGCAGGTGATCCGGAACGCGCAGGCGCTCGCCGATCAGTTGCACAAGGGCGGGCTGGACACCGTCACCCATGGCACCGACACGCATCTGATGCTGGTTGATCTGCGGCCCAAAGGGGTCAAGGGCAACGCCACCGAAAAGGCGTTGGGGCGTGCACATATCACGTGCAACAAGAACGGCGTGCCGTTTGACGACGAAAAGCCGACGATCACGTCAGGCATCCGTCTGGGCAGTCCTGCGGGCACCACGCGCGGATTTGGTGAGGCCGAATTCCGTCAGATTGGCGACTGGATCATCGAAGTGGTCGACGGACTGGCCGCCAGTGGTGAAGACGGCAACGGGGCAATCGAGGACAAGGTACAGCGCGAAGTCGCGGCACTTTGCGCCCGCTTCCCTCTCTACCCCGGACTCTGATCGCCACCGCCGCCACCGTAACTTTTCAAAGCCCGCAGGATTTTCTTGCGGGTTTTTTTACTGTCTCTGTGCTTTGGCGATCGCTGGGGCATCGAACAGATCGTCATGCTCTTGCAGCTAACAAACCGTTTTGGTCGCCGCTCTGCATCAATTGCCCTGTTTGAGGTATCAGCAGCGGCGGCAATCCGATCAGTAATCCTCTCCCCCCTGTGTGGTTCAGTTCGAGTGCCAGGGCGGCGTGAGCAAGCGACGCCTGCATGGGTCAAGACACAGCCTCAAGCGACGGGCGGACATCGTCGCAGGGCCGCAGGCGGGATGGACCTGTCTGTCGACTGTGTGCGCAGCTTTGATCCGAAGTGACGCCGCGCGTCGGGGCGATGTCGGCACGCCATCAAGCAAGCAAGTTTATGTTGACCCGCGCCTGGCCTGTTGACCAACCGGTGCACAAACCCATGAAAAACCCCGCCTGCTTATGCAGACGGGGTCAATTCCGTGTTCACGCTGGCGAACGCTCAGGCGTTGGCGGCACGCGCCTTCATGATTTCTTTTTTCACCTTCAGGACGCTGGCGGACAGCTCGGCGTCTTTTGCCTTGGCCAGGAAGCCGTCCAGACCACCGCGGTGATCGACAGTGCGCAGCGCAGCGGCGGAAATCCGCATCTTGATGCCGCGGCCAAGCGATTCGGACTGCAACGTCACATCGTTCAGGTTCGGCAGAAACCGCCGACGGGTTTTATTGTTGGCGTGGCTGACATTGTTGCCAGTCATCGGGCCTTTACCGGTCAATTCGCATACACGCGACATGGCTCTTCCTCGTCATCTGTTGCGAGGGTCGGGCTCTCGCAAATATAAAAAGGGCACCGCTTGGCAGTACCCGGGAATCTGGTCTGGGCGTGAGTAGGCCCAAGGCCCGTCCGCGTCAACCCCCGACCGTGGGCACAAACGCCCAAAACGCCCCGCTAGCGGTCCAGGCGGGCGCGCACGAGTTCCTGAGCCGCAGCCGTCGGGGTCAAAGCACCTTGGGCCACCCTGGATGCCAGCGCATCCATGGCGAGGCGCACCTCCGGTGCCTCCAGTTGCGCCAGCAACGCCTGACGTACCTCCTCCTCGAACCAGTACCGTGCCTGCGCGGCACGGGTCGCGTCAAAGGCCCCTTGGGCCCGACGCCATTCCACAAGGGCCTGTATGTCGCGCCATGCCGCCTCCAGCCCCTCTTCGGCCAGCGCGGACACCAACATGGCACGGGGATACCCCTCGGGGTCCTGCGGACGCTTGCGCAACAGGCGCAACGCGCCCGCATAATCCGCACAGGTGCGTGTCGCCGCCGCCTTCAGATCGCCATCGGCCTTGTTGATCAGGATCATGTCCGCCATTTCCATGATGCCGCGTTTGACACCCTGCAACTCGTCGCCGCCCGCCGGGGCAAGCAGCAACAGAAACAGGTCCGCCATCTGTGCCACGACAGTCTCGGATTGCCCCACCCCCACGGTCTCGATCAGCACCACGTCAAACCCCGCGCCCTCGCACAACGCCACAGCCTCTCGGGTGCGACGCGCAACACCGCCCAGATGCGTGCGGCTGGGCGAGGGGCGGATAAAGGCACCCGCCTCCCGGCTCAGGCGATCCATCCGGGTCTTGTCGCCCAGGATCGACCCGCCCGAGCGGGCCGAACTTGGATCAACCGCCAGAACCGCCACACGCAGCCCCTGCCCGATCAGCATCATCCCGAACGCTTCGATAAAGGTCGACTTGCCCACTCCCGGCGTACCCGAAAGACCAATGCGCAGGGCCTGACGGTCGCGCGGCAAGGCTGCGATCACCTCGGCCCCCTGCGCCTGATGATCCGCGCGGGCACTTTCCACCAGCGTGATCCCACGGGCCAGCGCCCGGCGTTCGCCGCGCGCAATCCGGTCTGCAAGATCGGTGGTGTCCATGGCCTGCTCCCCTCGTCGCCCCGGTTCTGTGCAACGGCGGACGAAATGTCCAGTGTTGGCGCGGACCATCACATCGGCCATAAGCACGCCCATGACGGTCATCCTCCCCATCGACGCGATCCTGCCGGACCTGATCGACATATTGCGCAGCACAGGCCGCGCGGTGCTGCAAGCGCCACCGGGCGCGGGCAAAACCACGCGCGTGCCTCTCGCCATGCTGGACGCGGGGCTGACCCGGGGCAAGATCCTGATGCTGGAACCCCGCCGCCTTGCCACACGCGCGGCCGCCGACCGCATGGCCGCCACCTTGGGCGAAAAGACCGGGCAAACCGTCGGCTATCGCATCCGTGGCGACAGTGCCGTCAGCAAGGACACCCGGATCGAAGTCGTCACCGAAGGGATCCTGACCCGGATGCTGCAGGACGCCCCGGACCTGCCCGGAATCGGTGCCGTGATTTTTGACGAATTCCACGAACGCTCGCTCAACGCGGACCTTGGGCTCGCGTTGTGTCTCGAAGTAGCGGAGGCGCTGCGCGACGACCTGATCCTGCTGGCCATGTCCGCCACTCTGGATGCCGGGCCTGTGGCCCACGTCATGCGGGCCCCCATCCTCACCAGCGCGGGCAAAAGCTTCGACGTCACGCCGCACTGGCTGCCAAAACCGCTGCCCAGAGAGAAACGGTTCGAGGCGGCAATGGCCGACCTCATCCTGCACGCGCTTGGCGCAGCCGAAGGGTCCCTGCTGGCCTTCCTGCCGGGCGAGGGCGAAATCCGTCGCACGCTTGCCCTGATCGAACCGCAGCTGCCAAAAGGCACAACCGCACATCCCCTTTTCGGAGCCATGGATTTCAAAGCCCAGCGGGCTGCGATTACCCCGTCGGACCAGCGCAAGATCGTGCTTGCCACCTCTATTGCCGAAACCTCGCTCACCATCCCCGATATCCGCATCGTGGTCGATGGCGGGCGGTCGCGCCGCGCACAGTTCGATGCGGCCTGCGGCATGTCACGGCTGATCACCGAACGGGTCACACGCGCCGAAGCCATTCAACGTGCGGGCCGCGCAGGCCGGGTCGCACCCGGTGTCGCCTACAAGCTCTGGACCAAAGGCGAAGACGGCGCCCTCGCCGCCTTTCCACCGCCCGAAATCTCCAGCGGAGACCTTGCCGGTTTCGCCCTTGAACTGGCGCTGTGGGGGGGTGAAGACTCGCTGCGCTTTGTGACCGCGCCCCATCCCGGACGACTGGCCGAAGCGCGCGCCCTGTTGCAAATGCTCGGGGTGCTGGACGCAGCGATGCGCATCACCGATCACGGCCGCACTCTGGCGCGTCAGCCCCTGCACCCGCGCCTTGCGCACATGCTGGTGACGGCCGGAGCACAATCTGCCACGCTCGCGGCCTTGCTGGCAGACCGCGACCCCCTGCGCAATCGCGGCACTGACCTGGCCCTGCGCCTGCGGGCCATCAACGACCCAAACAGCTTTGCGGATGCCCATCGCGGCGCCATCGCGCGGATCCGGGATGAGGCAAGGCGCCTCAAACGCGCAGCGACAGACCAACCGAAACTGACGCTCGGCGAAATGGCCGCCCTTGCCTATCCCGACCGCGTCGGCTTGCGCCGGGCCGGCGATGCGCCACGCTATGTGCTGTCGGGGGGCAAGGGCGCGATCCTGCCACAGGGTGACACACTGTCAGGCCATCGCCTTATTGTGGCCACAGACCTTGACGGAGATCCGCGCGAGGCGCGCATCAGACAGGCGGCGGCACTCGACGAAACCTCTCTGACGGCACTGTTCGGCGATCAGATCAAACGGCAAAACACCTGCCTCTGGTCCAGGCGCGACCGCGCGGTTCTGGCGCGCAGGCGACGCAGCTTTGGTGCACTGATACTGGACGATCAGCTTTGGGCCAAAGCCCCGGACGAGGACGTCGCACGGGCGATGCTGGACGGTGTGCGCGAGTTGGGGCTGAAACCCTCGCGCCGCGCCCGTCGCCTCATGGCGCGCGCCGCCATGATGGGTGAGGATTTCCCGGACCTCTCCAGCGCGCGGCTGATGGACACCCTCGATCACTGGCTGCTCCCGCACCTCACCGGTGTGCGCAACGCCAACGACTGGAAAGCCTTCGACATCCTGCCCGCCCTGCAGGCCCATCTGGGATGGGACAACATGCAGCGGCTCGACCGCACGGTACCGGGTCACTTTCAAACGCCACTGGGACGCAAAGTCGCCATCGACTATGACGCAGCGACCCCGGGCATCAGTGTGCGACTGCAGGAAATGTTCGGCGTCACACAGCACCCGATGGTGGGCCGGACACCATTGCAGCTCACCCTTCTGTCCCCCGCACAACGCCCGATCCAGATCACGTCAGACCTGCCGCGGTTCTGGGCGACATCCTATCAGGATGTGCGCAAGGACATGCGCGGCCAATACCCCAAACACCCCTGGCCCGAAGACCCGACACAAGCCAACCCCACCTTGCGCGCCAAAGCACGCAAGTAAGGCGCGCGGGCGGCGCATCGTCCATCTTCTCTGATTTCAGAAATCCTGGGGGGAGTCCGAAGGACGGGGGGCAAAGCCCCCCGAACCATGGCGTCGCCGTCAGGCGCCGTTTGGATAACGCAACACGCGCAGCATCCATTTGATCAAAACCCCCGAATCACCCCCACGATCCGTGGTGATCGCCTGCCCGGTCGACGCGCTCAAATCCGTGGTTGCCGAAAAAATCGCGCAGGCCCTGAATCATGTCCGCCGTGCCACGGCCTTTTGCCATGCTGTCATGCCAGGCCAGGGCTGCCGACAACGCGGGCACCGGCTGCCCCGCAAGGGCGGCGGCGGCCACCACCCGGCGCAACGACGGCACCAAAACGCGCATCCGCTCCGCCATCGCAGGCGCAAGGATCATGTGGCCGTGCGGCAATTTGGTGCGGAAGGCGTCGGCAAACTCATCCAGCAGAACCGAACGGATGATACAGCCCGCCCGCCAGATTTCAGCGATACGTGCCATGTCCAGCGACCACCCGAATTCTTCGGACGCCGCCGACAATACACGAAACCCCTGCGCATGCGCCAATATGCGTCCCGCCAACAGCGCATCGGCCAATTCATCCTCGCGCGGCGGCGTCTCTGCCGGGGTGCCGTGGCCCAGCAGGCCTTCGGCATCCATCCGAGTGGCCTTTTGCGAGGACCATCCCCGCGCACCCACGGCCGCCTCGATGGCCGAAGCCGACTGACCCAGTTTCAGCGCTTCCACCACGGTCCAGCGCCCGGTGCCTTTCTGCCCGGCGGCATCAAGGATCATCTCGATCATCGGCTTGCCGGTTTCGCTGTCCACCGCTTCCAGAACGCTCTGGGAAATCTCGACAAGGTAGGACGCAAGCGGACCGTCCCTCCAGCGGCCAAACATCGCCCCTATGTCTGCAGGGGTCATCCCGGCCATGTCACGCTGCACCCCGTAAACCTCTGCGATCATTTGCATATCGGCGTATTCGATACCGTTGTGGACCGTCTTGACAAAGTGCCCCGCGCCATCCGGGCCGACATGGGCCACGCAGGGATCGCCCTCGAACCTGGCGGCGATTGCCTCGGCCATCGGGCGGAACTGATCCCATGCGTGATCCGACCCGCCAACCATCATCGACGGCCCGTGGCGGGCGCCCTCTGCCCCGCCCGACACCCCCATGCCGACAAAATGCACGCCCGTTCCGTCCAGCCTGTCCGTGCGCGCGCGGGTATCATTGAAATCGGCATTGCCACCGTCGATGATGGTGTCTCCATGCTCCAGAAACGGGCGGACATCGTCGATCATCGCATCCATCGGCGCGCCCGAAGGGATCATGAACAAAATGGTGCGCGGCGCTTTTATGGCGTTCACAAAGTCGGCCAGCTCCTCATGGCCGGTGACAGTGCCCGCCAACCCCTCGGCCTCGCCCAGAAACGGCTTGATCCAGTCGCTTTCGCGGTTCGAGACAGCCACGTCAAATCCCTGTTCGGCCAGGTTCAGCGCCAGCGCACTGCCCATCGTGCCCAAACCGTAAACACCGATATCCGCTGCCATGGCCGCGCCCCTTGTCCTGTGCATCAGGCACCGACCATAGATGGCGCGCCAACAGGCGCAAGGTTATCGCCGGATTTCCCGCAGGCTCAGCCCAGGCGGCCTTGCGCGGCCCTTTTCGACTGACTTGATCAGGTCGCGCATCCGGGTGTTGAGCGGCGCCCGCCGCCCGAAGCGATCCGCCGGATGCAGGACCGCGTCCTGCAGCGCGTCGATTTCAGTGGTGCGGCCCTGTTTCAGGTCCATCCCACATGGGCGAACGCGCCTGAGCATCAATGGTCAGCTTGCTGGCCGCGATCACCCGGAGCAGGGGCGCCGGCAAACGCAGGAAGTGCGGAATGAGGTGCGGCGGGGCCGCTGTGGTCTTGGCGGGCGTGATCCGGGCGGCCTTTTCAGTAGTCGCAGTGCCTCGCGCATCTGATCGGCCATCAGGCGGCGTCAGGCGCGGTCCTGCACTTGTTCAGGCAGCGGCATGCGTGCCAGCGCGTTCACCTCATGTGCGAAATTGATCAGCAGCTTGCCCCATTGCACCGCCTCGATATCGTGCACCGAATGCCATCGCTGGCGCCGATGCGACAGGTCAGGCAGTGGCCCTGCCTCGGCCAGAACAGCGCGCAGGGTTGCCGCATTTGCCATGCCGTTTTGCAGACTGACGACCTGAGCCGCAGGTGCATGTTGGCCGATCAAACATGCGATCGCTTCGGTATCACCACAGTCGCGCAGACCAGAACCAGATCGGCCCCTGCCAGCGCAAGTCCCGGATCATCCGACAACCCGATATCGCGCACCCTCACGTCCATTCCCGCAAAATCCGGAAGACGCAGACCGTGAAGGTCGACGGCCCTGATAACCCGGTTGCGGCCAGAAACTGCACCTCGGACCCGGCGTGCGCCAACGCGCCACCGACAAGGCAGCCGATGCTGCCCGCGATCCGCGGCCCGCTCATCGGCTTACACGCCGAGACACCAGCGCATGATGGCTTTTTGCGCATGCAGGCGGTTCTCGGCTTCGTCAAAGATCACCGAATGGGCCCCGTCCATGACCTCGGACGTGGCTTCGTCATCGCGGTGCGCGGGCAGGCAATGCATGAACAGGCTGTCCGGCCCTGCCTGGGCCATGAGATCGGCGTTGACCTGATAGCCGCGCAACTGGTTATGCCGCCGCTCGCGCGCGGATTGCGGGTCGTGCATCGACACCCACGTGTCGGTGACCACAAGGTCCGCGCCCGCCACAGCCTCGTGCGGATTGCGGACGGTGGTGTACATGCCATCAAGGCTGCGTTCCGGATCAAGCGGTTCGGGGCCGGTAAAGACGAGATCGAAGTCGAACTGTCTGGCCGCGTGGGCAAAGCTGGCAAAGACATTGTTGCCATCGCCGGACCATACGACTTTCTTGCCCTTGATGGGGCCGCGGTGTTCCTCGAACGTCATCACGTCGGCCATGATCTGGCACGGATGCGTGCGATTGGTCAGCCCGTTGATCACGGGAACGGAGGCATGTTCGGCCATCTCCAGCAGCGTCGCCTCTTCAAAGGTGCGGATCATGATCAGGTCGACGTAACGTGACAGCACGCGGGCGGTGTCGGCAATTGTCTCGCCATGACCCAGTTGCATGTCGCTGCCCGAAAGCACCATGGTCTGTCCGCCCATCTGGCGCACGCCCACGTCAAAGGACACGCGGGTGCGGGTCGACGGCTTTTCAAAGATCAGCGCAACCATGTGCCCGGCCAGCGGCTGGTCGTCGTCCGGCGTGCCCCTGGGGCGATTTGCGCGGGCCTGTTTCATGGATTGGGCGTTGTCGATGATCCGGCGCAGATCAACGGGGTCGGTGGTGTGAATGTCGAGGAAGTGGGTCATAACTGTATCTCTTTTAGGCAGAGCGCCGGGGGGCTGTCCGCTCATCGTCCAATGTTCTTGAACCAATGGCGAAAAATGGACAATCCCCCGCGGGTTTTTCTAGATCAGAGAAGAACTCAGGCGGCCAGTGCCGTCGCCGCCCTGTCGAGCCGGTCAACCGCCTCCGCGATCTCTTCATCCGTGATGGTCAGCGGGGGCAGCAGGCGGATCGTGTTGTCCGCCGCCGGGACGGTCAGCACGTGCTGGACATACCCCGCCGCGACGACGTCCGTATTGGTCGCCTTGCATTTGAGACCGATCATCAGGCCCTGCCCGCGCACGCTGTCAAAGACATCGGGATGCGCAGCGACCAGACCTTCGAGCTTTTGGCGCAGGCTGCCTGCCTTGCGATTCACTTCGCCCAGAAACTCCGGCGTGTTCACGATGTCCATCACCGCACTGCCGACCGCGCAGCCCAGAGGGTTGCCGCCATAGGTCGACCCGTGGGTGCCCGCCGTCATGCCGCTGGCGGCGTTTTCCGTGGCCAGAACGCAGCCAAGGGGAAATCCGCCGCCGATGCCCTTGGCCACCATCATGATATCGGGTTCGATCCCGGCCCATTCATGCGCAAACAGACGGCCTGTGCGGCCGACGCCGCATTGCACCTCGTCCAGGATCAGCAGGATGCCATGTTCATCGCAGATGTCGCGCAAGCCCTTCAGGCACTGATCGGGCAGCGGAATGATACCCCCTTCGCCCTGCACCGGCTCGATCATGATCGCCGCCGTGTTGTGGGTGATCGCGGGTGCGATCGCCTCGTGATCTCCAAAGGGCAGGTGCACAAAGCCCGGCAACAGCGGCCCGAACCCTCTGGTCATCTTTTCCGAGCCCGCAGCCGCGATGCCCGCCGCGGAGCGGCCGTGGAAACTGCCCGAAAAGGTGATGATCTCGGTGCGGCCCGGCTGGCCTTTTTCGTACCAGTATTTGCGCGCCATCTTGACGGCGAGTTCGCAGGCCTCTGTGCCTGAGTTGGTGAAGAACACCGTATCGGCGAAGGTCGCGTCCACCAGCCTGTCCGCCAATGCCTCTTGCTGCGGGATATGGTACAGATTGGATGTGTGCCAGAGCGCACCGGCCTGCGCCGTCAGCGCCTCTGTGAGAACCGGGTTGGCATGGCCCAGCGCATTCACCGCGATGCCGGCACCCATGTCCAGAAAACGTCGTCCGTCCGCCTCGATCAGCCATGAGCCTTCGCCTTTGACAAAGCTGAAAGGAGCGCGGTTATAGGTCGGCAGAACGGAAGCGATCATCTTGATCATCCTTTTGGGGGCTCATGGACTGCTTTGGTGCATGAGCCATGGAGCAGGGTCAACAAAATTGAGAGACAGGGTGCGTGCGCGCACGCGGGATCGTTCGCAGCCCTAGCTGCGTCGTGCGTTTCGTCGGAAAGATACGCGCGTGATCATGCCGGGTTTCTAGCGCGGCCTGCCCGCCTGTGCCACCTCTTTCTGCTTGCGCGTCCCGGCAAAGCGGCGCACGTGCCGCCCATGTATTCCGCCAAAGCCCACAACCCCGCGCTGGCCGCGACGCTGATCGCCGTGGCCTGTGCCTTTATCGCGGCCACGACGTTGATCGCAAAAACGCTGGCGACGGCGCAATTCGGCACGCCGATGCACCCGTTCCAGATTGTGTTCGGGCGGTTCCTTTTTGCTTTCCTGGCATTTGCCGGTGCGTCCATGGTGTTGCGCCCGACCCTGCAGCGCCCGCATTTGGGATTGCATGTGGCGCGCACGCTGGGCGGTTGGGCTGGCCTGACGCTGATGTTTGCAAGCGTCGCCCATATCCCGCTTGCAGATGCGACGGCGATTTCCTTTCTGAACCCGGTGTTCGGCATGATCTTTGCGATCCCGCTGCTGGGCGAAAAAGTCGGCAAATGGCGGTGGGGTGCAGCTTTGATCGCTCTTGTCGGTGCGCTGATCCTGCTGCGCCCCACCCCGGACAGCTTTCAGCCTGCCGCCCTGCTGGCCCTCGGGGCCGCCGTGATCCTGGGGTTCGAGTTGAACATCATCAAGATACTGACCCGGCGCGAGAACCCGTTTTCGATCCTGCTGGTCAACAATGCCATCGGGGTCGGGATCGCAAGCCTGGCGGTCATGTGGGTCTGGATCTGGCCGACACCGGCCCAATGGGCCCTGATGGCCGCGCTGGGATGTGCGATGGCCGTGGCACAAACCTGTTTCGTGAATGCGATGGCGCGTGCGGATGCCAGCTTTGTCGCGCCCTTCACCTATGGCACCCTGATCTTTGCAGCATTCTATGACGTTTTGTTCTACAATGTGGTGCCGGACAGCGTCACGGTATTCGGGGCCGGCGTGATCCTTGCAGGTGCCCTTTTGCTGGCCTGGCGCGAAGGGCGGCGCGCGCGGCCAGAACATCACCATGATCCCTTGTAACTTTGGCGCGCGCCATTAGAATACCGCGCTGACACGAAATTTCGGGCGGCCCCGGTGACTGGGCCGCCTTTTAGCTAAGAAAGCCTGCCGATGTCCTGGACTGACGAGCGCGTTGAACTTCTCAAGAAGATGTGGGGCGAAGGCCAGTCGGCCAGCCAGATCGCAAAGGAGTTGGGTGGCGTGACCCGAAATGCCGTGATCGGCAAGGTGCACCGTTTGGGCCTGTCCAACCGCGCAGGCAGCGGGGCCAGCGCCGCCAAGGCCGACGCCAAGGCCAAACCGGCCCCCAAGGCCGAAGCAAAACCCAAGCAACCCCAGCTCAAGACCGAGCCCGCGATCAAGCCCGTGCCCGCAGGAGAGGCCAAGCCTAATCTGCCGGCCCGCAAGCAGATCATTCCCGCGGGCCAGCCCTTGCCGCCACAACCCTCGGCCAACGAAATCAGCCCCGAGGCGCTGGCCAAGGTCAATGAGGTCGAAAAGAAATCCAAGAAGATCAGCCTGATGGAACTGACCGAACGCACCTGCAAATGGCCCGTGGGTGATCCGGCCACCGAGAATTTCTGGTTTTGCGGTCTGCCCGTTCAACAGGGCAAACCCTATTGCGAGGCCCATGTGGGCGTCGCCTTTCAGCCCATGTCGTCGCGCCGCGACCGGCGCCGCTGATCCTGCCCAGGCAGGACGCGTCCGCCAGGTGCGGTGCGCCAAAGCGGCAGAGCCTTTGCCGTCACGCCCTGTTGCGGTGCCTTGGGTCACTGAAGCGCCAGCGGGTTACAACTGACGTTGAAACATTGTTCAACGCAGGTGTGAGTTGTGCGTGTGCCGGACGCATGACAGGAAGGCACTCAACACCGACCTAACCCGAAAGTCCCGCGATGATCGACGTGCCTCCCTCTCCTCCACGCGCTGCGGATGTTCTTGCCGCGCGTCTCTTTGATGCGGGATGCCGACATGCGTTTGGCATGCCGGGGGGCGAGGTCTTGACCCTTGTGGATGCGCTGGAACGTGCCGGAATCCGGTTTATTCTGTGCAAGCACGAAAACGCCGCCGCCTTCATGGCCGAGGGCGCGTGGCACCGCACCGGTGCGCCCGGCATTCTGGTGGCCACGGTGGGCCCCGGCGCGCTGAACGGAGTGAACGCGGTGGCCAATGCCCATCAGGATCGGGTGCCGCTGATTGTTCTGGCAGGCTGTGTCGATGCGGACGAGGCCCAGACCTACACGCATCAGGTGCTGGACCAGACACAGGTGTTTCGCCCCATTACGAAAGCGACGTTCACCCTCAGCAGCGGGTCGGCCCATGTGATCGCCGACAAGGCTGTTGCCATCGCCACCGAAGGCCGTCCCGGGCCAGTGCATGTCGACGTGCCTATCACGGTGGCCGTCACGCCGGTGGCGCCTCAGATCCCCGTGCGGCGCGCGGTGGCGGCCCCCGTGGTGCCAGCACCTGCGCAACTGGATGAAATGCGCGCCCACCTTGCCCGCGCCGAACGCCCTGTCCTGATTGTCGGGGTCGACGCCCTGACCCAGGGGTACGACACCCGTCGCATTGATATTTCCGAACCATTGCGCCGCTTTGTCGAAACCTTCAACGTGCCTGTGATCACCACCTACAAAGCCAAGGGCCTGCTGGCCGAAGATCACCCCCTCGCACTGGGAGGCGCCGGTCTGTCGCCCAAGGCAGACGACATCCTGGTGCCACTGGTCCAGCGGGCCGATCTGATCATCGGGCTTGGCTATGACCCGATCGAGATGCGCACAGGCTGGCGGGATTTCTATTTTCCCGGCATCCAGACCATGATCGACATCACCGCAGAGCCAAATCACCACTACATGCATCAGGCAAGCCTCAATGCCATCGCGGATTGCGGTGCAACTATGCTGGCGATGAGCGAGGGCGTAACGCCCCGCGCCACATGGACAAACGGCGAAGTGGAGAAGGCCAGGGCCGATCTGGCAGCAGCATTTCCGTCAGATGACGACTGGGGGCCTGCCGGCATTATCGACACCTGCCGCAACGTGTTGCCGCGCGACACCATTGCCACCGCTGACAGTGGCGCGCACCGCATCCTGCTCAGCCAGATGTGGCAATGCTGCGAGCCGCGCGGGTTACTTCAGTCTTCGGCCCTGTGCACCATGGGCTGTGCCATACCGCTCGCCATGGGCGCGCATGTGGTCGATGCGGATCGCACGGTTGTCAGCTTTTCGGGCGATGCGGGTTTCCTGATGGTCGCAGGAGAACTCGGCACGGCCGCCGAACTGGGCCTCAGGACCATCATTGTGGTCTTTGTGGACGCCTCGCTGGCCCTGATCGAGCTGAAACAGCGTCAACGGCAGCTTGGCAACGCGGGTGTGGATTTTGCGCGCCACGACTTTGCCGCCATCGGCCAGGCCTTTGGCGGCGCAGGCCACACCGTAACGACACGCGCCCAATTGCAGGACGCACTGGAGGCCGCGCAAAACAGCCAGACCTTCAGCGTGATCGCCTGCGTGATCGAGCGGGGGGCCTATGACGGACGCATCTGAACCCGGGGCACTTGACGGCGTCTTTGTCCTTGATCTGTCGCGTATTCTGGCGGGGCCGACGGCCACGCAGTTGCTGGGCGACCTGGGGGCCACTGTCATCAAGGTCGAAAACCCCAAGACCGGCGGTGACGATACGCGCGCATGGGGGCCGAACTATGCCATCGGTGCCGACGGCCAGCCGACTGACCTGTCGGCCTATTTCATGGCCGCCAACCGCAACAAACAATCCATCGCCGTCGATATCTCGACCGCCGAAGGGCAAGGCATCCTGCGCCAGCTTGCGGCCCGTGCCGATGTGGTGGTTGAAAACTACAAACCCGACGGTCTCGTAAAATACGGGCTGGATCACGCCACCTTGCGTGCCGCGCATCCCGGTCTCGTCTATTGCTCCATCTCGGGTTATGGCCAGACCGGGCCGAACCGCGATCTGCCGGGCTACGACCTGATGGCACAGGGCTATGGCGGCATCATGTCGCTGACCGGCGAGCCGGACGGCGCGCCGATGAAGGTGGGGGTCGGGATCGCGGACGTGATGTGTGGAATGTATGCCACCGTCGGCATTCTGGCCGCCTTGCGCCACCGGGACCGGACCGGCGCGGGGCAGCACATTGATCTGGCCCTTGTGGATGCGCAGATGGCATGGCTGATCAATGAGGGGTGCAACTTTCTGACCTCGGGCGACGTGCCGGAACGGCGCGGCAACGCGCATCCCAATATCGTCCCCTATGATACCTTTGCCGCCAGCGACGGCCATCTGCTGATCGCCGTTGGCAATGACGCGCAATTTGTGCGGTTCTGCGATGCCATCGGTGCCGCCGAATTGGCGCAAGACCCGCGTTACGGGACAAACCTCGATCGAATCCGGAACCGCGAAACCCTGATCCCGGCCCTGCGCGCCATTCTTGCGGGTTTCAGCAAGGCTGACATCCTCGCCAGATTACAGGACGTCAAGGTGCCGTGCGGACCGATCAACACTGTGGCAGAGGCACTGGAGTCCGATCAGGCCAAGGCGCGCGCAACAGTCGTCGACGTCGCCTGCCGCGATGTTGCTGCCGGCCACGTCCGGCTGCTGGCCAACCCGCTCAAGTTTTCGGCGACCCCGGTGCGCTATGACCGCGCGCCCCCACGGTTCGGGCAGGACACCGACGTCGTTCTGGCGACCATAAAAGCCCACGACAGGCAAGACCCGGATCAATAGCCCAAGCGCTTTGGCTGAAAACCGCCATTTATGGTCCCGGACGCTGAAATCTTGCTCACGAAACCGCTGTTCACCCTTCACGTGTGCGTGTGAGGTCCGCGCAATGGGTCCCAAGACAGACCAGATGCGTTAGACCGATACGCAGTTAATTCGATAAAAGGTGATCCGCCCATGATGCTCGACATTTGCCAATCTCCCGTCAGTCTGGAGGAGCCCTTGCTTGTATCCGAATGGAACGGAATGATCCGGGCCTTTCTGGCGCACGGCACGGCGACGCCGACCCATCTGGGCGCAGTTCTAGCAGGTGCGCCTGAATTTGCGATGGGCCATGCGGCCAAGGGCCTGTTTTCCCTGATGATGGGACGCAGGGAGCTGAATGCGGTGGCGCGCGAGGCAGGTCAGGCGGCCGTTTCGGCGCTGGCGGCATCCGGCGGCAACACCCGCGAGCGGCTTTGGGTCCGGGCCCTCGGTGAATGGCTGGATGGGCGGCCTTCGGGGGCTGTCGCGGCGATGGAGCGCGTCCTTGTCGACCACCCGACCGATACGCTTTCGGCCAAGGTTAGCCACGCCATCCGCTTTATCCTCGGGGATGGTGTGGGCATGCGAACATCCATCGAGAACATTCTGGACGCCCACAAAGGCCACGATCTGGAAGGATATGTGCTTGGGTGTCACGCCTTTACCCTCGAAGAAACGGGCGACTATGACGCGGCCGAAGCGGCGGGCCTGAAGGGTCTGCAACTGGCGGGTGACGATGCCTGGGGGCTGCACGCCGTGGCCCACGTCTATGACATGACCGCGCGCCCGGATCACGGAATTGCGCTGATTGAAAACAACTGTTCGGCCTGGGATCACTGTAACAATTTCCGCTACCATGTGTGGTGGCACAAGGCGCTGCTGCATCTGGACCGGGGCGAAAATGACATCGTGCTGGCGATCTATGACGATCAGGTGCGCGCCGACAAGACAGATGATTACCGGGACATGGCCAACGCGACATCCTTGCTGATGCGCCTGGAGATGGAAGGCATGAATGTCGGTCACCGATGGGTCGAGCTTGCCGACTTTGCCCAGAACCGGACCGACGACGGGTGCCTCGTTTTTGCCGATCTGCATTACATGCTGGCGCTTAGCGCCGCGGGGCGAACCGAGGCCAGGTCCGCGATGGGGGCCCGGTATGCACGCGATGCGGCGCGCACTGGCGAGATGCCGGCCCGCGTCGCCAATCCGGGCAAGGCAGCCCTTGCCGGTCTTAACGCCTTTTCCGAAGGCCGCTATGATCAGGCGTTCCAGAACCTCGCGGCGGCCCGCCCAGGCATGCAATCCATCGGGGGCAGCCACGCCCAGCGCGATGTGTTCGAGCGGATGACCATCGACGCAGGCCTGCGCGCGGGCATGGTCGATGCGACCGAAACGCTGATCGAAGAGCGGATCGCGCGGCGGGCAGGCGCAATGGACCGGTTTTCGATCACCCGTCTGGCCAGCATCAGCGACGCGCGGCGGATTCCGGCGCAATAGCGCGCCTGCGCACCACACCAAACCTCGCGTGAAGCGAGACTCTTGAACCAAAGAAGAATAAAGACCGGCCATGACATTTGCCGACCCTGCTCAAACCACCGCAGCGCCTGCTGCCGCAGCCTCCGCATCGCCTGTGCGGGTGCGCGATATCCGTTTGGATTTTTTCCGCGGCATTGCGATGTTCATCATCCTGATTGCGCACACGCCGGGCAATTTCCTGACATCCTGGATCCCGGCACGCTGGGGCTTTTCGGATGCAACCGAAATCTTTGTATTCTCTTCGGGCATGGCCAGCGCGATCGCATTCGGACGGGCATTCGAGACGGCAGGATGGCGCATGGGCACAGCACGCGTCACCTTTCGCGTCTGGCAGGTCTATTGGGCGCATGTGGGCCTCTTCTTTGCCACGCTGGCGCTGGTGTCGTTCCTGACCACCCTCGAATGGGAGGGGACGCGCAACTATCTGGGTCAGCTCAACCTGTGGCGGTTTTACGTCGAAACGGACACCGGCACCGTCACCGACCTGATCCTGCGGTTCATGACGTTGCGCTATGTGCCGAATTATTTCGACATTCTGCCCATGTATCTGGTCGTGCTTCTGATGATGCCGATCATCATGGCATTGTCGCGCATCAACCTGTGGCTGGTGGCAGCGTTCATGGCGCTGACCTGGGCCTTTGGCCAGTCAGCGCTGACCGGAACGCTCGGCCTGCCCCACCTGGCGCTTCCGGCCGATCCGTCCTCGGACAGGACATGGTTTTTCAACCCGTTCGGCTGGCAACTGGTCTTTTTTACCGGCTTTGCCTTCATGCGGGGATGGATTCCGAAACCGCCGGTAAACCCGGCCCTGATCGGGATTGCGCTGTTCATCGTGCTGGCCAACATTCCTCTGTCCAATATCGGAGTGCGCGAGTTGGGCTTTGACTGGGCACGCGGCTGGCGCAGTGACAATCAGGCGTGGATCACCAAATCCGACTTCGGCATTCTGCGCTATGTTCACTTCCTTGCGCTGGCTTACCTCATGTGGGTGCTGGCCGGCGACAAGGGGGGCCGCATCCGCGCAGGTGCCGGGACCCTTGGCCGCATCTGGGACCCCGTTTTGCAGGTCATCCTCAAGGTCGGGCAGCAGTCCCTCGCCGTTTTTGTCGTGTCGATGTTCACCGCCCGCGTCATGGGCTTTGCCATGGATGTGCTGGGACGCGAAACCGGCACGGTTTTGGTCGTGAACCTTGTCGGCGCTTGTGTGCTGATTGCGACCGCCTATACGGCCGGCTGGTTCAAATCGAACCCGTGGAAGAAGGTGCCCGCCTGATGCTGCGCCGCGAATTCCTTGCCAGCCTCGCGGTCCTTGCCGCCGCCCCGCGCAGGTCGTGGGCGCAGGACGCCAGTGCCGAACCGGGGCTGCAACTGGGGGACGCGAAACCCTTTGCCGCGTCGGACGTGACAGAGATGGCGCGCGACATGGCCGCGCGCGACTATGCGCCCCGCCCCCTGATACCCAAGGCATGGCGCGACCTGACCTATGACCAGTACCGCAAGATCTGGTTCGACAGCCGCAACGCCCTTTGGGAAGGGACTGACGCGGCGCAACGCGTGGATGTGTTCCCGCCCGGACTCTACTTTCCGCAAGCCATCCGCACCTATGTGGTCGAGGGCGATCAGGCCCGTCCGATGATGTTCGACATGGACGTGTTCGACACCACCGACAAGTTCCCGCAGGTGCCGATTGACGACACGCTTGGCTATTCCGGCCTGCGCCTGCGCGCCGAATTGCGCCAGCCCGGCATCTACGAGGAATACGCCGTCTTTCAGGGGGCGAGTTACTTTCGTGGCATCGGAACGGGCGACATCTATGGCCTGTCCGCGCGTGGGCTGGCGCTCAAGACCGGTGATCCGATGGGCGAGGAGTTTCCGGACTTTACCCATTTTTGGCTGGAACGCCCCGCGCCGGGTGCCGCCAGGATCGTCCTGCACGCGCTGCTCGACAGCCCGTCCTGTACAGGCGCATACCGGTTCGAGATCATGCCCGGTCAGCCCTTGGCCATGGAGGTCGAGGCCGAGATTTTCGCGCGCGCACCGTTGACCCATGTCGGCATCGCGCCATTGACCTCGATGTTCCTGTTTGACGACACGGATCGCCAGCGCTTTGATGATTTCCGCCCGGCCGTGCACGACAGTGACGGGCTGATGATCCACAACGGAGGCGGCGAGGTGATCTGGCGACCGTTGTCCAATCCGAAGACCCTCCAGATTTCGGCATTTGGCGACAACAACCCGCGCGGCTTTGGCCTGATGCAGCGCGCGCGGCAGTTCGATGACTTCAACGATCTTGAGGCGCTTTACCATCGCCGTCCGGGCCTGTGGGTCACACCGGGCGAAGGCTGGGGACGCGGCAATGTCCAACTGGTCGAAATCCCTGCCGATCTTGAGATTTATGACAATATCGTTGCCTATTGGCGTCCGTCCGACGACATCCTGCCGGGCGCGTCTCACCGGATGACGTACCGGCTTGACTGGGGCAGCGATCCGGCCCCCAAGGCGGCCATGCCGCTGCGCGTTCTCAACACCGCCGCAGGCGGGCGACCCGAGGGCGGGCGCATCTTTGCCATCGACTTTGAAAACGCGGACCACGTGCCCGCCGACCTCGGTCAGATCGAGCGCCTCGTGCGTGTTTCTTCCGGTGAAGTGAGCGAAGGGATCATCCAGCGCAATCCCGCAACCGGCGGTCCGCGCCTCGCGTTCGCCTTCACCCCCGGAGAGGCAACATGGGCAGAATTCCGCGCCCAGTTGCGTCTGGATGGCGCGGCCCTGAGTGAAGTGTGGCTCTACCGGTGGACCCGGTCGTGAACCGGCATCACCATATGCCGCCACGGGCACCGTTGGCGATGCCGGAACAGGATTTTGCCGCCGCGCCGGATGTCGCGGTGTCACCGCCCGCCCGGCGGAACCCTGTCTGGCGGATTGCGGTGTTTGCCCCTGCCCTGCTGACGACCGGCCTGCTGATCTGGGGGCTGCATGGTCTTTTTGCGTCCTCGGGCATGAGCACGCTTGAATATGTCCTGCTCACCCTGATCGGGCTGACATTTGTCTGGGTCACGCTGGCTGTGTCTACCGTGACCGTGGGGCTTGTCGGGCGGCTTGACCCGACGCGGGACGCACCGTTGGCGAGGCCGATGGATGTTGCCCTGCTGGTGCCCGTCTACAATGAAACGCCGTGGGATGTGTTTGGCAATGCGGCGGCCATGCTGAACGATCTCGAACGGCAAGGCGGCGGTCACCGTTACAGCCTGTTCGTGCTGTCCGACACCCGTGATGATGCGATCGCCGCACAGGAATGGCAGGCGTTCGAGGCCCTCGGATCTTCTGCTCCGTTCCCCGTTCATTACCGCCGTCGCCCCGACAATCGGGACCGCAAGGTCGGCAACCTGCTCGACTGGATCACCGGCTGGGGTGCGGCATTCGAGGCCATGGTGGTGCTGGACGCCGACAGCCTGATGTCAGGGCGCGCCATTGACCAGCTGGCCTGTGAACTGGCGGCAGATCCGCAAACCGGCCTGATCCAGAGTTGCCCGCAACTGATCGGGGCCAACACCCTGTTTGCGCGGATGCAGCAGTTTTCCAACGTCGCCTACGGCTGGCTGCTGGCTGAGGGGCTGGCCCATTGGGCGCGCACCGAGGGCAACTATTGGGGTCACAACGCGATCATCCGCACCCGCGCCTTTGCGGCGTCGGCCGGCATCCCGCATTTGCGCAGTCTGACGGGGCGATCCGATCTGATCCTCAGCCATGACTTTGTCGAAGCATCACTGCTGCGCCGCGCGGGTTGGCGCGTGCGCTTTTTGCCGCGTATCACCGGCAGTTTCGAGGAAACGCCGGGCACCCTGATCGACTACGTCATCCGCGACAACCGCTGGTGTCGGGGCAACCTGCAACACCTGCGCCTGTTGGCGACACGTGGCCTGCATCCGATCAGCCGCTTTCATCTGTTTCAGGGGGCTGCGGCATATCTGATGTCGCCCGCCTGGTTTGTGTTGCTCGTATTCTGGGCGCTGCTGGGGCGGGATGCGGACACGAACGTGATCAATTACTTCAACGAGGCAAATCCGTTGTTTCCCAACTGGCCCCCGGCGATGACACATATCGACAGTGCCGTGTTTCTGATGGTGATGTACGGGATGCTTCTGGCCCCGAAATTCGCCAGTGCGGCGATCATCACAGCCCATGCCAAGGCGGTCCGGCTGTTTGGCGGGCGCTGGGCCTTTGCGCGCGCGGTGCTGGTTGAACTGGCTTTGTCCGTCGCCTACGCCCCGATCATGATGGTCCAGCAGTCACGCTCTGTGGTCCGCTGCATTTTCGGGCGTGGCAACGGTTGGAACCCGCAGCACCGCACGGTGCAGGTCTATCCGCTGGCAACCCTGATCAAGTTTCACTGGATTGAAACCGTCCTGGGCGTACTGCTGCTTGTGGGTCTGGTCACGGGCCTGGTGTCGTGGTGGCTGATCCCGATCATGGCCAGCCTCGTGCTTGCCGTGCCGCTGTCCGCGCTGAGTGCGACCAATGCGGCGATGCTGCGCCTCGACAACCCGCTTACCCTGAGCGAACCCGCCATCGTGACGCGCGCCCGCGATGCACGTGCCGTGTTGCGCAGGCAAATTGAACCGCCTGACATCGCGGCCGAATAGCCCTGTTTGACTTGTGGCGTTGCTTGCGCTGACTGTCTGCCGGCAGTCGCTAGGCGGGGGTCCACGACGTGACGGGCAAGCCGGATTTCAACCAGCCCGGACCAGCGCCCGAACCCAACATACCTTCGGGCACGTCGATGATTTCCTCGAACCCGGCGGCGCTCAGACGTGCCGCCAACCCGCGCGAGCGCACGCCGCGCGCGCATATCAGCGCCACCGGAACATTTGTGGTGCCATTTGTCAGCTCCAGAAGCGCCTCTGCAAAATCCTCGCGGCGCATGTCCAGCGGGATGGCACCTTCGCCCACTCCGGTGCGTTGCCATTCGTCGGGACGGCGGATGTCGATCAAAAGGACGTCACCCGACAGGGCCGCCTGATGCGCGTCTTGCACGCTGATCGCGCCATCCCCCCCGATCTCGGCCCCGATATTGTACCAGCGCGATGCAAAAACCGCGCCGCCTGCAATCAGCGCTCCGGCACCAATTCCAAACGCCCGGCGGGACAGGCGCGCCGGGTTCGATCCGGTGGATTGAGGTATGTCTGTTTTGCTCATGTCGCCCTCTTTGGTGCTGCGCTCGCAATTCCGGGTGTGGGAGTTTGGGACGCAGGCCGCGCGTCTCGCGCTACCCGGTTGTCCCGGAACATTTCCGGGGCGCACGCAATGTCCGCTGACACAGCGCGTGCGACCGGGGTGTGGATGTTCAGGACCGGCTTGCCGGTCGTGGCGGCCATTGCCAGAGGCCGTTTGCTGGCACCGGCGGCAAGGGTCTGGGTAAACCGGTCCATCATCAGGGATGATCCTCTTGTCAGAATGAAATCTGGTCAAAGGGCAGGCGACAGAGTTGCAAAAGGGCCCACCGTTGCACGGACAATAGCCTGTGCCGCGCTGCCATGTCAGACCCCCTCGCGCGGAAGTGACCAGGCGCAAGGGCGGCGTGATCGCCCGTCGATCACCGCAGTTTTGGCGGTCGGGCCGGGTCAGACCCCGGCGCACCGGTTTCGGGCACGCGGGCCGGTGCAGGTTGGGGCAGATCGAACCGCAACCCCACCCGTGCAAGGCGTTCCGTCACCGGATTGCTGGCATCGAAAAAGGCCACATCCATCGCGCCTGCCTCGATCCCGGAAAAGATCAACGCTTCGGATGCCGCGCGCGCCAGCGCGGATTCCGCCCCCGGCGCGGCGCCCACAAATGCCAGCAGGTGCCCGCGTGTGCCTTTTGTGTCCGTGCTGCCGACGAGATAGGCCATTTGCGCCAACCCTGTTGCCGTTGCGAGTTTCGTATCCAGCGCCGAAATCAACACGTCCGGCAATCCGGCAGGCGCGGATATTTCGGCCAGCCGCGCCGTCACCTCGTCGGGGCCGTGGCCCAGCGTCCGCGCCAGCCACGCCACCCCGTCCGCATCCAGCAGAAAGGATGACGGAGCCACATCCAGGTTCAGCCCCAGTCCCAGCCCCTGTTCCGCCAGCAGCCCCGCAATCACACGGCCTGACAGGGCCGCATACGGGGCCTCTGCCCCGACAAACCCGCTCAGGCGTTCTTCGCGATCAAATACCAGAACGATCGGCCCGGACCCGAGATCAAACACCAGCGGCGTCACCGCATCGCCGTCCGCTTCGCCTTCGAGCAGCAGGAACAGTTCCGCATCCCCCAGACGCTCAAAGAAACGCAGCCGGGCGGCATCGTCTTCGGGGGCGGCGGACATCGCCGCATGGACACTATCCAGAGGGGTGTCAGTCATGCCAATTCTTTCCTCACAAGGACGTGCAGGACGCCTGCCGCGCCCCACGGATTCACCTGTGGCCATCCGGTATTGCGCCCTGACGGGTGTGGCAAGCCTTCATGGACAAGGGCCGCGCCCTGTCGCCGTGTCCGCAGCCGGGGCCGCCGGACGTGCCAGCGCGCAAGGGGTCGTGGGGTGCCATGCCAGATATCTATGCGCACCAGCGACCATGGCAATCAATTCGATAATTATCGAAATAAATGTTGGCACAAGCCACTCATTTCTATAATTCTAGAATTATGAAAATAGAATCGCCTCCTCCGCTCGACTTGACACGTGCCGCCGCTGCCTTTGCAGCACTTGGGTCCGCACAACGATTGTCGGTGCTGCGCACCCTTGTGCGCGCCGGTCCCGAAGGGCTGAGCATCGGCACACTGGGTGCGCGGTCCGGGGTCACCGGGTCGACCCTGACACATCACATGAAAATCCTGTCCACGGCGGGCCTTGTGACCCAGACCCGCGCGGGGCGTTCGATCATCTGCGCCGCAGTCGCCTTTGACGAAGTGCAAAGCCTGTCGACCTTCCTGCTCACGGAATGCTGCGCGGACAGCGCAGGCCCGGGCGAGGAACATGGCAATGGCTGACACGACAACGCTTGCCGCACGCAGTCGCTGGCCTGCACGTTTGGACCGCGTGTGGCTCAGCTCCTTCGCCATCATTCTGCTTGTCGCGGTGTTTGACACAGCACAGGTGGACGAGGTCGTGATCTTTGCCGTGAAGGCCCTCGCAGGCACTCTGCCCTTCATCGCGTTCGCGGTTCTCGCCATTGCCTGTCTCAAGGCAACGGGGGCGGAAAACCTGCTGGCCCGCGCGTTCGAAGGCAACCCGGCGCGCATGATCGTCATGGCCGCGCTGCTTGGCGGGTTGTCCCCGTTCTGTTCATGCGAAGTCATTCCATTCATCGCCGCGTTGCTGGCTGTCGGTGCGCCACTGGGCGCCGTCATGGCATTCTGGCTGGCCTCTCCGCTGATGGACCCGGCGATGTTTGCCATCACCTCCGGCGCGATCAGTTTTGAATTCGCCCTGGCCAAGACGGTGGCCGCCGTCGCTCTGGGTATGTTCGGCGGGTTCGGCACCCTTCTTTTGTCCCGAACGGCCGTCTTTACCGACCCGCTGCGCGAACACCCCGCCATCGGGGGCTGTTGCGGCATCAAGGCTCCGTTTTCCGCCAAACCCGTCTGGATGTTCTGGCGCGATGGTGACCGCATGACGGTATTCCGGAATGCGGGACTGGAGAACGCGGCCTTCCTGCTGAAATGGCTGTCCTTCGCCTACGTGATCGAAGGGCTGATGGTGTACTATATGCCTGCTGATCTGATCGCCGACGTATTGGGGGGAACGGGCCTTGGCACCATCGTGCTGGGCGCGCTGGTGGGGATGCCTGCCTATCTCAACGGCTATGCAGCCGCCCCGCTGGTCGGTGATCTGCTGGATCAGGGCATGGCGAACGGTGCGGCAATGTCATTCATGATCGCCGGTGGCGTCAGTTCGATACCGGCCGCCATTGCGGTCTGGGCACTGGTCAAACCAAGGGTCTTTGCCGCCTATCTTGGCTTTGCCCTGACCGGGTCGGTCATGGCCGGGATTTTGTGGCAAATGGCAGCCTGACCCAAACGCGCCCGAATGGGCGGCAGCAAACCGCCGAGTAACCACAAAAACGACTGTTTCACTGCGCGCAACAGTGCCCTTTGGAACCTGTACATTTATCATGAACTTGGACATAGTACGGCCAAAGTTGAGGATTAAGCCGTTAACACACCTCTGTTAAGGAGGGACCACGTTTCCCACATATAAAAATGGGGGCGTCAGCAGCACACCGCGGAGCAACGGGATGCTAGAGTTTGAAAATGTATCCAAGTCCTTCTGGACGGGCACACAGCGCAAGGTAATTCTTGACCGTGTGTCTTTTCGGGTGGAATTGGGCCAGTCATTCGGCGTGCTGGCCCCGAACGGCACAGGCAAGACGACCCTGATCAACATGATGGCCGGTCTGGAAAAGCCTGACGAGGGCGAAATCCGGCGTATGTGCAACATCTCGTTCCCGCTGGGGTTCATGGGCGGCGTCATTTCCAAGATTTCCGCGCATGAAAACAGCCGCTATATCGCGCGGCTCTATGGGCTTGACCCCGACTATGTGGAAAGCTTTTGCCGCTGGCTGTGCAATCTGGGCGAATATTTCGATCAACCGATCGGAACCTATTCGTCCGGCATGAGAGCGCGCTTTTCGTTCTCGCTGATGCTGGCGCTCGATTTCGACATTTACCTGATCGACGAAGGCATGCCATCCTCGACCGACGTCGAATTCAACCGAAAAGCAGGCGAGGTGTTGCAGGAACGGCTGCGCACCACAACAATTGTCATCGTGTCCCATCAGGCGCAAACTCTTGAAAAGTTCGCGCGTTCTGCGGCTGTCCTTCTGGATGGCAAGCTGCACATGTTCGACACGCTGGAAGAGGCGAAACGGCTTTATGACTACGAAACCCAAAGCTAGAAAATTCCGCATAAAACGGACTGCACCGACGGCGCAAAATTCAGCGACGCCAATCGGTGCGGGCGGCGGCGATCAGGGGTCTGCGCAGGCCCGGCCACAGTCACAGGGCAAATCAGGTGACCCGGCAGCGGGCCCGGCGCAACCCGCAGCAACCGGCCAGGTATCCTCCGCCGAACAGTTGCAAAGCGAAAACACCATCGACGCCATCCGTCAGGAAGGTCTGACAGGACGCCAGTTGCGCATGGCGCGCCGCGTGGCACAGAAACACAACCTGCCAGCAACATCCGATTTCGATGCTGTGCGTCTGCTGCGCGCCAAGGGAATAGACCCGTTCCAGCGCTCGAACATGCTGGAACTCGTGGTGCCGCAGGCCGGTGCCGAACAGCACGAGGGCGGGGCACCGGATGCCTTTGCCAGCCTGCCCGCCACCGCAAGTGGTGCCGCTGCGGGCGCGGGGGCTGCGGATGACCGCGTCCAACTGCCCCAGACGATGCCTGTCAAGAAACAGCAACTGCCCTCGACCGAAGTCAGCCCTACCGACCGGCGTGCGCAGGAAATGCGCAACATCCAGCAGGACATTGCCCGACGCAGGCGTCGCAAGACGGCCATCCTGCTGGTGCGTCTGTGTTTTTTCGTGATGTTGCCGACGTTTCTGGCCGGGTACTATTTCTATGTGATCGCGACGCCGATGTATGCGACCAAGTCCGAATTCCTGATCATTCAGAACGAAGGATCCGGCGGGGCTGGCCCGCTTGGCGGGTTGCTGCCCACGCAATTTGCCACCAACTCCGACAGTATCGCGGTGCAGGGTTTCCTGCAGTCCAAGGACGCGATGCTGCGCCTGGACCGCGATGTCGGATTCAAAACCCATTTCACCCAGGACTGGATTGATCCGATCCAACGGTTGAGCGAGGATCCCACCAACGAAGAAGCCTACAAGATCTACAAGAAGAACGTGAAGATCGGCTATGACCCGACCGAGGGAATGATCCGCATGGAAGTTGCCGCCGCGGACCCGCAGGTGTCGGCCGACTTTTCCCGTCAACTGATCAACTATGCCGAAGAACGGGTGAACAACCTCAGCCAGCAAAAGCGCGAAGACCAGATGCGTGACGCGCGCGAGGGGTTTGATCGGGCGGAATCCGACCGGCGTGACGCCCAGGAATCCCTGGTACGCCTGCAGATCGAAGGCTCGACCCTTGATCCCGAAGGTGTCATCGCCTCGCTTCGGGCGCAGATTTCGACGCTGGAAACCCAGATCATCGAGAAAGAGATCGAACTGGCAAGCCTTTTGAACAACGCGCGGCCCAACCAGAGCCGGGTCGACGGCGCGCGCGGTACGCTCGAAATCATCAAGACCCAGTTGAACCTTCTCAAGAACAAGATGACGGATGTGTCCAAGGGCGAAAATTCGCTGGCCGAACTGGCCGCCCGCATCCAGATCGCGCAGGCTGATCTTGCGGCGCGTGACATGATGATGCAATCGGCCTTGCAGCAGATGGAACAGGCCCGCGTCGAGGCGACGCGGCAGGTGCGATACCTGACCGTCGCCGTCGATCCGATCGCGAGCGAAGAACCGTCCTATCCCCGTTCCTTCGAAAACACGATCTTGGCTTTTCTCGTCTTTGCAGGCATCTATCTGATGATCTCGCTTACCGCGTCGATCCTCAGGGAACAGGTAACCAGCTAGCATGAAACATGTATCAGTCGCCGGCCTGACAATCGGCAACGACTGCCCGCTGACGGTGATCGCGGGCCCCTGCCAGATCGAAAGCCTTGATCAGGGTCACGAAATCGCCGGGCGCCTGCAGGAAGCCTGCAACGCAGCCGGCGCGCAATACGTTTTCAAGGCAAGCTATGACAAGGCCAATCGCACGTCCCTGTCAGGTCAGCGCGGAATGGGGATCGAGGCCGGGTTGCAAGCCTTGCAGTCGATCAGGGACACGTTCGGCGTACCGGTCCTGACGGATGTGCACAACGAGGCGCAATGCGCCGTCGCCGCCGAAGTCGCCGACATTATCCAGATCCCGGCCTTTTTGTGCCGCCAGACCGACATGCTTTTGGCGGCGGGCAACACCGGCGCGGTGGTCAACATCAAGAAGGGCCAGTTTCTGGCCCCCTGGGAAATGCCCAACATCATCACAAAGGTCGAAAGCACCGGCAACACCCGCATCCTGCTGACCGAGCGTGGAACCTCGTTTGGCTACAACACGCTGGTGGCCGACATGCGCAGCCTGCCCCAGATGGCCCGGACAGGTTATCCGGTGGTGATGGACGCCACCCATTCGGTGCAACAGCCCGGCGGCCAGGGCGGATCCAGCGGCGGACAGCGCGAATTTGCCCCCGTCATGGCCCGTGCCGCTGTCGCCCTCGGGGTCGCTGCCGTGTTCATCGAAACCCATCCCGACCCCGACAACGCGCCCTCGGATGGGCCCAACATGATCTATCTCGACCAGATGCCACGTCTTGTCGAAACGCTCATGCAGTTTGATGCGCTGGCCAAAGCGACCCCTCTTTCGATCTGATCTTCTTTCACAACCGAGTTGACCCCATGAAAAAACCTGCCGCTGCAGTCACGCCGAACACGTGGGAATTTCTGCGTGATCCGATGATCGCCCCGACGGGATTTCGCGAATACGATGCGCGCTGGAAGTACCCCGATGAAATCAACCTGCCGGGTATTACCGCCCTTGGCCTTGGCCTTGGTACCCAGATGCACCGTCGCGGGATCAAGCCCGAAATCGCGGTGGCCAACGACTATCGCGACTATTCGCTGTCGATCAAGAACGCGCTGATGCTGGGGCTGATTCAGGCCGGCATTCAGGTCAGGGACATTGGCCCGGCCCTGTCCCCCATGGCCTATTTCAGTCAGTTCCACCTGGAGGTGCCTGCCGTCGCGATGGTGACTGCCAGCCACAACCCCAACGGCTGGACGGGTGTGAAGATGGGGTTCGAACGCCCCCTCACCCACGGCCCAGACGAGATGAGCGAGTTGCGCGACATCGTGTTGAGCGGCAAGGGCGAGGCGCGTCCGCACGGCGGCTACACGTTTGTCGATGGCGTGCGGGAGGCGTATCTGCAGGACCTTGTCGGCGACTTCAAAATGACCCGCCCGCTCAAGGTGGTCTGCGCCACCGGCAACGGCACCGCAGCGGCCTTTGCGCCCGAGTTGTTTCGCCGTCTTGGCGTCGAAGTGGTCGAAAGCCACAACAGACTCGACTACTCATTCCCGCACTACAATCCCAACCCCGAGGCGATGGAGATGCTGCATGACATGGCCGCCAGCGTAAAGGCGTCGGGCGCGGACTTTGCCCTTGGTTTTGACGGGGACGGTGACCGCTGTGGCGTGGTGGACGACGAGGGCGAAGAGATCTTTGCCGACAAGGTCGGTGTCATCATGGCCCGCGATTGGGCCAAAATTTACCCCAATGCGACCTTTGTGGCGGATGTGAAATCCACTGGCCTCTTTGCCTCGGACCCCGAATTGCAGAAATACGGTGCGACGGCGGATTACTGGAAAACCGGGCACAGCCACATGAAACGGCGGGTCAAGGAACTGGGCGCGCTGGCCGGGTTCGAAAAGTCGGGTCACTACTTCCTCGCCGAACCCATCGGGCGCGGATATGATTGCGGGATGCGGGTTGCCGTTGAAATCTGCAAGCTGATGGACCGCAACCCGGGTCAGAAGATGTCCGACCTGCGCCGCGCCCTGCCCAAGACCTTTGCCACCCCGACGATGTCACCCTATGCGGCGGACACCGAGAAATACGGCATTCTGGAACGCATCGTGGCCAGGCTGGAAAAGCTTCACGCGCGCGGTGGCACCATCGCGGGCCGTGCGATCAAGGACATCGTGACCGTGAACGGCGCGCGTGTGATCCTGGACAATGGCGGCTGGGGGCTGGTGCGTGCCTCGTCCAACACGCCCAATCTTGTCGTGGTCTGCGAAAGCCCGGACTCCGAGGTCGAATTGCGCGCCATTTTCAGGGACATCGACGAGGTGATCCGCACCGAACCCGGCGTCGGGGACTACGACCAGACGTTCTGAGCCCTCAAAACAGCCCGTTGTCGTTTTTGGACGTGGCACCGATCACCTGCAGCACATCCCAGTGTTCGACCACCTTGCCGTTCTGATCAAAACGAAAGATGTCCATTCCGGCATAATCGTCGCTGCCCGGCCACGTCTGATGGCAGTGCAACACAACAAGATCGCCTTCTGCGACGGCCCGCACAAAGCGCACAGCTTTGCCCGGATAATCCTGCGCCATCTGATCAAAATAGGCGATGAACGCCTCCCTGCCGTCGCCGACATGCGGGTTGTGCTGGATATAGACATCGCCCGCGTAACGCGCGATCGCGGCCCGGGGCTGGCACTGGTTGAACATCAGATCGTAAAACGCGATAGCGTTTTGCTTGTTGGTTTCGGGCGTGCCGGGCATTGGGTTCTCCGGGGTGGCGGGCGCAGGACCCCTTCAGTCAAACAGTTTGAGTATGCCTTTTTTCACCTCGTCTTCCAGCTTTTGCCTGGCCGCGTCCTCAAGGTCCTGACCTTCGTCCACGACGTTCAGTTCTTCGGCAACTTTGGCGCGCACGGACTCTGCTGCCTGTTGTTTGATCCGCTCCTTTTCCTCGGAAAAGTTCAGATCAATGGCCGCCTCAAGGTCCGGGCGAATGCTGATATCTGACCACGGACCAACCATGCGCACCGGAATTGCGATCCCGTTGCCCTCGTTCGCCCTGAGCGCGACAGGGGTGAAGGTGTAGTCGATGGTCTGCATTCCCAGACCCACTTGCCCTGCCCCGCGCGCCTCGTAGTTTGACAGTTTGAGCAACAGATCATCGTTGCGCATGACGCCGCCGTCGATGGTCCACGTCGCCCCGAGACTGTCAAAGACGGTCGTTCCGCCCCCCACCGCGCCCGAGCGCATCAGCCGATCCAGATCAATGCCCAGTATAGTGCCTTGCCCGAAGTTGATGGCGCCCTGCCCCGACAGGGATTTCATGATTGCATCGACCGATTGGCCGGACCCAAGGAACGACATCTCGGCATCCGCCGCCCCTGTCAGCCGTTCAATCTGGGCCGCGTCGCGCAGCACTGCCTGCATGTCGATCCCGTTGGCAAACAGCTTGCCGCCCACGGACAGACCCGTGCGGTTGTTCATCACGAATTCACCTGTGATCGTACCGTTATAGGCGGCCACCTCGCGCAATTCGAACACCATGCGACTGCGTTCGTTGCGCAGCAGCGCGCGGGTCTGGCCCAGTTTGAATTGCCCAAGGTCAATCGAACTGGCGGTCAGGGCGATCTGCCCGTCAAACCCCGCCAACCCGCTTGCATCAATTGGGTCCGTCGGCCAGCCGCTGCCCACAGGTGCCCCGGCGCCGCCCGATCCAGATTGGCGGCCCGTGGCGTTGCTCAAATCCAGCGCGCCGGCACTCAGTTGCGCGTTGATCTGTGGTTTGCCGTTCAGCGATATGTCTGCGGCCCCCGCCAGCGCGTTGCCGCCCAGATCGACCTTCAGATCGCGCAAGGACAGGCGGCGGTCCGCCGTCAGCGTCAGATCGGCACTGAGATCAACGGATTGCCCCAGACCCGGCGGCAGGCCCGGGGCGGGAAGGTCCAAAGCCGCCAGAAAAGCATCGGTGTCGGGCATGTCCAGCGTCAAGCGCCCGGCGACGTCGCCCGCCGTGCTGCCCCGACCATCCAGCGACAGCGTCCCGCGCGCAGCGCTGACAGTGGCCTTGATGGTCTGCACCTGCCCTGTGATAAAGCCAGCAAATCCGCCAATGGTTGCGCGCACGTTCACGTCCGTTCCGGCCGGGCTGAGGTTCGCGGCGATCTCTGCCGCACCCAGCCTTTCGGGCCACTCCAGCGTAAGATCGACTTTGGAATAGGACACGAGGTCCGCCCCTTCGGCGTCATAGATCAGTGTCGCATCGGTCACGGACAGGTTTTCGATCCACACGGCTTTTGGTGCGCGGGTTGCGGGGGCAACTTCGGTCTCGATCCGCGCCGCGCCGCTGGCATCCGTAAAGATCCAGCTGGCCCGCCCGTCCGCGCGGCTTTCCAATCGGATGGTGGGGCGTGTCGCCTCTATATTGGTGATCCGGATTTCGCGGCGCAGCAGCGCCATGACGTCGACTCCGATCGCCGCATTTTCCGCCGTCAGCATCGGCCCCTGTTGCGACCATTCCGGGTTGCCGACCTCCAGCCCGCCCACACTGACGCCCAGCACCGGCCACAAGGTCATCGACACGTCACCCGTGATGCGGACATCGCGCCCGGTCGCGGTGCGCATCTGGTCCGCCGCCAGCTTTGCGATCCGGTCAGCGGGCAGAAAAAACAGCGACACACCCGCCACGAGGATAAGGATGACAAAGAATCCGATGATGCGGATGATCCATTTCATGGGGTCTGCTCCGTTCTGATGACGTGTTGAAATCAGCCTAGCGCACCGCATGGGCGCACCCCAACCCTTTTCGCCGCAGATGTGATCGCATAAGAGGCAGGGTATGAGCACAAATCCGCCAGACCTCCGCCCCGACCTCGCACCAAAGGCCCGGATGGGCGACACGCGCCGCCCCGGCCAGCCCACCATCGGCATGGTGTCCCTTGGCTGTCCCAAGGCGCTGGTGGACAGCGAACGCATCCTCACGCGTCTGCGCGCCGAGGGTTACGGTATTTCGCCGGATTATTCCGGCGCTGATGCGGTGATCGTGAACACCTGCGGGTTTCTCGACAGCGCCAAAGCCGAAAGCCTTGACGCCATTGGCGAGGCGTTGACCGAAAACGGGCGCGTGATCGTGACGGGATGTTTGGGGGCAGAGCCCGCGTACATCACCGGCGCACATCCTAAAGTGCTGGCCGTCACCGGCCCGCATCAATACGAACAGGTGTTGGATGCGGTGCACAGCGCGGTCCCACCCGACCCTGATCCGTTCATTGATTTGCTGCCTGCGCGTGGTGTCAGCCTGACCCCGCGCCATTTCAGTTATATCAAGATTTCGGAGGGTTGCAATCACAAGTGCAAGTTCTGCATCATCCCCGATATGCGTGGTCGCCTGGCGTCGCGCCCGGCCCATGCGGTGCTGCGCGAGGCTGAAAAGCTGGTCGAGGCGGGTGTGCGCGAACTGTTGGTGATCTCTCAGGACACTTCTGCCTATGGCGTGGACATCAAGCACGCCGAGGCCAATGGCCACCGCGCCCATATCACCGATCTGGCCCGCGATCTGGGATCACTGGGTGCCTGGGTGCGCCTGCACTACGTCTATCCCTACCCCCATGTGCGCCAACTGATTCCGCTGATGGCAGAGAGTATTGTGCTGCCTTATCTCGACATTCCCTTCCAGCACGCGCACCCCGCAGTGCTGCGCCGCATGGCCCGGCCCGCTGCTGCGGCCAAGACGCTGGACGAGATCGCCGCCTGGCGCGATATCTGTCCTGACCTCACGCTTCGGTCGACCTTTATCGTGGGTTATCCCGGCGAAACCGAGGACGAGTTTCAGACCTTGCTCGATTGGATGGACGAGGCCCAATTGGACCGGGTGGGCTGCTTTCAGTACGAAAATGTCGATGGGGCACGCTCGAACGCTCTGCCCGACCACGTCGCGCCCGAACTCAAGCAGGAACGCTGGACCCGGTTCATGGAAAAGGCCCAGGCGATTTCTCAAGCCAAGCTGGCCGCCAAGGTTGGTCAGATATGTCAGGTGATCGTGGACGAAATTGATGATGACGCCGCAACCTGCCGCACCAAGGCAGACGCGCCCGAAATCGACGGAAACCTGTTCATCGACGAGGGTTTCCAGACGCTGAAACCCGGCGACATCGTGACTGTCGAAGTGGATGAAGCGGGCGAATACGACCTGTGGGGGCGTCTGGTCTGACGTTGAAACCGGGCGGTCATTGCGCTTATGTGACCTACAGTAACGACCGATTTGTACAGACTGCGCCAAGCCCCCGAGGAGATGTCATGACAGCCCCGAAAATTGCACAAAAAGCCCCGTATCCCGTCGAAGTTGAAGCAGGCAAGACATATTTCTGGTGTGCCTGTGGACAGTCAGCCAATCAGCCGTTCTGCGACGGCTCGCACAAGGATACCGGAATTTCTCCGCATAAACTCACAGCCGACGACAGCAAGAAAATCTTCCTTTGCGCCTGCAAGGCGACTGCGAACGCGCCCTTCTGCGACGGGTCTCACGCCAGGCTCTGAGCAGGCAGGCACCCGCCCCACCGCCACCAAGCCGGCGATATGCTTGCAATTTGCGCCAAATGTTCTATATTTGTTCTCATCGCAGAGAATGGAGAACATGGATGTCGTATCACGCACGCCAGCCCGGCCTTTTCGACCCTGCCCAGGGGGCATTGCAGATCCAAGCCGTGGCACCGGCAACGGAAAAACAGATCGCGTTCGCCCGGACACTTGCCGCGCGAACCGGCGGGATACTGCCTGCGGCTCTTTTGCGCGACAGGATCGGCCTGTCACGTTGGATCGAGCGGGCCAAACGTGCGCCGCAAGGCCAGTTTTCCGCCTATCCCAGTGCAAAGCAGGTGAAGTTCGCCGAAACCATCGCGCGGCTGAAGCGACGCCAGATTCCGGCGGAATGTTTCAAGGACAAGATCATGATGGCGCGCTGGATCGACGGGAACAAACCACGCTGACACGCCTGCGGCGCATTGCCTCTTTCGCAGCGCGATGTTGGGCCTAGTTGTGTGGCATGACAGATGAAACACGCGTTCTTTGCAATGGCGACTGCCCGCTGTGCAGTTTCGAGATCAACCACTATGCGTCCTATTCCGAACGCTCTGACCTGCCCATTCGCTTCGAAGACCTCAATCAACACGCGCTTGACGATTGGGGGCTGAGCCGGGACGCGGCGGCGCGACGGCTTTATGTGTTGAAAGACGGTCAGATGTATTCGGGCATCCCTGCCTTTGTCGTGCTGTGGCTGGACATGCCGCGCTATCGCTGGCTGGCGCGACTGGTCTTATTGCCCGGCGCGCACCGTCTTGCCTGCATCGCATATGACCATGTTCTCGCCCCGGCCATTTATCGCTGGCATCGTCGGCGCGTTGGCGCGACGTCAACACAATCGTGACAATTGCGTGCCTAGACTGGGCGCGAAACCCTTGTCACTCTGGTCCCATGTCTTACCCGTATTCCCTGCGCGAAACTCTTGCCGACGCCTCGATCCACGTTCTTGGCCTTGTGATGTCCCTGACGGCTGGTGTGATCCTGCTGATCAATGTGGCGCAGACCCAGGACCCCACGCAGATCGCCGCCACCAGCGTCTATGCCGGTTTCCTGTTGTTTTCCTTTGTTGCTTCGGCGCTTTACCATCTTCTCCCCTGGGAAGGGACGCGACCGCTGTTTCGCCGCATTGATCATGCAGCGATTTACCTCAAGATTGCGGGCACTTACACGCCACTTGTCGTGCTGATCGGGTCGGCATTTGCCTATGTTGTACTGGCGGGGGTCTGGATTGCCGCGCTGATTGGTGCTGCGGCCAAGCTCAGCTATTGGGCTACGGACGGGCGCGGATCGCTTGCCATCTATCTGGGAATGGGTTGGGCCAGCCTGCTGCTGATCTGGCCAATGGCACAGGTGCTGTCACCGCTGGCGGTCGTACTGATTGTCGGTGGCGGGCTGCTGTATACCATGGGCACCCTTGTTTACCGCTATCCGATGATGCGGTATCAGAACGCCATCTGGCACGGGTTCGTGTTGGCGGCCTCAATCTGTTTCTTCGCGGCGGTCTCTGTCGGTATTTCAGCCTGAGCGCCTGGCAAGCTCATCAAAACTGTGCGCGTTGCGGCAATAGTGCGGGGCCGCGGACACGGTGCCGACTTGTTGAGACAACCACTTTTCGCAAGCCTCCGTCTGCGTGCAACCAGCGCAACGCAACACAAGGTCGGAAATATCGGCAGGGGACAGGTCACCGCGCAATGCGATTTCCTGCAAATCCAGGCCGCGCGCGCTTGCCATGTCATCCACCAGATTTGCGTGAAGCTTGAGACGGGTCGGGGACATAAGACTGTTTCCTTCCAGCTGGACAAGGTTGGAAACAAGATGCCGGGTGACAGTTTGCCCGTCCTTGATCCAGATCAATGCTGCTCCACATAGGCACGCGCGCAGGTGTGCGGTGGCGGCACCTTTCTCCGCGCGGCCCGTCCCGCCCCTGCACCCGCAGGATCACCATCGCGGCTGCTGAATTACCAACGTCGCCCGCGAAGGGGCACGGGCGGTCCGCACCGATGCGCCCCTTTTACACGGCCCAGGCGCACTTTGGGCCCACCGGTTTTCCGAATCCGGAAACGAACCGTCAGAGGCCCGCCGCCGTGCGCCGCACTGTTTCGAGCCGCTGCGCATTGGGCGGGTGCGTGCCAAGGAACCGATCACCGGGGTCCGGGATTCGGTTGAAGAATTCCGCGCCCTTGACCGGGTTATAGCCTGCGCGGGCGGTGATCATGGTGCCCAGCGCATCCGCCTCCAGCTCGAAATCCTTGGAATACGACCGCGCACCGACCCGCGCACCGATTTGCTGGGCCGATTCAACGGCAGAAACATCGCCCCCGGTCACCGAAACCAGCCCGCCAAAAATCACCGCGCCCAATGCGGCGTTTTGTTTCTGGCGTCCAATGTGACCCCTTATGTGGTGCGCAGCCTCGTGCCCCATGACAAAGGCCATCTCGTCAGCGTTTCGCGCCTCGTCCAAAAGGGCAAGGGTAAAGACCAGCAAGGGGCGCTGGTTTTCATCAAGGGTCTGGAAGGCATTGGGCGGCTGGTTGGGACGGTCATCCACCAGGATACGGAAATCGCAGTTCAGCCCCGTGGTCCGTGCGCGGCATTCGCGCTCTGCAATCGGTTCGACGCGCGTCACAACCGTGCCAAAGGCACGCGCGGTCTGCGACCGGTTGCGCAGTTCGTCCGGCACCACTTGCGCGGCAGGCAAAGGCCCGGTGGACGTGGGCGCAGTGCTGACGACAGCATCGTCACAGGCCGCCACGAAGGTCAGGATCGCCAGAACGGCCATCGAACGGATCATAGAACGCATTCCTTCTTGCACAACGACGCTCACACTCCGGCGACCGTCCATCAGAAACAAAACCTGAATACCACGCAACTATGCGGGTTACAGCCCTGATCAAGCACCTGGTGAACTGCTGTCGCGCTCTTTGCAAACCGGCACGCATGTCCTAGCGTCCGCATATGTTTACGATTGAACACGAATTCGACGCGACGGTCGTCACGCTGGTGGATGAGGGGGCGGCCCCTCTTCAAGAGGATGTGATCGTCAACAGCTTTGCCGAGTGTATCACGGTCGAGCAGTTTGATCCGCGCACGGACAGCGTGGTGCGCATCACACTGTCGCCGGAACAGGTGCGCGACCTTGCCGCGGCGCTGGATCTGCCCGAGGGGGTCTATCAATTGCGGCAGGTGGAATAACAGGGCATTTCGGGCAAGGCAGGTCTCGAACCAAGGCCGGTTTCCGATAGCCCCGGGTACCAAATGAAAGGTCAGCACATGACGATCGGCACACATATCCGCACCTATTTCGAAGGCGCATGGCATGACCGGGACGTGACCATCATGCGCGCAGCGGACCATGGCAGCTGGCTTGGGACCACTGTGTTTGACGGTGCGCGTTACTTTGACGGACGCGCCCCGGATCTTGAGGCCCACTGTGCCCGCGTGAACCGGTCTGCCAAGGCGCTGATGATCACGCCGACGATGCAGACCGCCGACATGGTCGACGCTGTGCGCGAAGGGTTGAAAGCCTATGGCCCGCAAGAGGCGGTCTATATCCGTCCGATGTATTGGGCGATCGACGGCGATGCGACGGGCATCGTGCCACTGGCGGATGCGACCGGTTTTGCCATCTGTCTGGAAGCGATTCCAATGGCCGACCAGACGGCCGCGACCACGCTGGGGCGCACCCGCTTTCGTCGCCCCGTGCTGGAAGACAGCGTGGTCAATGCAAAGGCGGGATGCCTTTATCCGAACAACGCGCGCATGCTTGCCGAAGTGCGCACACGCGGGTTCGGCAACGCGCTGGTGGCCGATGCGATGGGCAATGTCGCCGAAAGTGCGACGGCAAATGTGTTCATGGTCAAGGACGGCGCGGTGTTCACCCCGATCGCCAACGGCACCTTTCTGGCCGGCATCACCCGCGCGCGACACATGCAGAACATGACCCGGGACGGGATGGAAGTGCACGAAACCGTTCTCGGCTTTGACGGCTTTGCCGATGCGGACGAGGTTTTCCTGTCCGGCAACATGATGAAGGTCACGCCTGTCACAGCCTTTGAAGACACCCAATACCAGGTGGGGCCGGTCACCCGGCGGGTGCGCGAAATGTATTGGGATTGGGCTGCGACCACCTGACAGGACACAACTTTCCATTGCCACTGGCCGGTTGGAGCGTCATGCTGGCCCTCGCAGATCAAAAGGGGCCTGTCATGCGCAAATTTCTGGTGGTGCTGGACGATAGCCGTGAATGTCTGAATGCAATGCGATTTGCCGCGATGCGGGCGGCGCATACGGGTGGTGGTGTGGCGATTCTGTCGGTGATCCCGCCCGATGAATTCAATCACTGGATCGGCGTGGGTGCCGTCATGCGCGAGGAAGCCCGCGAGCGTATTCATGCCCATTTCGAGGTGTTCGCCAAATGGATGCGCGACAAGCAGGGCGTTGATCCCGAACTGGTGATCCGCGAAGGTCAGCCCGTTGACGAAATCATGGCGCAGGTGCGCGAGGATTCCGACATCGGGGTTCTCGTGCTGGGTGCGGGCACCGACAAAAAGGGGCCCGGCCCGCTGGTGTCCCAGTTGACGCGCAGCGCCGGCAACCTGCCGATTCCAATCACCATCGTGCCGGGTGATCTGAGCAAGGAAAAGCTCGAAGCGATCACCTGAGCGGATCAGTCACAAGCGTTGATGCAGTGCCGAACAGTGCATCCGCATCGCGTGCGGCATGGGCGGCCCTTTTGCCGCTTCGTCGGCAATCGCGGCTTTTGCGCGCCACCTTAGAATCGTTCCAAACCTTGACTTGGCACAAACTCAGGCGCATATCCGACAACAACCCTCAGGAGATGCCCGCCATGTTCATCCAGACCGAATCGACCCCGAATCCCGCCACACTCAAATTCCTGCCCGGCCAGACAGTGCTGGAAATGGGCACAGCCGATTTCCCGACAGCGGATGCGGCGGGCAAGTCGCCTCTGGCGCAACGCGTCTTTGGTGTCGAGGGTGTCACGGGTGTCTTTTTCGGCACCGATTTCGTCACGGTGACCAAGGCCGACAGTGTCGATTGGGATCACATCAAGCCCGCCTTGCTTGGGGCAATCATGGAGCATTTCCAGTCCGGTCAGCCGGTGATGGAGGATGGCCACGCCCCCGCATCGGGTCACGCGGAACATGACGGCGAAGACGGCGCGATCGTTGGGCAGATCAAGGAACTGCTCGACAGTCGTGTGCGCCCGGCCGTGGCACAGGACGGCGGCGACATCACCTTTCACGGCTTTGACCGCGGCGTCGTCTATCTGCACATGCAGGGGGCTTGCGCGGGTTGCCCGTCTTCGACGCTGACGTTGAAAATGGGCATCGAAAACCTGCTGCGCCATTACATTCCCGAAGTCACCGAGGTCCGCCCTGTCGCGGTCTGACCGTCCTGACCCACTGGTCCTGGGATTTGACACAACCGGTCCCTATTGCGCGGCGGCGCTGCTGCGCGGCGGCAGCGTTCTGGACGTGCGTGTCGAACAGATGCCGCGCGGGCAGGCGGAGCGGTTGATGGGATTGCTCGACGACTGTCTGGCGGACCATGGATTGAAATGGGGCGATCTGGACGCCCTCGGGGTTGGTGTCGGTCCGGGCAACTTCACCGGTATCCGCATCTCGATCAGTGCGGCGCGCGGGTTGGGGTTGGGCTTGGGCATTCCGGTGGTTGGCGTGTCGCTGTTTGAGACGACCCGGCGCCTGGGACAATGGGCACAAACCGCCGTCTCCGCGCCGCGCGATCAGTTCTATTTCCTGGACCCTGACAAGGCGACGACCCCGGTTTTGATCCCATCGCTCAAGGACACATCCGTGGCCCTGTCGAGCGAGCACAGCACCGAGGATCATGTGCGCACGATCGCCGTGATCGCAGGCGAACGCGCTGGTGCGAATGTGCCTGCGCCCAAACCGCTTTATGTCAAAGCGCCCGATGCGGCCCCGGCGCGCGACGCACCTCCGCGCCTGCTGTCGTGACGCCGCAGGCGCTGGCAGATCTGCATGAGGCCGCCTTTGACCTGGACAGGGCATGGTCTGCCGAGGAATTCCGCGCCCTGCTTGATAGCCCCCATTGCCACCTGACCAGTGCGCCCGGCGGTTTTGCCTTGTGGCGCGCCGTCGCGGGTGAGGCCGAGTTGTTGACCATCGCCACAGATCCCGCCCACCAAAGACAGGGGATCGCAACCGGCCTGATGCGCCAGTGGATGCAAACAGCGGCCACCCAAGCAGACACCGCCTTTCTGGAGGTCGCCGCGGACAATGCACCCGCCATCGCGCTATACAGCGCATTTCGCTATGAAACGGTTGCAAGCAGACCCCGCTACTATGCCAGGCCCGGGACCCACGTCGATGCGTTGGTGATGCGCGCGCCCCTTCCGCTTCTCTGATTTCAAGAAATCCTCGGGGGGAACTGCCCTGCAAAGGGCGGTGGGGGGGCAGACAGCCCCCCGCCCAAGGCTTCAGCGTCGCGCGACGTCAGCGGGATGCGCACCGCCCCAAGCCGCAAAAAGCGGTTGACCCCACTTCGCCCCTGCGGCCTAATCCCGTATGATCACTGCGATCCCGGGCGCGCCCTGCTGCTGGCGCTGCCCCAAACATAAAACTCGGGAGACCTGACCACATGACACTCATGCAGAAATTCCTCGGCGCAACTGCCTCACTCGCCCTGTCGGCGGGTGCGGCATTGGCCGAACCTGCCCTGATCTTCGATCTTGGCGGCAAATTCGACAAATCCTTCAACGAGGCCGCCTTTAACGGCGCCAAGCGTTGGGCCGACGAAACCGGCGGCAAGTTCCTCGAGATCGAGCTGCAATCAGAAGCACAGCGCGAACAGGCCCTGCGCCGCTTTGCCGAATCCGGTGCGAACCCGGTTATCACCACCGGTTTCGCCTTTGCCGATCCGGTCAGCGTTGTCGCCGCTGACTATCCCGACACCAAGTTTGTCAACATCGACGGCTGGATGCCCGAAGTGCCCGCCAACGTCCAGTTGATTGGTTTTCAGGAACACCAGGGCTCGTATCTGGTTGGCATGATGGCCGCGATGGCGTCCAAAACCGGCACCGTCGGCTTTATCGGTGGCATGGACATCCCGCTGATCCGTCACTTTGGCTGCGGCTTTGCCCAGGGGGTCAAGGCCGTGAACCCGGATGCCACGGTCATCGCCAACATGACCGGCACGACGCCATCGGCATGGAATGACCCCGTCAAGGGATCCGAACTGACCAAGGCGCAGATCAGCCAGGGCGCTGACGTTGTCTATGCCGCTGCCGGTGGCACGGGCGTGGGCGTTCTGCAAACCGCCGCTGACGAAAACATCCTGTCGATCGGTGTGGACAGCAACCAGAACTACCTGCACCCCGGCAAGGTTCTGACATCCATGCTGAAACGTGTGGACGTGGCCGTGTATGACTCAATGAAAGCAGGCGCAGACATGGAAACAGGCGGGTTCACAACCCTCGGTCTGGCCGAAGAAGGCGTGGGCGTCGCGATCGACGAATACAACGCCGATCTGGTGTCTGACGAAATGCGGGCCGCCGTGGAAGACGCCCGCCAGAAGATCATCGACGGCGATATCGAAGTCGTGGCCTATTACGCCAACGACTCCTGCCCCGTTCTGGACTTCTGATCGGACCCCCTGAACATTCGGGCCGCGCCGCACGCCGATGTGGCGCGGCCCTTTTTGCCAAGCCGGGAAACGAATTGACATGACTGCCCCCGCCATCGAACTGAAAGGCATTTCCAAGGCCTTTGGCCCGGTTCAGGCCAACAAGGACATTTCGATCAGCGTCATGCCGGGCACGATCCATGGCATCATCGGCGAAAATGGCGCCGGCAAGTCGACCCTGATGTCGATCCTCTATGGCTTTTACAAAGCGGACGCGGGCGAAATATTCATCTCCGGCAAAAAGACGGAAATCCCCGACAGTCAGGCCGCCATTGCGGCAGGGATCGGCATGGTGTTCCAGCATTTCAAGCTGGTCGAGAATTTCACCGTATTGGAAAACATCATTCTGGGCGCCGAGGACGGCGGACTGTTGCGGCCATCGCTGGCCAAGGCCCGCAAATCGCTGCTGGAACTGGAGCAGGAATACGACCTCAAGGTCGATCCGGACGCCGTGATCGAGGACATCGGTGTCGGTATGCAGCAGCGTGTCGAAATCCTCAAGGCCCTGTACCGGCAGGCAAATATCCTGATTCTGGACGAACCCACCGGCGTGCTGACCCCGGCAGAGGCCGACCAGCTTTTCCGCATCCTTGGCCGCCTCAAGGAAGAAGGCAAGACAATCATCCTGATCACCCACAAGCTGCGCGAGATCATGGAAACCACCGATACCGTCAGCGTGATGCGGCGCGGCGAAATGACCGCGACGGTCAAGACGGCTGAAACCTCGCCGGAACAGCTGGCCGAGTTGATGGTGGGGCGCAAGGTTCTGCTGCGGGTGGACAAGACGGCCGCCAGCCCCGGCGACGTGGTACTGGATGTCAAAGGTCTGCGGGTCGTGGACGAACAGGGGGTGGAACGTCTGCGCGGCATTGATTTGCAGGTGCGCGCCGGCGAAATCCTCGGAATTGCCGGTGTGGCTGGCAACGGCCAGTCCGAGCTGCTGGAAGTGCTGGGGGGATATGCGGATGGCACAGGCACCATCACCCTCAACGGTCAGCCAATTGAATTGACCGGAAAAAAATCGGACGGCCAGTCACGGCGCGCGCGCGGCATCGCCCACGTGCCCGAAGATCGCCAGCGCGAAGGCCTGATCATGGACTTTGTCGCCTGGGAGAACACGGCCTTTGGCTATCATCGCGATCCGGCCTACCGGTCCGGCATCCTCAGCAAGAACGCGGCCATCAAGGCGGAAACCCAGGCCAAGATGACCCGCTTTGACGTGCGCCCGCCGAACCCGCATCTGGCGGCCAAGAATTTCTCGGGCGGGAATCAGCAAAAGATCGTGCTGGCCCGCGAGATAGAGCGCAATCCGGACCTGCTGCTGATTGGACAACCGACGCGCGGCGTGGACATCGGGGCGATCGAATTCATCCACCAGCAAATCGTCGCCCTGCGCGATCAGGGCAAGGCGATCCTGCTGGTTTCGGTCGAGCTTGAGGAAATCCTGAGCCTTGCCGACCGGGTCGCCGTCATGTTCGACGGGCGCATCATGGGAGAGCGCATGCCGTTGCAGACGGATGAAAAGGAACTGGGCCTGCTGATGGCCGGAGTAAGCGGGGACACTGCATGAAACAGGTTTTGAGGATGATCGTGGGGGCTTTTGTGTTGGGCGCCACAAGCGTTGCCGCACAAAGCCCGATCGACCGTTTCGACATCTCTGTCAACGCAGAGGAAGACGGCGCACAAACCAACCTGCTGACGCTGGCCACGACCTTTGCCATGCTTGCGCCGCGCACCTCGGGGGTGCGCAAGGCGTCACGGCTGGAATTTCATTCCGGTGCCGGGCTGATTGAAAACAATACCGCATCGCAGAAAATGCGGGCGGCGCTGGCCCCGGCGTTGGCGGCATCCGTCGCGCGCCTCGACACGGTCGGCGGGCCTTGTGACATCTCGCGACACCGGTTTGACGACACCGACGTGTTGATGGTCATCCACGACAGCGCAGGCGCGCAGCCCCAGGACGCGTACCGCTGCTTTGTCGCTGGCCTTTGGATCTATCACGCGGGCAGCACCGAAAGCATCACCGTGAACGACTGGCGCCCGCCCTACGCGCGTATTCTCGGCTCGCTTGCCGCAGGACGTCCCGCCTTTTCAGGTTTTGTGATCGAGGAAAACTGACATGGATGTGATGCCCAAATGGGCCGAGGTCATCCTTGTTCCGCTGATCTCTTTGGTGTTGGCTGCCATTCTGTCGGCGCTGGTCATTCTGGCGATCGGAGAAGACCCGGTCGCCGCCGTCCAGTTGATGGTGACGGGCGCGTTGGGCTCGACCTATGGCTGGGGGTATACCCTGTATTATGCCACGAACTTCATGTTCACCGGGCTGGCCGTGGCCGTGGCGTTTCATGCGGGCCTGTTTAACATCGGAGGCGAAGGGCAGGCCATGCTGGGCGGGCTGGGCGTTGCGCTTGTGCTGCTGTTCATCCCCTGGCCGCACTGGACCCTCGCATTGCTGGCGGCCATCGTCGGGTCGGCCCTGTTCGGCGCGCTCTGGGCGGCGATCCCGGCCTATCTGCAGGCCAAGCGGGGCAGCCATATCGTGATCACCACGATCATGTTCAACTTCATCGCCGCTGCCGTGCTCAACTATATGCTGGTCAACGTGCTGCGCCCGGCAGGCAGCATGGATCCCGCCACCGAACGCTTTCGCGAGGCGGTACACCTGCCGTCACTGAACGAGCTGCTCGCCCCGTTCGGCATCGCATTCTCCAAGGCGGCGCCCGCGAACGTGTCGCTGGTCATTGCCATCATTGCCTGCGTGCTGGTGTGGCTGCTGATCTGGCACACGCCGCTGGGCCTTGAAATCCGGTCTTATGGCAAGTCTCAGCGTGCGGCGCGTTATGCCGGGATCGGCGCGGTGCGCATCACCATGATCGCGATGCTGATTTCCGGAGGTCTGGCGGGCATGATGGCGATCAACAACGTCATGGGCGAGGCCGAGCGGCTGGTGCTGAACGCGGTCGAGGGTGCGGGCTTCATCGGCATCGCCGTGGCGCTGATGGGGCGCAGCCACCCCCTGGGCGTGTTTCTGGCCGCGATCCTGTTCGGTTTCCTTTATCAGGGCGGCGCGGAACTGGCCCTCTGGACGTCTATCCCGCGCGAGCTGATCGTGGTCATTCAGGCACTTGTCATCCTGTTCACCGGCGCGCTCGACAATATGGTGCGGATGCCGCTTGAGCGGATGTTTCTGGCAATGCGCCGGACCCGCAAACCAAAATCGACACCGGCGGAATAGGGCATATGGGATTTTTTGCACTCTTTGATCTGTCGGTTCTGGACACCACCGTGCGGCTGGCCACTCCGCTTTTGCTGGCCTGCCTCGCTGGCCTGTTTTCAGAACGCGCCGGCATCTTCGACATCGGGCTCGAGGGCAAGATGCTGGCGGCGGCCTTTTTCTCGGCGGCCATCGCGGCGATGACGGGGTGGGTCTGGCTGGGTCTGCTGGCCGGAATTGCAGCCTCGCTGGCGTTGTCGGCGGTGCATGGCCTTGCCTCGATCACATTTCGGGGCAACCAGCTGATTTCCGGTGTCGCCATCAACTTTCTGGCGGCGGGCCTGACGGTTCTGATCGCGCAAAGCTGGTTCCAGCAAGGCGGGCGCACCCCATCGCTGATCGCCGGGGGCCGGTTCGAGGGGATCACCCTGCCCTTTGCGGACGCACTCAGCACGGTGCCCGTGTTCGGACCTATCTATTCCGAGCTGATCTCGGGGCACTCGATCCTGGTCTATGTCGCGCTGCTTTGCGTGCCGGGCACCTGGTACATCCTGTTTCGCACCCGGTTCGGATTGCGCCTGCGCGCCGTGGGCGAAAACCCGGCCGCCGTGGACACAGCCGGTGTTTCGGTGGTTGGCCTGCGCTTTGCCGCCGTGGGCATCTGCGGCATTCTGTGCGGGATTGCGGGTGCGTATCTGGCCACCGGGCTTCAGGCCGGGTTCGTCAAGGACATGACGGCGGGGCGCGGGTTTATCGCGCTTGCGGCCCTGATCTTTGCCAAGTGGCGCCCCTGGCATGCCTTGTGGGCGACGTTGCTGTTTGGCTACCTGCAGGCCATCGCCTTGCGACCCGACATCATCGAAGGCGCGCTTGGGTTCAAGGTGCAGGTCCAGCTTTTGGATGCGCTTCCCTACATTCTGACGGTGGTCATTCTGGCCGGATTTGTCGGCAAGGCGATACCGCCGCGCGCAGGTGGCGAACCCTATGTGAAAGAACGCTGACCGGCTGAGGCCGGTGCGCGTATGAGTGACGGGGATTAGGTCCAGTTTCTGCGATCCTACCTGACCAGATTGCTGCGCAGCGGCGTGATCCCTTGATTTACGCCCGCTACAGGGCCTAAGAGGGACTATGCAAATTTACCTGCCCATCGCCGAGGTATCGGTCAACGCCTATCTTCTGCTGGGTTTGGGCGGGCTGGTTGGCGTTCTTTCGGGCATGTTCGGCGTTGGCGGCGGGTTTCTGATGACGCCGCTTTTGTTCTTTATCGGGATACCACCCGCCGTGGCCGTGGCGACCGAGGCCAACCAGATTGTTGCCTCGTCCTTTTCCGGCGTTCTGGCGCATCTGAAACGAAAAACGGTAGACCTCAGGATGGGTTGCGTCCTGCTGGTGGGGGGGCTGGTCGGGGCCGCTCTTGGCGTCGTTCTTTTCAACTACCTCAAGGCGTTGGGACAGGTCGATCTGCTGGTCAAGCTGTCTTATGTGGTATTCCTTGGCATCATCGGCGGGCTGATGTTTTTCGAGTCGCTCAACGCGATCCGCAACACCAAGCGCGGCAAGGCCCCGGTTCGCAAGAAACACAACTGGATTCACAAGCTGCCCTTCAAGATGCGCTTTCGCGTATCCGGCCTGTATATCTCGGTCATTCCGCCGGTTCTGGTGGGCCTTTGTGTCGGTGTGCTGGCGGCGATCATGGGCGTGGGCGGCGGTTTCATCATGGTGCCTGCGATGATTTACCTGCTGGGTATGCCCACCAAGGTCGTTGTGGGAACGTCCCTGTTCCAGATCATCTTTGTGACGGCCTTTACCACCATGCTGCATGCGACGACGAACTATACCGTTGACGTCGTACTGGCGGTATTGCTGCTGGTGGGCGGTGTGATCGGCGCGCAGATCGGCACACGTATCGGCCTGAAGATGAAGGCGGAACAACTGCGCATCCTGCTGGCGATCATGGTGCTTGCCGTGTGCGGCAAACTGGCCTTTGACCTGTTGGTGACACCGTCCGAATTCTTCTCAGTCGGTGCGGTGGGGGGCCACTGATGCGCCTGATGCTGCCTTTGCTGTTCCTGTTGGCCCTGCCCGCCTGGGCTGAAACGGTTGTCCTGGGCCTCAGCCAGAACGAGATTGCCATCACGACCAGTTTCGATGGCTCGGAAATTCTTGTGTTTGGCGCGGTCAAACGCGATGTTCCGATCCCCGAAGGGCCTGAACTCGAGGTCATCATCACCGTCGCCGGCCCGTCCGTGCCGGTCATGGTGCGGCGCAAGGAGCGGCGAGTGGGCATCTGGGTGAACACGGATGCGGTCGAAGTTGACCGTGCCCCCAGCTTCTATGCTGTTGCCACCAGCGGGCTGTTGCGCGACGTTTTGCGCGACATCGAGGATCTGCGCTATCAAATCTCTGTGCCGCGCGCGATCCGTTCGGTGGGGGCGCCGATGACAATCACGGACGCTTCTGAATTCACCGATGCGTTGATCCGCATCCGCACCAACGCCCGGCTGTACCAGTTGCAGGAAAACCATGTGGCGGTCGACGAACAAACCCTGTTTCGCGCGCGCATCGAACTGCCCGCCGCCCTGACGGAAGGTGCCTATGCCACCCGCATTTTCCTGACCCGTGACGGCAAGGTTGTTTCCAGCTATGAAACCAGCATCGACGTGCGCAAGGTCGGGTTGGAACGGTGGCTGTTCAGTTTGAGCCGCGAACAGCCAGTCATCTACGGGCTGATGTCGCTTGCGATTGCAATCTTTGCCGGTTGGGGGGCGTCCGCCGCCTTTTCCCTGCTGCGAAACTGACACTGGTTTTGACGTCGGAACGAGGGGCCAGCCCCTCGCGCTCCCCGTGGTATTTCAAGTCAGAAGAAGACGAATTCAGAAGTCGGGGTCGGGTGCATCCAACGTCAGCGGAGATGCGGGCGCGCTGCGCAGATCATCCACGCTCAACGGCCCCGTGGGTTTGGCCAGCCGGTTGCGCACCACCCAGATCAGCCGGTCCTGCGCGCGGGTGATCGCGACATAGGCCAGACGTTTCCACAGGGGTTGCCCGGCCTCGCTGCGCCCCATCCGTGCGGCACCATAGAGGTCGGGGGCAAAGACCTGCACCGTGTCCCACTGGCTGCCCTGCGCCTTGTGGATGGTCACCGCCGCCCCGTGGAGAAAGGTCGCGCCCATGCGGGCGGCGAAGGGGATAAAGGGCTCTTCCTCGTCGGGTTTTTCTATCTTCACGATGGACGCGGCAGAGACTTGCGGGTCTTCGGCCCCGATGACGTGGAGGCGCGAAAATCCGGGCTTGCGCCCCTCGCCGAGATAGATGACCTGCGCGCCCTTGATGAGGCCGCGCGCCTCGAGGTCGAGCCGTTTCTTGCGGTGTTTGAGGGGCAGTTCCAGCCCATCGCAAATCAGCGGCTCGCCTTCCAGCAGGGCGTCGTCGGGTGCGCCATGGACCGAGCGGAACGCGTTGATCAGCCGGATGCGGGTGGCGTTGCGCCAGACCAGCACCGGGCTGCGCGCCATCAGGTCCACTTCGACCCGCTGGCCCCAGACGACACGGTCGTCCCGGCCAGCCGCGTCTTCGACCATCTTTTCGAACCGGTAGAAATCCACATCCGGGTCGGACAGCGCATGGGCCAGATCAAGGATCGGGTTGCCTTCGGCCTGCCGGTGGATGCGGTTGAGGTGCAGCACCCTGGGGGCTGGCAGCTTGTCGAAAACCATCGTACCTGACTGGTTGACCGGTGCCAGCTGTGCCGGATCACCAAACAGGAGCAAGGTCGGAAAGATTTCCTTGAGGTCCTCGAACTGCTTGTCATCCAGCATCGAGGATTCGTCGATGAACCCGATGTCCAGCGGTTCTTCGCGCCGCTTCCACCCGGTGATAAAGTCCGATCCGCGCAGCCCTGCCGCCGCCAGCGCGCCGGGTATGGATTTGTTGTTCTGATAAAACCCCCAGGCCCGGTCGAGCGCAAGTTCGGTCAGCCCCTCGATTTCTGGCCGCGCACCATTGCCTGCCAGCCATTCGGCGATGCGCTCGTAGTCGGGGTCGTATACCGGGGTGTAGAGGATGCGGTGAATGGTTGTTGCGGGCACACCGCGAAAGCGCAGCACGCTGGCGGCCTTGTTGGTGGGGGCAAGGATGGCGAGGGTGCGTTTGTCGCGTTTCCTGCGCGACTCGTAATCGCCCGAAACGATGTCGACGCCTGCGGCTTCCAACGCTTTGTACAGTTCGGCCAGAAGCAGTGTCTTGCCCGATCCCGCCTTGCCGGTGATTGCCATCACGGAGATGGAAGCGGATTTCGGAGGCATCAGAAGCGCGTCATCCAGATCAATGCCCGCGCCGCGCAGCATCTGTGTGACAGCGTCATAGGCACCGGCCTGATCATCAGAAAGGGCAAGGGATTTTGTCATGGGGCGACCCTACAGAGGGGCCGCGCCATGAACCAGTGCGATCAGGCGCTGCGGGCGAAGTTGACCGTGCTTTGCGCGCCAAAGGCATGATCGAACCACTGGCGAGACCGTTCCAGCGGAACCCCGGCCCGGGCGGCCACTTTGTCCAGCGCATGGGGATCAAAGTGCCACAGACCCACGCTGATCTGATCGCGCCCCGTTCCGGTGCGACCCAGCACCTCGGGCGACGACCCGATCATGCGATAGATGCGCACCATGCGGGCATCAAAGACGCCGACAAAATGGTCCACACCAAAGTTCTGCATGATCTCGCCGCCGCCCAGCATCAGGGCCGCTGCCACATGTCCTCCTGCTCCGCGGGTCAGGCAGAACCGCGTACACTCCCAAATGGCCGGGCTTTTGATGGGGCCCGAGATAAGATCGCCAAAGTGTTCATTCACCATTGTGCGACCGGTGGTGGGCAGAAACCGCATGGAGCCGCCATGGCTGCCATCGGGTTCTTCCCAGATCACGTAGAGAGGATTCTGAGTGTCGTATTCGTCACGCTCGCACCCGTCTTCATCGACATCCACGTCCCAGCCAAGCCGCGTTTTGAACTGGTCTGCACGATCGCGAAACATGGTCCGGGCAAGCTTGGGGTGGTCCTTCAAATCAGAAGCGTAGACGTAGCGCAGCATTCGGGTACTCCTTGTCAGGCCAGAAAGGCATGGCCAGAGAACTACCCAAACGTGCGTTAATGTCTGTTCATATGTGCGCGCGACAAGGTTCCGTCACGCGCAACGGGGGGAATCACACGACGATCAGCCCGCGACTCATGGCGCGGGCGACGGCGTGGGTGGTATTCATCGCCCCCAGTTTGAAACGGGCGCTTTCGATGTAAACCCGCAAGGTATGTTCCGAGATCGAAAGGGTGTCGGCAACCTGTGCCCGGCTGTATCCCACCGCCAGCAACGTCATCGCGTCTATTTCGCGCGGGCTGAGAGCCTGAGATTGTTCCGGCGTGCGGTCGGGTTCGAATTCCAGTGCTTTTTCGTTGAAGTAATGCGCGATCAGGATCAGATCACGCCGGTTCAGATCCGTCCATTCGGCCCAGTGTTCATCATCGCACGAGTGGTTGACGGTAAAGAGTGCAAATTGCCCGTTCGGGCCGCGTATGGGGACGGAAAAGCCCTGATTGCCAACGCCGTGTGACATGGCATCCAGCTGAAAGGCACGGGCTGCCTTGCTGGACCAGTCAAGTCGTTTCCAGTCCACGGGATGAAACCGCTGAAAGCATCCGATGATGACCGGATCCACCCGGAGATAATTGAGTTCGAGATAGCGATTGCGCCACTTGTCCAAGTAGGTTCCGCACCCATATTGCTCGCCCGCCGAGTCGACCCAATGATAGATGACATGATCAATCTGGTAGTGATCACACAGCGCTTCGGTTGCAGATTGAAGACCCTCAAGACCATCCGCTTTTTCCAGTTCTTCCAAAATGGCTTCCAACGGCTGGGTCGCCGTCGTGGCGCTGCGCATTGCTTGCATCCTTCATCGCGGCGATCTCGGCCATGGCGACAATTGCTGAGTCATCCAACTGTTCCGCCAATATCGGCAAGTTGTTGGCACGAGCAAAAGTCTTGAGGTCCGTCAGAACGTCCAGTATCCATTCACTTCTCATGTACAGACTCACTCTCCAGTGGTTAATGAAAGATTAACACAACTATAACATGTGTCAGTCGATTAAGAAAATTCACCTATTTCTACTCCCCAGAAATGGTGAGGGGCGGTTTTCTAAGTCCTTGAAGCCAAAGGCCAGCCTGGAAAACGCAAAACGCTCACGAAACCCAGAGGTGATTCGCGAGCGTTTACGTTCATCTTATACGTGTGTTACTGCTAACGGCCGGCGTCCAGCACGTCTTCGAGGGTGCGCAACCCGGTTTTCGGCGCCTGCACCAGCACGGCCATGTTGCCGGGTTTATGTTCATTGCGCAGCATCTTCATGTGCGCCAACGGCAGGTCCGCCCAGCTGAAGACTTCGGACATGCACGGATCGAGACGGCGTTCGATCATCAGCTTGTTCGCGGCAGAGGCCTGTTGCAAATGCGCAAAGTGGCTGCCCTGAAGGCGCTTTTGGTGCATCCACATATAGCGGACATCAAAGGTGCAGTTGAACCCGGTCGTCCCTGCACAGATCACGACCATGCCGCCCTTTTTGCAGACAAAGGTCGAGACCGGGAACGTCGCCTCGCCCGGATGTTCAAACACCATGTCGACGTTCACACCCTTGCCTGTGATGTCCCAGATCGCCTTGCCGAACTTGCGCGCCTCTTTGAACCAGTTGCCGTATTCGGGCGTGTTCACCGTGGGCATCTGCCCCCAGCAATTGAAGTCCTTGCGGTTCAGCACGCCCTTGGCGCCCAGGTCCATCACAAAGTCGCGCTTGCTTTCGTCGCTGATCACGCCGATCGCGTTGGCACCGGCGGTGTTGATCAACTGGATCGCATATGATCCCAGACCACCGGACGCGCCCCAGACCAGCACGTTCTGACCGGGCTTGAGGTCATGGGGTTCGTGACCGAACAACATACGATAGGCGGTGGCCAGTGTGAGGGTATAGCACGCGCTTTCCTCCCAGGTCAGGTGCTTGGGGCGCGGCATGAGCTGCTGGCTCTGGACGCGGGTGAACTGGCCGAACGATCCGTCAGGCGTCTCGTAGCCCCAGATGCGCTGGGTCGGCGAATACATCGGATCGCCGCCGTTGCAGTGTTCGTCATCACCGTCGTCCTGGTTGCAATGCACCACGACTTCGTCGCCGACTTTCCAGCGTTTCACCCGATCCCCGACGGCCCAGACGATCCCTGCCGCGTCGGACCCCGCAATGTGATAGGGTTGTTTGTGACCGTCAAAGGGGCTGATGGGTTGACCAAGCGCGGCCCAGACTCCGTTGTAGTTCACGCCCGCCGCCATCACCAGGACCAGCACGTCGTTGCTGTCCAGCGTCGGCACATCGACGACTTCCTGCAGCATGGCAGTGTCCGGATCGCCGTGGCGTTCGCGGCGGATCGCCCAAGCGTACATCTGCTTGGGGACGTATCCCAACGGGGGAAGTTCGCCCATTTCATACAGGTCTTTTTCAGGTGCCTCATAGGGCGCGATGCCCGTTTCGGGCGCAAGGTCGAGTGCCATGTCAGCCTCCGGATCAGAAATGTGTGCCGCAGTGCAGAATCGCGGCGTCTGAAGGCTGAATATGGCCCTCCACGCAACAATGCAACAACTGTCGTTCTTTTTTTGTAACTTTATGACTTTGCAGATGCAGCATTGAGCAATGGCGGACAGTCCGGGTACAATTCGGCAATCGAGTTGGCATAGAACTGCAAAAGCGGGCGTTCTGCCGGAACCAGAGACCAGCCCGCACCGGACCGTTCGATCATGCCGCGCAGTTCCATATCGGTGCACGCGCGTTTGATGTGGTCCTGTACCGCCTCGGGCGTCATGTCAGGCAGGCTTCCTGACCCGTTCGGCATCTCTGCCTGCGCTTTTTCAAGCAGGGCCTGAGCTTCAATCGGTCCATCGGCCGCCAGCAACACGCGCGACAAGAGCGGGACAAACAAGACCGGCGTCACCTCGTTGATCCGCCCCCTGAGTGTGTCCGCGAGGTTCTCGATGCTGACGGTGGACCCCAATTCGGCCAACGAGACCGGAGTCCCAAAGGCGACGGACGCCACGCCAAATTTGCGATAGCGCCCCCTGACCCGCTGCCACAAAAGTCGCAGTATCGCGCCCATCACCACTGTTATACGTGCCCCGAACCGCCGGTCGCCGCGCTGGTCCGCGGCAATCAGCACCCGATCTTCGAGCACCCGGTCGTAATTGATCGCGACGGGCACAAAGACGATGTCACGGTGGTCTGCGTCAAACCCGTCCACCGCGTAGGACAACAGCCCCATCCTGAGGGGCATCAGGCGGCCGTTCACGCTCAGGCCGCCTTCGGGAAAGATCGCCTGGGTCACCCCGCCCGCGGTCGCCATCTGCACGTAGCGCGCCAGAACTTTGCGATACAGCTGCCCACGCGAGCGGCGGCGGATAAAATATGCCCCCATCGACTTGATCAACCGGCTGAGCGGCCAGACCCGCGCCCATTCCCCCACCGCATAGCTGAGGGCCGAGGCCGACGCGGCCAGATAGGTCACCAGCACGTAATCCATATTGCTGCGGTGATTCATGACAAAGATCACAGTCGCATCCGGGCTGACGCTTTTCAGCCGTTCGTCGTTGCCGCGCGCCGTGCGCACATCATACAGCGCATTGGCAAGCCAGCGCGCCACCCGCGCGGCAAAGCTGAAATAGGCAAAAGCGGAAAAGCTGGGCACGATTTCGCGGGCATACCGGCGGGCCTTTTCGAACGCCACATTCTCGGGCACGCCGTTTTCCCGGGCATGGGCCACGATCGCCCTTGTCACGTCCGGGTCGTAGATGAGGCGCTGGATCATGTCATAGCGGCGCGCCAGCTTGAACGGCTCGATAGGCCGCGTCAGCCGCTGGTTCAGCCGCTTGACCGCGCGTTGCAACCGACGCCGGAAAAACCAGCGCACGGACGGGAACAGAAAATGCGAGGCAAACGTCACTGTGGCAAACAGCACCATCAGCACGAATAGCCAGAGCGGAAGTTCTACGGTCTTTGTCATTGCGGCGAACCCTCGCAAACGTGACACCCGGGGTAAACGACAAAATGGGGCTGGCCATGCCCGCCGCACTCGGGTTCAGTCAAAGTGATGTATGAAGGTGACTCGTTCTTTACGCTTGCGGTCTGGGGTCGCGTCGGGCTGGTCGGTGTGTCGGTGATCTTTGCGCTGGCGGCGTTGGGGATCACGCGTGTGATGACCTACTATCGCCCTTACGTGCTGCGCGTGCCGATCTGGGCGGTCCTGTTCATCACCTTTGTCTGGGCCTCGCCGCAGGGATACTATACCTACTACCGCCTGATCCTTGACGGGTTGCCCGCGCAATCCGTGCTTGCAGAACCGCCGCGCCCCGAAGAGATTATCGCCCTGCTGACATTTCGCCACAGTGCAACATTGTCAGCGCATGGCGTCGGCATTCTGGGGTGGCTGATGCTGGTCGTTGCCCTTTGGCCCCGGCGCAAAAAATGCCGCGATGCAGCGAATTGACATAGCCAGATTATTACGTATACCTCTCGCCCAACGCAACTTTGTTGCTTACAGCGATTCACGAGGCCGCCATGACAGAAAAAGACCGCCCCTGGCTGATCCGCACCTATGCAGGGCACTCCACTGCTGCGGCATCCAACGCGCTCTACCGCGCCAATCTTGCCAAGGGTCAGACGGGCCTGTCCGTTGCTTTTGATCTGCCGACACAGACCGGCTATGACAGCGACCACGTGCTGGCACGGGGCGAAGTCGGCAAAGTCGGCGTGCCGGTGTCTCATCTGGGCGACATGCGGACACTGTTTGCCGATATCCCTCTGGAGAAAATGAACACGTCCATGACGATCAACGCCACCGCCCCCTGGCTGCTGGCGCTTTATATCGCCGTGGCCGAGGAACAGGGCGCCGATGTCGCGGGCCTGCAAGGCACGGTCCAGAACGATCTGATCAAGGAATACCTGAGCCGCGGCACCTATATCTGCCCGCCTGCGCCCAGCCTCAGGATGATCGCGGATGTGGCCGAATACTGCTATACGAACGTGCCGAAATGGAACCCGATGAATGTGTGTTCCTATCACCTGCAAGAGGCAGGTGCGACGCCGGAACAGGAACTGGCCTTTGCGCTGGCAACGGCGACAGCCGTTCTGGACGCCCTGAAACCCCGAATTGATCCGGCTGATTTCCCGGCTGTTGTGGGGCGCATTTCATTCTTTGTGAATGCCGGCATCCGATTTGTGACCGAGATGTGCAAAATGCGCGCTTTCGTCGATTTGTGGGGTGAAATCTGCGAGACACGCTATGGCGTCACCGATCCGAAATTCCGCCGTTTCCGCTATGGGGTGCAGGTCAATTCACTGGGGCTGACCGAACAGCAACCCGAAAATAACGTCTATCGCATTCTGATCGAAATGCTGGCTGTCACGCTTTCCAAAAATGCCCGCGCCCGCGCCGTGCAATTGCCAGCCTGGAACGAAGCCCTGGGGTTGCCGCGTCCGTGGGATCAGCAGTGGTCAATGCGAATGCAGCAGATCATGGCGTATGAAACGGACCTTTTGGAATTCGATGATCTGTTTGATGGCAATCCCGCGGTCGACGCAAAAGTAGAGGCGCTGAAAGACGGTGCGCGTCAGGAGTTGACCCAACTCGACGCAATGGGCGGCGCAATTGCGGCCATTGATTACATGAAAGCGCAATTGGTCACCTCGAATGCGGACCGGTTGGGGCGGATTGAACGGGCCGAGACCGTGGTTGTCGGGGTCAACAAGTATCAGACGGGCGAACCATCGCCGCTGATCACGGGCGACGGCGGCATCATGGTTGTGGACCCGGCAGTAGAACAGGAACAGATTGGCCAGCTTGAGGCGTGGCGCGCGTCGCGCGACGGTGCCGCCGTGACGGCAGCGCTGGCCGAATTGCGCCGCGCGGCAGCGGATGGCGACAACATCATGCCAGCCTCGATCGCCTGCGCAAAGGTCGGTGTCACCACGGGCGAGTGGGCTGCGCAAATGCGCACCGTGCATGGCGAATATCGCGGCCCTACAGGCGTCTCTGCATCGCAATCCAATATCACCGAAGGGCTGGACGATTTGCGCGCGGCGGTGGATATGGTGAGCGACCGGCTGGGGCGGCGCTTGAAATTTCTGGTGGGAAAACCGGGCCTTGACGGCCACTCGAACGGTGCCGAGCAGATCGCTGTCCGCGCGCGCGATTGCGGCATGGACATCGCTTATGAAGGCATTCGCCTGACCCCCGAGGAAATCGTTGCCGCCGCGCGCGCGGACGGCGCACATGTGGTTGGACTGTCGATCCTGTCGGGCAGCCACATCCCGCTGGTGGAAGACCTGATCCGCCGCATGCAGGCCGAGGGCCTGTCCCATGTGCCGGTCATCGTCGGCGGTATCATTCCGGACGATGATGCCGAAAGACTGCGGCGTATGGGCGTGGCACGGGTCTATACACCCAAGGATTTCGAGCTGAATGCGATCATGGCCGATATTGTCAATTTGGCAGACCCGCACTCGGTTGCCGCCGAATGAATTGCAAAACCGGATCGCTGATTTGGATTGGACCGGGCAACACACGTATTGCCTGTGCCTTTTCCACTGAGGGACGAAATAATCTCGCCCCGCGAGCAAACAACCGCCGTTGACACAAATTGGATCAGAAAAGCCATTGATATTCCCAATGGAATCGAAAATACGCGTCAATAGATGAATATTTCCGGAGGCCAAAATGGCGATGAAACTCGATAAAATGAGTCGTAAAGAACTCGAACAACTGCGCGCGGATGTTGACAAAGCCATTGTCGATTTGCGCAAGAGAGAGAAAAAGGATGCCCTTGTCGCCGCCCAGAAAGCCGCTGCGGAATTCGGGTATTCGCTGGAAGAACTGACCGCCAAACGCGCCGGTCGTGGCGCCGCCAAAGGCACAAAGGCCGAGGCCAAATTCATCGACCCTAAAAACCCGACACAAACCTGGACCGGCAAGGGCCGTCAGCCCAATTGGTTCAAGGCAGCCCTGGCAAGCGGCAAAAGCGCGGACGATCTGCTGATCTGAATTGCAACGATACGGGCGGTGTCACGTCACCCTCGTATCGGCCCTGCCTTATGCAGTAACGTGGCGCGATTCGTACACGCCTCGGAGCAGCCATGACCGTACATATCGGCGCCAGACCCGGACAAATCGCACAGACCGTTCTGATGCCCGGCGACCCCTACCGCGCACGGTGGGCCGCCGAGACGTTTCTGGACGGGGCCGAACTGGTCAATGACGTCCGCGGCATGCTGGGTTTTACCGGCACGTGGCGCGGCCATCCCGTCACCATTCAGGGGTCGGGCATGGGCATGCCGTCGCTGTCGATCTATGCCAATGAACTGATACGCGACTATGATGTGCAGACCCTGATCCGCATTGGATCCTGCGGCGGCATGCAACCGCATGTGGGCATCCGCGACGTCGTCATCGCCATGACGGCCAGCACCATCACGTCGCCCTCCTCCGGTATCTTTCGCGAAGTGAACTTTGCGCCCTGCGCCGACTTCGGGTTGCTGGCGGCGGCGGTCAGGGTGGCGCAGGACAGGGGCACCAGAACCCATGTGGGCGGCATCTATTCCTCGGACGTTTTTTACGCCGAACGCCCGGATCTGGACGAACAGATGGTGCGCCACGGCATTCTCGGGGTCGAGATGGAGGCCGCCGAGCTTTACACCCTTGCCGCGCGTCACGGGCGCCGTGCGCTGGCGGTTCTGACGGTCAGCGACCATTTGCAGACCGGTGAGGCGTTGCCGAGCGAAGACCGCGAAAAGACATTTGGCGATATGGTCGAGATTGCGCTGGAAGCGGCGTTTTCCTGATTTTTGTGCTTTTTTACATTTTAAATCATTTAGTTAGAAAACTTTTGCGCGTGTCACAACCCGTGCACACAGCGTGCACAACCTGTGCACCGAGTGTGCACAGGCACCGGGCGGTCGGTTAGGATTTCGTTCAGTGTTGCGCCCGTCATGGCGTCAGGGTGGTCTCCTTTGGATTAACAGCGCCTTACTTGACCGGATGCACCGGCTTCGATCTCGGGAGCCTCACTTCTCGGTGGCACAGCCACCTGCCAGTCGGCGGGCGGGGATTTTTTTAAATCAGAGAATGAGGACCGTCTCGCAAATCCTCCTGGGGTGGCTTTCCGGTTCGAACGGGCTGCCCCTGGCGTCCGTGCGTGCCGTCATATCCGTTGCGCGGTGGGCCGGACCATCCGTCGAGCGCGCCGGGTGCGGGGGCGAACACCTCGATCCTGAGCGGGTGACAGCGGGCCGTGTCCGAGGAGTGTTCGGCGCTGCAATCGCCACCGGGGCAGGCGCTGAGCGCGCCGAGCAGGTCGATTTCGGCAAAGAAGTCGATGTGATCGCCGGGGCGGACGGGCGAGGCCTTCATGAAATACTGACCTGTATCGCGCGTGAATCCGGTGCACATGAAGACGTTGAGGACGTCGTGCACGTGAGGCTCGGCCTCTTTGAGGGACAGGCCGGTGTGATCAGCCAGCGCGCGTGTCAGGTTCGAATGGCAGCAATGGTGATAATGCCCGCCCTGCAACAGGTTGCCGGTGTAGGGATCACAGCGGGTGCCGATCACGTCATGCACTGACCCGCCATACTGGTCGATCCCGTACCAGCCAAGCGTGTCGTGAATCACCGTCGCCATCGGCCGCATGTGGGGAAAGCTGCTCCACATGCGTTCTCCGGTTGTGATGTGTGTGCCGTGCAGCGCGCGGGTCTTGCCGGAATAGAACCGCTCGGACAGATCGTTTGCGCACCACAGGTTCAGATCGCCGACCTGCGGCCCCCCGACCGATGAGATGCGAAAGACATGACCGGCGGGCACCTCGAAACAGGCCGCCTCGCGCGGGGCTGCGGTGGCTTCGTCGACTTTGGTCATGGTGTCGCGCAAGGCGGTGTAGCGCGCCATATCCGGGTTCGGCAATGTGTCTGGCGGGTAGCAGATGACAGGTGCGATGGCGCGGCGGGCATCGGCGTCGGCGGGGCTGGAGGGCATGGCGGAACCTTTGATCTTTGTGATCGCATTCAGCGCGTTTGTGCGGTGTCACGCAAGGTGCATTCGTCTGCGTGCAGCGCCCCGGGGCAGACCTGCGGGGCCACCGGACATCGGCCGGCCGACGCGCCTGATCCTGCGCAAATCGCACCTTTCGAAACAGTACCGCCGGCGGGGGCGGCCCCGCTCACCATCATTTCAGATGCACATCCGCGTGGCTTTGATAGGGTCGGTGCATGTTCCGTCTTGCCACATGCGCCCTTGCCTTGCTTGTCCCGTCCGCGACGTTGGCCTGTGACCTTGCCCTGGTGCTGGCGGTCGATGTGTCCGGGTCGGTCGATGCGCAGGAATATCGTATCCAGATGGATGGGCTGGCGGCGGCGCTGCGCGATGGCACTGTGGCTGACGCGTTGGTCGATCAACGCGCGCAGGTGACGCTGATCCAGTGGACCGGGTCATCGCGCCAGCGCCAGACCGTGCCCTGGACACAGATGAAGTCTTATGCGGATGTGCAGGCGCTTGCCGACAGGATCGAAGCCGATCCGCGTATCTGGCGCAACTATTCGACAGCGATCGGCGAGGCGCTGAGCGTGTCGCGCGCCGCCTTTGACCCGGTTGCCTATTGCGCGCGCAAGGTCATCGACGTGTCCGGCGACGGCGAATCCAACGAAGGCATCGCACCCGCCAGCCAGCGGCCCTTGCTTGTCGGTCAGAACATTACGGTAAATGCCATCGCCATCGAGACAGATGAAGGCGATCTGACCGGGTACTTTTTTGAAAACCTGATCACCGGGCCCGGTGCCTTTGTTGTCACGGCGAACGGATTCGATGACTATCCGGAACAGATCCGGCGCAAGTTGCAGCGCGAGACCACGCGACAGGTGACCCGTGCCCGGAATTGACGCCATTTCGTGATCACAGCCTTTTGCCGCGTGATCACAACGCGGGGAAACCGGATGATTGCGCCAAATAACCGCGCCATAAGTGTGTGCTGGGTGCGTGACTCCCGGCCAGAATACGCTATCAAGTGGCAAGGGAACAAAAAGGACGCATCATGGCCGACGTCAACCGGGGCAATCGCCCGCTTTCACCGCACCTTTCGATCTATCGCCCGCAACTGACGTCGATGACGTCGATACTGACGCGGATCACCGGCAACGCGCTGCTGATCTCGGCGCTTTTAGTGGTGTGGTGGCTGCTGGCGGCGTCGACCTCGCCCGAGGCGTTTGCGCGGGCAGATGGTGTTCTGACCAGCTTTTTCGGTGATCTTGTGATGACGTTTTCGCTTCTTGGCCTATGGTATCATACGCTGGCCGGTGTGCGGCATCTGATCTGGGACAACGCCATCGGCCTTGATATTGAAACAGCCGAGAAGATGGGCTGGGCAATTCTGGGTGGCTCGGTTGTTCTGACCGTCATCACGCTGATCGCGATTTAAGGGGGCCTTTCATGCGTTATCTTACCGACCGCAAACGCGCCATGGGGCTTGGCACTGCCAAGACCGGCACCGCACATTTCTGGGCGATGAAAGTCAGCAGCTTTGCATTGTTGATCCTCATCCCTCTGTTTGTCTTTACCTTCGGTCCGATGCTGGGCGCGCCTTATGTCGAGGTCACCGCCTATTTCGCGCGTCCCTTCCCGGCCATCGTGGCGGCGCTGACCATTGTCGTGACGTTCATGCATTTCAAGGACGGTGTGCAGGTGCTGATCGAGGATTACGTTCACGGAACACTGCAAAAGGTGCTGATCATCGCGATGATCTGCCTCAGCTACGCTGCCGCCGCGACGGGCATCTTTGCCATCGCGCGCCTGGCGCTTTGACTTGACACAAGCGCGCTTGAACGCCGCCGCTTTGATACAGGAGGCCTGACAGATGGCTGCATATGAGTATGAGACCCACGAATATGATGTGGTGGTTGTCGGTGCCGGGGGCGCAGGTCTGCGCGCCACGCTGGGCATGGCCGAACAGGGGTTGCGCACCGCCTGCGTGACCAAGGTGTTCCCGACGCGCTCGCACACCGTCGCAGCGCAGGGCGGCATCGCCGCGTCGCTGTCCAACATGGGCCCCGACAACTGGCAGTGGCACATGTATGACACGGTCAAGGGATCCGACTGGCTGGGTGACACGGATGCGATGGAATACCTCGCCCGCGAGGCCCCCAAGGCGGTCTATGAGCTGGAACATTACGGTGTGCCGTTTTCGCGCACCGAAGAGGGCAAGATTTACCAGCGCCCCTTTGGCGGCCACACCACCGAATTCGGCGAAGGCCCGCCCGTGCAGCGCACCTGTGCCGCCGCCGACCGCACCGGCCACGCGATCCTGCACACGCTTTATGGCCAAAGCCTCAAGAACAACGCCGAATTCTACATCGAATATTTCGCCATCGACCTGATCATGTCCGAAGATGGCGTGTGTCAGGGCGTGTTGTGCTGGAAGCTGGATGATGGCACCATGCATCTGTTTTCCGCCAAGATGGTGGTGCTGGCGACGGGCGGTTATGGCCGCGCCTATTTCAGCGCCACATCGGCCCATACCTGCACCGGTGACGGTGGCGGTATGACGGCGCGCGCGGGCCTGCCGTTGCAGGACATGGAGTTCGTGCAATTCCACCCCACCGGCATCTACGGTGCCGGGTGCCTGATCACCGAAGGGGCGCGGGGCGAGGGCGGGTATCTGACCAACTCCGAAGGCGAGCGGTTCATGGAGCGCTATGCGCCCACCTACAAGGATCTGGCCAGCCGCGACGTGGTCAGCCGCTGCATGACCATGGAAATCCGCGAAGGGCGCGGTGTGGGCGAGAACAAGGATCACATCCACCTGCACCTCAACCACCTGCCCAAGGAAACGCTGGACCTGCGCCTGCCCGGCATTTCCGAAAGCGCACGTATCTTTGCCGGTGTGGACCTGACCAAGGAACCGATCCCGGTCCTGCCCACCGTGCATTACAACATGGGCGGCATTCCGACGAATTACTGGGGCGAGGTGCTCGCCCCGACCAAGGACAAGCCCGACAACGTCTCGCCCGGTCTGATGGCCGTGGGTGAGGCGGGCTGTGCCTCGGTGCATGGGGCCAACCGGCTTGGGTCGAACTCGCTGATCGACCTCGTGGTGTTTGGCCGTGCCGCCGCGATCCGTGCCAAGGAAGTCGTGGATGCGGATGCCCCCGTGCCGACACCGAACATGCGATCGGTCGAGGCGGCGTTTTCGCGCTTTGACGGGTTGCGCTATGCCAAGGGCCATGTGCCGACGGCCGAGCTGCGCCTTGAGATGCAAAAGACGATGCAGGAAGACGCCGCCGTGTTCCGCACCGACAAGACGCTGGCCGAGGGCGAGGAAAAGATGAAGGATGTCGCCGCCAAGCAATCCGACCTCAAGGTGACCGACACCTCGCTGGTCTGGAATTCGGACCTGATGGAAACGCTGGAACTGACAAACCTGATGCCCAACGCGGTGGCCACGATCACCGCCGCCGCGGCGCGCAAGGAAAGCCGGGGCGCGCATGCGCACGAGGACTACCCCGACCGCGACGACAAGAACTGGCGCAAGCATTCCCTTGTCTGGTTCAAGGGCAACGAGGCGAGCCTCGGCTTCCGGGGCGTCCATCTGAACCCGCTGACCAGCCACAATGATGGCGGGATCGACCTCAAGAAAATCGCGCCCAAGGCGCGGGTGTACTAAACCCGCATGACCCAGAGCATGGCCATTCAGGACCCCGATGCATTTGCCCCCGCGCAGGTGCTTCGGGTGCATGGAATGCGTCGGTCGGGCAATCACGCCTTGATTGACTGGATGATGCGCAACGCACCCGAAGGTGCGGGGCTGTTCCTGAACAATTGCAAACCGAACCGCGATCCGCTGAAGACTGCGCGCGGTGTCGCCGTCTATCTGGGCGGGGCCGAACAACCGCTGATCAGCGCAGAGGACAAGCTGGGCGCCGCCGGTCAGACGCCGTTTACCCTTGTCAGTTACGAAGACACGATGCCTGCGCCAAAGCGTGCACCGCTTTTTGGCGCGTCGGAAACCTGCGTGATCATTTACCGCAGCTTCTTGCACTGGGCGGCGTCGCTGCTGCGCAAGATACAAGGCAACCCCGGATACGGCCCGCTGGAACGGATGCGGGTGATGATGCAGGCGCTGCGCATCTATGGCGACATGCTGCTAAGGGTGCGCGACGCGGATGTCGTCGCGATTTGCTATGACGACTGGATGGGTGACGCGGGCTATCGCCGGGCCGCGCTCGACCGTCTGAAACTGCCCGGGCGCGACCTTGGCCTGGGGGATGTGCAGCGCTATGGGGGGGGGTCGTCGTTTCAGGGTCAAAAGACCGCCGCCGCGGATCTGGCCACCGCCGAGCGGTCCGCGCAGATGGCACAGGACCTCGAATATCAACTGGTGCTGTGGACAGTGGCGCGAGACCTTGATTTCATGGTACGGCTGGCGGACGTCTTTCCGCAGGATGCCGAGCGCCTGTCAGCCCTTTTGGAGACCGCCAAGGCCGAGGTGAAATTGCCATGATGATCCGAACACTTGCCTTCAGCGCCCTTGTGGCCCTGACCGCCTGCGAACAAACCACACGTGCCGTCGATGATGCCGCCCGCCGCAGCGCCAAGCTGGCCGTGTCGGAAATCGTCGTCACCCGGTTTCCCGCCGTGCCCAAGGCACTGGTCACCCCGTTCACCGACTGCGTGATCGACAATTCGTCGGCGCGCGAAATCGGTTCGTTTGCGCGCGATGCGGTGATCGGTGTCTCGGACACCACCGTCGCCCTTGTGCGCACGGTTCTCGAACGGCCCGAAACACAGGCCTGCGTGGTGCGCACGGGCGTGAACGTGCTGGGCACAGGCTAGGGGATATGCGGACATGACCCCAATCATCGTACATGGCAGACCAAGGGATATGAGATTTCAATGATATTGCGGACACTTTCGGCGGCTCTGGCCGCGCTCGCCTTTTCGGCCACCTTTGCGATGGCGGATGCCCCCCGGCTCGCCGCTCAGAGTTGCGCGGTTCAAACCAATGCGCCGGGCAATTATTATATCTCGAACGCGCCCGGTTTGCCGAGTGTGCTGCCCGGCCCGGACGGCACACCGGCAGGTGCTGCACGTATCAATGATTGCCTGACCGATACCTATGCCGTGCAATACGGAACCAGGGCCGGCACCGCAGCAACCCCCGTCGCAAGCGCACCTCAGGTCACCGCCAATGCGCTGGGCGAATGCAAAACCGTCCGTGACCGCCAAATTGCGACGGGCCTTGCCGCAACTGTCGGCATTATCGCGGCACTGGGCGAGCCTTATACCGCATCCGTTATCGGCGGCGTGGTCGGTTCGACCCAGGGCATACGTGGCGTGAACAAGCGCTATCGCGCCTGTGTCGCGGCTGCCTCTGCCCCGCCTGTCGACCCGAATGCAGCCATTTATGTGGGATGCAGCCGCAAGAACGGCGTGATGAGTCGGGGTACGTCCTTGTGTGTGGCACCATGACCGATTGCAGGCGCGCCACCGCCCACGCTATCACCGCAGCGACGCGCATGACCCAGCCGACCCCGTCTCTTGAAAGGATCTTTTCATGGTTCAACTGACGCTGCCCAAGAATTCCCGCATCCAGACGGGCAAGACATGGCCCCGGCCAGAGGGTGCCACGAACGTGCGCAAGTTCAGCATCTATCGCTGGAACCCGGATGACGGCAAAAACCCGCAGGTCGACACCTATTTCGTCGATATGGACACCTGTGGCCCGATGATCCTGGACGCGCTGATCAAGATCAAGAACGAGATCGACCCGACGCTGACCTTTCGCCGGTCCTGCCGCGAGGGGATTTGCGGGTCCTGTGCGATGAACATCGACGGGATCAACACGCTGGCCTGCATCTATGGCATGGACGAGGTCAAGGGCGACGTCAAAATCTATCCCCTGCCCCACATGCCAGTCGTCAAGGATCTGATCCCGGACCTGACGCATTTTTACGCGCAACATGCCTCTATCATGCCGTGGCTGGAAACCAAGACAAACCGCCCGGCAAAGGAATGGAGACAGTCCGTCGAGGACCGCGAGAAGCTGGATGGGCTTTATGAATGCGTCATGTGCGCGTGCTGTTCGACGTCCTGCCCGTCCTACTGGTGGAACGGTGATCGCTATCTGGGGCCGGCGGCCCTGCTGCACGCCTATCGCTGGATCATCGACAGCCGCGACGAGGCGACCGGCGAACGGCTTGATGACCTTGAAGACCCTTTCAAGCTGTATCGCTGCCACACCATCATGAACTGCGCCAAGACCTGCCCGAAGGGTCTGAACCCCGCAGAGGCGATCGCGAACATCAAGAAGATGATGGTCGAACGCACCGTGTGATTGCGTCACAGGCCCAGAATGAAGGAAGGCTCCGCACGGGCGGGGCCTTTTTTGTTGAAGCGGCGTGAAACGGGCGCGGCCCTAGGTCGGCATCAACGCCCAGTAATCCAGATCAAGCAGCACATCCGGCAGGTACTTTCCGTCCGTTCCGCGCAATGCGAATGGCGCGCCGCCCTTGGTCGCCACCAGCCGCAAGCGGATCGCGCCGACGCCGGGGGCGGCGGTTTCGGCCTTGTCCAGCACCTCGGACCAGGCGCGGATCGTGTCGCCTGCAAGGCAGGGGTTGGCATGGGCGCCGGCGTTCAGCCCGACCACCATCTGCGCATTCGCAAGGCCGTTGAAGGACAGCGCGCGCGCCATGGAGATCACGTGCCCGCCATAGATCAGGCGGCTGCCGTCAGGGCGTGCAGAGGTGTCGAAATGCACCTTGGCCGTGTTCTGCCACAGGCGCGTGGCCAGCATGTGTTCGGCCTCTTCCACGGTGACGCCGTCCACGTGGTCGATCTGTTCGCCGATCTGGTAGTCACCCCAGCGGTGCGCCTCGCCCGCGAGGGTGAAATCGTAGTTCTCAAAGTTCAGTCCGGCAGGTACGACAAGGCTGTCGGGCGCGACATTGGCGGCAAGGTCGGGCACCACGGTGCGGGGCGCGGGCGCTGTGGGATCACCTTTGCGCACCATCACCCAGCGGACATAGTCCAGCACGGCACCCCCGTGCTGATTGCGCCCCGTCGTGCGCACCCAGACTACCCCGGTCTTGCCGTTCGAGTTCTGTTTGACCCCGATCACCTGCGATTGCGATGTCAGCGTGTCGCCGGGCCAGACGGGGGCAAGCCAGCGCCCCTCGGCGTAGCCCAGATTGGCCACGGCATTCAGCGACACATCCGGCACGGTTTTGCCAAACACGGTATGAAAGGCGATCATGTCGTCCAGCGGCGCGGCAGGCAACCCGCAGGCCTGCGCGAACGTATCAGAAGAATAAAGCGCGTGGCGCACCGGATAGAGCGCGTGATACAGCGCGCGCTCGCCCTGCCCCACGGTACGCGGCACCGCGTGGGTCAGCACGTCACCGACCTTGTAGTCCTCAAAGAACCGGCCCTTGTTCGTCTTGGCGATGCTCACTGCGCCCCCAGTTTGGTGTCGGGTGTATAGGTGCCGCTCACCTCTTTGGTGACGGCCTGGCCGCAGCGCATGACACGCGCGGTCGGATCCCAGGTCTGGGTCGGACTGCCATGCAGTTCCCAGCCCTTGTTCAGCGCCTCGGTGACCTTGTGGCAAAAGGCGGACGTGTCCTCTTCGGACAGAAAACGATAGAGTTTCATGTGCTTACACCGGGAACGGCCAGACGCCCAGCCAGTTGTGGATATAGCCGATGACGCCCAGCAATACGACGGAGCCGACAAGGAACATGGCGTCCTTGGCATAGGTTCCGCCGGTATTTGGCGTCCACTCCGGCTCTGCCGAGTTGATGATGCGGGCGGTCAGGATCGCCCAGATCAGCAGGCCGCCAAAGAGCAGCACAGATGCCAGATCGCCGTTGACCAGCAAGTGTGCGATCGCCCAGATCGAAAACCCTGTCAGCATCGGGTGGCGCATGCCCTGCAACAGCTTGCCCCGCTTGGGGGCCGGGCTGAGCATATAGATCGCGACGATCATCAGCGTGTTGTTGATGTGAACCATGAAGGTCGGCGGGTTCCACACGGGCAGGAAATCGGTGCCGCGATAGCCGATGACCATCAGCACGATCCCGACCCCGATGGCGGCCGCCACCGCGCCCTTGCCCCCGTCGCCCAGCGCCGCGCGGCGTTCCGGGACAACCCGTTTGAACAGATGCGCCGCCCACCAAAGGCCGACACCCAAAAGCAGAATGATCCAGTACATTCCCTATCCCTCCATCATGGCCGCGATCGCCCTGGCTTTGGCCAGCGTTTCGCGTGCGGTTACGATGTGCAGATTTTCAACGATACGTCCATCCACGACGGCAACACCCTGCCCCGACGCCTCGGCCGCCTCGAAGGCGTCGATCTGGCGGCGGGCCAGGTCGACTTCGGCCTCGGACGGGGAAAACGCGGCATTGGCGATGTCAATCTGTGCCGGGTGGATCAGTGTCTTGCCGTCAAAGCCCATGTCGCGCCCCTGCGTGCATTCGGCCTCAAGACCGGCCTCGTCCCTGAAGGCGTTGTAGACCCCGTCGATGATGGCCAGCCCGTGCGCCCTGGCTGCCAGCAGGCACAGGCCAAGCCCGGTTTGCAGCGGCAGCCGGTCCGGGCGATTGCGGGTCTGCAGCTCCTTTGCAAGATCGTTGGTTCCCATGACCATGCCCGCCAGTGCGGAATGCGTGGCAATCTGCGCGGCGTTCAGCATGCCAAGGGCCGTTTCCATCATCGCCCACAGCGGTATGTCACCTGCAAGCGCGCGCAACGCGTCAAGATCGGCGGGGCTGGACACCTTGGGCAGCAAAATGGCGTCCGCCCCCATCGACACGGCGGCCCGGGCGTCGTGCTGACCCCATGTGGTGTCGAGACCGTTGATGCGGACAATCTTCATCCGCGCACCATATCCCCCGGCGTTCAGTGCCCCGGCGAGCGTATCGCGCGCGGTGTCCTTTTCTTCCAGCGACACCGCGTCTTCGAGATCGAAGATGATCGCGTCAACCGGAAGGCCACGCGCCTTGTCCAGAGCGCGCGGTTTGGATCCGGGGATGTAAAGGACTGAACGCAGCGGGCGGGCGATGGCCATTGGGAGCCTCCGATAGGTCATAAAGTTGCGCGGAGAGGTGCATTTTTTGCCAGATAGTTCAAGGCCGGATGTGCTGCAACGCAGAAATTTTCGTCACAAAAGCCGGTTGTATTCAAATTGCTCGGATCGGCGCACGGCCCATTAACCATTAATTCAGAGCCAGAGCGCACCCTGCATGCATTCCGACATCTCCGGGAGGGCCGTTTCAGCTGGGCCGCTGAACACTTTTGCGGAAAATGAGAGAACGCGGAATGCGATATGAACCGGGGCCGCCCGGTCATCACCGGGCAGTCCGGTTGGGCCAGATGACCAGAGGTGACGCCTTCCATTGTGAAAGGCTGAACAAATGAAACGGAACAAGAGTTGGATGGCGGTGGGCACGTTTGCGACGGCGACGGCGCTGACCCTGATCGGGGCCGGGATGGCCAGCGCACAGCAGCAACGCAATTGCGGGCCGCGCGAGCTGGTTGTGAACCGTCTGGCCGAAGGATACGGCGAGACCCGCCAATCCATGGGGCTGGGCGCCAACAACGCGGTGATCGAGGTGTTTGCCTCGGAAGAGTCGGGCACGTGGACGATCACGGTGACCTCGGCCAATGGCATGACCTGCCTGATCGCCAGCGGTCAGGCGTTCGAGGAACTGGCCGAAGCGCTGCCTGCCAAGGGCAACGACGCCTGAAATCTTGCAGGCAGTCCGACAGGATCAGAGGCGCGCCCGGGTGGTGCGCCTTTTTGCGATCCAAACTCAGGTCACCCCATCCCAGATCAGCCTGGTTCCCGTCGCCGTCAGCAGCACGTATGTCAGCAGAAAAAACGCGCGTTCCGGCACCAGCCGATGCGCCTTGACCCCCAGCCACGTGCCCAAAAGCGCAAATGGAGCCAGCGCAATATTTGCCGTGAAGGTCTGCAGGGTGAACATGCCCAGAAAGGCGTAAGGCACGAACTTGAAGATGTTGATGGCCGTAAAGATCAACACCGTGTTGGCCTGATAGGCGGTCTTTCCCAGTTTGAGCGACAGCAGGTACACCGCCGCAGGTGGCCCGCCGGCATGGCTGACAAAACTGGTGAACCCGGCGACAGCCCCTGTCAGGGTGCCGACCCATGTGGGCAGGGCGCGCGCGGCGGTCCGGATCCAGCCCAGCGACCGCCCCACCTGCCAGATCACAAATGCGATGGAGATTCCGCCGATGAGCACCCGGAACACATCCGCATCGGTGCGCGCAAACAGCCACGCGCCCAGCGCCACGCCCGGCAGGCCGCCGACAATCATGCGCCGTGCAATGGCCCAGTCCCATTTGCCCCAGTAAGGTCGCAGGGATGCCGCATCCATCAACATCAGCAGCGGCAGCGTCACCCCAAGCGCAAGGCCGGGTTCAAGGATCAGCGCCAGAATCGATGTGGCGGCAAAGGCAGCGCCCGACCCGAATCCGCCTTTCGAAATACCGGCAAAGACGATGGCAGGTGCAGCGATGGCAAAAAACCACAAATCCAGTTGCAACATGGCCCGTCCTTGTGAAATTGCCCGCGTTGCCTACCCTTTAGACCAAGGGACCGGGCCCTGCCAGCAGTCACGAATTGCCGCGCCGCAGTGCAGCACACTTGCGCGGCGCGCCCATGCGCGCTAGGCACCGCGCCAACAGAAACCCCACAGTGCGGAGAATTTCACCCATGGCCAGACCCAAGATTGCCCTGATCGGCGCCGGTCAAATCGGCGGCACCCTTGCCCACCTCGCAGCGTTGAAGGAACTGGGCGATGTTGTCCTGTTCGACATCGCCGAAGGCACGCCCGAGGGCAAGGCGCTCGACATCGCGGAATCCGGCCCCTCCGAGGGGTTTGACGCCAGGATGAGCGGCACGCAGTCCTATGCCGACATCGCGGGTGCCGATGTGTGCATCGTCACCGCCGGTGTGCCGCGCAAGCCGGGGATGAGCCGGGATGACCTTTTGGGCATCAACCTCAAGGTCATGAAATCGGTCGGAGAAGGCATCCGCGATCACGCGCCCGACGCCTTTGTGATCTGTATCACCAACCCGCTGGATGCGATGGTCTGGGCCTTGCGCGAATTCTCGGGCCTGCCCCGTGAAAAAGTCTGCGGCATGGCCGGTGTTCTGGACAGCGCGCGTTTCCGCCACTTCCTGTCCGAGGAATTCGGCGTGTCCATGCGCGATGTCACCGCTTTTGTGCTGGGGGGCCACGGCGATACCATGGTGCCGCTGACCCGCTATTCGACCGTTGCGGGCATTCCGCTGCCTGACCTGGTAAAGATGGGCTGGACCACGCAGGAAAAGCTCGACGCGATTGTGCAGCGCACCCGTGATGGCGGTGCCGAGATTGTTGGCCTGCTGAAAACCGGGTCGGCCTTTTATGCGCCTGCCACGTCCGCCATCGAAATGGCCGAAGCCTACCTCAAGGACCAGAAACGCGTGCTGCCCTGTGCGGCTTATGTGGACGGCGCTTTGGGCCTCAAGGGCATGTATGTCGGCGTGCCCACCGTGATCGGTGCGGGCGGCGTCGAAAAGGTGATCGACATTCAGATGACCAAGGACGAACAGGCAATGTTCGACAGTTCGGTTGCAGCCGTCAAAGGCCTTGTCCAAGCCTGCAAGGGCATCGACGACAGCCTGACCTGATCAGACCCACCGTTGGGTACTCCGGCCGGGCGCAGTTGCGTCCGGCCTTTTTCGTGGCGACCGGCCTGCCCCCTCAGACCTGATTCAGCCCCGGCAGATTGCGCGCCCACGGGTTGCGGCTCAGCAAATCAGCGTCGAATGCGGCGGGCGACAGGTCGGGCGCGGCCTTGCCAAGCACGGCAACGGGATCAAACGGGACCGCGCGCAACAGATCGAACTGCGCCAGTTGCGCGCACCGCCCGGGCGTTGCGTTGAACAAAACGGCATGGGCCGCGCGGGCCGCCTCAAACGTCTCGGACCGCGCCAGCATCCATTCGATCTGAGCCGCGCGATGGGGGTGCAGGATCGTCTTTTGCACCTCTGGCGGTGTGCGGCGATACCGCATGATCTTGATCAGCCAGTGAAGCGGCGTCAGACCGTCAAAATGCAACAACCGCGCTGTGTCCGCGACATGGCGCGCCGCGCGTCGCCATCTGCCATCGCGCCACTCGGTCGCATTGTGCACCCCAAGCCGCAAATCGTCACGCACCCGCACCCCGCTTTTGCCCGCGCCATGTGAATACTGGCCGCGTTTCATCAGCGCGGCGAACGGGCCATAGGCGGCCGATTGATCCGCCTCGGGCAAATCAGCCGTGGCGCGAAAGATGCCGTCGAACAGGCTGGCCTGTGCGTGATCCCGCGGGAACAGGCGTTCAAGCACGGGCAGGTTCACCTCGGTATTGTCGGAACCGACCCCGGCCAGCGCATCGGACAGCGGGCTGTCCTGCCAGATGAATTCATCCGCATCAATGTGAAACAACCAGTCGGTCTGCGCGACTGCCTTGGCCGCGTTCGCATTGATCGTCTGACGGCGCATCTGCGATGCCGGACGCCCGCGCCTGCCCCGGTGGCGCGCCCAATGGCCCTCGTCACACACTGTCACATGACATCCCTGAATCGCGCTGAGGGGTTCCGCAACCATGTCCGAAGGATCATCCAGACAGACGTGAACCGCGCTCGCCCCCGTTTCAAGGTGCCAGTGCACATTGCAAAGAACCAGCGCTGCAGGCTCGTTCACCGTCATCACGACGCCCCAACGGGGCGCGATTTGCCGGTTGAACTGGCGGGTCGTCGCTGGTGCCACTTGATTCCCTTTTATAGCAATGCGTTAATTTTGTGATCACACTTTTTTGGGCAGTGATCACAAAATTCACTTTTCTGCGAAAAAATGACGTTGCAGGCACATTCCCGGTTTACGCCACGTTCAGTCCTGTTCGTATAGGGCCAACTGAGATGCATCAATACGGGACCCTACGCTCATGAACATCCACGAATACCAGGCCAAAGCCCTTTTGCGCAGCTACGGGGCTCCGGTTTCGGACGGCCGTGTCGTTTTGCGGGCCGAAGACGCAAAAACAGCCGCAGGCGAAATGGACGGCCCGCTTTGGGTGGTCAAGGCCCAGATCCACGCCGGTGGCCGAGGCAAGGGGACATTCAAGGAAGCGGACGCAGGCGAAAAAGGCGGCGTGCGTCTGACCAAATCCGCATCCGAGGCCGCGCAGGAAGCCAAGAAGATGCTGGGCCGCACGCTGGTCACCCACCAGACCGGCCCCGTCGGCAAACAGGTCAACCGCATCTATATCGAAGACGGCTCGGGCATCGAAACCGAGCTGTACCTCGCCCTGCTGGTGGATCGCCAGACCAGCCGCGTCAGCTTTGTCTGCTCGACCGAAGGCGGCATGGACATCGAAGAGGTCGCGGCCAGCACCCCCGAAAAGATCCTCAGCTTCAGCGTCGATCCGGCGACCGGCTATCAGGCCTTCCATGGCCGCCGCATCGCCTTTGCGCTGGGTCTGACCGGCAAGCAGGTCAAGCAATGCGTTGGCCTCATGAGCCTGCTGTACAAAGCGTTCATGGAAAAAGACATGGAGATGCTGGAAATCAACCCGCTGATCGTCACGGATGGCGGCGACCTCAAGGTGCTGGATGCCAAGATCAGCTTTGACGGCAACGCCATCTATCGCCACCCCGACATCAACGAATTGCGCGACGAAACCGAGGAAGACCCCAAGGAACTCGCCGCGTCCAAATACGATCTGAACTATATCGCGCTGGATGGCGAAATCGGCTGCATGGTGAACGGCGCGGGCCTTGCCATGGCGACCATGGACATCATCAAGCTGTATGGCGCCGAGCCTGCCAACTTTCTCGATGTGGGCGGTGGCGCCACCAAGGAAAAGGTGACCGAGGCGTTCAAGATCATCACGTCAGACCCGCAGGTCAAAGGCATCCTGGTCAACATCTTTGGCGGCATCATGCGTTGCGATGTGATCGCCGAAGGAGTGGTCGCGGCCGTGAAAGAGGTCGGCCTGAAGGTGCCGCTGGTTGTCCGTCTCGAAGGCACCAACGTGCAGCAGGGCAAGGACATCATCAACAACTCGGGTCTCGACGTGATTGCGGCGGATGATCTGAAGGACGGCGCACAGAAAATCGTGAAGGCCGTCAAGGGGTAAGGTCATGCGGGCGATCCCTGCCCATATGGCGCATGGGCGTCGGTTGGCCCCCTGCGTCTGCGGTGTGACCCGCGGCGCGGGCACGGTCATGGCGCCGGTGTCCGCCACCTTCGCTGCGTTTCACGCACCCATTGCGGCGGCGTGCGGCATGGGATCCGGCCAATGAGCGATCTGCGCCCCTGCCCCGGTTGCGAGACTGCGTCCGCCACCAGGCTTGACGCCTACAGCCGCGGCAACTGGCATGTGGCGACCTGCGATGCCTGCAATCTGACCTACCTGCGCAACCCCGTTGCCTACGAGGCGCTTGAGGAAGATTTCGCATGGGAAAAGACCTATGAGGAAAAACGGAAATCCGGCGGGTCCACCGGCCTCAGCCCCGCGATCCGCCGTTTGCGCCGACGGCTTGGGCTGACCCACAAGGGCAAGCACGACAAGATGGGCGGCTGGTTCAACAATGGCCGCGTGCTGGATATCGGCTGTGGCAGTCACCAGAATGTGCCGGAGCCGATGATACCCTTTGGTATCGAGCTGAGCCGCGCGCTGCATGCGGAGGCCGATGCGCACATGCGCGCGCGTGGCGGGTATTGCGTGCATGGTGCCGGGGCCCAGGCGATCTGGGATTTCGACCCCGAAATGTTCGACGGTGTGCTCATGCATTCCTACCTTGAACACGAGATTGATCTGATGGGCATTCTCAGCGGCGTGTTTCGTGCCCTCAAACCCGGTGGCGCGGTCTATGTGCGGGTGCCCAATTTCGGCTCCGTCAACCGCCATGTGATCGGCCGCAAATGGTGCGGTTTCCGCTATCCGGATCACGTGACCTACTTTACCCTGTCCACCCTGCGTGACACTGCCGCGCGCGCCGGGTTCACCACCCATCTGGTCAACCGTATTGGCCTGCCCGTCGACGACAATATCAAGGCGCTGCTGCGCAAACCGCAGGTCGCCGCATGACATTCCAATTCCCGAAATACCCCGAAGGAGACGCCCCAAATGGCCGTATTGATTGACGAGAACACCAAGGTGATTTGCCAGGGCCTGACCGGCTCGCAAGGCACATTCCACACTGAACAGGCCATCGCCTATGGCACCAAGATGGTCGGCGGCGTCACCCCCGGCAAGGGCGGCATGACCCACCTTGACCTGCCCGTCTACAACTCGGTCCACGAGGCGATGGCGATGACCGAGGCGAATGCGTCCGTCATCTATGTGCCGCCGCCTTTCGCCGCGGATTCGATCCTTGAGGCGATTGATGCCGGGATGCCGCTGATCGTGTGCATCACCGAAGGCATCCCGGTGCTGGACATGATGCGGGTGCAGCGCGCGCTGGAGGGATCGAAATCGCGCCTGATCGGGCCGAACTGTCCCGGTGTCATCACGCCGGATGCCTGCAAGATCGGGATCATGCCCGGCCATATCCACAAGCGTGGGTCCTGCGGGGTTGTGTCCCGTTCGGGCACGTTGACCTATGAGGCGGTAAAGCAGACAACCGACCTGGGTATCGGCCAGTCCTCTGCCGTGGGTATCGGCGGCGACCCGATCAAGGGAACCGAGCATATCGACGTGCTGGAGATGTTTCTCGCCGACCCCGAGACAGAGAGCATCATCATGATCGGCGAGATTGGCGGCAGTGCCGAAGAAGACGCCGCCCAGTTCCTCGCGGATGAGAAAAAGGCGGGCCGCTGGAAACCCACTGCCGGTTTCATCGCAGGCCGCACCGCCCCTCCGGGCCGCCGCATGGGCCATGCGGGCGCGATTGTGGCCGGTGGCAAAGGCGGTGCAGAGGACAAGATCGAAGCCATGCGCGCCGCTGGCATCGTGGTCGCCGACAGCCCTGCGACCTTGGGTGAGGCCGTGATGGAAGCGATCAAGGGCTGATAATGGACACTGCGCGGACATCCATTCTGGTGAACGGCTTCAAGGGTACCTTCAAGTTTTCGGGGCGCGCCGCGCGCTCCGAATTCTGGGCCTTTGCTCCCTTCGGCCTCGGCGTGGTTGTTCTTGCCGTCCTCTTATCATCAGCGCTTGAGTTCACACTTCCGGGCATCGTGCTTACCGCGATTATTGCCAGCACACCCTTACTTTCGCTCTGGTGGCGACGGCTGCAAGATGTCGGGCACTGGGGCGCAAATGCATTAATTCCTTGGTTTTTACTATTTCTGAGCGGTGTTTCCTTTGCCGCAGCGCATGAGTTGCACACAGGAGCTTTGTCTGATCTCGGCACGGGTAGCGTTGTGGGACTCCTGGCAGGACTGTTGCTCTATGTCGTTGGCGGCAAGTGGATCGCCCTTTTCATGGCCTTGACCGCCCTGGTTTATTTTTTGGTTCGTTTTTCCTTTGCATTTAGCAATGCCCTGCTCCCGTCAGACCCACACACCAATAAATACGGTCCCAACCCACATGAGGTGCCCAAATGACCGACCACCCCCAAAACGACCAATTCCACGCCTCCTCCTTCATGCAGGGGCACAATGCCGAATACCTCGAACAGATGTATGCGCGATATGCCAATGACCCGCATGCGGTCGACGAGGCGTGGCAGGCGTTTTTCAAGGCGATGGGCGATGACGAGGTTTCGATCAAACACGAGGCCGCCGGGCCATCATGGGCGCGGGCCGACTGGCCACCCATGCCCGGCGATGATCTGACCCAGGCCCTGACGGGCGAGTGGGCGGCCCCTGCCGAGGTCAAGGGGGCGGGCGACAAGATCAAAGCCAAGGCGGCTGAAAAGGGTGTTGAGGTCAGCAATGACCAGATCAAGCGCGCCGTGCTGGACAGTATCCGCGCGCTGATGATCATCCGCGCCTACCGGATCCGGGGTCACCTTGTGGCCGATCTCGACCCGCTGGGGATGCGCGATCAGACGCCGCATCCCGAACTGGACCCGAAATCCTACGGATTTACCGAATCCGACATGGATCGCCCCATTTTCATCGACAAGGTGCTGGGTCTGGATGTCGCGTCGATGCGCCAGATCCTCGATATCGTCAAACGCACCTATTGCGGCACCTTCGCGCTGCAATACATGCACATTTCCAACCCTGAAGAGGCGGGCTGGCTGAAAGAGCGTATCGAAGGTCTGGGCAAGGAAATCCAGTTCACCCGCGAGGGGCGCAAGGCGATCCTGAACAAGATGGTCGAGGCGGAAGGCTTCGAAAAATTCCTGCACGTCAAGTACATGGGCACCAAGCGGTTCGGTCTGGACGGCGGTGAAAGCCTGATCCCGGCGATGGAGCAGATCATCAAGCGCGGCGGCAATCTGGGCGTGCGTGACATCGTCATCGGCATGCCCCACCGCGGGCGTCTGTCGGTGCTGGCGAACGTGATGGCCAAACCCTACAAGGCGATTTTCAACGAATTTCAGGGCGGTTCGTTCAAGCCCGAAGACGTGGATGGCTCGGGCGATGTGAAATATCACCTCGGGGCCTCCAGCGACCGGGAATTTGACGGCAACACCGTGCACCTGAGCCTGACGGCCAACCCGTCACACCTTGAGGCGGTGAACCCGGTTGTCTTGGGCAAGGCGCGCGCCAAGCAGGATCAGAACAACGATCCCGAACGCACATCCGTCATGCCGATCCTGCTGCACGGCGATGCGGCCTTTGCCGGGCAAGGCGTTGTGGCGGAGTGTTTTGCGCTGTCGGGTCTGCGCGGTCACCGCGCGGGCGGCACCATGCATATCGTTGTGAACAACCAGATCGGATTCACCACCGCGCCGCACTTTTCACGCTCAAGCCCCTATCCCACCGACAACGCGCTGGTGGTCGAGGCGCCGATTTTCCACGTGAACGGCGATGACCCGGAGGCGGTTGTCCATGCCGCCAAGGTCGCCACCGAGTTCCGCCAGAAGTTCCACAAGGACGTGGTGATCGACATCTTTTGCTATCGCCGGTTCGGGCACAACGAGGGCGACGAGCCGATGTTCACCAACCCGGTGATGTACAAGCGCATCAAGAAACACAAAACCACGCTCACCCTGTATACCGAGCGGCTGGTCAAGGACGGGCTGATCCCCGAAGGCGAGATCGAGGACATGAAGGCCGCGTTTCAGGCGCGTCTGAACGATGAATTCGAGGCCGGCAAGGAATATCGCCCCAACAAGGCCGACTGGCTGGATGGCAAGTGGTCTCACCTCGACAAGATGAAAGAGAAGAAATACCAGCGCGGCAAGACGGCGATTGCGCCGAAAACCTTTGCCGATGTGGGCCGCGCCCTGTCCACCGCGCCCGAAGGCATTCCGCTGCACAAGACGGTCGAACGTCTTCTTGAAACCAAGGCAAAGATGTTCGAGGCGGGCAGCGGAATCGACTGGGCCACCGGCGAGGCGCTGGCATTTGGTTCGCTTTTGACCGAAGGCTATCCCGTCCGTCTGGCCGGGCAGGACAGCGCGCGCGGCACGTTCAGCCAGCGCCATTCGGGGCTGGTCCATCAGGAAACCGAGGAACGGTACTATCCGCTCAACAACATCCGCACAGGCCAGGCGCAATACGAGGTCATCGACTCGATGCTGTCGGAATATGCGGTGCTGGGGTTCGAATATGGCTATTCATTGGCCGAACCAAACGCGCTGACCCTGTGGGAGGCGCAGTTTGGCGATTTCGCCAATGGCGCGCAGATCATGTTCGATCAGTTCATCAGTTCGGGCGAAAGCAAATGGCTGCGCATGTCAGGTCTGGTGGTGTTGCTGCCCCACGGGTTCGAGGGGCAAGGCCCCGAACACTCGTCCGCAAGGCTGGAGCGGTTCCTGCAAATGTGCGGGCAGGACAACTGGATCGTCGCCAACTGCACGACCCCGGCAAACTATTTCCACATCCTGCGCCGCCAGATCCACCGCGATTTCCGCAAGCCGCTGATCCTGATGACCCCCAAGTCGCTGCTGCGCCACAAGCTGGCCGTCAGCAAGACCGAGGAATTCACGACCGGCAGTTCCTTTCACCGGATCATGTGGGACGACGCCCAGCACGGCAATTCGGACACGAAACTGGTCGCCGATGCCAAGATCAAGCGCGTGGTGATGTGTTCGGGCAAGGTTTATTACGACCTGCTTGAGGAACGCGATGCACGCGGCATTGACGATGTGTACCTGATGCGGTTCGAACAGTTCTATCCCTTCCCCGCGCAATCGGCGGTCAAGGAACTGGAACGCTTCAAAGGCGCTGAAATGGTCTGGTGTCAGGAAGAACCCAAGAACCAGGGCGGCTGGACCTTTATCGAACCCAACCTCGAATGGGTGCTGGGCCGCATCAAGGCCAAACATGTCCGCCCCGTTTACGTGGGCCGCGCCACGTCGGCCTCGCCCGCGACGGGTCTGGCCAGCAACCACAAAGCCCAACAAGCCGCTCTCGTTGACGAAGCGCTGACCATCAAAGGGAAATAAGATCATGACAACCGAAGTCCGCGTACCCACCTTGGGCGAAAGCGTCACCGAAGCGACCGTTGCCACATGGTTCAAGAAACCCGGCGAGGTCATCGCCGTCGATGAAATGCTGTGCGAGCTGGAAACCGACAAGGTGACCGTCGAAGTGCCCAGCCCCGTGGCAGGCACCCTTGGAGACATCATCGCCGCCGAAGGCGAAACGGTGGGGGTCGATGCCCTGCTCGCCACGATTGCCGAAGGCGACGCCGGGTCTGCCGCCGCGCCCAAGGGCAAGGAAAGTACCACCGATCCAGAGGCTGACTCGTCCGCCGCCCGCACCGCCGCCAGCGACGACGACAAGACCGGCGAAACCGTTGACGTCATGGTGCCGACCCTGGGCGAATCCGTGACCGAGGCGACTGTTGCGACATGGTTCAAGGCCGTCGGTGACAGCGTCGCGCAGGACGAAATGCTGTGCGAGTTGGAAACCGACAAGGTCAGCGTCGAGGTGCCCGCGCCCGCGGGCGGCGTGCTGGCCGAAATCCTCGCCCCCGAAGGCACCACAGTCGATGCGAAGGCCCGGTTGGCGGTCATATCCGGCTCTGCCGAGGGGCGCGTCGAACCGGGCTTGCGCCCGCAAGCCACGGAGGGGGACGCGGAGCCGACCAGCAACTACCAGAACCCGCCCGCCGGGCAAGGCACCGCGCGCTCGGACGTCGAAGACGCCCCGGCGGCCAAAAAGGCGATGGCCGAAGCCGGGATCAGCCGTGACGCCGTCACCGGCTCGGGCCGCGATGGCCGCGTGATGAAGGATGATGTGGCCCGCGCCGTTGCCGCTGCGGGGTCTGCCCCTGCGCCTGCCGCCGCCGCCGCAGCCCCGCGTGCCCCGGTCGCCGCCGATGATGCAGCGCGCGAGGAGCGGGTCAAGATGACGCGCCTGCGCCAGACCATCGCCCGCCGCCTCAAGGACAGCCAGAACACCGCCGCCATGCTGACCACCTATAACGAGGTTGACATGGGCGCGGTCATGGATTTACGCAGCGAATACAAGGACTTGTTTTTGAATAAACACGGGGTCAAGCTGGGCTTCATGTCCTTCTTTACCAAGGCGTGCTGCCATGCGCTGAAAGAGGTGCCCGAGGTCAACGCCGAGATCGACGGCACGGATATCGTCTACAAGAATTTCGTGCATATGGGCGTGGCGGCAGGCACCCCGACGGGCCTTGTGGTGCCGGTGATCCGCGACGCGGACGCGATGAGCTTTGCCGACATCGAAAAAGCCATCGCCGAAAAGGGCGCGCGCGCGCGGGACGGCAAGTTGTCGATGGCCGAAATGCAGGGCGGCACGTTCACGCTGTCCAATGGCGGGGTCTATGGCTCGCTCATGTCCTCGCCCATCCTGAACCCGCCGCAGTCGGGCATTCTGGGGATGCACAAGATTCAGGACCGGCCCATGGCGATCGGCGGTCAGGTGGTGATCCGCCCGATGATGTATCTGGCGCTGAGCTATGACCACCGGATCGTGGACGGCAAAGGGGCGGTGACGTTTTTGGTGCGGGTGAAAGAGGCGCTGGAGGATCCAAGAAGGTTGTTGATGGATTTGTGATCGGCATGACACCAGAAAATCAAGAAACGAAGTTCACAGCGTCGCGTCTATGGGCCGCTGCGCTGGAAGAGCATGAGCAGAGTTGGACGAGGAAATATAAGTACAGCAAATTAAACTTAAACGACCGTAGCTTTCATGACTTATGCAAGGGAGAACTGCATCCCGGCGATGCAGGTAAAATACTTAAGGAGTTTTTTACCGAATATGGGATCGCGCGAACCCTTCCGGCCTGCAAACGTGTGGAATTTTTCGAACAAATCAAGCAGGTAACCAAGAGGCTAGACGAAACGACAATCTTAAACAGAATGTCCGCTCTGAAAAAAATCACTGATGATTCCGATCATTGGAAATTTAACAGCAAACCTGCCAACCCAGTTTCGGCTGCATCAAAAATCTCTTGGTTTATAAATCCAACAGATTGGACAATGTTCGACTCCTACGCAGTTCGTGCGATTGAAAAACTCAACAAAAATTCTCAAGTCGTCGCGCTTAAATTTCCAACGTTTTACAGCCGTATCGATTGCCTAAAAGTACCAACTCTTATTCAGAGAGCTGATGACTTGATTCAAGCGGACGCGGACGTCAAGAGTGCAAAACTTCATGGGTCTCGTGTTTTTGACAAGCTACTGTGGATCATGGGATCACACGATTACTATAAAAGTGTTTCGAGGCCATTCGATGAAAAATATCTAAATTTTGGAGCGGGGATGATTGAGAAAAATAATTGCACTTTTCATTCACATCTGAACGAACGTTGGGGAGTACCTATACAATGACCCCTGAACTCACCTACGTCACCTACGCCGTCATCCTCCTGATCGCCCACATGCTGATCCAGGCCACCGCCTCGGACCTGTCCAAAGGCATCGGCTGGGCCCTCGGCCCGCAGGACGAACAGCGTGACCCAAGCATTGTCGCAGGCCGCCTCGAACGGGCGCTCACCAACTACGCCTACAACCTGCCCGCCTTCATCGCTCTGGCGCTGATGCTCAGGGTCACCGACCTCGGCACCGCCACCACCGCCACGGGTGCCGCCCTGTGGTTCTGGGCGCGGCTCGCCTACATCCCCGCTTATGCGTCCGGCCTGCCGCTGGTGCGCTCCATCGCGTGGGTTGCCTCCCTCATCGGCCTCGTGATGATGCTCCTGCCGCTTTTGTGATGACAGCCCGCCACCTCCAGCCAAGGATCCCCCAATGACCGAAATCACCATCCTCGTCCTCTACGGATTTCTCGTGATCATCACCCTGCTGATGCAGGCCACCGGCGCGATGACGCAACTTGGCATGGGGTATCTCCTCTCCAGCCGGGATGAAAACCGCACGGTCTCGGGCATTGCCGCCCGTCTGGAACGCGCGCTCAACAACTCCATCACGGCCATGGTCCTGTTCGCACCTGCCGTGCTGCTGATCGTGGTGACCGACAAGTCCTCCAGTCAGAGCGTGCTGGCCGCCCAGATCTTTCTGATCGCAAGACTGGTCTATGTGCACGCCTATGCGTTCAAGCTGACAGGCATCCGCAGCCTGTCATGGACTGCCGGCCTGGCCAGCACGGCGGTGCTCTACTTCATGGCGCTATGACCCCGGAACTCACCGCCCTCACGCTCGCCGCCCTGCTGCAAGTGGTGCAATACGTGCTGATGGCGGTGCCTGCGAATATCGAACTGGGTCCGGGTAAAACGCTCAGCCCGCGCGACCGCGACCGTCTTGGCGGCAACATCCAGGACATGCTCAGCACCCGCACCGCCCGCCTCTACCGCGCGCTCGACAACCACTTCGAAGGGCTGATCCTGTTCGCAATCGCCACCATGGTGGTGACACTGGGCGAAAAATCCGGCACGTTCACCACAATATGCGCCTTTGTCTACCTGTTCGCCCGCATCGCCTATGTCCCGGCCTACGCCTTCGGGTGGAGCCCATGGCGCAGCTACATCTGGCTCGCGGGCTTCGCAGCCACCACCGCCATGCTCATCGCAGCGCTGATATGAATTTCTTCTGACCAAAAATACCACGGGGGTTCGGGGGCAGAGCCCCCGTCCCGACTTGCCAAAAAAGGACCAAAAAAATGGCTTCTTACGACGTGATCATCATCGGCTCCGGCCCCGGCGGCTATGTCTGCGCGATCCGCTGTGCGCAACGCGGCCTGAAAACCGCCATCGTCGAGGGGCGCGACACGCTCGGGGGCACCTGCCTCAACGTGGGCTGCATCCCCAGCAAGGCACTGCTGCACGCCTCCCACATGCTGCACGAGGCCGAGCACAACTTTGCCGCCATGGGCCTCAAGGGCAAAAGCCCCTCAGTGGACTGGAAACAGATGCTGGCCTACAAGGAAGACACCATTGGCCAGAACACCAAGGGCGTCGAATTCCTGATGAAAAAGAACAAGATCGACTGGCTCAAGGGCTGGGGCAGCATCCCCGAAGCGGGCAAGGTCAAGGTCGGCGACGATGTGCACGAGGCCAAGTCGATCATCATCGCGTCGGGGTCCGAAGCCGCCAGCCTCGCCGGTGTCGAGGTGGATGAAAAGGTCGTGGTGACCTCCACCGGCGCGTTGGAACTCTCCAAGGTGCCAAAAAAGATGGTGGTGATCGGCGCAGGCGTGATCGGGCTGGAACTCGGCTCGGTCTACAAACGGCTGGGTGCCGAGGTCGAGGTGATCGAATTCCTTGATGCCATCACGCCGGGCATGGACGCCGAGGTCCAGCGCCAGTTCCAGAGGCTGCTGAAGAAACAGGGCCTGACATTTACCATGGGGGCGGCGGTGCAAAGCGTCAGCGCGACCAAAACCAAGGCCAAGGTCACCTACAAGATGCGCAAGGACGACAGCGAACACACCGTTGACGCCGACATCGTGCTGGTGGCCACCGGGCGCAAACCCTACACCGACGGTTTGGGGCTGGACGCACTTGGCGTCGAACTGACCAAGCGCGGCCAGATCGCGGTGGACGAACACTGGCAGACCAATGTCAAAGGCATCTATGCCATCGGCGACGTGATCGAAGGGCCGATGCTGGCCCACAAGGCCGAAGACGAGGGCATGGCCGTCGCCGACACGGTGGCGGGCAAGCACGGGCACGTGAATTACGGCGTGATCCCCGGCGTGATCTATACCCACCCCGAAGTCGCCAATGTCGGCGCAACCGAAGAGATGCTGAAAGAGGCGGGAACCAAGTACAAGACAGGCAAGTTCAGCTTCATGGGCAACGGCCGGGCCAAGGCAAATTTCGCGGGCGACGGTTTTGTCAAGATTCTCGCGGACGCAGAAACCGACCGCATTCTGGGCGCGCATATCATCGGACCCATGGCGGGTGATCTGATCCACGAGATCTGCGTGGCCATGGAATTCGGCGCCTCTGCCGAGGATCTCGCGCTGACCTGCCACGCCCACCCGACCTATTCCGAAGCGGTACGCGAAGCGGCACTGGCCTGCGGTCTGGGCGCCATCCACAGCTAAGGCAGATGGGCTCTGACCATGCACGCAACGAAAGGTCCCCCTGACCTTTCATCGTCAATGCCGGACCGGCCTGCGAGCCGGGGTCGATCCAACGACATTCTTGAACGCCCTGCTAACTGCGGTGGATCAAAAGACGTTTTAGCCTGTGCTAGCCCGGCTGGCCCAGATCAAGCTTCGTCAGCCTCAGCAGGTTCAGCGGCGGATCGTTGGAAGACAATATCGCAGTTTTTCTGAATACTGGTTTGCTCCAGAGCTTCCAGTTCGCCCTTGAGGCGAGACAGCTCCGCGGCGGTTTGCTTGTCCCCTTTGACGAAAAACGCGGCGGGCCAAAATATGACCAGTGCGACACCGGTCGCAACGGCATCGTCCTGCGCCTTTTTGTTCTGAACGCCGGAAATCTCGCGCACGCGTGCACTGACGCGGCTCGCCTCTTGCGAGATTTGCCGACATGAATAGCCCTGATAGGCGAGCGGCGACACATAAGCAGGCGTTATATTCTCTGCCTTTTCGGCGCAGCTTGCCAAGAAAAAGGCTGCTGCAACGGTTAAGAAACTTAATCTTCTCATTGCTTTCCTGTCCGAGTGATATCTGCTCAATTGCATACGTTCCATGGAAAGCATTGCGGTCGCGTTATCAAGTACCACGCCGTCTCACGCATCGAATAAAACCTGAAATATCCGAAAAACACAGTTTCAATTCTTTTGACAATCTTCAGATCAGTGTCAAAGCCACCCACCATTCGTCAATTGGGACTGTCAGATGGTGCTGTGCGTCCCCGGGCGCGCCGCGCCGCCGCTTGCCGGGCGACACTTCGCCTATAATCCCAGGTTTGTCTGGAACTTTTCTGCCCAACCCTATGTTTCACCCTACGCAGGAGTGGGCCGGGGATATCTTTTGTCGCGCCCTTGCTTCTTGTTTCTATCTAGGCGGTGGGGCTCGCCTTGCCGCAAGACAAAAACAGCAAAGGATGACATCATGAACCGTCGCAGCACTCTGAAACTCATCGGGGGCGGTGCCGCCCTGCTGACCCTCGCCGCATGTGCCCAGCCGCAAGGCGACGACATCGTCGACATCGCAGCGGGCGATCCGAATTTCTCGACCCTTGTGGCTGCCTTACAGGCCGCAGGTCTGGTGGACACGCTGAAAGGGCCGGGTCCGTTCACCGTCTTTGCACCCACCAATGCCGCCTTTGCCGCCCTGCCCGCAGGCACGCTGGACAGCCTGTTGCTGCCCGAGAACAAGGACACGCTGACCAGCATCCTGACCTATCACGTGGTGCCGGGCCAGATCACTGCGGGCGACGTGCTTGGCACCCGTCAGACCGTAGCGACCGTGAATGGCGCAACCGTGGACGTGAACGGGCTGGTCGGTAAGTTCGGAACGGGCATCAGGGTGAACGACGCCAATGTCATTGCCGCGGATATCTTTGCAACCAACGGCGTCATTCACGCGATCGACAAGGTGCTGTTGCCCTGACCCCGCGCGCTGCGCACCCGCCGGGTGCGCAGGTGATCTACCACATGGTTTGCGCGGCACGCGCAGGCCATTCCGCATCATAGGCCGCGCCGCCTTCTGCGCCGTCCGAGACCTCTGCCAGGATGTCCCCCGGCGTCGGCAATCCGGTGGCATCATCGCGCGACCACAGGCCGGCCCGCATCACGGCGCGCGCGCATTGGGTATAAACCTCGCCCACGGCGATCACGATCACCGTCGCGGGCTGGCGGCCTTTCTGTTCGAACCGGGCGCGAAGCCCGGCATCCGCCGTCAGCCGTGCATGTCCGTTCACCCGCACAACCGTGCTCGATCCGGGCACCATGAACATCAGCGACACGCGCCCGTCCTGAACGATGTTGCGCAGGGAATCGAGCCGCTGGTTGCCGCGCCAGTCGGGCATCGCGAGCGTGTGCGCATCAAGCGGCGTCGCCACCGGGCCATCGTCGCCACGTGGACTGCCATCGGTGCCGCCCGGCCCCACCGTGCTCAGCACGGCAAAGCGCGACGCCGCGATCCACCTGGCATAGAGCGGCGTCAGTTGATGTGCGACCTTGCGCAACGACGCCGCACCGGGCGTGCCATAAAGCGCCTCCAGCCCCTCGACCGTGTCAATGAACTCCATCCGCCTCAAACCCTCCCTCGCGCATCAGCGCGTCAGATCTCGTTTCCACCGCCGCTTCGAGATGGGCAAGAAAGGCGCCCTTTTCCATGCCGGGCACGATCTCGGGCAGGAATTCCACGACCGCCAGACCCGGCTTGCGCCACAGCCCCTTGCGCGGCCAGAAGATGCCCACATTCGTGGCCACCGGGACACAAGGTTGCCCCAACTGTTCATACAGCACCGCCGTGCCCACCTTGTAGGGCTTTTTGACACCGGGCGCGACGCGGGTGCCCTGCGAATAGATGACCAGCTGGCCGGGATCGACCCGTCCCGCCTGCACATCCGCCACCATCTTGCCGATGGCAGCCCCCCGTTTGCCCCTGTCGACGGGCACACAATCCAGTCGTCTGGCATAGAACCCGATGATCGGCGTCCACAGAATGTCGCGTTTCATGATGAACTTGGCCGATGGCAGCGCGTTAAAGATCATCAGGATGTCGAGGAACGACTGGTGCTTGGCGGCGATCAGCACTTCGCCCTGCGGCACCTCGCCGCGCACTTCGTTCCGGATGCCGACCATCCAGCCCATGCTCCAGAACACATAGCGGCAGAATGTCTTGCAGCAGAACCGCGCGCCCTCCTTGTTGAAAAGCGCATAAGGAAAGAAGGCAAGCCCGATCACCAGCATCATCACGTACATCTGCGCGATGAACAGGACAGAGCGGACGGTCTGGATCATGACAGGCTCCTCAGGGCGCGGCTGGCGGCAAAGGCGGTGGCGGCAAGCGCGACCGCCGCACAGACCAGCGGCAGCGCCAGAGGCACGAACCAGCCGACCCCCTGAAACCCGAGGCCCGTCAGAAAACCGGGCGCCTCGCCCCCCGATGGCAGCACCCAGACCGCGACAAGGCCGACGATGACGCCAACCGACGATCCCACCAGCGCACGCCACGTAAAGCGGCGCACAAAGGCCAGGGCGATATAGCTGTCGGTGGCCCCCACAAGGCGCAGCACGGCGACGACCTGGGCGTTGGCGGCCAGTGCCGCGTTGGCCGCCAGCGTGACCATGGCGGCGACGGCGGCCACGATCAGCGCGGCCGCGACCCAGCCCAGCAGGCGCAACCGCTGTGCCGCCGCAACCAGCGGTGCCCGCCAGCGGCCGTGATCGTCCAGAATGGCGCCCGGCACTTCGGCGGCAAGGCGCAGGCGCAGGCCGGTGGCGTCAAAGCCGGCGCCGGTGCTGGTGATCTCGATCAGGCGCGGCACCGGCAGGCTGTCCAGCGGCAGGTCCGACCCGAACCACGGCGCCAGAAGCGCCTGTTGTTCCGCGTTTGTCAGGGCGCGGGCGCGCGCAACGCCGGGGGTGGTTTCAAGCACCCGAAGCGCCGCCGCCGTCTGCTGGGCGCGCTGATCCTGCGGGGCCACGATGCGGATGGTGGCGGTGCCCGCCAGTTCGTTTCCCCAGCGTTCCGCCAGCCGTCCGCTGGCCAGCGACAGCGCCAGCGCGAACACCGCCAGAAAGGCCATCGCCCCCGAGGCAAACAGCGTCAGTTGCGCGGTAAAGCCCGAGGGCGGCACCACCCGGCCCGCATAAGGGTCGCCGGAAATCAGCCTGCGCAAGCTCTTGAAATTGAACGTCAAAGATCAGCCCCCGCCAATTGCACCCGGCGGTTCGAGATCCGCAGCACGCGGGCCTGCACCTGTGCCTTGGCCGCACGGATCAGGCTGAGGTCATGGGTTGCGATCAGCACCGTCTTGCCCATCCGATTGAGTTCGACCAGCAGGGTCAGCAGGCGTTGCGACATCTCCCAGTCGATATTGCCGGTGGGTTCGTCCGCCAGCACGATGTCGGGCGACATGATGACGGCGCGGGCAAGGGCGGCGCGCTGGCGCTCGCCCCCGGACAGTTCGGCCGGCAGGGCCTCGGCCCGGTTGCTCAGGCCCACCCAGTTCATCAGTTCGGCGAGGTCGGGGCCAGCCGCTTCGGCGTGGCGCCCCGATACGGTCAGCGGCAGGGCCACGTTGTCCGTCACCGACAGGTGATCCAGAAACTGCACATCCTGATGCACCACCCCGATCTTGCGGCGCAGTTGCGCCACGTCATCGCGCTCAAGCGATCGCACATCCGTCTGAAACAGGCGGACATACCCCGCCGAGGGCAACAGCGCGCCGTAACACAGCTTGAGCAACGTCGTTTTGCCCGCCCCCGACGGTCCGGTCAGGAAATGGAACGACCCCGGTGCGAGTTTGACGGAAATATCCGACAAAAGTTCGCCCCCGCCGTAACTGTACGCCACATTTTCAAGCTCGATCACGCGTGCCCCCGCCCCATCGCACCTGTTGTGCCTCAGCATCATGCGGGTTTCAATTGGTAAGCGGGGCCCCGGATACGCAAATATTACTTTTCTGGACACAAACTACAACATATGGTGGATTTCAAGAAAAGAGCAGGACCATAGATGCGGCTGATTTGTCCCAATTGCGATGCGCAATACGAGGTGGTGGATGATGTGATCCCGTCCGAAGGGCGGGATGTGCAGTGTTCGAATTGCGGCCAGACGTGGTTTCAGCACCACCCCGATCACATGCCCGAGGACATGGATGCCGCCGACGACCTCGCCGATGCGGACGATGCCCCTGTCGAAGATGAGGAAAGAGTGGACACCGACGCCGAGCCAAATCGGCGTGAACTGGATTCCTCCGTGGCGGATATCCTGCGCCAGGAGGCCGAGCTGGAGACCAGGGCGCGCGAAAGCGATGCCCTGGAAAGCCAGCCCGAACTGGGACTGGACGACGGCGACGCAGGCGATCTGCGATCACCCGAGACGCAGGCCCACATGGCCAGACTGCGCGGAGAGGACACAGCCGGGCACGCCGTGAGCGAGGCGGCGGCGACAGCCGCGGCCATTGGATCGCGCCGCGACCTGCTCCCCGACATCGAAGAGATCAATTCGACCCTGCGGTCTTCGGGCGACCGTCAGGCTGGCACCGGCGGCCCATCGAGCGAGGCCTACTCCGCCGCCGCCGCGCCGGCCAAATCCGGTTTCCGCCGCGGGTTTTCCCTGATGATCCTGATCGCGGTGATCCTGATCGCGATCTATGTCATGGCACCGCAGATCGCTCAGGCCATTCCGCAGGTCGACCCATACCTCAGCAGCTATGTGGCGCAGGTCGACGTGGCGCGGGCATGGCTTGACGGTCAGGTCACATCGCTGCTGACCTGGCTGGACACCGTGGCGTCATCCCAGGAAGGCTGAGGCCGCCGCTTCAGAAGCGATCCAGCAACCGCTTGAGGTAATTTAGCTCGACATCGGGGCGTTCGCCCTCGCCCGAGCGGCGGCGGATTTCGTCAAGCAGATCACGCGCCCGGCGATAGACATCCTCGCCCTGCAACAACCCTTCTTCGGTGCCGACAGACCCGTTCGATCCGGGATCGCGTCCCAACGGGTCGCGGGCATCCGCACGACGGTCAGATTCGGACATGCCCTGCCCCTGCTGACCATTCTGGGCCTCTTGCTGCATCGCCTCGCCCAGCGCGCGCATGCCTTCGCGCAGCGCTTCCATGGCCTGGGACTGGTTGTCGATGGCTTCGGCGAAATCGTCCTGGCGCAGCGCCTCTTCGGCCCCGTCCATGGCGCGCCCCGCACGGTCGAGCGCATCGCGCGCGGCATCGCCTTCGGGTGTGCCTGCGCCGGGCAGACTGCCCTGCTGGCGGCGCAATTCGTCGCGCAGCGCCTGCTGGCGGTCGGCGAGCGACTGTTCGCCCTGACCCGGCTGACCCTGCTGGTTGCCCTCGCCGCCCTGCTGGCCCTCGCCCTGTTCGCCCTGACCTTCGCCGCCCTGCGAGTGCTGTTCGCCCCGGCCCTGACCGCCGTTGCGCCCTTCGTTGCCCTGGTTTTCACCGGCCTGGGCACCGGGGTTGAACTGTTCCTGCAGATCACGGAATGCCTGATCGGACAGGCCCTGTTGTTCGCGCAGCGTTTCGGCCAGCCCTTCCATGGCCTGTTGACCGGCAGACTGGCCGCCCTGCCCTTCGCCTTGCGTGACGCGCATGTTTTCCAGCATCTCCTGAAGCTCTTGCAGCGCCTGTTCGGCCTCTGCCATGCGGCCCTGTTCCATCAATTCCTGAATGCGGTCCATCATGCGCTGCAGATCGTCCTGGTTCATCTGCATCTGGTTCTGGCTGTTCTGCTGCTGGCCGTTTTCGTCGTTGGACTGGTTGTCCAGTTCGGCCTGACGCGACAATTGCCGCATGTAGTCATCGGTGGCGCGGCGCAACTCGCGCATCAGTTCCTCGATCTCGGCCGGGCTGGCGCCATCGCGCATCGCCTGATTGAGCCGTTCCTTGGCCTGACGCAGACGTTCGAGCGCGCCGGACAGGTCCCCCTCTTCGAGACCAATGGCGAAATCCCACATGTCGCGCGCGATCCCGTCCTGCTGTTCGTCGGTCAGCCCGTAGCTGGCCAGGGTTTCAAGACGGGTGATGATACGGCGCAGGCGCAGCTGGTCGACTTCCTTGCGAAACACCTCTTCGGGGCGGTGGGCGACGGCGCGCAGGATCTGGCCGATCCGCGTGGCGTTGTCGCGCGACCACAGCAGATCGCGCCGCTGTTCGATCACTGCCGCCGCCAGCGGGTCGAAAAAGCGCCGCCCCGGCAGGATGATCTGGCGCGGTTCGGTTTCGGCCTGCTGTTCGGCAGCATCCAGCACGCTGAGCACGGCCTTGACCGGCAGGTTGGCCCATGGATGTTCGGAAAAGTCCTCGATCAGGTTTTCTTCGAACAGGGTGCGGTCACCTGCGATGGGCATCGGCAGCGACACGGTCAGTTCAGGGCGCGGATCGGGGTCGATGGCCAGCCCGTGACGGCGGTCGACCGACGCCAGATCAAGCGCAAAGCGCGCCTCGCCCGCCTCGACTCCGTAATCGTCCTCGGCCTGATAGGGCAACGACATCTCGCCCAGCGCGTCCGATTCCGGGGCGCTCAGAATGGCCACGTCCGGCGCGGTGTCCGGGATCACGGCGACCGACCAGACCCGCCCGCCCGGTCCGTTGATCGCGATTTCGCCCTCGGTGACGACGGTAAAATCCTGTTCCGGGGCTGAGGCCGGGGGCAGTTCGCCGATGCGCCCCGATACGGTTTCGGACACCGTCAGCGCGCCCACCTCGCCGTAGAGGCGCAAGGTGATCAGACTGCCTGCGGGCACTTCCAGCGGCCCGTCGGCAATGTCGTTGAGGTAGATCGTGGGCCGCCCGGTATAGCGCGGACTTTCTGCCCAGCCTTCCCAGACCGGGCCGGTGGCAAGCCCCTGACCGGCGCCGGGTGTCATGTTGGCAACCGATCCGACCCGCCAGATCGACCCGAAAATCAGCGCCACCACAAAGATCACCACGGCGATATAGCGCAGCGCGTAAGGGTCGCGCCGGGCGATGCGCAAATCGGCGGGGACCGGTCTGGCCTGTGCCGCACGCGCGGCCATGCGCGCCTGATGCGCGCGCCACACCGCCATCGAGGCCGCATCGGAATCACCCACCGCCTGCGTGTCCATCAGGGCCTGAATCGGCCGCCCCGGCAGTGTTTCATCAAGCCGGACAAGGGCGGCACCCTTTGTGGGAATGCGAAACCGCATAATCGCATAGATCAGCGCGCCCAGCACGGCGAGCGCACAGACAACTGCCGCGCCCCAGACCGCTTCGACCGCGACGCTGTCCTGAAGGCCCAGCATCAGCACCGCCAGCACGGCCAGCGCCACCGTGGCCAGCGGCCATGTCGCACGCCAAAAGCTTTCTGCGAACATGCCCGCGCGGGTCCAGAACAGCGGCCAGCGCAAACCGCTCAGCCCGCGGCGCACGTCATGTTTCGAAAAACTGGCCATCTTTCGCGTCCCTTACCGGCGGCGCGGCGCACCAAAGCACCTCAAACCCTCAACATAGGCTTTGTGCCGGTCAAAGCCAATTCGACTTTGCCCCGGCTAAAGCCATGGCGGGATGCTATCGCGATTTATCATTTCGTCAAAGGTCGGACGTTGGCGGATCACCGCGTATTGATCCCCGTTCACCAAAACCTCCGGAATCAGCGGTCTTGTGTTGTATTCGCTGCTCATCACCGCGCCATAAGCCCCCGCCGAGCGGAACGCGACGAGGTCCCCGGACCCGAGCGGCGGCATCATCCGCTGACGCGCAAAGGTGTCTCCGGATTCGCAGACCGGGCCGACGATGTCGTAAGGCAGCTGCGCGACGCCCGGTGCGGGCTCGATCACCGGCACGATGTCGTGGTGCGCGTCATACATGGCGGGGCGGATCAGGTCGTTCATCGCGCCGTCCAGAATGAGGAAATCGCGCCCCTCGCCGGATTTCACATAGATAACCTCGCAGATCATCGCACCTGCGTTGCCCGCGATCAGGCGGCCCGGTTCGATCTCGATCTCGCAGCCCAGATGCCCGACAGTGCGGCGGATGATGTCGCCATACGCGTCGGGCAGCGGCGGGGCCTCATTGCTGCGCACATAAGGAATGCCAAGCCCGCCGCCCAGATCGAGGCGGCGGATATTGTGCCCGTCGCCGCGCAGAATTTCGGTCAGTTCGGCGACCTTTTGATAGGCCAGTTCGAACGGGGCAAGGTTGGTCAGTTGCGAACCGATATGGACGTCGATCCCGATGACGTCGAGATGCGCCATCGCGGCGGCCATGGCATAGACTTCGCGGGCGCGCGAAATCGGGATGCCGAATTTGTTTTCGGACTTGCCGGTCGCGATCTTGGCATGGGTTTTTGCATCCACGTCCGGGTTCACGCGGATGGTGATGGGCGCGATCACGCCCAACGCGCCCGCGATGCGGTTCAGCACCTCCATCTCCGGCTCGGATTCGACGTTGAACTGGCGAATGCCGCCCGTCAGGGCCATGTGGATTTCGTCAGCCGTCTTGCCAACGCCGGAAAACACGATCCTGTCGCCCGGCACGCCTGCGGCCTTGGCGCGCGCGTACTCTCCGCCCGACACCACGTCCATGCCCGCGCCCGCCTGGGCCAGTGTCCTGAGGATCGCCTGATTGCTGGCGGCCTTCATCGCGTAGCAGACAAGATGGTCCGTACCTGCCAGCGCGTCGTCCAGCACCTGAAAATGGCGCAGCAGCGTCGCTGTGGAATAGACATAGAACGGCGTGCCGACGGCGGCCGCGATTTCGGATATGGGGACGTCTTCGGCGAACAGGGCGCCATCGCGATACAGAAAATGATCCATCCTGCGCCTTTAGCGGGGCGCAGGGATCAGATCAATTGCTGTTTGCGGGCTGTGGCTTATCGCTTTTTCTTTGTCCCGGCGTTCAGACGCGCGACCTGGCTGGTCTGACGCTCTGCGACGGCCTGCCAGATCGGGGCAAGGTCGGCATTCGCCACACCACGCGCCGCGGCGATCTGGTACAGCATGTGGGACGGGTTGTCGTTGCATTCCAGAATGCGCGGTCCATCTGCCGTCACGGCGACGTCGAACCCGCAGACCCCGAATTCAGGGAACACCGCATGGGCGTCGCAGGCGATTTTCAGCGTTTCCGCCCAATGCGGCAGGGTCACGCCAATCAACGGTTGCCCGGATGTCGGATGATCGGCCATGTCCTGGGATTTGAGGCCGGTGCCGCGCACGCAGGTCAACACCGCGCCGCTGGCCAGATCAAGAAGGGCCAGCAAGCTGCCCGCCTGCCAGAAATTGTCTGACATGGCGTCGGGTGCGGGCAGCTTCCAGACTGCATAGGCCGGTTTCGGGCCGCTGCCGTCGTTGGTTGTGACCACACGCACGCACCCGATCGCAGCCCCCGCGATGCGGGCCATCACCGGGTCCGGTTTCAGCGCATCCTGAAACAGGAAACCGCCGGGATACCGCTCCATCACTTCGCCGACGAATGTTTCGATGCTCAGGCTGTTGCCGTTGCCCAGACGCAAATTGTCGCCGTCGCGCGCCTGAATCCGCACTGATCCTTCGGAGAGAGAGCCGTGATGCGGTTTGCCGAACAGCGGATAGATCGCGTCATCGCGCAGAAAGGCGGCAACAGCGGATGCGTCGCGCAGGACGGGCAACCGGCCCGCATCCCGAAACCCGCTGACCAGCGCCTGCGTTCTGGCACTCGCGATGCCCAACTGGGTCAGAAGCTGCGTGTAAAGCAGCTTGTTGCCCACAAAGGCGCGCGTGGGCACGGCCACCGGCGGGTTCATCGAGGTGTTGAGCGCGTTCACCCCCGCCTGCCCCAGAAAGGCACGTTTGTCCGTCGCGGATTTGGCCGGGTCGAACAGGCGCAGGGAATAATACTCCGGCCCGCTCAGCTTTTGCGCGCCCCGGCGCATCGAAAAGATGTCGCGCATCTGGCGAAACGGGCTGACCCCGTATGCCTTGGCCACCTGTGCGATCACCGGGGTCTCGGCCTTTTTCGCCTTGCCCGGCGCGTCCAGAAGCGCGCCCTTTGGTGCGTCAATGCCTGTATCTGTCATGGTCTTGTGCCCCGCTTTTGATACCCAGTTCTGCCTCGCATCCAGCCATAAAACGCGAAAATGGCAACAATTGGGCGCGATTGTTTCCAAAATTAAGAAATTTTTAGGAAACCGGGCGCGAGCGCAGGAACAGGTAGAGCGGCAGGCCGCTGCTGACTCCGATGAAAAACGTCGCCGGGATAGCCAGCAAGGCGATCCAGTTTCGCCGCACCGCGACCTCGGAGAGGATAAAGACCGTGAGCGCGATGGCGGCAATTGTCAGATCCCAGACAAGCCCGCTGGTGGCCGCATTCACGTGCCACGCATCGACCATCGCCATGATGTCATAGCCGTTCTTGTCGAACCAGCTGATGAAGTAATACATCGGGTGGATCGAGCCCCAGATCGCAAGGACAAGATAAAGGATGCGGATCGGCGCCATCGGATCAGAAGATGCCGACGCCGACGCTCAGCGGCCCGCGCGACACCCCGATCGTGCCCCCCACATGCCCGCCCGAGCCGACGGAAATGCCGACATTGGTCGAAACGGGACGTTCCGGCTCTCCATCCACACCGCAGGCTGTCAGGCCCAGCAGGGCAACAAGGCAAAGGGCACGTTTCATCACAACATCTCCTTCCAGCGGGCGACTTGTGCGCGCACCTGTTCGGGCGCGGTGCCCCCGTAAGATGTACGCGATGCGACGGAATTTTCCACGCCCAAAACGTCGAATACCTCTTTGGTGATGCCATCATGCGCCGATTTCATCTGCTCCAGCGTCAGATCAGACAGATCGCACCCCTGCGCTTCGGCCATGGCGACAAGTGCCCCGGTGATGTGGTGGGCGTCGCGAAATGGCAGCCCTGGAACCCGCACCAGCCAGTCGGCAAGGTCGGTCGCGGTTGAAAACCCGGAGCCTGCGGCCGCCGCCAGCGCGGCGCGGTTGGCGGTCATGTCGCGCACCATCCCGTCCATCGCGGCCAGCGCCAGCATCCAGTTATCAGCGGCGTCAAACACCTGTTCCTTGTCCTCCTGCATGTCCTTGGAATAGGCCAGCGGCAGTCCCTTCATCACCATCATCAGCGCGGTGTTGGCCCCGAAAATGCGCCCCACCTTGGCGCGGATCAATTCCGCCGCATCCGGGTTCTTTTTCTGCGGCATGATGCTTGATCCCGTCGAAAAGCGATCCGAAAGAGTGACAAAGCGGAACTGGGCCGAGGACCAGATCACCAGTTCCTCGGCAAAGCGCGACAGGTGCATCGCACAAATGCTGGCAGTGCTGAGGAAGTCGAGGGCAAAGTCGCGGTCGCTGACCGCATCCAGACTGTTGGCCGACGCCCGCTCAAAACCCAGCGCCTTTGCCGTCATCTCCCGGTCAATCGGAAAGGACGTGCCCGCAAGGGCTGCCGCCCCGAGGGGGGATTCATTCATCCGCGCGCGCGCATCACGCACCCGGGACAGGTCGCGCCCGAACATTTCGACATAGGCCATCATGTGATGGCCCCATGTGACGGGCTGCGCGGTTTGCAGATGGGTAAAGCCGGGCATGACCCAGTCCGCCCCCGCCTGTGCCTGATCAAGCAGGGCGGCGATCAGCGACAACAGCGCGCCTTCGGCGGCGTCCAGCTGATCCCGCACCCACAGTTTGAAATCGGTCGCCACCTGATCGTTGCGTGACCGCCCCGTGTGCAGCCGACCCGCCGGTTCACCAATGATCTCTTTCAGCCGCGCCTCGACATTCATGTGAATATCTTCCAGCGCGGTCGAAAACCGGAACGTGCCGCTTTCGATCTCTGACAAGACTGTGAGCAGGCCTTCCCGTATCGCTTCGACATCTTTATCATCCAGAATGCCGGTGGCGCCCAACATGGCGGCATGGGCGCGCGAGCCTGCAATATCCTGGGACGCCATACGCCGGTCAAACCCGATCGAGGCATTGATCGCCTCCATGATCGCGTCAGGCCCGGCGGCAAAGCGTCCGCCCCACATGGTGTTTGCAGATTTATCGGTCATGGAATGGCCCATCAGAGGTGAGAAAATGAAAAGACTGGTTGCAGCAGCCCTCTACATGGCCCTCGCGCTCAGCGCAATTCCCGGCCATGCCGACACCGACGCTGCGGCCGCGCTGCGCCGTGGCGATATGCGCAATCTGGTGTTTCACGACACGCCCGAGGCCGTGTCCACCGCCTCTTTCGAGCTTGCGGATGATGCGGGCAGGGCGACGCTTGCCGATTACCGGGGCAAATACGTCCTGTTGAACTTCTGGGCCACGTGGTGCGCGCCGTGCCGCAAGGAAATGCCGATGCTGTCGGAATTGCAGACCCTCTATGGCGGTGACAGTTTCGAGGTGCTGACCATCGCAACGGGGCGCAATTCCCCTGCGGGCATCGTGAAATTCTTTGACGACATCGGCGTCGACAACCTGCCGCGCCATCAGGACCCGACGCAGAAACTGGCCGCGCAGATGGGCATTTTCGGCCTGCCGATCACGATACTCATCGACCCCGAAGGGCGCGAGATTGCGCGGCTGGTCGGGGATGCGGACTGGTCATCGAAAAGCGCCAGGGCGATCATTGCCGAACTGATCGACGCCAAAGGCAGCTAGCCGCCGGTTATGGCGCCAAAAGGCGGCGCAACCGCGGCGTGACAAGATCGACCAAGACCGGGTCCATGAACCCAAAACGGTCAGGCACGTCCAGAACGCGCACCGGCACGTCACGCAGCAACGGGGCAAAGCGTTGCTGCAATATCCGCTTGTGGCGACGTTCCATGACCACAACCATGTCCGCCCATTCCAGATGCTCGGGCGACACGTGTTCGTCCGCATCATTGCTCAGTCCGGCAAAGTCGGCCTCGAAACCCGGCCACGCCGCGACAATATCCGCAGCCGTGGGGCTGCGCATTCGGGCCTTTCCACACAGAAACAGAATGCGACGCATGTGCGCGGCCCGCTATCGCATCAGGCCGCGTGGCGCAAAATGGCGGCTTCGCTGCTGGACAGGTTGCGCCGGGCATAGGTGCCATAGGTGTGGGGGTCGAATTCCAGGTCGGGCAAGTTGTGCAACAGGCGCGTGCGGTCCACGTCGCCCAGCGTGGACAGGGCGGTGTTGGCGGGGTGAAAGCTTTCGGTTTCGACGCCGTTGGCACGCAGCACTTCGTGGCGGGGCAACAGCAGGTGTACATATGTCACCTCGGGCACATTCAGATCGACCGAAATGGTCGTGCCGTTGATCAGATCCTTGGCCGCCACCAGCACTTCGTCGGTGTTGAACAGATCCCGCGCCACCGGGCCGCTCATCAGCATCCGGTGTTCGGGTGAGACCAGCAATTCCTGATCCGGGCGCTCGACCCCCAGTGCGCCGGTCGAGATGCGCACGGGGCGCAGGCGCGGCATGGCGAACAGGCGCGCACCGGTCATGCGACGGGCACCGATCCACTGGACCTCCTGCGCGCCGTTGTCCTTGGTCGACACACGGTCGCCTTCGCGCAAATCCTCGATCAGGCACGGACCATCGGGCGTGTCGATCCATGTGCCGGGGGTGAAACAGATCACGCCCCCCGCCCCGGCGCCCATGCCATCGCCCGGCGACGTGTTGAGCGTGTGATGCACGACCCACAGGTCGGTATCGCGCGGCGGAATGTCATCCACAAACATCAACAGCGGGGGCTTGTGCACACCGACATCAATCAGGGTAACGGTATAGCTTTTGCCGCCATCGGTGACCACGAAACTGTTGTCTCTCAGATCCTGACGCGCGTCCGGGTCAGGCGGCGTCAGGGGTGCGTCCTCAAGGGCCGCCCCGACAAGGCGATGCACCATGCGCGCCGCACGTCTGCGCAACGCTTCACTTCCGTCCGCCCAATCCAGACGCAACACATCATGCGGCCCGTCAACGCGCACGACGTCACCGCGCCATGCCCATGCGGCCCCCACTGCCAACGACGGCAGCGGTGCGGCCTCCAGACCGTCTACTTCTGTTTGCGACCAGGAAATGACAAACGTGCCACGAAAGCCCGTCTTCATTGCTCTACTTGCCTGCCTTGTCTTTTTTTATTGTCTGACAGCTATCAAAGCGTCTGGGCGCTGAGAAGTCAAAATTTGTGTCAGATTCCAGCAGGTTGAAGGGCACTATGCACTCAAAAACCCGAAAGGTGTGGCAAAAGTGGCATAAAATGCAGTCCCGGTGGGCCTAGAACGGCACCCGCAAGCGCACCGATCCAACAAGCTGGCCCTCGTTCTGGCCCTCAAATTCCTCTCCCAGATAGGTCAGCCCGTAAAACGCGGTGATGCCGGTTTCGCTGCGCCATGTCAGGCCGGCCCGCACCCGTTCGCGGCTGTCGCGCAAGGCCACGGACCCGCCCTCGGGCAGGAATTCGCTGTCGCTGACCGCGGCAATATCGGCCCCCAGAACAAAGCTGTAGCCGCTCCAGTCCGCCTCGACTGCGCGATAGCGTTGCCCTGTCACGCTGTCGCGCACCAGCAATTCGCCCCGCCCCAGATCGCCGAAGGTCAGGTCGAACCCGATCCGCGCCAGTGTTTCGTTGCCCAGGCGCCCCTCGACAAAGGGGCGGACGGTCGCCCGTTCGCCCAGGGCAAAGCTTTGGCCGATCTCGACCACTGCGGTTGGGTTGATCGCATTGCCGATCTGCGCGCCGCGCACCGCATCCGACGGGCGGGTGACGTTGAGAAGGTCGTGAAGCGCATCCTGAAACGCGTCCAGCTTCGTTTGCGGCCCCACGAACACCACGTCGCCGCCCAAGGCAAATTCGGTTTGCCCGCGCCGAAAGTGGGTATGCAGCCCCACCAACAAAGCCCCCGCATAGGCCCGGTCATCGGCCGCGAGATTGCGAATGTCGTCCGGTGCAACGATTTCCCCGCCAAGGCGCAATTCGAGCAACTGCCCAAAACCTGCGGGTGCCACGCCGGTCCATGTCGGCCCCCAGACGCGCGAGGACTGGATGCTGCCCGTGCGCCAGCGATCCGCGCCATCCCCGAAAAAGTCATTGGTCACAAGGCGGCCATATCCCAGACGCGTTCTGTCCTGCGCAACCGCAGCCTGTGACAGGCAAACCGACGCCACAAGCGACGCCGCAATCATTCGAAACATCAGGCCATCCTGATCCAAAAGGCCCCCCCGGGTCTCGTCTGGATAGACGCACCCGTGCCCCGTGCCTAGGGCGCACAGGCATCCGCGGGTTCAACTCACCCGCATTGCGTGCAATGTCGCCACAGTTTTCAGCACAGCGGTGGCGCGCGCCGGGTCAGATTACCCGCATTTGGAAAAGCCGCAGGACGCGCAGGTCATGCACCCTTCGATCATGCGCAATTCGTAAGAGCCGCAGGACGAACAGGCGTTGCCGCGCGGCGCGCCCAGTTGGGCCACGTCGGCCCTAGGGTCGGTTTTCAGGCCCATCCCCTCGCCCGCGATAAACCCCGTGGCGATCATGTGCTGTTCGATCACGCCCCCGATGGCGGCCAGGATCGACGGGATATACTTGCCCCCCATCCACGCGCCCCCGCGCGGATCGAACACCGCTTTCAGTTCCTCGACCACAAACGACACATCGCCCCCGCGCCGGAACACCGCCGAGATCATGCGCGTCAACGCCACGGTCCAGGCAAAATGCTCCATGTTCTTGGAGTTGATGAACACCTCGAACGGGCGGCGATGGCCACCCAGCACGATGTCGTTGATGGTGATGTAAAGCGCATGTTCGCTGTCGGGCCACTTGACCTTGTAGGTGTTGCCCTCCAGCTCGCTGGGCCGGTCCAGCGGTTCGGACATATAGATGACGTCGCCATGGGGTTGCAGCGGTTCGGCGTCGTCACTGGTGATGACTTCGGTCGCGGCGGGCTTGTCCTCTGCCACGCTCAGCACCGATCCCGTCACCGCGTTGGGCCGGTAGGTCGTGCACCCTTTGCACCCCTGATCCCAGGCGGCCATATACACGTCCTTGAAGTCGTCAAAGCTGATGTCCTCGGGGCAGTTGATCGTCTTCGAAATGCTCGAATCCACCCATTTCTGCGCCGCCGCCTGCATTTTCACATGGTCAATCGGGGCCAGCGTCTGGGCGTTCACGAAATGGTCGGGCAATTCGGCGTCGCCCTTCAATTCGCGCCACATCTGCACGGCATAATCCACCACCTCTTCCTCGGTGCGCGATCCGTCCTTTTGCAGCACCTTGCGGGTGTAGGCATAGGCAAACACCGGCTCGATCCCCGAACTCACGTTCCCTGCGTACAGGGAAATCGTCCCTGTGGGCGCGATCGAGGTCAGCAATGCGTTGCGGATGCCATGTTCCGCAATGGCCGCGCGCACATCGTCGTCCATCGCCTGCATGGAGCCGGAGGCAAGATAGCCATCCGCGTCAAACAGCGGAAATGCGCCCTTTTCGCGGGCAAGCTGCACAGACCCCAGGTACGCGGCGCGGGCAATCGCTTTCAACCAGGCCTCGGTCTGACGCGCCGCCTCGTCCGAACCATAGCGCAAACCGACCATCAACAGCGCATCCGCCAGCCCCGTGACCCCAAGCCCGATCCGGCGCTTGGCGGCGGCCTCGCGCGCCTGCGCCTCAAGCGGGAAGCGCGACGCATCAACCACATTGTCCATCATCCGCACCGCAGTGCCGACCAGATCCACCAGCTGATCCTCGTCCAGCGCTGCGCCCGCGCCAAACGGGTCCGACACCAGCCGCGCCAGGTTGATCGAGCCGAGCAGACAGGCGCCATAAGGCGGCAAGGGTTGTTCGCCGCAGGGGTTCGTCGCGGCAATCGTCTCGCAATAATTCAGGTTATTGGCCGCATTGATCCGGTCGATAAAGATCACGCCGGGTTCGGCATACTCATAAGTCGCCTTCATGATCCCGTTCCACAGATCGCGCGCCTCGACGGTCTTATAGACGGTGCCCTCGAACACCAGATCCCACGACCCGTCCGCCTTGACCGCCTCCATGAACGCATCCGTCACCAACACCGACACGTTGAACATACGCAACCGTGCGGCATCCGATTTGGCGGTGATGAAATCCTCGATATCCGGGTGATCGCAGCGCATTGTCGCCATCATGGCACCCCGCCGTGACCCGGCGGACATGATCGTGCGGCACATCGCGTCCCACACATCCATGAACGACAAGGGGCCGGACGCATCCGCCGCCACGCCCTTTACGCCCGCGCCCCTGGGCCGGATGGTCGAGAAATCATAACCGATCCCGCCGCCCTGTTGCATGGTCAGCGCGGCCTCTTTCAGCATCTCGAAAATGCCCCCCATGCTGTCGGGGATCGTGCCCATGACAAAGCAGTTGAACAGGGTGACCGAGCGCGCCGTGCCCGCCCCTGCGGTGATGCGCCCCGCAGGCAGGAATTTGAAATCCTCCAAAGCGGCGTAAAACGTGTCTTCCCACGCGCCCGGGTCATCCTCGACCTTTGCCAGATCGCGGGCAATGCGGCGCCAGCTGTCCTCGACGGTGACGTCGATGGGGGTGCCGTCCGCCTCCTTGAAGCGGTACTTCATGTCCCAGATCTGTTCGGCAATCGGTGCGGCAAAGCGTGTCATTCAGGCATCCCCTTGACGGTTGCCGAATCTGTCGGCCCCCTTGGCAGACAAAAAACCTACGCGAAAAGACCCCCAATTTCCAGCACAAACCACTACCCCTAGCGGTTTTATTTCGGACAGACACAAGATACGGGCCATGCTCACAGCCACCACACCTTGCAGTCGTGGCCACAAGAGCTACAATATTTGGTGCGTGAAGAGGTGAGTCTGTGGATAACTACATCAACCTGATCAAACTGTCGGTGGGCACCGAAACCATCGACGACCTTGCCGCCTGGCAGGCCACGAAACGCGCGCAAGCCCCCGACGGCCTGCCCCGCCACGTCACCCGCATGTGGCCCAAACGCGAAGGCGAAATCCTTGCGGGCGGGTCGATCTATTGGGTGATCAAGGGCGTGCTGACCTGCCGCCAGCGTATCCTGCGGCTGGATGAAGTGATCGGCCAGGACGGCATCCGGCGCTGCGCCATCGTGTCCGACCCCGAACTGGTGCGGGTGCAAAACGCGCTGAAACGCCCCTTTCAGGGCTGGCGCTACCTCAAACCCGAAGACGCCCCGCCGGACCTGCCCAAGGGCCGCGCAAGCGAAGAACCGCTGCCGGTGGAGTTGAACCGCGCACTGGCAGAGATTGGGGTGCTGTGAGGGGTGAGGTCTGCTTCGAGCCCACACCGGAAGTGTCAATATTTTGCTGCGTGCGCTCGCAGCGTGGAAAATGCCGCGAGAGCGCAAGTTCCGGTGCCGCCTCGCAGCAGGAAAACCTGCCAGACCTAGTGACGGCAGCGCAAAGAAGGCGTCGAATACCCACACTGCGGATGGACCTGCATTTCTGGACTTGGCGATCAACATCAGTTTTCGGAGGTTCAAAAAAAAAACGTGAAGCGGAAGCACAGCAGAATTCGCGCCAGAGACCTCAAACCGCGTTTTTAGCTCATACCGCGGGCTGCTTGTCGTATTTTAGCCGGAAAGCCGCGCACTACTGCGAAGAGTTCTCGGGCATGATCCATATTTTCTGCGTGCAAGGCTGCGCGGATGTCATCACAAATCATCTCATGCACATTCTGGGGCCCATACTACTCATGGTGCATGTAGTTCCCCGGAGAGCAGCGTCGAATGCAGTGATATGTCATGCTCCGCAAGCGCTTCGATCGCGGCGTGGGTCAGCGCAGACATGTCCTCAACATCTTTCAATGGGATCATCGTTTTCTCCCAATGCCAAGCGAGCCTACGGCAATAAAATGACACGGCGTTGATTTATCTCAAAGCGACTGATCGCGCTGCTGTTTCAATCCTCGCCAATATGCCCGCGGCGCGCCGGGAGAGGGTTCACATTCCACGTCGAACATCGCCCGGGCGGCGGCTCAGCCACAGGCGGTGTTTCAGGAAAGGTTTCGGGAAGAGAATGATCAAGGCGTCCGCAGGTTCGGTACATCTCAAGCGGTCAGTTGGTCTGATTGGCTTGGTCCTCTACGGGCTTGGCGTCACCATCGGCGCAGGGATCTACGTTCTGGTGGGCGAGACAATCGTGCGGGCGGGGCCCTATGCGCCGGCTTCTTTTCTGCTCTCTGCCATTGTGATGGGTTTCACGGCAGCTTCCTTTGCCGAGCTCTCGGGGCGCGTGCCCCAGGCCGCAGGAGAAGCGGTTTACGTTGAAAAGTCATTTGGCCTCCCTTGGCTGACGATCGCGGTGGGCCTCGCGGTTCTGGTCGAGGCAATGATTGCCGCTGCCGCCATTGCGGTGGGTGCAGCAGGCTATGTGTCTGAACTCGTTCCGCTATCAGATGAGGTATTGGTCATTGTCATAGTCATATTGATGGCGACAATCGCGTGCTGGGGCATTCGCGAATCCGTCGCCATCGCTGGTGCCATGACGGTGGTTGAGATCGCGGGCCTGCTTGTTATCATTTTCTTCGGGATTGCCAGCGATCCGGGCAGCCTGGCGGAATTGCCCGCGGCGCTTATGCCACCGCCGGGGAATTGGTCCGCCTTGTCCGGCGTTCTCGCCGCAAGCATGATCGCCTTTTTTGCGTTCATTGGATTTGACGATGTTGTCAACCTTGTCGAAGAGGCCAACAACCCACGAAAAGTGATGCCTTGGGCCATCGGCATAACGCTTGTTGTGGTCACGATCCTTTATGTTCTGGTGTCATTTGTAGCAGCACAAAACGTTCCTGTGGAGGAGCTGGATGGCGCATCGGCTCCAATCAGTCTTCTCTTTGAACGCCTCACCGGGCTACCGCCTTTGGCGATTACCCTGATTGCGATCATTGCGACGATGAATGGTGTCGTCATCATCCTGATCATGGCCTCTCGGGTCACCTATGGAATGGCTCAGGAAGGGCGGTTGCCCGCGTGGATCGGCGCGGTGTCCCCACGCACGCAAACCCCGCTCAGAGCAACAATTCTCATAGCCTTGCTTGTGCTGGTGCTGGCCGTCTTCACCCCGCTCGATACTCTGGCGGAGACGTCTTCCGAGGTTCTTTTGGTCGTCTTTGTGATGATCAACCTTGCGTTGGTCTGGTTCAAATTGAAAGGCGTGCCTGCGCCGGAGAATACCTTCACCGTTCACATTGCCTTTCCCATTGCCGGGGTTGTCTTATGTCTGGCACTCTTGACGGGTGCATCAATTGCGGGCGGGTGACATGTTCCACCGTCCTGACGCAAATGTGGACGGCCGCTTCGGTTTCACATATCGTGATTGATGTCAGCCCGCAAAAAACAACCCGAGGATATGGCCTGGAAAAGGACCCTTCATCCGTTTCAGAAGAGGTGCCGAACGCTCCTGATGACAGTGTCCGTGCCTTTCTTGAAAATCTGACCGGCCCATCAAGGCGCCGTATCGCATGGCTTGCCTCAGATCAGGCTACCGTGTGTGTCGGGGCGGACAGGATGCTGCGGGTCGGTCCGGGGGCGGTCAATGCAGATCGGGAGGATGCGCGTGCGCGGCTGTCCTGGTCATCAGGGACCTATGAGATGGAGGCGCTGTCAGACGCCGATATCTGGGTGAATGGACGCAAGACTGCAACGGCGCATTTGCTGCACGGCGACATGATAGAATTTGGCGAGGACGGGCCGATGTCACGGTTCCGTCTCTGCGATCAAGCCTTCCCGACCCGGTGGTCGGTTGAGGAAATCCTGAGCGACGCGGTCGCCTATGCCCGAACCAGCCGCAGACCTATGAGATCACGCCTTTCGCATGCCCTGTTTGAGAGTGCGCGCCGAATCTTGTTGGAGACCACCCTTGTTTTCCGGGCCACGGTCATCGTTGTGCTGATGGCGCTGACCCTTTTCGTAGCGTGGCAATACCGCAGCGACATTCGGTTAAAGCAGACGCTGGAGGAAGAGGCCCTCAGGCTTGAGGTTATCGCAAGTACATTGGCCGAAACCCGGGAGGAAGCGCTGACCGCAACCGAGCTGGCAACCCTGCGCGAACAGTTGGAACTGCAACTGGACACCAGCGCTGAGCGTCTATCCGTGCTCGAAAACCGACTGGGCGCGTCGGCACGTGTAATCAGCGCGTCAACCGCATCTGTCGCCTTTCTTCAGGGGGCCTATGGATTGCGCCAAAAGGAAAGTGGCAAGTTTCTGCGTCACGTGCTTGGCCCTGATGGAACGCCCCTTTCGACGCCGTTTGGCAAGCCACTGGTGGATCCCGATGGCACGGGTGCTCCCATGGAGTTTCAGTTCACGGGCACCGGCTTTCTGCTCAGGAACGGCGGACACCTTGTCACCAACCGGCATGTCGCTTTGCCGTGGACAAGTGGCGATCGCATGGCGTCGTTTGAGCAAAGCGGATTGGAACCTGAACTGCTGAAACTCGTGGCGTTCCTGCCGGGCCTGGCAGCACCGGTGGACGCGGCATTTGTTGCCGCAAGCGACACTGCTGATGTCGCTCTGTTGTCGCTGGAACCCTCAGCGACGACGGGCCGGGGTCTGATACTGGCGCAAGACCTGCCGGAGATTGGCGACGAGGTGATCCTCATGGGCTTCTCAACGGGTCTGCGCGCGTTGCTTGCTCAGGCTGGCCGCGAGTTTCTTGCGATGCTGGAAGAAAGGGGGGAAACAGATTTCTGGACGATCGCGACCCGGTTGTCGGAAGAGAACAGAATTGCGCCTCTCGCCAGCCGCGGAATCATCGCGCAAATCACCAAGAAGGCGGTCGTTTATGACGCCGAAACCACCGTCGGAGGCAGCGGCGGACCGGCGTTGAACAGCAATGGCGATGTTGTCGCAGTAAACGCCGCGATCCTGCCTGAGTTTGGCGGGGCGAATATCGGTGTGCCGGTGATCGAGGTGCGCCGCCTTCTGGAGACGGTCGCATCTGAGTAAGGTCTGCGCGCTATTCCGTTGTGCGGTAGGGCGAGGACTGCACGATCAACACCACCAAGAGCGGAACGGCGACCGTGATCACGCCAACCACGATCAGCAACTGACCAAGCTGCGAATAGTCCGCGGCCGAGATCTGTTCGCCGGTGGCCGGATCGACCGCGGCCCGGGTGATCAGGAAAGTCTGGTTGAGGTACTTTGTGCCCAGACTGCTGGCCGACAGCGCCATGTTCGTGAACGAGGCCATCACGGCAAAGAAGGTGGCCTTTAGATCGGGCGGTGCGTTGCGTGCAATCCACGCCAGCATCGGCACCATGGCGATCTGTCCCAACGGCGATTCAATGGCCGTGTCGAGAACGGCGATGAACCGCGCGTCGACGATCCCCCCGGTATGTGCGGCGGTCCATTCCTGCACGCCATAGTAGAGACCGATATTGGGCAGCGACAGCAGGCCAGCAGCAAGCGTCAAAAGCACCACGATGTAGGCGATCGACCGATGCGCCATCAAGGGACGCAAAACAACAAGCCCGACCAGCGTCAGCAATGAGGTGATCAGGGACAGGATCGACAGGAACCTTTCATCGAACCCAAGATCGTCAATTTCGAACCACGTCAATCCGGGTCCCGGCAAGGGCACCGCCCTGAACACAAAGATGATTGTGGCGGTGCCGATCAGAACGCGAGCCGCTTCGCGTGGTAGTTTTTTGACCAGTTCCCGGATCAGATAGAGGATCACGCAGAGCGAGGTCACAAAGACGATCTCTTGCGCGTAGACCAGTTCTGACGTGCCCAGCACGATGCTCAGCACCACAAATGCCAGACCGCCGCCAAGGATGGGCCAGTTCACCTCGGTTTTTTCGTCCGGGCCCTTGTGCGCCTTGTCCTGCAACGCCCTGCGCCGCTGGATGAACGCATGCAGGACCATCCCGCTGACCGAAATCACCGGGATCGCCAGAGCGGTCAGATAAACCCGCGCGTAAAGCTCTAGCCGGGCCTCGCGCGGCAACGCCTCGGCGCCGGTGAAAATCCAGATGTTGACCGCTGCGACCGACACAAAGCCCGAAATGATCGCGATCCTGCCAAGCGTCTGCATGGTGGTATGCATCGCGCGTGACTGTTCCTCGCTGAAGGCTTGCCCGGAGCCGTTGGCGCGGGGCACGGCCTCTACGGTCATGGCGTCGGCCACGATGTCCTGAATGGCGTAGCCCGATGGGGCAAGCAACAGGGCGATCACAAACCAGGTTGCCAGCGGGAAGACGGCGCGCATCTCGCTTGGTCGCGACACCAGACCATACATGATCAAGAGCGACAGGGTGATAAGCCCCGCCCCGAAAAGGATCAGGAAACCTTTCCATCTCCAGAACAGATCGACGACATGTCCCAGGGGTACCTTGAGTATCCAGGGCAGACCCGCCCAGAATGCCAGACCCGCGATGAATTCTGCCGACAGATCCAGATAGTCCTTCAGAAAGAACGCCCCAACCACCGAGGTCAGGCCGGACACCCCCGCAGCGAAGTAGACCATCAGGGGGGGCAAAAACGACCATCGCATCTGCGTCGCAAGATCGACAAAAACGCGCTGAAACCAGGAGCGTTCGTCCTCTGAAGTATGTTCGTCTCGCATAGTCATTCAAGGTCACCGCTACATCAGGCATCACGACGCTGGTTGAGGTATATCAACGATGGCCACCTCATTGTGTTCTAACTGACGCGTGCATCCGATATCTGACAAGGACAGCCTTATGCCGCGAGATGACGTGCCTGCGACCGGGTCGCAAGATGCCTATGGGCCAGCGCAGATCGCAAGACGGATTTCGGCTGCGGGGGTTGCAAAGGGCCAGTCTGCCGCCTCCCATCTCTTCGTACTGGCCGTGCTGGCAGGCGCCTTTATCGCGCTGGGGGCGTTGTTTTACACTCTTATCATTTCTGACAGCGCCCTGGGGGCGGGACCTACCCGATTGATCGGCGGACTGGCCTTTGCCGTGGGCCTTGTCCTGGTCGTCATAGCCGGCGGAGAACTGTTTACAGGCAACGCATTGATGTCCCTGCCGTGGCTCGAAGGGCGGCTGACAATGGGCGCGCTATTGCGGAACTGGTCGATCGTATACGTTGGAAATCTGGTCGGTGCCCTCTTGATCGCAGTACTTGTCGTGCTGTCCGGCGTTCTGAACAGTCCGGCATTGTCGGCCACGGCGGCAGATATGGCGGATACCAAACTGTCGCTTACCATGACCGAGGCATTTTTTCGGGGCATTCTGTGCAACATGCTGGTGTGCCTCGCCGTGTGGATGAGCGCGGCGGCCCGTTCGGCGTCGGGGAAGGTCGCTGTGATCCTCCTGCCGATCGCAGCTTTTGTCGCAATTGGTTTCGAACACTCGATCGCAAATATGTACGTGGTCCCGGTTGCCATGCTGAAAGGGGTTGTCAGCTATGATCCAGTGGGTTTCGTGCGGAACCTGGTTGTGGTGACCGCAGGAAACGTCGTCGGAGGAGGCATTCTGATCGCCGGGGCCTATTGGGTCGTTTTTGGAAAGCCTGAGAGTTAGGTTCAGGAGCCAGACGGCAAGACCATTTCGTTGATCCAGATGGGCAGCGAATGGATCAGGTCTGTGGCACTGCCGATCTCGATCCGACCAAACAGGATTAGAAGGCAGGATATCAGCACCATCAGCCCGCCGCTCATACCCCAAAAGGGACAGAAAGCGCGGCACGTCGAATTCGGTTGCGGCATCTGCTGCCTGCTCCAGGATCATCTGGCCTGCCATGGTCGCCGCTGTGGCGACGATAAACAGGCGTGCCGCAAGTCCTACCGCACGTCCGAACAGATCATTCCGTTGCGTCGGGTTGGCGGTTAGCGCTGCGATGTCCGTATCGGGTCCCAAACCTGCTCTCCCACACTTGTCGAAACGACTATGTTAAATCCGTGGGAGAGCTTGAGCGTCGCGGTTTTCGCGATTTCCAGCGCGGCATCAAACGCCAGCGGGCGCCAGTGCATGGCGGTCTATCCTCGCATCACTTTGAACACCTTGGGATCGATGCTCGCCGCGCACAGAATTCCGCCCCAGAGCGCGCCTTGAATGCCCTGGCTGACGACGTCCTGCCCGGAAATGTAGAGGTTTTCGATCGGGGTGTTTGCCCTCAGTGCATCGCTCGCGACCCGTTCCGGGGTGCCGTCCAGACCGTAAAAGCGGCCCTCGTGGTGGCCGGTGATCGCAGCGGTTGCCAAAGGCGTGGAAAGCTCTCGCAGGACCACAAGCTTTGCCAAGTCGGGAAATGCGCCTTCGAACAGCGCGAACATTTTGTCCGCGACCTGCTGTTTGAAGGCTTTGTACCCGGCACCCCGCTGGCCCGAGGGGAGGTTTGCCCACTCCGCAACGGCGCTCCAATCTGTCCAGCATATCATTTCGCCCGCGTATTTCTGATTTGGCCCCGGATCGTGGCATGGGTCTTTCAGGGAGGCAAAGGAAACAAAGAACCCGGGAGGATCGCCTGCAGGTGCATCCGCCCATACCGCATCGATTTCCCTGGTTGGATAAAACCAATGGTTTGAACGTGTGGCACCGGCTTCCTGAATGTCACCTTCGAACCCCAGGAACAGGCTGAAATGGGAAATGGAGGGTGGCAGGGATTGGATTTCACCGATCCAGTCGTCGGGACCAAAGCCCGCGGGAAGCAAAGTGTTGATGGTCTCGCGCACACCGATATTGGAAATGACGACGTCGGACCGGATGTCATCTCCGTCAGCGGTGCGCACGCCCACGACCTTGTCGTCCTCGACCAGAAGCGTTTCAACCTTGACGCTCGCACGGGCCTCACCGCCCGCTTCGGTGATCGTCGGGATCAGGTGGTCGGCAAATGCCTTACCGCCACCCACCGGGTACCATGCACCGCTCTGCAGATAGCATCCAAGGATCAGGGCATGCATCGCAAAGCTTGCCTTGTGGGGGCGTCCCCCAAAATCCCCCCATTGCGCCGTAAAGGCCGCGATCAGGTCCGGGTTCTGCGTCAGGCTTTCGGCCACCTCTTTGGTTGTGCGTTTGCACCATTTTTCGATGGCTCGGTGGTTCCACCAGTCGATCATGTCACCGGCAAACTCGGGCATGGCGCGTGTGGAAGCCAGTGTATACATGACGTCACGGCCTGCCCGCAGCGCGGCGATCCACGCCTCGATCGCGTCGGCCTCATCCGGGAAGCGATCTTTCAAATCACGCTCCTGGGCCTCGAAAGGACGCGACAGGGCGAGCGGCGGCGCATCGCCGAGGTGCAGGTTGTCATAGACCGATCCCATCGGCTCGAATTCCATCGGCGTGTGCGTCAGCCAGTCGAGCATGCCCCGTTCCCGGTCGTCGGGGGCGAGGCAGCCAAGATAGTGCATCCCGGCATCCCACGAAAAACCATTCCGAGAGAAACTGTGGGTGAGGCCGCCGAGGGTCTTGTACTGTTCCAGAAGCAATACCTTGTGGCCCATCTTGGACAATGCGGCCGCCGCCGTCATGCCCCCCATACCGGAGCCGATAACAATGGCATCCCAGTGCTTGTTTCCTGTGTCGGTCATTTTGCGGCTTCTCCTGACGATTTTGTTGAATTGCGTGTTGCTTCTGAAACGGCCACCTCTGCGCCGAAATCGTGCGACGCGACAATCACGAGCCCCGGCAATCGGCGTCTCAACTCGCGGACTTTTGCAAAGGACGCGAGGAGCGTTTCCCTGTCACCGGTGCCCGGAACGATGTCTTGATCGAGCAGTGAAGTCTCGTAGGTCAGATCACCGACAAGAAGGATCGGTGCCCAGCCGTCCTGTCGGATCAGGAGGGACATTGAGCCCGCCGTATGCCCGGGCGTTGGCAACAGGATCATGGACCCGTCGCCAGCCACATCGTATATCCCGGCGAACCCTTCAAAAAGCGGGTCATCGCTGGGTTGGAACGTGATCTGCTGCCACTTGGCGCCTGGAATTTCGATATGTTCGCGCAAGATCCATTCTCGCTCGGGGCGCGGTTGCGACAGGATCGCCCACTCGCGTGCGCTCACCAGCAGATCAGCCTGTGGGATCTGTGCGATCCCACCCACATGGTCGAAATGCAAATGCGAGATGATCGCCGTTTGAATGTCGCCGGGCGGAACGCCTGCCTGAACCAAAGCATGGTCGATGCGGTCAGTTTTCTTAATGTGAAACCGAAAGATACGGGTCAGTAAAAAGCGCCCGACCGCCTGTTTGATGTAGGTTTCATCGGTTTGGATCGCCGGGTCTATGCCGGTGTCGAAAAGGACGGCCCCATCACGATGCGCAATCAGAAAGGCTTGCAGGGGCAAGGGCACCCAGCGGCGCCCGAAGAACACCCACCACAGCTGCGGCACCTTGCTGCCATGGCGATGTTCCCTGTGTTGCTCGGCACGTCCGCACTGAAGAACCTTGACCGAAGAAATCAGTGTCTTGGACTCATGGATCGGGAGTGAAGCTGCCGGTTTTGCCTCGGTCATGACTGATACCTCAACGATGCAGGGAAAGCTGCCCGAAAATTGACGCGACAAGGATTGGCATTTGCCGTCAGGGATGCGTCCGGGACTTGCCCATTTCCTTTTCGATCATCTGTTCGGTCACAGCGAACCGACCCGGAAAAACAAAGACAACGGCCGCGTGGATTACCACTGCGATCCCCCAGCCCAGCATTGGCCAGTGGACCCAAATCGTGCCGGTTGAGGTCACGAAATTGATGATCGCGAGGAACAGAATGACAGACGCGTAAACCGACAAGTGCGTGTAAAATCCCATCCTGGCTTCAACGCGTTTCTTTGCTGACTGGTATGCTTCGGAGTTCTCCATAGCCCCTCTCCAACAGTGTTTCCTGATCATCCGGTCCTATCAGGCGAACCGGTTTCGGGATTGAGCAAGATCAACGCCTGTTGGTCGGCCAGTCGTAGCATCAGGATATCAATCGCCCGCAAGGATGGAGGAACCAAAATGCCCGCTACGCCGAACCCACTTAGTGAAATGGGCCATATGGATAAAGTGATTGTCTCTGCGGACGAACGACCGAACCCATCCTTTGAGACATCTGCACTGCCCGGATTCAAGAAGACGGTGCAGGGACGGCGCGCCATTCGGATGTTTGACGGTGCACCAATACCCGAACAGGTGATGCGGGATTGTCTGCACGATGCAATCCTGGCCCCCAGCGCGTCAAATCTTCAGTGCTATGAGATCTACTGGGTGCGAAACGAAAGCAAGAAGGCGAAACTATCTGAACTTTGTCTCCACCAACCGGGTGCCGCCACAGCGGGCGCGCTGGTTGTCATCGTCTCGCGCGTCGATCTATGGCAATCGCATCTGAACAAGTTGACTGACATCATGACGGACAAAGGCAAGAAACCGTTGAAGGGGCGTGTTCGTGAGTACTACGAGAAGATTGTTCCGATGCTGATGAAAACCGATCACTTCGGGTTTCACAACCTCAAACGTCGCCTGATGTTTTGGGTTAGAGGCAAAAGTGAGCCGACGGTGCACGAGCCGGTCACAAGGGCGGATCACCGCATTTACGGCCATATTCAGGCAAGCCTCGCCGCTGGAAACCTGATGCTGTCGCTTGCGGCGCACGGATACGAGTCCTGTCCGATGAGTGGGGTCGACAAGCGCGGTATCAGTGGGATGCTTGGCCTGCCGGCAGGTGCAGAAGTGACGATGGTGGTCTGTGCGGGGCGCGGCACACCGCAAGGCTTGCTCAGCCCGCGGACCAGGCTGCCTTTTGGCGATCTCGTCAGGGAGATTTAGGCGGGCCTGCCCAAGGGGCGCCCAAGCGAAGAACCGCTGCCGGTGGAGTTGAACCGGGCGCTGGCGGAGATTGGGGTGCTGTGAGAGGTAAAGTCTGCTTCGAGCCCAGAGTCACCGATGCTGTGACTTGTACGAATGGCTGCTTCCAAATCTCAGTATGTTGCGTTTTTCAACTACCAACCGAACGCGTCGAGTAGACTTCGTTAATCACTTTTCAGCAAAGAACGCGAAACCAGTACGCGGGTGAATCATGCAACAGAACTTCAGTGACTTCTTAAGGCGCGGCGGTAACGGCCTATATGTCCTGTCGCATCAGCATGGGAAAGTATTTGGCCAAAGTCTCGGGCTTTAGAGGTGGTCCTAGATTTTCGACCATTTTGCAGCCTTGTTAAGGTGGATCAGGGTTTCATTTAGGCTGCCAATCTCATTGGTTCTGTTTTGCTGTCATAGGCCTCATCGGGGGTCAATATGCCGT
>Ga0316204_10000191_pt1 | contig 251418 bp, 226 predicted proteins | sample 6monrhotite_MG_2_FD_205661 | JGI IMG/M metagenome (GOLD analysis project Ga0316204, IMG submission 205661) | Microbial mat bacterial communities from mineral coupon in-situ incubated in ocean water Damariscotta River, Maine, United States -... | ecosystem: Environmental > Aquatic > Marine >...
AACATTGCGCATAAAAAATTGCTAATTTTATGATTAAAAGAAAAAAAGTAATACATTTAAAGTTGAAAAATAAGCTATGAAAATTTTGCATAAAAACCCGCAACTTTCTCATGCACTAAACCGTTGTATGCCATTAAAAGCCAAACGCACAAACAGCACTTTTGGTTTTGGCGACACACATAGCAAACGCTGAAAAACCCAAAGAGCTGTTTTTTACATACTAAAACAATGACTAATACAGGACACATATCGAAACTTCATCTCTTTGCAAAGGACACAGATGCCCCGGATGTCATTAAAGGGTTTAAATATCAAGAGCTTAAAACTTTGGAAGTTTGGTTATACAACAAGGTCTATGGAATTGATGAGCATATTTACTGTGATTTTGAAGATGATATTTTTCAAAGAGACCTGACTTCATTTAAATCAACATTCAAACAACTAAAACTCTATTCATCCAAGAATTTTTCATTCTCAAGCATTGAAATAACCAAATCATTAGCTCACTTCTTTATGCTTTTTGTAAAGGGTGAGTATTTAATGGATGCCCCTCTTTTTATATTCGAAACAAATACTTCAATAGCAGCTAAAAGAGGTGATAATGATGCGGAACTATTATCAAAGTGGGCTTCAAATCAAGATAAACCTTCTCCTGAGCTACTTGCTAAATGTACAGTCAAGTTGAAGACAATTATAGATTCTTACATACAAGAGCAGTATGAGAATTTAAAAACAGATGGAGACAATAGAGAGCTGCTGATTGCAAAAGAGGTGTATGATAAATTACCTGAGAATGTTTGGGAGACTTTTGCAAAATCAATTCGGTGGGTATTTGATGGAATATCAAGTGAAAAAGCAATTGACGTCTCCATTGAAAATTCATTTGAATTAATACGTCAGTTACCCTTTCCTATCAGCAAGGATGAGCAGTCATTAGTTTTTGATAGACTTAGAGGCGTAGTCGGTGATAAATCAATGGAGTCAGATCCTGAAAATCGCTTACTTACGAATGAACTCCTTGACAGTCAACTGTTAAGTTTAGGCAGTAAGGACGACAAGGTGTACCTGGATTCATACGAGTTATGGAAAGATGTTAAGGATATTCCAAATTTTAATATTGGCGAGTTTTATCAAGTACTTTTTGCTGCAAAACATTATAGAAGAAACAGCTACTTAGTAGACCAAAGTGAATTATGGCTAAATCTCTTAACGATTTACCAAAATCATGCGGACATTTTAAGAAGACTGAAGAGAGAAGCTATATATGAAATTGTATGGTTGACATTAAGGCCATCTGTTGATGAAAGGCCGAAGAAAAATTTAAAAGGATTAGAGGGGATTATCAATGATTACTTTTCTTATATTCGAGTATTTACTGATTTAGGAAGTCTTGAAGATTCTCTCAATTTACTGACTGTAATATCAACAACACAAAAGCTAGATCTAATTGATATTGAAGAAGGTCAGATTCTAGAATGGTTTGAACTTTTCGATTCAATAGTCGAAGAGCAAAAAGCCGTAGCAGCAGATAGAAATATTTATTGCAGTCTTCTAGAGTTAGAAGGATTTTCAAGTCTTAATAAGAGCTCTATTTGTATTGGATCTGATAACAAAGAAAACGCCCTAGCATGTTTCAATGAAATAATCGTTGAATTACCTAATGCTCCACAATATGCCATTTCTCAATTAGGCAAAAGAGTTGATGCCATTGTTGATTTAGCCATTCAGTTCGGATTGGATGATGAATTTCTTGAGTTTGAGAAATATTCAGAAGATATCCTACCACTTGTTCAACAACGTGAGGGTGATTTTAGTGCTGCAAAACGTTACACCGAGAAAGGATGGAAACATCTACACTCGACAAATTCCAAGGGTATTTTAAAAGCCCTAGACTTTTTTCATAAGGCTAAAGATCTTTATCAGAATGAAGCTACTTATGAAGGTTTTATTTTGGCTGTAATGGGTATATCCCAATTATATTCAGCTATTGGAATGAACCTTGCAGCGAAATACTATTCATTATCTGCCATTTGGTTCTGCTTTCAAAAGGAAGATTCTCAACTCTACAAACGCATAAGTGATTCTTATGCATTGCTGCTACATTATGATTTTAAGCAAGGATCATGGATGAGTTATTTACAAGTATTTGAAAATTACATAACAGCACGCAACGAATTTGACCATAGGGAATTTGATCCGGAGACAGATGAACTTTTTAGAAAAACACTTGTGGAATGTGCCTTTATTATTGGCTTAGCACCTATTCTAACGAACCAATTAACAGGGTTTATTGATTTCGAAAAAAATAGAATGGGTCAATTGTACTTAGATTTTCTGAAGGACATGGTTGATTACATTGAAAAGGAACAAAGTACAATTGGTCTGAATGAGCTTATTGCCCGTAAACTTGAAAACCCTCCAATTAATGATCTTGGTTTAAGAAGAAATATAAGTTGGAAGGCTTTTGGTAGCGGGTGGAACATAGAGTTTGAAAATGATTTTTTAACTAATTCAGTTGGTGAGGAGTTTGCTTCTTTAATTCAAATCATTCAAGCCGAAATTGCTTTGCGTGATGTTGACTTTCATTTGACTAAGGGGCGAATAAATATCATAATTGAATCGGTTGATAATCCAAAAGGCCCAGAACAACTTCCATCAAATTCGGAATACCACTGGAAAGTATTTCTGCCTGTTCTTAAATCAAAAGAACCTACTGAAAAGAACATGCATTATGCAGCAATCACTGTTGCTTTTCAAGTGATATTAAATGAATTGAGCCTCCTATCAGCTGATGATTTTCAAGAAAAGTTTCATACCTTATTTAAAGAGGGACTTGGTAATAGAGCTTTAACTATTAATGCTTATCAAAGAGCATATAGAGATTTGATCTCTGAGGACAAATTCAAAGAGTCCATGAGAAACAAATTCCAATCTGAAATTTTGAATATTCAACAGCATGAATCTGATACTCTCTCTTCAAAAAAAAACGATAGTCCACTCTACAATAGAGACAATTCAATTGAAAATATTAAGGAACGTTACAAAAATTGTATTGGCGTAATACATCTGACTCTTGAACGCTTAAAACAATCTGACCAGTTTAATGCAGAACTGAATAGATTGAAAGGTAAAGGATGGTTAGACTGGCAAATAGTACTTGCTCTTTACAACAACATTGTTGACCTAAAGGCAAAAAACTTACTTGGCCAAAATAGCAAAACATATTCCAACGATGAAGAATGGCTCGAAGATTTTCAAAAAACCTTTCATAAAATCAGATTTAAGGACGAGTCGGAAACTTACGTTGAGATACCAATAAGTGAATTGATCGGACAAAACTTGGAGCTTCAATTGAAACAAGTAGCACATCATGTACTCAAGTCATTTGGACTAGAAGATAAATCTCGTTTCCCAAATTTTGAAGCATTGAAGTCATTCTTGAACGAAAGATTTAGATTTCAAGAGGATGAAGTGATAGAATTATCACCGTTTAATAAAGAACAATAATGAAACACCAACCAATAGCATCCATACACATTGTCAAGTCGCTCAAAGCCAACCGCCCAAGCCAAAACTTGTCAAAGAGTATGTCTGCACCAACGCTGAAAACGAAATGAATAAAATAATAACGGCATACAACAATGTGTCATACGTAATGGCTGGGAAAGTAGTAAATATCAAGGTTAGTGGCTCGTATCAACACCATCTCGTTTGATAGCGAGTAGCTCCGGAGTCCGCCACTACGCATACACTAAACGCTGTACACAAGCTAAAACCCAACCCAAAAAAGCAAAGAGTGCTATCGCTCATATTGCTTTTTTTGCCCACGCTAAGATTTGATTATAAAAATTGACAAATATCCTCTTGTTTTTATTACATTTGTCATTATTTGTCAAGTCACAAAGAAACAATGAATAAATTCGGAGACCTTATTAGAGCTAAAAGAGAAGAGCAAGAAATGCTTTTACGACACCTTTCGGCAGAACTGGATATAGACACTGCTCAAATGAGCAAAATAGAAAGAGGGGAACGAACGGCTAAACGTGAACACGTACACCAGCTCATTAAAATCTTTAAACTTAACGAAGCGGAAACAATAGCACTTTGGTTAGCAGACCAGGTATATGCTGTAGTAGCGAATGAAGATGAGGCACTAAAGGCATTGATTGTTGCTAAAAAAGAAGTGAAATACCAAAAGAAAGTAACTGAATAATGGCGTACAAAATTTGCCAAAATATTAACGAATGTAGGGATCAACTAAAAATTTTAGTTGATGCTTTTGGTAATGACTATGCCGAGTATAAAAAAGGTGCATATAGTGAAGCTCAAGTAAGAATTGATTTTTTAAACCCATTACTGAAGTGTTTTGGTTGGGATGTCGATAATGTAGCTCGAAAGACACAACTTTACAGAGAAGTTATTCAAGAAGAATCTATTGATGTAGAGGAAGAAGATAAGATTACTAAAAAGAATCCCGATTATACCTTAAAGCAAATGGGACAACGTTCTTTGTTTGTTGAAGCTAAAAAGGTTTCTATAGATATAGTAATAGAAAAAGCACCAGCCTTTCAAACTAGGAGATATGGATGGAGTGCAAATTTGCCTTTTTCGGTTCTTACAAATTTTGAGTATTTAATTTTTTACGATTGCACAGTAAAACCAGAATTAGAAGACCTTTCTTCTCACAACAGATACAAGACATTTTACTACACTGACTTTCTTGACAACTTAGAAGAAATACACTCGCTTCTATCGTATGAAGCTGTAAAGTCAGGTAGCTTAGATAGAATAGATACTGGCGAATTAAAGGGAGAAGAATCTTTCGATAGTCATTTCTTAAATCAAATTGAAAATTGGAGACAAGTACTTGCTGAAAACGTAGTTGAAAATAATGCAGGTTTATCTCAAGATGATATTAACTTCCTTATCCAAAGGATGATTAATAAAATCATATTCTTAAGAATATGTGAAGACAGGGAAATAGAGAAATACGAGACCTTAAAAAATATCACTACCTATGACAAGCTAAAAGAACTTTTTATAGCTTCGGATAACAAGTATAACTCTGGTTTATTCTCATTCATAGAAGATGATTTGGCTCAACAAATAACAATTGATGACCAAATACTCATAGATATTTTCTACGAATTATATTATCCTGTTAGCCCTTATGATTTCTCTGTAATTGACTCAGATATTTTAAGTCAAATATATGAGCAGTACTTAGGGAATAAAATTGAATTAGCAGCAGACTATTCAGTTTCAATAGTACAAGAACCGGAAGTAGTTGCCTCAAATGGTGTAGTACCTACGCCTAAAAGAATTGTAAAGCAAATTGTTAGTGAGACTTTAGACAATCTATATAAAGGGACTAACTTTAATGATTCCTTGGAGTTTAAAATAGCGGATATCTGCTGTGGCTCTGGTACATTTTTACTTTCCGTTTTCGACTACATTCTTCATTATCGTGAAACTTATTATATAGAACAAGAGGAATTAGATCTAGGGCATTTAACCGAATATTCTGAAGGGCAATTTGGCTTATCACTATCTGAGAAGCACACCATACTAACTGATAATATTTTTGGTGTTGATATAAACCCTTATGCAGTAGAAGTAGCTCATTTCAGTTTACTTCTTCGGTTAATTGAAAATGAAAACGCTGTATCTATTCAAAGCTTTTTGGATAGAACAGGACAAAAGGTATTGCCTAATCTTGACGAAAATATCAAGTGTGGAAATTCACTTCTTGATGATACTTATTTTGATTTTGATGAAGATGCAGAGGATAATGACGAATTACTTTTTAAAATAAACCCATTCAACTGGGAAGAAGAATTTCCTTTCTTAGAAGATACTAATGGGTTTAATGCAATAGTTGGGAATCCTCCTTACGTTAGAATTCAAAATTTTGTAAAGTACTCACCAGAAGAAATTCAATATTACAGAAGCAATCAATCCCCTTATACATACACCAAGAAGGATTTATTTGACAAATACTACCTCTTTATAGAAAGGGCTATAAACCTTCTATGTGAAAACGGTAGAGTTGGCTATATAGTTCCTCATAAATTTTTCATTGTAAAGGGAGGAAAGAAATTAAGAGCCTACATCACTGATACCACTTCCTTAGATAGAATTATTCACTTTGGGGTAACTCAACTATTCCCCAACAGAAGTACTTACACAGCAATTGTGGTTTTAGTCAAAAAAGAAAAAGATAAACTTGATTTTAGCCGTATTGACAATCTGGAATCCAAAGATGTTTTTAATACAACTCCTGTTATTCAATACAACAATAGTAGTTTTGACTCAGCTCCTTGGGTATTTGTTTCTGAAAAAGCAGATAAATTATTTCAAAGAATTATATCTACGAGTACAATTCCATTAAAGACTGTTGCTGAAATTCCAGTTGGTTTACAAACAAGTGCAGACCCTATTTATATTTTCACACCAACGAAAGACGATGATACTCACTTTTATTTTGTTAAAGATGAAGTCGAACACAGAGTTGAAAAAGGAATTTGTAAGCCCTCATTGTATGATGTAAGTTATAGCAGTTTTGATACGGTTTCAGCTAATGGGCAAATGATTTTTCCCTATGAAATCAAGGGAGATGATGCTACAGTGATTTCGGAGGCAAATTTTCAAAATGATTACCCAGATTGCTGGGCGTACCTAAATTTGTTTAAAGACAAATTGGAGAAAAGAAGTACAAACGGAAAAAACCCAAAATGGTATCAATATGGAAGAAACCAAAGTCTAACAAAATTCCACAACACTGATAAGATAGTATTCCCTGTTCTAAGTCAAGAACCAAGCTATATTATAGATGAAACTAACTTCCAATTTACTGGTGGTGGAAATGGTCCTTATTATTCGATAACTTCAAATTCTGATTACTCCATATACTATTTAGCTGGATTGTTGACTCACCCAATCATAGAAGCTATGGTCAAATCCCGAGCAAGTGAATTTAGAGGAGAGTACTATTCTCACGGCAAACAGTTTATTGAGAATTTACCAATAAAAGAAATTGACTTTACGGATAATGACCAGAAGAAAGCATATAATACAATTGTAAGAACCGTAAAATCTATAATAAAAGCTAAGCAAAGTTTTAATGCAGAAACAGGGTATATTAAGAAGAGAGTATTACAAAGAAAAATAAACAGATTATACAACAATCTATTTACTCAGATTGATACTTTATATGGTTTCACTCAAGAGGATATAGAATGCATAACAGGTGACAATTTATTTGTCGCACCAATAGAAATCTTAAATGGCAGAGAAAGAACAACATATTGATTTTGACAAGCTGAGAGGCGGATATTATACACCTTCTCCAATTGCTGAGTTCATTTGTTCTTGGGCAATCCAAAACGAGAATGATTTAGTATTAGAACCCAGTTGTGGAGACGGAAACTTTATTCAAGCAGCTATTGAGAGATTCGGTGAGCTTGGTGTAAACGGTGATGATCTATATGGAAGAATAAGAGGTGTTGAACTTATATCTGAAGAAGCAACAAAAGCTGCAAATCGTGCAGCTAATTTTGGTTTAAATAATAATACGATAGTAAATGATGATTTCTTTAGCTTCATTTCAAATCAAGAGAATGCAACGTTTAATTCAATAATTGGAAATCCTCCATTTATAAGGTATCAGAATTTTCCAGCAGAGCATAGAGACATTGCAATTCAAATGATGGAAGACATTGGCTTAAAGCCCAATAAACTAACAAATATTTGGGTTCCATTTTTAGTAATTTGTTCAACTCTCCTTAATGATACTGGTCGTTTAGGAATGGTTATTCCTGCGGAATTGTTTCAAGTTAAGTATGCTGAACAAACAAGAGTATTCCTTTCAAATTTCTTTGAAAGAATTACTATAGTAACATTCAAGAAATTAGTCTTTGACGGAATACAGCAAGAAGTAGTTCTACTATTATGTGAAAAGTCAGTTCCAAATGCTCAAGGAATCAGAGTGCTACAATTAGACGATTTAGATGATCTTAATGATATTGATTTTGATGCAGTAGCAGAAACTGAGGTTGTAGAAATACAACACGATACTGAAAAGTGGACTAAATATTTTTTAAATCCAAGGGAGATAGATTTACTGAGAGAAATAAAGGACAGTAATCGTATCCCTTTGGCTAATGATATTTTAGATGCTGATGTAGGTATTGTAACTGGTCGCAATGAGTTCTTTATGCTAAAGCAATCTCAAGTTGTTGAATGGAAGCTACAAGACGTTACGACAAAAGTAGTAAGCAAGTCAAATCAATTATCAGGCATTATTTTTAATGATGTAGACTTTGATGAAAATGCTCAGAAGGACTTGCCAAACCAACTTTTTCTGCCAGATAATACGGAATTTGAAAATTTAGATAGATATAGTAAGAAGTATATCAAATACGGTGAAGAAAAAGAGTTTCACAAAGGCTATAAATGTCGAATTAGAAAGAGATGGTATATCACACCTTCTTTATGGATTCCTCAAGGTTTTGCCTTGAGACAAGTAAACAGATACCCAAAGCTGGTATTAAATCACGTTGAAGCTTCTTCAACAGACACCATACATAGGGTTCGATTTATATCAGAAGAGTTCAGTCCAGAGAGTATTGTAGTTTGTTTTTTAAACTCATTAACTTTTGCTTTTTCAGAGGTCACTGGACGTAGTTATGGTGGAGGAGTTATGACTTTTGAACCCACTGAAATTGAAGAGTTACTCATTCCAGTTGTTGAAGAACACGGAATTGATTTAAATCTCATAGATGAGTTAATCCGTGAAGATAGAATTGAAGAAGTCTTAGACATTGTAGATAAAGCTGTTCTTATTGATCATTATGGATTTACATTAGAAGAGACTTTAGAATTTAGACAGATTTGGAAAAAGATGTCTGACCGTAGGGTAAACAGAGGAAAGTCTGCCAAATCAAAAAAGAAGTTTGCAGAAGTATAAACAGACTAAAGCTAACGCAAGTACAAGTATATTTAAAGTTTGCTCGTACCTCACAAATATAAAAGAGCTTTCTCGCCAACGCTGAATAGTAATCTGAATGAAAAAAAAACAGCTTATAATCTACGGCAATAACAAATTTTTTAGAGCTAATAAATTATCTTGAACAAAATAATGAAATTAGTATTTTATTAAGTGAACAACTGAAAAATATCAATAAGTTTCAAGAATAGCACAGAAAGAATTACTAAAATATAGAAAACCGTTGGATTTTTTACCTAAAAACACTGGGTTTCACCATTGTAGTGTGGGCCTTGTAAATGGTTTCGCCATTAATCATGATAGACTTGTGTATAAATGTTTTAAGGATGTGAATCCACCAAACAATTCAATAGGTAAGATTAATGCTAGTGGAGATATCGATTATATCGAAGCAGAGTATATAAGATGGAATAATTATAATTATTCCAAAAGTGAATCATGCGAAAATTATATTATCTTGCCTATTTGTTGGGAGGTTGCAACCATCATCGCCTTGGGCTTACCCCCAATGTGCCTTCAACCTGTGATAAAGATGGCACTATAAATTCGATTAGAAATAAAATAAAGGATGTTTATAAACTAAAGAATCTTATAAAACAGTAGACTATTTTTCAATTTTATTAAATAATGCTTAATAAAATTTTGGAAAAACTTCTATGGTATTTCGGTACCAAAAGTAGTTGAACAAAAATATACAAATGCTTCTAAGATCGGTTGGCAATATATTTCCTATACTAAAAAATTGAGTGCAGATCCTAATTTTAAAAATTAAAACAGCATCGTATACATTTTTTTTACAAAAGTCTGTGAAAAAGGTGATTAAAAATATTAGGATACCTAAAAATGCATCATGTCATATCACATTCTATTTATTTAAAATAGCAATAGCCTCTCGAAAAATACGATCAAAGTTTAATTGCAGTTCTTTCTTGGAAAACTGATGTTTCTTTGGAGGTGTTTCTTTCTGAATTTGTTGCAGTTTAAATTGAATTTTTTTGTCTTTCCCATCTGCAAAAGCTACAAATTCTCCTTGCTGTAGTCTAAAAAAAATAGCTGCTCTACGTTTGGAGACCTCCCTTTCCCCTTTGGTAACTCTTGTATCAAAATTTAAATTAAACCCTCTGTTAATACTCGTAGTTTTCATTTTTATAAATTCAAAAAAACGCTCATAATATTTAGCAGTATCCGGATCGTTTACTTTTCCAAAAAACTGATACGATAAATTGCTTAGAATTGCCTTGCTAGCCTTGTCTCCATAGAGCATATCGTTCTGAATTTTATCCTGCATCACATAGATCGTAGCAACATCATAGCTTCTCAATGTTGCAGGAATACGATGCATATTTAGCAGTTTTAGAGTAGGTGCTTCTTCCATTAAAATAAAAGAAGCCTGTTGTTTTCGCACACTCATTTGCTGGATTACGGTATGCATAATCGTAGCAATAATTGGAGAATAAACCGATGCATACTTTGGATTATTAACCAAGGATATAATTGCTTTATTTTCTTTGCTATTAATATTTAGGGGAACCTCATCTTTAGACAACACCATAAATATCTTCTGAGAACTAATTTTTTTAAATGCATTGGCCAAGGTACTTTTTACACCAGCGGTTTGTTTTTCAGATTCAATGCCATTAATGAAGGCACTTGCCATGCTTTTTGAGGTGAGGTCCGTGTTTAAAAAAGCAACCAGTTTTTTAGTATTCAGAAGTTGAAATATAGCAATTAAGTGAGGCAAAGTACAGTATTTTGGATACGAGGTTCTAAGTTTCCAAATAAGTCCGCTTAATAAGCCCTCTACTGCATCTATAAAAAACTTAGAACTACCAGAAGTCTCAGAAAAGTTTTGTTCTAATAAATTCTCCATCAACACCCTTGAAATTTCATTAACACTTTCTTCATTTGGTAAATATTTTGGAGCTATAGGGTTTACGCGATAATAGATTGGATCAAAGGATATGGGATAAAATTTAACATTTCTTTCTTTAAAAAGTGGATAGGCAATTTCTGTAAGTTCAAAATCTTTATAATCGTGCATAATTCCACAAAATTGGTATTTACTAAAATGCTGTAAGAAATTATAAATAACACTTTCCGTTTTTCCACTTCCTGCCGATCCGATTACTGACACACCACGTATTAAATTAGCTATTTGAAATCTACCGCTATTTAATTGGAAACGAACCCTATACTTTTTACGTTCCTTTATAGACGGATTTGTATAAAAAAAAGCATACAAAAACGTGCTTATAAATAATATCGGGGTACAAACCAAAAGGATACTATATACAAACGTCCAACTCATATACCGATGGAACTTGATTTAATAGCAACATCCACTCCACGTTTTAATTTTTGAATTAATTTTAAAGCCAACTGAACTTTATTAGTTGGGATATTTAGTAGCGATGTATTTATTCCTGATTTACCTAATAGTTTGAATGCTACTGCTCTTTCCTTAATAGGTAATCCTAATATACTAGTAAAATAATGGTGTGGATTTTTCACAAACACTTTTCTAGCATTATACGTTTCCACAAAATTTCGTTTATAGTCAAACAACTTATCGAACGTTTTTTCAGAAGCAGAAAAGAAGTTATCCCTATCAAAGCCACGCTTAACTTTTCTCCCGTTAAATACCACTTCGGAGGCTTTGTATTTACTTCCTGGAGACAGGCTGTATTTATTAGATACATCTTTTCTACTAACAATAATATGAATATGGCTTTGCGGTCCTTCTTTCGCCATACCCTGCTTTATCATTTTACCATTCAACTTATACGGAGCTTCCTTTTCAAGTGTTTTAATTTGTGCTTTTTTCATTTTTATATTCCCTGTTAACTCCCCACGTTTTACCTGTTGAATTTCATTTTTAAGCCTTGCAATTTTTTTGTGATAGAAAGCATTTTCTCGTACTGCTTTATCACTGCCTTTATAAGTGCGCTGGTGTTCAATCTTAGCATAATATTTAATATCATCCACGGTAATGGCACGTCCATTTATTTCTCTATTGAAAGCTTTCGTATAATCCTTCATTATTTCTCTGGTGTATCTTTTTAATGATTCAGAATCATTCTGTAAATGTTTTAATTCATACTTACTTGGATTAACGGTAATAGAATAAAACTTAGCTTCTGACTTTTTTAGTTTTGAAGTATTGCTATCTATTTCATTGATAACTTCCTTACTGGATATTTTCCCCTCATATTGATTAAAGAAATACTCTTTGACCTCCACCGATTTATTTTCATTTTCTTTTTCGAGATACGCTACAAAGTCGGTTACACTTTGCATATAGTTTTCTCCAAGTTTCTGTGGCGTTATAGTGATGTACATCTTTTTAATTTTTGTTTTAATTGTTCCAACTCTTCTTTAGATATATCCAACCTTAAATATCCTGTACTAAAATTACTTTTCACATACCTTGCTTTTTCAATAATAAGTACAATCTCTTGTTGTAACTTATTATAATTTTCTTGGTTTTTATAATACCCATCTCTGTAATAATTCAATTCCTCATTCTCCGTAATAAGTTCTGGCGCTTCAAATTTGTATACTTCATCACTCACATTATCCATAGGATTTTCTTGAAATAATGCTTGTATCATAGCATTAGTAGGTTTAATCTCATTCTTTTCGATATCTTTTACAATAGCAATTAGCGCATTAATGCGCTTTTTTAAGCGGTTTTCTAAAGTATTCATATTGGCACCTATTTTTTCATTCGGAGAAATACCATTCACTTCAAAAAAATCAAGAATACTTTTCAATGCTTCAGAATGGGTTTTTGCTATTTTCATAGAGAATTTTCTAAACCTATTGGCAATTTTTATCTTAAATCGAATCGTTGAAAACGTATCTTTTTTCTTCATTTTAAGTGCTTTTTGACGCAAAATTTGGTGATTTTATTAGGGTTGCCGAACGATTTGACTCAAATCGTAGGTTCCTCTAAACACAAGCAAATACATAACTATTTGTATATCAATGTATTACGAATTAAAAAATAAATAACATCGGCTTGCCGTGTTACCCTCTTGCTATTCCTTTTCGTTCGCCAAAGCGAACAAAAATTTCACACAACCTGACCGAGTCAGTTGCTTTTTATTGGAATTAAAATTCCGTGCTAATTACTTTTATTGATTGGTATATTTACCCATAAAAGTCAACTATTTAGAAACAACAATCCTTTAAAATAGGCTGATATCAGCTTTATAAATGTATCGTTTTTATGTTTGAAATGAAAATTAGGCTTGTTTCCAAATGCAATGATTTGTAACCATAAAAAATGATTTTCAAAATTGTTGTGATATAAAACGTCTATTTTTTAATAGGGGTCATTCAATAGTTGTGGTTTTGAATAGACCCTAAAAAAAGACCTTCTTTCAAAGGTCTTTACTGTTATTTATTTAATTTGTTAGTTTAGGAATTAAACCCACTGGTGGGCTAAATATTGAAAACAAACTTGTAGTTGTACAGATTTCGTGTGGCTTCTTCTTCCAGCATTGTATCATAATTTATATAATGCTCTTTAGCATAGCTTCGGATGGAATCACCAAATTGTTGCTCTACATCCTTTTTTGAATCTTGAAGTAATCGCTCTTGGGTTTCTTCGTTCAGATTTGAATAATTTAGGTAAATCATCATTTAAAATTTTAGATTAGATTATAAAAGACCATTGTCAGAAAAACTATAGAAGCTACCATCAGGAGTGATGATTAAATGATCTAACACTTTTACATCAAAAAATGCGGCTGCCTTCTTAATTTTATCCGTAAGCTGTTTATCAGCTTCACTTGGTTTTAACTTACCGCTTGGGTGATTGTGCGCTATAATAATACCTACTGACAGTGATTTTAAAATGATGGCGAATAATATCCGTATGTCAACAACAGTTCCTGTGATGCCTCCCGAGGACAATTGATAAACTCCTTTTGTTTTATTGGAATTATTTAATAATAGTACTTTGAATGCTTCTTGCAATCCAATGGTATTTTTATCCCAATGCTCAAACAATAATTTTCCTGCATCTGTTGAACTTTTGATGGCATTGGATTTTGAAGTCGTAATATTTTCTTTATAACTGATTTTTATCTCATTAACTTTGTTATTACTCATAGTTAAATATTTGTTTTGGAATTCGTGAATCTTCGCTTTCATTGTTTTACTTTTTATGGTTAATACTAATAAATAAAAGAGGGTGTAATTTTCGAAGAGAACACCCTCTTTAATTTGTGTGCTATTCTGCGTTACTTAGCAATAATATTTCATTTGCTATTACTTCAGTTACATAGCGTTTTTCACCTTCTTTGTTTTCATACGACCGAGATGTCAATTTACCTTCAATGGCAATCTCTTTGCCTTTCGTAACGTACTTCTCAATAATTTCAGCTGTTTTTCCCCAAGCTACAATCGTATGCCAGTTGGTCTCTGTTTGCTTTTCTCCATTAGAGTTTTTGTAATTTTCATTGGTAGCTAATGATAGACGGGCTACTTTTTTACCACTTTCAAGGTTTGTAATGGTTGGTTCTTGCCCAACGTTTCCGATTAACTGTACTTTGTTTTTTAGCGTACTCATAATAAAATATTTAAAGATTAATTAAAATACCATCTGAACTATTCAGACAGTTTACTTTTGTATTTTTTTTTGAAGTGATTTACTTAGTATATCTTGAGCGTTTTTCTTTTTTGTTTTTTTTGGTGCTGCTTCCTTTTTGATGTTTTTGTAAGATTTCATAAGATTCATTTTAGATTTACTTCCCATAGCGCCCTCGCTGTTACCTTTTTTTGTTGCTGATACATTTTCAATAATTGGAATTGATAAGGACTTATAAATAGTAAAGCGTAGCGAAATGGTTTATGCAGTCCGTTCAACTTCCAACTATTGGTATTTTGCTGTAAAAAAAGGGAGGGACAGTGAGGGTGCGGATGTAGATCTAAAGGTTTTTGTGAAGTACCAAAACATAGGAAGCAATACCAAATGAATATTGGAATTCCTATCAAGCGGACGCTATTCACGATTTTAGCTCGGTAATGAAGTGTTCCTTTCCAGCATAGCGGGAAGGGTTAACGCAGTGGACAGCTGAAATTGAGGATGGTGTCCAAGACCTTTGTAATGAAGCTCTTTCCCCGAAATGAAGCTTTTTGCGAAATGTAGAGGAATGTGCTGAATGGAATCATAATTCAGTAATTTCAAACAAGTATTTTTTAAGTATAAGAAGAAAAAAATCCAGTTTCATTAGGTACTGGATAAACCTTTGAACGGAATTTACACCATCGCATAAACTTCATCGAATACCATTTTATCCAACTTTTCTTGTTGTGAAAAGGTCTTTTTCAAGGTGTTGTGAAGCATCCAGTTGAAGGCATTGTAGCCGTCCCATAATGTTGGTGTTGCATAGTAATCGTGACCTTCCTCAGCTATCAGATCCAGTAGCTCTCTAGATTTTTTGGATGGACTATCGTTTTTGTCACTACATTCATATCGGAACAGCTTCGTTTTTTCCAGTATTTCTTTCACGAAAGCTTTAGTGTCGATAAGTACTATTTCTTCCATTTCCTTGAATTTTTGAGTGATTTCGTAATATTCATTGTTCAAAAACCGCTCGAACAATCCATTCAATTTCGGCAGTATCAATTCGGTGTTGTTTTTCGTATGTTTTATTGAAAAGTCTATCTGCGCGTTTGAAACGTGAAGACCATTAGTGCATACTTCCCGATAAAACCCAAAATGTCCCGAGGTCTTTTCACTTCCATCATAGGAATTTTTAAAACGAAGCATCGGTAATATCCTATCGTTTTCATTTTTTAAGGTAAACTGGTTTTCATCCTCTATGATAAAGTCAGTAATAAAAGACCTGTCGTCTCTATTGATGGTACGTTTGTGATAGTTCAAGTGGGCATCGATTAATAGCTCTTCGGCCTTTTTGAAGAAGAGTTCATTCGGAATATGTCCGTAACGATTCGATACCACGCTGACAATTTTACCATTGGATATAATGGCATTTTCAAGTCCCTTTCGGGATTCCATTCCAGTAATGCTTGACAATGACTTCACTTCATTAGAAACGAAAATTTCATCTTGTTGTAAATTGTGTAAATACATAACTTTTGATTTTAGATTAAACAATATTTGAGCAGAACCCAAACAGAAGCTAAAATCACAGCTCAAAAGGAAACGGAATAAATAGTGAGTGGGCGAACGGCTTTATGCCGTAGTCTTTTGATGGGTGTATTTTACGAGTTTATCTTTGCGCTTATATTGATTGATTATTTCTTACTATTAAGTACTAAATTTTCAAATAAAAATTATCTAAGAAGAAGAAGAAGAAGAAGAAGAAGAAGAGCCAGCACGAATACTGACCCCCTCTTCTAACAACAAAAGCTAATCGTTCAATTCCTTGATTTCTTTTTCAAGAATTTCAATTCTCTCTTTCAAACGTTCTTCACGTTTGTCTCTTACTTTGACATATTCCTTTTCAATGTCTGCAATCTTGGTTTTATAATAACCTTTCATTGCGTTGTAAAAAGAAATATTAGTCAAATTATTAATGTGGTTACTTTCCCCAAAATGTACTTGTTTTGTGAGCAAGAACCGTATCAACTTATGAAAGATTTCTTTCTAGTTGGGAAATAATAAACTGATTATTTTCATCGTCTGCCCAATACTTTCTAATTTCAGGAATCAGAAGACTATTCGCTTTCTTCGATTTTTCAATTAGGTGTCTCGTCCTGAAATATTATATACAAATCAGCTTCTTGAGCATAACAAGTAAAACGGGTAGTTAAATTAAAATCAAAAACTGCTTTTAAACTGCTTTTATAAAGTGTATTTAGTTAGTTTTCAATTTTTATAGTTGCAAATAATGACTTCAATTCTTGCCAATTTGCTTTGTAATTATTTTTATAACGGATATTAATGTCCGTTATAAAAAATAGCTTATATTTGCCAAAAATTTAGAAATTTTATGTTTTCAAATTCATGCGAATACGGACTTAGAGCTATTATCTTTATTGCTCAACAAACTACACAAAATAATAAGGTAAGTCTATCAACTATTTCAGCTGAAATCAATTCTCCAGAGGCGTTCACTGCCAAAATTTTACAAAAACTTACACGGAATAATATCGTAAAATCAATTAAAGGACCCTACGGTGGTTTTAAAATTGAAGAAGATAAGTTAGATGTCATAACGTTAAGTGAGGTGGTTAATATTTTTGACGGAGATACTATATACACAAGATGTGGTTTGGGTTTATCCCAATGTAACGGAGATTCACCCTGTCCTTTGCATCACAAATTTATAGAAATAAGAGATAAACTCAAATATATGCTTGAGAACTCAACATTATCGGGGTTGTTAAATGATTTGGATTCCGATTTATTAAGATTAAAGAGATAAATATTATATAAAATAAAAATTAAGTTAAGATGAGAAAAATTTGGATTGTATTTACTAGTGTCGTTGTATTGTCATTTATTGTACTCGTATGGGTTGGTACTGAAGTTTATCAGACACAACCACCAATCCCTGAAAAGGTCATTATACAAGAAACAGGAGAAGTACTTTTTACTAAAGAAGATATTCAAATAGGGCAAAATGTTTGGGAGTCTATAGGTGGAATGGAAGTAGGATCTATCTGGGGACATGGAAGTTATGTGGCACCAGACTGGACAGCAGACTGGATACATAGGGAAGCTGTATTTATGCTTAATGCTTGGTCGCAAAGAGATTTTAAAACCAGCTATGAAACGCTAGATGTTGAGAAAAAGGCTGCTTTGAAAGCTCGGTTAATTAAAGATATAAAAACCAATACTTATAATAAATCAGATGGAACAATTACGATTTCTGAAAATAGATTGGCTGCCACTGAAAGTAATATAAAGCATTATACCACTATTTTTTCTGAAGGAAAAGCAGAATACGCCATACCAAAAGGAGCTTTAGTTGATAAGTATAAATTAGAAAAACTAAATGCATTTTTGTTTTGGACTTCTTGGGCAGCAAGTACCAATAGACCAAATAAAGAATACACCTACACGTCAAATTGGCCTCATGAACCCTTAATTGATAACAACATCACAAAAAATTCTCTTATTTGGTCGGGGTTGTCTATTGTCCTTTTATTGCTTTTTATAGGAATACTTACTTTTTATTATTTGAGAAACCATGAAAAGGGAGAATTATTAACAAAACCCGATAGTGATCCTTTAGAAAACTTGAAATTTACTCGGTCACAAAGAGCAGTTCTTAAATATTTTATTGTTATCTCCTTACTTATTGGTTTACAAGTTGTTTTAGGAATTTTAACCGTACATTATACTGTAGAAGGTCAGGCATTTTTCGGATTTGAATTATCTAGATTTTTACCCTATTCCATCACAAGAACTTGGCATACACAACTGGCCGTATTTTGGATTGCAGCTACTTGGCTGGCAACAGGTTTATTTTTAGCACCAATGATTTCTGGAAAAGAAATGAAATATCAAGTTTTTGGTATTAATTTTCTATTCGTAGCACTTATTGTTATTGTATTTGGATCTATGTTAGGAGAATGGTTAGGTGTGCATCAGTTTTTTAGTTTAACTATCAATTTCTTCTTTGGGCATCAAGGATATGAGTATATGGACTTGGGGCGTTTCTGGCAAATATTTTTAGGAATAGGCTTAGTTCTTTGGGTTGTAATGGTGAGCAGACATGTTATTTATGGTATTCGTAAAAACGATTCTTCCAAACATCTGTTAATTATATTATTGATATCTGTAATAGCTATTGGGATGTTCTTCTTCTCAGGATTAATGTATGGAGAGAACAGTAGCTTACCAGTTATTAATTATTGGAGATGGTGGCTGGTTCATTTATGGGTTGAAGGTTTCTTTGAAGTATTTGCTACAGTAGTAATTGCTTTTATTTTCTCTAGATTGAAAATAATATCTGCAAGCACTGCAGGTAGAGTATCAATTGCTTCAGCTTCTATATTTTTAGCAGGAGGAATTATTGGTACATTACATCATTTATATTATTCTGGAACACCAGTACAAGCAATTGCTTTAGGAGCTACATTTAGTGCTTTAGAGGTTGTACCTCTAACTCTTATGGGATTTGAAATAAGAGAAAATTGGAATCTTCTAAAAAGTAAACAATGGATGCAAAAATACAAATGGCCGATCTTTTTCTTTATTGCTGTTGCATTTTGGAATTTTATTGGAGCTGGAGTTTTTGGATTCTTAATTAATCCTCCAATTGCTTTGTATTATATACAAGGATTGAATACCACAGCCGTTCATGCACATTCGGCATTGTTTGGTGTATATGGAATGTTAGGAATGGGATTTATATTAATTAGTTTGAGATTTTATTCCGATAGAAATTGGGAGAGTAAAAAGTTAAAAAGAGCTTTTTGGCTTTTAAATATTGGATTAATCGCAATGGTTCTCTTAAGTTTATTACCGGTAGGTATTATTCAAGCATATACTTCAATTACTAAAGGTTATTCTTTTGCCAGAGATTCCGAGCTATTGTATTCTCCAACAATACAAACCTTAAAGTGGTTACGTATGATAGGTGATATTATATTTTCTTTGGGGATATTTTATTTCTGTTGGTTTACTATAAATGAAACTATTTATAATTATAAAAGGAAGCTATAAATTTAATAATAGAACAAATACTCTCTCGAGTATTTGTTCTATTTTAAATGTAAAGTATGAAAGAAATACAGAATAGAGAAGATATTTTTTTATTGGTATCGACTTTCTACTCGAAAATTAAAAAGGACAGTTTATTGGGGCCCATTTTTGATTTACATATTTCGGAGGATCAATGGCCTAATCATTTAGAAAAATTAACTGATTTTTGGGTTACCAATCTTTTGGGAATTTCGTGTTTTAAAGGAAACCCAATACAAGCTCACAAAACTGTAGATAAAAATTTAAATTATACCATTGAACAAAAACATTTTGGACAATGGCTTCAACTTTGGTTCTCCACCATAGATTCATTATTTAAGGGAGAATTAGCGAATAAAGCTAAAAAATCTGCAAGGAGAATGTCTACTGGATTATTTTTGGCAATGTACAATAATAGGCTATAAAATAAGGATAAACAATAAAACTATTTGACAATGTTGATGGTATAAAGTAACCTAAAACCCCCCTTCTCTTTTTCAATCCTGATTATTAATAGAATAAAAATTAAAAGTTTATTAGATAATTTTTGTGATTAAAAATATAAAGGACAAAATTGTCCACTATAAAATTATTGTATATCTTTGCATTATAAATAATATTATAACAAAATTAAAAATTATGGAGATATTAGATGTAACACTGCTTGAACCAAAATTTAAACATTCAACTATATTCAAACAATTTGATGGTTTGTTGGGAGGAGAATCATTTATAATCCATAATGATCACGACCCAAAACCGCTATATTACCAGATGATTGCAGAAAGAGGAAAAACGTTTGATTGGGAATACATTTTAGAAGGCCCAGATTTTTGGGAAGTAAAAATCAGCAAATTAAATACTGAGGAGAAGTCGACCACTATAGGAGAATTGGTTGCTAAGGACTACAGGAAAGCAGAAGTATTTGGCAAATTTGGATTGGATTTTAGTTGTGGCGGGAAAAAATCTCTTAGAGCGGCATGTAACGAGAAAGGTATTGATGAAAAAGAAGTCGCAACCGCTCTTGCCGAAATTGAAAGGCAACCAAAAAGTATGCTTCTTGATTTTAATTCCTTGGAGTTAGACTTTTTAGTGGATTATATTGTAAATGTACATCACAAATATGTAAAAGAAAATGTTATTATGCTTTATGAATACAGTGATAAAGTAGCCAACAGGCACGGTATTAACCATCCGGAAGTAATTAGAATTGGTCAATTATATAAAGAAATTGCTATATTTTTTAAGGCACATATGCAAAAAGAAGAAACTACTCTTTTCCCTTATATTAAAAAATTAGCTATTGCGAAAAGAGATGAGAGCAAAGAAACGCCTCCGTTTAAAAATATTGGAAGTACATTAAAAATTCATCTTGGTGAACATGAGCTGATAGGAAAATACATGTACGAAATACGTGAAATAAGCAATGAATTTACTCCTCCGGAAGATGCCTGTTCTTCCTATAAAGTTCTATTCAGTAAATTGGATGAGTTTGACAGAGATTTTCATAAGCATGTTCATTTAGAAAATAACATCCTTTTTCCTAGAGTAATCCAACTGGAAAAAGAATTATTAAAGTAGTGTGGGTATTGTCTATTTAATTTCGGTATTTATCCATGTAATTTGTGCAGCATTTTGGATAGGCGGAATGCTCTTTATACCACTTATATTGGTGCCGGGTATTAAAAAACAGCCCAATCGTATATTACTGCTTTATAAAACCGGAATTAAATTTCGATTTTATGGTTGGATTTCAATTATAATATTATTTATTACCGGATTCTTAAATATGTATTTTAGAGGTTTGCCTTTTACGTTGGAGTTTTTAACCAACAGTAATTATGGAAAATTATTGAGTATAAAATTAGGTCTATTTGTAATAATGTTATTCATAGCCGGAATTCATGATTTTTACTACGGTATTAGATCCATAGATGAAATGAAGCAAACAAAGAATAATAAATTTAAACGAATGGCACGATGGACAGGGATGCTTAATTTGTTATTGGCCTTAACAATCGCTTTCTTAGGCATCGCAATATCAAGAGGCGGATTTTAAAAAACGACCCAAAAATGAAAATTAACAAACAAACTAAAATATCTACTCTAATTAAAGAGAACCAAGAAACTATCGAAGCAATTGCCTCCATTAGCTCGCATTTTAATAAATTAAGAAATCCATTGCTTCGCAAAATTTTAGCTTCAAGAGTAACCATTGAAGATGCCGCTCGAATAGGAAAATGTGACGTAAATATTTTATTTAAAAAACTTGCAGACATTGGCTTTGAAATTGAAACCAGTCCGATGTTAAAAGAGGAGAAAAATGAGATATTGCAAAATTCTGCAATTTTAGAGGCCATTAACTCATCAAAATTTAGCACTTTGGATGTAAGGCCTGCCTTGGCAAAAGGTGAAGATCCTTTTAAAAATATTATGGAAGCTTTAAAAACACTGAAAGAAGGCTATGCATTAGAAGTCATAAATACTTTTGAACCTACACCGCTCATTAAAATAGTGAATTCCAAAGGATATTTGAGCATGGTGGAAACAAAAAAAGATACCGTTTTTACGTATTTCCTTAAAGTGGCTGAGATTGAAAAAATACAACCAGCTGAAACTTCTACATTTAAAATTTCAAACGATGCATTTGAAGAAAAAAAAGCCAATTGCAAAAAAGAAATTCACGAAATTGATGTTCGTAATTTAGAAATGCCATTGCCTATGCTAACGATTTTACAGGAATTGGAAAGTCTTAAAGAAAATGAAGTCTTGTATGTACATCATAAAAAAATTCCACAATATTTATTGCCAGAATTGGAAGAAAGGAAGTTTAAAACGTGGATTACGGAAATCAACAGTGAAAATGTCAAACTTTTAATTCATAAATAAATGAATCAGATCGCAAGCCAAAATGCGCCTTCTCCAAAAGTAGTTGTGCCTCATTTTGTGTTCGGAAGCCTGACTTGGCTTGTAGTATCACTGCTTATTCTATTTAATCCGACGGCTTTTACGCAACATTTTTTTAATCCGTTATTGCTTTCCATAACGCACTTACTTGCTTTAGGGTGGATGACCATGGTTATTTTTGGAGCATTATATCAATTAATTCCTGTTATTATGGAAGTGAAATTATATAGTGAGCGATTTGCCTTATTTTCTTTTGTTTTGCTTGGGTTCGGCTCTGTTTTATTAGCCTATTCATTTTGGCAATTTTCTTTTCATTCTATATTATTTGTAGGAGCCACATTTGTTGTAGTTGCGGTTGTGTTTTTTGTTACAAATGTTTTAATCACAGCGTATTCATCAAAGAAAAAAAATATAGAAAGAATTTTTATTATTACTGCGTCAATTTGGTTGTTGTTCACTGTTTTAGCGGGACTTACCCTCGCCATTAATTTTGCTTTTCCTTTTATGAAAACTTCAAATCTAGAGTTGTTAAAACTCCATGCACATGCGGGCATTGTTGGTTGGTTTATTCAGCTGATTATAGGAGTTAGCAGCAAGTTGTTGCCAATGTTTATGGTTTCGCATAACCTGAAAACAAAAAAGTTAACTTATGCCTACTTTTTAATAAATATTGGTTTAATTTTCGGAATTATTTCGTTATTTATACAATGGAAGTCTGGTGTAATTATAAGCGTAATTATGGTTGTATTGGGTATTTTTAGTTATCTGTCATTTATTTTTAAAGCTTATAAAAAACGAGTAAAGAAGCGACTTGATATCGGCATGAAACAATCTGCGCTCTCTTTTGTCGTGCTGGTTATTCCATTATTCCTTATTTTATCGCTTGTGTTTAATTTTGAATTAATCAACAACCTTACATTACCCCTATCTGTAGCCTATGGAAGCACCATTTTTATTGGTTTTATTTCTTCTTTAATCATGGGACAAACTTATAAAACTTTGCCTTTTATCATATGGCTAAAAGTATATAGGGGACGGATTGGAAAAGTAAAACTCCCATTACCAAAAGATCTCTTTGCCGAGAAAGTAGCTGTTGCACAGCTCTGGCTTTTCGCAATAGGATTTTTATTGCTTTTAACAGGAATATCATCCACAACAAATTGCTTGGTGAGCACTGGCGGAACCGTGTTGTTTTTGTCGGTTGCCCTCTACAATTACAATGTTTTAAAAATTATATTTCATAAACCCAAAAAAACATAATAGCATTATGAATACAACAAACGAAAAGTTAATAGAATTACTGAAAGAAGTCATCGATCCTGAATTAATGGTTAATATTGTGGATTTAGGTTTGGTTTATGGGGTAACTATCAATGAATCTACACATGAAATTGATGTTGATTTAACACTTACTTCCCCTGGGTGCCCAATGGGAGACATGATTACTGAAGATGCCAAACAATTAATTAATGCAAACTATCCTACCTATGAAACCGAGATTCATCTTGTTTGGGATCCCGTATGGTCGATAGAAAAACTTACCGAGAAAGGAAAAGAGGAACTGGGTTATTTTTAAAGATAAAATAATGATCTCTTTCCCCCTAAGTTAATAAACTCCTCACTTCCAATTTCAACGCCATCAAATCGTTTTGGCCGTTATAACCGCGTAGTAAAAATTATACGAAGCCGGTAGAATAATAATACTTTCGACTTATTAAGGCAAGTTAAACATCACTCAAATTCTTCGATTAATATTAAAAAATTATGAAGATTTTCACTCTTGTTGGGCATAAAACAATTACCTTTGTTTAGAATGATTCTAAATAAAATATTATTAAATTATACCTAAATGATAATCAGAAAGCTAAACTATATTTTTTTTCTTATATACATTTTAACCTCTCTTAACCCTAATAAAGTCTCGGCAAAAAATAACAATAAGGAAGAAATACAAACAATCATCCAATTGCTGGATCATATTTCCAAGGATTATCCCTTGGTGATAAAAGATGGGCTTGTATTAAATAAAAGTGAATATGTGGAAATGCAAGAATTCAGCAAAATAATATACACCTTAACAGATAAAATAACCTTTTCCACCAAAGAAAAAACACTCCTATTATCCCATATATTGAACTTACAAAAGCTAATACAAAACAAAGAATCGTTTTTAAAAATAGACTCCGTCATAAAACTTCTAAAAAAGGAAATCTTAAAAAATCGAGGGAATAAAACTACAACTACCGTTGGGACGAATACTAATGGTGGGCAGAAGTTCTCTACTCAAATAGAAAGTTCATCCGATAATTCCTTAAAAATAGCAAATCACTATTTAATTAACTCATTAAAAAACTATAAAGAAGGTAACAATGAAATTGCCCGAGAGGATGCCCTAGCAGCGTATCTAGAAGGTATTGAACCACTAGAAGCAAAATTAAAAACTTATGCCCCAGTTATTGCTTCAAAACTTGAACAACAAATGTTGCAGGTGCGTCTTGCAATAGAACAAAACAAAAATACTTTTGAAGTAGAAAAGGAGGTTAACAATGCGCTCTCTCTACTTGTTGAAGTCGAGCAAGTCATGGAAAATAATAGCTTAAGCTATTGGCTAACCTTTGTATTAGCGGCATCTATTTTGTTACGGGAAGGCTTAGAAGCCTTTTTACTAATTGTTTTAATACTTGCACTTATTCGTACAGCACAAGTAAAGAAAGCCAAAAGATGGATTCATGGTGGATGGATTACGGCTGTTGCTATGGGGATTGCCGGATGGTTTTTTGCAGGTTGGATAATAAGCATCAGCGGGCAAAACCGAGAAAACATGGAGGGATTCATTACTTTGATTGCAGTAATAATACTTACTTTTGTAGGATTTTGGTTGCATAATAATTCCCATGTAGAGAAATGGAAAACTTTTGTAGAAGACAAAATTGGAAAGCAACTTCAGAAAGAAAAAATGTATGGATTGGCATTTTTCTCATTTATGATTGTTTTTAGGGAAGCTTTTGAATCAATTCTCTTTTTGCAAGCCATAAATCTCGAAACAATTTCTAAAAATAAGTCCGCCATAGGATTTGGGGTACTCGCCGCTTTCGGTATAATTGCATTATTAGGGTCCCTGTTCCTAAAATACTCGAAAAAAATTCCGGTACGACAATTATTTCTTTATTCCTCATGGGGAATTTCATTATTGGCAATAATCCTTCTGGGAAAGGGGATTCATTCTTTCCAAGAATCCGGTTGGATACCCATCACAAAATTTCCAATTTTTGTACACGTAGATTGGTTAGGCATATATTCTACAATTGAAACGATTGTTTCACAGATGATATTAATTGGTGTCGTGTTCATATTGAATTATTTGAGTAGACATAAGCGCACAATTCATTCAAATTACAATCTTTAATATACAAATTACTAAAACCATTATTACTTAGCCTAAATTTATTGGACATATATGTCCACTATTAAATAACATTACCTATCTTTGTCAGTAATAAAAAGGATATATGTTTTCAAAAGCTTGTGAATACGGAATAAGAGCAGTCATATATATTGCCAAAAAATCACTAACGGATCAAAAGGTAAGTTTAAAAGAAGTGGCTAAGGCAATTAATTCACCCGAAGCTTACACCTCAAAAATATTACAGAAACTTGCGAAAAAAAGCATCATTAATTCAGATAAAGGGCCAACAGGAGGTTTTTCAATGGACAAGCACGAACTTGACAAAGTCAAATTAAGCACCATTGTATTTATCCTTGATGGCGACAATATTTATAATGGTTGTGGTTTGGGTTTAGAAAAATGCAATGAACAAATGCCTTGTCCAGTGCACAATCAATTTAAAACCGTTAGAGAAGATCTTAAAATTATGCTCGAAACAACAACAATTATTTCCTTAACAATGGGGCTTAAAGACGGATTAACATTTCTGAAAAGATAAAAAAAAAAAATTGAATTAATACTGGATATTTTTATCCAATACTTTACTTACACTAATTAAATAATTATAAATTCACTAAAAAAACAACAACATGAAAATTCAAGAAAATAAAAATATTGGAGAATTGGTGGCACAAGATTACCGCACAGCTTCAGTTTTTAAAAAATATAAAATAGACTTTTGTTGCAATGGCAACAGAACCATAGCTGATGCTTGCGAAAAAAGCAAAATTGATTCTTCAAAAATATTAGATGATTTGGATGCTGCAATGCAAAGCAAAGTATCGTCCATCGATTTTCAATCCTGGCCATTAGATTTATTGGCAGATTATATCGAAAAGAAACACCATCGGTATGTGGAAGAAAAAACCTTGGAGATTAAACCTTATTTAGCTAAAATTTGTAAAGTTCATGGCGAACATCATCCCGAACTGTTTAAAATAAATGAAGAATTTATAGAATCTGCGGGAGCCTTAGCTGCACACATGAAAAAAGAAGAATTGATAATTTTCCCTTTTATACGAAAAATGGTGTCTTCAAAAAGTAGCAATCAATCCATCACAAAACCAGGTTTTGGAACTGTTCAAAATCCGATAAATATGATGATGGACGACCACGAAGCAGAAGGGGAACGGTTTCTAAGAATTACCGAATTAAGCAATGATTATGCGTTGCCCGAAGATGCCTGCAATACCTATAGGGTTACTTTGGCCTTGTTAAAAGAATTTGAAGATGACTTACATTTGCATATACATTTAGAAAACAATATTTTGTTTCCAAAAGCAATTGAAATGGAAAAAGAATTAAGTTAAAAACTAATTTGTTGCGACTCAGATTAACTTTTTAAGAAACGTTAATAAATATGAACAAACCTATAAAAAGACATGAGACCTTAAAAACATTAAGCCATGAACACCATCACGGATTATTGCTTTGCTGGAAGATTCGTACCGGAATTAAAAATAATATTGAATTAAGTAGAATAAAAAAATATACAGATTGGTTTTATGTAAACCATCTGATCCCCCACTTCGAAGTGGAAGAAAAATATTTCTTTCCAATTCTTGGCAAGGAAAATGAATTGATTAAAAAAGCTATTGCAGAACATCGAAGGTTAAAACGCCTTTTTGAAAATGATTTGGACCATCAAAAATCGCTTAGTCTTATTGAAGAGGAACTGGATAGGCATATAAGATTTGAAGAGCGTGTCTTATTTAATGAGATTCAGAGAAAAGCAACACAAGAACAATTATTATCTTTAGAGCAAATTCATTCAGAAGGAAAATTTGTGGATAATTTAACTGATACCTTTTGGGAATAGTGAATAATAAAATTCAATTTACCCTAATAGAAGGGGTTTCTGAACAAGTTATGGAAACCTATTATGGTGAATACCGAAATTTAATGGCACTGCTAAAAGATAAACTTTATTTGGACAGCTTTGGGGAATGCGGCGGCGTGGGAAGATGTGCCACCTGCATTGTTAACACAAACGGAATTAAGGGGAATTCGGCAATAAAAGACAGAAATGAACCCGCTACACTATCCAAAATGGGTCATGAAGACAAAAGTACTCGCCTCTCGTGTCAATTATTGATAACCAAAGATTTAGAGGGTTCCTGTATTGAAATCATTGGTTAAATTAAAAAATTAGGACAACTCATAAGGCCAATTTAGTTGAGTGATGAAAAATAAATTTTACAAATACATACAAGAACTTCAAAATAAAATAACTTCTAAATTAGAAGAAATTGATGGTGTAGGGAAATTCCGTGAGGACATTTGGGAACGTAAACAAGGAGGTGGCGGAAAATCCCGCATAATTGAGAACGGTGCAATCTTTGAAAAAGGCGGCGTTAATATCTCTTCAGTGTACGGACCGCTCTCTTCGGAGATGCAACACTATTTTAAGGTTGGGGATGTTGATTTTTTCGCTTGTGGGCTTAGTTTGGTCATTCATCCCAAAAATCCGATGATACCTACTGTACATGCAAATTATCGTTATTTTGAAATGTATGATAAAAAAGGAAAGATAATGGATCAATGGTTTGGCGGTGGGCAGGATCTAACACCCAATTATCTCTTTGAAGAAGATGCAAAGTATTTTCATCAGGTATGTAAAAAAGCCTGTGATGAACACAATAGCACATTTTACCCAAAATTCAAAAAACAATGCGATGATTATTTCTGGAGTTCACATCAGGAAGAAGCACGTGGAATTGGTGGTTTATTTTTTGATTATTGTAAATCATCAGAAGAAATGAGTCTTAAAAATTGGTATCATTTTGTAACCGAAGTGGGTAATAGCTTTTTAGAAGCTTATACACCCATTGTTGAAAAACGAAAAAAATTGGATTATTCTCAAGCGAACAGAACATGGCAGGAAATAAGGCATGGTCGCTACATCGAATTCAACTTATTATATGACAAAGGCACCCTGTTCGGTTTAAAAACTAATGGAAGAACAGAGAGCATCCTAATGAGTTTGCCACCTCATGCACAATGGATTTACGATTATCATCCAGCGAAGAATAGTGAGGAGGAAAAATTATTGGAAGTGCTAGCACATCCCAAAGATTGGCTTTAAGTATCATTTCCGGTTAAGCTAATTAATATAACTAATACTCTCAAAAAATTATATAAATCTTTCAATATTTTACTTTCATATAGCATAAATCTCGTTTTGTCCAATTTAACAAAAAGGGCATGTTAATTTTAAGGAGCCAATGTCTTTTTAACATTGCAGGTCTCTTTATTTTGAGTAAGTATCAACCGAAGCGAAGAGTCTTTTGTAATATAAACCCAAGCCCAATTGATAAAAATTAATAATTTATTTCTGATGCTTAGAATAAACATCAAGTGCAAAAACATCCACATAAGCCAAGCAAAATAACCTTTAAAAGTCATAAAGGGAAGATCGACCACTGCTTTGTTTTTGCCAACGGTTGCCATAGCGCCACGATCTTTATATTCATAATCAATTGGGGCTTCTCCTTGAAATATTCGTTTAAAATTTTTTGCTAAGTTCTTTCCCTGATTTACTGCAACATTTGCCAATTGAGGATGTCCTTTTGGATATAGTGGAGTTTCCATATATGCAATATCTCCAATTGCAAAAATATTTCTACTTCCAGCAACCTTGTTTACCCTATTCACTTTTAACCGATTGCCAAAAGTTTTGGCCTCATTTGGTAATCCTTCAATGGTGTTGCCAGTAACACCTGCAGCCCAAATAACTGTTTTTGTCTTTATTTGATTGCCATTGTTTAATTTAAGAATATTACCGTCATAACCAGTTACAAATGTTTCGTCAAGTATCTTTACACCCATTTGGCCAAGATATTTCCGAGAAGTTTTTTTGGCTTTATCACTCATACTATTTAAGGTGTTTTTAGATCCTTCCACTAAAATAATTGTGAATTTTGTAAAATCAATTTTGGGATAATCCTTAGGTAATATATTTTTTTTAATTTCAGCGAACGCACCTGCCAGTTCAACTCCTGTAGGTCCTGCACCAACAATTACCAAGTTTAATAAGCTTTCTCTTTCTCCTTCTTTTGCCGAGATAATGTTTTCGAAGGTTTGCAATATATGGTTTCGTATTTTAATGGCATCGTAAGTTGTTTTTAGCGTAAAAGAATGTTCACAAATAGTATTGTTGCCAAAAAAATTGGTTTTACAGCCAATTGCAATTACTAAATAGTCGTAATCAAAATAGCCAATAGTAGTATTTATTATGTTGTTAGAGGAATCAATATTTATAACTTCTGCTAACCTAATTTGCACGTTTTTCTCATTTTTAAAAATATGCCTAAACGGAAAAGAGATGTTTGAGGGTTCAATTTGTGAGGTGGCAACCTGATAAAATAATGGTTGAAACTGATGATGATTAATTTTATCAATTAGCAGCACATCAAAAAGATTTTTATCCAAATTTCTTGCAAGTTGAATACCTGCAAATCCACCACCTACAATAATTATTTTTTCTTTATTCATTGTGTAAAAATAAACAGTTAGCTATGGTTTTAATTATTCCTTTATTTTATTAGGCTTGCTAATTTGTTTCATCAGGTCATCATTAGTATCTCCTTTAACATTCACTTCTGCAGCAGCTCCAAACAAAAACGCATTAATTAAATTATGATCCAAATATAAATAGGTGCCTGGTTGACGAAATTTGTACATAATGGCAACTGCAGAACCTCCAACTACAGGCCAAGACTCAAAATTGGTTAGTGGTTTGTTGTTAAATGATCCACCTGGCCAATATAAATCGGCATGACCACCAATTATATGTATTCGTGTATCTCTGTTTGCTTCAGAAGTTATAAACAGCACTTTATCGCCCACTTTTGCCGTAAGCGCTTTTTTTCCAGTTAATGAATTTTTTGCGCCATTAAACACAATATGAGATGGTGTTAGTGTTTGCATAGTTTGAAGCATTGCACCAAATGCGTCTGCAGGAGTAGGAAATTCCATATATTTTCCATCTTTATCTTTTGGTATGTAATAATCTTGTTCGGCTACATAATATGCTTTATCAAATTTAACAGGATTGCCATTTTCATCAGCTAATCCATTTCTAGGAAGTACCATAATTGCTCCGTTCATTCCAGATACAACATGTAATGGAACCATAATACCACCTGGTGCGCAATGGTAAACAAAAACACCTGCTTTAGTTGCTTTAAATCTAAATGTGACTTGTTGCCCAGGAGAAACTACAGAAATAGATCCACCACCTAAATCACCTGTAGCAGCATGAAAATCAATATTATGGGTTAACGTATTTGTTTTAGGGTTTACAATAGTAACCTGAACATAATCATTTTGATGCACAACAATAAGTGGTCCTGGTACAGAACCATTATAAGTTAGCGCCCATATTTTAGCATCGGGTGCAATCTGTAATAATTTTTCTTGAACCACTAATTTTACTTCTACAACTTTAGGGGCACCTGTATCAACCTGATTAAATTTCGGTAAAAAAGGAGGGGTTACTAATGTTTCTTTTACATGCTCAAGATTATCTGCATTTTCTGAAGGAGATTCATCAAAAACAGAAGCCTGAACTATATTTGTATTTGAGGTCTGATTTTTATTAATTGAATTTTTCGAATTGCAGGCGCTTAAAAATAAAGCGATTACTAAAACGAGAACCATATTTATTTTATATGTTCTGTTTGATCTTGGCATTATTTTATTTTTTTTCATTTTGAACTAAACTTAAATATGACTATGAATTAATAATTTGATTTTTTTAAGATTAAGTAATCTTGATAGTAGTTAATGTACGTTTGATTATTACCGCTTTATAAAAGCTAATTTGTTATTTATGTTATTGGATAAATCTAGTAGAGAAGTGGTCTCTAACATGTCTTTTAAACCTTCTCTTATATGTTTAAATTTAAAATGAACAGAACAAGGTTTTGTTTCGGAGCAATTGTCAAATCCCAAACCACAATTAGTATAAATAGTATTTCCATCGATTGAATCCACAATTTGACTTATCATAATTTTATCTAATTGCTCGTTTTTTATTTCAAAGCCCCCAGTAGCACCTTTTACGGAGTTTATAATGCCGTTTTTTGACAATATCTGTAAGACCTTTGCTGTAAAAGCAACTGGAGAATTAATCTCTTTAGAAATATCGTTTAAGTTAACTCTCGACTTTTCTTGGGATTTAACTGCAATAAATATCGCGGCTTTTATTCCATATTGACAAGCTTTAGAAAACATATCTATAATTTTTAGACAAATTTAGTGAAAAAATTTATCACGGACAAACTTATCCGAATTAATTATTATTTATTTAACATTTTCTCTAATAATACATCCTTTAGTATAATGGCATGATTTATTTTGACGTTTTTTGCCCCGTATAATAATGTGATATTATTTTTTTTAGCGATGGTTCTCAATCTGTTTAATTCTACTTTTTTTGTCAGTAATTCATTGCAATACAGCTTGGTAAACTCATCAAAAAGTGCTTCTTTATGATCAAACCATTTTCTTAATGCTGTCGATGGTGCAACTTCTTTATTCCATTCATCAAGATTAGCATCTTTCTTAGAAATTCCACGTGGCCATAGCCGGTCAACCAGCACTCTGTAACCATCCTTATCGGAAGGTTCATCGTAAATTCGCTTTAGCGTTATTTTTTTCATGGGTTTGACCTATTAAGAATTAGCTTTTTATTTATCCAATGCTAACAATTTCATCAAAATCATAACCAGCTCGTTTTAATGCGCGTCGCACTGCTTCTAATGCAATAGGTGCAGGGTTAGGTGGGTGAAGCGGAACTTCATCTGTATCTATAAGCTGATCTAACAATTCTTGTGTTTTCCCTTGCGTAATCGATTCACAAATATCATACAAACCTTCCAGTTCTTCTTCCTTCATATTGTGTGTTTTCAAAATATATCTTATCACTTTTATCAAAGAAGGCGTTGGAGGAGGTACCATTAACGCAGTTAGTGCGCCGTGTTCAAGGCGATACTGAGGAAGAAGTTCCTGCATTACGGCATGATTCGCCTTTTTTGCTGCTTTAAAAAGGATTTTTTCTTCCATTTTAATATGTCTCAATAATTGAGTTCGAAATTGAAGATAATAATTCATGTCAACTTCAACGGGATGCTCTGTAGCTTTATTAAACAACTTGTCAATCCGGCGATGGTCTTCTGCGAAAAATTGGTGTAATTGTTTTTTCATATGACTATTTTCCATTTGATAATATTTTAAAAATATTAATTAGCAACTTTATTGAGGTTTATAAGTTCCAGGAACAGTTCTAAATGAAATTGCCAAACGATTCCATCCATTTATGGCCACAATTGCCATTGTTAAAGCAACCAATTCCGCTTCATTAAAATGTTTACGAACAGAATCATATAAAGAATCTGGCACTTCATTTTCTGAAATTAAAGTTAAAGTTTCTGTCCATTCTAGAGCTGCGCGCTCACGTTTGGTGTAAAAGGGTGTTTCCCGCCAGGCACTTAAAGCGTAAAGACGTTGTTCTGTTTCTCCAGCTTTTCGGGCATCTTTGGTATGCATATCCAAACAATAAGCACACCTATTTATTTGAGAAGCTCGCGTTTTTACCAATTCATAAAGAGGGCGTTCAAGCCCAGAATCGTTAATATATTTTTCAAGTTCCAACATTCCTTTTAGAGCATCTGGGGCTACTTTTGAATAGTTTAATCGTGCTTCCATCTGTTTAAATTTTATTTTTTAGTGGTAACAGCTACTGCCTGCCTACCGCAGGCAGGTTCGCCATTAATCATTTCTTTAGGTGTCAAAATTTGATGTGCTCGTTTCATTTTGTGGTTCTTTAAACTCTATTTTTATTTAATGATTTCCTCAGAAGGGACTTTCAGATCACTCTTCGTTAACATTTTTCTTTATTAATAGGTCCCGCTGTTTTTTTAATTTTTTGCTCAAGCCAACCTTGTAAACATGGGGAAACTCAAATCTCTTATTCTCTTCTGATAATTGTGAGACACGGTACTCCCGATACTCCGATATTTCAGAAACACTTTTCATATTTAAAAGAATTTCGCTTGCTTTCATAACCATTGAACCGATCTGTTCTCTTTTTAAGCCCCTAACAGACGACTTTTTTTCATCGAATTGAGGATGGACTATCACATCAAGGTCGTTTTCGTTTTCATCGGAAAGCATCACTCCATCTGCATAAAATGATCCCATTTCATTAAAAAATCGAATGATTTTTTTCTTTCCAGGTAAAGTTATTTTAGCCACATTTTCCGAAAGTTTTATAACCGGCCTGTTATTGATGTCCGTTAATTTATAAACGCCATCGAGAGCCGCGTCTTTCTGTCCGGTAATCAAGCTTGTTCCGACCCCGAAGCTGTCAATTTTTGCCCCTTGTAGGATAAGGCTGTTAATTAAATATTCATCAAGTTGATTGGATGCAACAATTTTGATATAGGGCAGACCGGCATCATCCAGCATATTTCTCGCTTTTTTTGAAAGATATGACAGGTCGCCACTGTCGAGCCGTATGGCAAAAAGTCTTTGCCCTCTTTGCTCCATCTCTTTGGCAACTATTATGGCATTGGGTATTCCTTTTTTTAAAGTATTGTACGTATCTACCAGTAAGACACAGTTTTCGGGATGAATTTCGGCATACTTTCTGAATGAGGTCAGTTCGTCCTCATAACTCTGAATCCAGGAATGCGCCATAGTACCGACCGCTTTCAGTCCATATAAATATGAAGCCAGCTCATTTGAAGTGCTATCAACGCCTCCGACAATGGCAGCCCTACTGCCGTGAATGGCTGCCCATCCTTGCGCTCTTCGCATACCAAATTCTATTAAAGTACGATTCCCTGCAGCTTTTCTCAATCTGTTTGCTTTGGTTGCAATCAGCGATTGAAAATTTAAGGTATTAAGTACGATTGTTTCAAGTAACTGCGTTTCAATTAGCGATCCTTGAACATTTAAAATAGGCTCATTAGGAAATATGACTTCTCCTTCATCCGGTGCGTCTATAGTGCCGTTAAAATGAAATTTCTTTAGATATTCCAAAAATTCAGCATGGAAGCCTTCTTTATGCAAATGGTCAATAGTGCTGGCATCAAATTTAAATTCCTGAATCATTTTAAGCAGGTCTTGCAAACCACTAAAAACAGTGAAACCCGAATTAAAAGGATTTTTTCTAAAAAAATAATCAAAATTTGCCTGAACATTTTCCCTGCCATCACGAAAATAACCTTCAGCCATGGTCAATTCATATCGGTCAATAAAAAGTCCTAAATGTTTATTAAACACATTCATAACGGTAGGTTAATGTTTCTCCATTTCGGCCATCGCAATTGTTGCATGGGCATAGGCTGCACCTGCACGCATTTCGCTGGCAACCCATATTGCTTCCATGATTTCTTCTTTACTCGCTCCTTTTCTCAAAGCCTGGGTGGTGTGTGACTTAATGCAATACGGACATTGCGTAACATGGGCAACGGCAACAGCAATCAATTGTTTTGTTTTCTCGGGTAGCGCACCTGCCTCAAAAACTGTTTTGCTGAAATTTCGCCAAGCTTCTATGTTTTTAGGGGCTAATGCTGCTTTTTTATCTGCTAGTTCTTTGGTTGTTTTTGGATATAGGTTTTCTGTTTCCATGATAAGATGTTTTAATTATTTATTAATTTAAAAACTCAAAAAAATTCCCGCATCAATAAAAAATGATTTATGAATTATTAAGTGTTGAATTGCTATTTTCAATTAAGCAAAGTTAGTTAAAAAATTCATATCGGACAAATTTGTCCTAATTAAATTTTAAGATATTAAAACTTCAAACTATTTTACTGATAAGTATGTCAATGGGTGTTTTAGCTATCTGAAATATTTATTTAGAATCTTGCTTAATTCTCAATCTTTATCAGGTAACAAGATATTGATTTTCTTTGTTACTTTTTCAGGCATCTGTTAAAAATAACAGTATCCATAAGGTAATTGTCAAACATTTTTAAAATTTTTCATTTCATTTTAATTTAAAGTTAAACTCTTTCTAAGATTGGAGTAGCGCTAAAATGAAAAGGTTACAATCAATTTGACTAATAAGGTAGAAATTTATAATTTCATCTACCAAAAGACCATCTGGCGTTATTTTTAAGAGCTAAGTCCGCCATTTAACTGTGAGCTCTTTTGTTGTTTTTGGATATAGATTCTCTGTATTTATAATAAAATATTTTAATTGTCAATTTTTAAGAAAAAAAAATAATATTTTAGACGTTTAGCACTAACTTTATTTTTTTATATCAACTGAATCTCACGAATCATTTGATTGGTAAATCCCCATTCATTGTCATACCAGGTCATAATTTTTACTAAATCCCCATCTACAACCCTGGTCATTGCCAAATCAACAATTGAAGCAAATGGATTTTGGATAATATCTGAAGAAACCAGAGGCTCGTTTGAAGTAGCCAAAACCAGTTTATATCTGTCAGTTTTTGATTCTTCTATTAAAATATTATTAATTTCGGCAACAGATGTATTTCTTGCAGCCACAAAAGTAATATCCGAAATAGAACCAACAGGCACAGGCGTTCGCACTGCGACACCATCAAATTTACCTTCTAATTGAGGCAGTGCCTTAATAGTAGCTATTGCCGCTCCTGTAGAGGCGGGAACTAAATTCATTACCGCAGATCTTCCCATACGAAGATCTCTTTTAGAAGGAGCATCTACCAGAGATTGAGAAGCTGTAAAGGAATGGATGGTATTTAGAATAGCTTTTTTTATACCAATTCTTCGGTCAATAATCTCCATAACGGGACCAATATTATTAGTTGTACAACTTGCACATGAAAATATTGACTTCTTTTCATCCAAAGTATTTACGCCATGTAGAACTGTTGGTGTGTCCTTGCTTTTGGTTGGTGCGGAAATTACTACAATTTTTGCTCCAGCAAGGATGTGCTTCTCAGCATCTTCTTTTTTTGTAAATAATCCCGTACTTTCAATAACTACATCAATATTCAGACTTTTCCAAGGGAGATTTGCAGGGTCTTTTTTATTGAGAAATAAAATCTTTTTATCATCGATAAGTAAATAGTTATCGCGAATAATTATATTATTTTTACACATTCCATAAACACTATCGTATTTAAATAAATATGCTGCATTTTCAATGCTCATTAAGTCATTAATGGCTACCACCTCTAATTGGGGAGTTGATATAATTACTTTCAAGGCAGCTCTTCCAATTCTGCCAAAACCGTTAATTGCTATTCTTTTCATGATCATTTATTCTTTAGTGCTTTAGTTACTAGTCTGTTTAATTTTCCTTTTGTAAAAATTGCCTCAATACATATTGCAAGATTCCGCCATGATGGTAATATTCAATTTCAATTTGGGAATCTAGTCGAGCGATGACCTGAAATATCTTCTCTTTTCCTTGCTCATTTTTGGCTGTAATCTGTATTTCTTTTAATGGCTTGATGTCGTTGGCAATTCCCGTTACAGTAAATATTTCGTTACCCGTAATCCCTAATTTTTCGGCAGTTTCCCCATTTTTATACTGAAGGGGCAAAACACCCATTCCAACCAAGTTACTTCTGTGAATACGTTCATAACTTTCGGCCAATACAGCTTTTATGCCCAATAAAAAAGTGCCTTTTGCGGCCCAATCTCTTGAAGAACCGCTACCATATTCTTTTCCAGCCAAAACAAGTAATGGTGTTTTTGCAAGCATATATTTTTCAGCCGCATCATATACGTTTAATTCTTCACCGGTTGGTAAGAATTTAGTAAATCCACCTTCTTTATCTGCCAATTTATTTTTAATTCGCACATTGGCGAACGTGCCCCTAACCATCACTTCATCATTACCCCGACGAGAACCATAAGAATTGAAACTTTCCTTTTTCACACCACGCTCCAATAAATATTTACCGGAGGCCGATTCCGCACTAAATGCACCTGCAGGGGAGATATGGTCGGTGGTGACACTGTCACCCAGTACCAACAGAGCTCTGGCATTTTGAATTTCTTGCAGTTGTTCAGGATGTTCTGAAATATCGTGAAAGAATGGAATTTCTTTGATATAGGTCGAATTTTTATCCCATTCATACAACTTCCCTTTGGGTATCTCAAGATTTCTCCATATCTCATTGCCTTCAAAAATTTCCCCGTAGTTTTTTGCAAAATCTTTGGGAGATAACACACGACTTAAAATTTCATTAATTTCATCGTCTGATGGCCAAATATCTTTCAGAAAAACCGGTTCCTGATTGGAATCATAGCTTATCGGCTCATTGATTAAATCGATATCCACACGGCCAGCAATGGCATAAGCCACCACAAGCATAGGTGACATTAAAAAATTCATTTTTACTTGTGGATGAATCCTGGCTTCAAAATTTCGATTGCCAGAAAGCACTGAAGTCACCACTAAATTATGTTCGTCAACAGCTTTGGCAATTTGTTTTGGTAAAGGACCCGAATTTCCAATACAAGAAGTGCAGCCATAACCCACCAAGTGGAATTGCAATGCTTCTAAATCTTTCATCAAATCGGCCTTTTCTAAATAATCAGTAACCACCTTAGAGCCTGGTGCAAGCGAAGTTTTCACCCAAGGTTTTACGTCAATTCCGTGTTCTCTGGCTTTTCTGGCTACCAGTCCGGCACCAACCATCACAAATGGGTTGGAGGTATTGGTGCAGGAAGTAATAGCTGCTATGACCACCGCACCGTCAGATAGCATAAATTTCTCTTGGCCACGCGTAATCCAAACTGTTTTTAGTCCGTCTTTTTCCTTGACTTCAATTTCAATTGCCAAAGCTTTCTCTTTGGGCTTGTTTACAGGTTGATCACCTCCTTCAGAATTCCATCGCGTGATGGATTTTTCTACCTCACGGTCTCCATGTGCAATATATTTTCGATCGAACGATGTATCCAATAAATCGATAAACTTATCTTTAAAGTCCTTTAAAAGAATTTTATCCTGTGGTCGTTTAGGACCGGCAACAGTGGGTTCAATGGTTGTTAAATCCAATTCCAAAACCGCAGTATAAGTTATTTTATCTTCATTTTCCCGCCAAAACATATTGGTTTTGCAATAGGTTTCCACTAAGGCTATCTGTTCTTCGGAGCGATTGCTTTTCCGCATATACTCCAAAGTCTTGTCATCTACAGGAAAATAGGTAATGGTGCATCCAAATTCAGGTGACATATTTCCTATAGTGGCTCTGTCTGGCACGGAAAGATTCCTTAAACCATCACCAAAAACTTCTACAAATTTTCCTACGACACCAAATTTTCTCAGCAACTCTGCTATAGTTAAAACAAGATCGGTTGCCGTGGAGCCCAAAGGAAGTTTTCCAGTAAGTTTTAAACCAATGACTTCGGGCATAATAAAGTAAATAGGTTGTCCTAAAATAGCCGCTTCGGCTTCAATACCACCAACTCCCCAAGCCACCACGCCAATGCCGTTGACCATGGGCGTATGGCTGTCTGTTCCCACCAGCGTATCAGGAAAGATTTCTCCATTTCTTTCAACCACCACTTTTGAAAGGTACTCCAAATTTACCTGATGACAAATCCCCATTCCAGGAGGCACCACGCTAAAATTATCAAAGGAATTTTGTGCCCATTTCAAAAATTGATAGCGCTCTGTATTGCGTTTATATTCCTCATCCATATTGCGTTTGTAAGCATATCCTGTTCCGAAATAATCTACCTGAACTGAGTGGTCAATGACTAAATCAACTGGTATTAGCGGATTAATCAGGTTTGGATTTTTTCCTTTTCTTGCCACTTCAGCACGTAGTGCAGCAATATCAACAACTGCCGGAACACCTGTAAAATCTTGCATCAGCACACGAGCAGGCTTAAATGGAATATCTTTTTCGGATCCCTTTGGTGTCCAATGTAAAAGGGTCTCAATATTTTCTTTAGTTACCGAAAAATCATCAAAATTTCGCAAGGCATTCTCTAATAATATTCGGATAGAAAAAGGCAATTTATGAATTTTATAACCCTGTCTTTCAAGTTCAGTAAGACTATAATATGTAAAACTACCGTTTTTTGTATGTACTGATTTTTTAATTTGATAAGGGTCTTTAGACATGGCTGAAATATTTAAAAGATTATTGGAAGGTATATAAGCTTATTTTATTTAGAGAAAAGGAGGTGTCTGAAAATATAAGCACCATTTACTTCCGAGCTAAAGTTACCTATTTTTTTAAAATTAAAAACAATTTTTATAATAAAAGACATAATTGTCCGGTAAATATTTCTTTACTTTGCTGTTTTAAATTTTAACTTACACAAGTATGATTTTTATAGAAAACGAAGGCCATACCAACCCTATGCTAAATCTGGCTTTGGAGGAATATGCACTTCGAAATTTCAATTCTCAATCTGATTATTTACTGTTCTATATTAATGAACCTTCCATCATTATAGGAAGAAGTCAAAATACTTTAGAAGAAATCAACCATGATTATGTAGGAAAAAACCATATCCATGTGGTACGAAGAATTTCGGGCGGTGGAGCTGTCTATCATGACTATGGAAACCTCAATTTCAGTTTCATCACCAATCACGATATTACAAGTTTGAACAATTTTAAAAAATTTACAGAACCTGTTATCAGCTCACTTTCAAAAATAGGGGTAAAAGCGGAGTTGAAAGGAAGAAATGACCTTCTTGTAAATGATAAAAAAATTTCGGGAACTGCTCAATTTTCAACAGGAAAAAGAATGGTAAGTCATGGTACACTTTTATTTGACACAGATCTTGGAGAAGTGGGGAATGCACTTCAGGTAAAAATGAGCAAGATCATATCCAAAGGGCACAAGTCTGTACGCAGCCGCGTGGCCAATATTAGTGAATACCTTAATAATCCACTAAAAATTGAAGAATTCAGAACACTTTTACTGGAAGGTTTGTATAAAGAAAGGGAACCTTTCGAAACGTATCATTTAACCCCTGAAGAGTGGCAGTCTGTACATCTATTAAAAGAAGAAAAATATGATTCCTGGGAGTGGAATTATGGACGTTCCCCAAAATTCAATATTCAGCGCAGCAAGCGTTTCTCTGTGGGAGAAATTGATGTGAGGATGTTTGTGGAGAAAGGATATCTTACAGAACTTAAAATTTTTGGTGATTTCTTTGGGAAAGAACCTTTAGAAGATATAGAAAATCTTTTAACAGGCGTAAAGTATGACAAGGAGCAAATCTCACAAAAGCTAAAAGGAATTATAATAGAAGAATATTTTGGGGATGTTCCTAAATCAGAATTTATTGAGTTGCTTTATGGCTCTGATGAAGAGGATATCTAAAAACTCTTACCGTCTCATTTATACAAATCATCTATATCATTTTTATGAGGTAAAGAAACGGCTTAATTTTAATTTTCAACGATTAAACCAAAATTGATACTTTGGAAAACGCACCAATCGAATAGCGTTTAAAATAACAATAAGAACACTTAACTCATGGATAAGCATTCCAGATGCCAAAAATACTTTTCCTGTTAAAACTCCTGCCAATAACAAAAAAACAACGCCTACGGCAAAAAACATATTTTGTTTCATATTTCGAACGGTTGCTTTTGACAGTTTATAGGCGTAAGCTAACTTGTCCAATTTATCTGATAATAAAACAATATCTGCAGTTTCCATGGCGATATCGGTTCCTGCACCACCCATGGCAATACCCACATCAGCTGTTGCAATGGCGGGTGCATCATTAATGCCATCTCCTACCATGGCTAATATTTTTCCTTTTTGTTTACACGTTTTTATTTTTGAAACCTTATCTTCAGGAAGTAAGTTGGCAAAAACTTTTTCAATCCCAAGTTGTTTTGCCACTTTATTGGCTGTATGCTCGTTATCCCCAGTTAACATAACCAGATGCTTAATTCCGCTTTGTTTGAGTTGATTGATGGCGTCTGATGCGTCTTCCCTAATTTTGTCTGCAATGGAGATTATACCCAAGACGCGATTATTATCGCTAATATAAACTGCTGTATTTCCTTTTATTTCCTGCTCAAGAGCATAAATTTCTATTGCTTCCGTAAAGGTTATTTGGTTGCTAACAAGCATTTTTTTATTGCCTACCAACAATTCTTTTCCATTGACAGTCGCTTTGATTCCCTGTCCTTTAATTATCTGCGAATTCATTGGCTTGTGGGAAAGCTGCAACCCCCTGCTTTCAGCTTCTTTAACAATAGTGCGCCCTAAATGGTGTTCAGAAACCAGCTCGGCTCCTGCTGCCATTAATAGCAGTTCATCTTCTTTTACGCCATATGATTGAATGGCTGTAACGGATGGTTTTCCTTGGGTTAAAGTTCCTGTTTTATCAAATATTATCCCATTTATCTTGGCCATCTTTTCCATTTTGTCGCCACCTTTAATTAGAATTCCATTTCTGGCTCCGTTTCCTATGCCGGCAACAATTGATACCGGAGCAGAAATAACCAAAGCACCCGGACAAGCAATAACCAAAAACGTAAGCGTTAGGTGAATATCCCAAGTAAACAGCATAACAATAACAGACAGAACCAAGATTCCTGGCGTGTAGAAAGCTGCGAACCGTTCCAAAAATTTCTGAGTTTTTGCCTTGGACTCCTGGGCTTCTTCCACCAGGTCAATAATTTTAGCAAAGGTGGTGTCATCTCCAACTTTTTCAGCAATTACTTCAAGGTATCCGCTGTCAAGTATCGTACCGCTAAATACCTGCGCCCCTTTCTCCTTTTTGACAGGCACTGATTCGCCGGTAATCGCCGCTTCATTAATCGAAGCCGTTCCAGAAAAAACCCTACCGTCAACCGCAACTTTTTCACCCGACTGCATAAATACGAGGTCACCTTTTTTTACCTCTTCCGCAGGAAGTGTTACCCTTTTGCCTTCCCTCTCCACAGTCGCTTCCATTGGCATCATTTTAATGAGGGATTTTAATGAGGATCTTGCTTTCTCTAAAGTTCTCGCCTCGAGAAAAGCACCAAATAAAAACAGGAAGGAAACCGCTGCCGACTCAACATATTCACCTATAATTAACGCGCCAACAACCGCAATCGACACTAAGAGCTCAATGCTAAAAACTTTCATCCAAACAGCCTGAAGTGCCTTTTTTGCAATGGGAAACCCTGCAATAATTGAGGACGCAATTAAAATAATATTTATCAATAAACTATTCAGCTTAAGAAGATATAATATAAAAGCAATAACGAGTAAAATACCCGAAGCGATTATTAAACTATTTTTTTTATTAATTTTCATCTATTTACATTTTATTTTTTAGCGGTAACAGATGCTGTTTGCCATTAACCATTCTTTTGTGTGTCAAAATTTATAATGCTCGTTTCATCTGTTCGTCTTTTTAATTCATCCTTGGCTTATTGGCTTATAAAATTTATTTCTTTGTCATAAGTGGTTTTTCTAAATATTTGTGCTGTTTGCTGTATGATAAATCGGCTGTTTTATGCCAATTTCGCAGTAGTTACATTTAAAAAAATCCCTGATTGAGGGATTTTTTTATTCATTTTAAAGCGATGGCCTACTTGCCTTTTACCACATATCCCAACTTTTCAATTAAATCAGTAATGTGTTTTCCCGATATTTTATCTTCTTCGTAAGTTACTTTTACCTTGCTTGCATTATAAAGTACTTTGGCTTCTTCTACCCCTTCCTCTTTTGAGAGCACACTTTCAATTTTTGTGATGCAGCTCGGGCAGGTGAGTTCCTCTAATTGAATTTTTTCTATCTTCATTTTTCATCTTTATTTAATTAATAATATCTAATTTCACTTTTCAGAAGGCAAACACAGATTCTGAAAATATGGATTATTCTTTGTGTTCTGCATCTCCGCTACCATGTTCAATTCCGTGTTCAAGAATATCGTGCATCATCATAATAGTGTGCGTGTAGTTCACATAAGCTGCCACAAAAGCCCTGCCTTCCTCAGTTGAATTGTCCTTAACTTTACTTAGTTGCAAAACTTTATCGTATTTTTCACGAACTACTTTTTCAAAGTGTTTATTAAATTTTAGTAAAAAGCCATTTACATTGCCCTCTTTAATAGCTTCATCTGTCATTTGAATAATTTGTTTTGTGGTTCCTGCTGGTTTTAGTCCGGTATAAGGTTCGCCCTCCGTTTCACGGTGCAAACGTACCAATGTTTCAAAAAAGTGTTTTTCCACAATTTCATACACTTCTTTATCGCCATTTTTTAATGAGTATGTTTTGTTGAACAGGGCGGTAATTTCTTGCTCCTGATCTTTTTTTAGCCATTTAAACACCAAATTTACGTCGTTGGTTTTAAGTGCCTTAACGGCATCTTTAATTACTGGTCCGTCATATGAATCACAATGGGCAAATGTTGCCTGTGAAGAGAATAATAAGATTGCAAATAATATTAGCGGCAAGGCACCAAATTTTAAAGGTTTTCTAAATCCTTTATTAACACTTACTTTTTCTGAATGTTTTTTAATTTTTGTTTCCATTATTTTACTTAATTTAAAATGATTACTATTAATTTTTTGACAAATGTAGCCTGGAAAAAAGAGCCAATCGCTTCAATCTATAAAGTGGGACTTGTTTAATTACCGAAAAAAGCGTTAGCCTATAACTTCTGATGCTAATATTTAAAGAAAAGGAGGCCAAGCGCTTTGAAATGCAAGTATTATATTCAACAGGTGTTGGCGGATAAATTTTTTTAAAAATAAGGTATTTGCGAAAGCTCCTTATTTTATGCCTTTTATTTGTATTATAAAATAAAAATGGGAAATCTATACAGAAATCCCATTCTTTAAAATTTAAATCAAATACCAATAAAATTCAAAAACATTTTACTTAAAGTATTTCGTATATTCTTCTAAATGCATATTTATTTGATTAAGGCTGGCCTTGCGGATTTCTAAATCTGATGCCGCTAATCCATCAAACAGATCTTTCATTGGTACCAAATATTTGTGCAATTGGTTATGAGCCTCACCTGTCATAGTACATTTGGCTATAATGGTTCCAAATTCCTTTTCCAAATTTTGTTTAACTTTTGCGTAAGCTTCCATATTATCTCCTTCTGAAAAAGACTTTATTATAAGTTTCATATTGTCTATTCCTGCGGTGGTTTCTATATTAGCCTCCCATAGGTTTCCATTATTTAATTGTAAAACATCACCCTCTGCATGTTCTTGTTTGTTTGTTTGCTGTGATACAGGTTTCTCTTGTTGATGTTCATCTGTTTGTTGAGCTGCAGAATGGTCATGTATTTTTCCAGTTTTACTGTCACAGGAAACAGCAAATACCAGTACTGCAATTGCCAAAATTAATTTAAAAGTTTTTTTCATTTGTCTACTTATTTTAGTTGTTATTAAGGTTAATATATTTTAAAATATTTGACAAAAATAGCCCCGATATATAGGCAAATCGCTTTAATTTATAAAGTAGGACTTATTTATTTGGCCAAAAAAGTCCCTAGCTATAGATCTATACATCAGGTATTAAAAGAAAAGAAAATCGAATTGAATTTGGAATGTATCTCACTAAAATCATATCTGATAATAAATCAACAATTAGCAAATTGATTATTCAGTAATACATTTTTGAGATATAAATTATTATTGTAATTTGTGTTTTTTATCATGGGCTTTAGTTCGGTAATTTATAAGCTCAACAACGGATTGAAAAACCCATTTTCTAATCATCGTCGTCTTCTCTATTATTTTTTAATTCTTTGCTGATGTATTTTCGGACAGCATTTTCATTCATTCTGATATCGTGTTCATTGCCGCTTCTATGGCAACTTACACAATTATCAAAATTGTATATTCCTTCTTCAATGTGCTCCCCTCTGATATTATTTATGGAATGCTCGTGACAACCATAACAAGTATACGTTTTTAAATTATTGTTTACATGACAAGTTTTACAATCTGTCTTATGATTTTCGTCCAAAATAAATGAATTGTCATGATTAAATGTTGAAGGTTTCCATTTGTTTAATTCGTGACAGGATGCGCAATTATTAGTAGAGATGCCATGAAAATTATCTTTAGGAATTTGATGGCAAGCAATGCAATTGTTTTTGGAAGTATCTTTTATCAAATCATGATTAAATGATATTGCAGAAGTCCAGCTTGTAGTAGAATGGCAACTTACACAGGAATTAGAAACTTGATTGTGAAGTTTGTTTTTTGGTTGGGAATGACAACTGACACATTGATTTCTATTGCTTTCAGACAAAAATATGTGGTCAAATTTCTTTAACGACAATTTTGGATTTAATCCGTTGTGGTCGGAATGACAGGATATACAATCCTGATTTTTTAGATTTTTATGAAAAAGAATATTAGAATTAATTGAAATACTATCTCCATTTTTATTGGTTTTTAAACCAATTTCCGAAACTTTGTGACAAGAGATACAGTTTTCATTTGGTATTCCCGAAAACGCTTTATGACAGGAAAAACAATCTTTATTCAAATCGGAATGTGATTGATAAAGATTTCCAGGTGATACCATTTTGTGTGGAAATACTAAAACAATTCCAATGATTATGATTGTAATGATTGTATAAATATATTTTCTTTCCATTAATTAAACAGTAAAATAGATATAATATGTATCAGTGAAAATAATCCTAAAAAATAGGTAATTGGTAAATGAATTTTTCTCCATTTTTTCATGTTGTCTATTGCTACTTCATCCCAAAAAATCTTTTTTGAAATTTCTTCATCGCTTAAGCCGGATTCTCTCAATTTTGCTTTTTTGTTTTTCATAGTTCGATTGGATTGTTGCAGTATGTATTTTCCGACCAATCCACTGGCAACATTTATTATCAAAACCAAAACAGCCATCCAAGGCAAAATTGAATGGATATGAATTCCGGCATGAACTAAAATCATAATGGAACCAGACAAAGCAAGGTATTCATGAAAATCCAACAATCCTTTTGGAGTTCCAGAACGTATTAATTTCCTCTTCTTTAAAGAATATAAAAACGAAATTAAAATTGTAAAAGTCCCTAAATATCCTAAGTGCCTTCCAATAAAAACGATATTAAAATAATGAAGAACAAAATCCAATATAATAGCACTAAAAATCATAGTGGAAAACCAAAGAATAAAGGGAATAACGTCTTTTAAAATTATGCCATTTTTCATATTGAATTGATTCGTTCTATTATTTGACTAACTCATTTTGATTATAAACCCAAAATTGTTTGTTTTGTGTCTTCAATTTGCTTAATTGAACAATTTATAATCAATGTTTTTTATTTTATAAATTAAGTCCAACGGGTACAACATACATTAAAATAAAGGCGAATGATTTGGAATTGATTATGCTGAACTGAGCTGAACAAAAGGTTATTTTATAAGCGGCACTTATTGCCTATACTCCTATGCCATTGGTTTAACTTCTGTAATTTTTAATCATCATCATTGTCATAATATTCATTGTTCTCAATCTTATTTTCTTGCTCTTTTGTGTTAACCGGCAAGCCATAGGCCAAATAAGAAACATAAAAAGGAACTATAAGCCAAAGCACCATAAATATTTTATGAAAACCATTTAATTTGGCATTTTTAGACTCGATATTTTTATATCCTGTAAAAATTGATTGAAGTGTACCCGTTTTCTTATGAAAGAATGTTTCAGCCAAAATGCCAAGTAAGTGGATAACCACTAAAATTAAAAAAAGGTTCGCCGTTATTTCGTGTAATTCTTCAAGAGCATCCTCATTAATTCCAATATTTGATACATTATTCTCATTGGCATATAAAAGGTAGCCTGACATACTGCAAATTATTCCAACAAAAAATATACTTAGCATAATTACAGAAGCTGCCGGATTATGACCAGCAAATATTTTTCCTTTCGAAAAAAACGAGTTTATAAATTCTCGCTGACTTTTCAATCCTATTGGGAAATCTTTAAAAGTTGAATACGTTGGCCCAAACAAACCAAACAAAATTCTAAAAAATAACAATGCTCCCACGAAAGCACCGAAAGCAAAATGCAGATTGCTGAGATTGTCAAAATCTCCTAAAATAAAAGCAACAGTGAATCCAACGGCTAAAAGCCAATGAAAAATCCTTGTTGGCGCTGTCCAGATATAAGTTTTCATGATATAAAAAATTTGTACATTAAGTTACTGTTTTTTTTAATTTATAATTCTTTGTTCACAATAATTTACAAATATAGGATGGTGAACAAGACCAGTAGCTTTAATCTATAAAGTGGGACTTGTTTATCTTAATATAAAATTGGCTCTCGTAACATAAAATATCAATATTTATTAAAAAACAAGGTTTAGGGCTTAGTAACAGCTGTTTTGTATTGGGAAGGGGTAAGATTTGTAAATTTCTTAAAGATTCGGTTAAAAGCCGATTTTGAATTGAATCCGCAATCAAATGCGATGCCCAGAAAGGAATAATTTTCAAATTTTGGGTCGCTTATTTTTACTTTGAATTCCTCTACCCTAAACTGATTGATGTAATCGAAAAAGTTAAGGTTGAATTTTTCATTTATAATCTGTGACAGGTAATGGGTAGAAATCTCCAATTCAGAAGCTAACTCTTGCAGTGTTAAATTTGGATTTAAATAAGGTTTCTCCGTAACCATAAAGTTGTTAAGTTTGTCCACAAATTGATTTGCCTCGGCTTCCGTTAATCGTGAACCAGCATATTTTACTTTTGTCTCTTCAACAAAAATCTGTTCATTTTCAGCATCACCACTAAAAATAACCTTCTGTTTTAATCCGAAATAACCAATTAAAATTACAAAAACCGATAAGGACAAAAACAATCCGTCGGTACAAAAAACCATAGAAAATAAATTAAACACATGGTGAATGACCGTGATGACAATTAAGGCCGTCCAAATAATGCCAAAAACATAGACAAGTTTACGAAGCCATACCAAATCCATTTCTTCGGAAGAAGAAAAATTATTAAAGATGTCAATATCTAATTTCTCAAACAATTTAATGGATATTACAAAATATATTGGTCCCGATAAAAGAGTTATCATTAAAAAGAAAAAAAATAGCAATGGCGGTGAATCTGGCATTTGCACATAATCCAATCGTATTCGTTCAGAAATATCTGGAAAGAATGAAATAATTAAAAGATAGCCGTTAAACAGCGTAAAAGGAACAAAATGTATAAGATTAATTTTATTGAAAATCTTTTTAGAAGCAATTAGCGCATAAATATAAAAAAACAAAAATACGCCATGCAATAAAAACAGTGAAGTAAAACTGATGGACAACAATTTAAAATGAGTAAATAACTCATGGGAATAAAAGGAATAAACTCCAATAAACAGCCCCAAATACAATAACCATAAAATTAATATATTGTCGTGCAATGCCCTGGGTTTTTTCTGAAACAATAAAATTGCAAAAAAGAACGCATTAAAAGCCGCTATTAAAAAAATGAATTTCATCTATGAATTATAATCTTTAAATTATTTCTCAAAAATATGATTTTTTAGACTCTTTACCATCTTTATTTCATATCAATATCAGTTTTTTCATGTAGGATGTTTTAGCGGACTTAACATTAAAGATGGAGGTTGGAAATAGAAAACATAATCTATCATAAAGTGAATATTTCGAAAATAGGAACTACCCAAATGAAGCAGAAACAAACTGAATGATTAAAAAAACAAAAAGGCTTTTGCCTTAAAAAAAATGAATTTTAGCAGAAAATAATAGCATTTAACATTAAAAGAAAGTAAATGATTGCTATTTATATGACTACTTTGAAAATCATATTATCCTGTACCTATTCTGTACCCATTGAATAAAAAAAGGCTTCCAATTTCTTGAAAGCCCTTTGTTTACTAGTAGCGGGGACTGGACTCGAACCAGCGACCTTCGGGTTATGAGCTCAAAGTTGACCAATTTCTCAACTATTTTACTTACCTCCTACGCTATAAATTTGTTAAATCGTGTTCAAAATCGTATTCCGATTTCAGACTTATTTGTTATACAAATATTGATGTTTTTTATTGGCTCCAACGCTATTTAATATGAATTACTCCTAAACAATCCCAGATAAGTATATTAAATATTGTAAAGGGAAAATAACTAAATGTTGTACCTATGTTGTACCTGAAATAAAAAAGCCGAGACATAAGTCTCGGCTTTCACTTTAGTACCCCGAGCGGGAATCGAACCCGCACGTCCTAAGACACTGGATTTTGAATCCAGCGCGTCTACCAATTCCGCCATCGAGGCTTGTAATAGGTTTGCAAATTTATAAATAATTTTTATCTAAAACATAAAAAGTTAACTAAGTTGTTTAATTGGAAAATTTTCTCTTAATTTTTCAAGTTCATACATAACTCAAATATATCTATTTGCTGAAGGCACGTTTTTCATCAATACCCGTTTTCTTCAGCTTTGTTATTAATATTTTCATATCTTCACTTACTTTTCGTTCAATGACTTTAGCATAAATTTGAGTAGTGGCTATTTTAGTATGACCAAGTAATTTTGAAACGGTTTCGATTGGCACACCATTGGAGAGCGTCACTGTAGTAGCGAATGTATGACGTGCCATGTGGAAAGTGAGATTCTTTTTGATACCACATAAATCTGCAATTTCTTTTAAATAGCTATTAATCTTCTGATTAGAGAATTTAGGCAGTAAACTATTTGAAGCGATCACTCTTGGGTTATCCTGATATTTTTCAATTAATATACTTGCTTGGTTTAGCAATGGAATTTTAACCGGAGACTTTGTTTTTTGTCTTTTTGAAACTATCCAGTCACTACCATCTATCCCTTTTACAATATTATCTTTTGTTAACTGGTCAATATCGATATATGAAATCCCAGTATAACAGCTAAACACAAATAGATCCCTTACTATATTTAATCTGTTTACAGAGCTAGAAAACTCTTCTAAACTCATAAGTTCTTCATTGGTTAAAAACTCTCTTTCTCGTTTTTCAAATGAAGATTTGAAACGTACAAAAGGATCTCTATCTATCCACTCTAAATGAAAAGACATTGTAACCATCTTGCGTAACCTTTGTAAATGCTTCATGGCCGTATTATTGCTAATTTTTCTTTGGTGATCTGTTGGCTGATAAGATTTTAAATAATGTTCAAAATCTATAATAAAAGCATAATTTAGCTTGTGTAAATAAATATCATCGGTTTTGTGTTTTTCAGATAAAAACTGATTCAGATATTTTTGAGTGGTCCTGTAATGCTTCATAGTATCCTTATGAAGCTTTTGCTCCATTGAATTATTATGATAATCAAAAAGCTCTAATAGGCTTCTGTATTTTTCATCTTCTCCAAAATATCTTGACTTTATAGCTTGTGCAGTTATAAGCTTATTTTCTCTCATCAAATCTTCATAAGCTTGGTAAATCTTATTGCGAATTTGTTCTAGGAATTGGTTTAATAATTTGGCATTTTGTTTATTACCTTTTGCCATACCTTTTGATGAATCCCAATCCGAAAGTAGCACTTTACGCTTAAGACTAATATTAACCCTTTTTCCGTTAACAGTTACCCTTGCATAAATAGTAGATTGATTGTTTTTTGTTCTTGAAGTATTTACCCAAAATAAGAGGGCAAACGTTGACCGAGTTCTCATAGTTGTCGTCTTTTAGTTAAACATTATTCAAAGACGAAAGTCAAATCAACTATTTGTATTTCAACTTTTTAAAGCTTATTCGGTCAACACTTTTTTGATTATTAAACTGTTGACCGATTTGCAAACATAAAATATAAATTTATATCAAATTTTATGATGCTCTAAAAATTATAAAACCTTGCAAATCATATAGTTTGCAAGGTTTTAATACTCTTTACGAGTAAAAAAAGTGATCGCGACAGGATTCGAACCTGTGACCGTCTGCTTAGAAGGCAGATGCTCTATCCAGCTGAGCTACGCGACCATTTTTGTCGGGGTGGCAGGATTCGAACCTGCGACCTCCGCGTCCCAAACGCGGCGCGATAACCGGGCTACGCTACACCCCGATGGTTATCTTTAAAATTTTGCGGAGAGACAGGGATTCGAACCCTGGCGACAGTTACCCGTCGACAGATTAGCAATCTGCTCCATTACCACTCTGGCACCTCTCCTAAAATATGTTTATGAACTTATTTTTGCGAGTGCAAATGTAGCACTACAATTACACTTAAACAAGATTTTTTAATTTTTTTTGTATAATATTTCTAACTTATTATTCTGGATATTCAATTCTTAAATGATAAATATTTTTTAATTTCTTTTTTAACACTTTTTTTATAATCTGTAGTTCTTTAAAAGTTATGTCTGCATTCATAAATTGTCCACTCTCAAGTTGCTTAGTTACAATCTTTTCCACCAAATCATCTAAAACTTGAGCAGTTGGTTCTTTTAAACTTCTTGAGGCTGCTTCTACAGAATCACAAATCATTAAAATAGCTGTTTCTTTTGAAAAAGGTATAGGACCTGGATATTGAAAATAGGAAGCATCTACATCAACGCCACTTATATTTTCTTCCATTTTATAAAAATAGTAAACCAACGTTGTTCCATGATGTGTTCTAATAAAATCAATAATTCTATCTGGCAAATGGTTCTTTTTAGCTAACTCTACTCCTTTTATTACATGGTTTATAATAATTTTAGCACTATCTTTTGGTGTTAACTCATTATGCGGATTAACATTAGTAGATTGATTTTCAGTAAAATACATTGGGTTTTCCATTTTACCAATATCATGATATAAAGCTCCTGTTCTAACTAGCATAGAGTTTGCATGAACTTCATTAGCAGAAGCTTCTGCCAAGTTAGCAACTTGTAATGAGTGTTGAAAAGTACCTGGTGCTTTTTCGGCTAATTCGCGTAATAATTTATTATTTGTATTGGATAATTCTTTTAATGATTCATCTGAAACTAAACCAAATAATTTTTCAAAAATATAAATTAACGGTAATACAAATAAAGTTGCACCTCCATTTAAAGCAAAATAAACGAATTTTTCCCAAATTATTGATTTAGCATTTCCTTCTTGAATGATAGAAAATGCTAAGTATGCTATGTAATAAACTAAAGTAATTTGTATAACTGATATAAATAAATTAGCCCTTTTATACAATTCAGAAATAGTTAAAATGGTTACTATACCTGCTATTATTTGTAGAAAAATAAACTCAAAACTATTAGGCACTATAAAGCCTAATAACAGCACCGTTAAAACATGAGTAAACAAACCTAGCCTTGCATCAAAAAATGCTTTTAAAACCAACGGAAGCGTCACAATTGGCACAATATATACATACTTTGCATCGTACTTAACGACTAAAGTTATTAATAGTACAATTAATATGACATTAAAAAATATGAACGTTACTTTAGTGTTGTTTTCAAAAATGTCTAAACGATATTTCCGCATAAAAAGCAACAACATTAAAAAGGCCAATGCCACTAATATAGTATAACCGAAAACTATCCAATTATAATTTGATTTACTCCAAACCTGAGATTCAAATTCATGTTTTAATGAATTTAATATAGCTAACTTTTCTCCTTCAACAATATCGCCTTTAAGTATAATTCTTTGGTTTACAGACACTAAACCTTTTGTATAGGATACTTTGCTTAAATTTTCTTCTAAATTTTTATTAGTAAGTTCGTTGTTAAAAGATACGTTAGGTTTTAATTCATCAAATAATATAGTTTGTATTGTACTCTCGGTTTGTGTTAAAGGGTCTACTCCTATTTTTGCACTAATTAAATCGTTTATTTTTGATAGATAATACAGTTTATTAGTTTCAATATCCTGTATTCTGTTCCCCTTTTTTAGGGTTATTACTGGCCTATTTAGTTGTAATCTATCTGCCTCATTTATATAACCATATTCATATATAGTATTTATTATTTCATCAACTTTTTTAATTAGATTTTTCTTATGACTTTCAAATAAGTTAGAATTAAGTAATGCTTCTGCTACTTTTTGTGTTATGTTATTTTTAACCTCAACTACTGTTTGCTCATCATAATTGTAAAATTGTTTTGAAGTAGCAATAATTTGTTGCTTATCTTTTTCTATTTCATCTTTAGATTTTTGTATAGAAAAATTAAATGGCGCATAATAGTTTTCGTATTGCCAAGGTTTTCCTTTTTGAAATTCATATTTAAATTGACCTCCTTTTGGGAATAAATAAACAACTAAGAATACAGTTAATATGTATAAAAATAGTTTATATATTAAGGAATGATTAACCAAGAATTTATTTATAAGTTTTTTCACGAAGTACTTTTTAGCAATTCAAAAATACTAATAAATATATTATAAACATTTTAAGTTAGTTTTATTTTTTGGCAGTTCGTCTTCTAACCTATTTGGAATATGTTTTTTAATCCAATCTTTGTAAGTTTTATAACCTAAATTTTGTTGAATTTTTGCAGTTTTGTTTAAAATTCCTTCTATAATATTTTCGGGTTGAATTTCTTTATTTGCAATTTCTTTTAGCATTATATTAATCTGCTTTTTTACTTTACTTTTAATTTCGTTATTATGATAAGTAACCCATTTTTCTAACGCATCTTTGGTTAAATCTTTATTTAAAATTAAGGAAGTCATTTCTTTTCCATGCCGTTTAGATTCTTGAATATTTCCCCTACCTGTAACGGCATTTCCAATTGCAAAAACATTACTAAAGCCATCTACATGATAATCTGTAATACCTAACATTTTTAACACTCCATTTTTATAAGTTAAACCATCAATTCGTTCTGGAACACTCCCTATTGAAGAAATTAACATTTCGGTTTTAAGTTCAAAAATGCTATTTTTTATTGGTGTTATTTTACCATTTACGTTAGTTACTTTTTGAAAGACTATTCCAGTAAGTTTTTCGTTTTTTTCTGTAAAACTTAATGGCACACTTTGTGGAATAAAATCAAATAAATATTTTTCTTGATATTTAACTAATAATTTTCGTGAAACCTCCTGAGCTTTAATAATACTTTCCTCAGAATCATCTTTTGGAGCTTTCAAAGGCATTTCCTTAGCTGTTCTTCTATAAACTAATCGAGCTTTTTTTATGTCTAAATCTTCCAGAGTAACTTTAAGTTTTTCTAAAGTTTTCTGTACACCTTCTTTTTCTAAAGTAAATAAATCAATTTGAATTCCTTTTTTTAAAAACAATTGTTTTTTTACCAATTCAATCATTACAATTTTTACAACATCTAAAGATGCCAATCCTCCTCCAACTATAACTGCATTATTTTTAATAAAATAATTTTTACCTTTAAAATTACACTCATGTTTATGATTAAACCAATTTATAAATGAATTTTGATAGATAAGTTCTTTATCCTTAAATTTTTCAATTCCTTCTATTGGAAATTTTCGATCTTGCCAAGTTCCATTTGCTAAAATAACAGCAGAAAATCCCCAATTATTAATTAAATCTAAAAAATCGATATCCTTACCTATTTTAGTATTTGGAACAAAACGAACATTTTCTTGATCTAATTTTTTATCAATTTCAGCAATTTGCCTATTTCTTAAATTAATATGCCAACTAGGTAACCCATCTTCAATTTTACCATAAGGTAATTTATTCATATCAAAAACTACTGCTTTAATACCATTTTGCGCCAGTATATTAGCTGCTTCAGAACCTGAAATAGAACCTCCAATAATGGCAACATAATGATTTTTATAAGATGAATTTAATGACATAACATTTTGATTTAAAAGCTCATCCAAATTAAGAAATATATAAATTTTATCTGTAATCTTTATTACACATAACAATAGCGCTTTCAAAATTTAATAGATTGCTCAATTTTGATTAAATTCGCAATTAGAAAATTAAATTTAAAACTAAAATGAAAGAAGTTGTAATAGTATCTGTTGCCAGAACACCAATTGGGAGTTTTTTAGGTAGTTTAGCTAGTATTCCAGCTCCAAAATTAGGAGCAATTGCAATAAAAGGCGCTTTAAATAAAATAAATTTAAATCCAAATTTAGTAGATGAAGTATTTATGGGTAATGTAGTTTCTGCCGGATTAGGCCAAGCCCCTGCTCGTCAGGCTGCACTTTTTGCTGGAATTCCAGATACAGTTCCTTGTACCCAAATAAATAAAGTTTGTGCTTCAGGTATGAAAGCTATTATGGTTGCAACTCAAGCTATAAAAACTGGTGATGCAGAAATAGTGATTGCTGGTGGTATGGAAAACATGAGTAGTATTCCTCATTACTTACAAGGCAGAAAAGGTGTAAAATTAGGAGATGTAAAAGTTGCAGACGGAATGTTAGTAGATGGTCTTGTAAATGTTTACGACCAGAAACATATGGGAACTTGTGGAGATTTATGTGCTACTGAACACAACTTTACTAGAGAAGATCAAGATAATTTTGCTATAGAATCTTACAAAAAATCAGCGGATGCTTGGCAAAAAGGAAAGTTTAATGATGAAATTGTTCCTGTTGAAATTCCACAAAGAAAAGGTGATCCAATTATTTTTTCAGAAGATGAAGAATTTAAAAATGTGAATTTTGATAAAATTCCTAGCTTACGACCTGTTTTTAGTAAAGAAGGTACAGTCACCGCTGCTAATGCTTCTACTTTAAATGATGGTGCTGCGGCTCTTGTTTTAATGAGCAAAGAAAAAGCAGAAGAGCTAAATTTAAAACCAATTGCAAAAATTAGTGGCTATGCTGATGCTGCTCATGAACCTGAATGGTTTACAACAGCTCCTGCAAAAGCACTTCCTAAAGCTTTGGCTAAAGCAAATATATCTATTGATGATGTTGATTTTTTTGAATTTAACGAAGCTTTCTCTGTTGTTGGTTTAGTAAACACTAAAATACTAGGCATAAATCCTGACAAAGTAAATGTAAATGGTGGTGCTGTTTCGCTAGGGCATCCTTTAGGAATGTCAGGTGCAAGAATAGTAATAGCTCTAACTTCTATATTAAAACAAAATAATGCAAAATACGGTGCTGCAGCTATTTGTAATGGTGGTGGTGGTGCAGGTGCAATGGTAATTGAACGTTTATAAATATGCACTACGGAATTTGTAATTTAAGTATTGTTCCTATTAGAATTGATCCAAGTGATACTAGTGAAATGGTTTCACAATTATTATTTGGTGAACATTTTAAAGTTCTAGAAATTAGAAAAAACTGGAGTAAAATTCGTTTAGCTTTTGATAACTACGAAGGATGGATAGACAATAAACAATACGAGGAAATTACAGAAGAAATATATAAAAATATTAGCGATTCCGAATCTAAATTAGCAGGAGAACTTATAGATTTTGCAACAAATAGCACCAAAAATTATCTAACCATAGTTATTGGTTCAAGTTTACCTTTTTATAACAGTCAACAATTAAAAATAAACAATTCCAATTTTTTATATGAAGGCGATGTGGTTTCAGGTAAAAAACCAAAGGAATTATTAATTGAAACTGCATATAAATATTTAAACACTCCATATTTATGGGGAGGAAAAACCCCATTTGGAATTGATTGTTCTGGTTTTACTCAAATGGTTTATAAACTTTGTGGATATAATTTAATGAGAGACGCTGCAGAACAAGCCGGACAAGGGGAAGTGTTAAGTTTTATTGAAGAAAGTGAACCTGGTGATTTAGCTTTTTTTGATAATCAAGAAGGTATAATTACTCACGTTGGTATTATTATGAAGGATAATTATATTATCCACGCACATGGAAAAGTTAGGGTTGATAGAATTGATCATAGTGGTATTTTTAATTTAAACACATATACTCACACGCACAAACTTAGAGTAATTAAAAAAATTATATAATAAAAAAGGCTCACAATTTGTGAGCCTTTTTTATTATATAATTTTTATTATTGTTTTAACTTATCATAAACAGCATGTAACTCTTTAGATTTTTCTCCCATATCTAAATTTTCGTATAATCCCATTAAAGTTTGAACTGTGCTTATATTAGTTTTATTATATTTATATGCCTTTTCATAATAAGGAAGTGCTTCTTTATAAATAGCCAATTGTTTTGCTTGTAATTTATCATATTTATCAAAATCGGATAAACTTTTATTCATTTCTTCAACAATTGGTTTTGTTTTATCTATGATTGCTGCTCCAATATTATTATATGCATCGGCATAATCTGGTTTTAATTCTACTGCTTTTTTGAAATTAGCTATTGCTTCATCAGTTTTTCCTTGGTTCATATTCATAACTCCAACATTATAATACAAAGTAGGCTCTGTTGGATTCATTTCAATAGCTTCTTCTAATTTTTCTTTAAATTTAGATTCATCACCTTTTCCATAATAAATATTAGCTTCATCAATTAATAAAGAATAACTTTTTGGAAACTCTTTTCTGCCTTCAGTTAAAATTTCTAAAGCCTTGTCATTCATATCTTTGGCTGCATAATTTTGAGCTAAATATTTGTATACACTTTCTCTTCGTGATTCTTTTTTAATTGTTCTAGGGTTTTCAGCAATTCCTAATTTTACTTGTAAATCTCTTGTTTTTTTATCATTATATGTTACTTCTTTACCATCATCTTTATTGGTGGCTGCATAAACAGTTACTATACCTGTATAATTTAAATCAAGTAATTTATTATAAGATTTAATAGAATTATCATAATCTTTAGCTAAAAAATATACTAAACCAGCATTATCTAAATAAGAAGTGTCTCTAGGACTTAAAATATATACTGTATTAAATTCTTTAGCAGCTTTTTCATAATCTTCAGTATTTTTAGTACTTAAAGCAGTATTATAATCTGTTGATGCACTTGCAGCTAGTTTATTAATCAAATCGTTAATAATTTTACCTATTTCATTAGAATATTTTAATTTATTAGTCTCTTTTTCATAATTAATTAATTGATTAAATGCTGCGCCTACTTTTTCTAAATCTGCGGAATTTGCACCATTCTGATATAATGCTTTTCCTTTTAAATAGTAAAATTTAGCTTTTGTTTTTTGATCTGCATTAGCAATCATTCCTTCTGCTTGATTAATTGCCTGCATAGCAGCAGAAAAATTATTAGCTTTAATTGCTTTTTCAGCAGTTTTAAGTTCATTTTTTTGTCCGAACACTGTCATACTTATAAGTAAAACTGACAGGATTAATAGTTGTTTTCTCATTTTATTTGATTTATTCTTCATTTGTATTTGCTTCATTATCTTTTTCAATTTCCGTGCCATTATTTTCTTCAAGGGTTTCATCTACATCGTCTCCTTCTTCTTCATGCATAACTTTTGCTACAGCAGCTATAGAATCATTATCATTCAAATTAATAAGTTTTACACCTTGAGTAGCTCTTCCCATAACTCTTAAAGTATCTATAGCTAACCTAATAGTTATTCCAGATTTATTAATAATCATTAAATCATCTTCATCGGTAACATTTTTAATAGCTACTAAACTACCCGTTTTTTCTGTAACATTAATTGTTTTAACTCCTTTTCCTCCTCGGTTTGTAATTCTATAATCGTCTAAATTAGAACGTTTTCCATAACCGTTTTCAGATACTACAAGAATATTATCATCTTCATTATTTACAGCAAGCATACCAATTACTTCGTCTTTATCATTGGCTAAAGTAATACCTCTAACACCTGAAGCATTTCTACCCATTGGTCTGGTTTTACTTTCTTCAAAACGAATGGCTTTACCAGATTTTACAGCTAACATTACTTGGCTATCGCCAGTAGTTAGTTTAGCTTCTAATAATTCGTCGCCTTCTTTAATTGTTATTGCATTAATTCCATTGGTTCTTGGACGAGAATATTGTTCTAATGGTGTTTTTTTAACTTGACCATTTTTAGTTGCCATAATGACATAATGATTATTTATATAATCTTCATCTTTTAAATCTTCAGTAACTAAAAAGGCTTTAACCATATCATCTTGTTCAATATTTATTAGATTTTGGATAGCTCTTCCTTTAGATCCTTTTCCTCCTTCAGGAATTTCATAAACACGCATCCAAAATACTTTTCCTTTTTGAGTAAAGAATAACATATATTGATGATTTGTACCAACAAATAATTTTTCTAAGAAATCTTCATTTCTAGTTGCTACACCTTTATGTCCTTTACCTCCTCTATTTTGAACTTTATATTCGTCTAAATTAGTACGTTTTACATAGCCTGCATGAGAAATAGTTACCACTACTTTTGTGTTAGGTATCATATCTTCTATAGAAAGGCTTCCACCTGCATATTCTATTACAGATCTACGATCATCACCATATTTATCTCTAACGGCTACTAATTCTTCTTTTATAATTTCGAATCGTCTTGGTTCGTTTTCTAAAATATCTTTTAAATCTTCAATTGTTTTAATTAAGTCATCATATTCAGCACGTAATTTATCTTGCTCTAAACCAGTTAATTGCCTCAATCTCATTTCAACAATTGCTTTGGCTTGAATTTCAGTTAATTCAAAACGAGAAATTAAACTTTCTCTTGCTTCATCCGCATTTGAAGATCCTCTAATAATTTTAATTACTTCATCAATATTATCACTTGCAATAATTAGACCTTCTAAAATATGAGCTCGAGCTTCTGCTTTTTTAAGTTCAAATTTGGTTCTTCTAACGACAACATCATGCCTATGTTCAACAAAGTAATGAATAAGTTGTTTTAAATTTAATTGTTGAGGGCGACCATTTACTAAAGCAATATTGTTTACACTAAATGATGTTTGAAGTGCAGTATATTTATATAATTTATTTAAAACGATATTTGGTATAGCATCGCGTTTTAAAACATACACAATTCGCATTCCTTTTCTATCGGATTCATCACGAATATTAGCTATTCCCTCTATTTTTTTATCATTAACTAATTCAGCAGTTTTTTTAATCATTTCTGCTTTATTAACTTGATAAGGAATTTCAGAAACAATAATACATTCGCGACCTTTTACTTCTTCAATAATAGATTTTGCACGTAATACAATTCTACCTCTACCTGTTTCAAATGCGTCTTTTACACCATCGTAACCATAAATTGTACCTCCAGTTGGAAAATCAGGTGCTTTTATGTATTGCATTAACTCAGAAATTTCAATTTCTCGGTTATCAATATAGGCTAACGTTCCATTAACAACTTCGGTTAAATTATGTGGAGCCATGTTAGTAGCCATACCTACTGCAATACCAGAAGCTCCATTAACTAATAAATTTGGAATTCGAGTTGGTAAAACTGTTGGTTCATTTAAAGTGTCGTCAAAGTTTAAAGTATGATCAACTGTATCTTTTTCAATATCAGATAACATTTCTTCTGATATTTTTTGCATTCTAACCTCTGTATAACGCATTGCTGCAGGACTATCCCCATCTACAGATCCAAAGTTACCTTGTCCATCTACCATCATATAACGAACGCTCCAATCTTGAGCCATTCTAACCATAGAATCATACACAGAAGTATCTCCATGAGGGTGATACTTACCAAGTACCTCCCCTACAATTCTTGCAGATTTTTTATACGATCCAGTAGCTTTAATTCCTAATTCATGCATTCCGAACAAAACCCTTCTATGCACTGGTTTTAAACCATCTCTTACATCTGGTAATGCTCTTGAAACAATTACTGACATTGAATAATCAATGTAGGCAGATTTCATTTCATCTTCAATGTTTATCGGTATTAATTTTTCTCCGTCTGACATTATTTTTTATTTAATTTATTCTTGATTTTTTAACAAAGCAATATACAATATTTCATTTTTTTACAACTTATATTACTTATTGAATTTATATTTTTTATCAACAATATTTAGTTGAAAAACTGTGAGCTAATATTCTGATTATCAGATAATAATAACAGGATTTAAAATTGATATTTATTTGTTAAAAAAAAGTGGCGCTATTTTTGTAATAAAATAAGAAAAAAATCAACTAATTTTACCATATAAACACAATACTATGGACGATAATTTTTCACCAAAAGTTAAAGATGTAATTGCTTATAGCAAAGAAGAAGCTGTACGTTTAGGACATGATTTTATTGGAACCGAGCACTTAATTTTAGGACTTCTAAGAAAAGGAGATGGAAAGGCTATTGAAATTTTAAAATATTTAGATATAAATTTAGATCATTTACGTAAAAAAATTGAAAGCTTAAATAACGTTAATGATACATATACTATTAATGAATCTAAAAGTATTCATTTAACAAAACAAGCCGAAAAAGCACTTAAAACAACTTTTTTAGAAGCAAAGCTATACAATAGTGAATCTGTAAATACAGCTCATTTATTACTTTGTATTTTAAGAAATGAAAATGATCCAACTACTAAAGTATTACAAAATTTCACCGTTAATTATGCCGATGTAAAAATTGTATTTAAACAACTATTTATGGAAGATGAAGAATTAAATATTCCTAAAGCAGAAAACACGTCTGATGGAGATTTTGACACACCAAAATCAAATCCTTTTGAACAACAAAAAGGAGGAAAATCTGTACCAAAAAAATCTAAAACTCCTGTGTTAGATAATTTCGGACGCGATTTAACTCGTTTAGCTGAAGAAGGAAACTTAGATCCAGTGGTTGGTAGAAAAAAAGAAATTGAACGAGTTTCTCAAATTTTAAGTAGAAGAAAGAAAAATAACCCAATACTTATTGGAGAACCTGGCGTAGGTAAATCTGCTATTGCAGAAGGTTTAGCTTTACGAATAATTCAACGTAAAGTATCTCGAATTTTATTTAATAAAAGAATTGTTTCTTTAGACTTAGCTAGTTTAGTTGCCGGTACAAAATATCGTGGACAATTTGAAGAGCGAATGAAAGCTTTGATGAATGAGTTAGAAAAAAATGAAGATATCATTTTATTTATTGATGAAATTCACACTATTGTTGGCGCTGGTGGTGCAACTGGCTCATTAGATGCATCTAACATGCTTAAACCTGCTCTTGCACGCGGAGAGATTCAATGTATTGGCGCAACAACTTTGGATGAATACAGAACTAATATCGAAAAAGATGGTGCTTTAGAACGAAGATTTCAGAAAATTATAGTAGAACCAACTACTGTTGAAGAAACCATTCAAATTTTACAAAACATAAAAGATAAATATGAAGATCATCATAATGTAGATTATACCGATGATGCTATTGAAGCTTGTGTAAATTTAACCAATAGATATATGACTGACAGGTATTTACCTGACAAAGCTATAGATGCAATGGATGAAGCAGGCTCTCGAATTCATATAACTAATATCGTAGTTCCAAAAGAAGTTTTACAATTAGAAAGTCAATTAGAAACTATTCGAAAAGATAAAACCGCTGCAGTAACCGGGCAAAAATATGAGGAAGCAGCTAGACTACGTGATGATGAAAAAAGAGTAGAAAGCTTATTAGAAACTGAACAATTAAAATGGGAAGAAGCTTCAAAATTACATAGAGAAACTGTAACTGAAGATAATGTTGCTGAAGTGGTTTCTATGATGACTGGAATTCCAGTTAACAGAGTTGCAGAAGCTGAAAGTAAACGCTTAAATGATTTACCTAAATTAATTAAAGGAAAAGTAATTGGGCAAGATGAAGCTGTAGCCAAAGTAGTTAAAGCAATTCAACGAAATAGAATTGGATTAAAAGATCCAAACAAACCAATTGGATCATTTATATTTTTAGGTCAAACTGGTGTTGGTAAAACACAACTTGCTAAAGTATTAGCCTCAGAACTTTTTGATAGTGAAGATGCTTTAGTTAGAATTGATATGAGTGAGTATATGGAAAAATTTGCCATTTCTCGTTTAGTTGGAGCTCCTCCAGGATACATAGGTTACGAAGAAGGCGGACAATTAACCGAAAAAATTAGACGCAAACCATATGCTGTTGTATTACTTGATGAAATTGAAAAAGCACATCCTGATGTTTTTAATATGCTATTGCAAATTTTAGATGATGGACATATTACGGATAGTTTGGGTAGAAGAATTGATTTTAGAAATACCATTATTATTATGACTTCCAATATTGGTTCTCGTCAATTAAAAGATTTTGGAACAGGTGTTGGATTTGGAACTTCTTCTAAAAATGCACAAGCAGATTCTAACGCAAAAAGTGTAATTGAAAACGCTTTAAAAAAGTCTTTTGCTCCTGAATTTTTAAATAGAATTGATGATGTTATCGTATTTAATTCTTTAGAAAAAGAAGATATTCATTCTATTATTGATATTGAGTTAAGCAAACTTTTAAAAAGAATTGATAATTTAGGATATTCTTTAACGCTTTCTGATGAAGCCAAAGATTATATAGCAGACAAAGGCTTTGATAGACAGTATGGCGCAAGACCTTTAAAAAGAGCTATTCAAAAATATATTGAAGACACTTTAGCTGAAGAAATAGTAAATTCAAAATTAAATGAAGGGGATTCTATTTTTATGGATTTAGACAAAAAAACGAATGAATTAACTATTAAAATAAATAAAGGCAAAGGAAAAGATAAAGTATAAAATTAATAATTAATACTTATTGAAATAGGATTTTGAAAGTTAAGCTTTTAAAATCCTATTTTGCTTTAGAAAAAACACCTAATAAAAATCCTAATCCATAACCTGTAAATTGTATACAAGTGGATACAACACTAAACAATGCAACTATAATATTTTTATTTTTAAATAAGGAATCAAAAAAAAGTAGTATAAAATAAAAAGCATAAACAATAATTGGAAATATAAATCCATTTAATAAGCTGAAAATTGCTATAAATAATCCTACTAAAAACAATGTTGGCAACCAAAAGGATAATTTGGAAGTTTCCGGATATTTTTTATTTAAAAAAGGTCTTCCTTTTCCAAATTCAAAAACTTGTTTAAAAAATTTAGAAAAAGAAACTCTTCTTTTATGATAAACAAAAGCATTTTTTATAAACTGAGTTTCAAAATTATGCTGCCATAACCTAAAAGTTAAATCAATATCTTCTCCTATTTTCATTACCGAAAAACCTTTAGTTTTTTCAAAAGCATTTTTAGAAATTCCAAAGTTAAAACTTCGTGGTTGAAATTTATGAATTGCTTTTTTACTTCCACGCAAACCTCCGGTAGTTAAAAAGGAAGTCATGCTATAATTTATTGCTTTTTGAATAATAGTAAAGCTTTTATGCGCAGCATCTGCTCCTCCAAAAGCATCTGTATAATTTGATCTTAATTTTTTTTCAACTTCTACTAAATAATTGGGAGGAATAATACAATCCGAATCAAAAATGATGAAATAATTTCCAGTAGCTTTTTGCATTCCAAAATTTCTACTTAGCCCAGCACCACTATTCTTTTTAAAATAATAAGTTACATTTAATTTATTTGAAAATTGTTCAACAATTTCCTTTGAACTTAATGTTGAACCATCTTCTACCACAATAACTTCAAAATCTTTTTTGTAGGATTGTTTTGTTAAACTCTCCAACAATTCTTCAATTTCTTGAGGTCGATTATATACTGGAATTATAATGGAAAATTTCAAATATTTAGTACCGTCGTTTAAGTTCATCAAACTATTTTGTAATATGAATCAAAGATATCGATTAAAATTTGAAAGCCTAAAAAAACCCTCAAAAATTGAGGGCTTAATATTTAAGTTTAAAATTAAATGTTCTACTAACTTTCAATAATCTCGGATGTTTTTAGCTTATATAATTCCAAATTTTCAATTTTAAAGTTATTTATATAATTAAACTTTTCTGTATTTTCAGAACGAATTAAATCTATAAATAACTTGGCAGATTTAAGAAATTTAGGTTCTCTTTGACCGTTTATAATTAATAAATATCCCATAATAATATTTCCAGCCATTTCTACCAATCTTCTCGAATGAAAATCTAAATATTCTTTGTTTTCAATCTCTTCAACTTTACTTATAATATTTTCATATTCCTGAGTCATTTCTTGAAGCACTTTTTTCAATTCCTCATTTTCCTCTAAAACTTCACTTTCATAAACTTTCATCTGTTCTAAAAAAACATTTGTTGTAACACCTTTTATAGCTGCAATGGTTTGCAATTGCGTAGTTCCTTCATAAATTGAAGTAATTCGAGCATCACGATAAATCCGCTCAATAGGAAAATCTTTCATAAAACCTGTGCCTCCATGAATTTGTAAAGAGTCGTAAGCCATTTTATTACATGCTTCACTTGCTGTCATTTTAATAAGTGGTGTAAAAACATTTGCTAGTTTCATATAATGTTTCATTTCCATGCGTTCTTCCTGCTCTAATTTTCTATCTCTCATTACCTCTTCATATACTTTAGAAATATCAACAAATCTAGTAGTTTCATATAATAATGAACGAATTGCATCTAAACGAATTTTCATATTAGTAAGCATTTCATAAACTGCTGGAAAGTCCATAATATACTTTCCAAATTGAGCTCTTTCTTCTGCATATTTAAGAGCTTCTCTGTATGCTGCATCCGCAATTCCTACCGATTGAGCTCCAACACCTAAACGAGCTGAATTCATTAAAGCCATAACGTATTTAATCAACCCAAAACGTTCTTTACCTACTAATTCTGCAGGCGCATCTTTAAACACTAATTCACAAGTTGGAGAACCTTTTATTCCTAGTTTTTTTTCTAAATGTCTTACTTCAACAGCTTTATTTTTACGATCATAGATAAACATAGATAAACCTCTGGCATCCGTAGTATTTTCTTCTGACCTTGCCAAAACTAAAGAAATATCGGCATCTCCATTAGTGATAAATCGTTTTACGCCATTTAATCTCCAAATATTATTTTCTTCATCAAAAGTAGCTTTTAATTGAACGGATTGTAAATCGGAACCAGCATCAGGTTCTGTTAAAACCATAGCTGCAGTTGTACCATCACGATTAAATCTTGGTAAATATTTTTCTCTTTGTTCTTCTGAGCCGAATTCGTTAATAGTTTCGGCGCAATCTTGAAGTCCCCAAATATTAGCAAAACCTGCATCTGCTCTTGCTACCATTTCTGCTGCCATTACATAAGGAAGTAAAGGAAAGTTCAATCCTCCAAATTTTCTTGGTAAAGACATTCCTATTAAACCTGCATCATATAAAGCTTTATAATCTGAAGAAGTTCCTTTAGCATAAATAACTTCATTATTTTCAATATGTGGACCTTCAACATCAACAGATTCCGCATTTCCCGCTATAGTATTAGCACAAATATCGCCAACTATTTCTAATATTTTTTCATAAGTATCTATTGCATCTTCATGATTAAAAGGCGCAAAATCAAAAGTTTCCGATTCTTTAAAATCGCTTTCTTTTAATTTAACAATTTTTTGTACCAAAGGATGATCTAAATGAAATTTGAAATCGGGCGTATCTTGAAAAAAATTATCCATTTTTATAGTTTTTTGATTTGAGTTTTACTGGAAACTCCTCTATATTTTTATTCTATTTTGCGTTTTTTTTGTAGTATTTAATCATTTTTGGAATTACTTCTACCAAATCTCCTTCAATAACATAATCTGCCAATTTATTAATTGGAGCTTCAGGATCTTTATTAATTGAAATAATTAATGACGCATCTTGCATTCCTGCTGTATGCTGAATAGCACCTGATATTCCAGCTGCTATATATAACTTAGGTCTAACTGTAGTTCCTGTTTGTCCAATTTGCCTGTTATGTTTAATATAACCAGCATCAACTGCAGCTCTTGATCCTCCAACTTCTCCTCCTAGTAAATTTGCTAATTCTTCTAAATGTTTAAAGTTTTCTTTAGAACCAACGCCATAACCTCCAGCTACAATTATTGTTGCATCTTTTAAATTAACATCGGATTGCTCCATATGACGATCAATAATTTTCACAATAAAATCTTCTTCCTTTAAAATTTCATCAACTTTAAGATGAACAACTTCCGTATTATAATTAGCATCAAAAATTTCTTTTTTCATAACGCCCTCTCTAACTGTTGCCATTTGAGGATGCATGTCCCAATTGATAATATTTGCCATAATACTACCTCCAAAAGCTGGGCGAATTGCGTAAAGTAAATTTTTATATTCTTTTTTTTCTTTTTTTACAAAATGATCTCCAATATCTAAAATTGTACAATCAGCAGTTAAACCACAATTAAGAACTGAAGCTAACCTAGGCGCTAAATCTCTTCCAATAGATGTTGCTCCAAATAAAACAATTTGAGGATCTTCTTCTTTTAAGATTTGGGTTGCTAAAGCTGCATGTGGTAATGTTCTGTATGGCTCCAACCTTTTATCATCTGCAACATAAATTTTATCAACTCCATATTTTGAAATCTGGTTTTCTATTTTGTTTAAGTTTTCTCCAAAAACCATAGCTTCTAATGAACATCCTAATTTTTGGGCAAGTTTTTTACCTGCAGAAATTATTTCAATACTTATTTCTGCTATTTTATGATCTTCTACTTCACAATAGACGAATACACTTTTCATTTGTAATTATTTTAAAGTTATAGCCACTACCCTATGGTGTGATGTATTATTAGTTCTTTAATCATTTCTTCAATATCTGTATCAGAATCACTTAAATGTTTTGTTTCACTAGCGGTTAAAACTATACTATTTACACTTTTTACTTTTGTTGGTGATCCTGCTAATCCAATTCTATGTGCTTCTGCATTTATATCTTCAACATTCCATTCAGGAATATTTAAATAAGGTCTTTCTTTATTTAATTTTATAAATAATTCATCAATATTTCTAGAATTTAATTCTGTTTCAGTTCTAGCATACTTATATTTCATTACTTTTTTTGCTTGTCTTCTTCTGCATTCTGGTGATGAACCATGAACAGTTATTAAACAAGGAAAAGGTGAGGATACAGATTCTACTCCTTTTTCTAATCGCCTTCTAGCTATAATTCCAGCATCTTTAATTTCTAAAATTTCTTCAACGTAAGTTATTTGTGGGATTTTTAATTTTTCCGCACATTGTGGTCCAACTTGAGCTGTATCGCCATCAATTGCTTGTCTTCCTCCAAGAACTAAATCGAATGGAGCTAGTTTTTCAATTCCTTTTGCTAAAGTATAACTTGTAGCTAATGTATCTGCGCCTCCAAAACGCCTATCTGAAATTATAACTCCTTTATCAACACCTCTATAATAACCTTCTCTAATAATATCGGCTGCTTTTGGCGGTCCCATTGTTAAAATTGTAACTTCTGTTCCTGGAATTCTATCTTTAATATTTAATGCTAGTTCAAGCGCGTGTAAATCGTCTGGATTAAAAACAGTTGAAAGTTTAACTCTATTTACTGTACCATCTGGCTTCATTGCATCAGGTCCTACATTTCGAGTATCTGGCACTTGCTTTGCTAGTACTATAATTTTAAGTGGTCTCATGAATATTCTGGTTAGAAATAATAAATCCTACCAAAAATAGAGTAATTAGTTTACCTAAACCCTGACAATGCTCATACTTCTTAAAATTTTGATATTTAATCTTTTTACAAAAAAAAGCGGTGATTAATTAATCACCGCTTTCTAATATTTTTTAAGAAACAGTTTTATTTTTTGTCTTTCTTTTTGGGCTCTTCAACAACTTCATTTGAAGTTTCATTTTTCATAAAGTCGTCCATTATGGCTGTACTTACACCCATATTTGAGAAACCTCCATCGTGAAATAAGTTTTGAAGTGTTACTTTTTTAGTTAAATCAGAAAATAACGAAATAGTATAATCGGCACATTCTAATGCAGTTGCATTTCCTAAAGGAGACATTTTTTCTGCATAAGCTATAAACCCATCAAAACCTTTAACGCCGCTTCCGGCTGTAGTTGGTGTTGGCGATTGAGAAATTGTATTTACTCTAACTTTATGGTCTCTTCCAAAGAAATATCCAAAACTACGAGCTATAGATTCTAAATATGCTTTGTTATCTGCCATATCATTATAATCAGGAAAAACTCGTTGAGCTGCCATATAGGTTAATGCAACAATACTTCCCCATTCATTCATTGCATTTCTTTGATATAAAACACTCATTACTCTGTGAAAAGATAATGCAGATACATCCCAACCTGTTTTAGTAAAATTATAATCTTGGTGTGTGTAGTGATTTCCTCTACGTACATTAACAGACATACCTATTGAATGTAGCACAAAATCAATTTTACCACCTAATATTTCCATTGCTTGATCAACTAGATGTTCTAAATCCATAATTGATGTAGCGTCTGCTGGTATAACTTTAGATCCAGTTTTTTCAGCCAACTCAGAAATTGTACCAAGGCGTAACGCAACAGGAGCATTTGTTAAAACAAATGTTGCGCCTTCTTCGTGAGCTCTTTCTGCTACTTTCCAAGCAATAGACTTAGAATCTAATGCTCCAAAAATAATTCCTTTTTTCCCTTTAAGTAAATTATACATAATTGTATTTTAATTTTAATAGTTTGCAAATATAGTAATTCTAGTTTAACAATTGTTTTGCGTGTTCAATTGCAGTGGTTGAAGTGTCTTTTCCACTTAGCATTTCTGCAATTTCAACAATTCGTTCTTCAGGCGTTAATTCTTTTAATTGTGTTACAATTTGATTATCCATCTCTTGTTTAAACACTTTATAATGTTGTTTTCCTTTTGCAGCTATTTGTGGCAAATGTGTAATTGCAATTACCTGCATATTTTTGCTCATTTGAACCATAATATCCGCTACTTTTTGTGCAATTGATCCTGAAACTCCAGAATCAATTTCATCAAAAATAATAGTTGGTAATTTTAAATAGTCTGATAAAATTGCTTTTACTGAAAGCATAATTCTGGATAATTCCCCTCCAGAAGCAACTTTTTGAAGTGTTCCAAAATTTAAACCCTTATTTGCAGAAATTAGCAATTGTAATTCATCTTTTCCATTTAAAAAATATTGATCTGTTAAGGTTAGATCCCATTTTAATCGTGTATTTTCCATTCCTAAATTTGCAAGTTGTTTTTCCATTTTTTTTATAAAAATCGGAATTGCTTTTTGTCTGGAAACACTAATAGTATTTGCTAAAACATCTAGTTTTTCTGTAACATTTTTAATTTCTTTTTCTTTTTCTGAAATTACCGTTGCAGAATTTTCAACCATACTTACTTCCTTTTCTAAATTACTTTGCTTTTCTAGTAATTCACCTACAGTTTTAACTAAATGTTTTTGCTGTAAATTATAAATTAGCTGTAATCTATTATTAAGTTTTTCTAATTCTGATGGTTCAAAATTTACGTTTTCATTTAAGTAAACTAATTCGTTAGCAATATCATCCACTTCAATTTTCACACTTAGAATTCTGTCATACAACTCTTTATATTCACTTGAATAAGAACTGATTTGTTCTATTTTAGAAGTAACTGAATTTAACAAAGCAAGCAACCCAATTTCATCATTATAGGTAATATTCTCCGCTTCTGATAAGTTTAATTTAATCGATTCAATATTGTTTAATTTATCTAAAGCCTGCTCAATTTCTTCTTGCTCTCCAACAACTAATTTTGCTTGTACAAGTTCTTGATACAAATGTGAATTATACTCGTAACTTTGCTGTGCTTTTTGTTGATTGTTCAACAGTTCTTGCAAATCTTTTTTTAATTGATTATATAATTTCAATCCTTTTGAATAGGATACTAATTTAGTAGTATTATTCGCTAAAGCATCTATAATATGAAATTGAAAATTAATATCTGCTAACTGTAATGTTTGATGTTGTGAATGAATATCTATCAACTTTTCACTTAACGTTTGTAAAATAGTTAGTGTAGTTGGTGTATCATTAATAAATGCTCTTGACTTTCCTGAAGGCAAAATTTCTCGTCTAATAATTGTTTCCGCTTCAAAATCAATATCATTTTTTTCGAAAAAAGAATTCAAATTATAATCTAAAATTGAAAATTGCGCCTCAATAATACATTTTTTAGAAGCGTCTTTTAAAGCAGATAAATCAGCACGTTTGCCTAACACTAAGCCTAAAGCACCAAGTAATACGGATTTTCCAGCACCTGTTTCCCCTGTAATAATGGAAAGTTTATCTTTAAAATTTACGGATAAATTTTCAATTAAAGCATAGTTTTTTATGGAAAGTGATACAAGCATGTAGGTAATTTAGAATTATAAAATTACTTTATTTTATTCCACTTTGAAGCATTAAGTGAGGATATTTTTAATAAATCTTCTTTTAACGTGGAAGTGTCAAAATAAGGTCCGTCAGAAAAAACATTTACAATTTCATCTGCTTTAGCATCCATAAATATTCGTAATAAAAATGCATTTGGCCTTGAATTATATATATTTTTTAGTTTTTGAATTGCACCTGCAATTTTAATTTTACCATTTTTTTTATCTGTAGACATAATGTCTAAACCTTTTAAATGATATTCATACAAAGCATTACGAAATAATTTATACGTTGGCGATAAAATATTATCAATTAAAACAAATCGAGATCTAGTTCCATCATTTTGGTTCCAACCTTTATAGCCACTCTGTTGTGCTTGAACCAATATATTTTGTGCTTTATTATAATAAGGTGTTCCTCCATACAAACTAAAAGTATCTGCATCTATCCCAATAATTGTGTAAATATAAAATGTAACTACTGAAATTAAATTAGATTGGTAGGCATTTTGATTAAACAATAATGGTTGATATTCTGTATATTGAAAAGAAAAATCATCATCTTTAAAATTAAACACAGGGGATAAATAAGTTGCGTTATAAACTGGACGAGAAGATTGAATTTGGATATTTCCTTTAAATTCATCACCAGACTCTTGTAAAATTGTAATAGTAAAATTACAATGAATTTTTTCTTGATTTTTATAATTAAAATTAGTCCAATGTTTTTGATTTACAAACTCGGTTAAATCATTTTGTAAAGTGGTGAATTTTTGTTTGTTAGATCCCGGAATTTTATCTGCATTAACCGTAACCGTACAAATTAATTCTTGTGCATTTAACGAAACTGCAAAAAGCATTACCGTTATAATTTGAAGCGTTTTTTTAAGCATACATTTTATTCAAAATTTCATTAAAAATATCGGAAGCTACTTCTGCTTTAGATTTTAGACTAAATTCCGAAATATTTTCGAATTTATCAATAATTGTAACTTTATTTGTTTCATTTTTAAATCCAGCGCCTTCATCATTTAAAGAGTTAAGCACTATAAAATCTAAATTTTTCTTTTGTAATTTTGATTTCGCGTTTTCCAGCTCATTAGCTGTTTCTAATGCAAAACCAACTAAAACTTGTCCTTTTTTTATTGCTCCTAACGATGCTAAAATATCTTTGGTTTTTATCAATTCTAAAGAAATAGTATCTGTACTTTTCTTTATCTTATTTTTTGCAACTTCTTTTGGTTTGTAATCCGAAACTGCGGCAGATAAAATTGCAATATCTACAGAAGAAAAATAATTATGTGTTTCCTCATACATCTGTTCGGTACTAACAACATCAATTCTTTTTACTAAGAATTTAGAAATTATTTCTGATGAAGGTCCTGTAATTAAAATAACTTCCGCACCTAAATTTACAGCTTTTTTAGCCAATTCAAACCCCATTTTACCTGAAGAATGATTTCCTATAAATCGAACAGGATCAATAGCTTCATAGGTTGGACCAGCTGTAATTAATACTTTTTTACCATACAAAGGCAAACCTTTAATAATAGTTTTTTCTATAAAAGATACTATATTCTCAGGTTCTTCCATTCTTCCTTCTCCTACTAAACCACTTGCTAACTCTCCTGACGCAGGTGGAATAAAAATATTTCCAAAGCTTTTAAGTTTTTCAATACTTTTAGAAGTTGCAGGATGTTGATACATGTCTAAATCCATTGCAGGAGCAAAAAATACTGGGCATTTAGCAGATAAGTAGCTTGCTAATAATAAATTATCACAAACTCCATTAGACATTTTTGATAAAGTGTTTGCAGTTGCCGGTGCAATAACCATATAATCTGCCCAAAGCCCTAAATCTACATGACTATTCCACTCTTCGTTTTCATCTTCATTTTTATCAAAAAAAGTAGAATATACCGGATTCTTAGAAAGTGTAGCTAGAGTTAGTGGTGTAACAAAATCTTTTGAAGCTGGAGTCATTACCACCTTAACTTGGGCTCCAGATTTAATAAATAGTCGAACTAAATGTGCTGTTTTATAAGCAGCAATACCGGCGGTGACACCTAACAGTATATTTTTACCGCTTAGAACAGACATTTACTCTTGAATTTCTTCTGGATTTCTATAATAAATTTTACCTTCAAGCCATTCTTCAACAGCTATTGCAGTTGCTTTTGGTAATTTTTCGTAAAATTTAGAAACTTCTATTTGCTCTTTATTTTCAAATACTTCATCTAAACTATCTGTATAAGTAGCAAATTCTTCTAATTTTTCAATTAGTTCACTTTTTAAATCACCATTAATTTGCTGTGCTCTTTTTGCAATAATTGTAATAGCTTCATAAATATTACTTGTTGGCTCTGCAATTTTATTTTTATCGTAAGTAATGGTTGAACTTGCTGCTTTTGAGTTTTTATAATCCATTAGTTTGAGTTTTTAGTGCTGTAACTGACTTTAATTGGTTATTTAAATCTTCCTTTAATTTTTCTGTTTCGCTTAAATATTTTGATTTAGGAAAATTTCTTTTTAATCGTTCTTGAGCTTTTATAGCATTTTTTAATCGTTCTTCTTTTTTGGTAATATAACTATTTATTCCTAATTCGTAAGCTGCTTTAAATTTATAGTACATAGCATCTTCTTTTAAGGAACTTCCTAAATAATCACCTAAAAAATTATCAAATGCTGTAACTGCAGAAATATAATCTTGAATTTTATAATATTGCTTTGCAATTTCAAAAGCCTTTTTCTCTAATTTAAATGTAAGCTCTTTAATAGTTTTATTTGCTTCTACAACTTTATCGGAAGCTGGATATTTGTAGATAAAATTTTGCATTGCATTTAATGCTTCATTAGTATCTTTTTGATCTAAACTATATCTAGGTGAAGCTTTGTAATAACTATAAGCAGATAAATATGCTGCTTCTTCAACCTTTGAACTTTTTGGATAGTTTTTAACAAATTTATCAAAATAATAGGCAGCTAAACTATATTGCTTTGTATTATAATGAGATTGTGCAACCATATATTGTATACGCTCCATTTGTGGTTTCCCTCTATAACTAGGTGTTATTTTTTCAAACAACTGAATGGCTTTTGAGTACTTTTGAGCTTCGTACATTTTGGTAGCCATTTTATATTGGTCTTGAATATTTCCTTTATTCAATACTTTTTGATATTCACTACACGAAAACAACGTGCTGGTGAACAATAAAATAAAAATGTAATTTTTAATTTTTTGCATCTGGCAAAATTAGTTATTTATTATGGATTATTAAAATGCTTTTTTTCAACTTGATTAAACCACAAAAATAACTTGGTTTGGCAATAATTATTACTTAACAATCTTAATTGTTTGTTAATTATTTTAAGCTGGAGATACTGAGCTAACAACTGTTAATCGCTTAATATCATTATCAAACATATATAAACCACTTTTAGCATCGCCTATTAAGTTTATTTTATCTAAAATTGTTCGAGCTTGAGCTTCTTCTTCTATTTGTTCTGCAACGTACCATTGTAAAAAGTTATGTGTTGCATAATCTTTTTCTTGTAAAGCGGTATGAACTAATTCATTAATAGTTTGTGAAACGTACACTTCATGTTTAAATAAAGTATCAAACATTTCTTTTACTGACCCAAATTTAGTTGCAGGTTTTGTTAATTCTGAAACAACAGAATGTCCTCCTCTTTCATTTATATATTTAAAAAATTTAAGCATATGTTGTCTTTCTTCATCCGATTGTGCGTACATAAATTCAGCTATTCCTTCTAAGCCTTGTACTTCTGCCCAAGATGCCATTGCTAAATATATTTGTGATGATTCTGCTTCTACTTTAATTTGCTTGTTTAAAGCATTTGCCATACTTTCTGATAACATAATTTTATTTTTAAATTTGTATCAAAATTACTAATAATTTTCTACAAAATCAGCTATTTTTTGGTGTAATTCACTACTAACTTCTACTAAAGGTAACCTAACATATTTACTAGTTATATTTAACTTTTTCAAAAGCATTTTAATTCCTGCTGGATTTCCTTCTTCAAAAATATAATTAATAACATCCATTAATTTATAATGTAGGTGATAAGCTTCTTTAGATTTGTTATTTAATCCTAGCTGAATTAACGAAGAAAAATCTTTTGGATAACCTTGCCCAATTACCGAAATAACTCCTGCTCCACCAGCTAAAACCATAGGTAAAGCAATCATATCGTCTCCTGAAATCACTAAAAAATTAGTTGGTTTATTTTGAATTAAAGTCATTGCTTGCACAATATCTCCTGCAGCTTCCTTAACGCCTATAATATTTTTGCAATCATTTGCTAATCTTAAAATAGTTTTTGGCAGAATGTTACTTGCGGTTCTTCCTGGAACATTATATACTATAATTGGTTTTGGTGAACTTTCTGAAATAGCTTTAAAATGCTGATAAATTCCTTCTTGAGTTGGTTTATTATAATATGGAGAAACCGATAATATTGCTGAAAATGCAGATAAATCTGTAGTATTAATTTCATTTATTACTGCTTGGGTATTATTTCCTCCAATACCTAATATTAATGGAAGTTTTCCATTATTTGCTTTTATAATAGTATTTTTTACTTTTACTTTTTCTTCTAAAGTTAATGTTGCAGGTTCTCCTGTAGTACCTAACACTACCAAATAATTTACACCATTTTCTATTTGATAATTTACTAAATTTTCTAAAGCTTTATAGTCAACGGATTTATCTTCGTTAAAAGGAGTTACCAGTGCAACACCTGTTCCTAAAAATTCTTTCATTATAATTTATTTAAAATGGTTAAATATTTTTTAATTTCATTAGTAAAAATGGAAATATTAGTAGTTTCACAATTGATAAGCAAGTCGTAAAAACGTTTATCAAAATGAGAAAATCCTATTTTAAAACTAATTTCCATTTGCAATAATAACAGATTTAAATACAGGTTATCAACTTTACTATAATTTATTAACAAATCGTATTTTTTTGTTAAGCTAAACGGAAATTTTTCTTGCTTAAGTTTACCATACCAACCGAAATTTTTTGGAGAAATTGTTGGGTATTCTATATTAGTTTTATTTTTTTGGTAAACTACTATTGTCAATTGACTTTCTTCAATTTTAAACTGCTGAAAAATTTCTTTTTTAATAGACGAAATCTCAGATACATCATCCATAAAAATTAAAATATTTTTAACTTTATGTTTGGTGCTTTCTGCTTCATTTTTTAAAAAATCATTTATATGATTCTTTATAAAAATTTGATTGGTTTTTCGTTTAAATCCTGTAAAAATCATTTATATTTACACTTTCATTCGCAAAATTAATTAAAACATTAGTATTTATTTAATGAAAAAAATAATTATTTCATTTTTAACTGTCCTTTTACTATTTAGTTGCAAAAAAAACACCCTTCAAGTAGTAAAAATAGAAGGAAAACAACTTCCCATTACCGAAAAATTAGTTTCTGACTCTTCCATTGTAAAAACTATTCTTCCTTATAAAAAGAAAGTGGAGAAAGAAATGAATGCTGTGTTAAGCTACACTCCAAAAGATTTAATATCAACCGATGGCGAATTAGAAAGTTCTTTAGGTAATTTATTAGCTGATTTATGCTACAAAAAAGGAAATTTTGTATTTAAAAAACGAACTGGTAAAAATATAGATTTCGCCATGTTTAATTTTGGAGGAATTAGAGCAGAAATCTCTAAAGGAAATGTAACTAGAAAAAATGCCTTTAATTTAATGCCTTTTGAAAACAATTTAGTGGTAGCCGAATTATCTTCAAAAAAATTAAAAGAATTAATTCAATTTTTAATTACTCAAAAAAAAGCACATCCTTTATCAAAGCAAGTTAAACTTAGTATTACTGATAATGGATATAATTTTTCAATAAATGGCAAGCCAATTAATGATAAAAAAAATTATTACATCTTAACTTCAGATTATTTACAACATGGAGGAGATCATATGGATTTTTTCAAAAACCCAGTTCATTTATATCCATTAAATTATAAAATGCGAAATGCAATTATTGATTATTTTAAAGAAACGGATACTTTAAAATCTAATCTTGATGGCCGATTTGTAATGAAAAAATAAGACCAGCAATGAAAAGAAGAAAATTTATTCAACAATCTACTGCCGCAACTGCTTTTGTAACTCTTGGAGGATTATCCTTACAATCATTTTCCAGCAACCCCAAAAAACATATTACCATATTACATACCAATGATGTGCATAGTCATATAGAACCTTTTCCTGCAAACGATGTAAATTATCCAAATTTAGGAGGAGTAGCAAGGCGTGCAACTTTAATTGAAAAAGTTAGACAAGAAAATCCAAACACATTATTATTAGATGCAGGAGATATTTTTCAAGGAACACCTTACTTTAATATTTATGGTGGAGAAATAGAGTTCAAGTTAATGAGCATGCTAAAATACGATGCTGCAACTATTGGAAATCATGATTTTGATAATGGTATTGATGGTTTATATGCTCAATTACCAAATGCAACCTTTTCCTTTGTAAATGCCAATTACGATTTTAGTAAAACAGTTTTAAATAACCAGATAAAACCTTATAAAATATTTATAAAAAACGATATTAAAATTGGGGTTTTTGGGTTAGGAATTGAACTTACTGGTTTAGTAGATCCAGCAAATTACAAGGAAACAAAATATTTAGATCCTGTTGAAATCGCTCAAAATATAAGTAAAACATTAAAAGAAGAGGAACATTGCGATTTAGTAATTTGCTTATCTCATTTAGGATATCATTATAAATCCGATAAAATTGACGATTTAAAATTGGCAGGTAAAACTAAAGATATTGACCTAATTATAGGTGGTCATACACATACTTTTCTTCCAAAACCAACCATAACAAAAAACAAAATTGGAGAAAATGTGCTAGTTAATCAGGTAGGTTGTTATGGCGTTAATTTAGGTAGAATAGATTTTTATTTTGATGATGACAACAATAAAAAAAGTGATGGTAAAACTATAATAGTGTAAATAAAACAATAAAATGCGTATAGAAAACGATTTAAAATTAGGCTTTAAAGATGTTATGATTCGTCCAAAACGATCTACCTTAAGCTCAAGATCTCAAGTTACATTAGATAGAGAATTTTCATTTTTACACAGTAATCAAACTTGGAATGGCGTACCTATAATGGCAGCAAATATGGATACGGTAGGTACTTTTGATATGGCAGTAGCTTTAGCAAAACATAAAATTTTTACAGCTATTCACAAACATTATACTATTAGTGAATGGACTAATTTTTTAAAAAACACAGATAAAAGCATTTTAGAATATATTGCTGTAAGCACTGGTACAGGCTTAAAGGATGCTGAAAAATTAAAAAATATTTTTTCTGTACATCCTGAAATAAAATTTATTTGCATTGATGTTGCCAATGGTTATTCAGAACATTTTGTTCGTTTTGTAAAAAAAACTAGAGAACTATATTCTAATAAAATAATTATGGCAGGTAACGTAGTTACAGGTGAAATGGTGGAAGAATTACTACTTGCAGGTGCTGATATAATAAAAGTTGGTATTGGACCTGGTTCTGTTTGTACTACTCGTGTTAAAACTGGAGTTGGCTATCCACAACTATCTGCAATTATTGAATGTGCTGATGCTGCACATGGATTAGGCGGCCAAATAGTTTCTGATGGAGGATGTAAAATTCCTGGGGATGTTGCTAAAGCTTTTGGTGGTGGCGCTGATTTTGTTATGTTGGGCGGAATGTTTGCTGGTCATACAGAAAGTGGAGGAAAAACTATCACTAAAAACGACAAAGAATTCAAACAATTTTATGGAATGAGTTCTGAAACAGCTATGACCAAACATACTGGTGGAGTTGCAAATTACAGAGCGTCTGAAGGTAAAACTGTTGAAATTCCGTTCAGAGGCCCAGTTGAAAATACAGTGCAAGATATTTTAGGTGGATTACGATCTACCTGTACATATGTTGGTGCAAAAAGATTAAAAGAATTAACAAAAAGAACTACTTTTATTAGAGTACAAGAACAACACAATCAAGTGTTTTCAAAATAACTAAAAACGGCTTCTAGCTCAGCTGGCAGAGCATCTGACTCTTAATCAGACGGTCGTGGGTTCGAAACCCACGGAGCCGACTTTTTAAAATTCATTATATCTTATTTAAAAATGATAATTTGAATAGATAAATGAATTAACCAAGTTTTACTATAAAATAACAACACATTAGTAATTAGGTAAAATCAAGCTATTTCTATCTTACCAAATTAACTTTATCTTCTTCCAAAAAATTACTTGTTATCCATATTTTTAGTAGTAAATTTGTTCTTTTTTATATTATTGTTAACATCATGAAAAATAATTTTATACTAGCTTTTACTATCGTTTTATTTTCTCAAATAAGTTTTTCTCAACAAAACAAACTAAAATTAAATCTAGATAAATCTGGAGAAACCTACATAAAAGCTTCTGCAAGAATGCAATTATGGGCACGATATTATGATACTAATCCGAATTCCACTATTAACGGAGAAATTACTAAAAATGTTATGGATTTTTCTGTTCGAAGATTTCGAATGAGTATTAGTTCACAGGTAACCCCGAAATTATATGTAGCTGCAGTATTTGGTGGAAATAATATAAATCAGCAAACTGAAAAAAACTTCACCTTAAAAATAATTGATTTATATGCTGTTTATCAATTTTCGAAAGCATTTGGAATAGGTTTTGGAGAATCTGGTTGGGAAGGCCTTAGCCGTTGGAATGTACGAAGCACAAAATCATTAATGACTTTAGATGCTCCAGGGTTTAATTTATTAACCGTTAATAAAAATGATGACCATGCACGTAGTTTAGGTGTTTGGGCTAAAGGTAAAATTGGTAAAATTGATTATAGAATTGCTTTAAAAAACCCTGTTCAATATGGAGTTAATGCAGAAGAAGGAGTTGTAAATTATGCAATAAACAGACCTCGAAAAAAAGTTTCTGGATATTTTAAATATGAGTTTTTAGAACCTGAAAATAATACCTCGGCCTATAGTGATAAAATAGGGACATATTTAGGAAAAAAACGAGTTTTTAATATTGGTATTGGGTTTATGAATCAACCAAAAATGACTTCCCAATTAATAAATAATGTGGAAAAGTTTTACGATTTCAAAAATTGGGCAATAGATGCTTTTTATGACACTCCTTTAAATAAAGAAAAAGGAACAGCTATTACTACCTACTTAGGATATTTTAATACCGATTTTGGACCAAATTACATAAGAAATGTTGGCGCAAATGATGTTACTACTGGCGGAACGTCTTTCAACGGAAGTGGTAATCATTTTCCTATGATAGGAACTGGAAACACTCTGTTTTTTCAATTTGGATACTTATTAAGTAAAGATAAAAATAACCATCAATTTCAACCAAATATAGCAATTCAGTATTCTAACTATAAAGCATTAAAAGATAATATGATAGTTTACAATTTAGGAGTAAATTATTATATAAATGGCCATAGTAATAAACTTACCTTAAATTATGAAAACAGACCTGTTTTTCAAAATATTAATAATAATTTGAAAGTATATGAACGAAAAGGTATGCTAGTTTTACAATACCAGATTGAAATAAATTAATCCACTTCTATTTTAGAACTAATAATCATGGATTTGAATATTAAGTATTGAGCAACAATATAAGTTATCATAATTAATACATCAAAAATTTCATTTGAACTATGAAACTTATTAATGGCTAGTAAGGAATCGGATATAATAAAAACAACGGCTCCTGCCAACATCCAAATGGATTTTATCGTTTTTGTTTGTAAATAATCCAATAAAGAAACTGCTCCAAAAGTAGAAATTGTAAGTCCTTAAATTATTACTGGAATTAATAATTCATTTAATGACTTTTTTACATCATTTATATTATAATGATAGTTTTTTTGATAAATCCCAAACTAAATAGCAATATTAGGTTGAAATAATTAAATAATTCCTGATATTTATCATGAATTTATTTTTTACTTTTTGTATATTCGTTTAAATAAATTTCTTAAGAAGTGATTACAGAAAAGGATATTATTGAACAAAAACTATCCGATTATTACTCACATATTTTTGAAAAAGAAATAATTGAGGAAATAAGCACTATTGGTACATTTAAATCATTACCAAGGGATGAGGTAATAATTAATATTGGGGATAAATTGACTCACATTCCACTTATTTTAAATGGGGCTATTAAAATTATAAGCGAAGACCAAAAAGGTAAAGAAATTAAATTGTATTTTTTGAAAAAAGGAGATACTTGTGGTCTTTCTTTTATAAATTGTATAAATACAAGAAAAAGTATTGTAAAAGCAATTACCGAAAAAAAAACCGAAGCTATTTTTTTACCTGTAAATAAAATTTGTAAATGGTTAAAAAAATATGAATCATGGCGTCATTTTATTATTGAAAGTTACCATATGAGACAAATTGAAATGGTTGAAACTATTGACAGTTTGACTTTTATGAAATTAGAAGATAGATTATATAAATTTTTATCAGATGAGGTAGAAATCATGAATGATAGCGTACTAAAAATTACGCATCAAGAAATTGCAGATAATTTAAACACTTCTAGAGTTGTAGTTTCACGTGCTTTAAAACATTTAGAAAAAGAAGCTAAAATAACCATGCGGAGAAATAGAATAATTGTAAATGTTGACTAATCATTTTTAATAAGCTTCATCATTAATAATAGCAATTCCTAAATTATCAGATTTTTGTTTTTTTGCTAGGTCCTATTTTGACGCTTTGCCGGATGCTATGATGGTATATAATTTAGGTATCAATTATTTTATAAAAGGCCATAGTAATAAACTTTCCTTAAATTATGGAAATCGTCCAATATTTCATAATAATAATAATAATAATAATAATAATTTGAAGGTAGATGAACGAAAAGGTATGCTAGTTTTACAATACCAGATTGAAATAAATTAATCCTCTTCTATTTTAGAACTAATAATCATGGATTTGAATATTAAGTATTGAGCAATAATATAAGTTATCATAATTAATACATCAAAAATTTCATTTGAACTATGAAACTTATTAATGGCTAGTAAGGAATCGGATAGAATAAAAACAACGGCTCCTGCCAACATCCAAATGGATTTTATCGTTTTTGTTTGTAAATAATCCAATAAAGAAACTGCTCCAAAAGTAGAAATTGTAAGCCCATAAATTATTACCGGAATTAATAATTCATTTAATGAACTCTTCAGAAAATAGATAAGTACTAAAAATAATATCAAAAATGGAATACTTGCAATAATTACTTTTAAAATGGAAGTTTTTTTAATTCTATTTACTACAATTTTTATAAATAATAAATGTGCCAATAGAAAGGAAATTAACCCTGCTATAAAATAAGTATTACCAGTAAATAGTAAAAAAACGTCTCCAAAAAAACATAATTCCAGTGCCATTACATACCATTTAAGTCGTTTTTCTAAGGAAAATACATATAAAAATAGCAGTGAAAATATTATAAGAGGTTTAAAAATATAAACAAGTATTGAAATGGAAAAAATAATTCCAATAATATCTAATATAGATGCAAGCACAAAAATGAAAAAAGTTGCTTTAATTTTATTCATATAAAAAGATTAATTCCAAGTTGGCAATATACATTTTTTAGTCAACTTTTTAAGTAATGGTTTTATTCCTAGAACTAAACTTTGTTGTATAATTTTAGAATCTCCTGCATGGCATTGCAAACAAGTTCCTATTGTTAAAATCTGTTTTTGTTCCTTAACGGTAAAAGGTCTAAAATCTAATCGAGTTGAATTTATAGTCTTTTTATCTATTTTCTTTAAGATTACTAAATTCCTAAAAAATGAGGGTAAAATTACTATTAGACGAAACCATATTATTGTAAATTTTTAAGCTAACATTTGTAAATAATCTTCTTCGGTAATAATTGGAATACCTAAGGTATTTGCTTTATCCTTTTTGCTAGGTCCCATTTTATCTCCTGCAACAATAAAATCTGTTTTTTTAGAAATAGAACTGGAAACTTTTCCTCCATTCTCTTCAATAGATTTTTTTAACTCGTTACGGCTAAACTTTTCAAAAACACCTGAAACTACAAAAACCTTATTTTGTAATTTGTTTGTAGAATTTAATAACGTAGATTCCTCTAGTTTAAATTGTAAACCATAATTTCTTAACCGTTCAACCAGCTGAATATTAGTTAAATTAGAAAAGAAATTTTGAACACTTTCCGCTATTCGATTTCCTATTTCATCTACTGAAATTAATTCTTCAAAAGTAGCGCCCATTAAGTTTTCAATAGATTTAAAATGTTTTGCTAATTTTTTAGCAACTGTTTCCCCAATAAATCGAATTCCTAAAGCAAAAAGTACTTTCTCAAAAGGAACTTTTTTTGATGCTTCCACACCTAAAATGATATTTTCAGCAGATTTTTCTGCCATTCTTTCTAATGGAACTATTTGAGAAGCTTTTAATTCATATAAATCGGCATAATTTTTAATTAATCCTTCTTTGAATAATAACTCAATAGTTTCCGCCCCCAGTCCATCCACATTCATTGCCTTTCTACTTATAAAATGCTGAATTCTGCCTGTAATTTGGGTTGGACAACCTAACTCATTCGGACAATAATGTTTGGCATCACCTTCGGTTCTAATCAACTTTGTGTTACAATCTGGGCAATGGGTAATATATTTAGTTGGCAATGAGTTTATTGGTCTTTTACTTAAATCTACTCCAACAACTTTTGGAATAATCTCCCCTCCTTTTTCAACAAAAACCGTATCTCCAACTCTAATATCTAACTTTGCAATTTGATCAGCGTTATGTAACGATGCTCTTTTTACAATAGTACCTGCTAATTGTACAGACTCTAAATTAGCAACAGGCGTAATTGCCCCAGTTCTACCAACTTGGTACGTTATTTCATTTAAAATTGTACTTTCTTGCTCTGCTTTAAATTTATAGGCAATAGCCCAACGAGGTGCTTTTGCTGTAAAGCCCAACTCTTCTTGCTGTAACAGATTATTAACTTTTATAACAACTCCATCGGTTTCATATGGTAAATGATGTCGTTTTTCTTCCCAAGCATTAATAAACTGAAAAACATCTTCAATAGATGTACAAATTTGCATGGTATTTGGCACTTTAAAGCCAGCTGTTTTAGCTTTAGAAAGTGCTTCAAAATGCGTTTTAAAAGGTAACTTATCTTTTGCTATTTGATACAACAAGCAATCTAAAGGCCTTTTGGCAACTTCGGCACTATCCTGCATTTTTAAACTTCCACTTGCTGTATTTCTTGGGTTACTATAAGGATCTTCACCTGCTTCAATTTTATCCTTATTCATTTTATTAAAACCACTTAAAGGTAAAATAATTTCCCCTCGAATTTCAAAATCAGATATAAAATTAGATTTTAATACTAAAGGAATGGATTTAATAGTTCTAACATTTGTGGTTACATCATCTCCTTGAATACCATCGCCACGAGTTTCCGCCTGTGCTAACACGCCATTTTCATACACTAAATTAATAGAAGCTCCATCATATTTTAGTTCACATGTATATTCCACAATATCATTATCTAGCAATTTTCTAATTCTGGTTTCCCAATCTTTTAAATCTTCTATAGAATAAGAATTTGCCAAAGAATACATTCTGTTTTTATGAATAACCGTTTTAAAGTTTTTTGTTACTTCACCTCCTACTCTCTGAGTTGGAGAATTGGCATCAAAAAACTGAGGATTTTCATTTTCTAACTTTTCTAATTCTTTTAGTTTTAAATCAAATTCAAAATCTGAAATGGTTGCATTATCCAATACATAATAATTATAATTATGTTTATGAAGCTCATTTCTTAGCTGTTCAATTTTATTTTTTAAAGTTGCTACCATTTATTTATCATTTACAAAAGTTAAAAATAATTATAATATATTTGTTACTAATAATTGTTACTAAAAATAATTCACAAATATTTAAAAAAAATAAATGTAACTACTGTTACATTAGAAACTGATAATAATCATAAAGCGCAATTCATTTGTGCATTAACTTTGCCAATATAAAATTAGACTATTTCAAGTTTTAGGAAAATTATAATAATTAAAGTTAAAAAATAGCAAATTAAATTTAAAATAAATGAAAAACTTAGTAATATTAGGTGCAGGAACAGCTGGCACAATGATGGCAAATCATTTAAGACCAAAATTAAATAAAAAAGAATGGAATATTACCATAGTTGATCAATATAAAACACATTATTATCAACCAGGATTTTTATTTTTACCATTTGATATTTATACTGAAAGTCAAGTAAAAAAAGTTGGGAAAAAATTTATTCCAAAAGGAGTAAATTATGTTCAAAAGAAAATCGAACAAATTCTCCCAAAAGAAAGTAAAGTTAAATTAGAAGATGAAACGTTAAACTACGACCTTTTAATTATTGCAACTGGCTCTAAAATTGCGCCTGAAGAAGTTGAAGGTATGAAAGGTAAAAATTGGCATAAAAATGTGTTTGACTTTTATACTTATGAAGGATCTTTAAATTTAAGAAATAAATTACGTGAATGGAAAGGTGGTAAATTAATAGTACACTTTACTGAAATGCCTATTAAATGCCCTGTTGCACCTTTAGAGTTTACATTTTTAGCAGACTCCTATTTTAGAAAAAAAGGAATGAGAGATAAGGTAGATATCACTTTTGTTACTCCATTAGGTGGTGCTTTTACTAAACCAAAAGCAACTGAAGCTTTAGGCTATTTATTAAAAGAGAAAGATATTAAAGTGATTACTGATTTTGCTATTGAAAGCGTAGATAATAATAACAATCAAATTGTAGATTACTCTGGACAAAAAGTTGATTATGACTTATTAGTTACTGTACCAACAAATATGGGGGATGAATTAATTGCTCGTTCTGGAATGGGGGATGATTTAAATTTTGTTCCAACACATCACAACACACTTCAATCTTTAGATTATAAAAATGTATTTGTAATTGGTGACGCCACAAATGTACCTGCTTCAAAAGCTGGATCAGTTGCCCATTTTGCTAGCGAAACACTTACCGATAATATTTTATTATATGTAGATGGTAAACCATTAAAAGAAGAATTTGATGGTCATGCAAACTGTTTTATTGAAACAGGTAATAACAAGGCTTTATTAATTGATTTCAATTATAAACAAGAGCCAGTAGAAGGTACTTTTCCAATTGCAGGAATTGGCCCATTAAAACTTTTAAAGGAAAGTTTATTTAATCACTGGGGAAAATTAGCCTTCAGATGGATTTATTGGAACATGTTATTAAAAGGAATAGCAATTCCGTTTGTAGGTAGAAATATGACTACTAAAGGAAAAAAAATAAATTAAAATTATAAAAACAAAAATTATGGAAGCAGTATTAGCAGGTATTAAAGTAATGGTAACCGATGAAGGTTATTTAACCGATTTCTCCCAATGGACAAAAGAAATTGGGGCTGAAATAGCAAAAGAGGATGGAATTACAATGACAGAACGCCATTGGGAAGTTATCAATTGGATTCAAGAACAAGTTAAAGCAGGAAACGGATTATCCGTAAGAGGAATTAAAAAAAGTGGTGTAATTGACATAAAAGAGTTTTACTCACTTTTTCCAGGGGGGCCATTAAAATTAGCTACTAAAATAGCAGGTGTACCTAAACCAAAAAGCTGTATTTAAACTAAAAATAAGAATCATGGGACAAACAAAAGTAAAAAAAATGCTTTTTATTTTATCAAAAGCAACTATTGAAAACGTTTATGCAGCATTTGTAATGGCAAATGGAGCAAGAATGGAAGGAATTGAATCTGAAATATTCTTTACTTTTTTTGGTTTAGAAGCTATTCAAAAGAAAAAACTAAAACATTTACATGTAGCTACAGTTGGAAACCCAGCAATGCATATGCCAACCATGTTAGGTGGTTTACCTGGAATGGAAGCATTGGCTACTAAAATGATGAAAAAAGAAATGGATAAATTAGATATGCCTCCTATAGATGAATTTTTAGAAATTTTATCTGCTTCAGGAGTGAAATTATGGGCATGCAAATTAGCTGTTGATATGTTTCATTTAAATGAAAATGATTTAATTGAAGACCTTGATGGTATTTTAACTATAGGTGATTTCTATAGCAAAGCAGATATTGATGGAACACAACTTTTATTTATCTAAAATTTAATTACAAAAAATTTAATTACAAAAAAAAACCGAAACGAAAAGTTTCGGTTTTTTTATTAGTAGAATGCAAATCTTTTTACTTGAGCTACATAACGTGCTAATCGCATAACTTGATGGCTATATCCATATTCGTTATCATACCAAACATATAAAATTACATTTTTCCCATCGTTACTTGAAATAGTTGCGTGACTATCAAAAATGGCTGGTGACGAGGTTCCAACAATATCTGAGGAAACCAATTCATTACTTAATGAATATTTAATTTGTTCCACCAAATTTCCTTCTAGTGCATTTTTTTTCATTATTTGGTTTATCGTTTCTTTACTTGCCGCATTTTCTAATTGTAAATTTAGAATAGCCAATGAACCATTTGGTACAGGAACCCTAATTGCACTTGAGGTAAGTTTTCCTTCAAATGAAGGTAATGCTTTTGAAACTGCTTTTCCTGCTCCAGTTTCCGTTATTACCATATTTAATGCCGCTGCTCTACCTCTTCTGTATTTTTTATGCATATTATCCACTAAATTTTGGTCGTTAGTATATGCATGTATCGTTTCTAAATGCCCGTGAATTACTCCAAAATTATCTTCCATAACTTTTAAAATTGGTGTAATTGCATTTGTAGTACACGAAGCTGCTGAAAATATATTTACTTCTTGTGGATCGTAATTGTTTTCATTAACTCCATAAACAATATTAGGAATACCTTTTCCTGGAGCAGTTAATAAAACTTTAGAAATGCCTTCTGCTTTTAAATGCCTTCCTAAACTTTCTTCATCTCTAAATGCTCCAGTATTATCAATTAAAAGTGCGTCGAAAATACCATAAGAAGTATAATCAATATCTTCAGGGTTTTTAGAAGAAATTATATGTACTGTAGTTCCATTAATAATTAATGCATTTTTAGCAACATCAATATTAACTGTTCCATGAAAATCACCATGAACAGAATCGTTTCGCAATAAAGAAGCTCTTTTTTCTAAAATAGTTTCATTTATTTCTCCACGAACAACAATTGCTCTTAATCGTAATAATTTACCTTTTCCCATGCGAGTCATTAACTCTCTGGCTAATAGTCTTCCTATTCTTCCAAAGCCAAATAATACTACATCTTTTGGCACATTACCATTTTCGTTTTTTGCAGCAATAAGTTTATCTTCAACAAATTCATATAAATTTGGTTTTGTATCTTCTAAATGATACTCATAAACTAATTTCCCCAAATCTATTTTAGAAGGAGCTAACTTATGTTTTTTAATTTCGTTTGCAATTGCAACGGCATCAAAAATTGAAATTGGCTTTTCTACAAAATCACTTGCGTATTCAATTAAATTAAGAATTTCACTAACATTTCTGTCTAATAATTGATTTCTAAATAAAACTAGTTCAACGGTATCATCATACCATAAATCACTAATTAATCTAATTAGTTCCACTGTTGCTCTTCTTCTTTTTGCTTGAAAAGAGACTTCTTTTTCGTAAAGCTTGTTGTAAGTCATTTTTTTGTTGTGTTGTTTTTTTTGTGCAAAAGTACCAATTTCAAACGTTTTCGCAACACATGTTAACAAAAAAAATCCTTTTCAATTTGAAAAGGATTTAAATAAAAATCAACTTATGAAAAACTGTTTACCTAAATATATATCTTTCTACTTCTCCATTTAAGTTTCTCATTACAATATAAAGTACTTCTCCTTTATCTCTGTTTGAAATAATTTTATTAACATCATCAACAGAATTCACTTTTTGATTGTTAATTGAGGTAATAATATATCCTTTTTGAACTCCATAATGCAATAATTCTTGATTTGTAATATTTTCAATTCTTACTCCATTATCAATTTTTAGGTTATTTAATTCTTTGTTATTTAAATTTTCCAAACCTAAACCAAGAGTTGTAACTGCATTTATGGTTAATTTAGTTAACTTAACGTTGGTATTTTTTTCAGCTCCATTTCTTAAATAGATTACATTAACCACATCGTTTGGTCGTTTTGTATTTAAATAACCTGTTAAATCTGCAAATGAAGTTATTTTAATATTATCAACTTGAGTAATAATATCACCTGTTTTTAAACCTGCTTTTTTTGCCCCAGAATTATCATTTGCAAGTGAAATATAAAATCCTTCTGTAAAATCAATTCCCAACTTATTAGCAAGCTCATTTGTCATTGCTATACCTGAAACACCTAATGCAGCCTTTTGCACATTTCCATACTCCATGATATCTTCTACTACTTTTTTTGCAATATTAGAAGGAACTGCAAAAGAATATCCAATAAATGAACCTGTTTGAGAAGAAATTGCTGTATTTATACCTACCAATTCACCTCTACTATTCACTAAAGCTCCTCCACTATTCCCTGGATTAACCGCTGCATCGGTCTGCAAAAAAGAATCTGTACTTCCATTTCCGTCTAAATCTCTACCTTTTGCACTAATAATACCTGCTGTAACTGTGGATGTTAAATTATACGGATTACCAACCGCTAAAACCCATTCACCTACTTTTACAGCATCTGAATCACCAAATACAATATGTGGCAAATTGTTTGCGTCAATTTTAAGTAAAGCAATATCATTATTAGAGTCTGATCCTATTACTTTAGCTTTGTATACTTTTTTGTTATTTAACGTAACTTCTAATTCCGTAGCATTCCTAATTACATGATTGTTAGTTACTATATATCCATCTGGAGATATTATTACGCCACTTCCCATTCCAACTTGTGAAAACTTTTTAACTCCATTTCCTTGTCCATAAAAAAATCCTGAAAATGGATCTCTAACAACTTCTACAGATGTGTTTTTTACATGCACAACCGCATTTAAAGTTTTTTCTGCTGCTACTGTAAAATCTGTATTTTCAAATGACTTAACCGCATTTTTACTATACGTTGTTTGAACAACGGCAGGATTAGTTTTAATCGATTTTTCAATAACCGCTTGAGGTTTTTCAATAAATAATTTATAAGCACTTAATGTCATAGCACCTCCTAAAGCTGAGAACAACACAATACTTACTAGTTTTTTCATCTTATTTTATTTTAAAATTCTACTCAAAATTATAACTTATTTGAAAGTAAAAAATCACTTTAACGCTTCATTAACGCTCATTTAACGGTTTTTAACATTTAAATTTTACTGCTTAAATTTTAAAATAAGCTAGTACTAAATTTATTACATTTGCAATGATGAAAATACATTTTTACAAATATCAAGGTGCAGGAAACGATTTTATTATGATAGATAATAGAACTTTATCATTTCCTAAAAACAACAAAGATTTAATTAATAAATTATGTGATAGACGATTTGGAATTGGAGCCGATGGATTAATTCTATTAGAAAATTCAGATATTTTTGATTTTAAAATGATGTATTTTAATGCTGATGGAAAAGAAGGAACCATGTGCGGCAACGGAGGAAGATGTATTGTTGCTTTCGCTAAAGAATTAAAAATCATTAATAATATCACTTCTTTTGAAGCTGTTGATGGTAAACATTCTGCAAACATTAAAAACGACTTAGTTAGCCTTAAAATGGCCGATGTTAATATAATTGAGGAATTTGAAAATCATACTTTCTTAAATACAGGCTCTCCACATCACATTTTGTTTCAAACTAATATTGATGCTGTAAATGTTAAAGAAAAAGGAGCTAAAATTAGATACGGAAAACCATATTTTGAAGAAGGAACAAATGTTAATTTTGTTGAACAAATAGATGCCAACTTTTTTAAAATGAGAACCTACGAACGTGGAGTTGAAAATGAAACTTTAGCTTGTGGGACAGGTGCTACTGCAGTTGCTATTGCCGCCAACAAAACTAATAAAACTAATGCTAACCACATAAAATTAGAAGTTCTTGGAGGTAACCTAGAAGTTTCTTTTGATATTAAAAACCAAAACTATACTAACGTATTTTTAACTGGACCTGCAGTAAAAGTATTTGAAGGAAACATTAAACTATAATGGCTACTTTACACGGAAAAAACATAACGCTTAGAGCTCTAGAACCAGAAGATATAGATTTTTTATTTTCTACGGAAAATAATGAAGTTTTTTGGGAAGTAAGCAATACTCAAACTCCTTACTCAAAACACTTATTGCAAAATTATATTGAAAACGCACATCAAGATATTTACGAAGCAAAACAATTTAGATTTGTAATTTGTAATACTAAAGACATTCCTGTTGGAATGATAGATTTGTTTGATTTTAACCCGCAACATAAACGTGTAGGTGTTGGCATTTTAATACTTCCAAAATATCAAAATAAAAAATTTGGCTCAGAAGCATTAGAACTACTAATAAATTATGCATTTACCTATTTAAATATTCATCAAATTTATGCGAATATTACAACAGATAATAGTAAAAGTATTCATTTATTCGAACAATTTAATTTCAAAAAAACAGGTATAAAAAAAGATTGGATTTTCAGTAAAAACGAATTTAAAGATGAAAATATTTACCAATTAATAAAAGAATAAAATGAATCTAAAAAAACTCTTTTTACTAATTATAAGTTTATTAATTTTAATTGGTGGTGCTGTTACTTATAACTTTTATAGCAAAATTTACAAACCAAATACTATAAAAAAAGGCTTTTTATACATTCCTACAAATAGCAACTTTAGTGAAGTTGAAAATTTAATTAGTCCATTTTTAAAAAACGTAAAGTCATTTTTATGGGTTTCTAACAAAAAAAAATATCCTACTAATATAAAACCTGGCAAATACCTTGTTACAAAAGGATTAAGTAACAACGACTTAATTAATTTATTAAGAAGTGGAAAACAAACTCCCGTTAAGTTGGCTTTTAATAATCAAGATAACTTAAAAAAATTAGCTGGAAGAATTTCTACACAAATTGAAGCAGATTCTATTAGTTTATATAATAGTTTTAATGAGGCCTCTTTTTTAGCAAAAGAAGGATTTACAAAAAAAACTGCTTTAGCAATGTACTTACCAAACACTTATGAAGTGTATTGGAATATTACTCCTAACAAATTAAGAGCTAAATTATTAGTTGAATATCGTAAATTCTGGAATAAAAACCGATTGGCAAAAACAAAAGAGTTAGGACTTACTCCTATCAAAGTTATTACTTTAGCTTCCATCGTACAAAAAGAAACTGCAAGTATTGCAGAAAGACCTAAAGTAGCCAGATTATATTTAAACAGATTACAACATAATTGGCCATTACAAGCTGATCCTACCATAATATTTGCCATTAAAGAGAAAGAGAATACAGCAAATACTGTAATTAAACGAGTTTTAACAAAAGATCTAGAAATTAATTCTCCATACAATACTTATAAAAACTTAGGATTACCTCCTGGTCCAATTGGAATGCCAGATTTATCGTCCATAAATGCAGTTTTAAACCCTGCTACCCATGATTACTTTTATATGTGCGCGAGTACTTTCCATATTGGTGAACACGAGTTTTCAAAAACGTTAGCACAACACAATAGAAATGCAATTAAGTATCAAAAATGGCTATCTAAACAAGGAATAAATCGATAAAATTAAACTCCTTAAAAACGTATTATTCTGTATTTAAACCACTTACAAAAATAAATTAAGATTTTTTGTGGTTTATTATCAAAATTAGACCATTTGTGTATTTTTTACTTACATCCATCCATTTATTGATTTTTGAATTAAACTACGTCGTATTTTTACCTTGAAATTAATTGTTCCCACAACAATAAAAAAATATTCAGAATATAAGATATATATAATACTTTGAATTTTAAATTGATTTTTGCAGGGAACTATTATAATAATAAATTAATGATAAGGCATTTAATTATACCTAAGCATTTTTCACAAATAATTGTTAATTTATTATGAATAGAATATAGATAATGTTAATTATTATTTAAAAAACAAGTTGTTTAAAACACTATATTTAAATATTTAATAATTTATCGTATATTTGCACGCTGAAATTTATAAAGGCAAAAACCTTTAAATTATGAAAAAAGTACTATTATTATTTAGCTTATTGGCACTAGTAATTATTATATCAAGTTTTTCAAATGAAGGTGAAACTAGAGATATTAGTTTATTAAGACCCAATTACACAAGTACAGTTCTTACAAAAAATCAAAGTATTTATAACCAAATTAATATTCCTTTTGTTGGTAAATCCTTTAACGGATTTAGAGAGGCTATAGCATTTAAAGAATCTCAAGGAAAGTATAATACCGTTAACACTTTAGGATATTTAGGTAAATACCAATTTGGAAGAACTACTTTAGAACGATTTAATATTTATAACACAAATCACTTTTTACAGGATCCTGAATTACAAGAAGATGCATTTATAGCACTTTGTTCTGTAAATAAATGGATTTTAAGAAGAGATATTAAACGAAGCGCTGGTAAAACTATAAACCACATTAAAATTACAGAATCAGGAATTTTAGCTGCCGCACATTTAGCTGGAGCTGGAAATGTAAAAAAATACCTTAGAAGTAATGGAAGTTTCGACTTTAAAGATGCTTACGGTTCAACTGTTCAACACTATTTAAAACAATTTTCAGGATATGATACTTCAATCATTGAAGCTTCAAAAAATCCTGCTTTATAATTTGATTAATTTTTGGTTAATAAAAAAAGCGTAAATATTTTATTTGTTTACGCTTTTTTTTATTCTTTATGAATTATAAATATTGCAGGTCTTTTATACAAATCTGGATTTTCATTCTTCCATTCCTGTATAGTTAATGATTTAATGTATTCATCCTTCAAAGTAATATCACAAGCTATACAAAGCTTAGTACTTGGAGTTAATGAACTTTTTAAATCATTAAACATTTTTTCATTTCTATATGGTGTTTCAATAAAAATTTGAGATTGTCCTTTTTCTTTAGATAATTTTTCTAAATTTTTTATTGCTTTTTTTCTTTCAGAATTATCAATTGGAAGATATCCATTAAATGCAAAATTTTGACCATTAAAACCAGAAGCCATCATAGCCAATAAAATAGAAGAAGGACCAACTAACGGAACCACCTTAATATTTTTTTGATGTGCTAATTTAACTATTTCAGCACCAGGATCAGCAATTGCAGGCATTCCTGCTTCAGATAATAAACCCATTGAAATACCTTTATCACAACTATCTAAATACGTTTGTATTTCTAAAGCATCCGCATATTTATCTAATTTAAAAATAACCAATGAAGACTGTGACTTTTTAGGAGTAATTCTTTTAATGAATTTTCGAGCTGTTTTTTCGTTTTCAACAATAAAATAATCCAATTGCTCCACTGTTTTTTTAACAGAAATTGGCATTACTTCTAATGGTTCATTATCTCCTAAAGTAGTTGGAATTAAATATAAAACTCCTTTATTATTTTCCATTAAATTATTTTTTTGGCTATTATTTCGCAAGCTTCATCTAACATCTTAAAAACATTTTTAAATCCATAATCACCTCCTGAATAAGGATCTGGAACATCTAAATTTTCATTTGGGAAAACAGCATTTAAAATAAAATCTACTTTTGCTTTATCAGCTTCATTTCGTGCTAATTTCATAACAGCATCATAATTATAAGCATCCATCACATAAATTAGATCAAAATTATCAAAATCTTCTACCACAAATTTTCTTGCTCTTTGATCTGTAATATTTATTCCATTATTTTTAGCAACAGCAATAGATCTTGGATCTGGTAATTCACCAACATGATAAGATCCTGTTCCTGCTGAATCTATTTGAATATCTTTTGTAATTAGCTTAGATTTTAAAATACCTTCGGCCAAAGGCGACCTACAAATATTACCTAAACAAACCATTAATATTTTCGTCATTAATTAAAAGGTAAGTTTTTTAGTTAAATCATCTACGTACTTTCTAAATTGCTTATCAGTTTCATTCAAATTATCTACTGTTTTACAAGCATGAAGTACAGTTGCATGATCTCTTTTACCTATTTGAGAACCAATACTAGCCAAAGAAGCTTTAGTCATTCTTTTAGCAAAATACATTGCTAATTGACGTGCTTGTACAATATGCCTTTTTCTAGTTTTAGATTGTAATGTAGGTACATCTAATTCAAAATAATTAGAGACAATTTTTTGAATATATTCTATAGAAACTTCTCGTTTAGTGTTTTTTACAAATTTATCTACAATCTGTTTTGTTAGCGAAAGTGTAAATTCTTTTCTATTAAAAGAAGCCTGTGCAATCATAGAAATTAAGACTCCTTCTAGTTCTCTAACATTAGATTTTATATGTTTTGCAATATATTCTATAATTTCATTTGGCATTTCAACACCATCTCTAAACAGTTTATTTTGCAAAATAGAAACTCTGGTTTCATAATTTGGAGCTTGTAATTCTGCCGATAACCCCCATTTAAATCTAGACAACAAGCGCTGTTCAATATCCTGCATATCTACAGGCGCTTTGTCTGATGTTAAAATTACTTGTTTACTGTTTTGGTGTAAATGATTAAATATATGAAAGAACACATCTTGCGTTCCAGTTTTTCCTGACAAGAACTGAACATCATCAATAATAAGGACATCTATCATTTGATAAAAATGAATAAAATCATTTCTATTATTACCTTTTACTGAATCTATAAATTGTTGTGTAAATTTTTCGGAGGAAATATAAAGCACCATTTTTTCAGGATACTTTTCTTTAATTTGAACCCCAATTGCATGAGCAATATGCGTTTTTCCTAATCCTACTCCACCATAAATTAATAATGGATTAAAAGATGTTCCTCCTGGTTTATTTGCCACAGCAATACCTGCTGAACGAGCCAAACGATTAGAGTCTCCTTCAATAAAATTATCAAAATTATAATTAGGATTTAATTGAGATTCAATTTTTAATTTTTGAATTCCTGGAATTACAAATGGATTTTTAAGTTCTCTTTTGTTAATATCTAGTGGAACATTAACTCCTTGTGGATTAATTGGATTTCTATTAGAACTTGGAATTTTAACAGTATGCGGATTTGCACTACTGTAATTATTTTCCATTCTTACATCATAAATTAATTTAGCATCTTCTCCAAGGCATTTTACCAATGCAACCCTCAATAATTTTATATAATGTTCTTCCAACCATTCGTAAAAAAATTTACTAGGAACTTGAATTGTAAGTACTTCACCAGATAATTTTATTGGCTTAATTGGTTCGAACCAAGTTTTATAGGCTTGTTGCTTAATGTTATCCTTAATAAATAATAAACATTCATTCCAAACTGTTGATGCAGTTTTAATCATTATATTTTCACTAGTATTTTTAGGTTAAAGCTTGCTGATTTTTCTAAAATAATGATAACATTATCTCTATACAAAAATGTGAATATTTTTTGTTATAAAAAAATAAAATATCTATTGATTATTAATTTATTTTTTCGTAAATAACAAAACCTAAAAACTCACTATGTTATCATCTACTATCCAATTCAGAGTTAGATATGCCGAAACGGACCAAATGAGCTATGTTTATCACGGCAATTACGCACAATACTTAGAAATGGGGCGAATTGAATGGCTTCGCAATATAGGCATTTCTTACAAAAAAATGGAAGAAAGTGGTATTATGTTACCTGTAATTAATCTAAATATAAATTATTTAAAATCTGCAAAATACGACGATTTATTAACCCTAAAAACAACGCTTGTAAAAACGCCTTCCGTTAAAATAAATTTTAACTACGAAATTTACAATGAACAAAATGAATTATTAACCACTGCAACTACAACTTTGGTTTTTATAAATATGGAAACCAACAAACCTACAAGACCACCAAAGTATTTATTAGACAAGTTAACAAAAATAGAGTTATAATTTTTTAATTTGCAAGCATCGTAAATCCATAAAAAGTTGCTCTACTTTAGCAGCTTCTCTTTCTCTAACTTCAACAATAAACTCACAATTTAATTCCATTTGCTGTTTTAATATTTTTAAATTTTGATCTTTAATAATTTTCATCACTTTATTCATATCAGCATATTCAAAATTTAATTTAAACGAAATATTAATTGTTTTTACAATAATCTTTGCATCGTCTAAAACTAATTTAGCAGCTGTTTTATAAGCAGTCATTAAACCTCCAACACCTAATTTTGTACCTCCAAAATAACGAACCACCACTACTAAAATATTGGTTACATCTTTAGCTAATATTTGTCCATAAATTGGTTGGCCAGCGGTATTACTTGGCTCTCCATCGTCATTAACGCGATACTGTTTTTTTTTAATTCCTAATTGCCAAGCATAACACCAATGCCTGGCGGCATGATGCTTTTTCTTCAACTCTTGAATATGGATTTTTGCTTCATCTTCTGACAAAACAGGAAAAGCAAATCCGATAAACTTACTTCCTTTTTCTTTGTATAAAGCTTCACCAACTGAAACTTCAATAGTTTTATATGTGTCCTTTTTTGAAGAAATAACTGATTTTTTTATATACTGCAAAGATATAATTTCAATTCAGTTTTTATTTCATTTTTTAATTGATAAATTTGATAAACTTATCTATTCTTTATTATGAAACGTATTATAACCATTTTACTGACCTTTTTATTTTTAACGGCTTGCGAATCAACATTAACTAAAAACAAAAAAGAAAACAACCGAAAACCAAATTCTTTTGCTATTGTAATTCATGGTGGAGCTGGAGGAATTAAAAAAGAATATTTTACCAAAGAGCAGCAAGATGCTTATACTCAAAAATTACAAGAAGCTTTAAATGCAGGTTATAAAATATTAGAAAATGGAGGAATTTCATTAGATGCTGTAGAAGCTGCTATTAATGTTATGGAAAATTCGCCATTATTTAATGCAGGAAAAGGAGCTGTATATAATAGCGAAGGTAAACAAGAAATGGATGCATCAATTATGGATGGAAAAACTTTAAATTCAGGTGCTGTTGCTGGAGTTAATCATATTAAAAATCCAATTTTAGCTGCAAGAGTAGTTATGGATAGTACTGAACATGTTATGCTTTCAGGAAGAGGAGCTGAAATACTAGCAAAAAAATATGGTATTGAGATGGTAGATAGCACTTATTTTTATACTCAAAAACGATTAGATCAACTTCATAAAATTCAAAATAAAGAAAATAAAACATCCCTTTTAATAAATAAAGAATTAATTGATGATCATAAATATGGAACTGTTGGAGCTGTTGCAATAGATAAAAACGGAAATATTGCTGCTGGAACTTCAACAGGCGGAATGACAAATAAAAAATATGGCAGAATTGGCGATTCACCAATTATTGGAGCTGGAACCTATGCAAACAATAAAACTTGTGGTATTTCAGCAACTGGAACTGGTGAATATTTTATTAGAACTGTAGCAGCTCATGAAGTTTCAAACTTAATTCAGTACAAAAAAATGAATCCAAAAAATGCATTGCATGAAGTTTTATTTAATCAAATAGGTAAATTAGGCGGTGAAGGTGGAATGATTTTATTAGATAAAAACGGAAATGTATATTGGGATTTTAATTCCACAGGTATGTTTAGAGGTTATAAAAAATCGGATGGTGAACAAAAAATTGAAATGTTTAAAGAAACTGAATAACTACTGATTTTTATATAAACACAAACTATCCTCTGAAATTGTATATTTTTCAGAGGATAGTTTATTTAATTTTGGAGCTTTAATACCTTTTTTAAAATTTATATTTCCTATAAAAACATAAGCCTCATCCCATAAATTTTCTTCTATAAAGCTTTGCAATACCTGAGCGCCTCCTTCAATAATCACCGACTGTATTTCATATTTATATAAAACTTCACAAATTTGACTTGGAACGTTTTTAGAAAAATCTATCCTTTCGAAGATTCTATTTTCTTTAGTTAAATTTTTAGCATTTTCTTCAGTAAAGATGATGGTTTTCACTTTATTATCCATCACTTTGTAATCCCTTGAAATTTTTAAAGTTCTATCTAAAATTACTCGTATAGAATTAGAGCCTTTCCATAGCCTCGTTGTTAAACTTGGATTATCATTTAAAACTGTATTAGTACCTACTAAAATTGCCTGTTCTTGAGCCCTCATTTTATGAACTAATTGTTGTGAATAGCTATTTGAAATCCAATTTGGTAACTTATCCGAATCATTATCTCTAAATTTATCTATAAAGCCATCAGCTGTTTCCGCCCATTTCAAAATAATATATGGTCTTTTTTTACTATGATAAGTAAAAAAACGTTTGTTTAATTTGTAACATTCATCTTCTAAAACCCCAACAATTACATTACAACCATTAGTTCTCAAATACTCAACACCTTTTCCACTAACTAAACTATTACTATCAATAGTACCTATAACCACATTTTTAATTCCACTATCTACAATTAAATTTGAACATGGCGGCGTTTTTCCAAAATGAGAACAAGGCTCTAAACTAACATACATAGTTGCATGCTGTAAAAGCAATTTATCTTTAACAGAATTAATAGCATTCACTTCCGCATGAGGTTCTCCTGCTTTTTGATGCCATCCTTCTCCTATTATCACATCATTAAGTACAATTACACTACCAACCATAGGATTAGGATATGTAGTTCCTATGCCATTTTTTGCAAGATCAATGCATCTTTTTATGTATTTTTCGTGTATATTCACACCGCAAAAATAACACATAAAAATGACCTATAATAACTTTACAATTAGAGAAATTAAACTTGAAGATAATCCTAAAATTGCACAGGCTATTAGAGATATATTAATTGAATTTGGTGTTCCTAAAGTTGGTACAGCTTATGCCGATAAACTATTGGACACACTTTTTGAAACTTACGATATTGAAAAAGCTGCTTATTATATTATTGAGAAGGATGGAAATATCTATGGCGGAGCTGGAATTAAACAATTAGAAAATTATGATGGCAAAGTGTGTGAATTACAAAAAATGTATTTTTTACCAGAGGCCAGAGGAATTGGTTTAGGAAGTATAATGATGGAATTATGCCTACAAAAAGCAAAAGAATTTGGATTTGAACAATGTTATTTAGAAACACTTCCTTATATGAAGGATGCAAGAAAATTATATAAAAAATCAGGCTTTAAAAATTTAAGTGAACGTATGGGAGACACTGGACATTATTCATGTAATTTATGGATGCTTAAAGATTTATAATGAATATTATCGATTTAAAAAATCAGTTTTTTACAGAACTTAAAAGTATTTATCCTGATACCGAAATTTTATCTTTCTTTAATTTATTGATAAATTTCAAGTTAAAATTATCACGTACATATATTGCTTTAAATCCTCAATTAAAAGTTGAAGATAATGATTTAAGGTATCTTCAATCTGCAATTAAAAAACTGCAAAAACAACAACCAATACAATATATAATAGGTAAAACCGATTTTTTTAATTTAACTTTTAATGTAAATCCAAACGTTTTAATTCCAAGGCCTGAAACAGAAGAATTAGTGGAATGGATTTTATCAGAAAATCACAAAAAAAATACAATAAACATTTTAGATATTGGAACAGGAAGTGGTTGTATTGCTATTTCTTTAGCTAAAAATTTACCTAACGCTAAAGTTTACGCAATCGATATTTCTCAAAAAGCTATTAAAACTGCAGCTACAAATGCAGAAAACAACAATGTAAATGTGAATTTTATAGAAACTGATATCTTAAAAATTAGCAAACTTCCTCGTACCTTTGATGTTATAGTTAGCAATCCACCTTACGTTAGAGAATTAGAAAAAAACCTAATGCAACAAAATGTATTAGCAAATGAACCTCATTTAGCATTATTTGTCAAAGATCAAAATCCTTTACTTTTTTACAATAAAATAGCGGATTTAGCTAAACAACATTTAACCAAAAATGGAAATATTTTTTTCGAAATTAATCAATATTTAAGTGAAGAAACTTTAAATCTTTTAAAAGAAAAAGGTTTTAAAAATATAGAATTAAGAAAAGATATCTTTAAAAATGACAGAATGATGAAAGCTTCTCTTTAAAAAGTTAACAATTAATTCTGCTAGGTTGCTTATCTTTGCCAAATGCGAATCGATATCATAACAGTATCTCCTGAACTCATTAAAAGTCCGTTTGAATATTCTATTATAAAACGCGCTATAGATAAAAAATTAGTAGAAGTTCATTTCCATGATCTAAGAAAATATGCCTTAAATGATTATGGTAAAATTGACGATTATCAATATGGTGGCGGTGCAGGAATGGTTTTAATGATTGAACCTATTGATAATTGTATTTCGAAACTAAAAGCCGAAAGAACTTATGACGAAATAATTTACTTAACTCCTGATGCTGAAACTTTAAACCAACAAACTGCAAATAAATTATCGCTTCAAAAAAACATTATAATACTCTGCGGACATTACAAAGGTGTAGATCAGCGTGTTAGAGATTTATTTATTACTAAAGAAATATCTATTGGAGATTATGTTTTAAGTGGTGGAGAATTAGGCGCAGCAGTTTTATGCGACACCGTTATACGATTAATACCTGGAGTTTTAGGAGATGAAACTTCAGCGCTAACAGACTCATTTCAAGATAATTTACTTTCTCCTCCCGTTTATACCAGACCTGCTATTTATAACGATTTAAAGGTGCCAGAAATACTTTTGTCGGGTAATTTTCCAAAAATAGAAGATTGGCGAAATGAAAAAGCTATAGAAAGAACTAAAAAAATAAGACCAGATTTGTTGGAAGAGTAATCTTTTTTACTAAATTTGCAATCTCAAAATTAACCTCTGACGAAAATCGTGAATGTTGGTTATTGAAAAACACTAAAAAAACATAAAATGGAAGGTTTAGTAAAATTTGTACAAGACGAATTTGTATCTAAAAACGAATTCCCTCAATTTCAAGCTGGTGATACTATTACTGTTTATTACGAAATTAGAGAGGGAGATAAAAAACGTACACAGTTTTTTAGAGGAACTGTAATTCAACGTAAAGGTTCTGGATCATCAGAAACATTTACTATTCGTAAAATGTCAGGTACAGTTGGTGTAGAACGTATTTTCCCAATTAATTTACCTGCAATTCAAAAAATTGAAGTTAACAAACACGGTAGAGTTCGTAGAGCACGTATTTACTACTTTAGAGGATTAACTGGTAAAAAAGCTAGAATTCAAGAAAAGAGACGTTAGTTTTTTTCTTTTTATAAAATTAAGAACCCGTATTAATAAATTAATACGGGTTCTTTTGTTATAAACAATTGTTAATAACCTTGGTTTATATCTTGTTGAAAGATAATAAGTTAAAAATTTGCATTATTAAAATTAGAGCACTTTCTTTACACAAGAATTATCAGAGAAATGTTTTTAGGAAGGTTTAAAACGCAAGTTTTAAAAAGTACTTAAAACAACTTTAATGAAAGTTCTAAATGTTCTTGAACATCGTTTTTAAAACTTAACTTTAAATAGTAATGTAGCCATGTGTTTAGCATGAATAAATGGACACAAGTTTTAAAGACATTTAAAGTAGTTATTTAAAGCAAGTAGTTTCTAGTAAATTACGACAAAGTTTTAAGAACTATTTTAAGAAGTTACTTAATAATAAGAAGTTAATTTGTAAGAATTAAACAAGTTACGTTAAATAATGAGGTTAGCGTTGGGCTTTTAGAAGAACAACATAAGCGGAACCAAATGAATTAGTGTAGACTTATTAAAAAAGAACTTCAGCAAAAAGCCATGATAATGAGAAATCAATATTATGGCTTTTGTTTTTCTTATTTATTTCCTAAAAACACTTATCAAATTTTATTTTTAATTCAAAAAATCATAGCTATTTATACATTTTTAAAAGCTAATTTTCCTAACAATATTAGTATCTTTGTGCTGCTTAATTTAAAATACTTATCATGACAAAAATAAAAGTAACAAATCCTGTAGTAGAACTTGATGGCGATGAAATGACTCGTATCATTTGGAAATTTATTAAAGACCAATTAATACTTCCATATTTAGATTTAGATATCAAATATTTTGATTTAGGAATTGAATATAGAGATGAAACAAATGACCAAGTAACTATTGACGCAGCTGAAGCAATAAAAAAATACAATGTTGGTATAAAATGCGCAACAATTACTCCAGATGAAGCACGAGTTGAAGAATTTGGATTGAAAAAAATGTGGAAATCACCAAATGGAACTCTTAGAAATATAGTTGGCGGAACCATTTTTAGAGAACCAATAATTATGCGCAATGTTCCTCGTTATGTACAAGGTTGGACCAAACCAATTTGCATAGGCCGTCATGCTTTTGGAGATCAATACAAAGCAACTGATTTTGTTACCAAAGGAAAAGGAAAATTAACTTTAACTTTTGCACCAGAAGATGGTTCAGAACCACAAGTTCACGAAGTATATAATTTTGAAGAAAATGGTGTAGCACAAGCAATGTATAATATTGATTCTTCAATCTATGGATTTGCTCGTTCAAGTTTTAATCAGGCATTAGTAAAAAACTGGCCACTATACTTATCTACAAAAAATACCATTTTAAAAGCTTATGATGGAAGATTTAAAGATATCTTCCAAGAAGTTTACGACAATGAGTTTAAGGATAAATTTGAAGCTGCAGGAATAACTTATGAGCATCGTTTAATTGATGATATGGTTGCATCTGCTATGAAATGGTCAGGTGGTTTTGTTTGGGCTTGTAAGAATTATGATGGTGATGTACAATCAGATACTGTTGCTCAAGGATTTGGTTCTTTAGGATTAATGACATCTGTTTTAGTTACTCCTGATGGAAAAACTATGGAAGCTGAAGCTGCACACGGAACGGTTACTCGCCATTACAGACAACACCAACTTGGAAAAGAAACTTCTACAAATCCATTAGCATCTATTTATGCTTGGACTCGTGGATTAGAGCACCGTGGTAAATTAGACAATAATCAAGCTTTAATTGATTTTTGCCATAGCCTTGAAAAAGTTTGTGTAAACACTGTTGAAGGTGGAAAAATGACTAAAGATTTAGCATTATTAATTCACGGAGATAAAATGACTTCAAAAGATTATTTAAATACCCAAGAATTTTTAGATGCACTAAAAGAAAATCTAGATAAAGAATTGGCTTAATATAAGTTCTATTTATATTTAAAAAGCGAGCAATTAATTGCTCGCTTTTTTATTTTTCTTAAAATCATCTATTTATTATGTCAACAACTTACAAATGATTTTTATATAAACACAAAAATAATTTGAAGTCACATTAATTATAATTCATTTTAGTATTTTTGAAACATGAGCTTTACAAAAATTACAGAACAATCTTCAAAATATAATCATTTAGAAAAAATGAGCGTAATGGATATTTTATCAAATATGAATAAAGAAGATAAAACCGTTCCTTATTCTGTTGAAAAAGTAATCCCAAAAATCGAAGAACTGGTAATTCAAATTGTTGAAAAATTAAAAAATGGCGGAAGGCTTTTTTATGTTGGCGCAGGAACAAGTGGTAGATTAGGAATTTTAGACGCCTCCGAATGTCCTCCTACTTTTGGAGTTTCCCAAAATTTAGTAATAGGTATTATTGCAGGAGGTGATACGGCAATTAGAACTGCAGTAGAATTTGCAGAAGATTCTACCACGCAATGTTGGGAAGATTTAAAAAAATACAAAATTTCAAATAAAGATGTAGTTATTGGTATTGCAGCATCGGGTACAACACCATACGTAATTAGTGGTTTAAAAAAGTGTAATGAGCAAAATATAATTACTGGTTGTATTACTTGTAATCAATCTTCTCCTTTAGCAAAGGCAGCAAAATATCCCATTGAAGTAGTAGTTGGACCAGAGTTTGTAACTGGCAGCTCAAGAATGAAAGCAGGTACAGCTCAAAAACTAGTTCTTAATATGATATCTACAAGCACCATGATTCAATTAGGAAAAATAAAGGATAATAAAATGGTGGATATGCAATTGAGCAATAATAAATTAATAAAACGAGGCACTAAAATGTTAATGGATGAACTTTCTATTTCTAAAGAAAAAGCTATTGAAATATTAAATAAGTATGAAAATGTAAGGAATGCCATAAAAAACTACCAAAATGAAAAATAATAAAAACACTTTATTAAGAGGATTAAAGTATGAAGTAATAGCTTTACCATTGCTTTTATTATCACCAATTCTAATTAGTATAGGCTTTAAAGCGATAAAGCATCAACATAATTATTGGTGGCTAATAGCAGGTATAGCATTAGCAATTACTGCAGTAATAATTGGCTATTTAGGTATAAAAATACTTTTAAATGCGCTTTTTGATAAAAATTAATGCTAAAAAACAGTTTATATAAGTTATACCATTGGGAATTTTGGCCTTCATTTATGTTTTATATTCCTAATGTTCCCTACGGAATTTATTTAGCTATAAAATCAAGAAGTTTAACCTTTTTTACTGCGGTAAACCCAGCAATTAAATTTTCTGGAAATGGTACAGAATCTAAATATGAGACTATAAAATTAATACCAGAAAACTACAGACCTATAACATTATTTGTTAAAAAAAATGAGTCTGTATATGTTATAATTGATAAAATTAATAGTCTGAAATTAAACTATCCTTTAATTATAAAACCAGATGTTGGTTTTAAAGGTTTACTTGTAAAACAAGTTATTAATGAAAGTGAACTAAAAACTTATCTTAATAAAAATAACTGCATTAATCTTTTAATTCAGGAATTTGTTGATTTCAAAAATGAATGTGGCATTTTTTATCACCGATTACCAACTTCTAAAACTGGAAAAATAACCTCTATTACATTAAAAACATTTCCTTTTGTAAAAGGTGATGGTAAATTAAATATAGAACAGCTTATTGAAAAAGATAAACGAGCAAATACCTATAAACATTTATATTCTAATTTAAAGCAAGATTTTAAAACCATACTTAAAAATGATGAAGTTAAAATGTTAAACGTTTTAGGAAATCATTGTAAAGGAGCCGAGTTTAAAAACGGTAATTATCTAATTTCTAAGAAATTAGAATTAGTTCTTGATACTATTTTAAAAGATATACCTAATTTTTATTACGGAAGATTAGATATAAAATACGATTCATTTGAAAGTTTAATGAAGAAAGAAAAATTTAAAATTATTGAAATAAACGGAATTATATCAGAACCAACACATATTTATGACGCTTCAAAAATTTCATATTTTAAAGCTTTAAAAGAAATTAGAAAACATTGGAAAATAGCTTATGAAATTTCAAAATCTAACCATTTAAACTACCAAGTAAAATTTAGCTCGCCTATTAAATTCTTAAAAAGTCTGTGGAATTTAAAAAAATATATACAACTAATTAAATCGAAGAAATTATCGGTTTAAATAAACCTATTTACTTTTTTAATTCTAAAAATATTATCAATAAAGTTAGCTTAATTATTTAGTTTCAAGTGTTTTGGTGTGGTAGGATTAAAACCAAAATCATCATCAGGAAGCTTAATACCTAATTGAGAAATAATATATCCAACGCTGGCAAAATGATGAATTGCATGACTATGTGCCTGAATTAAAATAGCTGCCAAAGTATAATTTACTGTTATTTCCCCTGATCCTAAATTGTCGGTTACTTTAACTATTTTATTAAAACTAGTACTATCTAATTGATTCAATTTTAGTTTTACTTCCTCAAAATATTCAATTCCATTAGAAGTATATTTTTCTACTAAAATATTTCTTTTCCTTGTAATTAAATTAATATTTTCAAATGGTATTCCTTCAAAAACACAATCAAAAATATCTAAAATATGACGTACATGACCACCAATACTTGAGTAGTATGGCGCAATAGAAGTATCGCTATATTGTTCATCTGTTATTTGAGATAATAGTTGAATTCCTCTATCTAAATTTTTTTCAATAGCTTTAATCATATTATAGTTTGGCATTTATAACAAATATAAAAATAAAATTAGTTAAGTAGTTTTGTTAACGTCAAAATTCCTAATATTAAAAATAAAACACTTAATAAGATATTTATATTTTTGGCGATAAAGGATACTTTATTTTTAATAATTTTAGCAAATACAATGTAGGTGTAAAACAATAAAAATGCACCTATTGCAGCTCCAGAAACAAAAAACATAATATATGGCTGCTTAATAATTATTATTTGAATAGATGCTAAATAAATACTAAGACCTAAATAAAATGGTATGGCAAGCATGTTTGCCATAGACATTCCAACTCCTTTAAAAATATAATTCATTTTGCTATTGGTCGAATTTGTTTTGAATTCCTTTCTTGATAAATAGAAAAAGAAAATTGCCAGTATAAAAAAAACGACTACTCCAGCTATTTTTAAAGCTTTAATAATTTCTGGATTTTTAACTAGATAATCTGCAAAAAACAATGCTATTCCGGCCTGAATAAAAACTACTAACGATGCTCCAACAGCAAATTTAACGGCGCTATTCTTATTAGTTGTTAAACTTATTTTTAAAGCTGTCATATTTAGCATTCCTGGGGAAATTAATCCAAAATACCCCATTACTATACCATATAAAAAGTGAATTATATAAGTCATTTTTTTTGATTTTTAAAATTTTGACAAAGCATTACTTTTTATTTCAAATATGTTGTAACATAAATTACATATATGTTTTAATTGTTGCCGTATTTTTACACCTAAGAAAACCTAATTCATAATACTGCTGAAATTAGAAGTTATCTTGATTTTTCATAATTAAAACCACTATTTTTATAGTGGTTTTTTTATTTTCTTATTAAATATTTAGACATCAATTCGCTTATATCATTAGAAATTTTCAATTTTTTAATTACTATTAAATACAACAAACCAATAATTAAACTCTTTAAAATAATAGTTAACAATGGATTAAAATTAAAATTCAGGTAACTAAACCCAATGTATAAAATAGCTATTACCAAAATTAATTTGATAGTTTTAATTGTAAATGGCTGAAGATTTAATTTTGTTTTAATAAACATAATTTTAATAACTCCGTAAATAACTACTATAATAAGAGTTGCCAAAGCCGCTCCGTTTATTCCCATAATAGCAATTAACCAATGATTTAATAAAATTACACTCAATGCCATAGCTAATGATATATAAAAAAACAGTTTGTAGAATTTAGAATTTACTAAAATAGCATTTCCTGTTCCTAATGCTAATTCCATTAATTTTGCAAAAGATATAATTAGAACTACCCAAATTCCTTTAGTAAATTGTGGTTTATCAATTAATTGATATAATTCATTTATATTCAAATTAATAAGTAAAAAAAACAAACCACCAACAACTAATAAATTTATGGAAGATTGCTTATATAAATTTAAAATTTCATCCATTCTATTTTCATTCATTCCTTTGGCAATAATTGGAGTTGTAATTTGCTGCATAGCTCTTGTTGGTATAGCAATTACACTTGCAATGTAAATTCCCACTGCATAATACGCAACTTCCGCTATTTGTTCCATTTGAGGAATCATAAATTTATCTATTTCTAATAAAATTCCAGCGGCTGAACCTGCCACTAAAATATATATTGAAAATGAAATTATTTCTTTTAAGTTAGTTGGAAATTGAAAATGAAAGGATGGCTTATAAACCATTAAAGCAAACACTAACATTATTAATGTTCGGATTCCATAAACTACAACAATTGCATAAATAAATTGCTGATTAGTTAACCAATTAAAATATACCGAAAACAATAAAATAGTTACGCAAACTCTTGCAAATATTTCTTTAATAAAATTTCCAAATACCGATTTAAATTGCACTTTTGTCCAAGCGTAAAACACTTCAAAATACCCCATAAAAACGGCTATAATAAAAATAAGAAATGTATATTTTTTTATTAAAATATTTTCTGAAGATAGCCAAGTAGCTATGCTTTCATAAAAATAAACGCCTACTATCCCTAAAGGAATAATTACTAATAAAGGCAATAATAATGTAGCCGTTAAAAACGAATCTTGATCTAATCTTGTTTTATAACTTGAGAAAAATTTAATAATAGTATGTTGCATTCCTAAAGCAACTAGAGGCAATAAAATATTAGCGCTAGATAACAAAAAAGTAACTAAACCAAAATAGTCTTCTTGTAAAAAATGAGTATATAAAAACAATACATTTACTGCTCCAATAGCAAATCCTAAAAATAGAATTAACGTGTTTTTAAATGACTGTTTTAATACAATTCCCATTATAAAATTGAAAGTATTTCATTATAAATTTTCATTCCAACATTATTACCAAACAACGGCTTTTCAAAATCTAAATTTAACTTTTGAGAAGCTTTAAAAGCTTGTTCAATTTTGCTAGAATTAGAACCACAAATAACAGCAAAATTATTTTCAACTAATTCAACCCATTCCGTTTCTTCTCTTGCAATTATGCACATTTTTTTATTATAAAATGCTTCTTTTTGCAATCCACCACTATCGGTTACCACTAAATTACAATGCTTTAATAATTGTAGCATATCAAAATAACCTACAGGATTTATAAAAGTTATAGCATAATTTAGATTGTTTTTATCTAAAATTGCTTTGGTTCTTGGGTGAATTGGCATTATCACTTTCATCTTTTTATGAATACTTTCTAATCCTTTAAAAATAGCTTTTAAATTTTCTAAAGAATCTGTATTCTCCTGCCGATGTATTGTTACTAAAACAAACTTATTTGTTTCTAAATTTAAGTCCGAAATTATGGTAGATTTATCGGAAGCTATTTTGCTATAAAATTCAACCGCATCTTTCATTATATCGCCACTTTGAACAATTTTACAATCAAAATTATTAAACCCTTCTTGCTCTAAATTTTTTATAGCATTTTCTGTAGGGCAACATAACAAATCCGAAATTCTATCCGTTAATATCCGGTTAATTTCTTCGGGCATTTTAATATTAAAAGATCGCAAACCAGCTTCAATATGTGCAACTTTTATATGTAGCTTTTTGGCAGCTAATGCTCCTGCTATTGTAGAATTTGTATCTCCGTAAACTACTACTAAATCAGGTTTTTCTTTAACTAATATTTCTTCAATTTTTTGAAGCATTAAACCTGTCATAGCTCCATGACCTAAAGTATTAATTCCTAAGTTATACGTTGGTTTAGGAATTTGCATTTCATCAAAAAAAATAGCGCTCATATTTGCATCAAAATGCTGACCAGTGTGCACTAAAACTTCTTTAATTTCCTTATTATCCGCTATAATTCTACTTAAAACAGCTGCTTTAATAAATTGAGGTCGAGCTCCAACAATAGTTACAATTTTTTTCATTTGGCAATATTCTTTATTAAAGTTGCAACTTTCTTTGTTAACTTCTTTCTATGATATTGTTCTATATTTTTAGAATCTATATACAAATTTCCTTTTTTATAAGAAGTATATAATGCTAAAATAGTACTTTTTAACAACTCTTTATCTTCATAATCTATTACAAAACCTGCATTGGTTTCATTTATAATATTCGCTAAATCGCCATTATTTGGTGCAATTGCCAAAATTGGTCTTTTTGCTTTAAGATATTCGAAAATTTTACCTGTAATAATTCCTTTTGCACTTGGAACATTATTAACTACCAACAACAATATTTGGGAGGTTTTTTGATAATTACCAATTTTGTTATGAGGAACATAATTTAGGATATTAACCTTTTTATTTAATTCATTTTCAGAAATACTATTCAATATTTCTTTATCAATTTTTCCAATCAAATTAACATTTAAATCGTTTAAAAATTGAGGTTTATCCTCTCCTATTTCTTTTAAAACTTTCCAAAATAATACTGGATTTCTATCAGAATTCATGAGTCCAATATGAGTAATAGAAAATTTAGTATCAAGTGTAACTTTCTCCTTGGTTATTTCATCATCAAAACCATTTGTAATTGTAAAAATATTTTTATTGAATTTTAAATAATTTTCTTTCATTGTATTACCAACAACCATAACAGCATCAGCTTTTTTTACTACATTTTGCTCTAAATATTGATGTTTTTTTAATGATTTTTTAGTTAATGGTAAATGATGAAAATAATCAATATCTACCCAAGGATCTCTAAAATCTGCAATCCATTTTAAGTTTAAATCTTCTTTTAATTTTAAACCAATTAAATGAACGCTATGTGGCGGACCTGTAGTAATTAATATATCAATTTGGTTATTTTTTAAATACTTTTTTAAAAATGAAACGGAAGGATTAACCCAAAATTTACGAGCATCAGGAATAAAATAATTGGCTCTAACATATTGCAGCATTTTACCAAATAAAGAAGGTTTATTATTTAAAAATCCTGCTGATTGTTTTGATTTTTTCTTACCTAGAGAAAATAGATTATTTGGCTCCCAAATAGGTTGTTTTAATATTTCAATATCTTTTGGTATTTCTTTTAAAAGTGATTCATCTAATATTGGATAATTTGCATTTTTTACCGTATAAACAATCGGTTCAATATCAAAATCACGAAAATACTTTACAAATTTTAACCAACGTTGCACACCAGATCCACCTGCTGGAGGCCAATAATACGTTATTATTAAAGCACGTTTCAATATTTAATATTTTTGTATAAATCTATTAATTTTTCTGAAGTTTTTTCCCAATTAAACTTGTTTTCAACAAAGTGCTTTCCATTTTCTCCTAATTTTAATCTTAAATTTTCATCTGCATAAAGCATTAAAATCTTTTTTGCAAAATCATTAGAATCCTTTTCAGTATGTACAAGACCTGCATTTACTTTTTCAATTATTTTTTTTTGTGCAATTGCGTTGCTAACTAACAGCGGCTTTGCAAAACTCATATATTGAAATAACTTATTTGCATAAGCAACATCGTGTTGTATATTTCTATATAAGGGTGATATACAAATTGCACTAGCCTTAATATAAGATGGAAATAATGCTACATTTTGCCATCCTTCAAAATCTACGTAATTATTTAAATTTAAACTATTTACAGCGTTAAATAATAAAGAATCTGTAGTATTACTACCAACAATAACCAATTTAATATTTGGTATTTTTTTGATTAGTTGTGGCAAAGCTTTTATGGCTGTTAATAATCCTCGCCTAATTGCAGTATCGCCTAAATACAATATCACAAATTTGCCTTTATATTTAGTTAAAATAGGATTGTGAATTATAGCATTTTTGTAAAACTCTTTTTGTACAGTATTTGGGACTAAAACTATTTTATTTTCAGAAATACCTGTTCTATAAACTACCTCATCAATAAATTCTTTAGAAACCGTACAAATTTTGGTAGCTTTTTTAATAAACTCTTCTTCTTTTCTTTTCCATTTTACAGGAGAAATAAGTTGTTTTCCCGGAAATTTTTGAAGATGCGGATAAAACTTAATTACTTCTGGCATATTATCATGCAAATCTAGAACCGTTGGCAACTTTAAACTTTCGTTTGCTTTAAAAACGGCTTCTGCTATTTGAATATCATGAATATGAATGGCTTCTATTTTATTTTCTTGTAAAAAGTGATTGATTTTTTTAGCCATTAAAAAACTATAAAATGGAACTGTATAAACAAGCGCTGATAATTTATAAATAAATTTATTAGATGAATATCGTTTAACTTTAATTCCGTTTATAATTTCTTCCTTTTTTTGATTTCCATAAGTTAGACAAAACAAATATACTTCAAACCCATTTTTTACTAAAGAAACAGCTTCATTTTCCACACGTGGATCTGGTGGAAATGTTTTGTCCAAAATCATTCCAATTTTCATTTCAACTTCTTTTCGGCAAAAACTGCGTAATAACGTGGAGTAAATTTTCTTAATATTGGTCTAATTCCAATTTTATTAATTGGGCTAGTCCATTTTTTTGTTTTCTTAATATTCCATCCCGATTTTTCTAACAACCAATCAAATTGCCAATCTTCAAATTCATGATAATGTCTATCCCATAAATCCGTTTTACTTCTATAAGCATCTGCAAACCAAAGCTTAAGTGGGATTGTTGTTATTAATTTATCGCATTTAATTTCTTTTAAAATATTATACGGAGCTATTAAATGTTCAAATATTTCAAATGCAGTAACAGCATCTATTTCTTTATTGTTTACTGCTGTATAAACATCATCTAAATCTTCACCTGTAGTATTAATTACTTTATACCCTTTTTCTTCCATTAGAATACTCAGTTTGTTTCTTACGCCTAAATCTAAAATGGTTGCTGGAGCTGGTAGTACAGATTGTAAAAATTCTATGGTATTTTTATATCTTTTTAAATGTATAGTGCTATTTTTCAAGTATATATGAAATTAAATTTATGTCTACAATATATAAAATTAAATTAGACTTAGTGTAGTAAAAAAGCGCATAAAATGCGCTTTAAATATCCTTCTCTGCTCATCTTCCTCTTTACTTTGATTGAATCTAATGTACAAAAAATTTATCTTAATTAAAACCTAAAGTTTGTAAACTACTGTATATGAGATAAATACTATTTCTTTCTTCTAATAAAATACCAGCCAACAGTAATTAAAATTAATACTATAAAGGAAACCAGCATTATTGTAGTGCCAGTTTTAATAACTGTAGGTTCAAATTTAAAAGTAATTTTATGATTTCCTTTAGGAATTTCCATTCCTCGTAAAACATAATTTACACGATAATAATTTACTAACTTTCCATCCAAATAAGCATTCCATCCATTTTTATAATATATTTCTGAAAATACTGCAAACTGTTTCGTATTAGATTTACTTGTATAATTTAATTCATTTAGTTTATGAGCAACTAATTTTATTGATGCTGTGGAATCTGGTTCATAAAAATTTTCTAAATTATCCTTTACAAAACGTTTATCTAAAATAGCTTCGTTTTTAGTTTGTAAACTATCTAATCCTGTAATTTCATCATTTGCATTAGTTACAAATTTTAACTTACTAACAAACCAAACATTTCCATTTGCATTTTTATTAGGCTGATATACTTCTTGATTATTATCATTTGTAAACACAAAATACTTAGTATTTAACATATTAAGTACTTGCATATTATTTTTAGCAATTTGATAATCAAATAATTCTTGATATTTACCCAATTTAGCTGCGTGATAACCTCCTATAGATTTATGAAAATACGATGTGCTACCATCATTCATTAAATTTACAGCATAATTTGCAACTCTATAATAACTTGTATCTTTTAAAATTTCTTTATCAATTGCGGAAGCTACAAAAGGATGATTTATTTTTCGTGCAGATAAAAAATCCGTATTATTTACATATTTTTTATCCACAGCTACCAAATCAAAGAGAATAAGTGCTCCTAAAACGATTATGGTTATATTTTTATTTAATTTTTCTTTTAAGAATAGGAATAAAACACTAGCTGCTAAAACCACTAAAATTAAAGTTCTTAAGCTATCGCTAAAAAAAATAGCTTTTCTATCTGCTATAATAGCATCTAATAAACCAGGAATTAATTTTGCATAACCACTGTCATGTAATCCTTCAAAAGCAAATAAACTATTACCAAACAAAACAAATAGCAGAGCAAAACCACCTGTAATATACAAACTGTTTTTTAACGCTTTTACTTTAATTGTTGTTTCTATTTTATCAGAGAAAAATTCTTTTAAAGCTAAAATTCCAAACAACGGAATAGCTAACTCTGCAATTACCTGAATAGATGATACTGCCCTAAACTTATTATAGAGAGGAATATAATCTATAAAAAAGTTAGTTAAAAAGTTTAAATTTTTACCCCAACTAAGTAATATGGAAAAAATAACCACTCCAACTAACCATTTTTTATAATTTCCTTTTACTAAAAATAATCCTAAAACAAATAAAAATATTAAAATCGCGCCAACATAAGCAGGTGCTTCCACTATGGGCTGTTTTCCCCAATACATTGGTGCATGTTCCGTAAACTGCCTAGCTTGAGATGGATTAACTTTTCCTTTTAAAAAATTATAAATATTAGAATCATAACCTAAATTTTCACTATTTCCTCCACCCATAAAACGAGGAATAAATAAATTAAAGGTTTCCCAGACTCCATAACTATACGTTGTAATATAATCTTTACTTAATCCATTAGTTGCAACTTTTTTACTTCCGTCAGGATTAATGGTTAACTCACTTTTTCCTCGAGTACTGTATTTAGCATATTCTTTGGTAGCTAATAAACTTGTAGCATTGGTTCCTACAGCTAAAACAACAGCTGCAACTAAAACCAAAATACTTTTAAAAAATGGTTTTAATTGGTGTTTTTTTAAAGCCTCTACAGCATAAACTATTCCTAAAATAAGTACTGTAAAAAGCAAATAATAGGTCATTTGCGGATGACTTGCATTTATTTCTAAAGACATTGCTAAAGCTGTTAACACAAATCCTAAATACCTCTTTTTTTGCAACACTAATAAAATACCTGCTAAAACCATTGGCATATAACCAATTGCATGTGCTTTTGCGTTATGCCCAACTCCTAAAATAATAATGTAATAGGTTGAAAATCCAAAGGCTAATGCTCCTAAAATTGCTAATTTATAGTCAATTTTTAAAACCATTAATAATATAAAAAAACTTAAAAAGTACAGAAACAAATAATCGGCAGGTCGTGGTAAAAACCGAATAATTTTATCTACTTTTTTGATGTAATCATGTGGATATAAAACACTTAAATTATAGGTTGGCATTCCACTAAACGCCGCATCCGTCCAATAAGGTTCTGTATGATATTCTTCCCTAAAATCATTAACAGCCTTTGCCATTCCGGTAAATTGCTTTATATCATTTTGATATAATTTTTTACCTTCTAAAACTGGCGAAAAGTAAGCAACTGAAACTATTATAAAAACTGCTATTGCAATTAAAAACGGAATAATACTTTTAAAAATTTGTTTCATATTTAATCGTCTGTTACCTCTTCATAATCTACATAATCGCCTACACTTTTATTACTTTCTTTAGTTTTAGGAGGCGTTTTAGCAATAACCGTTTCTCCTACTCTTCCAGTTGTTTCTTGTTGTTGCTCTTGCTGTTGTTTATATTTTTTTTCTACATTACTTACTACCTTTTTAATAAATAATGGCATTATATATCTACCAATAATTTTAATTCCGTAGTAAACAACAATTAGAATAGCTATTGTTTTTAACAAACCCATTTCAATAATTTTAATTTTCAAAAATAACAATTTGAGTACAACTAAAACGTTTAATTATATAAAATCTTATATTTGAACTTTATTCCCATTTAATATGAAAAAAGCTTTTTTACTGATTATACTATTTTTAAATATTCAGTTACTAACTGCACAATACACCGAAATAATTAATTCTAAACGACCAGGTTTTTCTGAAAGCCCATACAGTATAGGCACAAATGTTTATCAGTTTGAAACTGGTTTGTTTTATAGGTCTAGCAATAACACTACAAGTAGTGGTATTCCTAAAAGTTTTGGAGGCGATTTATTTTTTAGATATGGAAAAATTTCAGAAAAACTAGAATTTAACGCTAAAATAGCATACCAAAAAGATCAATTTCTTGAACTTGACAATAATTCAATATTACAAAAAACTAACCTAAGTGGAATTAGCTATTTAACTGTTGGAGCTAAATATTTACTTTATCAACAAAAATATACCGATAAAACCAAAGAAATTAGAAGTTGGAAACGCAAAATGGCTTTTGATAAAAAAAGATTAATTCCTTCTGTCGGAGTTTATGCAGGTGTTAATACTAATTTTTTAAGTTCAAATTTTAAAGACGATGGAATTAGTTATAAAGCCGCACTTTTACTTCAAAATGATTTTTCAGATCGTTTAGTGGTATTAACTAATTTAATTGCCGATAAAATCACTTCCGATTTTAATTATTATTCGTATATAATTAGTATGACTTACGCTATTAACGAAAAATGGTCGTACTTTTTGGAAAATCAAGGAGTGTTTAATAAACGAAATTCACCAAAATACAATTTTGGTACTGGCGCAGCCTATTTATATTCCGATGACATTCAGTTAGATGCATCTTTAAGAACTAATTTTTTGGATAATTATTCATTTATTTACGCAAGTGCTGGTATAGCTTGGAGATTAGATAAGCATAAGGAAAAACTAATGTCAAAAGCAAAATCTAATCCTTTAAAAACGAAAAACAAAAAAAGAAAAAAGCGAAGAAGAGGAAATATATTCACTAGAATTTTTAAAAAAAACTAGCATAAAAATGATTACTATAAAAGAAATGACCTCTAAAAAGGGAATGAAAGCATTTGTTAAATTTCCTTTCGAATTATATAAAAACAATAAATATTGGGTTCCTCCTATTATAAAGGAAGAATTAGAATCATTTAATAAAAAGAAAAATCCTGTTTTTAAACATGCCAATGCTCGTTTTTTTGTTGCAATTAAAAACAATAAAATAGTTGGTAGAGTTGCTGCAATTATTAATACTATTGAGATTAATGAACAACAACTTAAAAAAATGCGTTTTGGATGGTTCGATTTTATAGATGATTATGAAGTTTCAAAATTACTATTAGATAAAGTCGCTGAAATTGGAAATCAACATAAATTAGATTTTATGGAAGGTCCAGTTGGATTTTCAAATTTAGATAAAGTTGGTGTTTTAACCGAGGGTTTTGATCATATAGGAACTATGATTACTTGGTATAACCATCCTTATTATAAAAATCATTTTGAAAAATTAGGCTTTAAAGTGGAAAAAGAATATTTAGAAAATAAATTTCCATTTGAAAATGTTAAGCCTATATTTTTCGAAAAAGTTTGTAGATTAATAAAAAAGCGATACCAATTAACCGAATTAAACTTTACCAAAACAAAAGATATTTACCCTTATGTAGATGAAATGTTTGATTTATTTAATAGTAGTTATGCATCTTTAGAATCGTTTGTGCCAATTTCTGATATTCAAAAAGAATATTTTAAAAAGAAATACATCAGTTTTATAAATCCTGAATATATAAAGTTTGTAGTAGATAAAAACCACAAAATTGTTGCTTTTGCTATAACTATGCCTTCATTTTCAACAGCTTTACAAAAAGCAAATGGTAAACTTTTCCCTTTTGGATTATTTCATCTATTAAATGCTAAAAAAAATAGCAAAGACATTATATTTTATTTAATTGGGGTACATCCTGATTATCAAAATAAAGGAGTTACTGCCATTATTTTTGAAGAATATTACAAAACTTTTAAAGAAAAAGGAATAGAAAATTGCTTTAGAACTCCTGAATTAGCTACAAATACTGCAATTGCAGCACTATGGAAAAATTTTGATCCTGAAATTTACAAAAAACGTTGTACCTATCGAAAAGCTTTATAAATGCAATTATTTTATAACCCAACAATCACAAAAAACACACAACAAATAACTTTTGATAAAACCGAAAGCAGACATATTGTTCGCGTACTTCGTAAAAAAGAAGGTGACTTGGTTTTTATAACAAATGGTTTAGGTTTATTATTTACTGCAAAAATTATACTTGCAAATGATAAAAAATGTTTGGTTGAAATTATTGAAACTGAAAACAAGCCAGCTACTAAAAACTATTATCTTCATATTGCTATAGCTCCAACAAAATTAAATGATAGATTTGAGTGGTTTTTAGAAAAAGCTACCGAAATTGGTATAGATGAAATTACTCCAATAATCTGCGAACATTCTGAACGTAAGATTGTTAAAATAGAGCGAATGGAAAAAATAATACACGCAGCAGCAAAACAATCTTTAAAATTTAATTTCCCAAAAATTAACGAACCTACTAGTTTTCAAAAATTTATAGAAACTTCTTTTGAAGGAAAAAAATTAATAGCTCACTGTGAAAACACAACAAAAAACAGTTTAAAATATATTCTACAGAAAAAAGATAAAACAACTATTTTAATTGGTCCCGAAGGTGATTTTTCAACCAACGAAATTCAACAAAGTTTGGAACATAACTATATTCCTGTATCTTTGGGAGAAAGCAGACTTCGAACAGAAACTGCTGGAGTAGTTGCTGTGCATAGCGTTGCTTTTATTAATGAATAAATTTATGTTGTTTTATAAAAATTTAAATTTTAAAGATACTTATCTGTATAAGAAAAAAAAATTGCTCTTTTTTTTCTTCTTACTTTTCATCTTTTCTTTTAATTATGCGCAACAAGTTGCTAGTTTAAAATATAATGGCGGTGGTGATTGGTATGCAAATCCAACATCTGTACCCGATTTAATAGCATTTTGCAATAAAAATATTAATACTAAAATAGATGAAACTCCAGCGAATATTGAAGTGGGAAGTCTTGCACTTTTTAACTATCCTATTGTTTTTATGACTGGACATGGTAACGTAATTTTTTCTGATGAAGATGCTGAAAATTTAAGAAATTACCTTATTTCTGGTGGTTTTTTAGAAATTTCCGATAATTATGGATTAGATAAATATATTAGACGGGAAATGAAAAAAGTATTTCCCAATTTAGAATTTCAAGAAATACCAATTAATCATCCTATATATCATCAAACTTTTACTTTTGAAAAAGGTTTACCTAAAATACATGAACACAATGGTAAACCCGCACAAGCTTTTGGAATTTTCTATAAAGGCAGATTAGTTTGTTTTTACGATTACGAATCGGATTTAAGCGATGGATGGGAAAACAAAGAAGTACATCATGACCCAGAAGAAATAAGAGAGAAAGCTTTAAAAATGGGTGCAAATATTGTAGAATACGCTTTCAAAAACTAATATGATTGAAAACTTAGATTCCCTAAAAATAAATTTTGATACAGAAGGTTTATGGGTTTTAAATATTACGCTTGCCATAATAATGTTTGGTGTTGCCTTAGGTATTTCTATTGATGATTTTAAAAGACTTTTAAAAAATCCGAAAATATTAATTGTTGGTGTAATTTCTCAATTTTTATTGTTACCCTTAGTAACTTTTATTTTTATAAAATTAGTTAATCCAATGCCAAGTATTGCGCTTGGTTTAATGATGGTTGCTGCTTGTCCAGGAGGAAATATTTCAAATTTTATAACTCAAATGGCTAAAGGAAACGCAGCTTTATCTGTTAGCTTAACGGCTTTTGCAACGCTAATATCTTTAGTTATGACTCCTTTTAATTTAGAATTTTGGGGAAATATGTATGCTCCAACTGCACAAATATTAAAAAGCGTTTCATTAAACCCTTGGGAATTAGTAAAACTAGTAACCTTAATTTTAGGAATCCCTTTAATTTTAGGAATGCTAGTACGAAAGTATAATGTTAATTTATCTAATAAATTAGCTAAAATTCTAAAACCTATTTCATTAGCAATATTTTTAATATTTATCATTTTAGCATTTGCTAAAAACTTTGATATTTTTATAAATTACGTTCAATATGTATTAATATTAGTAATTGTACACAATGGCTTAGCAATTTTAACTGGGTTTTACTTTGCCAAAATAATGAAACTATCTTTTAAAAATCAAAAAACATTAGCTATAGAAACTGGAATTCAAAATTCTGGTTTAGGACTTCTACTGATATTTAGTTTTTTTAACGGATTAGGTGGTATGGCTCTATTAGTAGCTTTTTGGGCAATTTGGGATATCGTTTCAGGTTTAGCAATAGCAACTTACTGGTCTAAACAAAAAGAAAGAAATTAAAATTGAAAAGTCTTTGGTATAATATTATTAAAGTATACGTAAACCTAGGTTTATTTTTCACATTAAAAAAGATAAAAGTAATTGGAAAAGAAAATATTCCAAAGAATGGTGCGGTTATTTTTATAGGAAATCATCAAAATGCTTTAATTGATGCTTTGCTAATTCCAACTACAAATGGCAGAACTACTTATTTTTTATCACGTGCCAGCGCTTTTAAAAATAAACTGGTAAAATTATTACTTTCAAGCGTAAATATGATTCCTGTTTATAGAATGAGAGATGGTATAAAAACCATTAACAAAAATTATAAAACCTTTGAAAAGTGCACTGAAATTTTTAAAAAAGAACAAACTATAGAGATTTTTGCAGAAGGAAAACATCATTCAAAAAGAAGAGTATTGCCTTTAAAAAAAGGCTTTGCTAGAATAATTTTAGCTACACTACAAAAATATCCTAACTTACCTATACAAATAATTCCAGTTGGCATAAACTATGACCATGCTTTAAAATATCCGTGTAGCGTTTCAATATTCTATGGAAAACCAATTTTAGCCAATGATTTTATAGATACAACCAATGTAGATTTAACGTTTTCTGCTTTAATAAATGAAGTCCATTTTTCCTTAAAAAATTTAACAACTCATATTGAAGATTTAGAACAATATGACGAATTAATACAGATTTTAGAGGAAAAAAAAGTCAATTATTTAAATCCAATTGAAGTAAATAAATGCTTGAAAAATCATCAAAATTTGAAATCAATAAAAAAAGATGAAAAGCATAAATTTAATTGGCTAGTTATTATTTATGTTATTGCAAAATTAAATAGCATCTTCCCTTTACTTATATGGAAATATCTAAAATCTATTATAAAAGATGTAATTTTTTTAAATACCTATAGATTTGCAGTAATTACAACTATTTTTCCGCTATTTTACTTACTTCAAACTTGGCTGATTTATTATTTTTTTGATATAAAAACAGCTGTATTTTATTTGATATGCAGTATTTGTTTGGGAATAATTTCTACAAAAACAACAGAAATTACTTAATAATTGCATCTTGAATTATTTTCTGAATATTAGTCCGAATATCATATTTAACCAAATCTTTATTTTCCATAGTTGGATAAACTCTATTAGATAAAAACACGTACACAATACCACTTTCAGGATCTGCCCAAGTATACGTTCCTGTAAAACCACTATGTCCAAAACTACTATTAGAAACACAAGCGCAAGTAGCCTTTTCTATTTCTTTTATTTGAGGTTTATCAAAACCAACACCTCTTCTAACACTATCTTTTGCATAATACCTATGATTAAACGTGTGTAACGTTTTAAACGTAAAATAACGTTTACCGCCGTAATAACCGTTTTGCAAATACATTTGCATTATTTTAGCAATATCATTTGCATTAGTAAATAAACCTGCATGACCTCCTATTCCGCCTAACATTGCAGCTCCCATATCATGAACATAACCTTGCAATAATTGATATCTAAAATAAGTATCGTTTTCTGTTGGAACTATACTATTTTTTCTAAATTTATTTAAGGGTAAATAACTTGTTCTATACGCTCCTAAAGGTTTGTAAAAATGTTGCTGACTTAATTCATTTAGGTTTGTATGATACTGTTTTTCTAAGTATTCCTTAAATAAATAATACGATAAATCACTATATTTATAACCAGCCTTTTTACGTTGATGCACTTCAGCTATTCTAGTATAAATAGAATCTTTATAATCTCTACGCAAAAACAAATTGTCTGCAACTTTTATACTGAATTTTTTAGATTTTTTAGTTCTATAATATTTTTTGGAAGGCTTTTTTGTAACACTATCTAATGTTTTTAAGTAGAATGGAATCCAAGCTTTTAATCTGCCAACATGAGAAAGTACTTCTTTTATTGTTAATGTATCTTTATTTGTACCTTTTAAATTTGGCAAAAGCGTTTCTAAAGTAGTATCTAAATTTAAAACTCCTTGTTGCTGCAATTCCATTATTAATGGCAACGTAGCTAATATTTTGGTAAGTGAAGCAACATCATATACATCGCTATTTTTTACAGGTATTTTATTTTGATAAGTGTGATATCCAAAACTTTTATCATAAACCACTTTACCATATCTGGCAACTAAAATTTGCAATCCTGGAGCCATTTTTTGTTTAATAACTTCATTTGCAACGGAATCAATTTGTTTTAATTTAACACTACTTAAATTTACATCTTCTGGAATGGAATAAGCTAATCTTTTTAACGAAGTTGACCAAATTCCGTAGCCTTCATCAAATTCATTTCTAATAGAAACTGGCAATTTACCTTTTACATCAATACCTCCAAAAATAGCCTGAGCACTAAGTTCTTGTGCAATTTTACTATTTTGATAAGACATTAATAAACCTTCAATATTTTCGAAAGTTTTAATTTGTAATAAACTATACGGACTTGCAAAAACATCTAATATTACTTTATTAGTTCGTGCTATTTCCTGTAGCCAAACCAACTCTCTATTGGTAAATTTATAACTTTTCCAAGGGTTTATATTTGATTTATGAAAACCAATAATTACTAAATTATAGGGCTTTAATTTAGTAATAAGATCATCTAAATTATTACTAGAAACAACATCTACTTTTGCATAGTTCTGTAACATTTTCACAAAAGAAGTATTTGGGGCATCTCCCAATTTTACGTAAGCTATCTTTTTAGTTTCTAATTTTTGAATTGGTAAAACACCTTGTCTATTTTTTAATAAAGTGATAGAGTTTTGGACTAATTTTCTATTTAATAAATCATTTGCGTTAGTATGAATGTCGTTTTGTAAATTATCTACATTTATATAATGATAATCATTTAATCCCGCCCAGTATTTCGCTTTCAATATTTTTTTTACAGAATAATTTAAACGCTCTTCTGAAACTAAACTGTCTGAAACTGCTTTTTTTATGTTAGTAATTGCCGATTTAACATCTTCTGGAAATAATAAAATATCATTACCTGCCAAAAAAGCATCTAATTCTAATTCCCCTGGTTTTGCAAAATTTGATGCACCTTTCATATTTAACGCATCCGTAATTATTAATCCTTTAAAGTTTAACTGATTTTGTAATAAATCCGTAACTACATTGTAAGATAAAGATGTAGGTAAATTAGTTTCTGGCTCTAAGGCTTTTACACTTAAATGAGCAACCATTACGCTTGCTAAATTAGTTTTTACTATTTTTTTATAAGGATATAACTCTATAGAATCCAGCCTATTACGATTAAAATTTAAAACTGGCAAAGAAGTATGTGAATCAGACGCTGTATCTCCATGTCCAGGAAAATGTTTAGCACAAGCCAAGACATTTTCACTTTGTAATCCTTTTATAAAAGCACTAGCTTTATTGGTTACATTATCTCTGTTTTCTCCAAAAGATCGATTTCCAATAATAGGATTTTCAGGATTTATATTAATATCTACTACTGGCGCAAAATTAATATTTACACCAATTCGCTTACATTGTTGCGCTAGTTGTTTACCAAATTGTTCAATTAATTGATTATCTCTAATTGCTCCCAAAGTCATATTCCAAGGAAACCTAAAAGTATTTTTTAATCGCATATTTAAGCCCCATTCGGCATCTAAACCAATAAGTAATGGCGTTTTTGAAATGGATTGGTATTTATTTGTAAGTTGTGCTTGTTTTAATGCTGTGCCTTGCATAAAAATAAGTCCTCCAATATGATATTTTTCAATTAAATTTTCAATTGCATTATAGTGCTTTACCTCTTTATTTGAATAAGCTTGCACCATAAATAACTGACCTATTTTTTCATCGATAGACATATTATCCATAATAGAATCTACCCATTTTTGTTGCGCTAAAGAGTCTTTAGTTTGCAAAGGGAATAACTCTTTTTCCTGTGAATAGGTAAAAAAAGTTATACTAAAAAAATATAGGTAAAGTATTTTTTTGAACATTTAGTAAGAAAAAATTTAAAGAATTATTTATTAAAAAACCGTTTGTGCCAACTACTAATTGCAGGTACTTCCCATTGCGATTCAAAATCTCCTTTAGTTGCTACCATGTTATTAAAAACAACTGTATTTTCTGTTATTTTCTGCTGTTTTACAAAGTTTTTAAAATCTAGTAAACTAACCACATTTATATTATTATTGTCTTTAAAAGATACATTTAATTTATTAGTTAAATCTAACTTTAAACTTTGTTCTAGTTTTAAAATTAAATTAACAGATGCATCAATGGAACAGCCTGAAACTTCATTAAAATCTTCATCTACAGCTATAACAATAAACTGATGATATTTGATTTGATAAGATGCTTTTAAATCTTTACCATGCACTTTCCAAGTAGCAATAAAACTTTTAATTTTTGATATAATTTCCTCTTCTTCGTTGTCAGAAAATTCTCTATTAGCTTGGTAAACCCAAACTCTTGAAGAATTTTTTAAACTATCAAAATCGACCAACATATTTATAATTTTTTATTGAATTTATTTTGTAAATCTTCTAAAGTATTTTCTTTTTTATTATGTAATACTCTTTCTTTAATTTCTTTTAATATTTTTTTGGTGTATAAAGGGAAATCTGCATTTTCAATCCAAGAGAAATAGCCTTTATCTTTTAATAAAACATCTACAACTTTCTGACCTTTATATTTTCCAAAAGTAAATATTTCTTCATTGTCTTCGTTAAACAATACAAAACCTGCAAAATCTGCTCGTTTATTATACTTTGAGTATTCCCCTAAAAACGCTACATCATTTTCTAAATCGTCGTATTTTTCAATTTGAGCTTTCAAAATTTCGTAAGTAGCAGTGGTATCTGCCATAGCCGAATGTGCATTTTCTAAATCCTCTCCACAATAAAATTTATATCCAGCACTTAGGGTACGTTCTTCTTTTTTATGAAAAATGACTTGAACATCAATAGCAACTCTATTTTTCATGTCGAAATTAACATTAGCTCTTATCATTTCTTCTGCCAATAATGGAATATCAAATCGGTTTGAATTAAATCCTGATAAATCACAGCCATCAATAATTTTACTTATTTCTGGTGCTAATTCTTTAAAAATTGGCTCATTAGCCACCTTTTCATTAGTTATTCCATGAATAGCAGAAGATTCTTTTGGTATATCCATTTCAGGGTTTACAAGCCATGTTTTACTTTCTTTATTACCATTTGGGTAAACTTTCAGTAAAGCTATTTCAACAATTCTATCGGTTGCTATATTAATTCCTGTTGTTTCTAAATCGAAAAATACTATTGGTTTTGTTAATTTTAATTCCATCGGGTTAATTTATTTATGATTGTAAAATTATTATTAAATGTTATTTTACAATGCTTTCAATCGGCAATTTATTATTAATTTAATTATTCGTTTTCTAATTGATTTTTATAATTATCTAGTTCAATTTTATATTTTTCAGGTAATTCTGGTTCTTTAAAATTGTACTGATTTAGGGTTTCAAATATGATATCCGCTACTAAATAACGTGCAGTAGCTTTATCATCTGCAGGAATAACAAACCATGGTGCTTTTTTAGTAGAAGTTCTATTTAGTAAATCTTGATAACAAAATTGATATTTATCCCACAATTTACGTTCTTTTAAATCGGCAGGGGAAAATTTCCAGTTTTTTTGTTTTAGTCGTAATCTACGTAATAATCTATTTTTTTGTTCTTCTTTTGATAGGTTTAAAAAGAATTTTAAAACTATAGTTCCATTATCCACTAAGTTGCTCTCAAATGCGTTAATAGCTTCCATTCGTTTATGGTAAAACTCCTCATTAATTTGGTCAACACTATTAATTGTTGGTATATTTTCACCTAAAATATATTCAGGGTGCACGCGTGTAACCAAAACGTTTTCATAATGTGTTCTATTAAAAACGCCTATTATTCCACGTGGTGGTAAAGCAATGTAATGCCTCCACAAAAAATCGTGATTTAATTCTAACTCGGTAGGAACTTTAAAACTATATACTTCAACACCTCGGGCATTAACGTCTTTAAATACTTCTCTAATTAAGCTGTCTTTACCTGATGTGTCCATACCTTGTAAACATATTAAAGCTGCATATTTACCTTCGGCATACATTTTATCTTGTAATTCGCTTAAATCTTTTCTTAATTTCTTAAGCTTTTTTTTCGCTTTAGAAATAACTTCCTTAGTTTCGATTTCTTTTAATTCGATGCTTTCTGTAACTTGATATTTATTCATAGATTATTTACTTGCAAACAGTTCTACATCTTTTTCCGTAACTTCCTTTCCTCCTAGTATTATCAATCGTTCAACAATATTTCTAAGCTCCCTAATATTACCTGTCCAATCATAATTTTGCAACAATTTTAGTGCTTTTTCAGAAAATAGTTTTACTGTATTACCTTGTTCATTTGCAATTTGATTTGCGAAAAAATTGACTAATAAAGGAATATCTTCTCTTCGTTCGTTTAAACTAGGAACATTAATTAAAATTACAGCTAATCTGTGGTACAAATCTTCTCTAAATTTGCCCTTTTCTATTTCTTCTTTTAAATTTTTATTAGTAGCTGCTATTACACGAACATTGACTTTAATGTCTTTATCGCTACCAACTCTTGAAATTTTATTTTCCTGTAAAGCTCTTAATACTTTTGCTTGTGCAGAAAGGCTCATATCTCCTATTTCATCTAAAAAAATAGTACCTCCATTAGCTGCTTCAAATTTACCTGCTCTATCTTTATTTGCTCCAGTAAAAGATCCTTTTATATGTCCAAAAAGCTCACTTTCAATAAGTTCAGATGGTATTGCAGCACAGTTTACTTCAACCATAGGAGCTTTTGTTCGTTCACTTTTTTCGTGTAACCAGTGCGCAACTAATTCCTTTCCTGTACCGTTTTCTCCTGTTATTAAAACTCTTGCGTCAGTTGGTGCTACTTTTTCAATGATATCTTTAATATGTATAATCGGATTACTTTCACCAATCATTTCATATTTTTTACTTACTTTCTTTTTTAAAATTGTGTTTTCAACAACTAATTTTTTTCTATCTAATGCATTTCGAACAGTATTTAAAAGTCTGTTTAAATCTGGCGGTTTTGAAATATAATCAAAAGCACCTAAACGCATTGTATTAACTGCTGTATCTAAATCGCCATGGCCAGAAAGCATTACGATAGGTATTTCTGGTTTTAGTTTTTTTATTTTTTCAAGTACCTCAACACCATCCATTTTAGGCATTTTAATATCGCATAAAATTAAATCGTAATCAAATTTTGTAATCAAATTTACTCCAATCAAACCATCTTCTGCTTCTTCTACTTCGTAATTTTCATTTTCTTCCGTAATAATTTTTTTTAGCACTCTGCGAATGGCAGATTCATCTTCAATAAGTAAAATTTTTGACATGTTATTTTTTGTTTTCTATAATATGAATATCTCTTTGTGGAAAAGGAATTTGAATATTATTTTCTCTAAATTTTTTATCAATTGCAAAACGTAATTCACTTTTAATTGCAGGTGAAACAAAGCTTTGAGTAGTTGAAAACCTTAAGATAAATTCTAAAGAACTATCTCCAAAGTTATTAAATAATACACTTGGCATTTTTACTTTAGAAACTTTTGAATTTTCTACAGCAGCTTCTATTAATATTTTTTTCACCTTTTCTACATCTGAGCCATAAGCTACACCAACTTTAACCGTTTCAATAATTAAACGTCCATTTTGAGTCCAGTTATATAAAGTGTTGGTTAAAAAAATATGATTTGGAATAATAACCACTTTATCTTCTACTGTTATAGCTCTTGTTGTTCTCAAGTTTATTTCAAAAACTTTGCCAATTTTACCATCTACTTCAATAACATCGTTTAAATGAATTGTTTTATCTAACAGCATAAAAACTCCTGAAATAATATCTTGAAATAAGGTTTGTAATCCTAAACCTAAACCAACTAATAAAGCCGCTGAACCAGCTAGTAATACACTAATTTTAATTCCTAAAGAATCTAAAGCTATAATAATTACAGTAACGTAAATAAAATATTTTAAAAAAGAGAATAAAGAGTTGAACTTATTTTTATCTATATCATCAAGCTTTTTATTAGTAATCCTTCTTATAAGTTTTAAGAAAAAACTAGTTATAAAAAAAACAACAATTAACACAAAAATATCCTTAATAGAAATTTGAATGTTATCCGTTATACTAAAAGTATAGTTTAAAATATTTCGTAAAGTTTCCATATTTTAATATTTTAACCATCTATATATTTCTTTATAATTTGGTTTTTTACCGTACATTAAAATACCTACTCTATAAATTTTTGCTGCAAACCAAACTATTCCTATAAAGGTAAGAATTAATAACAACATAGATACTGCTATTTGCCACCAAGGAACTCCAAAAGGAATTCGCATTAACATAACTATTGGTGATGTCAACGGAAATATTGAAAAGCCTACTGCTACAGAACCATGAGGGTTTTCGATTATTGAAAATCCTATATAAATAGCAATTACCAAAGGCATTAAAACAGGCATCATAAATTGTTGAGTATCTGTCTCACTATCCACAGCTGCTCCAATTGCAGCATATATGGAGCTGTAAATTAAATAACCTCCAAAAAAGTAAACAAGAAAAGAGAAAAATATAGTTAAAATTGGTAAATTTTTTATTTCCTGAAGTACTAACTGTAAATTATTATTAGAAACTTCCTGCACTTGTTGAACAACCTCTGGTGTCATCTGTAAAGAGTTAGTATTTTTAGTAGCTTCTGGACCTAAATACATGGTAATTACAAATAAAATGGCACCTCCTATTATCATCCAAATAATAAATTGCATTAAACCTGCAAAAGCATTTCCTAAAATTTTACCCAACATTAATTGAAATGGTTTTACTGAAGATATTATAACTTCAATAATTCTACTTGTTTTTTCTTCAATTACACTCCGCATTACTGAAGTACCATAAATAATGATAAACATAAAAATTAGATATCCAAATCCTCCTCCGGCTGCCATTCTTAACATACTTCCAATTTTTGAAGATTTTTCTCCCGTGAAATTTTCTGTTGCAATACTAACACTTGTTTCTGTTGCTTTAATTGTAGCAACATCTAAATTTAATTTTTCGATTTTTAAATTCCGTATTCGTTTATCTAGCCTATTTTCAATATTACTAATAAAACTAAGCCCTGGTGATTCTTGTGAATAAAATTTAATACTATTAGTTAGTTGTGGTAAACTATCGTTTTTGGGGATATAAATTAATCCATAATAATCTTTTTCTGAAATGGATTTAGCTTGCTTAAAGCCAATAGCTGTTAAATTTGTAAATTCAATAGTTTTTGTATTGGTAAATGCTGGGGTTAATTGACTAGTTTCATCTACATAAGCTACTTTTCTAACATCTTCGCTGTTTTTTTCACTTAAATAAAAAATTAATGCTCCTAATCCAACTACTAGAAGTGGACTTAATATGGTTAAAATTATAAAAGATTTATTTTTAACTTTAGCAAAAAATTCTCTCTTTATTATTAATAAAAGTTTATTCATGATTAGCAACGGATTTTAAAAATATATCATTCGCAGAAGGAATAATTTCTGTAAAATGGTTAATTTGAGCTTTACTGTTTAAGTATTTAATTAGATCTTTAGTAGTGTCTTCGCCATTTAAAGTAACCTCCATTCTATACTCATTATTTACGCCATTACTGTCTAAGTTTGTTACTTTAAATTTTTCTTGAACTACATTAAAAATATTTTCATTTTCACTAATTAAACCTACTTCAAATTTATTCTCTTTAAATTGATTTTTTATATCGCTTAATTTACCATCTAATATTTTATTGGATTTATTAATTAATGCAATATAATCGCACATTTCTTCAACGGATTCCATTCTGTGTGTTGAAAAAATAATACTTGCTCCATTATCTCTTAATTTTAGGATTTCATCTTTAATCAGATTCGCATTAACTGGATCAAAACCACTAAATGGTTCATCAAAAATTAACAATTTAGGCTCGTGCATAACGGTAACTATAAATTGTACTTTTTGCGCCATCCCTTTAGATAATTCCTGAATTTTTTTGTTCCACCAATCATTAATTCCAAATTTATCAAACCACATTATTAGCTTTTTTTTAGCTTCTTGTTTACTCATTCCTTTAAGTTGCGCTAAATAAATTGCTTGTTCACCCACTTTCATACTTTTATACAAACCTCGTTCTTCTGGCAAATAACCAATATCTTGTATATGGTTTTGATGAAGTGGTTTTCCATCTAAATATATGGCGCCACTATCGGGTAAAGTAATTTGATTAATTATTCTAATCAGTGAAGTTTTTCCTGCTCCATTTGGACCTAATAATCCAAAAACACTTCCTTCAGGTATAGCAATAGATACCTTATTTAAGGCTGTATAGTTACCATACGTTTTGGTTACATTTTCAACCTCTAAAACATTTTTCATTGTAAAGTTTTTGATTTCAGGTACGAAAATATAGCTATTTTATTAAAACTAGGTTAATCTTTTAATAAAATTATTGTAATTTTTTAAGATATTTCTCTTGAATTGATTTTAACATTTCCAAGGAAATTTTTGGTCTAACTACTCTTAAAATTTCGGTAATTCCACCATTTTGATATAAAATACCTTGCGCTATATCAAAATTTTTATCCGACATATTATTTTTTATTTCATAAGTCATAGTTCTAAATTCATCCCATTCTAAATGTTTCGGTATTTCAATATAATATGCATTTTCTTCTGTTGTGGAATGAAAGAAACCTTCATCTATTTTTTCAATATCCATAAACCGATTAATTCTTATTAACGCTTCAACATCTTCAAATTTTTCGCTTTTTGCAAAATCGAACCCTGCATCTTTATAGTATTGCTGAATTTCTGGAATTTCATTATATCGGTTTATTCCTCTAACTCTAATTCCATTAATTTTTCTTCTATGAATAGAAACTTCACATTTTGCTGCCACTAAATCTGTATTATACGTAGCATTAATTTTTTTAGTAGTTCTCAAAATATTTTCAAAAGAGTTTGGCGTTTTGGTAACAAATATTATAGAAGAAGGTTTATTAATGTGGGTAAACCTACTATAATAGGATTTATATGGATCTGGAACATTAATTACAAATGTATTTGACAATTTATTTACATCAATAGTTGAAATATTTTCTTGTTTAATAATCTTACCAATAACCTCTTTTGTTTTCATAATATTCAAATTTTTATATAATGTTTTAAACTTATCTCTTTTTTTTATAAAAAACAAGTAAAATAATTTAACAAAATATTTTTTAATTTTATTATGCATGCATAGTATTTTTTTATATATTTGAGAATGCAAAAAAATAATACTATTGATCATGTTTTAAGAGCCACTTGGCAGGCCGTTGCAAAAATGTATAATGAACAAGCGGCAAAACATAATAGCACTATGTCTATGGCTTTTGTTATTTTAAATATAGACAGTAAAAACGGAACTCCATCCACAGCGCTAGGACCTCAAATGGGTATGGAACCTACTAGTTTGTCTCGAATTTTAAAAAAAATGGAAGATAATGGTCAAATTTATAGAGAAAAAAACCCAAATGATGGCAGAGGTGTTTTAATTAAACTTACTGAATTTGGTAAAGAAAAACGTGAAATTTCAAAACAACATGTACTTCAATTTAACGAAACCGTTAAACAACATGTTTCAAAAGAGCAATTGGCTAATTTTTGTGAAGTAACAGAGATTATCAATTATTTAATCAATACAAAACAAATTTTTAAAGATTAACAAATATAATTTTATATAAACAAATGAAAAGACCAATAAAAAAAGTAGCAGTTGTAGGTTCTGGAATTATGGGATCAGGGATTGCTTGTCATTTTGCAAACATTGGTGTAGAAGTTTTGCTACTTGATATTATTCCTCGTGAATTAAACGAAGTAGAAAAAGCAAAAGGACTTACACTTGAAAACAAGATTGTACGTAATAGATTGGTTAATGATAGCCTAAAAGCTTCCTTAAAATCTAAACCATCACCTATTTACAATCAAAAATTTGCTAGTAGAATTACTACAGGAAATTTAGAAGACGACATTTCTAAAGTAAAAGATGTTGACTGGATTATTGAGGTGGTTGTTGAACGATTAGATATTAAACAACAGGTCTTTGAAAAAATTGAAAAATATAGAACTCCTGGCACATTAATCTCATCAAATACTTCTGGAATACCTATTCAGTTTATGAGCGAAGGCAGAAGTGAAGATTTCCAAAATCATTTTGCAGTAACTCACTTTTTTAATCCTCCACGTTATTTAAAATTATTTGAAGTAATTCCAGGTCCAAAATGTAAACAAGAAGTAACCGACTTTTTAATGATGTATGGCGAAAAATTCTTAGGCAAAACTTCTGTTTTAGCAAAAGATACTCCAGCTTTTATTGGAAATAGAGTTGGTATTTTTGGTATTATGAGTTTGTTTCACCATGTTAAAGAATTAGGTTTAACTATTGAAGAAGTAGATAAATTAACTGGACCAGTTATTGGCCGACCTAAATCTGCAACCTTTAGAACTGTTGATGTAGTTGGTCTTGACACATTAGTACACGTTGCAAATGGTTTATATGAAAATTGTCCAGAGGATGAATCTCACGACATTTTTAAACTACCTGATTTCATTAATAAAATGATGGAAAACAAATGGTTAGGAAGCAAAACCAAACAAGGTTTTTATAAAAAAGTTGTCGAAAACGGCAAAAGAAATATTCTGTCTTTAGATTTAAATACTTTAGAATATCGTCCTAATAAAAGAGCAAAATTTGCAACTTTAGAAATGACAAAAACTATTGATAATGTAGTTGATCGTTTCAAAGTTTTAGTAAAAGGAAAAGATAAAGCCGGTGAATTTTATAGAAAAAGCTTTTCCGCTATGTTTGGTTATGTTCAAAACCGAATTCCTGAAATTTCCGATGAATTATATCGATTAGACGATGCTATGAAAGCTGGTTTTGGTTGGGAACATGGTCCTTTTGAAATTTGGGATGCAATTGGAGTTGAAGCTGGAATTGAACTAATGAAAGCTGAAAATTTACCTGTAGCAAATTGGGTAACAGAAATGCTTGAAAGTGGTACTAAAAGTTTTTACACTGTTAAAGATGGTGCTAAATATTATTATTCAATTCCTTCTAAAAAACAAGAAAAAATACCTGGACAAGATAGTTTCATTATCCTTAACAACATTAGAGAAACTAAAACTATTTGGAGTAATTCCGAAGCTGCAATTCAACATTTAGGAGATGGTATTTTAAATGTAGAATTTCGTTCAAAAATGAACACAATTGGTAGTGGTGTAATTCAGGGAATTAATAAAGGAATAGATTTAGCTGAAAAAGAATATGAAAGTGTAATAATTGGTAATCAGGGACCAAATTTCTCAGTTGGAGCTAATTTAGCTATGGTATTTATGTTAGCCATTGAACAAGAATATGACGAGCTAGCATTTGCAATAAAAGCTTTTCAAGATACTGTAATGCGATTACGTTATTCAAGTGTTCCAACTATTGTTGCTCCTCATGGAATGACGCTTGGTGGAGGCTGCGAAATGACTCTTCATGCGGATAAAGTTGTGGCTGCTGCAGAATCTTATATTGGTTTAGTAGAATTTGGTGTTGGATTATTGCCTGGAGGTGCTGGAACTAAAGAAATGACTTTAAGAGCCGCAGAAACCTTTAAAGAAGGAGACGTTCAATTAAATAGATTAAGAGAACACTTCTTAGCAATTGCAATGGCAAAAGTAAGCACTTCTGCTTATGAAGCATTTGATTTAAATATTCTTAAACCTGGAAAAGACCTAGTTGTTGTTAACCGAGATCGTCAAATTGCAACTGCAAAACGTTATGCTTTACAAATGGTAAAAGATGGTTACACACAACCTACTCCACAAAAAGTAAAAGTATTAGGACAACAATCACTTGGTATGTTTTTAGTTGGAACTGATGCTATGGAAAAAGGTCTTTATATATCAGAACACGATAAACTTATTGGTAATAAAATAGCTTATGTAATGTCTGGTGGAGATTTATCCGAACCAACCTTTGTTTCTGAGCAATACCTTTTAGATATAGAACGAGAAGCATTCCTTTCTTTATTAACAGAGAAAAAAACATTGCAACGAATTGAGCATACTTTAAAAACAGGTAAACCATTAAGAAATTAAGAAAATGAAAACAGCATATATAGTAAAAGGATATAGAACTGCAGTAGGAAAAGCACCTAGAGGTGTTTTCAGATTTAAAAGATCTGATGATTTAGCTGCAGAAACAATACAACATTTATTAAAAGAAGTTCCTCAATTAGAGGTCTCTCGTATTGATGATGTTATGGTTGGATGCGCCATGCCAGAAGGCTCACAAGGTTTAAATATGGGGCGTTTAATTTCTCTTATGGGATTAAAATCTGTTGATATTCCTGGTGTAACTGTAAATCGTTTTTGCTCTTCAGGTATTGAAACTATCGCCATGGCTTCTGCTAAAATTTCAGCAGGTATGGCAGATTGTATCATTGCAGGAGGAACTGAAAGCATGAGTTCAGTGCCAATGGGAGGTTACAAGCCAGAATTAAATTATGACGTTGTAAAGTCTGGTCATGAAGATTATTATTGGGGAATGGGAACTACAGCAGAGGCTGTTGCTAATAAATACAACGTTTCTAGAGAAGATCAAGATGTATTCTCATTTAATTCCCATCAAAAAGCATTAAAAGCTATTAAAGAAGGAACTTTTAAAGATGATATTGTTCCAATAACCGTAAACCAAACTTATTTAGATGCTAACGGAAAACGTAAAGAAAAAAATTATGTGGTAGATACCGATGAAGGTCCACGTGCAGGAACTTCCATTGAAGCTTTAGCTAAATTACGTCCTGTTTTTGCACAAGGAGGAAGTGTTACCGCAGGTAATTCCTCGCAAATGAGTGATGGAGCTTCTTTTGTTTTAGTGATGAGCGAAGCAATGGTTAAAGAATTAAACTTAGAACCAGTTGCTCGTTTAGTTTCTTATGCACCTGTAGGTGTAGAACCAAGTATTATGGGTATTGGACCAATGTATGCCGTTCCAAAAGCATTAAAACAAGCTGGATTAACTTTAAAAGATATCGAATTAATAGAGTTAAATGAAGCATTTGCTTCACAATCTTTAGCGGTAATCAGAGGATTAGATTTAAACCCAGACATTGTAAATGTTAATGGTGGAGCTATCGCATTAGGTCATCCACTTGGGTGTACAGGTGCAAAATTATCTGTACAACTTTTCAATGAAATGAGAAGAAGAAAAAACAAATACGGTATTGTTACTATGTGCGTTGGTACTGGTCAAGGTGCTGCAGGCGTTTACGAATTTTTAAAATAAAAAACATAACTATATAAAAAAATAAACAATGAGTACACACATTAAAGGTGGTGAATTTTTAATAAAAGAAACCACTAGTGATTCAATTTTTATCTCAGAAGAATTTTCTGAAGAACAACAAATGATGAAGGAATCTATTATAGATTTTATTGATAGAGAAGTTTGGCCTTTTAAAGATAGATTCGAAAAAAAAGACTATAAATTCACCGAAGAAATTATGAAAAAAGCAGGTGAAATGGGTTTATTAGGAGTTTCTGTTCCTGAAGAATATGGAGGAATGGGAATGGGCTTTGTTTCAACCATGCTAGTTTGCGATTACATTTCTGGAGCTTCTGGATCATTATCAACAGCTTATGGAGCCCATACAGGTATTGGCACCATGCCAATTTTATTGTATGGAACTGAAGAACAAAGACAAAAATATGTGCCAAAATTAGCTAGTGGAGAATGGTTTGGGGCATACTGTTTGACTGAGCCTGGAGCTGGTAGTGATGCCAATTCAGGGAAAACTAAAGCTGTGCTTTCTGAAGATGGAAAATATTATAGTATTACTGGGCAAAAAATGTGGATTAGTAATGCCGGTTTTTGTAGTTTAATGATTGTTTTTGCTCGTATTGAAGATGACAAAAATATTACTTCTTTTATTGTAGAGTATGATCCTAATAATCCTAATGGAATTACTTTAGGAGAAGAAGAACACAAGTTAGGAATTAGAGCATCTTCAACTCGACAAGTATTTTTTAATGACACTAAAGTTCCTGTTGAAAATATGCTAGCTAGTCGTGGTGAAGGATTTAAAATTGCTTTAAATTCATTAAACGTTGGTCGTATTAAATTAAGTGTAGCTTGTTCTGATGCAGGTAGAAGAGCTATTACAGAATCTGTAAAATACGCTAATGAACGTGTTCAGTTTAAAACTCCTATTGCTCAATTTGGAGCTATAAAATATAAGTTAGCCGAAATGGCAACTAAAACTTATTGTAGTTCAGCTGCTAATTATCGTGCTGCAAATGATATCCAAAATAAAATAAATGAATTAAAAGAAAGTGGATTATCACATCAAGAAGCAGAATTAAAAGGTGTTGAAGAATTTGCAATTGAATGTGCTTTATTAAAAGTATATGGTTCAGAAGCAATTCAATTTGTAGCGGATGAAGGTATCCAAATTTTTGGCGGAATGGGATTTTCCGAAGATACTCCTATGGAAGCAGCTTGGCGTGATGCTCGTATTGCTAGAATTTACGAAGGAACTAATGAAATTAACCGACTTCTTTCTGTAAGTATGTTGCTAAAAAAAGCCCTTAAAGGTCAAATAGATTTAATGACTCCAGCAATGGCAGTTGCTAACGATTTAATGGCAATTCCTTCTTTTGATACTCCAGATTACTCTGTTCTTTTTACAGAAGAAAAAGAAATTTTAGAAAAGTTAAAAAAAGCATTTTTAATGATTGCAGGTTCTGCAGTACAAAAATACACTACAAAACTTGCTGAAGAACAACAATTAGTAATGGCTGCTGCAGAAATGATGATTGAAATTTACATGGCTGAGTCTGCTATACTAAAAACAGAGAAATTGGTTAAAATGACATCTGAAGAAGCTTGTGAAGCACAAATTGCAATGGCTAAATTAAATTTATTTAATGCTGTTGAGCAAATAAGTACTAAAGGTAAAGAAGCTTTATACTCATTTACAGAAGGTGATGAACAACGTATGATGTTAATGGGTTTAAAACGTTTTACTAAGTATACTAATTTCCCAAATGTTATTAATTTAAGAAAAATAATTGCTGACAAAGTTATTGCTGAAAATAGTTATTGCTTTTAATAATTACAATCTTTTTTAAATAAAAAAACTGCTATTTAATGATAGCAGTTTTTTTTATTCTGAATATTATTTTGTATTTTTAAGGTAGTACTATTTTTAATAAAATCAACTCCAAGTTTATAACTTAAATTATAAAATTATGAGTACAACTGCAGGAATTTGGATTGACACAAAAAAAGCTATTATCATTAAACTTTTTGAAGAAAAGCACTCAGTAAAAACAATTGAATCTACAATTGAAACTAAAGAAAGAATTCCAGGAGAAAGTAAAAAGTTTGGCAGGTTCGGAAATCAATATTTAACTTATGAGAAAAACAAAGAGAATAAACGAATTGAACAAACTAACCAATTTTTAAAAACTATACTAAAAGAACTTTATGCTTTTGAAAAATTTGTAATTTTTGGTCCTTCCAAAATGAAAAGTTTATTAGAAAAAGAAGTTCTTTCAGATACAAAATTAATTCCTAAACTAGAAGGCCTGCATAATTGTGATAGGCTTACGGAAAATCAGAAAGTAGCTTGGGTTAAAAACTATTTCAAAGTTAACGCTTAAGAATTTCTTTTCCTATAGCACATTGCAAACATAATTTTTTATTACAATAGTTATTTTTTAATTGTAACAATGCTTGTGTTTCAAATGCATTATTTCCCTTAAATTTCAATGTCTCAAAATTTGATATTATGGTGTTTTTTTCTGGTTTAATTTCACAAATAAAATTTAATAATTCATTAAATTCTAATTTGCCAATTGTTTTTAAATATGTGAATTTTAATGGCACAATAGTGTTTATCAACACTAAATGAATAAAAGATTTGGTAAGCTTTTTTGTGCTTTTTTTAGACGATGTTTCAAAAGTATAATGTGTTTCCCAAAATTCGGTAATTTTAAGTGAAAACAGTGTATAAAAATCTTCTAAAACAGTAGTTTCTATAATTTTTGAAAATAAATTCTGTTGCTTAGAAAATAATATTGCCAACTGAGACAAACGAATTGTTGGAAAATTTGCAGGACGCAACCTAAAAAATTGAATGGATGTATTATTAACTTTATCTAATTTAAATTTATGTGATAAATATTCATATTCTTGTTTTAGTTTTGAATAATAAATAGATTCTTTTTCATCACTTAACAAACCTGCTCTACCAAAAAAAAGAGCTTCCATTTGAAAAGGGTTATCTCCTATCTTTCTAACAATTGAAAAATCAAAAGAAGTAGCAAATTGTAAAAAGGATTCTCCATTTACTTTTAACCCAAAATTTTTAGCCAATAAAATAAATAAAGTGGCTTCCCAATTTGAATTTGTACTTTTAAAAATTGTGTTTATAAGTTCTGACTTTTCTTCTAAACGCTCAAAATACAAACGTTCTAACCAATTATTTTTAGTGAAATTATCTACAAACTCTATTTCATTTTCACAATTAATCCATTTCTTATCCAAATTAAAAAGTTCTTTATAATTAACAAGTACTTTTTCATCCATAAAATCTTTTAGTACTAACGTTTCAATACTTTCATTTGTACCTCTAAACACATCTATATCATGCTCCCAAACTACATGTAAAATAACAGCATTATAATTAGTATCTTTTTCATGAGAATGAGCATACCAATCTGACGATAATACATGAATTTCAACATTACCAACCCAAAGCTGTTCGTTAATTATAATTTTTGCATTTAAAAAATCTGGACCTGAATTATAATTATGCGTTCCAACAGAAATAATTTGAACATTATTTCCTGTTGTAGTTATCAATTTATTAGATGAAAACAGTTTCAGTTTCCAAATAAAGTGGAGTAAATTTTCTTTCATAGCTATTTTTACTTCGGTAAGATAAAAATTAACTTTTAGTTATAAAAATTGAACCGCCTTTTTAGCTATTTTTAACTAAAATTAACCTAATTTTGTAGTTACATAAATATCATGTTATGAACATAATCGACAGCTTAAATTGGCGCTATGCAACTAAAAAATTTGATAGCTCAAAAAAACTTTCTGACGAACAAATAAACACCTTAAAACAAGCATTTAATTTAACGGCAACTTCGTTTGGTTTACAACCTATTAAATTAATTATTATAAGTAATAAAGAATTAAAAGAAAAACTTGTTCCATTATGTTATTATCAAGAACAAGTAGCTCAAGCATCTCATGTTTTAGCAATTTGTATTGAAAAAAGTACAACTACCGCTGATATTAACGCCTATTTTGATTTAGAAAAAGAAATAAGAGGAACTAAAGAAGAAATAATTTCTAAATTTAGAGCTCAGCTTATTGAAATGTACAAAAACAAATCTGAAGAAGAAATTCAGCAATCCGCTGTATTTCAAACTTATATTGTGCTTGGTAATTTATTAACTGTTTGTGCTGTTGAAAAAATAGATTCTTGCCCAATGGAAGGATTTATCCCTGAAAAAGTAGATGAACTATTAAAATTAAAAGAAAAAAACTTAGAATCCGTTTTATTATTACCTGTTGGCTTTAGAGCAGAAGATGATGTTACAAACGGACTTAAAAAAGTACGAAAACCATTAAACAAAACTATTATAGAAATAAAATAATCAAATAATTCAATACAAATATGAGTAAAGAAGTAAGAGCTTTAGAGCCAAAAGAATTATGGAATAATTTTGCCGATTTAAATGCGGTTCCAAGAGCATCAAAAAAAGAAGAAAAAGTTAGACAATTTATAGTTGATTTTGGTAATAAATTGGGGTTAGAAACTATCACCGATCCAATAGGAAATGTTATCATAAAAAAACCTGCATCTAAAGGAATGGAAAATCGTAAAATGGTGGTTTTACAAGGACATATAGATATGGTTCATCAAAAAAATTCGGATACTAATTTTGATTTTGATACAGAAGGCATTAAAATGAAAGTAGATGGAGATTGGGTTCGCGCCGAAGGAACTACTTTAGGTGCAGATAACGGTTTAGGTGTTGCTGCAATTATGAGTATTTTAGCTTCTTCTGAAATTCTACATCCTGCTATTGAAGCTTTATTTACTATAGATGAAGAAACTGGAATGACAGGTGCGATGGGATTACAAGCAGGTTATTTAAATGGTGAAATTTTATTGAATTTAGACACCGAAGAAGATGATGAAATTGATATAGGATGTGCTGGAGGTATTGATATAACTGTTGAAAGTGATTATCACGAAGTAAGTGCGCCTGTAAATAGTGTTGGTTACACCATTTCTGTAAAAGGATTAAATGGAGGTCACTCTGGTATGGATATTCATAAAGGTTTAGGAAATGCTAACAAAATTATGAATCGTATTTTATACGCTGTACAAGATGTAACTCGAATTTCAGAAATAAATGGAGGAAGTTTACGAAATGCAATTCCAAGAGAAAGTTTTACAAAATTAGCAGTTTATAATGCTTCAAAATCAAGTTTTTTAAAAACTATAAAACGTATTTCTAAAGAAATAAAAGACGAACTAAAAACTGTTGATCCAAATTTAAGTATTGAAATTTCTGAAACGGAAACGCCTAATAAAGTAATGACTTTAATTAGTCAAAATGCATTAATTGCTTCAATTTATGCAGCACACAATGGCGTTTACAGAATGAGTAATGATATGGAAGATTTGGTTGAAACGTCAAATAATATTGCACGTATTACAGTAAAAGATGGCAGTATTAGTATTTTATGCTTAACAAGATCGTCTGTCGAGTCTTCTAAGTTCGATTTAGCAAATGCCTTAAAATCTACTTTTGAATTAGCTGGTTATAAAGTTACATTATCAGGTTCTTATCCTGGATGGAAACCTAATGTAGAATCACAAATTTTAACCTTGTTATCCAACACCTATCAAAAATTATTTGATAACAAAGCAAATGTTGTAGCTTGTCATGCAGGTTTAGAATGTGGAATTTTAGGAACAAATTATCCAAATATGGATATGATTTCATTTGGTCCAACTATACAAGGTGCTCATTCCCCTGATGAAAAAGCCAGTATAAAATCATCTCAAAAATTCTGGAAATTTTTATTAACAATCTTAGAAAATATTCCTTTTAAAAATTAAAAAACAGTTAAAGAGGTTGAGGTTTCAACCTCTTTTCTATTTTTAAGGGTATGTTAACATTATTATCTTTAAAAAACGGCAAATAATTGTATTTTTACAACTTAAAAATAATTCGTTTTATTTAATGGGAAAAATAATTGCAATTGCCAACCAAAAAGGTGGTGTTGGTAAAACTACAACCACAGTTAATTTAGCTGCAGCTTTAGGTGTTTTAGAAAAAAAAGTATTGCTTATTGATGCAGACCCTCAAGCAAATGCTTCTTCTGCGTTAGGTATTAATATTGAAGAAGTGTCATTAGGTAGTTATCAATTATTAGAACATGCTATTACTGCTTCAGAAGCTGTAACTTCAACAAACTCCCCTAACGTAAGTATTATTCCTGCTCATATAGATTTAGTAGCTATAGAAATTGAATTGGTGGATAAAAACAATAGAGAATACATGCTCAAAGAATCGTTACAGGATATAAAAAATGATTACGATTATATTTTAATTGACTGTGCTCCTTCACTTGGGTTAATAACTTTAAATGCATTAGTTGCAGCCGATTCCGTAATCATTCCTATTCAATGTGAATATTTTGCTTTGGAAGGATTAGGTAAATTATTAAACACTATAAAAAGCGTTCAAAATATTCATAATCCTGAATTAGATATTGAAGGCTTATTATTAACCATGTATGATTCTCGTTTACGATTATCAAATCAAGTAGTGGAAGAAGTAAAAAAACATTTTCAAAATATGGTATTTAAAACCATTATTCAGCGAAATGTTAGACTAAGTGAAGCTCCAAGCTATGGAGAAAGTATAATTGCTTATGATGCAACAAGTAGAGGTGCCGTAAATTATATTAACTTAGCCAACGAAATTCTTAAAAACAATAAATAACATGGCAAAAGCAACTAAAAAACAGGCATTAGGAAGAGGATTATCTGCTTTATTAAACGATTCTACTTCTGCTATAAATTCTGCAAATGATGAAAATGCAGATAAAGTTGTTGGAAACATTATTGAAATTAACTTAGATTCTATTGAAGTAAATCCTTATCAACCAAGAACTTATTTTAATGAAGAAGCCCTTAGAGAATTAGCAAGTTCCATTAAAGAACTTGGTGTTATTCAACCTATTACATTACGAAAAACCAAAAAAAATACTTTTCAATTAGTTTCGGGTGAACGTCGTTTTAGAGCTTCAAAATTAATTGGAAATACTACTATCCCAGCTTATATTAGATTGGCAAATGACCAAGAAATGCTGGAAATGGCTTTGGTTGAAAATATTCAACGTAAAGATTTAGATCCTATTGAAGTAGCTTTAACTTACCAGCGTTTAATTGAGGAAATTGATTTAACTCAGGAAGAAATGAGTAAAAGAGTTGGTAAAAAACGTTCAACTATTAGTAATTATTTACGCTTACTAAAATTAGATCCAATTATCCAAACAGGAATGCGCGACGGATTTTTATCGATGGGACACGGAAGAGCGTTAATAAACGTTGAAAATTCGGAAGAACAACTAGCTATTTACGAAAAAATAATTCAACAAAAGCTATCCGTTCGCGAAACAGAACAATTAGTAAAAAACTTAAAAGAAGGAAGCCAACCTAAACAAAAAATAGTAAAAGAAGAAAAAGAAATACCAAAGTTTGTTTCTAAAGGATTAAAAACAATAAGCGATTATTTTGGGCATAAAATTGATGTAAAATTAGCTGGAAAAGACAAAGGAAAAATAATTATTCCTTTTCATTCTGAAGAAGATTTTAACCGAATAAAAAAACTATTACAATAGTGCATATTAAGTTCTTACATATCTTTATTTTTATTTGTTTGTTTTTTGCATTTCAAAGCTATGCGCAAAAAAAAAGCAATCTTATTATTAAAGATACTATTGTAAATAATAATTACAGATACAACCCATTATCTCCTGCTAAAGCAGCTTTTTATTCCGCTATTTTACCAGGATTAGGACAAGCTTACAACAAAAAATATTGGAAAATTCCTTTTGTATATGCAGCTTTAGGTTCTGGAATTTATTTTTATAGTGCAAACAATACAAATTATAATAGAGTTAGAGAAGCTTATAAACTTAGAATTGCAGATAAACCAGACGAATTTGATGGCACTAATGGAAATCCTTTTTTATCTGAAGACGCCTTAATTTCTGCTCAAAAATCCTATAGAAAAGATAGAGATTTATCTCTTTTAGTAACCGTTGGTTTATACATTCTACAAATAGTTGAAGCAAGCACAAATGCACATTTATTACAGTATAATGTTGATAATAAATTGTCTGTTAACCCCAAATTAATGAAGCATTTAAATTCAAACAAAGCCATTGTTGGTGCGCAAATAAATTTTAAATTTTAATCATGAAAATTGCATTACTAGGTTACGGAAAAATGGGTAAAACCATTGAAAAGATTGCTTTAAAACGAGGGCATGAAATTGTTTTAAAAGTAGATAAAAATAATTCGAATTACAACCTTAACAATGTAGATGTTGCTATAGATTTTAGTGTTCCAACTGCAGCATTTAATAATATTAAAAATTGCATACAAAATAATGTAGCCATAGTAAGTGGAACAACAGGATGGCTAAAAAAATATGATGAAATTGTAGGTTTATGTAAACAAAAAAATGGAGCTTTTATTTATGCTAGTAATTTTAGTTTAGGAGTAAATATATTCTTTGAATTAAATAAAAACTTAGCTAAAATGATGCAAAATTTAAATCAGTATAACATTTCATTAGAAGAAATTCATCACACAAAAAAATTAGATGCTCCAAGTGGTACAGCTATAACTTTAGCTGAAGATATTATAAAAAACACCTCTAAACAAAGTTGGGCTTTAGATGTAACAACTAACTCAAATGAGATACCAATTATAGCAAAACGTATTCCTGATGTGCCTGGTACACATACCGTTTCTTATCAATCCAATGTGGACACTATAGAAATTAAACATACAGCGCACAGTAGAGAAGGTTTCGCTTTAGGAGCTATAGTAGCTGCCGAATGGCTTTTTAATAAAAAAGGAGTTTTTACAATGAAAGACGTTTTAGACTTAAACTAAATATTTAAAATTACCAATTATGACAATGACTCAATGGTTTATATTTTTCTTAATAATTCAAGTAATTCATTTTTTAGGAACTTGGAAATTATACAAAAAAGCTGGTAAAAAATCTTGGCAAGCTATAGTACCTATTTATAATGCAGTAGTATTAATGCGCATAATAAATAGACCTGTTTGGTGGGTAATTTTATTATTTATTCCAATTATTAATTTATTAATGTTTCCTGTAATTTGGGTAGAAACAAGTAGAAGTTTTGGTAAAAACAAAAGTTTGGATACTATTTTATCCATTGTTTTACTTGGTTTTTATAATTTTTATTTAAATTATTTTGCAGAGATAACGTATATTGAAAATAGAAGCTTAAAGCCTAGAACAGAATTTGGCGAATGGGTTAGTTCTATCGTTTTTGCTGTTGTGGCAGCAACTTTAGTGCACACCTACTTTATGCAACCGTATACTATACCAACTTCCTCTTTAGAAAAATCATTATTAGTTGGAGACTTTTTATTTGTAAGTAAATTTCATTACGGAGCAAGAACACCTATGACTGTTGTTGCTGCTCCAATGGTACATGATACATTACCTTTTTTAAAAACAAAATCGTATTTAAACAAACCTCAACTACCTTACTTTAGATTACCTGGTTTTGAAGATATAAAGCGAAATGAAATTGTAGTTTTTAATTGGCCCGCAGATACCGTTCGTTTTTTTAGAGATCACTCTAATATTCATATAAATAAACCCATTGATAAAAAATCAAACTATGTTAAACGTTGTGTTGGTATACCAGGAGATTCCTTAGAAATTAAAGATGGCTACATTTTTATAAATGGCAAACAAACTGTATTACCTGACAGAGCCAAGCCTCAATATATAAATAAAGTAATAACCAACGGACAACAACTTAGTGCTGCTACATTAAAAAGATATAATGTTACAGAAGGAAGTTATCAGGGAAATTATTACATACTTTATTTAACCGATAAAAATGCTAAAAAACTAGCTAATAATCCACTTATTAAAAGTGTAACTAAGCAAATAACGCCTAAAGGAACTTATGATAAATCTATTTTTCCACATAGTCCACAGTACCCTTGGTCTATAGACAATTACGGTCCAATTTATATTCCTGAAGCTGGTAAAACGGTAGAACTAAATTTAAAAACATTACCATTTTATAAACGAATTATTGAAGTTTATGAACACAATAATTTAACTGTAAATGGTAATGAAATTTTTATCAATGGAAAATTAGCAAATACTTATACTTTTAAGCAAAACTATTACTGGATGATGGGAGATAATCGTGATAATTCTGAAGATGCTCGTTTTTGGGGTTATGTACCTTTTGATCATGTAGTAGGTAAACCTGTATTTATATGGTTTAGCTGGGATAGTAATGGAAAAAGTTTAGCTGAAAAAGTAAGATGGAATCGTGTTTTTACTACAGTAGGTGGAAGTGGAGAACCTGTTTCCTATTTATATCCATTTTTAGGTGTATTAGCACTTTGGTTTGGATTTAGTTACTATAGAAAACGTAAAAAAGCAGCTTAATTTTGAGTTTTGTTTTAGTTCAACCTACTTATTTTTCAACTATTGCTCAGTATGTAGCCATTGCCAAATCCAATCAAATTATTTTTGAAGTAGAAGATAATTTTCAAAAACAAACGTATAGAAATCGCTGCTATATAAATACGGCAAATGGTAAACAATTATTAAATGTACCTATTCAGCATAAAAAAGGTATAAAGCAAAAAACTAAAGATGTTAAAATAGATTATAAAGATAATTGGCAAAAACAGCATTTAAAATCCTTAAAAACTGCTTACAGCTCATCCCCTTTTTTTGAATTTTATATAGATGATTTACTTCCTTTGTTTGAAAAAAAATACACGTATTTATTAGATTTAAATATAGAAAGTCACCTATTAATAATGGATGCTTTACAACTAAATATTCCTTTAAAAAAAAGTGAAAATTACATCATTAAAACTGAATATTTAGATTTACGACATTTAGCTATAGACAAAAACAAAACCACCTATAATTTAGAACGTTATATACAGGTTTTTGAACAAAATAATGGTTTCATTTCCAATTTAAGCATACTTGATTTATTATTTATGGAAGGACCAAATGCATTAAACTATTTGGAAAATCAAAATCTCATATTTTAATCTTTGGAATATATACGATTCATAACGCATTATGGAATGCATTTTTTAGTTCCAGGAATTATTGCTTATACTTTTTTTAAGCCACATTGGAAAAAAGTTTGGATTATTTTTTTACTAACCATGTTAGTAGATGTAGATCATATATTTGCAACCCCAATGTTTGATTCCAACCGCTGCAGTATAAATTTTCATCCATTACATACTTACTATGCAATTTTTATCTATTTTTTATTATTAATCCCTAAAAAAACACGAATTATAGCAATAGCACTACTCTTTCATATGCTAACGGATGCTTTAGATTGTTTGTGGATTAAATAATAAAAGACTTTTTTATCTTTTATTATTATTTTACTATATTTGCAATATAAATATTTAAAAAAATGTTAGATTTTAAAAATAAAACGATTGCAGAAATAGTAAGCGATGATATAAGTACAGCTTCCGTTTTTAAAAAGTATAACTTAGATTTTTGTTGTGGAGGTGGAAAAACAGTTGAAAATGCATGTTTAAAAGCAAATATAAATGTAGATGAAGTTATTTACGATTTACATTCAAATCCACCAAAAAATGATGTTGCTATACAAAACTTTAAAAATTGGAATATCGATTTTTTAATCGATTATATTGTAAACGTTCATCATACTTATGTAAAAGATAACTTAAGTATAATACAAGAGTTTTCTACTAAAGTAGCTAGTGTTCATGGACAAAATGCTCCAGAAACAATTGAAATAGACAGTTTATTTACAACGCTTGCAAATGAACTAACTTCACATTTAAAAAAAGAAGAAAACATTTTATTTCCTGCTATAAAAGCAAAACTAAAAGATAACAATTATGAATATGACAAAAATGTAATTGCAATTTTAGAAGATGAACATGATAGCGCAGGAACTATTGTAAAAAAAATTCAAAAACTTAGTAATAATTTTACCCCTCCTGAATGGGCTTGTAATACATTTAAAGCATTATATTATAAATTAGATGAATTTATAAATGATTTATACCAACACATTCATTTAGAAAATAATATACTTTTTCCTAAAGTTAAATAAAAATCAACCCCTTTTTTTAATCCTCAAGTATTTCTTGGGGATTTTTTATTTAATATTTTACGATTTGAAAACTATTTTTATGATTTGAGTATTAAGTTAATATAAATGTGTGTAAATTTATAAGATACTACAGCTAAGTCAATCAAACACTAATTTATTATAAAGTTAAAAAGTGTTATGATTACATTAACTAAACTCAAAATTGCACCTTTTACAATTCTATTTGGAACTAGTCTTTTAATTATCTTAGTTATTATAATTAGCAACTATTTTTTCTTTAAATCTATACCAAACAACAATTTTAAAATTAATAATAGCATCTTAAAAAATGGAGACTTAGTTTTAAGATGTGGAAGATCCACCGAAAGTTACGCAGTATATTTAGCTGATAATAATACAGAATTTACGCATATTGGTATTATTAGTATTGAAAATCATATTCCTTATGTAATTCATGCAGTACCATGGAAAATTAATACGGTTAAAAAAGAACCATTAAATTACTTTATAAATCACAAAGTTGCATCAACCTACGCAATTTATCGCACAAATTATAAATCAACTATTTTAAAGAATGTTGTAAACCAAGCCAATTTATTTTATCAAAAAAAATACACATTTGATAATAATTATGACTTAACAACAAATACTAAATTGTACTGTACTGAGTTGATTTTAAAGGCTTTTAGAAATGCTGGAATAAATTTAAACCTAAACACTAAAAGCATTAATTATGTAGTTGGAAAACACAACTTAATTTTCCCTTCAGAGTTCACAAAATCCCCTTTATTTAAAAAAATCATATAATAACTTAAAAACAATTTAATTATGAAAAATTCAACATTTTACCTGACTTTATTAGTATTAGTAGTTTCAATTAGTTTAACATCTTGTGGAAAAGGTGGTGGAAATACTCCTAGTAAAACAGTTATTGCTCTTTTTGATTCTATGAAAGACAAAGATTTTGCAAAATCAGCAGCTATGTATGTTAATGGAAAAGGTGAAAAATTATCTGAAGAAGAAGCTAAAAAAATTGAAGGATTAATTGGTATGGGAGCTAAAAATTATGAAAAAAAAGGTGGCTTAGATAAGATAACCATAGACGAAGAAAAAATTAATGAAGATGGTAATTCAGCAAAAGTAAATTTTACTATTCTATATAAAAATGGAAAAACGGAAAAAGATAAAATGTCTTTAATAAAAGTTAATGGCAAATGGATGTTAAAAATTACTAGTGGATTTTAGGAAACTATGACTATTAAAGTGTAATTAAATTCAATAAGATGAAAACAAAGTATTTATTAATAACATTCTTAATTGTAAGTGTTAGTTCTGCAAAAATATTTTCTCAAGAATACACGTCAATTGTTATAAACAATTTGCCATATGAAACTGCAAGACAAGTTATAAATAAAACTTTTGAAGAGTTAAATTTACCTATAATGCATGTTTGGAAAAACAAAACAAGTGCTGAAAGTGGCTTTTATAAATACAATACATTAATTGCAAAAAACAGACTTAAATTTAAAGTTAATGTAGAACCCAACAAATTAACTGTTGCAATATTTAACAGACAATATCTTTCTAAAAGTCAATGGGTAAAAAATGCTATGCCTATGAATAAAAAACAGGCTGCTAAAATTTTGAAGCCCATAAAGAAAAAATTTATGGAGTTAGCTTCAAAAATAAATAATTAAACTTTAAAAAATCCCAGAATTATTCTCTGGGATTTTTTTATAAAACTAACTTACACTATGAAAACTAACTTAAAATTAATAATCATTTTGATCTTAAGCCTAAATAGTTTATTAATTTTTTCACAAGACCATATGTCTATTGAAATAAATGATATTACTAAGGAGGTTGCATGGTCTTCAATTACAAAAACATTCAAGGATTTAAAACTTCCGAGAACTTATTTATATAAAAATACTTCTTCAGCTGAAAGTGATTATTATAATTATACTAGCTTAATGATAAAAAACAGGCTGAAATTTAAAATTGATTACAAAAACAACAACCTAACAATTTCCTTATTTAAAAGACAATATCAAACAAATAGAGGTTGGGTAGATAATCCGTTACCAATGTCAAAAAAAAAGGCAGGAAAAATTTTAAATCCTATAAAGGATAAAATAATTGAACTGGCAAAAAATAAAAGCATCACTAGCATAAGTCAAAAAAAAATAAATAATCAAAAGACTGCAAATATTAAAAAAACTGGTATTTATGAAGATTTTATAATTGTTAAGACTGGAGATCCTAAAATGGATTTATTGGCTATTCATAAAAATGGAAGTATAATAGGATATGATTTATCAGAAGATAAATCTAGAGTAGAATCACTTGTCTTTAAAGCTAATAAAGATTCTGAATCTGTTACAATGTTATTTAATGACAAAGGTTATCCATACGGAATGGTAACAGATCATTGTATTATTAATATTTCTTCACTTGGGAATAACAAAGTTGAACTACTGATGACTGACTTACAAGGTCATAAAATAGGTAATAAAAAAATAGAATTACCCAACTTAATATATAATTCTGTTAATATTCAGGAAGACAAAAGTAGTCACGGTCCTTCGAATAACTATATTTTAACAATGCATAATGAAGGCTGGTTATCAATGGCTATTCACGACTCATCTACTATAACTAAAGCTGTTTCATGTGGTGCAGGAATAATAGGAGGAGTAGCAGCAGAAGCAGCAACAGCTGGAGGAGCAACACCTTTAGTTATAGTTGGTGTAGTAGCTGCCTGTGAATCAATATATTTTGATTTAGTCGCAAAATATGTTGGAGAAGATCATTTTATGTATGATGAATTAAATTTAGCTTCTGACATTTCATCTTACATTGATGCAATTATATCATTAAAAAGTTTATATAAATTGAACGGTTTAGGAGTGTTACCAAAACTTGAAGATAATGCAACTATATTTAGTGCCATAATATCTGGTTTCGCAAAATCAGTTGATAGTGCTAAAAATAATTTCTTGGAAAAATCCTATTCAGAAGATAAAATAACCATTGAAGGACCTTTAACTATTAGGACTGGTTATTTTGGTAAAAAAGGAGAACCTATTATTTTATATGCAAAATCGGGACCAAATATTCCTATTCAATGGGAAACAAAATCAGAAGCAATATTAATGGAAGAATTAGGGCCTTATGATACGAGAAATAAGGAAGGATATTCTGCAATACAGATTTGGGCAGTTTCACCATCAAATAAAAAACCTATAATTATTGCCAGCCAGAGTAATAATAAGGATGGAGCTCTTGATTATGTTGAGCTAGAAGTAATAAGTCCTAATTATTTTTACTTTTTAGATTGTGCAGAATGTGGAAAAAATATATCAATGGATTCAAAATTAAAAGAAAAAATTGGTGCTTGTAAAAAACAATTAGAAAACTGTAAAAAACAAGCCTCTACTAATAAAGATATATTATTAATTGTTAATTCAAAAAACGAAGTAATAGAGCCTAAACTAAGTGAAAGAAAACTTAATTTTATTAAAAAAACCATTAAAAAAGATGGGACACCTTATCCTGTAAATGAACAAGGGGAATTTAAAGAATTTGTAAAAGAAGCTAGTTGCAATTTTAATTGTTCGGGTTTTGATGACAAACAAACTATTATATTATTAGCTCATGAAGCCATGGGTAAAATTAAAATTAATAAAACTAAAATAAAAGAATTACAAAAAGCTGCGGAGTTAATTCTAAAACAGGGTCAAAATGCAAGTGAAGAAAAAATTTTAAAAATTGCAAAAGACATAAAAATTCTTGAAGAAAATTCCAAAAAGATAAGAGCTGAATATGGTGATAAAATTAAAAAAATAGCAACAAAAAAAACTATTACGTTTACAACAAAGAAAACAGATCCGGCAAATTACTATGACGTTGGACCTATTAGAGTTGTGGGAGCTCATTGGACTAATAGATGGTTAGACATTTTGGTAGAAGTTCCTTTTAAAACGTTTAAAATTCAAAAAAAAATTAATGATGAAAATTACTATGAAACTTTAGGTGATTTAAGATTTAATTATTTAGATAAAGAAGGAAAAATTATTCATAAAAACACAGTACTTTTTACAAAATTCGCAATGGTTTTTGATGATTTTGAAACTATTGAAACTATAGATTTTTATGAATCTTTGCCAAAGCTTATTAAAATTGATAGATAAAAAATAAAAAAAATCCCAGAATTACTTCTGGGATTTTTTTATCTATCTAATTAATTTTTTGTATTTAATTCGTTTCGGAATTAAATCGCCACCTAAACGTTTCTTTTTATTTTCTTCATAATCGGTAAAAGAACCTTCAAAGAAATAAACTTCAGAATTTCCTTCAAATGCTAAAATATGCGTACAAATTCTATCTAAAAACCATCTATCATGACTAATAACAACTGCACAACCTGCAAAATTTTCTAAACCTTCCTCCAATGCTCTCAATGTATTTACATCTAAATCGTTAGTTGGTTCATCCAATAATAAAACATTTCCCTCTTCACGTAAAGTCATTGCTAAATGTAAACGATTACGTTCTCCTCCAGACAAAGTATTTACTTTTTTATTTTGCTCACTTCCCGAAAAATTAAAACGGCTTAAATAAGCTCTTGAATTTACTTGCTTACCTCCCATTAAAATTAATTCTTGCTCATCAGAAAAGTTTTGCCAAATAGATTTTTCAGGATCAATATTAGAGTGACTTTGATCTACATAGGCTATTTTAGCTGTTTCACCAACTTTAAATTCGCCTTTATCTGGAGTTTCTTCTCCCATTATCATTTTAAAAATGGTAGTTTTTCCAGCTCCATTTGGGCCAATTACTCCAACAATACCTGCTTGAGGTAGTTTAAAATTCAAATTTTCGTACAATAATTTATCTCCAAAAGCTTTTGAAACACCAATTGCTTCAATAACATTTGTTCCTAAACGAGGACCGTTTGGAATATAAATTTCTAATTTTTCATCTAATTTATTTTGGTCCTGGCTCAGTAATTTATCATAATTTGCTAAACGTGCTTTAGATTTCGCATGCCTTCCTTTTGGAGCCATTTTCACCCATTCTAACTCTCGTTCTAACGTTTTTTGACGCTTAGATGCTTGTTTAGATTCTTTTGCTAATCTTTCTGATTTTTGAGCTAACCATGAAGAATAATTTCCTTTCCAAGGAATACCTTCTCCTCTATCTAACTCTAAAATCCAGCCTGCTACATTATCTAAAAAATACCTATCGTGCGTTACTGCAATAACAGTTCCTTTATATTGTTGTAAATGATGCTCTAACCAATGAACAGATTCTGCATCTAAATGATTGGTTGGCTCATCTAGCAATAAAACATCTGGTTCTTGTAATAACAATCTACATAAAGCAACTCTTCTACGCTCACCTCCTGATAGGTTTTTAATTGGTGTATCTCCATCTGGAGTTCGTAAAGCATCCATTGCAATTTCTAATTTGGTATCTAACTCCCAAGCATTAGAAGCATCAATTTTATCTTGAAGTTCCGCCTGACGAGCCATCAATTTTTCCATTTTATCTGCATCAGAATAAACTTCTTCTAAACCGAATTTGTCATTTATTTCATTGTATTCATCTAAAACGCTTACAATTTCTGAAACACCTTCTTTTACAATATCTAAAACAGTTTTACTATCATCTAGCTTAGGTTCTTGTGATAAGAATCCTACAGAATATCCTGGAGAAAAAACCACATCTCCTTGATAGTTTTTTTCTAACCCTGCAATTATTTTTAACAAGGTAGATTTACCAGAACCATTTAGTCCTAAAATACCTATTTTAGCTCCGTAGAAAAAACTCAAATAAATATTTTTTAAAACTTGTTTATTTGCGCTTTGGTAAGTTTTACTTACCCCAGACATTGAAAAAATTACTTTATTATCTTCAGCCATTATATAGTATTAGTATTTATAAAAAATATAGAATTAAAAATTAAAGGTGCTAAAATGTTTAAGCAAATTTAAACTCTACCCTTTAAAGCATTAAAAACCCAAGCCACAGCAAAAAAGCCAATACCAACTGCTGCAAAACCCCATCCTGCTACATCATCATATCTAAATGCTCCTAAAGCTATTAGCGCTAATCCTACAATTATCATTATTAAAGTTGCGTAACCTAAAACTGTATTTTTATTCATAATAACTAGTTATTTTGTTTTTAAATTTTAACAGACTGCAAATATCGTAATTTTTTACTGTAGAACATAAAAAAACACACTATAACTAGTGCGTTTTTAAGTTTAAAGTACTTTATTTACTTCTAAAAAATCATTGGAACTTCAATAAATAATAATTGGCTATCTTTTATAGTATTAATTTTAAACTTATCAATTTGTTCAATTTTAATTGCATCTCTATCGGTTAGTATTTCATTATCTATTTTAATGCTACCTTCAATATTCATTATAAAAACGCCATTACTTTCTGAAATTAAATTATACTCAAAGCTTGAATTTGCATCTAAATCAATTCGTGAAATTTGAGCTTCTTGGTGTATTTTTAAACTTCCTGAATGATTATTATTTACGGAAGTAACCAAAACTTGAAGTTTATTTTTTCTTTCTAAAACATCAAACTTTTTTTGATCGTATCTAGGTTCAACTCCTTGTTCATTTGGAATAATCCAAATTTGAAATAAGTTAATCATTTCTGTAGTTGAATTATTCATTTCAGAATGTTGAACTCCTGTACCTGCAGACATAACCTGAACCTCTCCTGTTTGAATTGGAATCCATGCGTTACTCATAGAATCTTTATGTTTTAAAGATCCTTGTAATGGAATGGTAATAATTTCCATATTATCATGAGGATGCGTTCCAAAACCCATACCTTTTTCAATAATATCATCATTTAGAACTCTTAACGCTCCAAAATTTACATGTTGAGGATTATAATAATTTGCAAAACTAAATGAATATTTTGCTTTTAACCATCCATAATCTGCTGTTCCTCTATCATTTGATTTAACTATACTTTTTTTCATTTTATCTTATTTTATCAAGAATTTTGTTGAGTAGCTTAGCTTCATTTTCAGTAATATTATTCATCTGATTATTAAACTCATCTGTATTAATTTTAGATAATAATTCTAATCCTTTATCGGTAATTTTCACATAAACTACTCTTCTATCTTGCTCGCATCTTGTTCTTTCTATAAGTTTTTTATCACATAATTTATCCATTAATCTGGTTGAATTAGGTGATTTTTGAATCATTCTTTGCTTAACCGTATTAACTGTAATAGCTTCATTTGTTCCTTTTAAAATCCGTAAAATATTATATTGCTGAACTGAAATTTTATATGGTTTTAAAACTGTATTTCCAATAGTATCTAGCCAGTTAGCCGTATATTTTATATTTATTAACGCCTTAACTTTTTCATTTGGAAATGTAGAATTTATATCTTTTGCAATATCACCCATAACCTATAATGCTTTTTCAAAATCAGCAATTAATTTCACTAATTTATCTTTAAGTGTATTGTCAACGATTTCATTATTTTTAAAATTTTCATTAAAAGATGGAAATGGCATACTGCCAATAATTTTACCTCCATTATAAGGAAATCTATTTAGCGCTATGGAAAGTACTGATTCTCCTCCACGAACCCCTGGTGAAGTGCTCAAAAGTAACATTGGTTTATCTTTCCAAACTTTTCCATCAATAATACTCAACCAGTCAAACATATTTTTAAAAGCAGCACTATAAGCTCCATTATGCTCCGTTAATGAAATTAGTATTCCATCTGCATTATTAATAATTGCATCTAATTTTTTTGCAGCTTCTGGAGTTCCATGTTCCTCCATAATATCTACTGAAAAAAGTGGCATTTCAAAATCGTTTAGATCTATATTTTGAACATCTACATTGTGTAACAAACTACCTGCATATTCCACCAATATTTTATTAATAGACATTTTACTTGTGCTTCCTCCTATGGTAATAATTTTTTTTGTCATTTTAGTTTCTAGTTTAATTTAGAGTACAAATGTACAAAAATATTTTTATATTTACCTAGGTATTTATTTATAAGGTAAATATATTAAATAATTCATATTCATTTTGTACTTTAGCAATGATAAATACGTAATACAAAATGGACATCAACTTCAATAAAAACGAAGATTTTAATAAACTTCGATCTACTGATTTAAAAAAGAAATTATTAAAAGTTTACAAAGGCGGCGGAGAAGAGAAATTAAAAAAACATAAGGAAAAAGGGAAATTAACAGCCAGAGAACGTGTAAAATATCTCTTCGATAAAAATTCTGATGTTATTGAAATTGGAGCTTTAGCCGGTGATAATATGTACAAAGAACATGGTGGATGTCCTTCTGGTGGAGTTGTTGTAAAAATTGGTTACATAAAAGGAAAACAATGTATTGTTGTAGCTAATGATGCAACTGTAAAAGCTGGTGCTTGGTTTCCTATTACTGGTAAAAAGAATTTAAGGGCTCAAGAAATTGCTATTGAAAATAAATTACCAATTATTTATTTAGTGGATAGTGCTGGTGTTTATCTACCAATGCAAGATGAAATTTTCCCTGACAAAGAACATTTTGGTCGTATTTTTAGAAATAATGCTATAATGAGCAGCATGGGAATTACTCAAATTGCAGCCGTTATGGGAAGTTGTGTTGCAGGAGGAGCTTATTTGCCAATTATGAGCGATGAAGCTATGATTGTAGATAAAACAGGAAGCATTTTTTTGGCAGGAAGTTATTTAGTTAAAGCTGCTATTGGCGAAAGTATTGATAATGAAACCTTAGGTGGAGCTACTACACATTGTGAAATAAGTGGTGTAACAGATTACAAAGCAAAAGATGACTACGATGCTTTAGATAAAATTAAAAATATAGTAGATAAAATTGGAGATTTTGATAAAGCTGGTTATAATAGAGTTGACTCCATTAATCCTGAAGAAAACCCTGAAGATATTTTTGGAATTCTACCTATTTCAAGAACTGGACAATACGATATGCTTGAAATTATAAAACGTATTGTAGATAATTCTGAAATAGAAGAGTATAAACAAAATTATGGTAAAACTATTATTTGTGGTTATGCTCGAATTGATGGTTGGGCAGTTGGTATTGTCGCTAATCAACGAAAAGTAGTCAAAAACGCTAAAAAAGAAATGCAGTTTGGAGGTGTTATTTATTCTGATTCTGCAGATAAAGCAACCCGATTTATAGCTAATTGCAATCAGAAAAAGATACCGCTAGTGTTTTTACAAGATGTTACAGGTTTTATGGTTGGTAGTAAAAGTGAACATGGTGGCATTATAAAAGATGGCGCTAAAATGGTAAATGCAGTTAGTAATTCTGTTGTGCCAAAATTTACAATTATTATTGGAAATTCATATGGAGCAGGTAATTACGCTATGTGTGGTAAAGCTTATGATCCAAGGTTAATTGTTGCTTGGCCATCTGCCAGATTAGCTGTTATGGGAGGAGAACAAGCAGCCAAAGTATTATTGCAAATTGAAACCGCTTCCCTTAAAAAACAAGGTGAAAAAATTACCGCAACTAAGGAAAAAGAAATTTTAGAGTCTATTAAAAAACGTTATGATGATCAAACATCACCTTATTATGCAGCTGCACATTTATGGACAGATGCAGTAATTAATCCTTTAGATACTAGAAAATGGATTAGCATGGGAATTGAAGCAGCTAACCATGCGCCTATTGAAAAACCTTTCAACTTAGGAATTATACAAGTGTAAAATAATTGTAAAAACGATCTGTAATTTTTACATTTGCAACACTTAAAAATAACATTATAAATTATGGGAAGAGCCTTTGAATTTAGAAAAGCTAGAAAAATGAAGCGTTGGTCAGCAATGGCAAAAACTTTTACCAGAATTGGTAAAGACATTGTAATGGCTGTTAAAGAAGGAGGTCCAAATCCGGATACAAATGCTCGTTTAAGAGCTGTTATGCAAAATGCAAAGGCAGCAAATATGCCAAAAGATAATGTTGAACGAGCTATTAAAAAGGCTACAGATAAAGACACCGAAAATTATAAAGAAGTTATTTTTGAAGGTTATGCTCCTCATGGTATTGCATTATTAGTAGAAACTGCAACAGATAACAACAATAGAACTGTGGCAAACGTAAGAGCGGCTTTTAATAAATGTGATGGTAATTTTGGAACTTCAGGTTCTGTTATTTTTATGTTTGATCATACTTGTAATTTTAGAGTGAAAACAGAAGATTTAAAAATAGATTTGGAAGAATTTGAATTAGAACTAATTGATTTTGAAGTTGAAGAAGTTTTTGAAGATGAAGATGGAATTTTAATTTATGCTCCATTTGAACAATTTGGTGCTATTCAAAAATATTTAGAAGAAAATAATTTAGAAATTTTATCTTCAGGTTTTGAACGTATACCAACAACTACCACTAAACTTACAGAGGAACAACAAGCAGATGTTGAAAAATTATTAGAACGATTAGAGGAAGATGATGACGTACAAAATGTATATCATTCTATGGAAATATAAAAATTGTATATTTCTGTAAAATTACTATTTAATTTCAATAATACTTATTTTCTGCACTTTGAAATTAACGCTAAGTAATACTACTAAAAGTTTAATTCCTATTCAATAAAAAAGCTAAATTTGCACTTTCAAACTTAAATAAGTTTTTTTTATAAATGGAAAAACATTTATTTGTACCTAAATTTTTTAGTGTTTTAAAACAAGGAATCTCAAAAAAGCAAATTTCTTCAGATATTTTTGCAGGAATTGTTGTGGGTATTGTTGCATTACCACTAGCTATTGCTTTCGCTGTAGCTTCAGGAGTTTCTCCTGAAAAAGGATTAATAACGGCTGTGATTGCTGGATTTATAATCTCATTTTTAGGAGGTAGCAGGGTTCAAATTGGTGGACCCACTGGAGCTTTTATTGTTATTGTATATGGTATTGTTGAAAAATATGGAATAAATGGGCTTATTATTTCCTCTATTATGGCTGGTTTTTTTTTAATACTATTTGGGTTATTAAAATTAGGCTCTTTATTAAAATATTTTCCTCATTCTTTAGTTGTTGGCTTTACAAGTGGTATTGCAATAGTTATTTTTTCAACACAAATTAGAGATGCTCTAGGTTTAAATATTCAAAAAGTACCCTCAAATTTTATTGAAAAATGGCAAGTTTTTTATAATAATTTGGATACAATAAATTATTATTCTTTCGTAATTACATTAACTACTATAACCATAATTTTATTATTCACTAAATTAAAAACTAAAATACCAGGCTCATTTATTGCAATTATTGGAATTACTATTGCTGTTCAGATATTACATTTACCTGTTACAACTATTGAATCTTTTTTTGGGGATATTCCAACTCAAATCAACTTTACAATTCCATCATTTGAGTTTAATAATTTTTCCATGTATATAGCTCCTGCAATTACCATTGCTTTATTAGGTGCTATTGAATCTTTACTATCTGCTGTAGTTTCTGATGGAATGATTAGCGGAAATCACCGCTCAAATACGGAACTAATAGCACAAGGAATTGCAAATATAATAACACCTTTTTTTGGAGGTATTCCTGCAACTGGAGCAATAGCTAGAACTGCGACCAATGTTAAAAATGGCGGTAGAACTCCTATAGCTGGTTTAGTACATGCTTTAACTTTATTATTAATAATGTTAGTTTTTGGACAATGGGCTAAATTAATCCCAATGTCTGTTTTAGCTGGAGTTTTAATTATTGTTGCCTATAATATGAGTGAATGGCGTTTATTTCGATCTATTTTACATAGTAATTCATTCGATATTATTATATTGTTTAGTACCTTTTTATTAACCATATTGGTAGATTTAACTATAGCAATTGAAGTGGGAGTTGTATTATCTGCTTTATTATTTATGAGAAGAATGTCTAAAATTGGAATTAATTTACCCGAAGATCTTGATAGTGATTTATTGGAAGATTATTCTAGTTTACCAAAAGGATTTTCTATTTACGAAATTAGTGGGCCATTATTTTTTGCATCTGCAAAACAATATGCAGAAGTTATCACATCATTAGGGCTTTCAAGTAAAATTTTAATAATACGTATGCGCCATGTTCCTTTTATTGATGCCACAGCTATCCTTAATTTTTTGGAAGTTTTAAAAATATTAAAAGAAAATTCTAATGTAACCATTGTATTATCTGGTGTACGAAACAAAGTCTATAAAGATTTAGAAAAACATGGAATTGTAAATATAATAGGTGAAGAGAATGTTTTTGATGCATTTAATACCGCAATGGCACATTCTAAAAAGGTGTACGATTCTAAAATAGAACTAACTAAATAGTATTAATTTTAAAGTTTTATTTTTATTTATTTTTTTTGTTTCAGTTTCTACAAACGGGTTTACAAAATAAATTTCTTTAGGGATTTCATATTTCGAAAGTAATTTTAAATGCTTTATTTTTTGAAATAATTCATTTTTATAAAATTCTTCTTTTTGAGCTTCAATAATCATTATTAATTTTTCACCTAAAATAGTATCTGGAATTCCTGCAACAAAAAAACGTTGTTCAATAATTTTAGTTAATTTTTCTTCAATTTGTTCCGGTATTAATTTTATTCCTCCTGAATTAATAATGGTATCTAACCTGCCTAACCACTTAAACTTAGTTGGTGAAATGATCTCTACCAAATCGTTTGTAATTATTTTTTCTGAAGATAATTTAGGGGCATCAATAATTAAACAATCTCTTTTATCTTTTGAAATTTTAATGTCTGGAAGAATAGTATAATAATCTTTCTCTTCCTCTCGCAAAATGGTACTTTTAAAATTATTTAATTTCTTTACAGCTATATGGGTAATAGTTTCCGTCATTCCATAGGTAGCAAAAATATCCGTATCTATTTTTTGAAGTTTATTTAATAATTTATTAGAAACAGGTGCTCCGCCAACAATTAGTTTTTTAATTTTAGAAATATCGGCTAATGAATTTTCCAATTGCAATGGCACCATTGCTGCAAAATCGTATGTATTTGCATTATTTTTTAAGGGATTAGAAATAGGTGCTACAAAATCTAGATTCCATCCCAAAGTAAGCGCTCTAACTAGCATCATTTTACCTGCAATAAAATTTACGGGTAAACAAAGTAATGCTTTAGTGTTTTCAAAAAGATTAAAAAATTTACCTGTAGCTAAAGCACTATTTATCATATACCTTTTTTTTAGTAAAATACGTTTTGGTTTACCTGTTGATCCAGAAGTTTTTACTTCAATAATATCTTTTTCATTAAACCATAATTCTAAAAAAGAAAATATATCTTCCGATAATTCTTTAGAAAAAATCAATAATTCTTCTACTGTATTAAAAGTTTTTCCTTGTAATTTAAAATTAATATGAAATGGTTTGTTTTTCAAGAATACTTATTTTATGCAATAAATTCATCTTCATTAAAAACAATTGGTTTTCTAACTGTTCCTAATAATTTTTCTCTCCAGTTTGTCCAATTATATTTTTTTGAAAATATCCAAAGAATTAATGGATACAAAACAAAAACAGGTACAAACATTTCCCAACCAACTGACGGTTCAGAAATATCAACAAACAATGCATCGGTTTTAAAAACTGTCCAATTTGCAGTAACAAAAACCGCAGCAGTAATATTATTTGCTGCGTGGAAACCAAGTGACAACTCCGTTCCTTCATCCATCAATGTGAAAATTCCTAAAACCAACCCTGTTCCAATATAATACACCATACTTATCCATCCCAGCTTTTCAACTTCAGGATTTAAACCGTGTAATAAGCCAAAAATTACAGAGGTTAAAATTAATGCAACTGCCGATTTTTTAAACCAAGTACCAAAACCTTGCATTAAATATCCTCTGAATAATAATTCCTCCATACTAGTTTGAATAGGTAACAAAAAGAACGAAACTAACACTAATATGAAAAAAGAAACTGGTTTAAAATTCCAAACAAAATCTTTTGGTGAAATAAAATAACTAACTATAAGCATTACTATTCCTATGCTTCCCCAAACAAAAAATGAATAAAAAAATCGACTCCAATCTATTTTTGTTCGACTTGTTATTAAACTTACTATTTTTCGTTTATGAATAAATTTTATTCCTGCAAATAAACCTATTAATCCAAATAAAAAAGATATTATAATTAAAACCAAGTACAAATTAGAGTTTATTCCTAAAGATGCAAAAGAATCGTTTGCTGAATTTATAAATTCTTGTTTATCTTTTGCAATATAATATGCAGTTCCAACTAATGGAATTATTCCAATAATTTGCCAGCCAAAAAAAAGCATAAATAAGGTTACTAAATATGCCCACCAATCATTATATCCAGAATATGCTTGTTGTATAAATTTCATTTTTTTTATTTTAAAATTTTTGAAACACACTTCGACAAGCTCAGTGTGACTTTCGTTTTATAGTATATTAAAATTCCAATTCTTTGTATTATTATAATATAAACTTCCGTTTTTAACTTCTAACGGACTTTCAATATTATTGGTAAACAAACTTCCTGTTCCTAAACCTTGTGGCATTTTGGTTTGTAAACTATAAGTCCATTGAGCAATAGCATTTAAGCCAATATTACTTTCTAAAGCGGATGTTATCCACCAACCAATTTGTTGTTTTTCTGCTAAATTAATCCATTCCTGGCTTCCCTTAAATCCACCAATTAAACTTGGTTTTAATATAATGTATTGTGGTTTTATTATTTGTAACATTTCTTTCTTTTTTGTTACATCAAAAACGCCTATTAACTCTTCATCCAAAGCAATTGGAATAGGTGTTTTAGCACATAATTTTGACATTTCATTTAATTGTCCTTGTTTTATAGGCTGCTCAATTGAATGGATTTGGAAATCAGATAATCTTTTTAATTTTTCTAATGCTTTATTTGGATGAAAAGCACCATTTGCATCTACACGCAATTCAATTTCATTGGTACTATATTCTTTTCTAATACTTTTTAGCAATTCAATTTCAGTATCAAAATCAATTGCTCCAATTTTCATTTTTATAACGGTAAATTCTTCTTTTAATTTAGCTTTTATTTGTTCTTTCATAAAGCTTTTATTACCCATCCAAATTAATCCATTAATGGCAATTGCATCTTTGGATTGTGTAAATTTAGAGGGAAATAATTCCACCGGATTATTACTTTGAAATGATAGCATTGCTTGCTCTAAACCAAATTGAATGGAAGGAAATTCAGTTAATTCACTCCATAAAACATTTATATTATCATTCATATGATTACATAACCACTGTAACTTTTCTTCATAATTTGGAACATCATCAACACTTAAACCTCTAAAAACAGCACATTCTCCAATTCCAAACTTTACCCCGTCAGTAATTTTTAAAAAATAGGTTTCTTTGGTTTTTAAAATTCCTCTTGAAGTGCCACTTGCTTGTTTAAATTGTAATATATATTTTTGAAAAGTTGCGTTCATTTTTGTAGTTAAAATAGAAAGGTACAAATATTTAAAAATTTATTTACCTTACGAAACAATAAAACATATTTTATGCACATTCCTAACATTCCAAATTTAATATTCTATGCAATACCGTTTTTTATTGCAACAGTAATAGTTGAAGGTTACACTTTGTATAAAAAAGAACCAAAAAATTACAATTTAAAAGATTCAATAGCGTCTTTAGCTATGGGAATAGGTAATTTAATTTCAAATTTAGGAAGTAAAATTTTAGTTGTTTTTATAATTACTTATCTATATGAAAATTTTAAAATATTTACAATTCCATTTGCTTGGTGGAGTTGGTTGTTAATATTATTTGCAGATGATTTTTGTTATTACTGGGCGCATAGATTTGGTCATGAAAGTAGGTTTTTTTGGGCATCGCACATTGTACATCATTCTTCTCAAAAATATAATTTAAGTACCGCTCTTAGACAAACTTGGACTGGTGGTTTTTTTAGTTTTATATTTTATTTAGCGCTTCCTGTTTTAGGATTTCATCCTTTAATGATTTTTACACAAATGAGTATTAGTTTATTATATCAATATTGGATTCATACCGAATTAATTGATAAAATGCCTAAATGGTTTGAAACTATTTTTAATACACCGTCGCATCATAGAGTTCATCATGGTTCAAATCCAATATATTTAGATAGAAATTATGCGGGTATTTTAATTATTTGGGATAAATTATTTGGCACTTTTCAACCAGAATTAAAAAAAGAAAAAGTTATCTACGGTTTAACAAAAAATATAGATACCTATAACCCAATAAAAATTGCTTTTATGGAATGGTTGTATACTTTTAAAGACGCAATAAACTCAAAAACCAATTTTTATAACAAATTAAAATATTTTATAAAACCACCTGGTTGGAAACATGATGGTTCAGGAAAATTAGCAACCGATTTACGTAAAGAATGGATTATATTGCAAAACAAAAAATATAACACATAAAAAAAGAGAGGCAAAACCTCTCTTTTTTTATAATATTAATTTATAGATTAAAAGAAATCTGCTTTATAACTTCCATTATGAGGTTTATAATCTCCAGTAATAATTCTAATCATATCAATTATCCACCAAATTCCTAAACCACCTAAAGTGATAATAAAAAGTACATTAATATACCAAGGATTTCCTAAATACCACTTATGCCCTGCTAGTCCTCCTAAAAATATACCTAGCAACAGTGCAATTCCTTGACTTTTTTGATTTCCAACTGCCGCAGGAGAAACTAACACCGTAGCTTCTGAATTGTTAAATTCTTGAGCAGAATACGTTATAGCTTTCACTCTTTTTACAGGAAATGATGCATAACTAAAGTTTGTAACCAATAATAAGGTTAAAATTGAAAAAATAATTTTTAGTTTCATAGATTTAAGGTTTAAGTTTGTACTCAAATTTAATCAAAAATGCTAACAAAACTTATATCTTTTGCTTTTTTTATATTACTTACTTTAAATTGTAACCTATTAAAAGCCCAAAATAAACAAGAATACTTAGGGGTAATTAAGCTAAATGACACTTCATTAATATCTTACAATTTAAATATTATAGAAAATAATGGCAATATATCTGGCTTTTCAATAACGGATATAGGTGGTAATAATGAAACTAAATCTAATATTTCAGGAAATTATAATACAAAGACTAATCGTTTAGTTTTTAAAGAAGTAGGAATTATTTACACAAAATCTAAAGTTTCTGATTATGATTTTTGTTATATTAATTTTGATGGAAAAGTCACAAATATTAATTCAAGAAATAATATTTCTGGGAAATTTAAAGGAGAATTTAATGATGGAAGTACTTGTATTGATGGAGAAATAGCTTTAAAAAGCATTCAAAAAATTGAAAAGAAAGCAAAAAAAGTGGATAACATTATTCAGAAATATAAAAAAATAGATAAAAAAGTAAAGTCTAAAATAAGTGTTCTTAAAACTTTAGATTCTCTAAAAATGAATGTTTTAAAAGCATCAGAAAATTTAAGTATGTTTACAACTTCTGATTCTCTTAAATTTAAAATTTATGATGCAGGAAAAGTTGATGGTGATAAAATTACTATTTTTAATAATGACACTGTTTTACTCAAAAATTTTACGGTAAGTAAAAAAATTAAAGAACTAATTATTCCTTTAAAATCTAAAAAAACAACTATAACTATTAAGGCTTTAAATATTGGCACTATTTCACCAAATACTGCTAAAGTTGAAATTATTGACGGCACTAACACTGTTAATACATTAACCAGTTTAAAAAAAGGTGAGAAAACTTCAATAACTATAATAAAAAAACAGCTTTAAATATTAGCTGTTTTTTTTTAAAGTATATATTCCTCCGCTAAACAATACCACCGCTAATCCTAAATAAATATATCCTTGTTCTTTCTTTGATTCGTTTGACATATCAATTTTTAAATCAAATACTTTTACTGAAGTTGTGTTTTTAGATATTTTATTAATTCCCAGATATCCTAAAGCTAAACTCCCAAGAATTAAAATAATTCCAGCTATTTTATTGATTTCCATACATTATTTATTTTAGGTACTTACAATTTTAGATTATCACCAATTGGCAATAAATAAAGTTCTTTTTTAGCTTTTGAAAATTTTTCTATGGCTTTTTTGTGATCAATTTTAATATATCCAAAAGTATCGTAATGATAACCTAATATTTTATTACAATTTAAAAAAGCACTAGCTTTTATAGCTTCATCAATACCCATAGTAAAATTATCACCAATTGGTAAAATTGCTAAATCTAGCTCACCTATAACTTGCGGAATTAATTTCATATCGTAAGTTAATGCAGTGTCGCCAGCAATATATAATCTATGATGATTAGTTTCAAACACAAAACCTCCTGGTTGACCTCCATAACTGCCATCTGGAAAAGAACTTGAATGAATTGCATTAGTGTAATGAATAGTTCCAAAATCAAAATGCCATTTTCCTCCATGATTCATAGGATGACCTTCTATTCCTTTTTCTCCATAATAAGTAACAATTTCAAAATTGGAAATTATTTTCGCCCCTGTTCTTTTAGCAATAGCTTCTACATCTAAAATATGATCTTGATGTGCGTGAGTTATTAAAATATAGTCTGCTTGTAATTTATCAATATCTATTTTTTTTGCTAATTCATTACCAGTAATAAAAGGATCTACCAATAATGTTTTGTCTTTAGTTTCAATACTTAAACTGGCATGGCCTAAATAAGTTATTTTCATAATTATAATTTTAGATGGTTTATTGCAATTTACAAAATTAAAATTATAAAAAAACCACGGAATTTAGTATTCCGTGGTTAAACAACAATCTACTATGCTATTAAAATTTATATTTAATATACGTAGTAAAATTTCTTCCAGGTTCTAATATTTTACCTGATAATGTGTTGGATGCTTTGTATGAATAATTTAAATGTTCGTAATATGCTTTATCAAAAATATTTAATGCGGCAAAACCAACTGTTAAATTATGAATTGGTTCAAAACCAGCTCTTAAATCCATAGTTCCAAACCCTGGAGTTACTGTTTCCATATAGGAACTTGAAACTCTATTTTGTTTTGCTACTAATCTTGTATTTATAGCAAACCAATAGTTAGATTTTTCATATTTTGCACCTAACAAAGCCATAAAAGGAGGAATTTGAGGTAATGGCTCATTTAAATCTTTGTTTTCAGCTCTTGTATAAGAAATACTTGAATTAAATTTCAGATTTTGTGAAGCACTATAATCTATATTAAATTCAAACCCTGTTTGCGATGCTTTATCAATGTTTATAAACTGTTTAGTGTAAACTGGTGGTGCTGTTGGCATAAATTTACGAGGAATGTTGGTGTTTACTACTGCAGAAATATAATCTTCTAAGAAAGAATGAAAAACTGTTCCACTTAATTTAAAATGAGTTAAATTTTTACTAAAAGACCATTCTATTTGATTATTAATTTCTGGTTTCAAATTTGGGTTACCAACATATTCATAAGGGTCAACTCCTACATTAAAATGATTAATATAACGCTCAATCATAGAAGCAGTTCTAACACCTCTACCAAAAGCTAATTGTGTTTGAAATCCATTATTTTGATATTTAAAAGAAATATTTCCACTAACGTTTACTTCGTTATTACTTGGTATATTTCCTCCGTAAAGTGCTTCAAAATCTGCCGCAGGATCCGCAATAGAAGTACTTATAAAGTCTGCTCTAATTCCTGAAGCTATTGAAAAATAATTTGTTATTTTAAATTTACCTTCAGTAAAAACACCAACATCATTTAAGCTGGCATCTTGCCAAATTTTGTCCGTAAAAACCTTTGGAGTTGGCAGAACCATACCGTTCATAATTTTAACAATACGTGTTCTATCTCCCTTTCTATCAATTAAATTAGCATCTGCACCAACATAAAGTTTAGATTGGTCTGCAATTTTAAAATTAAATTCTGCTTTTCCTCCGTAAGTCCAAGATTTAACTGGAGATTTTGCATCTGTAGCCATAAATGTAGGACGATTTTCATTTGTCATTAAATGGTCTACATACGAGTAAAATGCTTTAAATGTGAAACTATTTATTTTACTGCTCAAATTATTTATTTTATAATCTAAACCAGCTAATAAACTATCATCATAAGGAGAATCCATTGGCAAACCAGCATGATCAATATCTCTTGCAAAAGATTGTCTCCAAGTTAATTGAATTCGCTGTTTAGTTGTTGGATTAATACCAACTTTTACAGAATAATCTGTTGTTTTAAATGAGGATGGCACTTTAGTTCCATTACCATCTGTATAATTACTAAAATCTCTATGCGAGCCATTTAATTGAACATCAAATTTTTCGTTAGCATAAAATAAATTTGCTCCGTTTACAAAATTATTTCCATTAGTTTCATAACCTCCTTCAATACTTCCATGAAATCCATATTGATTTTTAGAAGGGTTTTTAGAAACTAAATTTATAATTCCGCCAAAATTTTGTCCAAATCGAACAGTAAAAGGTCCTTTTACAATTTCAATTTTTTCAATTTCTTCTGGAATTACATGAGTTGTAATTGGATCCATTCTGTTTGGACAAGCGTTTAACACTTTCATACCTCCATCATATTGAACATTTAATTGTTCGTATTTAAAAGCTCTAAATACAGGTTCAGAAGCATAAGCTCCTCTTTTTACAATTCCAAAACCATTAATATCTTTAAATAAACTTCCAACACTTCTTGGCTGGCTAATTCTTTTTTCAGAATCGTTTATTACTGTAGATTGCGAAATGTCTTCTAATGGATTTGCAGAAACTAAAATTTCATTTAATTCAATTTGTGCAGGTTGAAGTTCAATGATTAAATTATTTGTAAGAACTACTGTTTTAGAAATATATCCCAAGTGTGAAATAATAATTTTGCTATTTGGATTTGCTTCTACGGAATACTCTCCATTTTTATCCGTTACAGTATAATTATTGCTTTTAATAACTTTTATTGTAGCATTTTCTACTGGTGTTTTTGAATTCTCGGCAATTATCTTTCCTTTAAAGGTAGATGATTGTGCAAATGATATGGTGCTTATAAGCACAAATAATATGGTAAATAATTGTTTTTTCATTATTGTGTATTATATAATTTTCAAACACAAATATTTATGTGTTTTTAATTAAAAAATAAATAAAATAGGTTATTTGTTGAGCTTGTTATAATCTTTTGATTATACTATCAACACAAAGAATTTAAGAAAGGTTATGCTATTTTTGGCGGTTTAAAAACCGTATTGTAGATTTCTAAAGGAATACAATTCTTATTCTTTTGTATTTTTAATCTTTCATTATTCAATGATGAGGCAAATGAAAAATTAATTTTAGAAATAGAAGTTACTGGAAAATCTTTAAAATTAATTTTAGGCAAATTAGATTCGTGATCATGATTATCATGATTCACTTTTTCAATTTCTTTTGCTAAATAACATTTTCCATTACATTCTAAAAAAGGTTTGTCTCTATTTTCGCATAATTCAGTTACTATGTAATTGTAATTTGCATAATATTCCATAATAGGAATTAATGGACGCACCATTGCAAGCAAGTACAATAAATAAAAGAATATGGCTAATGATTTAACTTTCAAAATCTTACTTTTAATAAAGGATAAATTTATCTTTTATATTTGCTTATAAAATGATAAAAATCATATTATGGTTGGCAAAAATACACTTATTCCAAATAAAATTGCAAATAAAAATGTAGCAATTGCTAATTTTTTTAATTCGGGATCTAATAATTTTGGTATTTTATTATTATAAACTACAAAAGCATGTTTAATAATTGGTATAAATGCAATTAAAAACAGGAATTGAAAGTAGTTTTGAAAGTTAAAAATAAGGTATAATATTGCAGTTAGAATGGCTGTAAATAGTAAAAAATAATGATAATATTTTGCAGAATTTTCGCCTAATTTAACTGCCAATGTATTTTTACCTGAAATAATATCAGATGCTCGATCTCTCATATTATTTAAATTTAAAACGCCAACACTTAAAAATCCTACAGAAATAGCTGGTAAAAATATTTCTAGATTTAATTTTTTACTAAATAAATAATAACTTCCAACAACACTAAGCAATCCAAAAAACAAAAAAACAAATATGTCTCCTAAGCCACTGTATCCATAAGCTTTTTTACCAACAGTATATTTTACAGCTGCAATTATACTTGCAATACCCAAAACTAAAAAGATGAAAATATTAAAAAAATCTTCTTTTTTAAAGGAAACATAAATAAGTAAAACTGCAATTATAAAAGTAATAATGATGGAAACTTTAATGGCAACTAACATTTGCTTTGGAGAAATTACGCCGCTTTGAATAGCTCTTTTTGGTCCTACTCTGTTATCGTTATCAGTACCTTTTATTCCATCGCCATAATCGTTAGCAAAATTTGAAATAACCTGAAAACCAACGGTTGTTAATAATGCTAATAAACAAATTAACCAATTAAATAATCCTTGAGATGCGGCTACAAAACTACCAACAATAATACCCGAAATAGATAAAGGTAATGTACGTAATCGTGCAGCTTCAATGTAGTGTGTAATCATATAAAGTAAAAGCTATTTAGATTTCAAATTTACAAATCTTCTGCATTTGCAATAAGTTCTGCAATATCTAATACTTCAATTTCATTTTCTTTATCAGCAGCTTTAACCCCATCTGTCATCATAGTATTACAAAATGGGCAACCTGTAGCAATGATATTTGGTTTTGTTTCTAAAGCATCGTCCGTACGTTCTATATTAATTTCTTTATTTCCTTTTTCGGAATCTTTAAACATTTGAGCTCCGCCAGCTCCACAACAAAGTCCATTTGCTCTACTTCTTTTCATTTCCACCAACTCGCTATCTAACTTTTGAATTAAATCACGTGGCGCTTCATAAATATCATTTGCTCTTCCTAAGTAACAAGGATCATGAAATGTAATTTTTTTTCCTTTAAATTTTCCTCCTTCAATGGTTAATCTTCCTTCTTCTAATAACGATTTTAAAAATTCTGTATGATGAAATACTTGATATTTACCCCCTAATTCTGGATACTCATTTTTTAATGTATTGAAGCAATGCGGACAAGCAGTAACAATTTTTTTAACTTCGTAAGCATTTAATACTTCTATATTAGTCATTGCTTGCATTTGAAACAAAAATTCATTTCCTGCTCTTTTTGCTGGATCTCCTGAACAACTTTCTTCCGTACCTAACACGGCAAATTCAACATTTGCTTTGTTTAAAATTTTGACAAAAGCTTTCGTTATTTTTTTTGCTCTATCATCAAAACTTCCTGCGCATCCTACCCAAAATAAAACTTCTGGTTGTTTTCCTTGAGCCATCATTTCGGCCATTGTTGGTACATTCATAAGTTAATTCTTTATTTTATTTATATTTTTTAATTTTTAAAGCTTTTAGAGTGTTTTTAAAAATACTTGTTTTCTTAATTTTATTCGTCTTTCCAATTTAATCTATCCATTTGGCTGTATTGCCAAGGAGCTCCATTATTTTCAATGTTAGTCATCATCATATTTAATTCTTGTGGTGCAGCAGATTGTTCTAAAACTAAAAATCGACGCATATCTAAGATGATAGATAATGGGTTAATATTTACCGGACATTCTTCAACACAAGCGTTACAACTTGTACAAGCCCAAAGCTCTTCTGGAGTAATATAATCGCCTAATAATTGTTTTCCATCGTCTTTAAACTCTCCATTTTTATCTATATTTTTTCCTACTTCTTCAATTCTATCTCTAGTTTTCATCATAATTGCTCTTGGAGATAATTCTTTTCCTGTGATATTTGCAGGACACGATGAAGTACATCTACCACATTCGGTACACGTATATGCATTCATTAATTGCACCCAGTTTAAATCGGTTACATCACTTGCTCCAAATTTTTCTGGGGTTTCATTTTCAGTTTCAGGAGCTGCTGCAAATGGATCAGCATTTGGATCCATCATAAGTTGTACTTCTTTAGTTACAGCTTCTAAATTATTTAATTTTCCTTTTGGATTTAAATCTGCAAAATAAGTATTTGGAAATGCTAATAAAATATGTAAATGTTTAGAATAATATAAGTAGTTTAAAAATATAAATATTCCTATAATATGAATCCACCAAGCGCTTTGCTCAATTATATGAAGCGTATGTTCACTAAAACCGCTAAATAATGGCACTAAAAAACGACTTATTGGGTTTCCTATATGAAAAGCCTGAAATTCAGGATCTGTAGCGTTCATTATTAAAAATAAACTCATTAAAACCATCTCAAAATACAATATGTTTAATGCGTCATTTTTTGGCCAGCTTGTCATTTCTTTATTCCAAAAACGAGGAATCCTTAGTATCATTCTTCTAATCCAAAAAATAATTACAGAAATTAATACTAAAAAAGCTAAAATTTCAAACGAACCTATTAAAACATCATAAAAACTAACTAAAGAGGAGAACACTCTATGTGTACCAAATAAACCATCAATTAAAATTTCTACAACTTCTATATTAATAATTATAAAACTTGCATAAACTATAATGTGTAATATACCTGCTATTGGGCGTTTAACCATTTTAGATTGCCCTAAAGCAACCATAATCATATTTTTCCAACGCTCATTTGAGTTATCAGATCGATTAATATCTTTTCCTAGTTTTATATTTCTAGTTAATTTTTTAACATTTCTAACAAAAAAACCGATACCTACTACTAATAAAACTGCAAAAAGTATATTATCTAAATAATTCATGGTGTATTCTTAATAATTTATATATTCCTAAAAATTATGACTCAATTTTAAGTTTTTTGATTGCTTGCAGACTTAACTACAAACTAATTTCAAATTTAATGGAATAATTTTAAATTCTTTAAGGATTTAAACATCTTTTACACAATAAATGTTACATAAATTAATTTTTAACAAGTATATAATTTAATACTTATTAATTTGCAGTAATTTAAATTGAAACAATAATTATTGTTAAATAAATAATATTGCTATTATTCGGAAGCTGGTTTGTAACCTTTATCTTTTTTTCCGAACAATGAAAAATGTACATAACGTTTTGGATGTAGTTTCATATCGCGTAGTAATTCTTCCAATTCTTTAGATGCATTAGATAAATTACTATATAAACTTTCATCTTTAAATAATTTCCCTAAGCTACCATTTCCTGAATTAATTTCTCCTAAAAGCTGATTTAAATTAGTAACGGTAGTTTGTAATTTTTTAACGGTTACTCCTAAGTTTGCATTAACCAAAGTATCAGATATTTTTTTAAAGTTGGAAGTCATTAACTCCGCATTTGTAAATGTTTTATCTAGTTTTTCTTTATTGTCAGATACTAGTAAACTTAATTTTTTTGAAGCAGAATTAAAATTAGTTATGGTTTCATTCAATTGAGCCATACTTTGTTTAATATTAGTTCTTGTTTTAGTATCCACAATATCATTTAAATTGCCTAAAAGTGAATCTGCTTTTACAATTACATTTTCAACTTTTGCTTGTAATGGATTTAATTTTTCGGTTACAGTAGAAAAAATATCTGATTCAATTTCTCCTTTTAAATAATCGCCTGGTTTAGCCATTTCCCCTTCGTATGATGGTACAACAGCTAAAGATTTTCCTCCCATCAAACTAGCGCTATAAATTTTTGCTATACTTTTTTTTGAAAATTGAAAATCTTCTAAAATACTAAACTCTACAATTAGTTGTCCTCTTTTGTTAGGGTCTTTATTAAACTTTATGTTTACAACTTTTCCTACTTCAACACCATTAATAGTAACAACACTAGCAGCATTTAATCCTTGAACATTATTGTATTCCGTAAAATAGGTGTTAATTTTTCCATCAAATAAATTAATACCTTTTAAATAGTTATATCCCCAAATAAATAATGCTATTACAATAACTGCAAATACTCCAGTTTTTAATTCTCTAGTAACTTTCAAATCAAATTTTTTTATAAGTACAATATTACTAATTATTTTTATTAGTAGTTTACTACAATTTAAGATTTACTCAAAACTTTTTCTAAAGGAATTCTATTCCCATTTTTAAAAGCAACTATAAACGCAGATTTATATCCCTTTTTTCTAGCATAGTTTTGTTTCTCTTTAATATTTTTATAGTTAGATGTACTTCCTAAATAATACCTATAAATACGCCCAACTTTTACTCTTTCAACATTCTTTATTCCTCTAAAATTATATGATTTTGTGGTTAATTTTCTAGCTCCTGCAGCTATTTGAACTTTATAAATTATATTGGAATTGTTAGATACAGTTTGCTGACTTGTTGATTCTTTAGGTTTTTTATTTATTTTTTTAGGAATATTACTATCAACAACACTGTTAAGGGTTAATTGATTTTTATATTGTATAATATCTTTATAAATAGAATTTGCAATTTTTTTGCTTCCAGCATTTGAATTTAAAAATGGGCCTTCAATTTTATTGGTGATAAAACCTGTTTCTATTAAAACACTTGGCATATAAGTTTGATAAAGTACTACAAAACCAGCTTGTTTAACGCCTCTATCTTTTCTTTTTAATTCCTTTTTAAATCGATTTTGAATAATACTTGCTAATTGTATGCTTTGATCTAAATACTCTTCTTGCATTAAGGTAAGTCCAATAATAGATTCTGGCTTATTTGGATTAAATCCTTTATACTTTTCCTCATAATTTTCCTCTAATAATATTACGGAGTTTTCAGACTTAGCAATTTCAAAATTTTGTTTGTTAGCATGAGTTCCTAAAACCCAAGTTTCTGCACCGTATGCCTGAGAGGTATGTGCATTACAATGTATGGATACAAATAAATCTGCATTGGCTCTATTAGCTATACTTCCTCTTTCCCATAAATCCACAAAAACATCTGTTTTTCTAGTATAAATTACCTTTATATTTTTTTCTTTTTCTAATAACTTCCCTATTTGTAATACAATTTTTAAGGCAACATTTTTTTCCTTTATATTTTTATAACCAACTTTTCCAGGATCTTTCCCTCCATGACCTGCATCTAAAACTACAACAAAATCCTTTTTTTGGGCAAAAGTAACCGTTCCACTAAAAAGAAATGTTGTAAAAAACACAAACGATAATAATATTTTAGTTGTTATTTTAATTTTATAAAAGTGTTGTGAGTTCATTAATTATTTTAGTTATTTTTGGCTTTTGAAATTTGGTGTTACAATTATTGAGCCATACATTTACAAAGTAACAATTATAAGGGTTTATAATTAATAAGCTAATGTATAAAACTTATAATTGCAACCCAAATTAAATTCTGTTTTTTAAAAAATATTATTATTAAAAACAATTTAAAAAATACACACTTTACAATTTTAATGGTTACAGTATTTTGCTGTATCCAATCTTATGTTTATTCACAAGAAGTAAATCCTAAAATATCAAAAGACACTTTAAAAATTGGTGTTAAAGATTCTCTAGTTACAAAATCCATAGACACCATTGCTAAACCAAAAGAAATTTTAGAAGGTATAATTGACCATAGCGCAGATAGTTTAATTAGACAGGATATTAAGAATAATAAAATTTTACTGTATAAAAACGCACATGTACATTATAAAGATATTGATTTAACCGCTGGTTATATTGAAATAAATAACAATACTAATGTTGTTACTGCTAAAGGGATAAAAGATTCAGTTGGCGTATATCAAGAAAAACCAATTTTTAAACAAGGAAATGAAGAAACTAATCAAGATTCTATTGTTTTCAACTTTAAAACTGAAAAAGCTAAAATTTGGGGTTTACGCACTGAACAACAAGGAGTTATTATAAAAGGTGAAACCACAAAAAAAGAAAATGATTCTACTATATTTGTTAGAAATATAAAATTTACAACTTCCGAAAAAGAAAATCCAGATTACTATATAAAAACCAATAAAGCCAAAATTGTACCCAATAAAAAATTAGTAATTGGAGTTAGTAATTTAGTAATTTCTGATGTTCCAACTCCTTTATTTCTTCCATTTGCGTACATTCCGCTAACCAAAGGAACCATGTCTGGGTTTTTAATGCCAACTTGGGGAGAAAACAATCAACAAGGCTACTTTTTACAAAATGGAGGTTATTATTTGGCCATTAATGATTATGTAGATTTAGCTGTTTTAGGAGACGTTTACACTAATGGAAGTTGGGGAATTAGAACAGAGTCAAATTATGCTGTACGCTATAAATTTAGTGGAAGCTTTAGCTTTAGATACGAAAACTTGATAAATAGTTTACGTGGTTTAAGTGATTATTCAAGAACTACAAATTATAATATCAGGTGGAGTCATAATCAAGATACTAAAGCAAGTCCAAATTCTAGATTTTCCGCTTCTGTAAATATGGGAAGTAGTAAGTATTACCGACAATCTTTAAACGAATATAACTCAAATGCTTTCTTAAATAACACATTAAGTTCATCTATTTCGTATTATAAAAAATTTGTTGGAACACCTTTTAATTTATCTTTATCTGTAACCCATTCTCAGAATACAAATACGGAAAGTATTATAATGTCGTTACCATCCTTACAAATTAATATGGATCGTATTTATCCATTTGTTTCTAAAACAGGAGCTAAAAAAAATGCGTTGCAAAAATTAGGGGTAACTTATTCTTTAAAAGGAGATAATAAAATAAATACTTCAGATAAATTCTTCTTAAAAAAAGAAATGTTTAATAATGCAAAATCAGGAATTCAACAAAATGCTACTTTCAGTACAAATATGAAATTATTTAAATTCTTTACTTTATCTCCTAATGCAAATTATAAAGAAGTTTGGAATTTCGATAAAATTAGCAAAACCTATAACGCAACTGAAAACACCATAGTTACAGATACAATTACTGGATTTAATGCTTTTAGAGAATATTCTGCTGGTGTTTCATTAACTACCACTGTTTATGGAATGCTCAAATTTAAAAAAGGAAGATTACGAGCTATTCGCCATGTAATGCGACCAAGTATTTCTTATGGCTACAAACCCGATTTTAGTAATTATTATGAGAGTGTTCAACAAAGTGCAGATCCAAATGATGTCTTAGAATATTCTCCATTTGCAAATGGACTTTATGGTAGCCCTAGCAAAAGTTTATCCAATAGTTTAAATTTTTCACTTAATAACACGTTAGAGGCAAAAGTTATGCCTAAAGATTCTACAGATGCCAAACCAGAAAAAATAACTCTAATTAACAATTTAAACTTTTCTGCAAGTTACAATATGGCTGCAGATTCTTTAAAATGGAGCCCAGTAAGAATGTCTGCCGGTACTGATTTTTTTAATAAAAAACTTAATTTAAACATAAATGCTACGCTAGACCCCTATGCAATAAATGCTTCTGGAGTAAGGATAAATACATTTAATATTAATAACGGAGGAAGTTTATTTAGACTTACAAATGCTGGTTTAACCATGAATTATTCCTTATCTAGTAAAAAATCAAAAGGGAAAGAAAGTGCTAAACAACAGAATGCAAATGCTAATAATTCAGATGGTATTTTTGGAGATAATTTAAATGTTAGTAATAGAATAAACAATAACGAAGATTCTGAATCTAAAACAAAAAAAGCTAAGTTATACAATGCAACTTTTCCTTGGACTCTTAAATTAGCTTATTCATTAAATTATATAAATACAAATAGGCAAAATGAAATTTCTTCTAATTCATTAATGTTCTCAGGAGATATTGATTTAACGCCTAAATGGAAAGTTGGGTTTTCATCTGGATATGATATTAAAAATCAAGGATTTTCTTATACGCAATTAAGATTTTCACGCGATTTAGATAGTTGGAAATTAAACTTCAACTGGGTTCCTTTTGGAACTAGACAAACTTATTATTTCTTTATCGGAGTAAAATCATCTATGCTTAGCGATTTAAAATACGATAAAAGACAAGTGCCAGACAGAAGACTTTTCTAGATTTGAACATTTACTGTTGAATAAAATTTTAATCCTCTCTTTTTCTATTTATCTTTGAATTAATACAATTGATAAAATTTATACCATGAAAAAAATTATAACTACAAAAAAAGCTCCTGCACCAATAGGACCATACAACCAAGCAATATTAGCAGATGAAACTTTATATATTTCTGGTCAAATCGCTTTAAATCCAAACACAAATAAATTAGTTTTAAATTCTATTGAAGAAGAAACAAAACAAGTTATGGAAAATTTAAAAGCTATTTTAAATGAAGTAAATTTAACTTTTGAAAACGTAGTAAAATCAACCATATTTATTTCAGATATGAATAATTTTGCAGCTATAAACCAAGTTTATGGAAGCTATTTTAATGCTGAAACTGCTCCAGCAAGAGAAACGGTTGAAGTGGCTCAATTACCAAAATCGGTAAATGTTGAGATTTCTATGATAGCAGTAAAATAATTTAAACTGATTTCATTAATAATTCAGCTGTTGCAGGGTTAGTTGCTAATGGAACATTGTGCACATCGCACAAACGCATTAACATTGCAATGTCAGGCTCATGTGGATGTTTGTCTAATGGATCTCTAAAAAAGAAAACCATATCAGTGTTTCCTTCTGCAACTCTTGCAGCAATTTGTGCATCACCTCCGTATGGTCCTGATAAATATTTTTTAACCACAAAACCAGCTTTTTCGGCATTTTTACCAGTTGTACCAGTTGCCACTAAATGAATATCTTTAGCTAATAAAGTTGCTTTAAAATCCATTAAAAATTGGATCATTTCTGCTTTTTTACCATCATGTGCTATTATTGCTATTTCCATAATTTAAAGATAGAAAATTTATTATAATGAATTGGAATACTCAATTAAATCTACAATTTTGGTGGCATACCCAAATTCATTATCATACCAACTAATCAATTTATAAAAATTAGAGTTTAATTCTAACCCTGCTTTAGCATCAAAAACAGAAGTTCTTGGTTCTGATACAAAATCTTGAGAAACAACTTCATCTTCAGTGTATCCTATAATACCTTTATATTCATTTTCAGAAGCATCTTTCATTACTTTTTCAATTTCCGCATAACTAGTCGATTTTTTTAAACGAACTGTTAAATCAACTAAAGAAACATCTACTGTTGGAACCCTAACGGCCATGGCTAATAGTTTACCTTTTAGCTCTGGCATTATGGTAACAACTGCTGAAGCAGCATTAGTAGTTGTTGGAATCATATTATTTATTGCAGATCTACCTCTTCTCCATTTTTTATTTGGACCATCCACTGGACTTTGGCTTGCAGTAGCTGCATGAACTGTAGTAACTAAACCTTCTATAATTCCAAATTTTTCATTTAAAATTTTAGCAATTGGAGCTAAACAATTAGTGGTACATGAAGCGTTTGAAAAAATAACCTCTTCTTTAGTTAAATCTTTATGATTAACTCCCATAACAAACATTGGCGCATTTACAGAAGGTCCAGAAATAACCACTTTTTTAGCTCCACTTTTTATATGTAAAGCGGCTTTTTCTCTATCTGTAAATAATCCTGTAGATTCAATTACATAATCTACATCTTCTTGTTTCCAATTAATATCCTCTGGATTTCTTTCAGAAGTAACTCTAATAGTTTTTCCATTAACCACCAAAAAATTATCTTTTACTTCAATAGTTCCTTTAAATTTACCGTGAACGGAATCGTATTTTAATAAATAAGCTAAATAATTTACATCTAACAAGTCGTTTATAGCAACAACTTCTACGTTATTTCTAGTGAAAGCGGATCTGAAAGCAATTCTACCAATTCTTCCAAAACCATTAATTCCAATTTTAATCATCTAATTTGGATTGATATTCTTCTTGAAGTTTTTCTTGTCCTAAATTCCAAAGGGTTTCCTTATTATATTTAGTATCCTTATGCATGGAATCAAACAATAATTCATTATTGTGATAATATAAAGTTCTCTGGTAAGCTCTAACCTTTTTAGTTTTAGAAGGTAATAATTCATTAATTCTAACACAAATCAAATGATTATTTTGGTAATAAAACGATTTTAATTTGATGAAATTATTATCTAAAAAATCTATATATTTCACTTTTACAATTTCATTATTTCTATAAATAACACGTTTTTGTGCTGAATTATGCTTGAATCCTTTAGCTGAATTTATAGAGTTTTTTTCATCTTCAGTAAACTCATCTCTATCTTTTGATCCTAAATTAATATGAGACACATAACCATCAATAAAATTTATATAACTACTTTTTTTAGCGTTAAAGTTTGTTTCTGCAATTTTATCTTGAGCTTCATCTTGGGCATAAATTTCTCCTTGGTTAAACCAACTTAAAATAATGATTAGAAAAAAAAAGCCCTGTTTTTTCATGTTAAATTGACATTATATCACTTACTCGTAACAACTCTTTATTAATTTGATGTTGTCCTTTTACCGCTTTATCTAAATCTGTAGTCTGAATTTTATTATTTACTAAACCTACCATTAAATTAGATTTTCCGTCTAATAATAATTCAACAGATTTCACTCCTAGTCTACTTGCTAAAACTCTATCAAAACAACTTGGACTACCTCCTCGTTGCATATGCCCTAAAACCGAAACTCTTACTTCGTATTCTGGCAAATTTTCTTCAACATAATTAGCAAGTTCAAATACATTTTTACCAATTTTATCTCCTTCGGCAACTACTACAATGCTAGAAGATTTTCCTGAACGTTTACTTCTTTTTAAAGATTCTAATAAACGATCTAATCCTAAATCTTCTTCAGGAATTAAAATTTCTTCAGCTCCAGAACCAACACCTGAATTTAATGCAATAAAACCAGCGTCTCTACCCATAACCTCTACAAAAAACAGGCGATTATGTGAACTTGCCGTATCTCTTATTTTATCAATTGCTTGTACCACTGTGTTTAAAGCCGTATCAAACCCAATAGTTGATGTAGTACCAAAAATATCATTATCAATAGTACCTGGAATACCTATACTAGGAAATTTATATTCTTCGTAAAAAATCATTCCCCCAGTAAAAGTTCCATCACCACCAATTAAAACCATGGCATCAATTTTTGCATTTTGCAATTGCTTAAATGCTTTTTCTCTACCTTCTTTAGTTCTAAATTCTTTTGACCTTGCTGTTTTTAAAATAGTGCCGCCTCTATTAATAGTATTATTAACATTACGAGCTGTTAAAGCAACAAAATCTCCTTCAATTAAACCTTGAAATCCACGGTAAATACCTACACATTCTACATTGTAATAGGAGCATGCGCGAACAACAGCCCTTATGGCTGCATTCATTCCTGGCGCGTCTCCACCAGAAGTCATTACTCCTATTTTTTTTATTTTTTTTCCCATAGAGAGGAAATGCTAAATTATAACTAAATTTTTAATTTGAGATTAACAAATAGTTCTTTTTTTAGCTTCTACTTTATTTTATCAAAAAGAAAAATAATTTAAAAAACTAACAATCAATTTGTTACCATAAGTTTTCAGGGTAAACTTCTGCTTCTTTAAGTTTATTTATTTCTGAAGTTACATAGTCTTTATCTTGCTTATAAGTTACACCAAACCAACGTGCATTAGAAGTTAAAACTTCCATTGTAGCCAAATTATTCACAATAACATGGTTTACAACTAATGGAATAAAAAATTCTGCTTTTGGATCTTTGTAATTATCTGCTAAAAACTCTTCAAATAACGAAGAAGAAATATTAAAATAAGTTGGTGTAAATCCAAAAAAGTTCATAGATACAATTGTGTTTTCATCTATTTTAACCAACTCTTTATTTTCATTTTCAAATTTTAAAACTCCATCTACTTTTTCAATATGAGTTCTTTCAGTAATACCTGTTAAAAAGTTATTATCAACCTTACATTCTCCACGAGACACAAATCCATAATCTGAAACTGTATTTTTTAATACATATCCCATCATTGAAAAGTTGTTTGAAGTTTTATCTATTTTCATTAGTTTTTTTGCCATTACTTCAAAAGCTTCTCTTCCATAAAAATCATCGGCATTTATTACTGCAAAATTTTCGGAAACTACATTTTTTGCCATTAATAAAGCATGTGCTGTTCCCCAAGGTTTCTTCCTTTGATTATCTTTATATTTTTCAGGAATATCTTCAATTTCTTGAAAAACATAAACTACTTCAATTTTACCTTCTAATTTAGGGTTAAAAAATGCTTTAAATTCGTTTTCTATACTTTTTCTAATGATAAAGACAACCTTTCCAAATCCTGCTTGAATTGCATCGTAAATAGAAAAATCAAGAATAGTATCTCCTTGTTCTGTAAATGTATCTAATTGTTTAAGTCCACCATAACGACTGCCAATACCTGCAGCCAATACTACTAATGTTGGTTTATTCATTTTTGTTAATTGTATTTTTAAAATTTATTAATTTTCTTTTTTTTGCTAAAGTATCTATACTTTTTTTAATATTTGTGGTATCTTTTACTGTTTTCTTTTTAAGTCCTAGTTTTTCTAATAATTCTTTTCCATTATTAAAATCAATTTGGTAATTTAAACCTACACCTTGTGTATAACCTTCTTCTTCTTCCGTATATTGAATTTCGTTTTGACGATTAAATATAGAAGATCTAAGTGTTCCTGCTTGGTTCATTAAGAATTCAACATTAACTTCACCAATTACATTAGACTGTTTTTTTGAGCCAATAGGAACTCCTACTTTTCCATTAATTAAAATTTTATCGTTTACCTGATAATCTAAAGCTAATGCTAGTTGATCATTAATATTTAAGTTATCAACTCTACTTTTTTCTCCAACGGTATATACTGGTTTTAGTCTAAATTTACTATCTGCTTTGTTAAAAATATTATCAAAAGCGTTGGATAACATATCAAAACCTGTTCCGTATAAAGCTGCATTACTATTTACTGTAATATCACTTTCATTATAAAAACTTCCTGAAACTAATAAGGATATGAAATGAATTGTTTTGGTATTATTATCGTTACTATTTAATTTAAACGCTAACTCTGATGCTACTGTAGAACTAGAATTTGGAATTTCAATATCAAAACTACGTTTAGAATTAAACAATTCTCCTGAAAAACGAGTTATTAGATCAATTGGAATTTTACGATTTGTTGTTATATTTTCTAATAATGATTTTGGGTTTGCAGACACTCGATAAACAGCTTCTAAGTTAATATCTGCAGTGTATGGATTACCACTCCAAGAAATACTTCCTCCTCTTTTAACTGTAAATGGTTTATTTATAAATCCTCCATATTTAAAATTGTAAACGCCATTATCTACAATAAAATCGCCATACATATCAAATTTATTCTTTGTGTCTAAATTAATTTGTAAATTACCTGTTCCGCTGCCTTTTAAGAAACTTCCAGTTGCTTTATCTAAAACCATTTCAACAACAGCATCTTTGGTAACATCTAAATCAAAATTAATAGAAAGTCCTTTTAGTTTTTCTGAAATAAACTCTCTTCTTTTTTTAGAATCATCTTCGGTTTTATTTTTATTAACAAACCTAATTAATTGCGTACTTTCTACTGTTTTTACATCGCTAATTGGAATTACAAAATGAGTTCCTTTATTAGTTTTACCTTCTACATCAATTACCAATTCATCTGTAAATCCATGTATTTTAGCATTTCCCGCTAAAAATCCAGCACCATAATAAAGTGAATTTTCTTCTTCTTTGGTGTTTAATACTAATAAATTTTTAGTGCTTATATTTAAATTTAACTTCCAATTATCAAAATTATGATGTGATAATGTTCCTGTTAAACTTCCTTTGGTTTGATATGCTTTATCTTTTAAAGTAACATCTTCAAAATTAAAAGTTTGATTTTTTAAGCTAATAATACTAGTTCCGTCAAAATCATAATCAACATTTAAATACGGAAAATATAATCCTGCTTGGTCTAAATATAGTTCGCCATCCATAGTTGGATTTTCTAATAAACCCGAAAGTTTAGCACTACCATAAACAAATCCTCTAAAATTGGTAAAAACATCTTCTCCTAAAGGACTAAAAGCATTTAATTTAAACTTTTCAAAGTCAATATTCATTTCAATAGTTGGCTTTTTTGGGGTAAAATCTATATTTCCTATAGCTAGTAATGTCTTTTTATCATTTCGCTCTAAAGAGACATTAACACCATATTTAGTAATAGAATTATCGCCATTTACATTTACTTTTAAATTTCCTTGTTCCGATTTGTTGATATTAAAATCACTGATTTCAAAATTTGCAGTTGGACGTACTTGTTTTTTTACTTGTGAATAATTTATAACTCCATTTATAGTTCCTTTTAAATCTAAACTATCAATTTTAGGAGTGACATTTGCTAATTGTACATTGTTAAAATTAAACTGAATATTTTTTGATATACTGTCTTTAATTTTTCCAGAAAAGGAAATCTCTTGTTTATTCGATGTAATATCAAATGGTTTTATAACCGTTTCTTTAGTTTTATTATTGTACACAATTTTATTTTCAATATTATTTGCTCCGTTAATAAACCATTTTTTGTTTTTATAGGTAAAGTCAGATTTTTTTACTCCAAAAACCGATTGCTTTTCTGGATTAAAAGTCTGATAAAACGCTAAATTATATTTATCCTCATCTATCCTTCCTTCTGTAAATTTAGTTCTAAAAAATAAAGTATCATTTAAAGTAATGTTTACCAGTTTTAGTTGTTTTATGGAATAGTATTTAGAATAGATGTTATCTATTAAAATTTGTGTATTAAAAATTGGGTTTTTATTATCAATTTGAACTTTTAAATTTTCAATATTATTTTTAAAAGCAATAACTTTTGGAGATTTTACCGTTAATCTAAATAAGTTTTTATCCGCTACAATTTTACCTCTAATTGTAGTATTAGGCGAAAGTTGAACTTCCGGATAAAATATTTCAACTATTTTATTGTGAATTTTAAAATTAAAGTCAATTTTTTGTCCTGGAGAAACTTCAAATGGTTTATAATTTGTGTAAATACTTCCTATAGAGTTTCGTGTTAATTTTAGTAATTCATCAAATTTAAATTTGCCTTTAATTTTTCCATCAATAATTTCTGAAGAATTTACTTTAATGGTTCTTATACTGTCTTGAAAGGTTGATGTAATATTAAAATTTTTAAAAAAGTAATTGTCTTTTGAATTTCTATATAAAAAATTGTTGAAGTTAATTTTACCAACCAAATCATCAATAGAATTTCCTTTTACATCTATATTAATATCTCCAGTAACATTAGATATGCTGTCTTTTTTATAAATGCGAATTGCATTTAAGTCGCAATAATCAACTATTGAGTTAAAATTAAATTGATAAATTTTAGAAGAAAAATCAGCTAACCCTTTAAAATTCAGTTTAATATTAGCATCATTAACTTCCATATCTCCATTAAAATGCTGATTTTTTACAACACCGTTTATAGTAATATTTTTATAGGTATAATTATTTAAATTAAACTTAGAAATTACCCCTTTAACTGAAGTACTTATTTTTTCTAAAGTAAAACCTGAACCTTCAACTTCTCCATCCATAGAAAATGTTTTTACCGATGAATTATTTAGTAATTCGCCTAAATTAAAATCGGTACATTTAACATTCCCTTTATAAGAAGCATTATCAATATTTTCAATATTAGTAAGTTCTAAATTTGCCACAACCCCTCCTAAATCAGAATTAATAGACACATTAGCATCAATTAAATTGCTAGTAACATACGTTGTTCCAATTAATGTAAATCTTCCTAATTTTTTAAAAGAGGTTGGTAATTTATTTCCTAAAATATTTGGCAATAGCGATTTTAAATGATTGTAATCTGAAGTTAAATTGGTTAAATTTCCTTTTAATGAAAATCCATTTTCTTGATTAAACGAGTTTTTTAATGAAAGTGTTCCGTTAATAATTGCATTTTCATCACTAACTAATTTTAAATTTTTTGCTGTAAAATTATTTAACTGACCTTTAATTTCTGTGGAAAAATGTAAAACATCTTTTGTTCCTAATTCACTATAAAAATGTTTTAAATCTAACAAAGAAACATCCGCTTGTTTAATGTTTGCGGTTAAATTTACTTTGTTATTAAAATCTGAGAAATCTTCTCTTTTATAATTAAATTCAATATCACCTTTAATTTTTGAAGTTTTAGTTTGTAGCAACGTATTTTTAAACTCCATATTTTTTTTAGTGTACGAAAAATCGGTTGCCAAACTTGTAATTAACAAATTATGATTTTCTATAAAAGATAAATCGATGATTTTGGTAGAAACATTTGGACCTTGAATAACAAAATGCTTTGAATTTCCACTAATCTGTTTAAAATCAAGCGGTTTTTCATCTACATTTTCATCGTAAACGGATACAAAACCGTTCTTAAAATGTAATTTTGTTGCGGTTAACAAAAACCCAGAAGGTTTTCCTGTGGAAGTTCCATCATCAAACTTATCTACAAAAATAGATAACGCATCGTCATTTTCGCCTTTATAAGTTTTAATAAAAAGTTTAAAATCACTTAAAGAAATTCCTCCAAACTCCATTTTATTATTAAGTATTTTTTGATAACTTAAAATAGAGGTGGTTAGGTTTTTGGCAAAAATTAAAGTATCGTTATGATGATCTTTTACATAAACGTCTTTTAATTGTACTTTACCTAAAAAAGATAAATCAACTTTATCTATACTAATTGCAACATCAAACTCCTTTTGCAAATAGGTTGTTGCTTTTTTCCCTAGTTTAGTTTGAACGGAAGGAAAAGACAGTAAAATACTAACCACTATAATAAGAAGCAGTAAAATACTTAAAATTTTAAACAGTATTTTTTTTGTTCGTTTGATATACGCTAAATTTGCATTTTTTATGGCAATTATTATGCCTTAATAATTATTTAATGAATAAAAATAAATCCATTTACATACTTGGTATTGAATCGTCTTGCGATGATACAAGTGCTGCTGTTATTTACAACGGAAAAATACTATCAAATGTTATAGCAAATCAAGAAGTTCACGCCAAATATGGTGGCGTTGTTCCTGAATTAGCTTCACGCGCTCATCAACAAAATATTGTTCCTGTAATTCAACAAGCAATTCAAAAGGCAAATATCGATAAAAAAGACTTAAATGCCATAGCTTTTACACGCGGACCTGGATTAATGGGTTCATTATTGGTTGGAACGTCATTTGCTAAGTCACTTTCACTAGCTTTAAACATTCCGTTAATTGCTGTAAATCATATGCAAGGACACGTTTTAGCACATTTTATTGAAGAAGAAAATCAACCAAAACCTACTTTCCCTTTTTTATGTTTAACTATTAGTGGCGGACATACACAAATAGTAAAAATTAGTGATTATTTTACTATGGAAGTGCTTGGAGAAACGCTAGATGACGCAGTTGGTGAAGCTTTTGATAAATCTGCTAAAATTTTGGGATTACCTTATCCTGGTGGCCCATTAATTGATAAACACGCACAATTAGGAAATCCAAATGCTTTTACATTTACAAAACCTAAAGTTGATGAGTTAAATTTTAGTTTTAGCGGTTTAAAAACTGGTATTCTATATTTTATTCAAAAAAAGGTAAAAGAAAATCCTGATTTTATTAAAGATAATTTAAATGATATTTGCGCTTCAATACAAAAAACTATTGTAGAAATTTTATTTGACAAACTTAAATTAGCCGTTAAACAAACTGGTATTAAACAAATTGCAATTGCTGGAGGTGTAAGTGCTAATTCTGAAATTAGAAAAGAATTAAAAGCATCCGAAAAAAAATTAGGATGGACTACCTACATTCCAAAATTTGAATACACCACAGATAATGCTGCAATGATAGCTATTGTAGGGTACTTAAAATTTTTAAAAAATGATTTTTCTCAAATAAAAACAAGTGCAACTGCTCGGTTAAAAGTTCAAGAGCACTGATTAAAATATGAATTTATAGTAATCATTTTCTTGAAATTGCTTTTAAACTGAAAAAAATCAAATTATTTTATTACATAAATACTTATCAATCATTTCTCTTAATTCATGACGATTTATAGGTTTTGCTAAATAGTCCGTACAACCCGAGTCTAATGACTTTTGCCGATCTTCTTTCATAGCAAAAGCGGTTTGTGCTATTATTGGTATATTTTTATCTAATTTTCTTATTTTAGCTGCGGCTTCATATCCATTCATTTTTGGCATATTTATATCCATTAAAATGAAATCTATTTTATTTGATTTATACTTCTCAATTACTTCAATACCATTTTCCGCTCTAAGTATATTAATCCTAAAACAACTTAATACTTCTTCGATATATAAAAAATTAGGATCTTCATCTTCTGCTATTAAAATAGTTATTTCCTCCATTTTTTTTTGAATTTTGTTCACTATTATATATTAATTTAGTAACATCTATTTTTTCTGTTTGCTTTGTGTTTTTTAGATATGGAATTGTAAAATAAAAACATGAACCTATATTTAATTCAGACTTTAACCATATTTTACCATGCATCAGTTCAACCAATCCTTTAGTAATTGATAATCCTAATCCTGTCCCCTTAGCCCTTTTAAAAACTTCATTATCAGATTGAACAAAACGATCAAAAATTATTTCTTGATCCTTCTTTTTAATTCCTAAACCTGTATCTTTTACATAAAATTGCAAATAATCATTATTTAGCTCGTATCCAAATTCAATAATTCCAAATTCTGTATATTTAAAAGCATTTTCGAGTAGGTTACAGATAACCTGACCCAATCTATCTTCATCTATTAAAATTACAGATTGATTGTCAAATAATGCGCATTTTAATATCAACTGTACATCTAACTTGGCCTGATTTGCTAATTTAAACTGACTTTTTATATTTTTTAAAAGACGGTTTAAATTATTTGGTTTTAATTTAACACTTATCTCATTAGCCTCAATTTTAGAGATATTAACAATATCAGAGATAATATTGAGCAATCGTTTTCCACTTTGATTAATAAGCTCATTGTACTTAACTTTTTTGTCTTCCGAAATATTTTTTGTTGCTAAAAGATCTGAGAAACCAAGAATAGCATTCATTGGGGTTCTAATCTCGTGGCTCATATTAGCTAAAAAAGCAGATTTTAACCGATTACTTTCTTCAGCTTTTTCTTTAGAAAGAAAAAGCTCAGATATGTTAATGCTCATAGCTAATATATAATATTTATTGGATCTGGAATCTAAATATGGAGTGAAAATATTTCTGAACCATTCTGTAATTATTTTATCCTCTGAAATAGTTTTCTCTCCATTTAAGGCTTTATTTATATTTTTAATAATATTTGGATAATCTTTAAAAAATCCAAAAATATTTTGCCCTTCTAATGATCCAAGAAATCGTTCTAATTTCTCCTTACCTTTTCCTTCTGATAAAATTATCTTACCCTCAGAATTGAATAGGTATATTATCTCTTCATTATTAACAACAAGCGTTTTAAATTTTTCTTCGCTTTCTTCAAGTTTATTTCTTAATTTATATTCTACTGAAACATCTTGAAAAACTCCCTCTATTTTTATCGGATAACCTAGATGATCTTTAAACAATCTAGAAGATATTCTAATAATCATCTCTTCACCATTAATTTTATTTAATGTCACAATAAAATCTTTAACAAATCCTTCAGTTAGAAGTTTTTCATTATATGTATTTATTTGATCTTGGTTTTCCCAAAAGTCAAAAAAATTGTTACCAATTAAATCTAAAGAAGATTCAATACTAAATATATTATTAAACTCTTTATTATAAGATAAAAGTGCTCCTTCTATATTCGTAGCAAAAAATCCTTCCAATAAATTATCAAGTGTCTCTAAGTGATAATTTTTAAACTTAGTTAAGTCATTTCCTAAATATTTTGAAGTTACAACAACAGCCGTAAGCCCCAATATAACAACAAAAGCAACAAAAAAGTAGTCAATATAAGGGTTTACACCATCATTTATTAAAAAGGTTTTAATTGAATTGTAAAACAGTATAAATAGAAAAAGTGAAGGAGCGAAAAATCGAATTAAATTTATATCTGGACTATCTCCTCTTATTAAAGTCAATGGAAATGTATTAAAATCAAAAACAGACATATAAACTAAACATAAATTCCATAAAAAAAACATACTTAATAATGGAGAAATATTTAGGATAACAAAATTTAGATTAATATGGTTTGAAAAAAATATCAAAAAAATTGATGTTATTAGTAAAACAACAATCGAACTCCAATTTCTTACATATAAAAGTAAGATACTTTTTGATTTATAAAGTAAAACAGAAGTATTAAGCAATATAAAAAGGGTTAAAATTGCCATTTTGGACCATTTTATGTACTCATAACTATCTATTTTATATCCTCCATTACCTACATAATCAACTAAGGTAAATGTGCTGAGTATAAGAATTGAAATGGTTAATAAATAGATAACTTTTTCATATTTATTCCGTAATGATTTTCTAATTAAAAGTAAGATAGAGCTACAATTAAGTATAAATAATAGTGCAGAAATTAATGAGATTGTATAATAATGAGAATTTAAAAACAGTCTATATGATATCTCAAAATAATATTCTTTTAAGATAATTAATGAAAAAATAAATATGATAATAACAGGGATGACTTTGTATTTATTGTACATTAAATAAATATGTAATATTTGTTACAAAAGTAAATTATAAATTTTTATTGAATACTGATTTTTATCATATTACACCAATCATACGAAGATAAAAAATTGAAGTATTACCTAAATTAATTCATGCACTCTTTCCATCTGGATCATTGGATTAAAGCATACATAAAGTTATACTTTTTATAATTAATTTAATGGTTACAAATTTCAAATATCTAACTGGTCTAGAAAAATATGGAAATCTATAAACTTCTATATTTTTAATCCATTAAATAAGATAATACGTTATTTTTTTAATAAGAAGTGACAATATCCCAAGCTTCTAAATTTTCTTTTATACTTTTAATAAACATTCCTCCTAAAGCGCCATTAACTACTCTATGATCATAAGAATGTGAAATAAACATTTTATGTCTTATCCCTATAAAATCTCCTTCTGGAGTTTCAATAACAGCAGGTACTTTTCTAACAGCTCCTAATGCTAAAATAGCCACTTGTGGTTGATTAATAATTGGTGTCCCAAAAACACTTCCAAAACTACCAACATTAGTAACGGTATAAGTTCCTCCTTGAATTTCATCAGGTTGTAATTGCCCTTTTCTAGCTCTGTTAGCTAAATCGTTAACAGCTTTGGCCATTCCAACTAAATTTAATTGATCTGCATTTTTAATTACTGGTACAATTAAATTTCCATCAAGTAAAGCGGCTGCCATTCCTAAATTAATAGATTTTCGTTTTATAATTTTATCACCATCTACAGAAATATTAATCATTGGAAAATCTTTAATCGCTTTTGCTACCGCTTTCATAAAAATAGGTGTGAACGTAATTTTTTCCCCTTCACGAGCAAAAAATTTATCTTTTACAGCATTTCTCCATTTAACTATATTAGTTACATCTACTTCAATAAACGATTGTACGTGAGCTGAAGTTTGAACTGATGCTACCATATGATGCGCAATTAACTTACCCATTCTAGTCATCTCAATCACTTCGTCAGCACCATTAACTGAAACAGGAGTAGAAACTTTTGGTTCAGATTTAATTGTTTTAGTACTTTCTTCTACTATGTTTTTATTTTCCTTTGAAACATTTTGTTTAGAAACTTCTCTACCGCTTTCTATATAAGCTAAAATATCATTTTTAGTAACACGATTATCTTTTCCTGTACCAATAATAGCTTCTAATTCATCCATAGAAATGCCTTCTTTTTCTGCTATATTTCTAACTAAAGGCGAATAAAATTTACCTGATGGAGAAACTTTTTCAATGGTATTATCTTCAATCGTTTCATTAACTTTTTCTTCTATTTGTTCTACTTCCTCGTTAGAAACTGTTTTCTCAACTTCTAAATTAGTATTAGATTCCTCTCCTGCAGTTTCAATAATTGCAATAGTATCTCCAACTTTAACAACGGCATCTGCTTCAAACTTAATTTCTAATAAAGTACCTTCTACTTCACTTGGAACTTCTGAATCTACCTTATCGGTAGCAATTTCAACAAGAGCTTCATCTAGTTCAACTGTATCACCTACATTTTTTAACCACGATATTATGGTTGCTTCTGCAACACTTTCACCCATTTTTGGGAGTTTTACTTCAAATTTTGCCATTGATTTTTTTTTAGATTTGCAAATTTACAAAAAATTAAAAGGTATTAAAATTTAAATACCATCTCATTTACTTACCTTATTATTTAATAACTAATTATATACTATTAACTTACATCATTTTTAATATATAAAAGCATATTATTATGTATAAAATTATTTCTATAACTTTTTAAATTAACACTTTTTAACAAATTAACAGTTTAATGTAACTTTTATTACCTTTGATTTCATATTTTTTTATATAGATTCAGTTCAAATAACACTTATTTAATTGATTTTCAATTAATTAAGTTTTTTTAAAATATGATTTATGTCATTATTTTGGTTGTTATTTGTATTTAACTTTATTTAAAATTTAACAAACAAATTTTTATTTAAATAAATATTTTATTATGAAAAAATGTAAGGCTATTAGGTTTCTTGATGATTTTAACATCAAGTTTTATGTTTATCCAGTGTACAAGTGATCCTATACAAGGCCCCCCTGGAATTGCAGGTACAGATGGTGTTGATGGTGTTGACGGTGTTGACGGCACAACAGAATGTATTGCTTGTCACAACACAGCAAATAAAGAACACGCTGAATCTACCTATTTATTATCAAAACACGCTATCGAAACTACTATGTACGATGGAAGAAAACTTTCTCAATATGGTAACAGAAGTTCTTGTACACAATGTCACACTAGTCAAGGTTATATAGATTATATGGAGACTGGTAGTGTTACTGGAGATGCTTATCCAGATGCTGATCAACATATTACTTGTGTTACTTGTCATAGTACACACACTTCTTTTGACTTTGCAAATGATGGATATGATTATGCGCTTAGACAAGGTCTTATGCCTGTTGATCTAATTGTTGACCCTTCTTATTCCATTGATATGGGAGCAAGTAATACTTGTGTTAATTGTCACCAACCAAGAACTGCACCTCCTACAGATGATGGAAATGGTACATTCACAATTACTAGTTCACATTGGGGACCTCACCATGGACCACAATCTACTTTATTAGAAGGTTTAAATGCTTCCTTAATACCTGGAACAACAGGTTATCCTGGTGTTGGATCAGCCACACACAGAACAGGTGCTTCTTGTATTGCATGTCATATGGGAGAATCTACTTCTAACACTGAAGGTTCACATACTTGGAACGTAACAGAAGATGCTTGTTTAACTTGTCATACAAGTGGAGCTCCAACAGAAGTAGCTGGTTTAGCAGATGATATGGCAACGTTAGCAGATTTATTAGCAAATGTACAAGGTGTTGATTCAAATGGAGACCCAATAACAGGTATTGTTATTGACGGAGGTCCAATACAAGGAACATTTGATATTAACGCTTCAGAAGCGGCATGGAACTATCTTTATATCTTAGAAGATAAAAGTAATGGTATCCACAACCCTGCTTACTCAAAAGCTATTATCAAAAACGCTATTGAAGTTTTACAACAACAATAATAAAGAACCTTTAATTTAAGGTAAGAGTGCAAGTGTTTAAAGCAAGTACTTTTACCTTAAATTAAAATTACTTTTTTAAAAATATACACAATGAAAAAATTAATTCAATTTCTCATAGCCATTGTAGTAGGGCTTTTCATGAACTCATGTTATTATGATGATTATCCTGAAATAGCTCCAGATAATGGTGGTGGAGATACTGTTATATCCTATGCAACTGATATAATGCCTTTATGGTCCGAATGTGTTGGTTGTCATAGCGGAAATACAGCTCCAGATTTACGAGATGCCAATTCATATACAAGTTTATTAAACGGATTTGTTGTTCCTAATGATTCTCAATCTAGCGTTTTATACAAATCGCTTTTAGGTGAAGGAGCTTCATTAATGCCACCAGGATCAAAATGGCCTGTTAGCAAAATAAATTTAGTGAAAAACTGGATTGACCAAGGAGCATTAAATAATTAACTTATAGAATAAAAACATGAAAAATCACATAAAATTATTTCTTATTTTCTTAATAGTTCCTTTTTTAGCTATTGCCCAAAAAAAGGATTCTGTTAAAGTAAAAGAAAAATTAGAAAGATCAGCCTTTGAAGCAGCTACCGTAATTGATAATGCCAGTAATGTATTGTTCAATAAAAATACATTAGATGTACAAATGGCACATAGATTTGGAGTAATTAATGGTGGCAGCAATGATATGGCAGGATTTTGGGCTCCTTCAAATATTAGAATTGGTTTATCCTATGCCATACTTGACAGACTGACCATTGGATATGGAACCACTAAATTTGATAGACTACAAGATTTTAACTGGAAAGTGTCTTTATTAAGACAAACTAGATCTAATACCATGCCTATTAGCGTTAGTTATTACGGAAATTTTACTGTAAGCGCTCTTAAAAAAGAAAATTTCAACTTAAAACAAGATAGATACTCTTATTTTAACCAAATAATTATTGCTAAAAGATTTAGTCCTAATGTATCTTTTCAACTTGCACCAAGTGTATCTCACTATAACTTAGTAGATAAACCAGCAATGAAAAATGACATGGTAGCTATTGCCTTTGGAGGTAGAATAAAAATAAGCCCTCAAACCGCAATTGTATTTGATTACACACAACCCGTTACAAAATTTGATAGTTCTGTTAAACCTGAACCAGGTATAAGTATAGCAACTGAATTTGCTACATCTGCTCACGTTTTTCAAATTATCTTAACAAATTACAACGGATTAGTACAACAAAAGAATATAATGTTTAACCAAAATAATTTCTTTAATGGAGATTTCATGATTGGATTTAATATTACAAGAGTTTATAGTTTTTAATTATATTGAGTTGTTATTTTTAAAAAAATAGGAGTTCAGCTCCTATTTTTTTTGTTTAATAAATTTTGAAAACAGCATTAGCACACTTTTGTAACAATTATGACTTTAAAAAAGTAAAAATTAATTATAATAAATCTAAATAATAGATAATATTCTCATTTTCAATAATTTAAATTTTATAAAGATATGACTAAAATCATACTCTAAAATTATAGATGTACTTACTTTTATAATGTCTTTAAAACAATTAAAATAACTTTTAAAAAAAAATAGAACCTACACAATAAAGCAATATAAATTACCCCCATCAATTTCCATTGTTTTACTGTTATAAAAAAGTTTAAAAATGACTAGAACTAAAAAAGAAACAACAATTTCAAGAAGAGGTATACTTCCCATATTAGGAAGTGGTTTATTACTACCCTTTTTAGGATTTGGTAAATCAACTACACAAGAAACAACTCTTCAAAAGGGAGAAACTGGTGAAGAATACCAAACTTTACTAAAGCCTGACGGTACAGCAGTAAAAGTTAAAGTAAGCACCTTAAAAAACGCAAAAATAATTAAGAAAAATGTTTCCAATCAATCGCTTTTAAGCTGGTTAGGGAGAAAACTTTAATGCTATTTAATGATTTCTACTTATGAAAAACAATAAAACTAATTCAAGACGTAAATTTCTTGACAATGGGATAAAAATAGGTTTAGTAACTGCAATTGGCGGACTTGGCTTAACTAAACTAGCTTCCAAATTAAACGCCCAAACCGATGAAAGTTCAGGTGATAAAATGGAGTTAATGACTACTGATGGTACAATTATACAAGTAGATTCTTCAGAAGTAATGGAAATACCTGTATCTCAAAAAAATGAAGAATACAACGTAAGAAAAGGAATACCAAACCGTAAGTTTGTAATGGTGGTAGATTTGGCAAAATGTAAAAATGCTCTAAAATGCCAACAAGCTTGTAATAAAGGTCATTACATTACTGGAGAAAACGCATGGCTTAAGGTATATAAAATGCAGGAATCTAAGGAAACAGCTCCTTATTGGATGCCAACTCAATGCCAACATTGTGACGCTCCTGCTTGTGTAACAGTTTGCCCTGTTGATGCTACCTTTAAACGTAAGGACGGTATTGTTCTTATTGATAATGAACGCTGTATAGGTTGTCGTTTTTGCATGGCTGCCTGTCCATACTCTACTCGTGTTTTTAACTGGAGAGAGCCTCAACAAATAGGATTACCTGAAGAAACAGAATATACACCCGATTATTGTGGTAGCCCAAGTGTAAAAGGTACTGTTGATAAATGTGATTTTTGTCCACATCAAATTGTTAAAAATGAACTTCCTTTTTGTGTAACTGCATGCCCTAATGGTGTATTTTATTTTGGAGACAAGTATGAAGATACTGTAACTAATGGTGAAGAAACATTAAGATTCAGCAAACTATTAAAAGATAAATCTGGCTACAGACTTATGGAAGGTTTAGGAACAGAACCAAGTGTATATTATTTACCACCTGTTGATAGGTTAGTAAATTTTGAAGATGGTTTAGAAAATTATAACGAATTTCAATCTGTAGAAAAACCTGAATAAACATGAAAAATTACGATACATTATTAACTGATTTAGCACCATCAAAATTTGAAAGAAAAGGTGTTATCTGGACAGGTTTTTTACTTTTAGTTGTCATAATTGGAGCTATCGCCTATATAGAAGAATTAATAGAAGGACAAATAACCACCAACATGCGCGACTATGCGTTATGGGGAATTTACATCTCTAACTTTGTATTTTTTGTAGCAACAAGTTTTGTAGGTTCTGCTACAGTAGCAATTTTAAGACTTACGAAAAATACTTGGAGAACTCCAATTGTTAGAATTGCCGAAATTATTTGTGTTGCATCAATAATTATGGCAGGAATAACCATTATGCTTGATATGGGTAGACCAGATAGGTTATTAAACCTCTTTATTCATGGAAGAATGCAATCGCCTATTACATGGGATGTTATAATTATTCCAACTTTTATGGTTGCTAGTATTTTGCTTTTATTTTTCCCTCTAATACCAGACTTTGCAATTCTTAAAAATCATTTTAAAGACAAAAAACCTACCTGGAGTAAGTGGTATGGAATATTGTCATTGAATTGGACAGGATCAAAGAAACAAATAAAAATTCAACAAAAATCCATTAAATTAATAGCACTGCTAATTTTACCTCTCGGATTAATATTACAAACTATTGATGCCTGGTTATTTTCAACTACTTACAGAGTTGGTTGGGACAGTACAGATATGGGACCCTATTTTATTTCAGGGGCTCTTGTGGCTGGTTTAGGAGCTTTAATAGTAGTGGTTTTTGTAGTGCGAAAAGTATATAAGCTAGAAAATTACATTACTGATTTTCATTTTGATAAATTAGGGAAATTTTTGGCCTTGGCATGTCTATTATACCTTTACTTTAACATCAATGAATATTTGATTCCCGCCTATACTCCTCCTAAAGCTGAGGAAATTCACTTAAAAATGTTATTTACAGGTGCTTATTCAATCTTATTTTGGATAGTTTTAATTGTAGGATTAATTATTCCAATAATAGTAATGCTATTTAAAAAAGGGAGAAAACCAAAAGCAATGTTTTATCTTGGATTAGTTGTTGTCTTAGGGTCTTGGTGGAAACGTTTTTTAATTGTTACCCCAACTCTACTACATCCTTTTTTACCAATTCAAGGAGTTCCTGAATCTTGGCATCATTATTTTCCAAGTCTTGGAGAATGGCTAGTTACATTTGGAACTTTAGCTATGGCATTATTAATTATTACACTATTAATAAGATTTTTGCCAATAATACCTATTCAAAGGACTGCGGATGAGCAAGAAGAATTAGAACAAAATAAAAACACCAAATCATGAGAAACAACTATATAATACGCCACTTTTTTCTTGTTGTATTAAGTGTGTTTTTATGCACTTCAAGTTTTGCACAAAAAGCAAAAAAAGACAAGGTTAGATTAAAAGCCAACTATGTTAAAATAATGAATAATGAAATTTATTTTGACATTCAAGCTAGTGCAAAGGTTGATAGGAAGAATGTTCCTGTTTCTAAAGTTGAATTAGTTATTTTTAATGTGCTAGGTGATGAACAACTGGAATTAGGTAAAATAACCACTAATATGGATGGCGAAGCTAGGTTTACCTTAAAAAATTTAAATTCTATAAAGCCAGATTCTACAAATACTTACAACATAGAAATCTCATTTGATGGTAACGAAAGTTTTAAAAGAGCTTCAAAAAGCTTAAGCTTTAAAAATGCAAACATTGATGCCAAACTCGTTACTATAGACAGTATTAATTATGTAACAGCAACACTTGTCAATAAGTTTACAGACAGTATAATTGCTGGTCAATCTTTAAAAGTTGTAGTACAACGATTGTTTAAACCTTTAGTTATCAAAGAATTTAATGAAACTGATGAAGATGGCACAATCCTTGTACCTATTCCAGAAGGAATTCCTGGTGTTAATGGCAATTTAACTATTGAAGTAGTTTTGAATGACAGCGATGAATTTGGAACTGTAAAAGCCTTAGTTAATGCCCCAGTTGGCACACACATAGTTGATGAATCTACATTTGATCAAAGAACCATGTGGTCACCTCGAAATAGAACACCTTTATTCTTGCTTATATTCCCAAATATATTAATATTTGGTATATGGGGTTTAATTATATATTTAATCGCTAATTTATTTAAAATAACAAAATCGTAAAATTAAAAAACATGAAAACACTTAAAATTTTATCAATTATCGGAATTCTATCATTTGCATTGTATTCTTTCACATCTTTTGTTCAAGAAGAGTGGAAAGTACCTGCAAAATATGAAACAATGAAAAATCCAGTAGATGCTGCAACTAACGTTGCTATAGGAAAATCATTATTCACTAAACATTGTAAATCTTGTCATGGAGCTGAAGGTTATGGAGATGGCCCAAAAGGTGAAGATTTAGACGGTGATTTAGGCGATTTTTCATCTGCAGAATTTCAAGCTCAAAGTGATGGAGCTCTATTCTACAAAACTACTTTTGGTAGAGATGACATGCCTGAATTTGCAAAAAAAATTACTTCAGACGAAGACCGTTGGTTAATCGTTAATTACATGAGAACATTGGCTGAATAAAAAAGTTCTCAACAAATTTAATATTAAATATATAGACTAAAAGCTGAACTTAAAAGTTCAGCTTTTTTTTTTAAATAACAAATAGATTTATAGAGGTCTTTATACTTTAATACAACTGATATTTATCAGTGTAAATTCAAATTATAACTACTAATTTTGAATTATTATTTTTTTAATTTAAATGTTAACTATACATATTTAATTTAAATGTTAAATTTTCAAAATTTAAAAATTTTATCAATCATTATTATACTATTTATTTCAATTAGTAGTATGAGCCAGACCAAGAATACTCAACAAAATGATTCTCTTGAATCTTTTGATATTCAATGGATTGGCGAATTTCCTGCAGCGGATTCTAAAGCAACTAAAAAAGGGTGGCTTTCAAGAATTCTTTTTGGAGAGAAAAATAATCCTAAAATTACCAAACCGATTGCTATTATTGCTACAAACTCTTCTGAATTTTCAATATTAGATCAAGGAAGCGGAACGCTTTTTGAAATTAAAAATAATGAAAAAAGAATATCAAAAGCCTTCAAAAAAAGTAAAATTAATTTTCCATCATTAGTAAGTTATTGTCAAATCTCAACAAATGAGTTTCTAATTACTGATTCTCGTTTAAATGTTATTTATAACCTTAATAAAGAAGAGAAGCAACTTAACATTCTAAACCCAAATCTTACATTAAAACAACCTACCGGTATTGCCTATTCTACTGTCTCAAATGAAATTTGGGTAGTTGAAACAGCAGCACATAGAATTTCTATTTTAAATGAAAAAGGTGAAGTTGTTAAAACTATTGGAAAAAGAGGAAATGCATCAGCTGAATTTAATTTTCCAACTTCTATTTGGATTGATAAAATTGGAAATGCATATGTTATTGACGCCTTAAATTTTAGAGTTCAGGTGTTCAACAAAAATGGTGAAGTTATTTCCATATTTGGTGAAGTTGGTAATGCCACAGGTTATTTTGCTAGACCAAAAGGGATTGCAACAGACTCTAAAGGCAATATTTATATTTCTGATGCACTCTACAATACTGTTCAAGTTTTTGATATTTCAGGAAATTACTTGTATCATATTGGAGAACAAGGTCGCGGTAAAGAACAATTTTGGATGCCTTCAGGCATTTATATTGACGCCAATGATGTAATTTATGTTGCTGACATGTACAATGCCAGAATTCAACTATTTCAACGTATTAAAAAAAATTAAAAGATGAAAAAAACGATAACTCTAATTTCACTTATTTTAATTTGTTTCCCTTTAACTATAAACGCACAGTCTATTGTGACTTCAAAACACAATTTATCTGTGAGCGGCTTGGGAACTATAAAGGCAACTACAGAAAATGAAATCTGTATTTTTTGCCACACCCCACATAACAGCACTCCAAAAGCACCGTTATGGAATAGAAATGTAAACGGTGGTACTTATACCTTATATAATAGCTCTACTTTAAATGCGTTACCAGGTCAACCTGATGGTAGTTCTATCTTATGTTTATCTTGCCATGATGGCACCATTGCTTTAGGTGATGTTGTGAGCAGGGCGACGCCCATAACCATGTCTAGCTTAAAAATAACAGGAAAATCAAATCTTACAACCGATTTGTCTAACGACCACCCTATTTCTTTTGCTTATAATGCAGCATTGGCAGCTTCAGACGGACAGTTAAAAACCCCGCCGTTATCTGTTGTTACATTAGATAAAAATTCTAAAATGCAGTGTACTTCTTGTCACGACCCCCATAAAGAAACCAATCCAAAATTTTTGGTGGCTTCCACACAATTTTCAGCACTGTGTTTACAATGCCATGATAAAACTTATTGGGTAAGTAGCACACACAAAACCTCTACTAAAACTTGGAATGGTTCGGGTACAAGCCCATGGGCACATATAGATGCACCATATACAAATGTTACACAAAATGCTTGTGCTAACTGCCATGACCCTCACAATGCCAACGGTAAAGCACGGTTATTAAAATATTTGCCTGAAGAAAATAACTGTTTAGATTGCCATAATGGAAATGTTGCCAGCACAAATATTCAAGCACAGCTTGCAAAAACGTACAAACATAATGTTGCTGGCTATACAGGTACTCATGACCCTATTGAAGCAAACTCGGTAACTACAAAACATGTTGAATGTGTAGACTGCCATAACCCGCATGCTTCCAATGCAACAACAGCTGTAGCGCCGTTTGTAAATGGAACCAGTATTGGTGTAAAAGGGATTAACCAAGCTGGTAATGCAGTAGCAGTTGCTACCAATGCTTATGAAATTTGTTATAAATGCCATGCAGGTAATTCTTGGGCACCAGCACCAGCCTTGCCAAGACAAATTGTTCAAAACAATGTACGCTTAGAATTTGCAACTACGAACCCTTCTTATCACCCAATAGTTGGTGCCAGAAATAACTCCGAAGTTACCGCAAACCTAATATCTCCTAATACTGGAAGCACCATATTGTATTGCACTGCATGCCATGCAAGTAATAGTACTACAGAACCTAAAGGACCTCATGGTTCTACCAACCAATATATGCTAAAACTCAATTATACTACAACTGATAATACATCAGAATCTTCAACAGCTTATGCCCTTTGCTATAGTTGCCATAATAGAAATAATATTATTAATGATATTAATACTTTTAAAGAACATAGAAAGCATATTGTTGGTGAAAGAACTCCTTGCAGTGTTTGCCATGATTCGCACGGTGTTAGTAGCACGCAAGGAAACAGCACCAACAATTCTAACACTATAAATTTTAGAACTGATGTGGTAACAGCTGTTAACGGTGTTATACGATTTAGAGATACTGGCACAAGAAGAGGTGACTGTACCTTGAGATGTCATGGTGCCAGTCATAATAGTTGGAACTATTAAAAGTTAACCATAAAAAATATTTTAATGTAAACCGAACCTAATATTGAGTTTAAGCTACCGTTTGCTTTAAAATAATTACCATACACATAATAAACTAAAATAAAAGTAATAAATGTTACATAACCTGATAAAAATCATCTTTTAACCTATTTATCATCCTTAAATTTGTATAAGAATTAAAATAAAAACAATTATTATATTAAAAAAACAATAAAAATGAAAACTCAAAAACTAATTACGCTAATCGCTTTAGCATTTATAACAGTTGCTACATTTGGACAAAACATTGCTGGTTCAGCTCATGATTTCTCAACAAAAACTTGGAATACTTCAGGTGAAATTTGTAAAGTATGCCATACCCCTCACAATGCCGTTACTGGTTTAACTGCGCCACTTTGGAACCACGAAGTAACTATACAATCTTTTACCTTATACACTAATGTAATATCTCCATCATTTGATGCAACAGCTGCTCAACCAGATGGTGCTTCAAAATTATGTTTAAGCTGCCATGATGGTGTAACAAAAGTTGATAACTTTAATGGACAAACAGGTGGAACTAATGTTATAACTGGTGGAGCTGCTATTGGAACAGATTTATCTAACGATCACCCTGTATCTTTTGCTTATGATGCTGCTTTAGCAACTACTGATGGTGGTTTATTTAACCCAACAACTACTGCATCTGGTTTAGGTGGAATGATTACTGCAGATTTATTATTGGCTAATAAAATGCAATGTTCTTCTTGTCACGATGTTCATAATGGTTCAGGTGTTGCTAAGTTATTAGTTAAAAGTAATGCTGCAAGTGCACTTTGCTTAACTTGCCATAATAAATAAGAATTTTATTAAAACTAAAAAAAAGGGGCAAATTGCCCCTTTTTTTACGCTTGTTTTCCTTTTTTTTATTAAAAGTTAAACCCTGCTAATCAATTTTTTAATTTAGTTTCATTTACATAATTAATCTCTTTTGCCAAGTTTCAAAAAGTGATTTTAATCATATCTTATTATTTGAATTATAGCTACTTTTATACTTTAAACTAACTAATTACTCGTAATTCAAAAAATCAATATCTAATGAATTTCAAAGCTTTTATCCAATATTCAATTTTTACGCTGTTATCAATCTTAATGCTCTCGTGTTCACCCAAACTAAATAAAACTTCCACTATAAAAAGTATTTTATATCCGGCAGCACCAGATACTGCACGTATTCAGTATTTAACAAGTATAAGTACATCATTAGATATTACAAAAAAACAAACAGCTTTAGAAAAAACAGTCATAGGAGAAAAAAAAGCATTACCTATTTACAAACCTTATGGTGTTTATATGCGTAACGGAAAACTGTATGTTTTTGATATTGCACTTGGCGGAGGTTTAGAAATTTTAGATTATGCTAAAAATGAATTTAACTATTTTGCACCAAAAGGCACCTTTAAGTTAAATAAACCTATTAATGGTTATGTAGATGAAAATAACACACTTTACATTGCAGATTTAGGTTTACAAAAAATTGCTGTAATTGATGCTGAAGGAAACTATGTGAATTCGTTTGGAAAAGAAGAAAACGAAAAACCGGCTTCTGTAGTTGTTCAGAACGATAAAATATTTGTGGCTGATTTAGGTAAGAACCGTATTAATGTGTATGATAAAGCTACCTATAAATTTGAGTACTATTTTCCTAAATCTGAATCTGGAGATCAGGATTATTTATACATGCCTACAAATATAACAGCTTCTAAAGATAAAATATATGTAAGTGATATGGGAAGTGGAGATGTAAAAATATTTTCACTTGAAGGTAAGTACCTTAAAACTGTAGGCCAATACGGTAAAAATATTGGTGATTTTGTCCGTCCAAAAGGTATTGCTGTAGATAAAGAAGAAAATATATATGTGGTAGATGCTAGTTTTGAAAATGTACAAGTTTTTAATAAAGAAGGTCAACTTTTACTTTTTTTTGGAGGACATTATGTAAGTAAAGGTGATATGTGGTTGCCAACTTCAGTAGCTATAAACTATGAAGACATAAACTATTTTAAAAAATATGTTGACCCAAATTATGAATTAAAATATTTAATTATAGTTGCTAACCAGTATGGTCCTGATAAAATAAATGTGTATGGGCGTATAGAACCAAAAATAAAAAATGTCAATTCAAAAAAAAATTAAACTAAAAAATACAATTTTTTAAATTTATAAGTGCAACTTGATTTTAACAAAAAAATGAAAAGAAAAACCACAAAATACTTTGTATACTTTTTATTTATTTTATCATTTTCCTTGTTTTGGGCTTGTTCACCTAAATTAAGTTATAATGTAAAATCATTTTTATTTGATGGCGTTCCTAACCCTTATAAAGTTGAGGTAACTATAATTAAAGATTCAATATCAAAAAATTTAAGCTCTGCCAATGCTATAAACTCTACCGTTGCCAAAAACGTTTTTAACATACACGCTCCCTACCAAGAACGCAAGTGCGATAATTGCCATTCAAGAGAAAGTATGGGGAAAACAAAATTACCAATGCCAGATTTGTGCAACCAATGCCATGAAGATTTTAACAAAAAATACGAAAATATCCATGGCCCAATAGCCACAGGAAATTGTACAGAATGCCATAGCCCTCATCAATCAAAATTAAAAAAATTATTAAAGTTAGAAGGACAAGAACTCTGTTTTAAATGTCATAATTCAACACAAATAACTGAGAATGAAATTCATAAAGATATAAATTCAACTAGTTGTATAGAATGCCATAACCCACATGGAAGCTCAAAAAAATTCAATTTAGAAAAAGGAAGTTGTTATAAATGCCACGATAATTTTGAAAAGAAACTACCTATTTTACACGGCCCTATAGCTAGTGAAAACTGCTCACAATGTCATGATTCACATGCATCATCATCTAAAAAATTATTACTTATTACTGGTAGAAAACTTTGTTATAATTGCCACAACCCTAAAGAAATTGAAGCACAAAAATACCATCAAACCATGAAAGGTGAAAACTGCACCAAATGTCATAACCCACATGGTGGTACAACTTCTAATTTCCTTTTAATAAAGTAATTAAGAATGAAAAGTACAACTATTATATACATTCTATTTCTGTTTTCATTGGTTAGTTTTTCACAAAACAACATAATTAAACCTGTGTTTTGGAAACTTTCATCACTAAATGGAGAATTAAATTTAAATGCTGATTATTGGGAGCAACAAACTGTAAGAAATAATTTTACAGAAGAATTAAATAGCACACTTTTTTCAGGTGGATTATTATTAAAATCTAAAAGTTATTTTTACCATCCAAATTTTTTAGAAGTTACCTTAGATGCTGGTTTTAGCCCAGAAACAGGACAGCGTTTGTCACTAGTAGCTCCAGACCAAGCTGAAACGAATACGTTAAAAAAGTTTTATGGCCAATTGTCATTTTTTCGTCAATATCCCATTAACTTAAAAGTATATGCTAGTCTTAATGAAGGGTATAGCAATCGTGAAAATTTAACAAATTTAAAAACAAACTTTAAAAGTTTTGGTAGTACCTTTTCATACACTAATAATTTTTTACCAATAACTGTTTCTTATAATCAAGGGAGTTCTGACTTAGAAGAATTATTAACAAATAGAACCTATAGAACCGAAAATAAAACTTTAGAAGGAAGAACATTTAAATCATTTGGAAAAAATGACACCCACCAATTGTTATATTCTCAAAATGAATATGTTTATAATGATCAATTTTTGGCGTTTAACCTTAATCAAACAGGTATTTCTATTGAAAATAAAATTACGTCATTATCATTAAATGATAATATTTATTTTGACAAAAAAAGGAATTATAATTTTAGCTCACTGATTACTAAAGAAGACCAAGTTGGTACCAATTTAGATTATAAACGTTTTCAAGTTTTGGAAAATTTATTTTTTAAACTCCCTTGGAAATTTAATTTCAACTCAAACTATAGTTATTTTGATATAACGCAAAATAGCATTAGCACAAAACAACAAAATACCAGTGCCCAATTATCGCACTTACTTTATCAAAGTTTATACACCAGTGCAAATTATGAATACAACACCTTAAAAAATACCCAGTTTAATGAAACAAACATAAGAACTGGTTATGATGTGAGGTATGTAAAAAAAATACCTTTAAAGGGTCTTTTAACGCTTCATTTTAAACTAAACACCAATGAGCAAGATAGAATTAGTGACAATCAAATTCTAACAATAATTAATGAAGATTATACATTAACTGACGGACAAATACTTTTATTGAACAACCAAAGTGTTGATGCACAAACTGTAATTGTTAAGGATGTAACAGGAACTATTATTTATCAAGAAAATTTGGATTATATCCTAATCGAAAGAAATAACTTTTTAGAAATTCAACGAATTCCTGGTGGTCTAATTGCAAATAATTCATCAGTTTATATTGATTACATTGCTACGCAACCAGGCTCCTATAATTACAACGCTGTTACTACAAATTACGGTGCAAATTTGGCTTTTTTTAATCAAAAAATTGAATTCTTTTATAGGAATGGTAAGCAAGATTTTTTAAATCCAGTTAATGTTGATTATTTTACATTAGATTATTATACGCAAAATGTTTTTGGTGGCCGTTTTAATTTTGGGTTCCTTAGTGGTGAAATAGCGCAAGATAATTTTGAAAGCACCATACTTCCTTATAGATTGACCAGATATAATTTAGTGCTTCAAGGAAACTTAGGACAACATATTTTATACAATTTGAATGGAACTATTCGTGATTACCAAATGATTATTACAGAAGGAAATAAACAAAAATACATAAGTCTTTCAGGAAATATTGCTTTTAATATTAGTAGGCTTTCTAACATTAGTCTTCAAGGCAGTTACTTAAAACAAGATGGTGATGGAATTGACTTAAATTTAATTACCTCAAGAATTCAGCTTAAAACGCGCTATCGTCAGCTATTTATTACAGCAGGTCTAGAACTTTATAAAAATGAATTTTATAATGAACAACTAGATTTTAAGAGGTTTAACCTTCGTATTTCAAGAAAATTTTAATATATAATACTCAGATTTAATAATAAACGAAAAAATGGAAACAATTAAAAACAGACAAATTGAAAATTCAGGCTTTACTTATATTAAAATTCCTTTGTTAATTCTAATTGCTTGCATTTTTATTCCAAAAACAGTGTTATTTAGTCAAAATACTAATAACTCTAAAGCTTGTATTGAATGTCATAAAAAATTAGTGCAAAAAGAATTTGCTCATGGACCTGCAGGAACTGATTGTAAAAGCTGCCATACTGCTACAGGTGAAAAACACCCTCTTAAAAATGTTGTAGGCTTTACCTTAATTAAACAAGGTTCCGAATTATGCTATTCTTGTCATAAAGATACACATACAACTATTACCAGTAATAAATACATTCATACTGTTATTAAAAAAAAGAAGGATTGTTTAGGATGTCATGATGTTCATAGTTCGGATAATTCAAAATTAGTATCTGGAAAAACACCAACTCTATGTTTATCTTGTCATAAAAAATTAGATAAAAAAATAAAAAAAGCTACGCTTATTCATACACAAGTAACTAAAGAAGGTGGTTGTTTGGAATGTCACACACCCCATTCTTCAAAAGTAAAAAAATTATTAGTTTCCAATGGTAGAGAGCTTTGCTTAACTTGTCATAACAAAATAGTTACATCTGGTGCTAGAAAACTGGCCAATATTGGTAAAATGTTGAAAGATGCGAAAGTGCAACATCCTGCTCTAAAAAAGAAATGTACTTCCTGCCATGATCCACATGCATCAAAAGTTGCTAACTTTTTAAAAGCGCCATATCCTACTGGAAATTATGCTACACCACTCCCTGAAAATTATGAATTATGTTTTAATTGTCACGATTCAGATCTTTTAGCTTTAAAAAATACGACGACTGCAACTGAATTTAGAAATGGAGATAAAAACTTGCATTTTGTTCATTTAAATAAAGAAAAAGGTAGAACTTGTAAAAATTGCCACAATGTTCATGCTTCAGCTAATGACCATTTAATTCCTGAAACTGTAAAATTTGGAAACTGGGATATGCCTTTGAAATATATTTCTCTTGAAAATGGAGGTTCTTGTGCAGGTGGATGCCATAAAGAACTAAAATATCAAAGGTAAGCCTGCTATGTAAAAATTTATTTTAACATTTTAATTTATGAACCTATGGAATTATTAGTCAATATTAATACAAAGCTTAAAAATAATGTAGTTATTATAGGTATGATATTGTTTTATAGTTTTATAAATGGACAAGGAATTAAACAAAGTCATCATGATTTTAAAAGTGTTTCTTGGAATGGAAGCGACTACTGTAAACCTTGTCATACCCCAATAAAAAAAACTGTTGCAGTTTCAAAAGCTCCTTTATGGAATCATAAATTGAAACACACTGTTTTTGAAATGTACACAAGTTTAACTTTAGATGGTTATACAGAGCAACCTTCTGGATCAACAGCAATGTGTCTTTCATGCCATGATGGCACCTTAGCAATTGAAAATCAACAAGGGAATACTAATGAGGTTTTATTTGAAAATTCAAATAAAAATTTTCATAATTTGAAAAATCACCATCCTGTTTCTTTAGATTACAATTCTTCAATGGCGGTAAAAGATTCTAAATTACATGACCCAAGTACTGCACCTTCTGGACTAGGTGGTACTATTGAACAAGATTTATTAAAAGATGGCAGAGTTGAATGTATTTCATGTCATGATGTTCATATATCTAGAAATACTGAAGGATGTATTGGTTGTCATAAATTAAATGGCACTATTATTGGTCCGGCAACTAAATCTTTATCCCTTTGGAAATCCAATGATGGTAGTTCTTTATGTTTTACTTGCCATAAGAAATAAGATTATTCTGTTGAATTCATTTAAAAAAACTAATTTATTAATTATAAACAAAAACCAGAAAAGAAATTCTTTTCTGGTTTTTTATTAAGAAGATTTAAAATATCTTATTATTTTATAAGCACTGCATTCTCAATAATTACTTTGTAAAAATAACCTGCACCAAAATCTTTATCCACCGAAACTTTACCTTCTAATACTATAATATCTCCAACATTTGCTTCAGTATTTGTGGTGAACGTAAGGTCAAATTCACCATTAAAATCAGTGCCATCTTGTAAATGAATCCAATTTTTACTCATTATTTGAGCACTGTATTTTTTAACCTGACCTTTAATTTTTACTAATTTATCTTTATAAAGCTCCTTATTTTTGAAAAGTTCTTCAATAGAAATACCACCAAGAACAGGTTCAATAACAGTTGTCAGTTTTTCATTTGAATTTTTAGGAACCTCCTTACCTAAAACAGAAGCATTATGTACAAATGGTTTAGCTTCTAAATCTGCTTTATCTTTACTAATGGATTGCAAAAATAGTACAGAATCAAAAGTTCTATCTAACTCATTACTCTTAAAACTAGGCATTTCCATTCCTCCTTTGTAATAATAATCTTCTCCTACTTCAGCAACAATTGTGGGTACAGCAAGCCACTTTTCAACACTATTTTCAGTAATTCTTAAATAAGTATAAGAATTTACTTGAATCACTTCCAAAACTTCCCCCTTATGAATTAAATCTGTTTTTACTTGACTAAAACCAGAAGCTGAAATAATTATAATTATAAAAGTCAAAAATTTTCTAAATTCGCTCATCACTTTATTTTTTTTTAATTAAAATAGTTGTTTTAATTTACCAATACCGCATCTTCTAGTAACAATTTATAACTATAACCATAGCCAAAATCTTTATTTAACGCTACTTTTCCTTCCAAAGTAATTACATCACCCACTTTAAATTCAGCAATTGTAGTAATTGTAAGATCAAATTCTCCATTAAAATCAGTACCATCTTGTAAATGAATCCAATTTTTATTCATAATAGCAGGATTAAACTTGGTTACTTTTCCTTTAACTTTAATTACTTTACCTTCAAAGCTTTTCAAATCTTTGTAAATGTTAGCAATAGTTGTTATTCCAGAACCAGTTTCAATAGTAATATTTTCTTTTTCAATAACTGGTTTTGTCATTTGTTTTGTTAAATCAATTTGAGTAGTATCAACAGCTGGTACTTGAGTTTCTATTACTTCTGCAAAATTTGGGTCTGAACTAATTTGATCAACAAAATAAATAGTTTCAAAAGTTTTCTTTAATTCTTTACTTTCAAAATTTGGCATTTTCAAACCTTTTTTAAAGTAATACGTTTTTCCAACTTCAGCCTGAAAAGCTGGAGCAGCAACCCATTTTTCAATACCTTCTTCTTCTCCCCTTAAATATGTATAATCTTTTACTTGAAATAATTCAAGTACCACTATTTTTTGAATACCTGTTTGGGTTGCTTCTAAATCTTTCTTTTTAGAATTACATGATATAAACACCACAGTTATTATAATTAATGCAATCATTTTTTTCATTATCTATTTATTTTTAAATTAATATTATTTTATAACTGGCACAAATTTACATAAAATAAATAGAGATATTCGTGATAAATATCAGAGGAAAAATGAATTTTATAAATTGAAATTTTTGATCAAAACAATGACAAATATCAAGGCTAAAAAAATTTATTTAAGTTACATTTGTTACGTTAAAAAGTTAAATAGATTAAAATTTATTATATGAAAAAACTACTAAGCTTAATAATCTCTTCAAAAGCAACTCTGGTATTCTTGTTAATTTTTACAATTGCTATGGCAGCAGGAACTTTTATAGAAGAAAAATACGACACAACTACGGCTAAAATACTAGTATATAACGCCAAATGGTTTGAATTTTTACTAGTTCTTTTAGCCATAAATTTTATAGGAAATATAAAGCGCTTTAATTTATTAAGACTTGGAAGGCTTCCTGGCTTACTTTTTCACAGCGCTTTCATTCTCATGATTTTGGGAGCTGGAGTTACTCGATATTTTGGTTTTGAAGGAACTATGCATATCCGTCAAGGAGAATCCTCAAATTATATTTATAGTAGTGATACCTACATTAATATAAATGCTGTTGAAAATAATCTTAATTATGCTGTTACCCAACCATTACTAATTGGCATGAATACCGATAATTCATTTGATATAGATATAGCTACAAAACAAAATGGTACTATAAATGTTAAATATAAAAATTATTTAAAAAATGTAGTTGAATCGTATGTAGAAGGAGTTGAAGGCGGGTTTGGAATGATTGAACTAACTTTTAGTGCAGAAGGGCATAAAGACATTTTGATTCTAAAAGATGGTGATCTAAAAGAAACTCACGGGTTTTATGTTGGTTATAATAACAAAGAAAGAGATAATATTTTAAATATTATTGATAAGGATGGTAAATTATATGTTAGTTATCCTGCAGCTATTAAAACCTCCAAAATGCCTGAAATGACAGTTGGAGAAATAGCAAAAGATTCTTTAGGGGAATTACAACGTATGCATTTATATCAGGCAGAGAATTCCAATATGGCTTTTGTTTTAACTAACCAATACAAACATGCTATGATAAAATATGTTGAAGGTACTAAAGAAAATAATGGACCTGATGCTATTGTAGTTGATGTTACTTTTAAAGATAAAACACAGGAAGCTACTATTCTTGGGGGAATGGGATATATTGATAATTTCCAAAAAGTTGCTATTGATGGAATAGATTTACAAATAGCTTATGGCGTTAAAAAAATTAAATTACCATTTGAACTTAAATTAAATAAATTTATTTTGGAAAGATATGCTGGATCTGAAAGCCCATCTTCATATGCAAGTGAAGTTACATTAATTGATAAAGAAAATGGTGTAGTTCAAAACCACAGAATTTTCATGAATAACATTTTAGATTATAAAGGATATCGATTTTTTCAATCATCATATGATAGAGATGAGCTTGGTACTGTATTATCCGTAAATCATGACTTTTATGGTACTTGGATTACATATTTAGCCTATTTTATGTTAATTGTTGGGTTTGTACTTACATTATTTAATAAAAATTCTAGATATAGAGACTTAATGCATAAAATTAAAAATACACGTGAAAAAAGAAAAAATTTAATAAGTATATTCATTATTGGATTTTTAAGTATTGCTACTTTATTTTCACAAAATAAAGCTACTTCTTTAGCATTGCATAACACAGAAACAAGTAAAATTAGCGCAGCACATGCCAAAAAATTCGGGCATTTAATTACTCAAACATTCGATGGTAGATTTGCCCCAATAAATACATTAGCTTTTGATGTTATGCACAAAATTTCAAGAAAAGATAAATTTGAAATTGAAGGCAAAGGAAAAATGAATGCGATGCAAGTTTTCTTAGATTTAACTTTAAATCCTGAATTTTGGAAAGCACAAAAAATTATTTATGTTCGAGAAAAATCGGTCATGTCTGTAATTGGCAAAGATGGTAAATATGCAGCCTTTAACGATTTTTTCAATCCAGATGGTTCTTATAAACTTGGTGCTGTTGCTGAGGCCGCTTTTATAAAAAAACCTGCAGATCAAAATACTTTTGATAAAGAAATTATAAAAATAAATGAACGGTTGGAAATTTTTATGCAAGGGTTTCAAGGGAATTTATTGTCTATTTTCCCAGTTCAAAACTCACCAAATCACAAATGGATTAACTGGAACGACCCTTTAGCAATTACTCCATTAACAGGTGCTATAAAAGCTTTAAATAGTGATTTAAATTTACAAGAGTTTAATTATCAGAATTTAATGATGCTTTACATTTCTGAAGTTTATAAGGCTTCAAAAACAGGTATCTATTCAAAAGCTGATAAAATATTAGGTTATATAGAAAGCATTCAAAGACAAAGCAGTGCTGCTGATTTATTGCCCTCCAAAACTAAAGTAGAAAAAGAGGTAGAATATAATGAATCTAAAATATTTATAAATCTTAAAAATATATATGCACTTTTAAGTGTTCTGTTATTAGGATTTGCTTTTATAGATAACCTTCTTAAAAAAAGAAATAAGTTCATATATTATACTTTAAATATTTTAATTGGAATTTTAGGAATATCATTTATTTACCATACGTATGGAATGGGATTAAGATGGTACTTATCTGGTCATGCTCCTTGGAGTAATGGTTATGAAGCTTTAATTTTAGTTTCATGGTCAAGTATTTTAGCTGGTTTTTGTTTTGTTCGCTATTCCAAAATTACATTGGCAGCAACTGCCCTATTAGCATTTTTCACATTAATGACTGCGAGTCATAGTAGTTACGATCCACAATTAACAAATTTACAACCTGTGCTGAAATCTTACTGGTTAATTATTCATGTAGCTACTCTTACTATTAGCTATGGTTTCTTAGGAATGGGTTTTGTTTTAGGGTTAATGAATTTATTCATTTACATTATGAAAAATGCTAAAAATGAAAAACGACTTCAACTAATCATTACTGAACTCACCTACATTAATGAAATGAATTTAACCATTGGTTTATTTTTAGCAACTGTAGGTACATTTTTAGGGGGTGTATGGGCAAATGAATCTTGGGGTAGATATTGGGGCTGGGATGCAAAAGAAACTTGGGCTCTTGTAATTGTAATAGTATATTCAATTATATTACATTTTAGATTGGTACCGAAAATGAAAAGCTTATATATTTTTAATGTAGGTGCAGTACTTGGATTTGGAAGTGTATTAATGACATTTTTTGGTGTAAATTACTTTCTTTCTAAAGGTATGCATAGCTACGCAAGTGGAGAAACACCGGTATTTCCATTATGGGCTTGGATTGTTATTATTTCAATTCTAACTATAATTGTTGCAGCTGGATTAAAGGAAAAATTTAACAAAAATAAAACTGATTAACTTATTTTATTTACTTTAGACACATCGCGTTTAAATTACCATAAAAAAACCGAACAAATTGTTCGGTTTTTTATTATTATTCATGACTTGTTACCTTCTTCCAAGGAGGCATCAACCATAATAAGAAGGTTAAAATAAATAAAGGTAAAATCAACCAAACAGCGGCCATTAAATAACCTTCCATTCCTGAATAAACTGCATTAAAACTAGTAAATCCACTTAAACTTTTTGAGAATAACTGACCTCCAATAACAACATTCCAACGCATAAAGAAAACTCCTATTAAAACAATAATTCCAATAAAAAAATAGACAAATTTTCTAATTTTCTCTGCTGGTTTATAAATTTGGAAAAACCCAATTACTGAAAGCGGTATTAAAGTTCCAAGAATTACTTGTATGTAAATTAATGTAATATTTAATTTTCCCCCAACTAATACTTTAATAATATCAAAAGATTCTTCAGCTTCATAAAGTCTATGAATTTGATCTAACGATTCAAGGGTGAAATCTATAATTAAAATATAAAATAGATATTTTGCAATGGTATCTAAGCACAACATATCTATCTTTACTTTCCGTACCCAACATACAACCATGTATACCACCATCACTAAAGCAATTCCAGATACCATTGCTGAAAAAAGGAAAATAACGGGCATCAATACCGTTGACCACCAAGGATTTGCTTTAATGGATCCAAAAATAAAACCAACATAACCGTGTAATAAAAAGGCAGAAGGAATCCCTAACACGGTAATATAATACCCCAGTTTATCATCTAATTTTGCTGATTTTTCATCAGTTTCATTAATTCCTAAAGTAATCACTTTATAAAACAACTTTTTGAATCCTGTACTCGTTTTTGACCAAATCACAAAATCTCGTCGATAATCAAACCAAATTTCTAACAATAACACCACCATTAAATACCATAAATAAACAAATCCAAAAATTGCCATAGCAGAAGTTGGATTTGGAGTCATAAATATTTCATAGGATCTTAAAGGATGCTGTAAATGACTTACAAGAGGTAATGTGGCAACAAATAAAAAGGCTAAAGCAGTTAATAATGCCAACCCATAAGTAGGTTTTAAAGCCTTAATATTAAAAACGCGTTCTAAAGAAGCTAAAATAAAAGCTCCCGCTACTAATCCTGTTATATAAGGATATAAAACAATCATTAAACCCCAATGTAAATCTATTTCATTTGGGTAAATATAGCCATCTACTTGAGATAGGGCTTCGTATAAATGTTGATAATGCTCTTCCATAATTATTTAACTTCTGAACTTAATCCATTATAAAATACTCTTGAGTGTGTATTTAAATGAGGTTTTAATACTTGTGTTGGATTTTTTTGTAAAAATTTCACCAAATCACTTTTTTTATCTTTTAAATTTCCAAATATTCTTGCATCTGTAGGGCAAACCTCAACACAAGCTGGTTGTAAACCTTTAGTAATTCTATGATAACAGAACGTACATTTATCGGCAACTTTTGTAATTGGATTCATATAGCGAGCTCCATAGGGGCAAGCTTGAATACAATAACTACAACCAATACAATATGTTTCATCAACCAAAACAACACCATCTGGACTTATAAAAGTAGCTCCAACAGGGCAAGCTTGCACACATGGAGCTTTTGTACAATGATTGCATAATTTAGGAACCATAAAAGATTTAAATATATCTTCATCAGGTACCGATTGCTTCAATCCTCCAATACCTCCATTTGGGGATTCAATTTTAACCTCACCGTCATTTTTAACAGTATATTGTTCTACCCAAGTTCTAAAATAAAAAGGCTCTTTTGGGACGTCATTTTCTATTTTACAAGCTTCAACACATTTTCCACAACCAATACAACTCTCCAAATCAACACCCATACCCCATAATGGAAGATTGGCTTTATCATCTTCAGTATCTTTTTCTTTAGTTTCTGCTATTGCTTCAAATGGCTTAATAAGCGAATACATTAAAGTTCCTCCTATTAAAGCTGCAGAAGTTTGAAAAAACTTTCTTCTATTTTCTAATTTTCTTTTAGTTCCCATGGTGCGTGTGGATTATGACATTCAATACAGTTTTGACCTTGTTTATGTTCTTTAAAATCTAATTGTGGCACTCCTTTTTTTAAACGACCTAAATTCATAGCATGGCATTGCCCACAAAACTTAAGAGTTCCTTCAACTTTAGGAGGCATTTCTTTACATTCTGCTGACGCATTTATTTTAGGGCTATGGCAACTTTCACATCTAACTCCATAATGTACATCGTTATCTTTAAGATCATATACGTCTTGGTGACATTCTTTACATTTATTTTCACTTTTAAAATAAGAAGTTCTCATTTTATTATCATTTATGGAATTAGCTCTGTAATGTCCATATTTGCCGAACGAAGCAGGTTTTAAATGCTGTTGTATAAAAATAAAAACACTTACAAATAAAACAAACGACAAGAATAAACGAAAAATTAATTTTGGCATAAATTTTTAATTTTTTTAAAACCAACTAATATTGAACTATATTAATGGCTTTAATATGGTTATTTATTTTTTTGAACTTTACGGTTCCAAATAGCATGGATAGCTAAAGCGGGAAGAAATGCAAAAATAATACCTGAAAATCCAGGAACATTCTTTTCATTTATAGCTTGTATATACATAAAAGCAACAAATAAAATTATTGAAACCAATACTATTAATACGGTGGCAATTGTTTTTCTATTTTTTGAAAGCATAATTTTAAGTTTAAATTAGTTAAAAAAAATGTTAGTTAATATAAATCTACATTGCACTAAATTATTTACATATTATTTTATATGAAACTAAAGTTACATAATTAAAATAAAATTAAAATGATAATTATCATATTATCAGACATTTATGATTTTTTTTATTAATAAAGCAAATAACAGAAGTGAATTTTATTACTAGTAAATTTCAAGAAAGCCATTAAATACGGTACCGATAATACTTAAAATTACCTAAAATAAAACACCTCGAAACTTTCTATTGATTGGAATTTAGATTTAGAAAATTGTAAAGATTTATATAAAAAAATTATATAATTTATGGTTGGTAACGATATTATGATAAATATCAGTTAAATTAAAACTACGATATAATAGAATTAACTATAATAAAAAACACTCAAGAAATATATTTCTTGAGTGTTTTTTATAAGATTTTACTTTGAATTTTAAATTGTCATTGAAAATATTCGAGTGTCTGGTTTATTTTCAATCAATCTTAAGTCAAAAGCCATACAAATATTACGTACAAACATTCTACCTTCTTCTTTAACAACAATTCTATCATCAGAAATTTCAATTAAACCATCATCAATAATTGATTTTAAACGTTGAACAATTTCTGATTTCACTTTAGCATCTAAACCTATTTTCCATTCCGTTTCTAAATTACACATTAAATTTAAAATATGCTTTCTAATAATTAAATCGGTTTCGGTTAATAAATGGCCTCTAAAAACAGGTAATTCTCCTTTATTTACACGCAAAGTATAATCATCTACATCTTTTTCATTTTGAGCAAATGCATACCAGGAATCACTAATTGAAGACATTCCTAAGCCTATCATCAACTCTGTTTTTCCGGCTGTATAACCCATAAAATTACGATGTAACTTCTTAGATTCCATTGCCTTATATAGTGAATCTGTTGGTAATGCAAAATGGTCCATACCAACTTCTACATATCCATTTTCAAAAAACAACTGTTTTCCTAATTCGTATAAATAACGTTTTTCATTATCTTTTGGTAAATCGCTATCTTCAAATCCTCGTTGCCCTACTCCTTTTATCCAAGGAACATGTGCGTAACTATAATAAGCAATTCTATCTGGCTTTAAAGCAATTGTATTTTTAATAGTATTTCTAATACTTTCTTCCGTTTGAAATGGTAAGCCAAAAATTAAATCGTGACTAATAGATTCATATCCTATTTTTCTGGACAAATCATTAACCTTTTTAACTTGTTCAAAACTTTGAACTCTATGAATTGCTTTTTGAACTTTAGGATCGTAATCTTGAATACCAAAACTATTTCTGCGTGAACCTAAATCATACAAAGTTTGCAATTGTTCTTCTGAAGTATGATTTGGATGTCCTTCATAACTAAAATCAAAGACTTTAAACTTATCAGCTCTTTTAAAAATACCATTAATCAGTTTTTTTAAATTCTCTGAAGACATAAATGTTGGAGTTCCTCCACCCAAATGAATTTCTCTAATTTTTGGTCTTTCTTCTAATAAATCACAATATAAATCCCACTCTTTTAAAACGGTTTCAATATATGGTTCCTCAACTTCATGACGCTTAGTTATTTTTTTATGACAAGCGCAAAATGTACATAGACTCTCACAAAAAGGAAGATGGATATATAAGCTAACTCCTTCAATATCATTACTTTCTTTGAAAGATTTTTTAACTGTTCTTTTCCAGTCATCAACTAAAATTCCTTCCTTATCCCAAAAAGGAACTGTAGGATAGCTTGTGTATCTTGGGCCTGGTATATTATATTTTTGAATTAAGTTTGTCATTTTTATTTAATTTGAGCTGTTAATTATATTCTTTTACAGCATCAATAAATGCTTTTGCATTTTCTAAAGGAATATTTGGTAAAATTCCGTGACCTAAATTTACAATGTATTTGTCTTTCCCAAAATCATCAATCATAACCTTTACCATCTTTTTAATTTCTGAAGGTGGAGACAATAAACGTGCCGGATCAAAATTACCTTGAAGCGTAATACTGTTATTTGTTAATTTTCGTGCCATTTTAGGTGTTATTGTCCAATCAACACCCAATGCAGATGCATTAGAATTTGACATTTCTTCTAAAGCAAACCAGCAACCTTTACCAAAGGCAATTACCGGAGCTTCATCTTTTAAAGCTTCAATTATTTGATTAATGTATTTCCAAGAAAATTCCTGATAATCAACAGGAGATAACATACCTCCCCAAGAATCAAAAATTTGAACTGCATTAACTCCTGATTTTACTTTCTCTTTTAAATAAGCAATAGTTGTATCTGTAATTTTTTGCAATAAAGTATGTGCTGCAATAGGTTGTGTAAAGCAAAACTCTTTAGCTTTATCAAATGTTTTTGAGCCTTGTCCTTGTACACAATAGCACAAAATTGTCCAAGGTGAACCAGCAAAGCCAATTAAAGGGACTTCGTTATTTAATAATTCTTTAGTTGCTTTAATTGCCTCCATTACATAGCCTAATTCAACTTTAACATCAGGAACTATAACTTCATCAACATCTTTTTGACTACGAATTGGTTTTGGCAACCAAGGTCCTACTCCGGCCTTCATTTCAACTTCAATGTTCATTGCCTGTGGAATTACTAAAATATCCGAAAATAAAATAGCTGCATCCATACCAAATCTTCGATAAGGTTGTACTGTTATTTCTGAAGCCAATTCAGGAGTTCTACAACGAGTGAAAAAATCATATTTTTCACGAATCGCTCTAAATTCAGGTAAAAATCTTCCTGCTTGACGCATCATCCAAACTGGAGGGCGACTAACTGTTTCTCCTTTTAAGGCTTTTAAAAATAAATCGTTTTTTATTTTTGTCATCTAATTTTAACTTTTATCAGCAACTTCTTTCATTGCTATTTGTATTGCCGATCTAACTTTGTAAATATCTCTTTTAGACATTGCTGTGCTTAAAAACCAAGCTTCAAATTGTGAAGGAGGTAAAAACACGCCATGTTCAATCATTTTCCAAAAAAATGTTTTAAACTTTTTGGTATCGCTAGTTTGAGCAGTTTTAAAATCTACTACTTTTTCTTTGGTGAAAAATGCGTTTAGCATAGAACCATATCTATTTACCTGAAGATCAACTCCATTTTCTTTAGCTGCATCTAATAAAGAACGTTCTAAAAAAGCGGCCGTTTTGTCAAAATCATTATATGGATTTTGTTTTTTTAATTCTTTTAAAGTTGCTATTCCGCTTGCCATAGCAATAGGGTTTCCTGATAATGTTCCTGCTTGATACACATCTCCTAAAGGCGAAACCATTTCCATAATTTCATTTCTTGCACCGTAAGCTCCAACCGGAAAACCACCACCAACTACTTTACCTAAACAAGTTATATCAGCCTGTAAACCTAATAATTCTTGAGCGCCACCAAATTTTGATCTAAAGCCAGTCATAACTTCATCCACAATTAATAAAATACCACTTGCTTTTGTCAACTCATTTAGTTCTTCTATAAAATGTTTAGTTGGCAAAACAACACCCATATTTCCTGCAATAGGTTCTATAATTATTGCTGCTACATCATCTTTTCTTAAATGTTTTTCCACAGAATCAATGTTGTTGTATTCTGCAATTAAAGTATTTCTTACTGCTTCATCCGGAACTCCTTTACTTCCTGGTATACTTAAAGTTGCTAAACCTGAACCCGCTGCTACTAGTAAGGCATCAGAATGTCCATGGTAACAACCAGAAAATTTTATTATTTTATTTTTACCTGTAAAAGCACGTGCTAAACGAATTGCACTTAAAACTGCTTCTGTACCAGAGTTTACAAAACGAACTTTATCCATCCCTGGAAAAGCTTCACAAACTATTTCTGATAAAATAATTTCTCCTTTAGTTGAAGCTCCAAAAGTGTATCCGTTTTTTAAGTATTTTTTTATAGTTTTATCCACATAGTTATTTCTGTGACCTAAAATCATTGGTCCATAAGACAATACCATATCTACATATTCATTATCATCTACATCGTATATTTTACTTCCTTTGGCATGGTCAATAAATAATGGAATTCCTCCTACAGATTTAAAAGCCCTAACAGGAGAATTTACAGCACCTACTAAATGTCTTTTACCTCTAGTATATAATTCAAGTGACTTTTCTAATTTCATTTTATTTTATTTTTTGATTTTTTAAGTAACCGTAGATTTATTTACAACTACCTCCTACTTAAAACTTTAGCAACATCTTTTGCGAAATATGTTATAATAATATCGGCACCAGCTCTTTTCATAGAAAGTAAACTTTCCATCATAACACGTTCTTCATCAATCCACCCTTTTTGAGCTGCTGCTTTAACCATTGCATATTCTCCACTTACGTTATAACAAGCTATTGGTCGGTCAAAATTATTTTTTAAATCTCTAATAATATCTAAATAAGATAAAGCTGGTTTTACCATTAAAATATCGGCTCCTTCTTGATCATCAAAAGTTGCTTCACGCATTCCTTCATCTCGGTTTGATGGATCCATTTGATAAGTTCTTCTATCTCCAAAAGTTGGAGCTGAATCTGCTGCATCTCTAAACGGCCCGTAAAATGCTGATGCGTATTTCACCGCATAAGACATTATTGGAAGGCTAGGAAATCCTGAATTATCTAAAGCTTCACGAATAGTTTCAATCATTCCATCCATCATTCCTGATGGAGCAACCATATCAACACCCGCTTTTGCATGTGAAATAACTTGTTTTGCTATATTTGGTAAAGTTGCATCATTATCCACATCGTTATCATGTATAACACCACAATGTCCGTGACTTGTATATTCGCAAAAACAAACATCTGTAATTACATATAAACTTGGATAATTTTTTTTGATAAAACGAACAGCTTGTTGCATGATTCCGTTATCATTCCATGTTTCCGAACCAACCTCATCTTTTTCCTTAGGAATTCCAAAAAGTAAAACTGCCGGAATATTTAAAGACACTACTTCATCTAGTTCTTTAGAAACTTTATCTAAAGAATAGCGCTTAATACCTGGCATAGAAACTATTTCTGTTTCAATATTTTCTCCTTCTTCAATAAATAAAGGATAAATTAAATCATCTACAGATAGTTTATTTTCTCTAACTAATCGACGAATATTTTCCGTTTTACGTAAGCGTCTGGTTCTAAACATGATTTATAATTTTATATTTTTTTAAAATGAGTATTTACTAATTTTAATACACTTTCTACAGTTGAAAGTGATGAAACATTTACATTTTTAAAATGCTTTTTAGCTTCATTTGCGGTTGTTTCGCCAATACAAAAAGCTATTTTAGAATCGGCTGTGTTTTTTTGCAAATAACTTTGAATTCCTGAAGGACTAAAAAATAATATTCCTTTGTATTTTTCTTCTACTATTTTTGGTGTTAATAGAGTTTTATAACTAATAACTTCATTAACATTAATACCATTTTCACTCAAAATATTGGGCAAATCTTCTCTTCGAATATCTCCGCAAAAAAAGGTAACTTCTTTTTCTTTTAATTTTTCAACTAAATAATTGGCTAATTTTTTTGCTGAATTTTCAAAATGTGTAACCTTACCAATTTTTCTTTCTATTAATTGTTTAGTTCTTCTTCCTACACAAAAAATATTATCAAAATTTAATTCACTTTTAGTAAAATTATGTAATAAAGCCTCTACTGCATTTTGACTTGTAATTATTACATTTTTAATAGGATTTTTAACTACTGCATTTTTTAATCGATTATTTCTAACGGTTATAAAATCGCTCATAGTAACTCCAATATCTGAACTAAGATTTTTGGTTTGTTCAACAGATAAAGTTTTGGTTGAAAAAATTTGAATTTCTTTTTCTACTTCTTCTATCTGGCGCATCAATTTTTTACCTCCTCGTTCTAAAATATATTTTGCGGCATATTCTCCTAAATCACTAACATTATTGGCTTCTACTTCCTTGAAAAATTCAATTTTATTTTTTCCATCCGGACTGAATAAAACGCCTTTAAATTTAATTTTATCGTTTCTTAAAACTGCTAATGCTCCTATTGGAGCTGTACAACCTCCTTCTAAAACTTCTAAAAACCTACGTTCAATAGTAATACATTTTTCGGTTTCTTCGTTATTTATTTCTTTGCATATTTCAAGTATTTCTTCATTTTTAGCCAAAGCTGCAATCATAACTGCTCCTTGTGCTGGTGCTGGAACCATCCAATCTAATTTCATATGATTTTCAGGTAAAATATCTAGCCTTTTTAAACCTGCAGTTGCAAAAATAGCTCCATCCCAATCGTTATCTTGTAACTTTTGTAGACGAGTATTTACGTTTCCTCGCAAACCTGTTATTTTATGATTTGGATATCTATGCAACCATTGTGCTTTTCTACGCAAACTTCCTGTTGCTATAGTTGCTGTTGGATTTTCAAAAAAGTTATCATCTTTTTTTAATACCAAAACATCGTTAAAATCTCCTCTTTTTATAACCGCAGCCTGCACAATGCCTTCTGGCATTTTTGTAGGCACGTCTTTTAAAGAATTAACTGAAATATCAATTTTATTGTTTAATAATGCGACATCTAAATTTTTGGTAAAAACTCCTGTAATTCCTAGTTCATATAATGGTTTATCTAAAACCATATCGCCTATAGAATCAATTTTAATTATTTCCGTTTTATGTCCAAAATGTTCTAATTGTTGTGCAACGGTATTAGCTTGCCACATTGCTAATTGACTGGAACGAGTTCCAATTCTAATTATTTTCATGTATATTTAATTCATTAATATGAAACATTTTACTAATTACTTCAATACTTTGATCTACTGAAGTGTTTTCGTCTTTTAAATGTTTCACAAATTGGGTAGTAATTTTTTGAATCATTCTTGAAGTAACCAATTCTGCTTGTTCCACATTAAAATCTTTGATTTTTCTGGAATGAAAATCAATTTCATTATATTGAATTGCTTTTAATGATTCTTTAAGCGCATTAACTGCTGGCACATATTTTCTTATAGAAATCCATTCGTTAAATTCTGCTTTATATTTTTTTATAATTTCTTCTGTATGTGGAATTTCGTTTTCTCTAATTTGAAGCGTTTTATCTGTAATTTCAGATAATTCATCTACATTAATTAAGTTAGTATTTTCAAGTTCTTTAACCTCTAAATCTACATTTGAAGGAATAGATAAATCAATTACCAAATTTGGTCTTTTACTTTTTAACTGATTTACAGTTACTGTTGGTTTACTTGAACCTGTAGAAACTATTAATATGTCAGATTTTTCTATTTCATTCTCTAACTCATTAAAATCAGCTACTTTAATTTCGTTAAATTCGGAAGCGAATTGAACTGCTTTTTCTTGAGTTCGGTTTATAACCGTTAAACTTTTATTATTTGTATATTCTAAAATATTTTTAATAGTATTTTGCCCAATTTTTCCTAAGCCATAAATTAGGATATTTTTATTGTTATAATTTTCAATATTATCAATAATATATTGAATTGCTGCATAAGCAACAGAAGTTGTTCCTGAACTAAGTTTAGTGTTGTTTTTTACATCTTTACTAGCTTGTAAAACTAAATTCATTAAACGCTCTAAGTAAGCATTTGTAGTTCCTAATTTTTTTGCTTGTTTGTATGCTGCTTTTAACTGACCAACTATTTCATAATCTCCTAATATTTGACTTTCTAAACCTGTTCCAATTCTAAACAAATGCTCAACCGCATCTTTGTTTTTATAAACATTTGAAACCGGAATAAAAGATTCAACACTTCCATTAGAATATTTAATTAAAAGGCTAATTAATTCAAAAGGATGTTTTGCAAAACCTGTTATTTCAGTTCTATTACAAGTTGATAAAACAAAAAGACCTTCTATGCCATTTTGTTTTGCTTCTTCTAATAATAAAATTTGATTTGCTTTGGTTATGCTAAATGTTCCTCTAACTTTAACGTCGGCTTTTTTGTAGCTTATACCAACATTATATAATTTAGTTACTGTATTTTCTTGATCCATAAGATTATTAACAATAAATATCGACAAAAGTACAATTAAGTTTTATTACAAAACGTCGAGAAAAGTACTTTTATTGTCGTTATAAGTTATACTTGATTTTTCACTACGCAAGTACCGACTATTTTTTAGCATAAAAAATGATATAAATCAGTGTTTTAAGGAAAATTTGATATGACAAATATCACTTTCATTATTAGCACCTGTTTTTTTTGGAAACCAAATTTTATACCTACATTTGTATTTACATTATTTTTACAACAAAAATCATTAGTGAAGAGCTCTTTAGATAAATATAAAAACATCGACAAAAGTACTCATTGTATCATTAACCAAAAAAATGAATTTAAAGTACTTTATTTCAGTAATTTAAACGCTGAAAATGAATTATTTAGACTTAATTTAAAAGATAATTATATTCAATTATTCTTTTGTTTAAAACAAACTTGTAGTGTTGCATTTAATATGGAGCATTGTGCAATAAATTTATCTGATACCGATTCAAACATGGTATATTTTAAAGATAAAGAAATGAATGTTTTATTCAATTTAGCTCCAAAATCTGAATTAATTTGTATTTTAATTTCTGTGGAATATTTTCACTCTTTATTTTCAGACGATAGTAATTACCTAATAAATTTTGCGAGTTTTAACGCCAATAAGCCTATTATTGAACCAAAAGAAATAAATCCAACTATTAGATTAATTTTAAAACAGTTAACCACTAAAAACATTAATGGAAAGCTTCGTTCAATATATATAAAAGGTAAAATTTATGAGTTATTAAGTTATTACTATAGCGCTCCAGAAAACACAAATACTGAGAGCTGTCCTTATATTTCAAGTGAAGAAACTATCGGCAAAATAAAAGAAGCAAAACAAATTGTTATTGAAAACATGAACAATCCACCATCTTTAAATGAATTAGCAAAACAGGTTGGATTAAACATTAAAAAACTTAAATCTGATTTTAAAGAATTTTATGGCGTTCCTGTATTCACATTCTTATTGAATTATAAAATGGATTTAGCAAAATCATTGCTAATTGAAAAAAAATATAATGTTAATGAAATTGGCGCACAGTTAGGCTACAGTTCTTCAAGTCATTTTATAGCTGCCTTTAAACGTAAATTTGGCATAACACCAAAAAAATTCTCAAATTCTTAATTTATGAAAGGAGTTTTATTAGTTAATCTTGGTTCGCCAGATAGTACTTCTACAAAAGATGTTAAAAAATATTTAGGTGAATTTTTGATGGATAAACGAGTAATTGATATTCCGCTAATCTGGAGAACTTTATTAGTTAAAGGAATTATTTTAAACACTCGTCCAAAAAAATCTGCTGCAGCATATAAAAAAATTTGGTGGAATGAAGGTTCTCCTTTAATTGTATTATCTAACAGATTACATAAAAAAGTAGCAGATTATTCAGACATTCCAGTAGAACTTGCAATGCGATATGGTAATCCTTCTATAAAAAAAGGAATGGATAGTTTGGCAAAACAAGGAGTTAACGAAATTTTATTAATTCCTTTATATCCACAATTTGCTATGGCTACTACGGAAACTATTGAGGTTTTAGCAGATGAAATTATAAAAAAGTATCACCCTAAAATAAGATTAACAAAATTTCCTGCATTTTATAAAAGAACAGATTATATAACTGTATTAAGTAAAAGCATTCAGAAAGAAATAGACAAAACTAAACCTCAACATTTACTTTTTTCATATCACGGAGTTCCTGAAAGACACATTAAAAAATCTGATATTACAAAATCACATTGTAAAATAGATGGTAGCTGTTGCAACACTTCATCACCTGCCCACGAATTTTGTTATAGACATCAATGTTATGAAACCACTAAATTAGTTGCAAAAGAATTAAATTTAAATGAAGGAACATACAGCACATCTTTCCAATCAAGATTAGGTCGTGATCCTTGGTTACAACCATACACTAGTGATACTATTGAACTTTACGCTCAAAAAGGCATTAAAAACTTAGCAATTGTTACTCCTGCTTTTGTTTCCGATTGTTTAGAAACCTTAGAAGAAATTGGAATGGAAGGAAAAGAATCTTTTCTTGAAAATGGAGGAGAAAAATTTGTAACTATACCTTGCTTAAACGACAATGACGATTGGGCAAAAACTTTAGTAAACTGGATTACAGATTGGAAAAATATTTCTTAAATTATGGAATACCTTTACATAAAATCTTTACACATAATTTTTATAACTACGTGGTTTGCCGGACTTTTTTATATTATTCGTTTATTTATCTATTTTAAAGAAGCCGAGGAAAAACCTGAACCAGAAAAACTAATTTTAACCAAACAATATCAATTAATGATTAAAAGGCTTTGGTACATGATAACTTGGCCTTCAGCAGTTTTAGCTACATTATTTGCAGTTTGGCTATTAATTTTAAATCCAGCTTGGCTTAAAACAAATTGGATGCTTATTAAATTAAGTTTTGTAGCATTACTTTATGCTTACCATTGGTCGTGCCAAATTATGTACAACCAAACCAGTAAAGGTTATTTAAAATACTCTTCATTTAGTTTAAGAATTTGGAATGAAGTTGCAACCGTAATATTATTTGCTTGTGTATTTTTAGTTGTTTTAAAAGATGCTTTAGGATGGGTATTTGGTGTTTTGGGAATTGTTGGAGTATCTATTCTACTTATGCTTGGAATTAAATTATACAAAACCGTAAGAAGCAAAAACAATTGGGATACAAAGTAAACATTTTCCATTTTTAACAAATACTCAATATTTCCCTTATTTTCATAAAGATTATACATTTTTATATGCTTTACCATGAATAGTACGCAATATATTTAGATTAAAATAGAATATTTAATAATCTAAATATCAATGTGTTATAAGTTACTAAATGATTAAAGTCATTTTAATTACCATTTGCTATATCTAATTTTACAGTCACAAAACTACTAATATATAAATGTGATTTTATGAAAAAACTTTTATTAGGAAATGAAGCATTAGCACAAGGAGCTATTGATGCCGGATTATCAGGTGTTTATGCTTATCCTGGAACTCCATCTACAGAAATAACAGAGTACATACAAAAATCTAAAACTGCGAAAGCATTAAATATTCATTCTAAATGGTCTGTCAATGAAAAAACAGCTATGGAAGCCGCACTTGGCATGTCTTACGCTGGAAAAAGAGCTATGACCGTTATGAAACATGTAGGTTTAAATGTAGCCGCCGATGTTTTTATGAATATGTCAGTATCTGGTATTAACGGAGGTTTAGTTGTGGTAGTTGCAGATGATCCATCAATGCACTCATCACAAAACGAACAAGATTCTCGTTATTATGGCAAATTCGCTATGATACCAATTTTAGAACCATCTAATCAACAAGAAGCATATACAATTACCAGACATGCATTTGATTTATCTGAACAATTAGGTTTGCCGGTTATGATAAGAATGGTAACACGTCTTTCACATTCTAGAGCAGGAGTTGAAACTTTAAAAAGTGAAATACAAAACACTATTCACTTACCAAAAAACCCACATCAATTTCAGTTAATTCCAATGCACGCCAGAAACCAATATCAACATTTAGTTGATATTCAAAGTGATATTAGAGAAAATTCTGAAAAAAGCACCTTCAATAAATTAATAGAAGGAACCGATAACTCTATGGGTATTATTGCATCAGGAATTGCTTATAACTATTTGATGGAAAATTTTGAAGATAGTAATTGCCCTTTCCCTATTTTAAAAATTACACAATATCCATTACCAAAAAGAAAATTAAAACAATTATATGATAATTGTGATAAAATATTGGTTTTAGAAGAAGGCTATCCTTTTATTGAAGAATTATTAACCAATTTTTTAGGGGAAAATAAAAAAATATTAGGAAAACTTAATGGCTATATTAATAGAGTTGGTGAATTAAACCCTGATAATATTGCAAAAGCATTAGGTTTTGAAGCGAAAAACGAAGAAAAAGCACCAAAAGTTGTTTCAGGAAGACCACCAGAATTATGTGTTGGCTGCGCTCACCGAGATTTATTTGAAGCAATTAATAAATTAAGTGAAGAAATGGGAAGCCAACAAGTTTTTGGAGATATTGGTTGTTATGCTTTAGGCGTGTTAGCGCCTTACAAAAGTATAAATACATTAATTGATATGGGAGCTTCAATTACCATGGCTAAAGGAGCATCAGATGCAGGAATTCATCCATCTATTGCTATTATTGGTGATTCTACATTTACCCATTCAGGAATGACCGGATTATTAGATGCTGTTATTGAAAACACTCCAATTACCGTAATTATTTCTGACAACTCTGCAATTGCAATGACAGGTGCTCAAGATTCTTCCGCATCAGGAAGGTTAGTTGATATTTGTAAAGGCATTGGAGTAGATGAAAATCACTTAAAAATAATTACACCACTCCATAAAAATTTAGAAAAAAATATTGGAGTAATACGAGATGAAATTAACTACAAAGGACTTTCTGTAGTTATTGCACAACGTCCTTGTGTTCAGCTTCCTAAAGAAAAAAAGGATAAATTAAAAGAAATTAAATCCGTTACTTTAAACTAAATTAAAAAGAATGAAAACAAATATAATATTAGCTGGTGTTGGCGGACAAGGGATTTTAACTATTGCTGCTGTTTTAGATACCGCAGCTTTGGCTTCTAACCTAAATATAAAACAATCAGAAGTACACGGAATGAGTCAGCGTGGAGGCGCGGTTCAAAGTCATGTTCGTATTTCAGATAAAGAAATTTTTTCAGATTTAATTCCTCTAGGAAAAGCAGATATAATTATTTCTGTTGAACCTATGGAACTTTTACGCTATCTACCTTTTTTAAAAAAAGATGGTTATTTAGTTACCGATTCTAATCCGTTTGAAAATATTGCAGATTATCCAGAATTAGAAACTCTTTATAAAGAAATTAAAACACATCCTAATCACATTTTAATTGACGCTAAAAAAATAGCTAAAGATTTAGGAAATTCTAGAGCTACTAATATTGTTTTGGTTGGGGCAGCTTCTTCCCTACTTCCTTTAAGTGAAGAAAGTTTATTAAATGCAATAAAATCATTATTTGAGAGAAAAGGAGAACGTATAGTTAAAAAAAATATAGAAGCTTTTAATAAAGGAAAAGAAATAGCAAACGAATTTGTTTCTTAAACACTTATAAATGTTACACAAAAATCTGATTGAACCCAAAAGCATTGCTATTATTGGTGCATCCAATAATATTCATACTCCAGGAGGTAATGCTCTTAAAAATTTAATAGATCATCAATTTAAAGGAACGCTAATAGCTGTAAATCCAAAGGAAACAGAAGTTCAGGGAATTAAATGTTATCAAAACATAACTGAAATTCCACAGGTAGATTTAGCCATTATTGCTATTGCAGCTAAATTTACTTTGCAAACTGTTCAGGTGTTAGCACAACAAAAAAATACTAGAGGATTTATTATTTTTTCAGCAGGTTTCAGTGAAAAAGATACGAAAGGAAAACTATTAGAAGAAGCAATTGTAAATGAAATAAATGCTGTTGGTGGAAGTTTACTTGGTCCAAATAATATTGGTTTAATTAATCAAAATTACGCAGGAGTTTTTACCACTCCAATTCCTAAACTAGATAAAAAAGGAGTAGATTTCATATCAGGATCTGGTGCTACTGCTGTTTTTATTATTGAAGCTGCTATGGCTAGTGGTTTAACTTTTTCAAGTGTATATTCCGTAGGAAATTCTGCTCAAATTGGTGTAGAAGAAGTATTGGAACATTTAGATGTTACTTTTGATGAAACCAAAAGCTCAAAAGTAAAATTACTTTATATTGAAAGTATAGGTAACCCTAAAAAATTATTAAAACACGCAAGTTCTTTAATTAAAAAAGGATGTAAAATAGCCGCAATTAAAGCAGGAAGTTCTTCTGCCGGAAGCCGAGCTGCAAGTTCTCATACGGGCGCTTTAGCAAATTCTGATATTGCTGTGGATGCTTTATTTAAAAAAGCTGGAATTGTACGCTGCTACGGTAGAAATGAACTAATTACAGTTGCTTCTATCTTTATGCTACCTCAATTAAAAGGAAAAAATATTGCTATTATTACCCATGCCGGCGGGCCAGCAGTTATGCTTACCGATGCATTATCTAAAAACGGATTAAATGTCCCTGAAATTAAAAACGAAAAAAGTAAAGAATTACTTGAAAAATTATTTTTAGGCTCTTCCATTTCAAATCCTATTGATTTTTTAGCAACTGGTACTGCTGAACAATTAGAAACCATTATAGATTATTGTGAAAATGAGTTTTCTGAAATAGATGCTATGGTGGTAATTTTTGGTAGTCCAGGTTTATTTGAAGTGTATGATGTGTATGATGTTTTATCTAAAAAAATGAAAACTTGCAAAAAGCCAATTTTTCCAGTATTACCATCCGTTGTAAATGTTAAAAAAGAAATTAATTATTTTGTTGAAAAAGGAAATGTAATGTTTCCAGATGAAGTTATTTTTGGAAATGCGTTAGCAAAAACCCGTATTACTAATTTAACTAATAAATATACTCAACCACTAAATAGTAGTAATCAAAAAGAGATAAGAGATCTTATTGCTTCAGCAACTAATGGTTATTTAACACCAAAACAAGTAAAAAAATTATTAGAATTATCGCAAATACCAGTGGTTCCAGAATATATTTGCTCCTCTGTTAAAGAATGTAAAAATGCTGTAGAAAAAACAGGTTTTCCAATAGTTATGAAAATTGTTGGGCCAATCCATAAATCGGATGTAGGTGGCATAATTTTAAATATTAATTCCTATGAAAAATTAAGTACTTCTTTTGATAAAATAATGAAAATTGAAGGCGCAAAAGGAGTTTTAATTCAGCCAATTAAAAAGGGAACTGAATTATTTATTGGAGCAAAAAAAGAAGGTGATTTTGGGCACTTGGTTTTATGTGGTTTAGGCGGAATTTATATTGAAGTATTAAAAGATGTTACTGCTTCATTAGCTCCTGTTTCTATAAGTGAAGCACAAGATATGATTCACAATTTAAAATCGTATAAAATAATTCAAGGTGTACGAAATCAGAAAGGAATTAACGAAAATTTATTTGCAGAAATAATTACAAAAATTTCGAATTTAGTTACTATTGCTCCTGAAATTATGGAATTAGATTTAAATCCATTATTAGGAAATTCAGAAGAAATTATTGCTGTTGATGCCAGAATAAGAATTGAAAAAACTAACTAATAAAATTAACTTCTCCTTTATTGGTAGAGCTTATGCTTCCAATTAAAAACATGGTTTGTTTTGGGTGAATTTTAAAAGAAACTTTTTCGTTTTTTAGTTTTTCAAAATGTTCAATTATTTGAGCATTTGAACAAATATCATTATCAAAAACTAAAGTATCAATATTATCTCTTTTAATTCTTTCTTTTATTGCCTCAAACTGATTTAACAAACTTTCTGAAACAACTAAGGTTTTGTTATTAAAATAGTTTTCTATTTTTTTGTTTTTTCCAAAATATAAAACGGCTTCAATTTGTTTTGCTTTTTCAGATGGTAATTTAAATTTAAAATACTTAAGCAAAAACCAGAGTTCAATACCAAAACTCATAAAAAAATCATACACTTTATTTAGTTTAAAGTGTTTTTTATAAAATATTTTCATTGCTTTATGAAAATACTTTAGATATTGTATATCTTTCTTAGTGCTTTCGCCTTTGTAATGAATTACGGTAGTTTCAGAAAAATAATAATTTTGATATCCTTTTATTAATATTTTATAACTCAAATCAATATCTTCTCCATACATAAAATAATCTTCATCAAAACCTTTCACTTCATTAAAAACAGATTTTTTCATAAACATAAAAGCACCAACTAAAACGTCTACAATACCATTTTCATTTTCTGCTAAATGTGTAGCATAATATTTTCCGGTTCGCTTACTAGAAATTGCAAATAGTTTATTAAAAGAAACTTGAGGCGTAGGAATTCCTCGTTTACTTTCAGGTAAAAATTTACCGGCTCCATCAATTAGTTTTACACCCAAAGCACCTAAATTACTTTTTGTTTTAGCAAAGGAAATTATTTTATCTAAAGTATCTTCTGCTATAACAGTATCTGGATTTAAAATTAAGACATACTCTCCTTTAGCTATTGCAACTCCTTGATTATTAGCTGCAGCAAAACCAACATTTTTTTTGTTTTGAATAAGGATTGTTTCAGGATATTTTTCAGAAATAAATTCACAACTTTTATCTGTAGAATTGTTATCAACTACAATTATTTCAACATTTAAATTAGTGGAAGCTGCCTTAACACTTAAAACACATTGTTCTAAAAAATAAGCTACATTATAATTTACAATAACTACAGAAATATCCATTAACTATAATGATTTTTCAAAAGGAATTCTGTTAGCAATACTTCTTCCTAATGTGATTTCATCAGCATATTCTAGTTCGTCTCCAACAGAAATGCCTCTGGCAATTGTAGAGGTTTTAACCTCTAAATTTTCTAATTGTTTAAAAATATAAAAATTGGTAGTATCCCCTTCAATAGTAGAGCTTAATGCAAAAATAACTTCTTTAATAGTTCCTTCTTTTACCTTATTTATTAAGCTATCAATAGTTAAATTTTGGGGACCAACACCTTCAATTGGTGATATTTTACCTCCTAAAACATGATACAAACCTTTATATTGCGCTGTATTTTCAATTGCCATTACATCGCGCACATCCTCAACAACACAAACTATTTCTTCATTTCTTGATGTGTTTCTGCAAATTTCACAAATTTCCTGATCTGAAATATTGTGACATTTACCACATAATTTAATATCATCAACTAAACTATTTAAAGAATTTGACAATCTATGTGTATGAGATTTTGGCTGTTTTAATAAATGTAAAACCAAACGTAATGCAGTTCTTTTTCCTATTCCTGGAAACTGAGCCATTTCATTTACTGCATTTTCTAAAAGTTTTGACGAAAAATTCATTCAGCAAATGTAATATTATGAAACGATATTCTCAATAAATTTAGTTTCTTTGTTATATCAAACACTTATAGTTTTAAATGAAACCAATTTATATTCTTTTACTAATACTAACTTACTTCGTATTTCTATTGTTAATAGCTTATTTTACAGGAAAAAATGATAGTAATGAAACTTTTTTTAAAGCTAACAAAAATTCGCCTTGGTATGTTGTTGCTTTTGGAATGATTGGCGCTTCGCTTTCTGGAGTTACATTTATTTCTGTTCCAGGTTGGGTACAAAGTTCTCAATTTAGTTATATGCAAGTGGTAATTGGCTATTTGTTTGGTTATATAGTTATTGCATACGTTTTAATTCCTATTTATTACCAATTAAAAGTAACTTCAATTTATGAATATTTAAAAATTAGATTTGGTAATTCAACACATAAAACGGGTGCATTTTTCTTTTTTGTATCTCGGGTTTTAGGATCTTCCTTTAGGTTATTTTTAGTTGCTTCTGTTTTGCAATATTTTATTTTCGATGCATGGAATGTTCCGTTTGAAATTACCGTAATATTATCTATTCTATTAATTTGGATTTATACTTTTAAAGGTGGAATAAAAACTATTGTTTGGACAGATACTTTGCAAACTTTGTTTATGTTAGTTGCTGTTTTTGCTTCAATTTACATCATTCTTAATCAATTAAATTGGTCTGTAACCGATTTACTAGCTTCTACAGAATTTAAACATTACAGCAAAATTTGGTTTTTAGACGATTTTAACGATAAAAAATATGCAGTAAAATCTATTTTAGGAGGAATGTTTATTGCAATTGCTATGACAGGTTTAGACCAAGATATGATGCAAAAAAACTTAACCTGTAAAAACAAAAAAGAAGCGCAGTGGAATGTATTGTCATTAGGATTTATTCTAATTATAGTAAATTTTATATTTCTATCTTTAGGAGCTTTATTATTTATTTATGCACATAAATTTAACATTACTATTCCTATTGTAGATGGTAGTGTTAAAACAGATTTACTTTTTCCTGAAATTGCTTTACAAAGTAATTTAGGAATGGCAATTGCAATTCTTTTTATTCTAGGACTTATTGCCGCTGCTTATTCTAGTGCAGATAGTGCATTAACCTCATTAACAACATCGTATTGTATTGATTTTTTAGATATTGAAAGCAAACCAAAAAATAGACAAAAAGCCATTCGTAAAAAGGTGCATATCAGTATTTCTATAGTTTTAATTTTAGTAATAATTAGTTTTAAATATTTATTAAAAGATAACGTAATTAGTAGTTTATTACAAGTCGCATCCTACACTTACGGTCCTTTATTAGGAATTTTTGCTTTTGGAATTTTCACTAAAATACCTATTAAAGACAATTTAGTTTGGTTAGTTGCAATAGTATCCGTTGCTTTAACTTATTTAATTAATGCATATTCTATACAATTATTAAACGGTTATGTTTTTGGTTACGAATTATTAATAGTAAATGCAGGAATAACTTTTACCGGACTTTTATTACTTCAAAAATCTAAATAATAAAACCGTGTAAAAGACACTTCCTTTAAAAGATTTTTTATTTTTGTTATATGGAACAAGACCTTAGTAATTATCGAAAAGTTTATAAAAAACGTGAACTTTCAAAAAAAGAAGTTTTGGAAAATCCGATGGAACTTTTTCAAAAATGGTTTTATGAAGTTGAGAAGTTTGGTGGAAATATAGAACCAAACACAATGAATATTTCAACTATTGGATTAGATGGTTATCCTAAAAACAGAACAGTTTTACTTAAAAAATATACTTGGGAAGGATTTATTTTTTACACCAATTTTAATAGCGAAAAAGGAAAAGCAATTTTAAAAAATCCTAAAGTATGCTTGTCATTTTTTTGGAATAATTTAGAACGACAAGTTATTATAAAAGGTAAAGCTGAAAAAATTGCTGAAAATTTATCAGATGGTTATTTTGAAACTCGCCCTGATGGAAGTAAACTAAGTGCTTGGGCTTCTAACCAAAGTCAAATTGTACCTTCTCGCAAATATTTAGACGATAAATTAACTTTTTTTGAAAATAAATTTAAAAACAAAGAAATTCCTCGCCCTGAATTTTGGGGTGGATTTATTGTAAAACCAATAAGTATGGAATTTTGGCAAGGAAGACCTAACAGAATGCACGACAGAATAATTTATACATTACAAAAAAATTATGACTGGAAAATAGATAGATTAGCTCCTTGATTTCTTATATTTGAAAAGAAACCACAACACAACCTATGAAAAAACTTTACATTGTTAGGCATGCTAAATCTTCTTGGGAGTACGAAGGTATTAATGATATTGATAGACCACTAAAAAAACGTGGTATAAATGATGCTTATTTAATTTCATCTGTATTACAAAAAAAAATTGAAAGACCAGATGTTTTTGTTTCTAGTTGCGCAAACCGAGCGCTACACACAGCCATGATTTTTAGTTATTCTTTTAATTACCCTCTTGCAAATTTAAGAATCAGTAAATCGTTATACAGCTTTAGTGATGGTTATTTAATTAAAACGGTAAAAGCATTAGATGACAGTTTTGATTCTGCTATAATTTTTAGCCACGATCATGGCATTAGCGATTTTGTAAATAAATTTGGAAGTAAGCTATTAAGTCATGTTCCTACTTGTGGTGTAATAGGTATAAAATTTGAAAATGAACATTGGAAAAACATAAAATCTGGCAAAACTTTTTTAACAGAATTTCCAAAAAATTACAAATAATATGAAAATTGAGAAACTTGCAGGTATTGATATTGGTTCTAACGCAATTAGACTACTTGTTGTAAATGTTATCACCGAAAATAATACACCTGCTCCAGTTTTCAAAAAATCGGCAATAGTTAGAGTTCCAATTCGATTAGGAGAAGATGCTTTTTTAAAAGGTGAAATATCTGAAAACAATGCAGTTCGAATGCAAAAAGCAATGCAAGCTTTTAGCTTATTAATGGATGTTCATGGTGTCAAAAAATATAAAGCATGTGCAACTTCGGCTATGCGAGAAGCTAGTAATAGTGTAGAAATTGTAAAATCTGTTTTTAATTCTACAGGTATTGAAATTGATATTATTGACGGGAAAAAAGAAGCTGAAATTATTTTTTCAACGGATTTATCTGCTATTATCGATGTTAAAAAATCGTATTTATATGTTGATGTTGGTGGAGGCAGTACAGAATTGACTGTGTTTTCAAATGGAAAAATAATCAACTCTAAATCCTTTAAAATTGGAACAGTACGATTACTAAATAAAGAATCTAAACAATTCATTTGGAAAACTATGGAAAAATGGATTAAAGAAAACACCCATCATTTAAGAAGTTTATCAGTAATTGGTTCTGGAGGAAATATAAATAAACTTTTTAAAATGTCTGAAAAACCAATAGGTAAGACATTATCTTTAAACTATTTAGAAACTCAATATGAATTTTTAAGTAACATGAGTTTTGAGGATAGAATTACCGTTTTAGGATTAAATCCTGACAGAGCTGATGTTATTATTCCGGCAACAAAAATTTACATTTCTGCAATGAAATGGAGTGATTCACATAAAATTCATGTACCAAAAATTGGTTTAGCAGATGGAATTATAAAAAATCTATACTTCAATAAATTATAAAAACAGCATTTAATTTTGCTTAACAAATTCCTCCACTAATTTACCAACTAATTTTTCGGAATTTTTAGCTACTTTTTGAACTTCTTCGTGTGAAACAGATTCCACGGTACCTTCCACTCCTAAATCTGTAATTACAGAAATACCAAAACATGTCATTCCCATATGTTTTGCAGTTATTACTTCTGGAACTGTAGACATTCCAACAGCATCTGCGCCAAGTAATTTAACCATTTTATATTCTGCTGGAGTTTCAAATGTAGGTCCTTGTAAAGCCAAATAAATCCCTTTTTGAACCGGTATATTTAAGTCTTTGGCTACTTGTTCCATTTTTGCAATCATTTTTTTACTATAAGCTTCATGCATATCAACAAACCTTGGCCCAAATCGATCTTCATTTTTACCATGTAATGGATGTACTGGCATTAAATTTATATGATCTGTGATAATCATAATATCTCCAACAGAAAAATTAGAATTTACACCTCCAGAAGCATTAGAAACTATTAAATTTTCAACGCCTAAATATTTCATTACTCGCACCGGAAAAACAGTCTTTTCAATTGGCCAACCTTCGTAAAAATGAAATCTTCCTTGCATTGCAAGCACTTTTTTGGTTCCTATTTTTCCAAATATTAATGCTCCTGAATGTCCTTGTACTGTAGATACTGGAAAATTTGGTATATCACTATAAGGTATTTTAACCTCAATGCTTATTTTGCTAACTAAATTTCCTAAACCTGTTCCTAAAATTATTCCAAAATCTGGACTTGTAATTCCTTTATTTTTTAAAAACTCAACAGTTTCTTGTACTTGATTCCACATATGTATTTATAAGATTGTCAAAATCTTCTTTATGATTAATAAATAATGTTTTAATAGCAATGTAATAGACATTTGGCAATTTAGCAAAGATACGAACATAATCTTTTTCAGTTGTTAAAACTACCTTTTTATTTGAAGTTATTTTGCTAAATTCCTCTTTAATGGTTGCAATATCCTTATCGGTGAAATGATGATGATCTTTAAATTTTAAATGCCTGCATTTTATGTTCTTATTTTTCAAATAGTTTAGTAATGGTGTTGGATTTGCAATTCCGGTAACCAATAAAATTTCAGCACCATTTAAATCCTCTAAAGCTATATTATTAACTCCTTTCAAAACAGAATCATAACTAATTGTGCTAAAAAAAATAGTTTGATTTGCTTTCGGATTTAATTTTTTGCTGATTTCTAACTGCTGGTTTTCAGTTAATTTTTCAGGACATTTTGTTACTATAATTGTTTGAGCTCTTTTTGCTCCTGTTGAAGATTCTCTTAAATTACCACTAGGCAACAGATAATCCTCGCTATATAAATTACCAAAAGAAGTTAATAAAATATTTAAACCTCCTTTAATTTTCCGATGCTGAAAAGCATCGTCTAACAATACCACTTCTGTTTTTGGCCTATTTATCAAAATTTGATTTACTCCATGAACTCTATCTGCATCTACACAAACTGTAATATTTTTAAATTTTTGAAAATACTGATACGGTTCATCTCCAATAGTTTCAGCATTTGAATTATCATCGGCAATTACAAAACCCGTACTTTTTCGTTTATATCCCCTACTTAAAACAGCAACCTTATATTTTTCATTTAATAATCGAATTAAATATTCTATTTGAGGCGTTTTTCCTGTACCGCCAACACTTAAATTTCCAACCACAATAGTTGGAATATCAAATTCAGTTGATTTTAATAAATTATTATCAAATAAATAATTTCTTAAACTTGTTATCCCTTTATACAAAAAGGAAAAAGGGAACGCTATTTTTCTTATAAAATTCACTAACTGCGAATTTACAAAACATATTATTAATTTTTATATAATTAGGTTAACTTTAAAAGCTGAATTATATTTGTGTACAAATTTAAATTTAGGATGAAAATAAAAGATATAACTAATTGTATTGAAGAAATAGCTCCTTTAAATTATGCAGAAGATTTTGATAATGTTGGCTTACTAATTGGAAATTACTCTACAGAAGTTTCTGGTGTTTTAGTAACGCTAGACACTTTAGAAATCACCATAGATGAAGCTATTAAACACAATTGCAATTTAATTGTAAGTTTTCATCCAATTATATTTTCAGGCTTAAAAAAATTAAATGGTAATAATTATGTAGAACGAGTAGTTTTAAAAGCAATTCAAAATAACATAGCTATTTATGCAATGCATACTGCTTTAGATAATTCGTTTCAAGGAGTAAATGCAAAAATTTGTGAAGTTTTAGATTTAAAAAACAGAAAAATTTTAATTCCACAAAAAAACACCTTAAGAAAATTAATCACCTATGTACCAACTAAAAATGTAGAAAAAGTTAGACAAGCAATGTTTAACGCTGGTGCTGGAAATATTGGAGATTATGACCAATGTAGTTATAATACAGATGGTTATGGAACTTATAAAGGAAATGAAAACTCCAACCCAACATTAGGAGAAAAAGGTATTTTACATACTGAAAATGAAGTTTTAGTTAGCGTTATTTTTGAAAAACACAAACAATCAAACATTATTCAAGCACTTTTACAAGTTCATCCTTATGAAGAAGTAGCCTACGATATTATTTTATTAGAAAATATAAATAAAGAAATAGGTATTGGAATGGTTGGTGAATTTGAAAAACCTAAAAGTGAAACCGATTTTTTACAATTTGTAAAAAGCACCATGCAAACAAAATGCGTTCGTCACTCCAAATTGTTAGGAAAACCAATTAAAAAAGTAGCTGTTTTAGGAGGTTCAGGCAGTTTTGCAATTAACCAAGCAATTCGTGTAAAAGCAGATGCTTATATAACCTCCGATATTAAATACCACGAGTTTTATAAAGCTGAAAACAAGTTAATTATTGCAGATATAGGACATTATGAAAGTGAACAATTCACAAAAAATCTTTTAGTTGATATTCTTACAAAAAAATTTCCTAATTTTGCAATCGTTTTATCAAATAAAAACACCAATCCAATTTATTACTTATAATATGGCTAAAAAGAAAGAAGTTACCGTTGAAGAAAAATTAAGAGCACTTTACGATTTACAATTAATTGACTCGCGTGTAGATGAAATTAAAAATGTTAGAGGTGAATTACCTTTAGAAATTGATGATTTAGAAGATGAAATAGTTGGTTTAAACAAAAGACTATCTAATTTAGATACAGATGTAGAGAATTTAAATAACGACATAGCTGCAAAAAAATTAGGGATTGAAGAAGCTAAAGCATTAATTAAAAAATATAACGAGCAACAAAAAAATGTTCGAAATAATAGAGAATTTGATTCTATAAGTAAAGAAATAGAATATCAAGAACTTGAAGTTCAACTTGCTGAAAAAAGAATTAAAGAATTTAAAGCAAAAGTTGAACAAAAAAAAGAAGTAATTGTCACTACTAAAGAATTGATTTCTAAAAAAGATGACCAGTTAAAACATAAATCTGCTGAATTAGAAGATATTATGAAAGATACGGTTAAAGAAGAAACTTTATTACTTAAAAAATCTGAAGAATATGCAAATTTAATAGATGAAAAATTATTAAAAGCATATAATAGAATTAGAGATAATGTTAGAAATGGTTTAGCAGTAGTTTCTATTGAAAGAGGCGCTTCAGGAGGTTCATTCTTTACAATTCCTCCACAAAGACAGGTTGAAATTGCTGGTAGAAAAAAAATAATTATTGACGAGCATAGTGGTAGAATTTTAGTAGATGGTGCTTTAGCTGAAGAAGAAAAAGAAAAAATAAATAACTTACTAAAGTAATTTACAAATACATATTTAAAATAAAGGTTTCCAATTGGAAACCTTTATTTTTTTGTAGCTTTTTTTATATATTATTATAAAATACAAGGAGTATTAAAAGCCAAATAATTGGAATTGCTTCCACAAAAAAACTTGTGTAATACCTCGATTTTTTAGCTGTAGAATTCCATAAAAACAAAATAGTTACAATTGCTATTACAATATCTGATGAAACATCTTTTTCAAAATAACTGTTTTTAAATAAACTTATTAAAACAAATAATAACAATAAAACAGTTCCTAAAATTTTGGATTTTTGAACACCTATTAATTGAGGAATTGTTTTTAATTCTTTGTCATCAAAATAAATATCTCTAATATCAAAAGGAATCGTATAAGCTATTAAAATTAATATACGCTGAAAAAATTCAAAATAAACATCATAATTAAAATGATATCCTGCTTCTAACAATGGAAATAAAACTGTAACTCCTGCCCAAGCTATTGCAATACTAAATATTTTAATTGCTGGAAAATTTCTGAAAGAAATATGCAATTTGCCAATTTTAAATAATGGAATAGCATAAAAAAAGGTAATAAAAGCAAATGGAATTACTATAAATAAAGATTCAATATTAAATTCCGTAAAAAAAACAATGTAAATCGATATAAAAAAAGCTAAAAAAGAAAGCCAAACTAGTTTAGTTCTATTTTCAAAAAACCAAGACTTAAACCAACCTAATCGTTTCGAATTTATTTCAAAATAACGTATAAAATTATAGGAAATAATAATAGAAAACCCAATAAGTAAAGGAACTAAATTTGAATTTACGTCAAACTTTAATAGCGTAACTTTTGCCATACAATATCCAGCTATAGCTACGTGTATATTACTAAAAATATAAAAATCAAATATTTTTTTCAAACCATTCATTACACAAATGTAGTTTTTTGATTTTTATCTAAATATATTAATTTCATATAACCTATATTAAGTAATAAAATTAGCATATGTATTAGTTAATTTTAATTAAATTTGTGTGCTTAAAATTAACACACACAACTTATATAAATGAAAACAGATTCTTTTGTTTTGAGACATTTAGGACCGCAGGAAAATGAGGTTAAAGAAATGGTTAAAACTATAGGAGTAAACTCCTTAGACGAACTAATTGATAAAACAATTCCAACAGATATTCGCTTAAAAAATGAATTAAATTTACCAAAAGCTATTAGTGAATTTGAATATCTTAGAAAAATTCAATTGCTATCCAATAAAAATAAATTATTTAAAAATTATATTGGTTTAGGATATCACCCAACCGTATTACCTAGTGTAATTCAACGCAATGTTTTAGAAAATCCAGGCTGGTATACTTCTTACACACCTTACCAAGCTGAAATTTCTCAAGGCAGATTAGAAGCGCTATTAAATTACCAAACAATTGTAAGTGATTTAACAGGATTACCTTTAGCTAATTCCTCTTTATTAGATGAAGGAACTGCTGCTGCAGAAGCTATGATTATGCTTTTTAATACTAGAAGTCGCGATCAAATAAAATCAGGAACCAGTAAATTTTTCGTTTCTGAAGAATTATTACCACAAACCATAAGCATTTTAAAAACAAGATCTATTCCGCTTGGAATTGAATTAAGTATTGGTAATCATCAAAATTTCGATTTTTCGAATAATTTTTTTGGAGCAATAGTTCAATATCCTGGAAAAAGTGGTCAAATTTTTAATTACAGTGATTTTGTAAATAAAGCCAATGCAAACGGAATTAAAGTTGCAGTTGCTGCTGATTTATTAAGTTTGGTACTATTAACACCTCCAGGTGAATGGGGAGCAGATGTTGTTGTAGGAACAACCCAACGATTTGGAATTCCTATGGGATATGGAGGTCCACATGCAGGTTATTTTGCAGCAAAAGAAAGTTATAAACGTAACATTCCTGGAAGAATAATTGGAGTTTCAAAAGATAGAACTGGTAAGCGTGCTCTTAGAATGGCTTTACAAACGCGTGAGCAACATATTAAGAGAGAAAAAGCAACTTCTAATATATGTACCGCTCAAGTTTTATTGGCTGTAATGGCTGGAATGTATGGTGTTTATCACGGCGCTGACGGTTTAAAATATATTGCTTCAAGTATTAATAATTTAGCAAACACTTTAAACGAAGGAATAAAAAAATTACAACTTGTTCAGCAAAACACTTTATTTTTTGATACTTTATCTGTAAAAGTTACCAATGATAATAAAGTAAAAGAAATTGCAGAAAAAAAAGAAATTAACTTTTTGTATCCTGAGAAAAATGTAGTTAATATTTCTTTAAATGAAACTACTAGTTTAGAAGATGTTAATGAAATTCTTGAAATTTTAGCGGAAGCAGAAGAAAAATCCATAGTAAAATTCGATACGGTTATTGAAAATAAAATACCACAAGATTTTAAAAGAACATCTAATTTTATGACTAATGAAGTTTTTGATAAATACCATTCAGAAACAGAAATGATGCGTTATTTAAAAAAATTAGAACGTCAAGATTTATCGTTAAATCATTCTATGATTTCACTTGGATCTTGTACCATGAAATTAAATGCAGCTACTGAAATGTTGCCGTTGAGTTGGCCAAATTGGGGAAATGTACATCCATTTGTACCTTTAAACCAAGCTAAAGGTTATCAAGAAGTAATTGCAGATTTAGAAAAATCACTTAATGAAATTACTGGTTTTTATGCAACATCATTACAACCAAATTCAGGAGCACAAGGAGAATATGCAGGTTTATCTGTAATTAGAGCTTATCATTTAGCAAATGGAGATAAACATCGAAATATTTGCTTAATTCCTTCTTCTGCACACGGAACAAATCCTGCTTCAGCAGTTATGGCAGGGTTTAAAGTTGTAGTTACAAAATCTACAGAAGCTGGAAATATAGATGTGGATGATTTACGTGAAAAGGCTGAATTATATAAAGATAATTTAGGAGCTTTAATGGTTACTTATCCTTCAACTCATGGTGTTTTTGAAAGTTCTATTAAAGAAATTACTAAAATTATTCACACAAACGGCGGACAAGTTTATATGGATGGTGCAAATATGAACGCTCAAGTAGGATTAACAAATCCTGCAACTATTGGAGCTGATGTTTGCCATTTAAATTTACATAAAACATTTGCAATACCTCACGGTGGTGGAGGTCCTGGAGTTGGTCCAATTTGTGTAGCAAAACATTTAGCTCCTTTTTTACCTTCTAATCCAATAGTAAAAACAGGTGGTGAAAAAGCAATAAGTGCTATTTCATCTGCTCCTTGGGGATCTGCTTTGGTACTTTTAATTTCCTATGGATATATTAAAATGCTTGGAACTAAAGGGCTTAAAGAAGCTACTAAATATGCTATTTTGAATGCTAATTATTTAAAAGCTAGATTAGAAAAACACTTTAAAATTTTATACGCTGGAGAAAATGGTTTTGCAGCACATGAAATGATTGTAGATTTTAGAGAATTTAAAGCTAAAGGAGCAGATGTAACTGATGTATCTAAACGATTAATGGATTATGGTTATCATGCGCCAACGGTTTCTTTTCCTGTTCATGACACTTTAATGATTGAACCAACTGAAAGTGAAAACAAAAAAGAACTTGATCGTTTTTGTGATGCTTTAATTAGTATAAAAGGTGAAATTGACGCATTAGATAATGGTAATTTAAACACTGCATTAAAAAACGCACCTCATACTCAAGAAATGGTAACTTCCGATGAATGGAATTATCCTTATTCTAGAAAAGAAGCAGCTTTTCCATTACCTTATTTAAATGAAAATAAATTTTGGCCAGCAGTTGCTAGAATTGATAATGCTTTTGGAGATAGAAATTTAATTTGCTCCTGCAATCCTATTGAAGATTACGTATAATAATTTAGTAGTATAATATTTATCTATAAAATTGAAAAGTCTCGAGATATTTCTCGAGACTTTTCTTTTCTATAAAGGTACTTAAATAAAAGTAATAATATTTGTCGTCCCCACAACTGTAGTATATTATTTAGCACTTTTATAATTATACCCTAAAGAAAACCAACAGTTTTAATAAATTAAAGATATCGTCGTCCCCACAACTGTAGTATAATCTTTAATGTGATATATTAAAACCATTAGAATTTTATATTTTTTAATTTATTTTTTTATAAGTTTAATTAATAACCTCAGGATTCACAATTACAAATTCTGTACGTCTATTTAGTTGATGTGCTTCTTCAGTACATTTAACTCCGTTAGAACAATTATTTGTTAATTGTGTTTCACCATAACCTTTTCCTGTAATTCTATCTGGTGATATTCCTTTTGAAACGATATAATCTACCGTTGATTTTGCCCTTTTATCTGATAAAATATTATTATATCCATCAGGTCCTCTAGAATCCGTATGTGATCCACATTCAACTATTAATTTTGGATATTTTTTCATTATAGCTACTACTTTATCTAATTCTAACGCAGCATCACGTCTAATATTGAATTTATCGTAATCAAAATAAATAGTATTAATATCAATCATTACTTTGTCTCGTAAAACAACAAATTCATCTGTTGGTAAAAATAATTCAATTTTTTTATCCGCTTTATTTTTATCTGAAGTTTTTATTTCTTTTGAAACTGGTATAAAATACTGTTTACTTGCTTCTATTTTATAGCTAGTTTTACAATCTGCATTATAAACAAACTCTCCTTGTTCATTTGTTTTTTCTGCTTCAACTAATAATTCTGAACCTTTATATATGTTTATATCGGCATTAGGAACTATTTCTCTTGTTTTTTTACTTTTAACTACTATACTTAATGTTTGATTACATTCATAAACTAAAGGAATTTCTTCATGGAAATAATAAATATCATCATCTCCTTTTCCATTAATTCTATTGGATGAAAAATAACCACTTCGTTTGTCTTTATCTATTATAAATGCAAAATCATCTCTATCACTATTTATATTATCTCCTAAATTTACTGCTGGTAAAATTCCATCAGATGTAATTCTATTAACATAAATATCTAACATTCCTCTTCCATCAGGTCTTCCATCTGTGGAATAGTATAAATCATTATTACCATCTATAAAAGGGAACATTTCTTTGTCTGGCGTATTTACTTCTGGTCCTAAATTTACTGGTTTACCATAAGTTCCATCATCATTAACTGCTACTTTAAATATATCTGTTTTACCAATTGTTCCTGGCATATCTGATACAAAGTATAAAGTTTTGCCATCTTCACTAAGTGTTGGTTGCCCAGTTGAATAATTATCATTATTAAATGGCATAGATTCAATGTTAGTCCATTCATTATTAGGACCAACACTAGCTTTAAACATTTTAATTCTGTTTATACCTAATGTATCTTTTCTATATTTACCATTAAAATAATTACTTCGTGAAAAATAAACTGTTTTTTTATCTTTAGTAAAAGTTACATCGGCTTCATGAAATCTGGTATTTATTTTAGAAGAGAATTTTTTTACATTGGTTATTTCTCCATTTGCTGAAATTGTACCTTCATATAAATCTAAAAAAGGTTGCCCATTTGGTTTCCATGTATTATTTATAATATAATTACGTTTTGCTGGTGCTGCAAAAATCATTTTATCGGTTCCAAAAAATGAAGTTCCAAAGTTGGAATATGCATTATTAATCGATAAATTTTTGATGCTATATCTTTCCTGTTTGTCTTGAGCATAATTTAATACACTTATAAACATTAATAGAATTATAAAAACTTTTTTCATTTTAAAAATTTTAATTTATGTTAACTTAAAAGAAACGTGGCGATAAACCTGCTCTTGAGTTACTAATATTAAACAACAAAAATACTTCGTGTGAACCAGAATTATAATCTCCAATATTAGATAATGTATAATCGTAAGCATAACCAATTCTAGTTGAAGGAGATATTAAAATATTAAATGTTCCACTAACAGAATCATCTAACCTCCAAGAAAGTCCTAATTCAAATCTATCATTAATTAAAGCATTTCCAGATAAATCAACTGATAATGGAGCTCCTTTAACAGCTTTAAACATTACAGATGGCTTTAATTTTAAATTATCTGAAACATTAAAAACAACACCAGAAGTAACAAAATAATGAACATCTTCAACTGCTCTAGCAACAACACCACCTTCTTTTTTAAAATGTAATGTTTTTAGCATATTAGGCATTGAAAGTCCAAGATAAAATCTGTCTGTATAATAAAACGCTCCAACACCAAAATTTGGCGTTGTTCTATTCAAATCATTATTTGTAAATAGATCATCTGGTAAATTATCTCCTAAATCTAATTGACTTAATTTTGCATCTAAAAAGGTAAAACCTCCTTTAAGACCTAATGCTAAATTTGAATTCTCTGAAGTTTGGATAGTATAAGAAAAATCTGCATAAACATTTTGTTCTTTTACAGGTCCAATTTCATCAGCAATAATTGAGAAACCTAAACCTACATTCCTTTTAATTGGAGCATTTACAGAAGCTGTAAAAGTTTTAGGAGCTCCATCTATACCAACCCATTGAGATCGACCTAACAAACCAATACTTAATGTATTTTGAGAACCTGCATATGCTGGATTCAAAATATTCATATTATACATGTACTGTGTATATTGAGCATCTTGTTGGCCATACATTGTTGAAACTGTTAAAAAGACAACAATTATTTTTATAATAGCTTTAAAATTTTTCATAATTCAAAATTACTTATTATCTATTTAAATAAACATATCCTGTTCTAGGTTTCGCATTATCTTTATTAAAATGCAAAATATAGAAATATGTACCTACTGGAACTTGTTTTTTACTATTTATAGTCATACGACCACTTGAGTAACCATCCCACCAAATTGGTTGAGTTAATGGGTTTCCATTATGAGTATAATCATAAACTTTATTTCCCCATCTATTATAAATTTCAAGTTGGAAATTTGGATATAAATTGACTAAATTTTCTATATCAAAAACATCATGAACTCCATCTCCGTTAGGTGAGAATCCTTGTGGAATTATTAATTCAGCTGCTAATACTCCTGTTACTATTACAGTAACTGTTGCTGTATCGCATAATCCATCATTATCACAAACTTGATAAACAAATGTATCATCTCCTATGAAATCAATATTAGGTGTGTAAGTTACAGTTCCATCTGCATTTACAACTACTGTTCCATTAAATGGATCTTCAGTAATTACAACAGATTCTGGATTAATATTACCATCTTCATCGTAATCATTTTCTAATACATTTATATCAATTGGAAGATTAGCATCTGTTACAACTTCATCATCAACTGCAAATGGAGTTAGAGAAACTGTTATTGTAACTGTTGCTGTTTCCGTAGTTGTACTTCCATCTGCATTTGTTACGGTCACGGTATATTCAAAAGTATCCTCTCCGTAATAGCCCTCATTTGCAGTATAACTTACTGTTCCTGTTGAATTAATAACTACGCTACCATTTGTTGGAGTAGTTACTGAAGTAACTTCAACATTAGTATTTGAATTAAAAGTATCGTTTGCTAAAACATCTATTTCAACTGGATTTTGATCAATAGTTTCTGCAGTATCGTCTTGTACATCACCTACTGGATTTACCGTTACAGTAACAGTTGCTGTTTCCGTAGTTGTACTTCCATCGCTATTAGTTACAGTTACTGTATAAGTAAAAATATCTATTCCATTGAAGTCTGGATTTGGTGTATAAGTTACAGTACCATCAGTATTAACTACAACTATACCATTAGAAGGATTAGTCCCTTCTGTTATTACAACTTCTGATTCTGAATCAAAACCATCATTATTTAATATTGGAATAATTACTGAAGTATCTTCATCAGTAGTTACTGTGTCATCTTGTACATCTCCTACTGGATTAATAGTTATAGTTACAGTCGCTGTTCCCGTTGTAATACTTCCATCTGAATTAGTAACCGTAACAGTATAATCAAAAGTATCTTCTCCATTAAAATCTGGATTTGGAGTATAGGTTACAGTTCCATCATTATTAATTACAACTGTTCCGTTAGAAGGACTTGTAACTTCCGTAATTTCAATATTATCATCAGATCCATAAGTATCGTTCTCCAATACTGAAATTACAATTGCTGTATCTTCATCGGTACTTACAGCATCATCAACTACAGCAATATCTGTATCTATAATTGTTCCTATACCTACGCCATCATTGATTCCTACCAAACTTGTGCTCATATTACTCAAACTTACCCCATAGGTCTCCGTTGGTTCGATTACATTATCGTCCGTAATCGCTACCGTAAAGGTTTGGGTCTCGCCATTAGTGCCTGCAAAACTTAACGTACCACTAGTTGCGGTATAATCACTTCCTGCTGCTGCCGATACTGGTGTGTCATCACTCGTGCCATAGTCTACCGTAAAGCCGCCTTGTACATTCCCCGTTAAGGTTACCGTAAAGGTTGCAGTGCCTGCGCCCTCGTCCACACTCATATCATTGATCGATACCCCTGTGGTGCCTGGACTTGCATCGTTATCTGTTATCGTTCCTATTCCTTCCCCATCATTGATTCCTACCAAACTTGTGCTCATATTACTCAAACTTACCCCATAGGTCTCCGTTGGTTCGATTACATTATCGTCCGTAATCGCTACCGTAAAGGTTTGGGTCTCGCCATTAGTGCCTG